>JAESGW010000024.1_pt1 | contig 543054 bp, 515 predicted proteins | sample 9269791 | NCBI WGS metagenome assembly JAESGW01 (sample SAMN16773120, study PRJNA677053) | algae metagenome | isolation source: Aphanocapsa lilacina HA4352-LM1 and co-occurring heterotrophs from near cave... | place: USA: Maniniholo cave, near Haena, Kauai, HI | collected 2009-07-28
GGCCGAAGCACCGGGTCTGAGGCGGAGCGGCCGTTTCGTCGGGCTACAATTCTCTTCCCAACACGAAATTCGGCGCGGCGCGGTTTATCAAGCCTTTCGGGGCGCGTTTATCGCGGCGCGCAACACCAAAGAAAAACCCGCCGAAGCGGGTTTTTTTTGTAGCCGGGGGAGCAGCGCCATGGGTCGCCCGCATCACGCCGCGATGCGCTCGATCCGCGCGACCGCCTTCCCCAGCACGCGGTGCGCCTCTTCAAGGTCGTAGTCCGCCTGCAGGCCCAGCCAGAAGCGCTCACTGGTGCCCAGTGCGGCGGCCAGCCTGACCGCCGTGTCGGCCGTGATGCCGCGCTTTCCGAGCACGATCTCGTTGATACGGCGCGGCGGCACGCCCGCGGCACGCGCCAGCGCGTTCTGGCTGACGCCCATCGGCAACAGGAACTCTTCCAGCAGCACTTCACCGGGATGGATATTGGGCAGGGTCTTCATGGAAGAACTCCTCTGATGACAGGTCAGTGGTAATCGACGATTTCCACGTCGTGCGCGTCGCCATCCTTCCAGCGGAAGCAGACGCGCCATTGATCATTGATCCGGATGCTGTGCTGGCCTTTGCGATCACCCTTCAACGCCTCCAGCCGGTTTGCGGGCGGAATGCGCAGATCATCCAGCGTGGCTGCGTTGTTCAGCATGCGCAGCTTGCGGCGGGCGACGGCCTGCATGTCGGCCGGCAGACGCCGCGAGGGCGTGCCGTTCCAGACGTTTTCGGCTTCCTTGTCGGCGAAGTCCCGGATCACGGGCCCACCATAACGCCACCCGTCATGTAACGCAACCCGTCATAGCGTCCATACCAAGCAGAAGGCCCGCGGTTGCGGGTCTTCCGGTTGCCAGGGGCGGCTTACATGTTCCGCCGGTACTCGCCACCCACGTCGTACAACGCATGGCTGATCTGCCCCAGGCTGTGGGTCTTCACCGCTTCGACCAGCGCTTCGAACACGTTCCGGCGTTCGCGGGCGGTGCGTTGCAGGTAGGCCAGGCCGTGGCCGTCGTGCACCTCGGGGTCGGCGTGTTCTTCCAGCGCGGTGGCGTGGCTGTGGTCGGTCTCGCCTTCCGGCGCCAGGCCGTTGCGCGACGCCTGCCAGGCGCGGACGTTGGCGATCTGCTGGGCCTTCTCTTCCTCGGTCGAACGGATCAGCTCGATCTCGGTGGCGATCTCGCCGCCGTGCTCGCGCGGCAGGAAGGTGTTCACGCCCACCAGCGGCAGGCTGCCGTCGTGCTTCTTGTGCTCGTAGTACAGCGACTCTTCCTGGATCTTGCCGCGCTGGTACATGGTGTCCATGGCGCCCAGCACACCGCCGCGCTCGCTGATGGCCTCGAATTCCTTGTAGACCGCCTCTTCCACGATGTCGGTCAGCTGGTCGACCACGAAGCTACCCTGCCAGGGGTTCTCGTTGAAGTTCAGCCCCAGCTCCTTGTTGATGATCATCTGGATGGCCACCGCGCGGCGCACGCTCTCTTCCGTCGGCGTGGTGATGGCCTCATCGTAGGCATTGGTGTGCAGGCTGTTGCAGTTGTCGAACAGCGCATACAACGCCTGCAGCGTGGTGCGGATGTCGTTGAACTGGATCTCCTGCGCGTGCAGCGACCGGCCGGAGGTCTGGATGTGGTACTTCATCATCTGGCTGCGCTCGTTGGCGCCGTAGCGCTCGCGCATGGCGCGGGCCCAGATGCGGCGGGCGACGCGGCCGATGACGGTGTACTCCGGGTCCATGCCGTTGCTGAAGAAGAACGACAGGTTGGGCGCGAAGTCGTCGATCTTCATGCCGCGGGCCAGGTAGTACTCCACGATGGTGAAGCCGTTGCTCAGCGTGAAGGCGAGCTGGCTGATCGGGTTCGCCCCGGCCTCGGCGATGTGGTAGCCGCTGATGCTCACCGAGTAGAAGTTGCGCACCGCGTTGTCGACGAAGTACTGCTGGATGTCGCCCATCATGCGCAGGGCGAACTCCGTGCTGAAGATGCAGGTGTTCTGCGCCTGGTCTTCCTTCAGGATGTCGGCCTGCACGGTGCCGCGCACGGTGGCCAGCGTCTGCGCCTTGATGCGGGCGTAGGTGTCCTCATCCACCAGCTGGTCGCCGGTGATGCCCAGCAGGCCCAAGCCCAGCCCATTGTTGGTCGGCGGCAACTCGCCGTGGTACTGCGGCCGCACGCGGCCTTCGAAGAACGCGTCGATCTTCTTCTGCGCTTCGGCCCAGCGCGCGTCGTCGGCCTTCAGGTACTTCTCCACCTGCTGGTCGATGGCGGTGTTCATGAACATCGCCAGGATGATCGGTGCCGGACCGTTGATGGTCATCGACACGCTGGTGGTGGGCGCGCACAGGTCGAAGCCGGAGTACAGCTTCTTCATGTCGTCCAGCGTGGGGATGTTGACGCCGGAGTTGCCGATCTTGCCGTAGATGTCCGGGCGCGGCGCCGGGTCTTCGCCGTACAGCGTGACGCTGTCGAAGGCGGTGGACAGGCGCGCGGCCGGCTGGCCAACGCTGAGGTAATGGAAGCGGCGGTTGGTGCGTTCGGGCGTGCCTTCGCCGGCGAACATGCGGATCGGATCCTCGCCGGTGCGTCGGTACGGATACACGCCGCCGGTGTAGGGATAGCTGCCGGGCAGGTTTTCCTTCTGCAGGAAGGTCAGCTGCTCGCCCCAGCTGCGGTACTTCGGCGGCGCGATCTTCGGGATCTGCTGGTGGCTGAGCGAGGTGGTGTAGTTGTCGATGCGGATGGTCTTGCCGCGCACTTCGTATTCGTTGACGGGGTCGGTGACGGCCTTCTGCCGCGCCGGCCACTCGCGCAGCAGCTTGAGCGCCTCGGAAGACAACGCTTGCACGGCATCGTTGTAGCGCTGGCGCAGCGTCAGCAGCGAGCGGTCGACATGGACCGCTCCTTCCCGCGTCTGCGGGGGAAGGCTGGGATGGGGGCCTGCCTCACCGCGCTTGCCCCCATCCGCCCTTCGGGCACCTTCCCCCGCAAGCGGAGGAAGAAGGCTGGCGGCGGGATACAACTCCAGCGCCTTCGGCAGCGCCGGATCTTCCAGGTCCTTCAACGCATTCCAGTAGTGCTGCGCGCGGCTGGCGGTCTCGGCTTCGGTCTCGATGCGGCGGTTGATGCCGCGGCCCTGTTCGGCGATCTCGGCTAGGTAGCGCACGCGCGCGCCGGGGATCAGCACGGTGGCGCGCGGTTCCTTCAGCGTGGTGTCGATGGCCGGCGTCCACTTCTCCGCCGGCAGCTGCAGCTTGTTGCGCAGCAGGCGGCACAGGTTGGCGAACATCCAGCTGACGCCGGGGTCGTTGAACTGGCTGGCGATGGTGGGGTACACCGGCACGTCGGCATCGGCGGTCTGGAACGCCACGCGGTTGCGCTTCCACTGCTTGCGCACGTCGCGCAGGGCGTCCTCGGCACCGCGCTTGTCGTACTTGTTCAGCACGATCAGCTCGGCGAAGTCGATCATGTCGATCTTCTCCAGCTGGCTGGCCGCGCCGTAGTCGCTGGTCATCACGTACATGGGGAAGTCGACCAGGTCGACGATCTCCGAATCGCTCTGGCCGATGCCGGCGGTTTCCACGATGACCAGATCGAAGCCGAGCGACTTCAGGAAGGCGATGCAGTCCTTCAGCACGGCATTGGTGGCCACGTGCTGGCGGCGGGTGGCCATGGAACGCATGTAGATGCGTTCGCTGCGCAGCGCGTTCATGCGGATGCGGTCGCCGAGCAGCGCACCACCGGTGCGGCGGCGGGTGGGATCGACCGAGATCACCGCGATGCGCATCTGCGGGAAGCTGGCCAGGAAGCGGTTCATCAGTTCGTCGGTGACCGACGACTTGCCGGCGCCGCCGGTGCCGGTGATCCCGATCACTGGCGTGACCGGGCGGGATTGGGGATTGGGGATTCGGGCGTCGGACGCGGGCTGGACTGCCCAACCCTTGCGCATCAGGGCCAGCTCGGCTTCAGAGAAAACGCCGTCCTCGATGGCGGACAGCATCCGGCCGATGGCCATCTCGTCATTGATCGCCGGCTTCGGCTCTCTCGAATCCCGACTCCCGGATGCCGTTTCCCGTTCATTGCGCGCCGTGCGCGCGATGACATCGCCGATCATCTCCACCAGGCCCATCTTCATGCCGTCGTTGGGGTGGTAGATGCGCTCCACGCCGTAGGCCTGCAGTTCGGCGATCTCTTCCGGCGTGATGGTGCCGCCGCCGCCACCGAAGACGCGCACGTGGCCGGCGCCGCGTTCCTTCAGCATGTCGACCATGTACTTGAAGTACTCGACATGGCCGCCCTGGTAGCTGGACAGCGCGATGGCGTCGGCGTCTTCCTGCAAGGCGGCGCGCACCACGTCCTCCACGCTGCGGTTGTGGCCCAGGTGGACCACTTCCGCGCCCTCGCCCTGGATCAGCCGCCGCATGATGTTGATGGCCGCGTCGTGGCCGTCGAACAGGCTGGCGGCGGTGACGAAGCGCAGCGGCGTGGCGTCGGCCTGGGCTGCGGGGATATGGGAAGCCGGGATGCTCATGCGCGCCCTCACGTGCATGTGGAAAAGACGTCGATTGTACCGTCCCCCGCGTGAGCGGCGCCCATGCCGTAGCAGTCGGTTACGATGCGCGGCATGCCGGACCCCGCTTCCAACCCGTCCCGAATGCCTGCCTCTGATGCGTCGGGCGACGCCGATCGCCTGTTCCGGCAAGCGGTGGCGCTGGTCGCCGCGCAACGGCACGAAGAGGCATTCCCGCTGCACCTGCGTGCCGCGCAGGCCGGCCACGGCCACGCGCAGGTGGAACTGGCGCGCATGCTGCTGCATGGCGTGGGCACGGCGACGGACCTCCCTGCCGCGCTGCACTGGCTGCATACGGCGGAGCATGGTGGAAGCACGGTAGCGGGCTATCACCTGGCGCTGCTGGGCTGCGGCGACCACGCGGTGCCGTTCGACAACCAGATGGACGCGCGCCTGCTGGCCGCGGTGAACGCGGGCTATCCGCCGGCCCTGCTTGCCGCGGCAGTGCATTTCGGCCGGAAGCCGCATGCGGAAGACCAGCAACTGTGTCTGGCGCTGCTGGACCGCGCCGCCCACGCGGGCAGCGTGGTGGCCGCGCAGCTGCTGGCCGAACGGCTGGCGGCAGGCGAAGGCAGCGACGTCGACATGGCCGCGGCGGAGGCGTTGTGGGAACAGCTGGATGCCCATGGCGTGGCGCGACTGCCCCGCCTCACGGTACCCCTCCCCACGGGCACCCCGTCCGCACCGCGCGCACTGGCGCTGCAGGAACTGTTCGCGCCGCCCGCGCTGAAGCCGCTCAGCGAGGCGCCGCGCGTGGCGATCATCGAGCACCTGCTGTCGGCGGACGAATGCCGCCTGCTGATCGCCAGCAGCACGCAGCGGCTGAAGCGCTCGCGCGCGGTGGATCCGCGCACCGGCCTGCCCATGGAAGTGGAACTGCGCACCAGCAGCGATGCCACCTTCGACCCGGTGGTGCAGGACCTGGCGCTGCGGCTGGTGCAGGCCCGCATGGCCGCCGCGGCCGGCAGCCGGCTGGTGGATGCCGAACAGCTGACCGTGCTGCGCTACCTGCCCGGCGAGGAGTACCGGCCGCATCGCGACTACGTGCCGCCCGGCTCGCTGGAACGCGATCGTCCGCAGGCGGGCAATCGCGTGCGCACCATCTGCGCCTATCTCAACACGGTGCCGGAAGGCGGCGAGACGGAGTTCCCGCACGCCTCGTTGAAGGTGGCGCCGGTGGCGGGCCGCGTGATGGTGTTCGACAACCTGCATGCGGACGGGCGCCCGGACCCGCACAGCCTGCACGCCGGCCTGCCAGTGGTACGCGGCGAGAAGTGGCTGGCCACCCTGTGGCTGCGCCAGCGCCGCTACCGGGATTTCTGAGTCTCAGCAGACGCCGAACGGCAACGCGGCGGTGGACACCACGCGCTGGCCGACGGGCTCGCCGGCGAAGAAGCGCAACGCCGCCTGCATCACCTCGGGAGCACTGGCGATGCGGTGGTGGCCCAGTCCGGTGGTGCTGAGCAGGGTGGCCTGCGGCCAGTAGCGGGCGTAGCGCTCGCCCTCGGCCCACGGCACTTCGGCATCTTCGATGTCGTGCACCACCAGAGCGGGACGCGCGATCTGCGGCGAGGTGGCCTGCGCCTGGAAGTCCGCGACCGACTGCGCGGTCATCGCTTCGTAATCCTCGAAGATGCGCCGGGTCAGATGCTGGGCCAGCCCGATGAAGCCACCGAAGCGCTGCGCGGCCGCGAACGGGTCCGCCGCCGGTGCCAGCAGCAGCACGCGCTCGGCCTGCAGGCCGCGACTCAGTGCGACCGCCACCGCCGCACCGCCCAGCGAGTGCCCCACCACGGCCGCCAGCGGCCCGTAGTGGGCGGCGACGCACTGCACGCCTTCGGCGAACATCGGCAGCGTGGCGCGATACCCGCTGCTGCGGCCGTGCGCGGGCTGGTCGAACGCGATGACCGCGTACCCCGCGCGCCGCAACGGCTCCACCCACGGCAGGAAGCGCAGTCCGAAGCTGGACCAGCCATGCGCCAGCAGGATCCGCGGCTGGGTGTCGGGATCGCCCCAGGTGTAGACGGTCAGCTGTTCGCGGCCGAACGGCAGGGTGTGCACGTGGGCGCCGGCGGTGTCGCTGAGGCGGGCTTTCTCGCGCGCGGCCGAATGGGGCGTGCCGAACAGGTGGAACGCGCGATGCAGGGTGCCGGCCGGCGACAACCAGCTGCCCAGACGGAAGCGCGCGCGCAACAGGGCGAGCTGCACGTTTTTGCGAACGGTCGTGCTATTCGAGGGCGTGACGATGGCGGCCATGGGGCACTCCTGCAGGGTCAGGCGGTGGGGGAACGGGCGTCGGGGGCGGCGCCGTAGGACGCCAGAAGACGGTCCAGCGCGCGAAGCGCCAGCGAATGGGCCTGCGCGGGGTCGTACAGGCGGGCGTTGTGCAGCGCTTCGGTGATGGCGAACAGTTCGAAGGCCAGCAGGGTCACGTCGGTATCGCGGGCCAGTTCGCGCGTCTCCACGCACATGCCGATGGCCTTGGCCAGCTGCTGGCGCCATTGCTGCAGCCAGTCGATCACGCGGTCGCGCATCAGGCCCGGGCGTGCGTCGTATTCGTTGGCCGCCGCCTGGATGACGCAGCCATCGGGGTTGGCTTCCACCCAGTGGAACCAGCCTTCCATGATCGCGCGCAGCCGGGCCAGCCCGCGCGGCTGGCGCAGGGCGGGCACGATCACGGACTGGGTGAAGCGCTGCGCCGTCCACTCCAGCACGGTGAGCTGCAGGTCCTCGCGCGAACCGAAATGGGCGAACACCCCGCTCTTGGACATGCCGGCGGCGGTGGCCAGTTCGCCGATGGAGAGGCCTTCCAGCCCCTGCCGGCAGGCGATGGCATAGGCCCGCTCGACGATCATCTCGCGGGTGGCATTGCCTTTGGTGGTGGCGGCCTGAGGTACCATGTCGACAGAAATAGCACGGTCGTTCGATTGTGACAAGCGGGGCCCGCGACCGCACGTCGGCAGAGCGTCCTGCGGGCAAATCGGCCCGTCGCGGTCGATTGGATTAAACTGGCGCCCTGCGACGACCACGGCCGTGTTCCGGAAACGTCGCTTTTTTCATTTCTGACAACCCGTTAGCCAGACCACAGGCCAGCCCGCGCCGGTCCCCACCCGCGCACCGGAGCTTACCCATGATTTTCGAAACCCTTGAAACCTCCGGCCACGAACAGGTCGTCTTCTGCCACAACCCCGATGCGGGTCTGAAGGCGATCATCGCGATCCACAGCACCGTGCTGGGCCCCGCACTGGGCGGCGTCCGCCTGCGTCCGTACGCCGACAGCGCGCTGGCGCTGACCGACGCGCTGCGACTGAGCCGCACGATGACCTACAAGAACGCGCTGGCCGGCCTGAATGTCGGCGGCGGCAAGGCGGTGATCATCGGCGACAGCAGCAAGGACAAGACCGAGGTGCTGTTCCGCTCGTTCGGCCGTTACGTGGACTCGCTGGGCGGCCGCTACATCACCGCCGAGGACGTGGGTACCGACGTCAACGACATGGAGAACGTCTACCGCGAGACCGAATACGTGGTCGGCGTGCACCAGGTGCACGGCGGTTCCGGCGACCCGGCCCCGTTTACCGCGTACGGCGCGTTGCAGGGCCTGATGGCCACGCTGAACCGCAAGTTCGGCAACGAGGAGATAGGCAAATACAGCTTCGCCGTGCAGGGCCTGGGCCACATCGGCATGGAATACGTCAAGCTGCTGAAGGAACGTGGCGCCAAGCTGTTCGTCACCGACCTCAACCCGGCGCTGGTCGAACATGCGGTGGAGGAATACGGTGCCGAAGCGGTCAAGCCCGACGAGATCTACGACCTGCCGGTGGATGTGTTCAGCCCCTGCGCTCTGGAATACGCCATCAACGAGCAGACCCTGCCCCGCCTGAAGGCGAAGGTGATCTGCGGCACCGCCAACAACCAGATGTCGCACGTGACCGGCGTGGAAGCGGCCAAGCGCGGCATCCTGTATGCACCGGACTACGCGGTCAACGCCGGTGGCGTGATGAACGTATCGCTTGAGATCGACGGCTACAACCGCGAGCGCGCCATGCGGATGATGCGGACCATCTACCACACCGTCGGCAAGATCTTCGACCTGTCCGAGAAGGAAGGCATCGCGCCGCAGTACGCCGCCGACCGCATCGCCGAGGCCCGCATGACGTCCATCGGCAAGCTGAAGCTGCCGTTGGGCCGCACCGCGCCGCGCTTCATGGGGCATCTGCGCGGCGAGCACTGACGCACGAAGAAAATTTCGTTTGGCCGCAATAGGAGGGAGGACCGAATGCGACCTGGTTCAATCGGCGGATTTCCGCTGGGAGAGGACATCGACGCGCTGCGCGAGGCCGTGCAGCGTTTCGCCGACGCCGAGATAGCGCCGCGTGCGGCGCAGATCGATCACGACAACGCGTTTCCGCAGGACCTGTGGCCGAAGCTGGGCGAGATGGGCCTGCTGGGCATCACCGTGGACCCCGCGTTCGGCGGCAGCGGCCTGGGCTACCTGGCCCATCTGGTCGCGATGGAGGAGATCTCGCGCGCATCCGGCTCGGTCGGCCTGAGCTACGGCGCGCATTCCAACCTCTGCGTCTCCAACCTGTACCTCAACGGCAACGCCGCGCAGCGCGCGAAGTACCTGCCCAAGCTGTGCAGCGGCGAATGGAAAGGCGCGCTGGCGATGAGCGAACCGGGCGCCGGTTCGGACGTGGTCGGCTCGATGAGCTGCCGCGCCGAACTCAAGGACGGCATGTGGGTCGCCAACGGCAACAAGATGTGGATCACCAACGGGCCGGAAGCCGATGTGCTGCTGGTCTACATGCGCACCGCCGGCAAGGACGCGGGCAGCAAGTGCATGACCGCCTTCATCGTCGAGAAAGGCATGAAGGGCTTTTCCACCGCGCAGAAGCTGGACAAGCTGGGCATGCGCGGCAGCAACACCTGCGAACTGGTGTTCGAGAACTGCGAGATTCCACAGGAGAACGTGCTGGGCGACGTGCACCAGGGCGTGCGCGTGCTGATGAGCGGCCTGAACACCGAGCGGCTGGTGCTGAGCGGCGGCCCGATCGGGCTGATGCAGGCCGCCCTGGACATCACCCTGCCCTACGTCCGCGAACGCAGGCAGTTCGATGCCGCCATCGGCACGTTCGGCCTGATGCAGGGCAAGCTGAGCGACATGTACACGGCGCTGCAGTCCAGCCGCGCGTTCGCCTACCAGGTGGCGCGTGATTTCGATGCCGGGCATGCCTCCCGCGCCGCGGCGGCCGGTTGCCTGCTGCATGCCTCGGAAGCCGCAGTGCAGGTGACCCTGGAAGCGATCCAGTCGCTGGGCGGCAACGGCTACATCAACGAGTACCCGGCCGGCCGCCTGTTGCGCGATGCCAAGCTGTACGCCATCGGCGCCGGCACCAACGAGATCCGCCGCATGCTCATCGGCCGCGAGCTGTTCGAAGGGCGGGGCTGATCCCCGCAACGCTGGCACGCACCGTTCCCCGACCTGTCCCAACGTCCGATTGCCGCACCCCGGGACAGGCCGGATAATCCCGATATCCCTGTATTACTTGAGGTTACCCATGTCCGACATCGTCATCGCCGCCGCCAAGCGCACCGCCATCGGCTCGTTCCTGGGCCAGTTCAATGGCGTCCCCACGCCCACCCTGGGCGCGGCCGCCATCGCCGCGGCGCTGGAGCAGTCGGGCATCCCGGCCAGCGACGTGTCCGAGGTCATCATGGGCTGCGTGCTGCCGGCCAACCTGGGCCAGGCGCCCGCACGCCAGGCGTCGCGCGCGGCCGGCATCCCCGATGCCGCCGGCGCCACCACCATCAACAAGGTGTGCGGCTCGGGCATGAAGGCGATCATGCTGGGCCATGACCTGATCAAGGCCGGCTCGGCCACGGTGGTCGTCGCCGGCGGCATGGAATCGATGAGCAATGCCCCGCACATGATCCCCAACTCGCGCACCGGCAACCGCTACGGCAACTTCCAGGCGGTGGACCACATGGCATGGGACGGCCTGACCAATCCTTACGACGGCCAGGCCATGGGCGTGTTCGCCGAGGCCACGGTGGCCAAGTTCGGCTTCACCCGCGAGGAACAGGATGCCTATTCGATCGAGTCGGTGACACGCGCGCAGGCAGCGCAGGCCTCCGGCGCATTCAACGACGAAATCGTCCCGGTCAAGGTCGCCACCCGCAAGGGCGAGGTCGACGTGGCCACCGACGAGCAACCGGGCAAGTCCGACATCGCCAAGATTCCGACCCTGAAGCCTGCCTTCAAGAAGGATGGCACGGTGACGGCGGCCAGCTCGTCCAGCATTTCCGACGGCGCGGCCGCCACGGTGCTGCTCAGCGCCGACGAAGCCGCCCGCCGCGGCATCCAGCCGCTGGCCAGGATCGTCGGCCACGCCACCTATTCCCAGCAGCCGGAGTGGTTCACCACCGCGCCGGTCAGCGCCATCGACAAGCTGCTGAAGCAGGTGGGCTGGACCGTGGACCAGGTGGACCTGTTCGAAGTCAACGAGGCATTCGCCGTCGTGGCCATGGCGCCGATCAAGGAGCTCGGCATCCCGCACGCAAAGGTCAACGTCAACGGCGGGGCCTGCGCACTGGGCCATCCGATCGGCGCGTCGGGTGCCCGCCTGGTCGTCACCCTGATCAATGCGCTGCGCACACGCGGCGGCAAGCGCGGCGTTGCCACCCTCTGCATCGGGGGTGGCGAGGCCACCGCCATCGCCGTCGAACTGGTCTGACGTCGGTCGGCGGAGGGGACGGAAAACGTTTTTTCTTGCGCAGTTCGGGGATGGTTACCGGCCGGCCAAGCCATGCCCCATAAGGTTTAACAACGGATTGACAAAGATAACCGGCCAACCGCTTGACAGCCGTAATGGGCTTGTCATCATGTTGCAGGCGCGCAATTGCGCGTTGCCTAACTAAACGACGAGGAAATTCAAAGATGACCATGAACAAGGCTCTGATCGCGCTGGCTCTGGGTTTCGCCCTGGCTGCGTGCTCGAACCAGGAACAGGCCGCCGACGCTGCCGCTGACGCCGCTGCCACCGCGACCGAAGCCCAGGCTGCTGCCGACGCCGCCACCGCCGCTGGCGAAGCCACCGCTGACGCCGCCCAGGCTTCGGCTGACGCCGCCACCGCCGCTGCCGACGCTGCTGCCACCGCCGCGACCGACGCTGCTGCCGCCACCACGACGGAAGCTGCTGACGCTGCTGCCGACACCGCTGCCCAGGCTGCCGACACCGCCGAAGCCGCGACCGACGCTGCCAAGGAAGCCGCCAAGCAGTAATCTGCTGGCGACAACCTGATTTAGCGTTAAACTGAGAAAGCCGCCGGTACATTGGCGGCTTTTTCTGTATCCCGGGTTCGGCCCCAATGCGCTCCAGAGTTGCGGACGTTCGGGCGTCGCCCACCCTGGCACCATCTTCCACATACTTACCGAATTGGGGATCCACCATGAATATCAAGACCACCATCCTGCTGGCCGCCGCCGTCCTGGCCCTGAGCGCCTGCACCAAGAGCGAAACCACCGACGCCGCCGCTGCCGACGCTGCCGCTTCGGCCGACCAGGCTGCCGCGGCTGCCGGTGACGCCGCCGCCGCCGCGGGCGACGCCGCTGCCGCTGCTGGCGATGCCGCCGCTGCCGCCACGGCCGATGCCGCTGCCGCTGCCACCGCCGCCGCTACCGACGCCGCTGCCGCTACCGAAGCCGCTGCTTCGGACGCCGCCGCTGCCACCGCTGGCGCCGTGGCCGATGCCGCCCAGGCGACCGCCGACAAGGCCGGCGAAGTGGCCGAGAAGGCCGACGCCAAGGCTGAAGAAGCCAAGAAGTAATCCGCTTCATACCGCTGAACCGGCAAGGCCCGCGCAAGCGGGCCTTGTTGTTTTTGCAGTGCGGAAAGTTTGGCGGGCCGCCGCCTTTGTGGTCTGATGCCGCCTTTCCCGTCGCGTGTGCCGCATGTCCGCCATCACTTCGCAACTCGACCCTCGCTCGCCGGAGTTCACCGCCAACGTCGCCTACCATCGCGTGCTGGTCCAGGAACTGGACCGTCGCCTGGCCCGCGCAGCCGACGGCGGCGGCGATAAGGCCCGCAGCAAGCACACCGAACGCGGCAAGCTGCTGGCGCGCGACCGCATCACAGCGCTGCTCGACCCAGGCTCGCCGTTCCTCGAGATCGCGCCGCTGGCGGCCGAAGACATGTACGAGGGCGCCGCGCCGGCGGCGGGCATGGTCTGCGGCATCGGCCGCGTGATGGGCCAGGAGATCGTGGTGGTCGCCAACGACGCCACGGTCAAGGGCGGCACCTACTTCCCGATGACGGTGAAGAAGCACCTGCGTGCGCAGGAGATCGCGCGCGAAAACCGCTTGCCCTGCGTCTACCTGGTCGACTCGGGCGGCGCCTTCCTGCCGCTGCAGGACGAGGTATTCCCGGACAAGGAGCACTTCGGCCGCATCTTCTACAACCAGGCGCGCCTGTCGGCGGAGAACCTGCCGCAGATCGCGGTGGTGATGGGCAGCTGCACCGCTGGCGGCGCCTATGTACCGGCGATGTGCGACGAGAGCATCATCGTGCGCGAGCAGGGCACCATCTTCCTGGGCGGCCCGCCGCTGGTGAAGGCGGCCACGGGCGAAATCGTCGATGCCGAGGCGCTCGGCGGCGCCGACGTGCATACCAGTGTGTCCGGCGTGGCCGACCATTTCGCCGAGGACGACCGCGATGCGTTGCAGATCGCGCGCCGGCTGGTGGGCAACCTCAACCGCCGCAAGGTGCTGCCGGTCGCCGTGCGCGAAGCTCGTGAACCGATCTATCCCGCCGAAGAGCTCTACGGCATCGTGCCGAAAGACACCCGCCGGCCGTTCGATATCCGCGAAGTCATCGCGCGCATCACCGATGGCAGCGAACTGGACGAGTTCAAGGCGCGCTACGGCAAGACGCTGGTGACCGGCTTCGCCCACCTGCACGGCTACCCGGTCGGCATCGTCGCCAACAACGGCATCCTGTTCGCCGAGAGCGCGCTGAAGGGCGCGCACTTCATCGAATTGTGCAACCAGCGCGGCATTCCGCTGGTGTTCCTGCAGAACATCACCGGCTTCATGGTCGGCCGCAAGTACGAGAACGCCGGCATCGCCAAGGACGGGGCCAAGATGGTCACCGCGGTGGCGTGCTCGTCGGTGCCCAAGTTCACCGTGGTGATCGGCGGCAGCTTCGGTGCGGGCAACTACGCCATGTGCGGCCGCGCCTACGGCGCCCGCTTCCTGTGGATGTGGCCCAACGCGCGCATCAGCGTGATGGGCGGCGAACAGGCTGCCAGCGTGCTGGCCACGGTCAAGCGCGACGGCATCGAAGCCGCCGGCAAGGTCTGGACGCCGGAGGAAGAAGACGCCTTCAAGAACCCCATCCGCGACCAGTACGAATCCCAGGGCAGCCCCTGGTACGCCACCGCGCGCCTGTGGGACGACGGCATCATCGATCCCGCCGACACCCGCCGCGTACTGGGGCTGGGCATCTCCGCCTCGCTCAATGCCCCCATCGAACCGGCGAAGTACGGCGTGTTCCGCATGTGACGTGGCGCCCGCCGCCTCTTCAGTGACGTGATGATGGCGTGCACAAGCGTGGCTGGCAGGTGAACCGCCGCGCCGCGAGCGCCGGCGCGCCGTCATTTGGCTGTCGCGGTCACAGCCTTGCCGGTCGGCGACAGGCGATAGTCAGGTGCTACCCACCCGGAGTTGTCGCGACATGTCCATCTGGAAAGACCAAGGCCCCGCCAAGAAGGAAGCCGTTACGCCGCCGCCGGAACCGACCCCCGTGACCGTACGGGAGACGCCGGCGGCTGCGGATTTTTCGCCTACCGTCAGCGCGCCGCCGGGCACCCGACCCACCGAGCGCACGGCGCCTGACACAGCGAAGGAGTCGCTGATCGCCGCCGATCTGACCATCGAAGGCAAGATCGAAGGCAGCGGCCACATCCGGATCGCCGGCAAGTTCAAGGGCGACGTCAACGTGCAGGGCGACCTGACCATCGAGACCGGCGCCAAGCTCAACGGCGGCGTGCGCGCGAAGAAGGTCATCATCGCCGGCGAACTCGAGGGCAACATCGAATCCGCATCGCGGGTGGAGCTGCTCTCCTCCGGCGTGCTGATCGGCGACGTCAAGGCCGGTGCGCTGACGGTCGCGGCGGGTTCGCGCATGCGCGGCCAGGCCGACTTCGGCTGGGATGAACCCGCTGCCAAGGGTGGCGGCAAGAACAACGGCGCGGAGCCCGCAGCGGGCGCATGAGCCAGCCGCGCCCCGGCAGTGCAGGTGCCACCCGCACCTGCCCGCACTGCAAGGCGACGATCCTGGAGAGTGCGGCAGTCTGCCCGGGCTGCCGCCACCATCTGCGCTTCGAGCCGGGCGCAGGTGCCGCTGCGGCGCTGACAATGACGCCACTGAAAGTGGAGGGAGCCATCCGCCATCCGGCGGAGGGCGACCCGTGGGAATACTGCGTGGTGCTTTCGGTCCGCAATGACAGGGGCGAGGAAATCACCCGCCAGGTCGTCAGCGTGGGCGCCATGCATGCCAACGAGCAGCGCAGCTTCGCGCTGACCGTGGAAATGACGCCGGCGACGGGCAAGGGGCGCAAGACGCGGCACTGAGCCCTCCCCCGCAGCCCAGCCGGCCGGCTACACTTTGGCCGACATGGACGCCAGCAGGGGGCTGGATGATCGTCGGCATCGATCTGGGGACCACGCATTCGTTGATCGGCTACCACGGGCCCGACGGCCCCGTGCTCATCCCGAATGCGCTGGGTGAATTGCTGACCCCGTCGGTGGTCAGCGTGGATGCAGACGAAACGCTTATCGTGGGGCGCGCCGCCGTGGAGCGTCTGATAACCCATCCGCAGCGCACCGTCGCGAGTTTCAAGCGCTGGATGGGCACCAACCGCGTCACCCGCATCGGCAAGCATGCCCTGCGCCCGGAAGAACTGTCGGCGCTCGTGCTGCGCGCCCTGATCGCCGATGCGGAGAGCCATTTCGGCAAGCCCGTCACCGAGGCCGTGATCAGCGTGCCCGCTTACTTCGGCGACGCCCAGCGCAAGGCCACACGCGTCGCCGGCGAGTTGGCCGGCATCAAGGTCGAGCGGCTCATCAACGAGCCGACCGCCGCTGCCATGGCATACGGCCTGCAACAGCGCGACAGCGGTGGCCGCTTCCTGGTTTTCGACCTGGGCGGCGGCACCTTCGATGTCTCGATCCTGGAAATGTTCGATGGTGTGATGGAGGTCCATGCCAGCGCCGGCGACAACTTCCTTGGCGGAGAGGATTTCCTGTCCGCACTGCGCGACGCGTGCCTGCGCGAACTCAAGGTCGAAGCGAAAAGCCTGACAGCCAGCGAAGACGCACAGCTGAGGCGCCGACTGGAGTCTGCCAAGCGAGAACTTTCGAACACTTCCGGTGGCCCCGTCGATGTGGAGTTCGTGCTGGGCGGCGAATCGCTGCGCTGGCAGATCGACGAAGCGGGCTTCTCGCGACTGTGCGAGCCGCTGGTGCAGCGCATGCGCACACCCTTGGAGCGCGCCATGCGGGATGCGCGCCTTGCGCCGGGCCAGTTGGACGATATTGTCCTGGTCGGGGGCGCGTCGCGGATGCCGCTGACCGCGCGCTTGGTATCGCGGATGTTCGGTCGCCTGCCCTTGCGGCACATCAACCCGGACGAGGCGATCGCGCTGGGCGCCGCGGTCGCGGCGGGCATGAAGGCGCGCGACGAATCGTTGGAAGAGATCATCCTCACCGATGTGTGTCCCCACTCGCTTGGCGTGGACACCGCGCAGGATGACGGTCACGGGCAGGTCACCACCGGCCTGTTCTCGCCGATCATCCACCGCAACGCAACCGTGCCGGTCAGCCGGGTCGAACGCTACCAGCCGATGCGCGACCAGCAGACGCAGGTGGAGTTCAACATCTACCAGGGCGAAAGCCCGCGCGTGGAGAACAACGTCAAGCTGGGCACGATCTCGGTGAAGGTCCCGGCGCGCGCCGCGCACGAGAACCCCGTGGATATCCGCTTCACCTACGACGTCAACGGATTGCTGCAGGTGGAAGCCACCATCGTGGCGACCGGCCAGACCCATGAGGTGGTGCTGCAGCAGAACCCCGGCGTGCTGACCCAGGACGAGATCCGCCAGCGCCTGGCGGCGTTGTCCGAACTGAAGGTGCATCCCCGCGACCACCAGGAGAATCTCCTGGTGATCGCCCGCGCCGAGCGCCTGTATGAGGAACTGCTCTGGGCGCGCCGCGACCTGCAGGACGCCCTGGTGCGCTTCCGCACGGTGCTGGATGGCCAGGATCCCCTGCAGATCCGTGAACACCGTGCCGATTTCGCGCGAATGCTGGAGAACATCGAGGCCCAGGGGTGAACGATTGGCCTTATGCACTATTGGATATCGATGAGACCGCTGACGAGCGCACGATCAAGCGCGCGTATGCGCGCCTGCTGAAAGTCCACAGGCCCGATGACGATCCGGAAGGATTCCAGCGCCTCAACCAGGCCTACCAATTCTGTCTCAGCCAATTGAAGGGCGGCGGACCCGAAGCGCCACGGGGCTTCGGGTCCGCCGCACCGGCCGCATCTGCCACACCCGCCTCCGAGCCTGTGCCTGCCGTTGCTCCCTCATTCGACATTGGAACGTTCGTCGTTGCCCTGTTCGACCTCTCGCAAACGGCCAGCGGCCGCGACGTCCTCAGGTGGCTGCAGGCGCACCCGGCGTTCTACTCCATTGGTGCGCGGGAAACCCATGCTTACCAGATCGTCGACGCGCTGCTGCGGAGGCCGGCACTGCCGCCGCGGCATGTGGCCGCGGTCCTGCACTTCCTGGGACTGGATACGGCGGGTCCCGCGCGTGCCCAGCTTGAGCCGTATGTCGTTGCACTGGAGCGATACGCACAGATGACACTCGAAGATGCCGAAGCGATCCGGAAGCCTTACGTGGAGTCGCCCTCCTCATCGTCCTCCGGCAACTTGGGTTGGTCCTTCGGCGTGGCCATTTGGATGATGCTACTTGCGATGCTGTCAGTGACGCGCTGTTCCGGATCGGCCCCATGACCGACGCCTTTGCCCTCCTAGGCCTGCCCGCAGACGCGGACGAACGCGCCATCAAGCGTGCCTATGCCCGCTTGCTGAAGACGACGCGGCCGGACGAGGATCCGACAGGGTTCCAGCGCTTGCACGAGGCCTATCAGGAAGCGTTGTCGCAGATACGCGAACAGGTGCTCGAGGTGGCCGGCGCCGATGCGTACATTGTCCACGCCTCGCCGGATACGCCGGCGCCGGATACCTCATCTCCCGCGCCGCATGCCGGGCATCCAGGCGCGCTCGCGCAAGAGCCCCCCGCGCCCCGGATCGACGAGGCAACGTTGCGCGCGGAGTTGATCGCCCGCGCGGAAGGAGATCTGCCTTCTGCGTTCCGCCACTACCTCGAGCACCATCCCGCCCTGTACGGCCTGGACGTGAAGCACCGCATCGGGCAGGCAATCTTTGAGAGCATCGCGTACGAAGAAGTGCAGGTGCGGCCCGGAACCCTGGCTGTCCTCGCGGAGTTCTTCGGGTTCACTCCACCGGAGTGGGTGGAACGACGCCAGCAGGTCTTGCAGGCGGTCTCCACGGAGAACACCGACGCCTTCGACGAAGACCGACCACTGACCATCCGGCAGCTGAAGCGCGCCTTCGGATGGCCGCTCGCGCTGGTCCTTGCCTGCGTACCGGGTTTTGCATTCCGCGCGGCGCGCCTGTCGCGACGGCTCACGTTGGATTACGGAGATCCTGTGCCGGGCCTGGATGGCCGACAGCAGGCTTTCTTCGAACGCATTGCCGACCCGTTCTATGCAGGGCCGTGGCGCTGGGCGACCGTGCTGCTCACTGCCGCGCTCGCGGCGCTGGCCATTGCCGCACTGTGCGCGGTGAGCGAACTTGCGCCCGAGCGCCAGCAGCGCATGATGGGCCTGACTTTCGCCGCAGTCGCGGGCATGCTTTGTGTGTGGCACGCGATGCGTGCCCTGTGGGCGCTCCGCGAACGACCCACAACCATGCATTCCCCGTGGATCGCACTGATGCCGGCCTGGCTGGCCGTGGCCGGGTTGCTGGTGGCAGGGTGGCTGCCGCAGCTCCCGGCGCTGGCTTTCGCGCTCGTGCTGCCGGCTGCCCTGCTCCATTTCCGGCAGTTCTTCGATGCACTGCGTCTTGCGATCGGTACCAGTTGGCTCGTGCGTGCATTGCCCATTCCCGAGCTACCGTCGCCCTGGTTGCTTGCGCTGGCAGGCGCCGCCATCGGCATGACCCTCTGCGACTGGGCCTACGCCAAGCGCCACCGGATCAGCATTGCTGCCGCCGCCGGCAATCGGTGGACGACGATCGCTTCGTTCACCGTGTTCGTGGGGCTGGGCATTGCGGGCTTGGTGATCCGTTACGGTTGAACCGCTTGCTCAACCGCACCCATCGCAGCCGCCGCAATCCTTGCCGGCGATCCGCCCGTTCACCAGGCTGCCGGCCGGCGCGATCCAACGTCCAAGCGCTTGCTGCCATGCGGCCCGGTCTTCCCTCAGCAGCGGCAACGCCAGTGCGATCCGCGCCTTGCGCAGCGGGCCGGGAAACTGCTTCTTCAGCACCACCCAAACGCTGGCCAGCACCGCGACGGCGATGATGGCGTATTGCAGGGCGAGCGGGAGCGCCATGACGTCAGCCGGCGCCCAGTGCGCGCGCGACCTGGTAGGTCACCAGCGAGGCCAGATAGGCCAGCGCGAACAGGTAGAACGTCGCGAAGCCCACCTGCTTCCAGGAGTTGGTCTCGCGCTTGATCGTGGCCAGCGTTGAAATACACATCGGCGCATAGATGAACCAGACCAGCAGCGAAAGCGCGGTGGCCAGCGACCAGCCGTCGCTGATCACCGGGGTCAACGCCTGGATGGCCGCATCGTCATCGGCCGCGGACAGCGCGTAGATCGTCGCCAGCGAAGACACCGCCACTTCGCGTGCCGCCATGCCGGGGATCAGCGCGATGCAGATCTGCCAGTTGAAACCCAGCGGCGAGAAGAAGACCGCCATGGCGTGGCCGATGCGACCGGCAAGGCTGTAGTCGATGGCAGGGCCCACCGCATCGACAGGCGGCGCGGGAAAATTGAGCAGGAACCACAGCAGGATGGTCAGCGCCAGGATGATCCCGCCGACGCGCTTCAGGAAGATCATCGCGCGCTCCCACAATCCGATCAACAGGTCGCGGGGGTGCGGGACGCGGTAGGACGGCAGTTCCAGCAACAGCGCGTGCTCGCTCTTGTCGCGGCGCCATTTCTTCATGATCCAGGAGACGACCAGGGCGCTGACGATGCCGGCAGCATACAGGCCGAACAGCACCAGTCCCTGCTGATTGAACACGCCCCACACGGTCTTCTGCGGAATGAACGCACCGATCAGCAATGCATACACCGGCAGGCGCGCCGAACAGGTCATCAGCGGTGCCACCAGGATCGTCGCCAGGCGATCACGGGGATCCTGGATGCTGCGCGTGGCCATGATGCCGGGAATCGCACAGGCGAAACTGGACAGCAGGGGGATGAAGGAGCGACCCGACAGGCCGGCCGATGCCATCAGGCGATCCAGCAGGAACGCAGCGCGCGGCAGATAGCCGCTCTCCTCGAGCGCGAGGATGAAAGCGAACAGGATGAGGATCTGCGGCAGGAATACCACCACGCCGCCGAGGCCGGCGATGATGCCTTCAACCAGCAGGCTGTTGAGCGGCCCTTGCGGCAACAGGCCGCCAGCCCATCCGCCCAGCGCGCCAGTGCCGGCTTCGATCAGGTCCATCAACGGCGTGGCCCAGGCGTATACCGCCTGGAAGATCAGGAACATCACCACCGCCAGCGCCAACAGACCGAATACCGGATGCAGCAGCCAGCGATCCAGCGCATCGTCGATCTTCGCCGTGCGGCTCGGCATGCTCACCGCCAGCGACAGCAGCCTGCGCGTCTCTGCGTGCAGGTCCGTGCCTTCGGCGAGGCGGGCACTGGGTTCATGCGGTCGCGCCGCCATGCGGTCGATCTGTTCGACCAGCCCGCGGGCGCCGTTGTGCTTGACCGCCACGGTCTCCACCACGGGTACGCCAAGCTCCTTCTCCAGCGCGGCCAGATCGATGGCGATGCCGCGGCGCAGGGCCGCATCCATCATGTTGACCGCCAGGATCATCGGCTTGCCCAACTCGCGTACTTCCAGCGCGAAGCGCAGGTGCAGGCGCAGGTTGGTGGCATCGACCACGCACACCAGCACGTCGGGGGCGGGCTCGCCCGGATAGAAACCACGGCACACGTCGCGGGTGACCGCCTCGTCCAGGCTGGCGGCATGCAGACTGTAGGCGCCCGGCAGATCCAGCACGGCGTAGTGGCGACCGGATGCGGCGGAGTGCAGCCGGCCTTCCTTGCGCTCGACGGTGACGCCGGCGTAGTTGGCCACCTTCTGCCGGCTGCCGGTCAACTGGTTGAAGAGCGCCGTCTTGCCACAATTGGGGTTGCCCACCAGGGCCAGTCGCAACGGGGACGCGTCGGCACTCATGCAGCCGCTCCCTCCGTACGAAGACGCACACGCGCGGCTTCGGCGCGGCGCAGCGCGAAGCGGGTGAAACCCACCTGCACCAGCAGCGGCTCGGCTCCCAGGGGGCCCTTGGCGACCACTTCCACTTCCTCGCCATTGACGAAGCCCAGCTCGCGAAGCCGGCGCGCGATGTTGTCCTGCGGGCCGTGGTCCTCCACGGACTCGACGATGGCAGGCGTGCGCCAGGGCAATTCGGTCAGGATCACAGGCGGCTCTCAAATGCGAACTATTCTCATTGTAGCATCGCCGCACTGCACGACGGCCGCAACGCACTGTGCCGCTATCATTCAGCGACTTCGCATGGAATGGCCGGAATGGCGGAATCCCCGCAGGAACACCCCCTCGTGCTCGCCCGCACGGGCTCCGTGGCACGCATCCGCCTGGACCGCCCGGCGCTCCACAACGCCTTCGACGCCGGCCTGATCGCCGCGCTGACGGCGGCACTGCAGGCCGTCGGGGCCGATCCCGGGGTGCGTGCGGTGGTGCTGGAAGGCAGTGGCCCGTCCTTTTCCGCCGGGGCGGATCTCAACTGGATGCGTGGCATGGCCCGCGCCAGCGAGGCGGAGAATCGCGACGATGCGCTCGCCCTCGCCCGCCTGATGCGCACCCTGGACGAATTGCCCAAGCCGACGCTCGCGCGTGTGCAGGGCGCGGCCTTCGGCGGCGGGGTCGGCCTGGTGGCGTGCTGCGACATCGCCATCGGGGTGCCGGAAGCAAAGTTCGGCCTGACCGAAAGCAAGCTTGGCCTCCTGCCGGCGGTGATCTCGCCCTACGTCATCGCCGCCATCGGTGCCCGGCAGGCGCGGCGCTGGTTCGCCACCGCGGAAATCTTCGATGCCGCCACCGCCCTGCAGATCGGCCTGCTGCACCAGGTCGTGCCGGCAGACCAGCTGGACGAGGCGGTGGAGCGTCAGCTCGCGCTGCTGCTGAAGGCCGGCCCGGTCGCCGCCGCGACCGCCAAGCAACTCGTGGCCCGCGTTGCCGCGCAGGCGGACCGGGCGGCCATGGAGGCCGACAATGCGGCCCTGATCGCCGGGCTGCGCGTTTCCGCCGAAGGCCAGGAAGGGCTGTCCGCCTTCCTCGACAAGCGTCCGCCTGCCTGGATCAACAAGGAGTAGTGACGTGATCGACCATCTGGGATTCGAGGTCAGCGACTACGCCCGCAGCCGGGCGTTCTATTCGCACGTGCTGGCGCCGCTGGGGTACGGCGTGGTGATGGAAGTGACCCGCGAGATGACCGGCGGCTACGAGGGATGCGGCTTCGGCCCGCCCAGCCGTCCCCACTTCTGGGTAGGCAAAGGCAGCGGCACGCCCGGACGCGGGATGCACATCGCCTTCACCGCGAAGACCCGTGCGCAGGTGGACGCCTTCCATGCCGCCGCCCTCGCCGCCGGCGCGCAGGACAACGGTGCCCCCGGCCTGCGACCGCATTACCACCCCGACTACTACGGCGCCTTCGTCATCGACCCGGACGGGCACAATGTCGAAGCCGTCTGCCACCTTCCCGCGGATGCCCAGCCCTGATGTTCTCCAAGATCCTGATTGCCAACCGCGGCGAGATCGCCTGTCGCGTCATCCGCACCTGCCGTCGCCTGGGCATCCGTACGGTGGCGGTGTATTCCGAGGCCGATGCCGACGCGCAGCATGTGCGGCAGGCCGATGAGGCCTACCCCATCGGCGGTCCGCGGCCGCAGGAAAGCTACCTGCGGGGTGACGCCATCCTGGCGGTGGCGAAGCAGAGCGGCGCGCAGGCCATCCATCCCGGCTACGGTTTCCTGTCGGAGAACGCCGACTTCGCCGATGCTGTTACCGCCGCCGGGCTGGCGTTCATCGGCCCCAGCGGGGCGTCGATGCGGAAGATGGGCAGCAAGGCCGGCGCCAAGGACCTCATGGCTGCCGCCGGCGTACCGGTGGTGCCCGGGTATACCGGCGACGACCAGTCGCCGAACACCCTCTCCCGCGAAGCGGCCCGCATCGGTTTTCCGCTGATGATCAAGGCCGCGCACGGCGGCGGCGGCAAGGGCATGCGCATCGTGCACCGTCTGGAGGAATTCATCGGGCAACTGGAAAGCTGCCAGCGCGAAGCCGCCAATGCCTTCGGCCGTGATCGCGTGCTGCTGGAACGCTACGTGCAATCGCCGCGGCACATCGAGATCCAGGTGTTCGCGGACACCCAGGGCAACACCCTGCACCTCAACGAGCGCGAATGCTCCGCGCAGCGCCGCTACCAGAAGGTGCTGGAGGAATCGCCCTCGCCGTTCCTGACCCCCGCACTGCGCACCGCCATGGGGGATGCCGCGGTGAAGGCCGCGCAGGCGATCGACTATGCCAATGCGGGCACGGTGGAATTCATCGTCGACCCCGCCGGGCAGTTCTACTTCATGGAGATCAACACACGCCTGCAGGTGGAGCATCCGGTGACCGAACTGACCACCGGGCTGGACCTGGTGGAGTGGCAGCTGCGCGTGGCGGCGGGCGAACCATTGCCGCTCGCGCAGGCGGACGTGCCGCAGCGCGGCCACGCCATCGAGGTGCGGCTGTACGCCGAAGATCCCGAGGCCGGTTTCCTGCCCGGCTCCGGCAGGCTCGAACGCTTGGCCCTGCCCTCGCCTTCCCCGCACGTGCGCATCGACTCCGGCGTGGTCGAAGGCGACACGGTGACCATTTTCTACGACCCGATGATCGCCAAGCTGATCGTGTGGGACGAGGATCGTCCGCGTGCGCTGGCACGGTTGCGGGATGCGCTGGCCGCGTGCGACATCGCCGGGCCCAAGTCCAACATCGGTTTCCTGGAACAACTGGCCCGGCATCCGGCCATCGTCGATGGCACCATCGACACCGGTTATCTGGACCGTCATCTGGACGAGTTCATGCCATCGGACCAGCCCGATGCGTCGATGCTGGTGGCCGCGGCCGCGGCCGCACTGCTCCAGCAGGAAACCGACGCGCGGCAACAGGCCGCTGCCTCCCACGACCCCACCTCGCCATGGGCGATCGCCGACGGCTGGCGATTGGGCCACGCCGGGCAACGCCCGCTGGCCTTCCAGCACCGCAGCGAAACCCTGGCGCTGCATGCCCAGGGCAGTGCCGGGCGCTACACGATCGAACACGACGGCAAGCGCCATGCCGTGCAGGGCGTCCGGCTGACCGGCGACGTGCTCAGTTTGCGTATCAATGAACAGGCGCGGCAGTTCCGCGTCCAGCACCCGGGCTCGCGCATGGTGCTGCATGACGGGGAACGCCGGCTGACGGTGGAGAAGGTGCCGGTGTACCGGCGCATCCACGGCAGTGAAGGGAGTGGCGACGGCCGCATCATTGCACCCATGCCAGGACGCGTGGTGCTGGTGAAAGCGCGTCCGGGCGATGGGGTGACCGCGGGACAGGAGCTGCTGGTGATGGAAGCGATGAAGATGGAGTTGTCCGTCAAGGCGCCGCGCGATGGCGTGGTGGCGGACGTGCGCGCCAGCGCCGGCGACTTCGTCGAAGCCGATGCCATCCTGGTCACGCTGGAGTGAGGTTCGCCATGACGGCCCTTCCCCACGCCGCCCTCCTGCTGCTGGCGCTTGGATCGTTGAGCGGTTGCGTGATGTTCGCCCAGCCCCCTGCACCGCTGACCTGCGATGCCGACCTCGTCGGCCGCTGGATCCCGCTGCCGGACAGCCCGCAGGACAAGGTGCCGCTGGGCGCGGATGACTACGCGGACGTGGATGCGCAGTGCCATGTCCGCCTGCGGGACAGCGCCAAGACCGCGCAACCTGAATTCGACGCCCTCGGCTTCAGCGTCGGTGACCAGCGCTACCTGGCGCTGGGCTTCAAGGAACTGGATGGCCTGTTCGCCGCCAGCGCGCAGACGCCGGGCACGTCGCCCAAAAGCATGCCCGCCACCGCCGTGACCCTGATCAAGTACCGCATCCGCGGCGACCAGCTGGAAATCGCCATGCTCGACGTGGTGCAGGTCATGCAGCGCATCGAACAGGGCACCTTGAAGGCGCGTGAGACGGACACCAGCACCTACCTGTTCGAAGGGGGGCCGAAGAAGCTGCAGGCCCTGCTGGCGTCGAACCCGGACCTGTTCGACGCCTTCGACGGCAGGGACAGGACGCTGCGCATGCGGCGCGCCGCGGCCGGGGAACTGCGATGAACCCGCCCCTGCCGCCGGCCGACGGCGATTTCGTCCGCATCGTCGAGGTGGGCCCCCGCGACGGACTGCAGAACGAGAAGACCCTCGTCGACACTGCCGAGAAGGTGGCGCTGATCGACCGGCTCTCCGGTACCGGGCTGCTGAGCATCGAGGCCACCAGTTTCGTCAGCCCGGCGTGGGTGCCCCAGTTGGCCGATGCCGCGGAAGTATTCGCCGCGATCGACCGCCGGCCGGGCATCGCGTATCCGGTGCTGGTGCCCAACGAGAAAGGCTACGAGCGCGCCCGCGCGGTCGGCGTGCAGGAAGTGGCCGTCTTCACTGCCGCGTCGGAGGCGTTCAATCGCAAGAACATCAACGCCGGCATCGACGAATCCATCGAACGCTTCCGCCCGGTGCTGGAGCGCGCCATGGCCGACGGCGTCAAGGTGCGCGGCTACGTCTCCACCGTGCTGGGCTGCCCCTACCAGGGCGACGTGCCCGTGGCCGACGTGGTGCGCGTGGCGAAGACGCTGCACGGGATGGGCTGTTACGAGATCTCGCTGGGCGACACCATCGGCGTGGGCACGCCGCGCAAGGCCGCTGCCATGCTGGAAGCGGTCGCCGCCGAGGTGCCGTTGCCCGCACTGGCGGTGCATTTCCATGACACCTACGGACAGGCGCTGGCCAATCTGCTGGCCTGCCTGGACGTGGGCGTGCGCGTGGTCGATTCGGCGGTCTCCGGTGCGGGCGGATGCCCGTATGCCAAGGGCGCCAGCGGCAACGTCGCCAGCGAGGACGTGGTGTACCTGCTGCACGGCCTGGGCTTGCGGACCGGCGTGGACCTGCCCTCCCTCGCCGAGACGGGCCGCTGGCTCGCCGCACGGCTCGGCCGGGAAACCGGCAGCCGCGTCGGCAAGGCGATGGCGACGACATGAACACGGGCAGCGCGTCCGGTGACGGCACGGCAGACGGTCGCGACATGGCCGACGCCCCCGATCTGGCGACGCTGCTGGCCGCACTCGAACAGGCCGCGCAGGACCCGACCACGCCGGCCGCGCAACGCGCGCTGCTTGAGCAGGCGCGCGATGCGCTGCTGGCCAAGCAGCACGAGGCCACCACCGAGAGCGAGCGCTACCGCAACCTGTTCGACGCGGTCCCGGACCCGGTCAGCATCATTGCCGAGGACGGCACGGTGCTGGATCTCAACAAGGCCGGCATGCAGGCCTATCGCCGGCCGCGCGACGAGATCGTCGGCAACAACATCAACGTCCTCAACCCGGACCTGCCGCGCGACCACCTGGTGCCGGTCTGGGAGACCCTGAACCGCGGCGAGACCTACGTCATCGAGGTCACCAACATGCGGGGCGACGGCACCCGCTTCCCGGTGGAAGTGCACTCGGCCAACATCACCTTCGACGGACGCAAGAGCATCGTCGCGGTCGCGCGCGACATCAGCAGCCGCCGCGAAGCCGAGCTGCGCTACCGCGAACTGATGGAGACGCTGGACAAGGGCATCGTGGTGCACGACCGCGAGCTGGGCATCCAGTACTGCAACGGCGCGGCCATGCGCATCTTCGGCATCCGCGAGGACCAGCGCGTGGATCAGGAGCTGGCGCTGGACCGGTGGCATATCGTCGACGAGGACGGACGCGAGATGGCCCGCCATGAGTTGCCGGCGCAGCGTGCGCTGGACAGTGGCCACATGGTGGAGAGCGTGCTGCTGGGCATGTACCACCGCGAGAAGAAGCAACTGATCTGGTTGACCGCCACGTCGGTGCCGCAGTTCGCCCCCGGTGCCAGCGTGCCTTCGCAGGTCACCACCCTGTTCAGCGACGTCACCGAACTCAAGCGCGACAGCGCGCTGTTCGACCGTGCGCAATCGCTGGCGCACATCGGGGGCTGGGAATGGGACATCGGGCGCGACCGCATGTACCTGACCGACGAGGCGCAGCGCATCCTCGGCGCCGCGCGTCCGCTGGAAACGCTGGAATCCGTGCTGCTCTGCCTGCGCGAACCGGACCGTCGCCGGCTGCGCACGGCGCTGCAGCTGGTCACGGCCGGCGGCAGCGGGTTCGACCTGGAGCTGCAGGGAAGCCAGGCCGATGGCCATGCCTTCTGGATCCGCGTGATCGGCGATGCCGAACCCGGCGATCCGGGCGCCTCGCGCATCACCGGCACCATGCAGGACATCTCGCAGGACAAGCAGGCCGAGGAAACCCTGCGCATCCAGGCGCGTACCGACCCGCTGACCGGCCTGATGAACCGCGACGCGGTGCTGACCGAACTGGGCGCGCGCCTGGCCGACCCCGAGCGCGAGCGCGTCGCGGTGCTCTACATCGACCTGGACCGCTTCAAGATGGTCAACGACGTGCTGGGCCACAACGCCGGCGACGAACTGCTGGTGCAGGCGTCGGACCGTATCCGTGGCGCCGTGGGCACGGAGGGCATGATCGCGCGCTTCGGTGGCGACGAGTTCCTGGTGATCTGCGACGCCGGGGATGATCCGCGGCGGCCGGAGAACCTGGCGCATGCGGTGTTGGGCGCATTCGCCGATGCCTTCCGGTTCGGCAAGGACGAGTTCGCCATCACCGCCAGCATCGGTCTGGCGGTCGCACCGCGCGACGGACAGCGGCCACAGCAACTTATCCAGAATGCCGACATCGCGATGTACGACAGCAAGCATCGCGCGCGCAACGGCTGGCAGACCTTCAGCCAGGAACTGGCACAGCGCCAGCAGGACCGCCTGCAGATCGAGACCCAGCTGCGGCGCGCGGTGGACAACGACGAGTTCCGGCTGGTCTACCAGCCCCAGGTGGACCTGCGCAACGGCCGCGTGATCGCCGCCGAAGCGCTGATCCGCTGGCAGAACCACCAGCTCGGCGAACTGCGGCCGGATCTTTTCATCAGCCATGCGGAAACCACCGGCGACATCGTGCGCATCGGCAGCTGGGTGCTGCGCGAGGCCTGTCGGCAGGTGGCCGCGTGGCGCGACCTGGGGCTGGGCATCGTCCGCGTGGCGGTCAACGTGTCCTACCGCCAGTTCGCCGGGGACGACCTGGCCGACATGGTGCGCACGATCCTGGGCGAGTTCGACCTGCCCGGCAGCGCCCTGGAGCTGGAGTTCACCGAGCGCGTGCTCATCGAGGATGCACCCGCCACGCTGCGCACGTTCGCGGACCTGCGCCAGCTGGGCGTGCTGCTGACCATCGACGATTTCGGCGAGGGCTACAGCGCGCTCAACTACCTGCGCCGCCTGCCCATCCACGGACTGAAGCTGAGTCCGCTGTTCACCGAAGGCGTGCCGAACAACCGCTCCGACGTCGCGGTGTGCCAGGCGGTCTCCGCCATCGCGCGCAGCCTGGGTCTGGGCCTGGTCGCCGAGGGCGTGGAGTCCGAGGCGCAGCGCCAGTTCCTGCTGCAGCTGGGCGTGCCGGTGGGCCAGGGATTCCTGTTCGCGCCGGGCCTGTCGCCGGATGAATTCGCGCGCCGGCTGGCCGATGCGCCGCTGGAGCGGGTGCTGCACGCCTGAACCGTTGCCCGTTGTAGGAGCGACGTGAGTTGCGACCGGAATCCCACCCGTCATCATCTTTCGAAGGGCGACAGACGCCGGACCGTCGCGGCCCACGTCTTGCCAAGCGGCGCTGCCCGCCTCGGTTCATGTCGCGACTCACGTCGCTCCTACAAGGGAAGCCTGGCGTCCTGCCGCCCGCCATCGCGTAAAATGCCCGCTTTCCCGCAGCAGGTTCACCGCATGCAGCTTTCCGACACCCGCGCCGTCATCACCGGGGGCGTTTCCGGCCTGGGCTTGGCCGTGGCCCGCCATCTAGTCGCCCATGGCGGCAAGGCGGCCCTGTTCGACATCAACGACGACAAGGGCGCGGCCGCCGTCGCCGAGCTCGGCGAGGCCAACGTCCGCTACTTCCGCACCGACGTCACCGATGAAGCCGGCGTGGCGGCGAACGTGGCGGCGGCGAAGGCATTCCTCGGCGGCCTGAACGCCGCGATCAACTGCGCCGGCATCCTCGGCGCCGGCCGCGTGCTCGGCAAGGAAGCGCCGATGCCGCTGGCCACGTTCCAGACCACGGTGCTGGTGAACCTGGTGGGCAGCTTCAACGTGGCCAAGGCCGCGGCGGACCTCATGCAGCACAACGCACCCAACGAGGCCGGCGAACGTGGCGTGATCGTCAACACCGCCAGCGTGGCCGCCTACGAAGGACAGATCGGCCAGGCGGCGTATTCGGCCTCGAAGGGGGGCGTGGTCGGCATGACGCTGCCGATGGCGCGCGAGCTGGCCCGCTTCGGCATCCGCGTGATGACCGTGGCACCCGGCATCTTCTGGACGCCGATGGTCGACGGCATGCCCGAAGCCGTGCAGCAGTCGCTCAGCGCATCGATCCCCTTCCCGTCCCGCCTGGGCAAGCCGGAGGAGTTCGCCGACCTGGTCGCCTACATCCTCGGCAACACCTACCTCAACGGCGAGACCGTCCGCCTCGACGGCGCGGTGCGGCTGGCCCCTAAGTAGCGGGAATGGGGAACAGGGAATGGGGAATCGTAGGAACACCCCGTCCCTCGACCCTTGCGTGCCCCGCTCTTCGCTTTTCCCGTTCCCTACTCCCGATTCCCCATTCCCGGCTCCAATCCCATGAAAGCTTTCGACATCAAGAAGGGCAACGTCGTTGAACACAACGGCAATGTCTACCAGATCCGCGACATCGAGCGCAGCTCGCCGCAAGGCCGCGGCGGCAACGTCCGCTTCCGTTTCATCATGTACAGCGTGCCGGGCGGCAACAAGCTCGACGCCAGCTTCGACGCCGACGACAACCTGCCGGAAGTCGAACTGCTGCGCCGCCAGGCGACGTACTCCTACAAGGACGGCGATGCGTTCGTGTTCCTCGACGACGAGGACTACACGCCGTACACGCTGGACGCGAACGTCATCGGCGACGACGCCGGTTACATCACCGACGGCCTGAGCGGCTGCTATGTGCAGGTGATCGACGAACTGCCGGTGGCGCTGCAGCTGCCGCAGCACGTGACCCTGGAAGTGGTGGAAACGCCGCCGGAACTGAAGGGCGGCACCGCCACCAAGCGGCCGAAGCCGGCCAAACTCAACACGGGCATCGAGATCATGGTGCCGGAGTACATCACCACCGGCGAACGCATCCTGGTCAACACGACCACCGGCGAATTCGGTGGCCGCGCGGACTGACCTGCCGCTACGACGCGCCTGCGGCGGCCAACGCCCGCAGGCGCGCACCGATGGTGTCCACGTTGGCCTGGATGCCGCGCAAGGCATCGCGTTGCTCTTCGGGAAGCCAGCGCTCCAGGCGCTCGCGCAGGGCGGCATCGTCCTGCCGCAGCCGCGCCACCCTCGCGACCGCCTCTTCGCCAATGCGCTCGCGCTCCGCTGATTGCGGCAGTCCATAGCCTTCCGGCGCGAGTTCCGCGGGCCGGCTGGCGAAGCTGGTATCGCCCAGCCATGCCCTCAAGGCCTGCACCGCCTCCCTCGCCTCCTCCGGCACGTCCCGCCCCAGGTAGCGGCGCTTCAGCTCGTCGCGCAACAGCAACTGCTGCCGGCGCAGCGCTGCATTCTCGAGCACCAGCAGCGCCGCGCTTGCCTGCAGGTCGGCCCGGGACAGCCAGATCGCGCGGGTTGCGGGCGACAACGCCAGCCAGGCCTGTGCGTCGCGTTGGGGCAACCCCAACGTGTCGCGTGCGACGGCGAACAGGGTGTCGTAGCGCGCGCTCATCGGTTCGAAGTAGTAGCCGAGGCGACGGGCCTCGTCGGCATCGTCCAGAGGGCTGCGGTCCGCGATGCCGGCGTCTTCCAGGTTGCTCAGCAGCCCGGTCGGCGTGATGCTCGCCAGGGGCGCATCCGTCAGCCGCGGTACGCCGTCGTGCAGCAGTTTCCAGGTTTCCACGGCGCAGTTGTTGCTGATGAAGTAATAGCGCCCGTCGTAGCTCCAGTGGAGTTGCGCGGCACGCTCCAGCAGCAGGGCGATCTCGTCCTGCTGCAGCCGCAACGGAATCGACTGCAGGCCGCGCAGCTCGACCTTCGTGTACTCCTCGATCACCTGGTCCAGCGGCAGCAGGAACAGTCTGGACGGGTACGAACCGGTCAGCCCCCGCCAGCCGGAGATCTGCACGTCGCCGACGAACGCGCGGAACGACAGCACGCGGTGATGGGCCAGGTCCAGCCGGCAATCGGGTCCGGGACGGCGCCCCGGCGCGCAGACCACCAGCCTGAGCATGCTGTGGCCCCAGCGACTCATCGCCTGGGTGTTGCCCTCGGCCAGCAGGTAGTCCACCTGGTACACACGCGCCGGATCCAGCGCCAGCAGCGAAGCATCGCCGCGCGCCGCATCGGCTTCCAGGAACGGCAGGCCGGGCGCGCATTCGACCTCGGCGACCGGTTCGCGAAAATGGGCAGCGAAATGACGATGCAGTGCCGGGCGCCGGCAGCCATAGCCGGCGTCGAGCACGAAATACTCGAGGTTCACCGCCACGAATTCCGAGGGCCGTGCAAGCTCGTAGCGATCGGGGCTGCGGGTGCTGAAGTCGTTGCGGCTTCGCCGGCCGGCCACGCGGAACACGCTGCGCTGCCAGCCCGCCAGGTCGCGCAGGCGCGCATCGCCGGACAGCACGTTGCGCTGCGCGCGGTCGTAGGCATGCGCGAGTTCGTGGATCAGCGCCCTGCGGACGGCATCGGCACCGGGATCGTCGGTCGCCCTCGGATCGCTCGCCTGCCATCGGGCCAGCAAGGCACGATCGAGCAACACGCGTCGGCCGACGCGCCGGCCCTGCACGTCAGGCGGCAGGTCGGCCCGCCAATGCAGGACCAGGTCCGGTGGCAGACCGTCGCGCCACACGCGCGGAAGGCGGGGCAGCACGTCGTCGATCAGCGCGCGGGTGGCCGTGGCCTGTCGTACATCCAGCCCGGCGGCATCGACACGGACAGCCGAAGCGGGCATCGCGTGGCCCAGCAGCACGCACGCCAGGGCCACGCCCATGCGCCGGCCCCATGGCCGACGCGGGAACATCAGCGCGCCAGGATCGCCTGCGCCAGCTGCATGTCGCTGGCACGGCGCGCGGCCTGGTCCGTCTCGCGCAGGTGGCGCAGCGCGGCTTCAAGCTGGGCGCCGCGGATGCGGCCGTTGCTGGCGACAAAGCTGGCCGCGTCTTCGCGGGCCTGCAGCACGATCTTGTCGTCGCCGGAGGAGCTGCCGGAGGACGCGGACGAACCCGCGGACGACGCACCGGCCGAACTGCCGGCGAAACTGCCGGCAAGCGCCGGAACGGAGAGCGCCAGCAGGACGCCGGCAAGGATCAGACGGGGCATGTAGGGTTCCATCGGGGGAGTGGACGCCGGTGACCGGCGCGGTGCGCCAAGACTACCTGCAAATGCACGCCGCAGGATGAACCTGCGTCACCGCTCACGCATCGAACAGCTTGCCCGGATTCATCAGGCCGTTGGGGTCCAGCACCCGCTTGACGCCGCGCATCACGGCGATCTCTTCGGCACTGCGGGTACTTTCCAGGTAGCCCTTCTTGACCAGGCCGATGCCGTGCTCGGCGGAGATGCTGCCATGGTGGCGCTGCAGCGACGCGGCCAGCAGCTTGGTGACCTGCTCGCACTGGGTGACGAAATCGGCATCGCCCACCTCGTCGGGTTTCAGCACGTTGATGTGCAGGTTGCCGTCGCCGATGTGGCCGAACCAGACCACGTCGAAATGCGGATACGCATCCGCCAGCAGCGCCTGCGTCTCCGCCAGGAACGCCGGCATGGCGGAGATGCGCACCGACACGTCGTTCTTGTAGGGCTTGTAGCGCGCCAGCGCCTCGGTGATGCCTTCGCGCAGGCGCCACAGCTGCGCGGCCTGCGCATCGGACTGGCTGATCACGCCGTCGCTGACCCAGCCCTGCTCCATGCACGCCTCGAACGCCGCCATGGCGGCCGCCTCCTTCGCCTCGTCGCCGATCGCGAACTCGGTGACCACGTAGTAGGGATGCACCTCGTCGAACGGCTTCTGCGCACCGTGCGCCAGCACATGGTGCAGGGCACGGTCGGTGAAGAATTCGAACGCCTCCAGCTGCAGCCGCTCGCGGAACGCCGCGAACACCTGCATCAGCACGTCGAACGACGGCACGGCCAGCAGCATGACGTTGGTCGGCGGCGGCGGATCGGTCAGCCGCACGGTGGCTTCGACCACGATCCCCAGCGTGCCTTCCGAGGCGATCAGCAGGTGGCGCAGGTCATAGCCACTGGAGTTCTTGATCAGGCCCCGGTTGAGCTCCAGCAGCTCGCCGGTGCCCGTCACGACTTTCAACCCCGCGATCCACTCGCGCGTGTTGCCGTACCGGATCACGCGGATGCCGCCGGCGTTGGTCGCGATGTTGCCACCGATGGAACACGACCCGCGCGCGGCGAAATCCACTGGATACACCAGACCGTGCTCGCGGGCCGCGTTGTGCACCGCTTCCAGCGGCATGCCGGCCTGCACGGTCAGCGTCCGGTCGACGGCGTTGAACTCCAGCGCCTGGTTCATCCGCTCCAGACTCACGACCAGCTCGCCGTTCGCGGCCACCGCGCCGCCAGAGAGGCCGGTGCGGCCGCCCGAGGGCACGAGGGCCACGCGCTGATCGTTCGCCCAGCGCACCAGCGCCTGCACCTCTTCCACCGTCGCCGGCAATGCAATGGCCAGCGGCGCGGGTGTCCAGCGCCGGGTCCAGTCGCGACCGTAGTGCTCCAGGTCGGCGGGCTCGGTCTTCAGGCGCAGCGCGGGCACAGCGTGCCGCAGGGCATCCAGGCGCGGATCGGTCATGGGACAGGCGGGTGCAAGGGGGCGCCCAGCGTGCCAGCGATGCCGCGCGGCGTCCAGACGCGACAGCGGCGCGCGGCGCGCGGGATTGCGCCGGCGCAGGGCCGATGGTTTCAGGCGCAACGGAGCGGACGAACTGCAACCGGGTTTTCCATTCCGCGCCGCAGCATCGGCGCGCGCCATCTGGCATAGTGGCCGCCCTCTCTTCCCACCACGCCCTCCACCGCAATGTCGAACAAGAAGACCTCTTACCCGAAGCAGGACATCCGCGTGCTGTTGCTGGAGGGGGTCAGCCAGACCGCCGTGGAGACCTTCCGCGCCGCCGGCTATTCGCAGATCGAGTTCCATGAAAAGTCATTGCCCGAAGAGGAACTGAAGCGTCGCATCGCCGACGCGCACATCGTCGGCATCCGCTCGCGCACGCACCTGACCGAAGACGTGCTGTCGCACGCGCGGCGCCTGATCGCGGTGGGCTGCTTCTGCATCGGCACCAACCAGGTCGACCTGGACGCGGCGGAGCTGGCCGGCGTACCGGTATTCAACGCGCCGTATTCCAACACCCGCAGCGTGGCAGAACTGGTCATCGCCGAGGCCATCATGCTGATGCGCGGCGTGCCGCAGAAGAGTGCCGAATGCCATCGCGGCGGCTGGTCGAAGTCCGCCGCCGGCAGCCACGAGGCGCGCGGCAAGACGCTGGGCATCATCGGCTACGGCCATATCGGCACGCAGGTCGGCGTGCTGGCGGAAGCCATCGGCATGCACGTGATCTTCCATGACATCGAAACCAAGCTGTCGCTGGGCAATGCCCGCTCCGCCGCCAGCCTGGATGAGCTGCTGGAAGTCAGCGACGTGGTGACGCTGCACGTACCGGAGACGGCCGCCACCAAGGACATGTTCGGCGCGGCCCAGATCGCCAGCATGAAGCGCGGCGCGCACCTGATCAATGCATCGCGCGGCACCGTGGTCGACATCGATGCGCTGGCCGACGCGCTGGCATCGGGCCAGGTCGGCGGTGCGGCGGTGGATGTCTTCCCGGTGGAGCCCAAGGGCAATGCCGATGCCTTCGAGTCGCGCCTGCGCGGCCTGGACAACGTCATCCTCACCCCGCACGTCGGCGGCAGCACGCTGGAAGCGCAGGACAACATCGGCGTGGAAGTGGCGGCCAAGCTGGTGCGCTACAGCGACAACGGCAGCACGCTGTCGGCGGTGAATTTCCCTGAAGTCACCCTGCCCGGCCACGAAGGCAGCCGCCGCATCCTGCACATCCACCGCAACGTGCCGGGCGTGCTGTCGCAGATCAACGACATCTTCCGTGACCTGGGCATCAACATCGACGGCCAGTTCCTGCGTACCGACGCCAAGGTCGGCTACGTGGTCATCGACATCACCGCCGACGAGGGACAGACCGCCAGCCTGCGCGAGGCGATGGCGGCAATCCCGGGCACGCTGCGGGTGCGCGTGCTTTACTGATCCGCAGGGGAAGGTGGGCCGGCGCGCGTCCTACGCGCCGGCTTTCAGCGCCAGCCACTTGCGCGCCATGCGGCTGAGCGATTCGTCGGCTTCGGCCGCGATCGGTGCGATCTCGCGCCAGGCCAGCGCCAGGGACTCCTCGCTGACCACGTAGTCCTCGCTGCCGGTCGCGTGGACGACGTAACGCACGTCGTAATGCCAGTGGCCCGGGACCTCCTTGCGTTCCGGAATCCAGTGGCGGTCCAGGTCGAAGATCTCGCCCGCATCCACCCGCAGGCCGGTCAGTCCGGATTCCTCTTCCGCTTCCTTCAGTGCCACGCGCGCCATGTCGGTATCGCCATCGGCATGCCCGCCCAGCTGCAGCCAGCGGCCCAGCTTGCGATGGTGGGTCAGCAGCGTGCGCGTGCCGTCGGCGCTGACCAGCCAGGCGCCGCCGGTCAGGTGGCCCGCCAGCCGCTGCCGCATGAACGGGTCGGCCGGGTCGTCCAGCAGGGCCGCGAACTGGTCCACCACGGCCGCTTCCCCGGGCCAGCGCCGGCGGTAGCTGGCCAGTTGTTCCCGCAGGACGGTGTCGGTGGCTGGCATGGGCTGGCGCTCCTGGCGCGTGGGAAAGGGCCCGCCATTATCCCGCGCCATGCTGCATACGCGCTTGTGCTCCTTGGCCCGCTTTGGCAAGGTACGGCCTTCCGTGGGGGCCATCCCCATGACAGTTACCACCATTCGGCAGGGCTTTCCTGCCGGCAGCCAGTCTTCCAAGGGGATGCAGCGAATGCTCAAAGCTCTGTTCAGGGTCAAGCCGGTCGCACCGGCCGGACACATCGATGCCGGTGAGCCCTTCGAGGGCAGCCTGGACGGCGAAGCCACCCTCAAACGGACTTTGACGGCAAGACATCTGGTGCTGCTGGGCGTAGGCGCGGTGATCGGCGCGGGTATCTTCGTGCTGACCGGTCAGGCAGCCGCAAACCATGCCGGCCCGGCCATCATGTTGAGCTTCGTGATTGCTGGCTTCGCGTGTGCGATGGCGGGCCTCTGCTACGCCGAGTTTGCTTCGATGATGCCGGTCTCCGGCAGCGCCTATTCGTACTCTTATGCCACCTTGGGCGAGGCCGTGGCCTGGTTTATCGGCTGGTGCCTGGTACTGGAATATCTGTTCGCGTCATCTACCGTGGCGGTTGGCTGGTCCGGCTATCTGGTGAGCTTCCTGACCACCACGCTTGGCATACCCTTCCCCGAACAACTGGCCACCGCGCCCATTACCTGGGCCAATGGCGGATTCGTCGCCACCAATGGCATCATCAATCTGCCCGCGGTGCTGATCGTCGCTGCAGTCAGTGGCCTGTGCTACGTCGGCATCACCCAGTCGGCCTTCGTGAACTCGATCATCGTCGCGATCAAGGTCCTCGTGATTGCCGCCTTTCTCGGCTTTGGCGTCCAGTACGTCGACCCTGCGAACTGGACTCCCTTCATCCCCGAAAACACCGGCCCCGGCCAGTTCGGCATGGAGGGCGTGTTCCGGGCTGCGACCATCGTGTTCTTCGCTTACATCGGCTTTGACGCGGTTTCCACCGCCGCAGGCGAAGCAAAGAATCCCCAGCGGGATATGCCCAAGGGCATTCTCGGTTCGCTTGCCATCTGTACCGTCATCTACATCGCCGTCTGTGCGGTGCTGACGGGCATGACCAACTACACGCTGCTTGGCACCGCCAAGCCGGTGGCCACCGCGCTGGAAGAAGTCCTTAAGGCCGACCCGGGTGCCAGCGTCGTATGGCTCAAGCGAGCGGTGGAGATCGGTGCCATCGCTGGCCTCTCGTCGGTGATCCTGGTTATGCTGATGGCGCAGCCGCGCATCTTTTATTCGATGGCTCGGGACGGGCTGCTGCCTCGCCTGTTCGGCAAGGTTCATCCGAAGTTTCATACGCCCTACATCGGCACGATCATTGTCGGCGTCCTGGCCTGCCTGCTCGCAGGGTTCATGCCGCTGAGCGTGCTTGGTGAACTGGTATCGATGGGCACACTACTGGCCTTTGCCACCGTGTGCCTCGGTGTCCTAGTGCTGCGCTTCACACGCCCCGACATCACCCGTCCATTTCGCGTGCCCATGTTCTGGTTGATCTGTCCGCTGGGGGTGCTCGCTTGCTTGTTCCTGTTCATGCAGTCTTTCATGGAACACTGGGAGATCTTCGTGGGCTGGACCGTGCTGGGCCAGGTGATCTACTTCGCCTACGGCTACCGGCACAGCAAACTGCGTCGCGCCTGACGCGCCTTCTGCAACGGCTGGCCATCGGCCAGCCGTTTTTCTTTGGCTTCCCGCTTTCCGACGACTTCCAGGCAGTTCGCGATGACGACCGTCAATGTCCGCCAGATCGGCCCCGTCCTGGCTACCTTCGTGGTGGCCAACAACATGATCGGCTCGGGGTTCTTCCTGCTGCCCGCCACGCTGGCCAAATCCGGTGGCATCACCGCGCTCAGCTGGCTGCTGGGCACGGTGCTGGCGGTGGTCCTGGGCAGCGCCTTCGCACGGCTGGCGCGCGACTACCCCAACCTGGAGTCGCCGGACGATTACGTGCGCCCGTCGCTCGGCCGTGACATGGGGTTCCTGGCGACCACGATGTACTGGATCTCGTCGTGGATCGGCAACAACGCCATCGCCGTGGCGGCGTTCGGCTATCTGGTGATCCTGCTGCCGGTCGGCGACGGCCAATGGACGCGCCTGGGCGGTCAGTTGGTGCTGATCTGGCTGATGTTCGCGCTGAACCTGATGGGGCCCCGGCAGATCGCGCGCTTCCAGTCGCTGTGCGTGGTGCTGGGCCTGTTGCCGGTGGCGGTGATCCTGATCTGGGGCTGGGGCAGTTTCGACATGGGGCTGTACCGCGCGGCATGGAATGTCTCCGGGCAGTCCGACGCATCGGTGGTGTTCAGCTCGCTGGCGCCGATCTTCTGGGCCTTCGTCGGGCTGGAAACCGGCGCGATGGTGGCCGGCGTGGTCCGTAATCCCGCGCGCAACGTGCCCATCGCCACGCTGGGCGGCATCCTGATCGCGGGCGTGGTCTATCTGGTGTCGTCGGTGCTGATGATGGGCATCGTCCCGGTGGACCAGTTGGCCGCGTCCAGCGCGCCGTTTGCCCTGGTGGCCGGACAGATGTTCGGCGCCTGGGCGATCCCGATCATCGCGGCGGCCGCGGCGCTCAAGGCCACCGGCACGCTGGGTGGCTGGATGCTGGTGACCGGTGAATCCGGCGCGCGTGCCGCCCATCGTGGCTACCTGCCTGCGATCTTCGGTCGCCTGCGGCCGAACGGGGCGGCTGGCTGGGGACTGTTCCTGGTCGCCCTGTCGATGACGGCGCTGGCCATGCTGACGCTCTCGCCCACCGTATCCGGGCAGTTCGAGACGCTGATCCAGATGGTGGTGGTGCTGGTGGTGATGGCCTACGCCACCGCCGGTCTCAGCCTGCTGCTGGGCGCGCCAGGCCGGCCGGCCACCTCGCACGACCGGATCATCGGCATGGGCGCGCTGGTGGCCTGCGGCCTGCTGGTGTACTCCACGCCGATCGCCACGCTGGTGGGCGGGCTGATCATCGCCCTGCTGGCGCTGGCGGCCTACCGCGGCTTCTCGCGTCGCCGCCGCGAGTGAAGCCACGACTTGTTAAACTGCGCCAATGAGCGCACTGCCCTACGATCCCCAACGCCTCCAGGCCCTCGCCGGCCTGCTGATCGGCAACATCCGCGAGCTTTCGCAGCTGGGCTGGACGCCCGCCACCAGCAGCAACTTCTCGCACCGGCTGGACGAGGTGCACGCCGCCATCACCGTCTCCGGCCGCGACAAGGGCCGGCTGGTCGAAGGCGACATCATGGTGGTGGACTTCGACGGCAAGGCTGTCGGCAGCGACCACCGGCCGTCCGCCGAAACCCTGCTGCACACCCAGCTGTACCGGCGCTATCCCGACATCGGCTGCGTGCTGCATACCCATTCGCCCGTGCAGACCATTGCCTCGCGCCTGTTCGCGGGCGCGGGCCACATCCGCCTGGAAGGTTACGAGCTGCTGAAGGCATTCCATGGCAACAGCACGCACGAGATGGCCGTCGACGTGCCCGTGTTCGCCAACACCCAGGACATGCCCACGCTCGCCGCGCAGGTGGACGCGCTGCTGGACCGGCAGCCGCTGTGGGGCTACCTGATCGACGGCCACGGCCTGTACGCCTGGGGCCGCGACATGCCCGAGGCGCGCCGTCACCTGGAAGCCTTCGAGTTCCTGTTCCACTGCGAACTCGAGCTGCGCAAGCTCGGCTGCCGCCGCTGATACCCGCAGGGCGGACCACAGCGTTCCGGCCCGGCAACGGGTCCGCGACGGCCTGCCTGCTACCCTACCCTCCCCACGCGCCGAGCCTGTCGCCATGAGCCGCCTCCGCATCTTCAACGAGACCGATCCCGCCACGCCGGAATTCGCCAGTTACGATCCGGACTTCATCGCCACCGAACTGAAGAAGATCGGCGTGACGTTCGAGCGCTGGCACGCCACCCAGCCGATCGAACCCGGTGCTTCACCGGACGAAGTGATGAACGCCTACCGTGCCGACATCGACCGCCTGGTGGCCGAGCGCGGCTTCAAGACCGTCGACGTGGTCAGCATCGCGCCGGACAATCCGCAGCGCGAAGCGATGCGCGCGAAGTTCCTGGACGAGCACTACCACAAGGAAGACGAAGTGCGCTTCTTCGTGGCCGGCTCGGGCCTGTTCACGCTGCACGTGGGCGACAAGGTGTACGAAGTCGAATGCGTGAAGGACGACCTGATCGCCGTGCCCGACAGCACGCTGCACTGGTTCGACATGGGGCCGGAACCGCACTTCGTCGCGATCCGCTTCTTCACCGAACCGGATGGCTGGGTCGGCCACTTCACCGGCACGACCCTCGCGCAGCAGTTCCCGCGCTACAACGGCCTGACCGAGGGGCATTGATCGATCCTGCGGCCCGGGCTTGCCGGGCTGCACGACACGACGCCCGCCCGGACACGCACAAGCGCCGCGGAGCAAGCTCCGCGCTACAGACAATGTTGAAGGCCACCATGCCCGTTTCCGCCGTCCTCACCGACATCGAAGGCACCACCAGCAGCATCTCGTTCGTCAAGGATGAGCTGTTTCCTTATGCGCGCCGCGCGCTGCCCGGGTTCGTGCGCGAGCACGGGCAGGAGCCCGAGGTGCGCCGGTGGCTGGACGCGGTGGCCGCCGAGCACGGCGGTATCTGCAGCGACGATGTCATCGTGGAGACCCTGCAGGGCTGGATCGACCAGGACCGCAAGCACACCGCGCTGAAGGCGCTGCAGGGGATGATCTGGGAAGCGGGCTACCGCGAAGCGGACTTCACCGCGCACATCTATCCCGATGCCGCGCCCGCCCTGCGCGAGTGGCATGCCCGCGGCCTGCCGCTGTTCGTCTACTCGTCCGGCTCGGTGCCGGCGCAGAAGCTGTTCTTCGGCCACAGCGATGCCGGCGACCTCGCCCCCCTTTTCTCCGGCTGGTTCGACACCGAAGTCGGCGGCAAGCGCGATGCGGACAGCTACCGTCGCATCGCGGCGCAGACCGGCATCGCGCCCGGGCAGATCCTGTTCCTGTCGGACGTGGTCGAGGAGCTTGATGCCGCGCGCGACGCCGGCATGTCCACGCGCCTGGTGGACCGGCTGCAGGACTATCCGGTGCCGCGCACCGGCGACGCCGCCCACGGCCATGCACGCGTGGCGACGTTCGCCGACATCACGTTCGACGCCTGATCCGCCGTGACGGCACAACGCACGGCCACCGGGCTCGGGCTGGCGGCCATCCTGCTGTGGTCTTCGCTGGCCGTGCTGACGACAGCCACCGAGGGCTTGCCCCCTTTCCAGGTACTGGCCATCGGCTTCGGCGTGGCGGCGCTGCTTGGCCTGGCCCGTACCGCACTGCAGGGACGGCGCGGCTGGCAGGCGTTGCGGCAGCCCTGGTCCGCGTTCGCGCTGACCACCGCCGCCCTGTTCGGCTACCACGCGCTGTATTTCATCGCGCTCAAGCGTGCGCCGGCGGTGGAAGCCAATCTGATCAACTACCTATGGCCGTTGCTGATCGTGGTCTTCGCCGGCCTGCTGGCGGGCGTGAAGGTGCGGGGTGGCCAGTGGCTGGGCACCGTCCTGGGACTGGTGGCGGCCGTGTTGCTGGTCACCCGTGGCGAAAGCATCGAGGTGCGGCCGGAATTCCTGCCAGGTTACCTGGCGGCGCTGGGTGCGGCGTTGATCTGGGCGCTGTACTCGGTGCTCAACCGACGCTTCGCCGACGTGCCCAGTGCGGCGATCACCGTCGCCTGCGCGGGCGTGGCGGTGCTCGGCGGCGTGGCGCATGGGCTGTTCGAAACCACGGTATCGCCGACGGCGTCGCAGTGGGTGGTGTTGCTCGTCATGGGCATCGGCCCGGTGGGCGCTGCGTTCTGGCTGTGGGATCACGGCACCAAGCGCGGCGACATCGCACTGCTTGGCAGTCTGTCCTACCTGGCGCCCCTGCTGTCCACGCTGTTGCTGGTGGCATCGGGCCGCGCGCAGGCCCACGGAATCCACGCCGTCGCCATCGCCTTGCTGCTGGCCGGTGCGTGGCTGAGCGTGCGCACGCCGCGCGCCGGTTGAAAGCGATTCGCGTTTCCGCATGACGTGAGACGAATCCCCAGACTACGCGCCACGCAGCCCGCCCGCCTTCGCGCCAGCCCGCCACGCGTTCCGCGCCCGCCCGCCTTCGCCAGCCAGCCCGGACCCTCGTCTCACGCCGCGTGGATCTTCTCCCCGCGCGCCAGCATGGCGACCAGCGCTTCGACCCTCGCCGCACGCGTCTCCGGCTTGCGCGCAGTCTGCACGCGCCAGCACACGGCATAGCGGTTGGTCTTGTCGAGGGATTCGAAGAAGGTGCGCGCCTTGCGGTTCTTCGCCAGCGCCTTCGCCAGTTCGGCGGGCACCTCCATCGATGCGGCCCCGCTGTAGGCCGCCGCCCAGCGCCCATCGGCCTTCGCCGCCTCGACCTCGCGCAGCCCGCCCGGCCGCATGCGTCCGGCGGCCACCAGCGCCTCGACCTTGGCGACATTGATCTTCGACCACAGGCTGCGGGGACGACGCGGCGTGAAGCGCTGCAGGAAGAAGTGCGCGTCCAGACCCTTCTTCTGCCCATCGATCCAGCCATGGCACAGCGCCACGTCCAGCGCTTCGGCGTACGTCACCGAGGCGATGCCGGCATCCTTCTTGGCTATCTTCAGCCAGACGCCCGGGGCCGCGGTGGACGCCGCCAGCCAGTGCTCCCACGCCTGCGGGGTCTCGAAATGGAGGATGGGAAGCTCAGCGGCTGGCATCCGGCGATGATAACCACGCCGCGAACCGTGGTCAGCCGCGTCCCAGCCGCCGTGCATGCCCCAGCAGGCGGCCCACGCCGGTCGCAAGCGGCAGCATGTGCGCCTTGGTCCGGTCCAGCAGCGGGGATTCCCCGACCGGATCGGGCGACATGCCCAGCTTGCCGATCCACTTGCGCCCGCGGTGGTTGAACTGCATGGCACTGGTCCAGCGCCGCGTCTCGTCCGTCTGGAAGAAGAACGACAGCGAGATCGATACATCCTCGGCGCCGTTCTTGACGTAGTGGCCACTGATGTAGGGAATGTGCAGGGCGTCGCCCGGCCTGAAATCGAACTTCACCGCATGCTGGTCCAGCTCGTCGCGCCACAACGACACGGAGCTTTCGCGGTCCATGTAGGCCTCGCAGACATCGGGGGCCACGATGTCGTGGCGGAAGTTGGGGAACACCGCCACCTGCTTGCTGCCCCGGATCTGCATCAGCACATTGGAATAGCGGTCGAAGTGGAACGGCGTGACCGCGTTGGGGGATGCGATGAACAGCCACATGCGCGGCTCGTAGATGGCACGCGACTTGCCGCTCTCGCGCAGCAATGCGGTCATCTCGCTGCGCAGGTCTTCGTAGAGCCCACGGAAGGCGGGATGGTCTTCCGGGTCGCGCACCGCGATGTAGGAGCTCGAGGTACGGATCGTCTCGATCGTCTCGCGCAGGCTCAGGCCATTGCCGTGCTCGACGTGCGCCCGGTCGAAGTTGATCGCCAGGTCCGACAGGCCCTTGGAATACATGATGCGGTCGGCAGGCAGCTGTGGCAGCGATGCGGACAGGCCCTCGATGGTCAGGGCCGGGTGCTGCAGCAACTGGTGTTTGAACGTGAACGGCGTCCGGTCGAGCTTGCCCGCAGGCAAACCGTCGGCAAAGCACTTGGACATGGGTACCCCCTTGGCACGCCACCCCGTGCGGCGTGATCCCGGTGATCGTCCGCACTGGCCGATCACCCTTCCAGATCAGTAACGCCGGGATGGCGGGGAACCGGCCAGGCGGGTTCACGAAGGCTGGCCGGCCCCACCGACCCCCGACGTTGGAGACAGCATTCCCATGCCATCGCCGGCCCACGGGCCGGACGGAGTGCCGCAGATGAAGCCGCTCACGTGTTTCGAACAGGATTTCGCCCCTGCCACGCTGGATCGCACGGCATCGCTGTTCCACCACACCCTGATGGGGCACCCGGCGTTGTCGCTGGAGAATCTTGCCAGGGTCATCCCCAAACTGCCCAAGAACCTGGTCTTCCATTCCAACGGGCGACTGGACTACGGCGACGACTTCGATCGTGCGCACCTGCAGCACAAGCCTGAGCAGCGGTTGCAGGAAGCGCTGGAACAGCTGCGCACCAGCGATGCCTACATCATGGTGCGGCAGCCCGAGACCGATGCCTCCTTCATGCCCCTGCTGAAGGACCTGACCCAGGATGTCTCGCGGGTGGTGGCGGACGCCGGTATTCCGGGCGGTATCGACGAGGCGATGCTTTACCTGTTCATCGCATCGCCCAACAGCGTCACGCCGTTCCATATCGACCGCTACTCGACCCTGCTGCTGCAGTTCCGGGGCAGCAAGCAGGTCAGCGTCTACCCGCCCTGGGATCCGCGCGTGGTCTCGGACGAAGATGCGGAGCACTTTTTCGCCAAGACAGGCCGGCGCCCGCCGTGGCGCCCGGAAGCCGAACCGCTGGGCACCCATTTCCATTTCTCGCCGGGCCAGGCGCTGCACATCCCGTTCGCCGCCGGCCACCATGTCCGCAACGGCAGCGATGATGTCTCCATCTCGCTGTCGATCATCTTCAACACGTCCAGGACACGGAACATGATGCGCGCCCTGATGTTCAATCATCGCGCCCGACCGTGGATGAAGCGGATCGGTCTGACGCCCAGGCGCGTGGCCCTGGATGCGCCCGGGATCGCGCCGAAATCCACGCTCTGGCGCGCAGGCAACCGCCTGCTGCACCCGATCGGCTGACCACGGGCGTCAGCGGCCGGAGACCTCCAGGCGGTAGGTCGTCGTGGCCGACCGCTCGCCCTGCCAACGGTCGACGGCACGCACGTCCACGCGGTGCTCGCCCACGGCCAGGTCGGTCGGCAATGCGCCCCGCCAGAGGTGCTGCGAGGGCTCGGCTTCCGGCGAGCGGTCGTAGCCGCGCAGACGGTCGGCCAGGTCGTCGCGCATGTTCTCGACCAGCAGCCTGGGGTCGGGTTGCTCGACGCGCTTCATCGGTTTCCATTCGCCGCCGTCGATGCGGTAGTCGACCTTCGTCTGCGCATCGCCCATGTACACGTTGGCGTAGACCCCCCACGCCGGGTATGCGCCTTTCCTCAGGACACGGGGGGCATGCAGGCCGATGCCGGTATCGTCCTCCGCGCGCGCCGGGTGCCACGACAGCGCATAGTCGCCGCCCGCACGCACGCGCAGGCGGGCGTACCCGTTCGGCGTGCCGTCGGCCATCATCGTGTCGGGAATGCCCTGGGCATCCTTCACACCCGACCAGTAGGCGCCGCAGGCGGCGCCTACGTTGTATTCATGCAGAGGCCGGATGCCGTGCCAGCCGGTCGCGGTGTCGTGGTACCAGTGCCGCTGCGTGTGGGTATGCCCGCTGAGCAGCAGCACGTGCGGAAAGTCCTTCAGCAGCGCGAACAGGCGCTCGCGGTCCGCGGCACGGAACCCCCGCGGTCCCGCTTCGAAGAACGGAATGTGCACGCCGATCACCAGCAGCCGGTCCTTGCGCACCGTCGGCAGGTACGCCTGCAGGAAGGCGAACTGGTCCTCGCGCAATCCGCCGAAGTACGCCGGCGACCCGCCGGGCTGGTGGATCACGTCGTCGAGGCCGATGAAGGTCGCGGCCTCCTCTTCCCAGGCGAATGTATCCGGCCCCAAGTGGTGGCGGAACGTGCGCAGCGATTCCTCATCGCTGGCGGCGTCGAAATCGAGGTCATGGTTGCCGGGGATGAACAGCCAGGGGACCTGCAGGCTCATCGTCGTGCGCAGGATGTCCGGATACAGCGACAGGTCGTCGTTGGTCACGTCGCCGAGGGTCAGGCCGAGCGATGCACCGTGCCGCCCCAGCAGCGGTTGCACGATGTCGCGCCAGTAATAGTCCACGTCCTGCAGCGAGGAGGTCTGGCTGTCGGCGAACAGCAGCACGTCCAGTCCATCCTGCTTCGCCTGCTGCGGGCGAAGGCCGAAGTGCGTGCAGTCGGGCTGGCGCTGGGGAATGCCGCCGTACCTCAGCGCGGGCCCGGCGTGGTATTGCAGGTTGCGCCAGCGGGCCGGCAGGCCATCCGCTCGGACGGCAAGCGCGTAACCGGGCGGCTTGATGATGAAGATCGTGCGACCGTCGATGTAGTCCAGGGTATAGGCGCCCCGCGCATCCGTGACCGCGATGCCGATGCCGTTGGACACCTTGATGCCGGGCAGTCCCGGTTCCCCTGCATCGCGCATGCCGTTGCCGTTGCGGTCCTCGTACACCTGTCCCCCGCTGCAGGGCGGCGGCAGCGCATGGGCGGGAACCGCCAGCAAGGCCAGGACTAGGACGATCAACGAAGCGCGCACGGCGACTCCAGCAGGGGCGACCGGCGGATTATGGCGCAGCAGCGGCGATCAGGACGGACCGTTGTGGGAGCGACGTCAGTCGCGAACGTCAGCTCGCGAGGCTCACGACAACGGGGGATGCCTGGAGGAAGCGGTCGCGTCTGACGTCACTCCCCCACGTGCCGAACCATTCCAGCTTCTGCAGGAGCGCCCTTGGGCGCGATGTTTTTCCCCACGCGAAGCAAAGAGCATCGCGCCCGAGGGCGCTCCTACCCTCAGGATCCGTGGCGCTCGCGCAGCACATCGACGGCATCCGCAAGAGACAGGCCACGTGCGTGCAACAGGACGATCAGGTGGTACAGCAGGTCGGCGCTCTCGCCGAGCAGCGCGGCCTCGTCCTGCGCGACGGCGGCCAGCGCGGTCTCCACACCTTCCTCGCCCACCTTCTGGGCGATGCGGCGTACGCCCTGCTCGAACAGCCGGGTGGTGTAGCTCCCCTCCGGGCGCTCAAGCGCGCGTCGCGCCACCAGCGCATCCAGCTCGGAAAGGAACGCTGCGGGCGCGTCGGGAAAACAGCTGGGCCGCTGCAGGTGGCAGGTCGGTCCCCGCGGATGCGCCAGCACCAGCAGGCTGTCGTCGTCGCAGTCCACGTCCACCGACACCAGTTCCAGCACATGGCCCGAGCTCTCGCCCTTGGTCCATAAACGCTGCTTGCTGCGGCTGAAGAACGTCACCTGGCGGCTCGCCAGCGTGGCCTCCAGCGCTTCGCGGCTCATGTAGCCGAGCATCAGCACGCGCAGCGTGGCGGCATCCTGCACGACGGCCGGCAGCAACCCATCGCCCTTGGCCCAGTCCAGCCGCGAAGGGTCCAGCACACGCCCACCGGATTCAGTCGCCACGTCGCACCTCGATGCCCTGCCCTGCCAATGCCCGCTTCAATGCCGGAATCCGGATGTGCCCGCTGTGGAAGACGCTCGCGGCCAGCGCGCCGTCCACGTCCGCCTGCTGGAACACGTCGGTGAAATGCGCCACCTCGCCCGCGCCGCCCGAAGCGATCAGCGGCACCTCGCAGAGGGCGCGCACCGCCTGCAGCTGCACGAGGTCATAACCCCGTCGCACGCCGTCCTGGTCCATGCAGTTCAGCACGATCTCGCCAGCGCCGAGCCGTTGCGCCTGCGCCACCCAGTCCAGCGTACGCAGGCCGGCGCCCTGCATCTTCGACGGATCGCCGGTGTAGCGCCGCACGCGCCATTCGCCGTCGGCCTCCAGGATGGAGTCCACGCCGACCACGACGCACTGCACGCCGAACGCCTGCGCCAGTTCGCCGATCAGCTCCGGGCGTTCCAGCGCCGGCGTGTTGACCGAGATCTTGTCCGCGCCGCTGTACAGCACGCGGCGTGCCGTTTCCACATCGCGGATGCCACCCGCCACGCAGAACGGGATGTCCAGCAATCGGGACACACGTTCGATCCAGGCGTAGTCGACCGAGCGCCCTTCCGGGCTGGCACCGATGTCGTAGAACACCAGTTCGTCGGCACCTTCGTCGCGGTAGCGCATCGCAAGGTCGGCGATGTCGCCCATGTCCACGTGGTCGCGGAACTTCACGCCCTTGACCACGCGACCTTCGCGCACGTCGAGGCAGGGAATGATGCGCCGGCTCAACATGCCAGTGCATCCGGCAAGGCGAAACGCCCTTCGAGCAAGGCACGGCCCAGCACGATGCCCGCACATCCCGCATCCCGTGCCCCGCTGACATCCGCCACCGCGCTGACCCCGCCCGAGGCCTGCAGGGCCAGCGTCGGTGCGACGCCGCGCAGGTGCGTGTACAGGTCCAGGTTCGGTCCGGTCAGCATGCCGTCGCGGGCGATGTCGGTGCACAGCAGATGACGCAGCCCGGCCTTCGCATAGCGCGTGGCCAGTTCATCCAGCGTTTCCGATGCGGTCTCGGTCCAGCCGTGCACGGGCAGGCGCCAGACCCCCTCCGCATCGCGCCGCGTATCCAGCGCCACGGTGATGCGCTCGCTGCCGAACTCGGACAGCCATGCCAGCACGGTGTCCGGGGAACGTACCGCCAGCGAACCCACCACCACCCGCTGCGCACCCGCCTCGAGAATGCGCGCCACATCGTCGCGCTCGCGCACGCCACCGCCGGTCTGGACTTTGAGGGCGGTGTCGCGCGCCATCTGCTGCAGCAGCGGCGCCAGCGTGTAACCGCCCGCCCGCGCCGCATCCAGGTCGACCAGGTGCAGCCACTCGGCGCCTTGCGCGGCATAGCGCGCGGCGACTTCGGACGGGGCACCGTCGTAGCGTGTTTCGCGGGCGTAGTCGCCCTGTGCGAGACGGACGACGCGTCCATTGCGGACGTCGATGGCGGGGTAGACGGTGAAACCGGTCATTGCAATCCGTACTCGATGAAGTTCTTCAGCAGCTTCGCCCCTACCTCGCCCGATCGTTCCGGATGGAACTGGGCCCCGGCGACATGGCCGCGCTGCACGACGGCGGCGAAGCGTTCCCCGTGTTCGCTGCTGCACAGGCAATCGTCGCCGACCGGCGCGGCATAGCTGTGCACGAAGTAGGCGTGGTCGCCCTCGCCGATGCCGTCCACCAGAGGACTGTCGCGCCGCCGCTGCAGCGTATTCCAGCCCATGTGCGGCACGCGGATGCCGGGCGACGCCGGCAGCCTGCGGACACGCCCCAGCAGCAGACCCAGGCACGGCGTGTCGTCTTCTTCGGAGTGGGCGAACAACAGCTGCACGCCGACGCAGACACCCAGCAACGGGCGCTCCAGCGTACGCAGCGTGTCGACCAGGTCCAGCGCGCGCAGGCGCGCCATGCAGACCGCCGCCGCACCGACGCCCGGCAGGATGACCCGGTCCGCGCTGCGGATGACCGCGGCATCACCGGTCAGTTCCGCCTCCACGCCGAGTCGCTGCAGCGCGTAGCGGACCGAGCCGATGTTGGAGCCGCCGGCATCGACCAGCACCACCCGCATCACAGCGCTCCCTTGGTCGAAGGAAGTTCCGCGCCTTCGCGCCGGATCGCCTGGCGCAAGGCGCGTGCCAGCGCCTTGAAGATGGCTTCGACCTTGTGGTGGTCGTTCTCGCCCTGCACCTTCAGATTGAGGTTCAGGCCCGACGCATCGCACAACGAACGGAAGAAGTGCGGCACCAGCTCCGTCGGCAGGTCGCCCACGCGCTCCCGGCGGAACTCACCGTCGAAGATTAAATACGGCCGCCCGCTGAAATCCAGCGCCGCGCTGGCCAGCGTCTCGTCCATCGGCAGCGTGAAGCCGTACCGGCCGATGCCGCGCTTGTCGCCCAGCGCTTCCTTCAGCGCCTGCCCCAGCGCCAGGCCGGTGTCCTCGACGGTGTGGTGTTCGTCGATGTGCAGGTCGCCTTCGGCGCGCACGTCCAGCGCGAAGCCGCCATGCTTGCCGATCTGCTCCAGCATGTGGTCGAAGAATGGAAGGCCGGTCTTCGCCACCGGCTCGGCCACGCGATCCAGATCCACTTCGACGCGGATCTTCGTCTCCCTGGTATTGCGCTGGACCACGGCGCGGCGCGGTGCGTCGGCCAGCTCGTGCGCGATGCCGGTCCAGTCCCATTCGCCGCCGAACTGCGTCGTCTTCAGCTGGAAACCGCGGATGCGCAGGTTGTCGGCGAATTCGATGTCCGTCGGCCTGTCACCGACCATGGCCGAGCGCGACCAGTCGATGTTTCGGTCCTGCAGGTACGGCAGCATCAGGCCGATGCCCGGCTTGCGGGTGGGCTTGTTCTCGTGCGGCCAGCTCTCGTCGATCAGCACGTCGCGGAAACGGATGCCCTGGCTCTCGAACACCTGCATCATCAGGCGCTGCGGCCCCTCGAAGCTGGCGCGCGGGTAGTTCTCGCTGCCCAGGCCGTCCTGGTTGCTGACGATGACGAACTGGTAGCCGGCATCGCGCAGCTTCAGCAGCGCCGGGATGACGCCGGCGACGAAACGCACCTTCTCGTACGCATCGATCTGGAAGTCCTCCGGCTCCTCGATCAGGGTGCCGTCGCGGTCGATGAAAAGAATGGGCGTCACGCCGCCTGCTCCTGTGCGTTGAGGGCCGCGATGACGCGGTCGTTCTGGGCCGGCGAGCCGACGGTGATGCGCAGCGCGTCGCCCAGCTGCGGTGCGGATCGCTGGTCGCGTACCACCACGCCGGCGGCAAGCAGCGCGCGGAACGCGCGCTCGGCGTCGTCGAAGCGCGCCAGCACGTAGTTGCCCTGCGACGGATAGACACGGCGCACGCCGGCGGTCCGTTCCAGTGCGGCATGCAGGCGGGCGCGCTCGCTGCGCACCAGCGCCACACGCTCGCGGGTCTGCGCCAGTGCTGCGTCGGACAGGCCGTCGAGCGCCAGGTCGGCGCAGGGCGTGGGCACCGGATACGGGGCCTGGCAGCGTTGCAGCACTCCGATCAGGTCGGCGTGGCCGATCACCACGCCGATGCGCGCGGCCGCCAGCGCGTGCGCCTTCGACAGCGTGCGCAGCACGGCGAGATTGGCGTGCGCGTCGAAGAGCGTCGTCGCGGACGCACTGTCGGCGAACTCGCCATAGGCCTCGTCCACGACCACGAGCGCGCGGCCTTCCAGCGCGCGCGCCAGGGCCGCGATGGCGTCCAGCGGGATGGCCGAGCCGGCCGGATTGGACGGCGAGCACAGGAACACCAGTTTCGCGGCCTGCACCAGCGCCGCCTCGCGGATGCCATCGAGGTCGGCGACCAGACCGGCTTCGCTGTCCCGCAGCGGGACTTCGATGATCGGCGCGCCCTGCAGGCGTGCACAGACGGCATACATGCCGAACACCGGCGGCGTCACCACGATGGCGTCCTGTCCGGGTACGCACAGCGCGCGCACCAGCAGGTCGATGCCCTCATCGCTGCCGCGCCCGAGCAGCACTTGTTCCGGCGCCACGCCGTAGAGTTGCGCCAACCGTGCGCGCAACGCCGGCGGCTGCGGATCGGGATACCGGCGGCTGCGGCCCTGTCCATCCGCGGGGTTGGCCCAGGCCGACTCATTGGCGTTCAGCCACACATCGCCGCGCAGGGCTTCGCTGCGCGCGGACTTGTAGCCGGCGAACCCACGCAGGTCCGGGCGGACGAGGGAAAGCACGGCGCTCATGCGGCCGCCTTGCGCAGGCGCAGCGCGACGGCATTGGCATGCGCATCCAGTCCTTCCGCGCGCGCGAGCGTCAGTGCGCAGTCGCCGATCGCGGCGATGCCCGCGCGGCTGGCCGACTGCACGCTGACGAAGTTCTGGAAGCTGGCCACGCTGACGCCGCTGTACGCACGCGCGGCGCCGCTGGTCGGCAACACATGGTTGGTGCCGCTGCAGTAGTCGCCCAGCGCTTCCGGCGTGTAATCGCCGAGGAAGACGGAACCGGCGGCCTCCACCCTGTCCAGCCAGGCCCGCGGATCGCGCAGTGCCACGATCAGGTGCTCGGGCGCATAGCGATTGCTGATGGCGAAAGCGTCATCGAGCGTGGCGACCTTGACCAGCCGCGAGGCCGACAGCGCCTGCCGCGCGATGTCGGCACGGTCCAGCGCGGCGAGTTGTGTCGTCAGCTCCGCCTGCACCCGTTCGATCAGCCCGTCGTCGTCGGACAGCAGCAGTACCTGCGAGTCCGGACCGTGCTCGGCCTGCGACAGCAGGTCGGCGGCGACGAAGGCGGCATCCGCGCCGGCATCGGCGATCACCAGCACTTCCGACGGGCCGGCCGGCATGTCGATGGCGGCGGCACCGGCCTGTGCCACCTGCCGCTTGGCTTCGGTCACGTAGCTGTTGCCGGGCCCGAACAGTTTGTCGCAGGCCGGCACGCTCTCGCTGCCGAACGCCATTGCGGCGATCGCCTGCGCGCCGCCCAGCTTGAACACGCGGCGCACCCCGGTCAGTTGCGCGGCCACCAGCACAGCCGGATCGGCGGTGCCGTCCTTGCGCGGCGGCGTGCACAGCACGACTTCGCGACAGCCCGCCAGCCGCGACGGCACGCCCAGCATCAGCGCGGTCGACGGCAGCGGCGCACTGCCGGCCGGCACGTACAGGCCGACGCGCGGGATCGGCAGGATGATCCGCTCGCAGACCACGCCCGGCGCGGTTTCCACCGCATAGGGCTGCGCCATGCCGGCGCGGTGGAAGGCTTCGATGCGCGCGGCGGCCTCCTGCATCGCCTGGCGCAGGTCGGCAGGCACCGCCGCGTACGCGGCCGCGAATTCTTCCTCGCTCACCTCGAATGCGGCGAGTTCCACGCCGTCGAAGCGAGCGGTGATGTCACGCAGCGCGGCGTCGCCTCGCGCCTGCACGTCGGCCAGCAGGCCGGCCACGGCATCGCGCGTGCGTTGCGCGACGGTCTGCACGGGCCGCGCGAGCAGCGCGGCGCGCGCGGCTTCGTCCAGCACGGTCCAGTCGTAAACGGGTGCGGGGGACGCCGTCATGCCAGCGACCTCTCGACCGACAGCACCATCAGGCCCTGCGCGCCGGCGCGCTGCAGTTCCTCCAGCCGCTGCCAGGTGACCGCGCCGTGGCACATCGCCTGCAGCGAGACGGGACCGTCTTCGCCGCCGGGCAGCGTGACCAGGCCTTCGCTGTCGGTGAGCAGGCGCGACAGTGCGGGCACGGTGTCGCGCTCGGCGCGGAACATCAGCAGCTTGCTGTCCTTGAGTTTCATCACGCCATCGAGCCGGCGCAGCAGCATGTCGGCCAGGCCGGCGCGGGCGTCATCGAATTCGCGCGCCGGACCGGCCAGCACTGCCTCGCTGTCGAGCAGCGTTTCCACCGGCTTCAGCTGGTTGGCCGCCAGCGTGGCGCCGCTGGAGACCAGATCGCAGATCAGATCGGCCGTGCCCAGCTTGGGCGCGATTTCCACCGAGCCGGACAGTTCGACCACCGCCGCGTCGATGCCGCGCGCCTGCAGCCATTGCCGCAGGACGGACGGATAACTGGTCGCGATGCGCAGGCCCTGCAGCTGCTGCGGACCGGTCCATTCCCAGCTGTCGGGCACGGCCAGCATCAGGCGGCAGCTGCCGAATCCCAGCGGGCGCAGTTCACGGTAGACCTGCGGCAGCCCGAGCAGGGCGCGTTCGCCGGCCTGCTCGTCGAGCTCGTTGCGGCCGACGATGCCGAAATCGCATACGCCGTCGGCGATCAGGCCGGGAATATCGTCGTCGCGTACCAGCAACAGATCGACCGGGAGGGATTCGCCGTAGCAGAAGAGCTTGTCGCGGCTTTCGCGCCAGCTGAGGCCGCAGGCGGCGAGCAAGGCGCGCGCGGGCTCGGCCAGGCGACCGCTCTTCTGGATGGCAATGCGCAGACGCTCACGCGTGGCGGAAGCAAGGGGAGGACTCATGGGGAACTCAGTGGGAGGCGGACGGCGAGGCGGCCTGCTGGCTCTGGACCGCCGTGGCATAACCGCCGGTGCCCCGCTCCAGGGTGCGGGCGACCCGCCCGATGGTGGTGACGCTGACCTGGGTCAGGTCATGGATTTCGCGGTACGGCACCCCTTTCAACAGCAGGGGGACCACGCGCCAGCGATCGGCCATGGCCTCGAGCTCGGCGGGGGTGCACAGGTCTTCGAGGAACGCGCGCACTGCCGCCGGGGTGTCCAGCGCGGCCAACGCCCCCGCGAGCGCCGTCAGCGGGGCGTCATCCTTGGGGGCTTCGAGGGCAGGCCGGCGCTTCATGGGGTGGAAAGGGCAATCCAATGTATTAACGTGTTAATACATTAATCCACCATCGCAGCATTCGTCAACCCGCCTGCCCGCTCCGGCGGCCCGACTGCGTTCTTAAGGGCAGACCGCACGGCTGGAACGCTTCGCATGGACTGGAGATGCCCCGGACGATGAGTACACTGGCATGGACGCCGCGCGACCCGGACCCACCGTCCGGCGCACGCGACACCCTGGGGGGGACCGGGATGGGCAAGCGGAAGAGGGGCTGGGTCTGGGGCTGGCTGGCGATGTTCCTGCTGGCACCGGTGGCGTGTCTGGCCCAGGCCGGGCCACCCCTGCAGATCGATGCCGGCGCGACGCACGCCGCCCTGGGCACCCACACCACCTACCTGCACGATGCGGGCGGTATCGCCACCGTCGACCAGGCCCGCCGTGCACTGGCGCAGGGCCGCTTCGCCCCCCTGCCCGATGGCGATGCATCCTTCGGTTTCCAGACCGGCGCGTTCTGGTTCCACGCGCGCGTCGTGAACCACAACCCGCGCGAGCAACGCTGGCTGCTGGTGCAGCAGTACGCCCTGAGCGACCGCATCGATGTGTACCTCACCTATCCCGACGGGCGCGAGGTGCATCGCGCGGGCGGCGACAGTTTCCCGTTCGAGCAGCGCAGCGTGCGCTACCGCCACCCCAACTTCTGGGTGGATCTGCCGGCCGGCACGCCGGTCGACATGCTGGTGCGCGTGCAGAGCCAGAGCTCGATGCAGGTGCCGCTGGCGCTGTACACGCCTGCGGCCTTCGCCGAACTGTCGCGCGACGGCCAGCTGGGCATCGGGCTGTACTACGGCATCCTGATCGCACTGTTCTTCTACAACCTGGTGCTGTGGCTGGTGCTGCGCGATGGCAGCTACTTCTGGTACCTGTTCCACATCAGCGCCTTCGGGCTGGTGCTGTTCACGCTGAACGGGCTGGGCTTCGAGTACCTGTGGCCGCACTCCACCTGGCTGGCCGACAAGGCGGTGCCGCTGTCGGTCTGCCTGGCGCAGATCGGCATGCAGCAGTTCGCACGCACTTTCCTCAACCTGCGCGAACGCTGGCGCACCGGCGACCGCATCAGTCGCGGCATCATCGCGTTCTTCGTGCTGCTGGGCATCGCCGCGACGCAGCTGCCTTACCACATCGCCACGCCGGTCGCGTCGGCGGCAGTGTTCCCCAGCATCATCTGGATTGCCGCGGTGACGCTGGTGGTGGTGCGCACCGGCTACCGGCCGGCGAAGGTCTTCCTGCTGGCGTGGGCCATGTTCCTGCTGGGCACGGCGGTGTTCGTGGCGCTGGCCTTCGGCCTGCTGCCGAAGACCTTCATGACCGAATACGGCGTGCAGATCGGTTCGGCGCTGGAGATGCTGCTGCTCTCGGTGGCGCTGGGCTACCGGTACGCCGCGCTGCGCAACGAGAACGAGCGCATCGTGCGCGACGCCAAGAACCAGCTGGAACAGAAAGTCGAGCTGCGCACCGCCGAACTGCGGCAGGCGATGACGCAACTGGAAGATGCCCACCAGCGCCTGCACGAGTTCAGCCGCCATGACGGCCTGACCGATCTGTACAACCGCACCCATTTCCGCGAAGCCTTCGAACTGCTGCTGTCGCGGGCGCGCAACTCGCGCCAGCCGATCTCGCTGCTGATGATCGACCTGGACCACTTCAAGCGCATCAACGACACCTACGGCCACCTGGTGGGCGACGACTGCCTGCGCTGGACGTCGAATACGATGGCCGAGGTGCTGCAGCCTTACGACGCCCTGGTGGCGCGTTTCGGCGGGGAAGAATTCATCGCCGCCCTGCCCGGCCTGGGCCTGGGCCATGCGAGTGCGGTGGCCGAGGAACTGCGGCAGGCCTTGCGCGCGAATCCCTGCCGCAGTGGCGACCTGCTGATTCCGGTGTCAGCCAGCATCGGCGTGCACTGCGTGGACCTGGAAGCCCGCAACAGCCTGGAGTCCGCGCTGCAGGTGGCGGACCAGGCGCTGTATGCCGCCAAGGCCGAAGGCCGCGACTGCGTGCGGACGCTGTAGGAGCGCCCTCGGGCGCGATGCTCCTCAGCCTTCTCGACCCGCCATAAGCATCGCGGCCGAGGCCGCTCCTACCAGGAGCGGGCCCAGAGATTGCGAAACTCCCACGGCCCCGATCTTCCGTAGGAGCGCCCTCGGGCGCGATGCTCCTCAGCCTTTTCGACCCGCCATAAGCGGCCGAGGCCGTTCCTACGGGGAACAGGGTCAGCGGTTGCGGACGGCGGCCAGGATCTCGCCCGACTCGACCAGCCGGACGGCGGCGGCCACTTCGCCATCCATCGCGCGATCGCGGTCGAGGAACGGGATGACTGAGCGGATCACCGCGTGTGCGGCCGCGACGGCATGGCCGGGATGGAACTCGTCGGTGGCCGCCAATGCGGCACGCAACGCCTCGACTTCCTCCAGGAACGCCGCGCGCTCCGCGCGCTCGGGCAAGGGACCCCCGGTCACCTTCGTCGCCAGGCGTTCCGCATCGGCCCGCCGGGCCAGCTCGCGCGCGGCATTGATCATGTCGCGGCGCAGGTCCAGCGCCTGTGCCGCCGTATAGAGCTCCAGCGCCAGCACCTTGCCCAGGTCCTGCACCATCGCCAGCACATGACGGGCCTCGTTCGCGCCCATCGACACGTGATCCTCGGCGTTCGCACTGGTGGGCACCGAGAACACGCTGGCCGGGTGCGCGCGGCTTGCCAGGTCGTTGACGATGGCGGCGGCGGTGTACTGCACGATCATGTGGCCCGACTCGGTACCGTCCTCGTTGCCGATCAGGAACGCCGGCAGGCCGTCGTTGGTGGCCGGGTCGACCAGCTTGTTCAAGCGACGCTCGGAGATCGAGGCCAGCGTGGGAATGGCCGCCTTCACGTAGCTCATCGCCAGCGCCAGCGGCATGCCGTGGAAATGGCCGGCGGAAATCACCTGCTCCTCCACGTGTTCCGCCTGCTTGTCCGGGAACACCAGCGGATTGTCGGTCACCGCGTTGAGCTCGATTTCCAGCACCCGGCGGGCCTGCGCCACGGCGTCGCGCACGGCGCCATGCACCTGCGGAATGCAGCGCAGCGAATAGCTGTCCTGCGGCTGGTGCTTCTTGCCGCCGCGGAAAGGCATGAAACGCCGGTAGAACTTCTCGCGGCCATGGCGCTGTTCGCTCGGCACCCATTCCCAGCCGATGTCGAAGCGCAGCTGCTGGGATTCGGGCCAGCCCATGTCCGGCACGTTCCAGCTTGCCGGCAACCAGGAGCGGAACTTCGGCACCAGGTGGTAGGGAATGTCGGCCAGGGTGGAACCGTCCAGCAGTTCGCGCAGCCGTGCCGCCACGTGCACCTGGCCGGGATGCGGGCGAAGTGCGTGCACTTCCTCGGCAAATGCCCCCAGGCGGCCGGCGAACGCATCGATGGTCATCGCCGCGGCCAGGTCGGCCGTATCCAGCAGGTTGTCCAGCCGATAGGTGGCCAGCACGCCCATCGCCAGCATCTGCGCGGTGCCGTTGTTCAGCGCCAGGCCTTCCTTGTACGACAGCGTGACCGGCGCCAGGCCGGCGCGCGCCAGCGCCTCCGCGCCCTTGATGCGTTCGCCCTGGTAGAACGCTTCGCCGCCGCCCAGCAGCACGATGGCCAGGTGCGACAGCGGCGCGAGGTCGCCGGATGCGCCCACCGACCCCAGCGACGGCACCACCGGCACGATGCCGGCATTGAGCATCGCGGCCAGTGCCTGCAGGGTTTCCACGCGGATGCCGGAGTGACCCTTCAACAGCGTGTTGATGCGGATGCCCAGCATGGCGCGGACGATCTCCGGCGCCATCGGTTCGCCTACGCACACGGCGTGGGTGACGATCAGGTTGTGCTGCAGTTCCTCGTGCAGCGAGCGCCCGGACTTCACCGCCCCCGGCAGCTCGTCGCGCAACGGATGCGCGCCCAGCAACTTGTCGGCGTTGCTGCCGAACCCGGTGGAGACGCCGTAGATCGGTTCCTCGCGGCGCACCTGCTCGGCCAGGAAGTCGGCGGCGCGCGCGACGTCCTTCAGCGCCGCCTTGTCCAGTTCGACGCTGGCGCCGAAGGCGATCTCGACCAGCCTGTCACGGGTGAGGGATTTTCCATCCAGCAGGATCGGCTTCATCTCAGCGTCCCGCCAACGTGCGGGCCTGCTCCAGGCGGGCCTGTTCAAGCTCGACCTTCAGGCTGCTGGCCAGCTCCTCCCGCTTCACTTCGAACTGCTGCTCGCGCAGCAGGTCCTTCACGGTCACGACATTGCGCGCCAGTTCGTCCTCGCCCGCCAGCACCACGAAGCGGATGCCCGCGCGCGAGGCGTACTGGAACTGCTTGGCCAGCTTGCGCGATTCCATCTGCACCTCGGTGTTGATGCCAGCCGCGCGCAGGCGACGTGCGATGTCGAGCGATTCCGCGAGCTGGCTGTCGTCCATCAAGGCCACCATCGCCTGCACGCTGCTCTCATCGGCGCCCGCGATGAGGCCGGCCTCGCGCAACTGCCAGAACAGGCGCGTCAGGCCGATCGAGATGCCCACGCCGGGCAGTTTCGACTTGGTGTAGTGGCTGGCGAGGTCGTCGTAACGGCCGCCGGAGCAGATCGAACCGATCTGCGGGTAATCATCCAGCTGCGTCTCGTAGACGGTGCCGGTGTAGTAATCCAGGCCGCGCGCGATGGAGAAATTGAGGCAGTAGTCACTCTCCGGCACGCCCAGCGCGTGCACGAGCTGCAGCACTTCGCGCAGTTCGGCGATGCCCTGGTTGAAGGTGTCGCTGCCCTGCCCCAGCGCATCCAGCCTGGCCAGTGCATCCGCATGCCCGGTGGAGCGCACGGCGACGAAGTCGAGGATGCGCTGCACGGCATCGGCGGCCATGCCGAAGCCTTCACCGGTCAGCGTTTCGCGCACGTAGTCGGCGCCGCGCTTGTCCAGCTTGTCCACTTCGCGCAGCACCAGCGCCTGCTGCCCGCTGTCGGTCACCCCTTGCGCCTCGAAGAACCCGCGCATCAGCTTGCGGTTGTTCAACTGGATGGTGAACGAGCCGATGCCCAGGTCACTGAACACGGCGTGGATCACCGCCAGGATCTCGGCATCGAAGCGCACGCTGAGCGCGTCCTTGCCGATCACGTCGATGTCGCACTGGTAGAACTCGCGGAAACGCCCGCGCTGGGCGCGCTCACCGCGGTAGACACGCTGGATCTGGTAGCGACGGAACGGGAAGGTCAGTTCATGTTCGTGTTCGGCCACGTAGCGGGCCAGCGGCACGGTCAGGTCGAAGCGCAGTGCGAGCTCCGGCAGGCCCTCGCCTTCCTTCGCCAGCGCGCCGGTGGACTGGACGAAATAGACCTGCCGCTCGGTTTCGCCGCCGGATTTGGTCAGCAGCGTCTCCGACAGCTCGAACACCGGCGTTTCAACGGGCAGGAAGCCGAAGCGCTCGTAGTTGCGGCGGATGGTGTCCAGCATGCGCTGGAAGGCGATCTGCTCGCGCGGGAGCAGTTCCATCACTCCGGGCGGGGTACGGGGCTTGATCAAGCGGGCAACTCCGACATGCGTAGACCGGGCATTTTACGTGTCCGGCGCCGTCGGCCGCAGCCTTCCGGCCGTGCGGGCCCGGCCGGGGCGGAAAGTCGGCCCCGGGTCTTGCCGCGGCCGGGGTCGTTCACTACAATGGCGCGCTCAGTCGGGGTGTAGCTCAGTCTGGTAGAGCGCTACGTTCGGGACGTAGAGGTCGCAGGTTCGAATCCTGTCTCCCCGACCAATTGAAAAAGCCGGCCCTGGGCCGGCTTTTTTGTGCCTGGAAGAACCGGTCGCGAGCAGCCGGAACCCGCGCCGTCGCGGTCAGAACGCCACGAACGCCTGCAACCGCAGATACCGATACGAGTAATTGTCCGTCCCCGTATCCGTCAGCACCGGCGTATCCGTGTAGCCCGCATCCAGTCGCAGCCACGCATCCTTCCAGCGCGGCGTCTCCACACCCACTTCCAGCATGCGCGCCCGCTTGGAGGTGTCGCCTGCACTGCGCTGCCGGCCCAGGCCCATGCGCGCCATGTACTGGTAGCCGGCCACGTAGCGGCGCCAGCCCACCACGCCCAGCGCCTCGCCGTACCAGCGCGGCGAGTAGTAATCCGCCTCCCGAGGCTCGCTGTTGCGGTAGTAGCGCGTGCGCAGCTGCAGGCTGATGCCCTGCTCCGGCGCGAGCGCGAACACCACATTGCCGCGCAGATGCGTGCGCAGGTTGTCGCCCACGCCGAAGTCCTGCAGGCCGGCCACGCCACTGGCCGACCACCGCTCGCCCATCGGCACGTCGATGGTCGCACCCGCGAAAGTCTGCACCCAGCCCTGCTCCACGCCGTTGCGCGTCTCCAGCACATCGCGCTCGATGAAGAACTCCTTGCGGCGCGCGTCGCCGCTGTGGACAGAGGCGCGGCCGATGAGGTCGTCGCCGTTCGTGCCGAGGTCGCCCTCCCACCGCCATCCTGCGCCGGCGTCGCCCGCACCGCTCACGAACACGCGGTCCTGGTCGTCGCGCCAGCCACGCCCGGCGAAGCGCGCCCGCTCCACCTTCACGCCCCACCAGTGCTCGATGTCGCGATGGTCCACGGCCCAGCCCAGCGCCAGCTTCCGCGTCTCGTTGCCATCCGCATCCGAGCCCACCCACAGCTCCGTGCGAGCCGCCTGCTTGTCCGCTTCGGCTTCCACCTGCGCCAGCGCCGCCGGTGCTGCCGCAGCCCAGGCCAGCGCGGCGGTCAGGAGATATGGTTTCATCACTTGGTACCCCAGGTCTTGCGCAGGCGCAGCAGTTCGGCGGCGTAACCCATCACGCAGACCGGCTGCAGGATCATGGTGTAGGCCAGCGTGTAGAACACGAAGCCGGAAACATTGCGGCGTACCCGCAGATCCTGGCGTTTGAACATGTGCGACTGCACGCGGAAGATCACGATGTTCCAAAGCGCCGCCAGTGGCAGCACCAGCAGGGTCATGATCCCGGCGATCCAGTAATAGCCGAACAGCGCCAGCACGATGCCGGGGATGAAAGCGAACGTATAGACCAGGTCCAGCGGCAGGAACAGCAGGTTCCACCAGATGAACAGCGTGGTCATGCGCGGCTTCACCAGCAGGCGGCCGTGGCGCGCGAAGGCTTCCATCAGGCCGCGTGACCAGCGCTGCCGCTGGCGCGCGAACTGGCCGACCTTCGTCGGCACCTTGGTGAACAGGCAGGCCTCCTCGCAGTAGCCGATGCGAGCCCCGGTTTCCAGCAGTGCCCACGACACCACGATGTCCTCGCCGACGCATTCGGGCCAACCGCCCACGCCTTCCAGCGACTCGCGGGTGTACAGCGAGAATGCGCCCTGCGCCACCAGCGTGCCGTGGTACATGCTCTGCATGCGCTTCACGGCGGCGATGCCGTGGAAATAGTCCCACTCCTGGCTGCGCGTCAGCCAGTTCTCGCGCGAATTGCGGACCAGCACCGCGCCGGCGACGGCCACCGTGCCGGGCGGATCGGACAGGAAGCGCTCGACCAGCTTGCGCAGCGCATCGGCGCGCAGATAGGAATCGCCGTCCACGGTCACGACCAGCGCCGGACGGGTCTCGGCCAGGCCGCGGTTCAGCGCCTTGGACTTGCCGCCGTTCCTGGGCTGCGCCAGCACGCGGATCTGCAGGCCCGGGCGGCCCAGCTTCGCCGCCATGGCGCGGGCGATGCTCAGGCTGTCGTCCGTGGAGCCATCGTCGATGACGACCACCTCCATGCTGCCCGGATAGTCCTGGCGCGCCAGGCTGGTGAGCGTGTCGGCGATGTTCTCGCTCTCGTTGTAGCAGGCGACCAGCACGCACACGTCCGGGAGGCGGTCGTATTTGCGCAGCGCCGGACGGCGATCGGACAGGATCGAGCCGATCAGGAAGGCATTCATGAAGCCCGGCACGTAAGCGATGAACGCGATCACGAACAAGGCCAGTCCGAAACCTAGCGGCTTGGACAACTCGGACAGCCACGGCTGGGACAACCTGACCGATACCGCGGCCCACGCCAGCGACGCCAACAGGATGAGCACGTACTTCACCCTGATCGGCACATAGAAGCGTCGGCGAGCCGGGGCGGCGCCGACGGGCAGCCACGGCTCGGAAACCGGCTCCGGATAGGACGTGTCCGGCGGGGGGAGAGGAGTCTTGACGTCGTACATGGGGGGCTGTGTCGACAGGGGCCCGCCCCACGGAGCAAATTTCGTGCCAAATGTTATCTGAGACGATAACGAGCGCTTAACTTATAAGCGCGACATTCATCACACAAATATGACGCTGGGCGTCACTTTTCGCCCTGCGGCACGGCGGCCGGGAGGGGGGTTCGCACCTGCCCCTCGCCACGCACGACAAACCGTTCGATGGTCAGTGCTTCCAGCCCCATCGGACCGTAGGCATGCAGCCGGGTGGTGGAGATGCCGATCTCCGCACCCAGCCCCAGTTCGCCGCCGTCCGAAAAGCGTGACGAAGCGTTGACCATCACCACCGCCGAGCGCAGCGCATTGACGAAGGCCTCCGCGCGCGCCGGGTCGCGGGTCACGATCACTTCGGTGTGGTCGGACGTATAGCGGCGCACATGGGCGATGGCGGCATCGATGTCGTCCACCACGCCCACGGCGATCACCAGGTCGAGGAATTCGGCGGCGAAGTCGTCCTCGGTGGCCGCTTCCGCCTCCGGTACGAATGCCCTGCCCGCCGCGTCCACGCGCACGCTGACACCGCGCGCGCGCAACGCCTCGAAGGCGCGCGGCAGGAAGACCGGTGCGATCTCCCGGTGCAGCAGCAGCGTCTCCAGCGAATTGCAGGCGGACGGGCGCGACACCTTGCCGTCCAGCAGCAAGGCCAATGCCAGATCCTCGTCCGCGCCCGCGTCCACGTACTGGTGGCAGACGCCCTTGTAGTGCTTGATCACCGGTATGCGCGCATGTTCGGCGACGAAGCGGATCAGGCCCTCGCCCCCGCGCGGGATCACCAGGTCGATCACATCGTTCAACTGGATCAGTTCGAGAATGGTCTCGCGGCGCAGGTCCTCGACCAGCGTCAGCACCGCGTCCGGCAGCCCGGCCTCACGCAGGGCGCGCTTCAGCGACGCCGCGATGGCGGTGTTGGAGTGGATGGCTTCGGAGCCGCCACGCAGGATCACCGCGTTACCTGCCTTCAGGCACAGCGCCGCCGCATCGGCGGTAACGTTGGGCCGCGCCTCATAGATCATCGCGATCACGCCCAGCGGCACGCGCACGCGTTCCACATGGAGGCCGTTCGGCCTGTCGTAGGCGCGGGTCACCTGCCCGACCGGGTCCGGCAGCGCCGCCACCTCGCGCACGGCCGACGCGATGCCCTGAAGCCGCGCCGTGTCGAGCCGCAGGCGGTCCAGCATGGCGGTGCCGATGCCTTTCGCCGATGCCGCTTCCAGATCGCGCGCATTGGCGACCAGGATTGCCGGTTCGTCTGCGAGCAGCGCATCGGCCATCGCCCGCAGCAGGGCATTTTTCGCCTCCGTCGGCAGGGACGCGATGGCGGTAGCCGCGTCGCGGCATTGCAGGGCCAGGGTCTTGATGTCGGTCATGCGATCTCCTTGCTCATGATCGATCACGGGATCCACTTCTCCGTAGGAGCACCCTCGGGCGCGATGCGTTCTGGCTGCAATCCCGAACAGCAGCATCGCGCCCGAGGGCGCTCCTACAACGCGTGCCGGCACAGTACGGCATCACAGCAGCACCAGGTCATCGCGGTGCACGATGTTCTCACCGTAGGTGTAACCGAGTATGCCCTCGATCTCGCGCGAGTGCCGGCGTGCGATGCGGCGGATGTCGATGGCCGAATACTGGCTGACGCCACGCGCGATGCGCTGGTCGCCTTCATCGGTGCGAAGTACCACCTCCACCATGTCGCCACGGCGGAAATCGCCCTCCGCGGTGGCTACGCCCCCTGGCAGCAGCGACGCGCCCTTGCCCGACATCGCGCCGGCGGCGCCGGCATCGACCACGATGGCGCCGGCTTCCACCGGCACGTTGCGCAGCCAGTACTTGCGTGCGGCCAGGCGGTTCTGCGAAGGACGGAAGCGCGTGCCCAGCAACTGGCCGCGCGTCAACGCGGCGACCGTCTCCGCGCGCGTCCCGTTGAACAGGAAGGTCTCGATGCCGGCAGCGGCGGCCTTCGCCGCGGCTTCCAGCTTGGTCCGCATGCCGCCCGTGCCGACGCCGCTGCCCGCGTCGCCCGCCATCGCGTAGAACTCCGGCGTGAGCGCTTCCACGTCGAGGATCGGCCGCGCCTCCGGATTCAACCGGGGATTCGCGGAGTAGAAGCCGTCGATATCGGTCGCGATGAACAAGGCATCGGCGTCCACCAGTGCGGCCACGACGGCCGCCAGGTTGTCGTTGTCGCCCAGCTTCAGCTCATCGACCGAGACCGTGTCGTTCTCGTTGACCACCGGCAAGGCACCCAGCGCCAGCAGTTCCTGCAGCGTGGCGCGCGCGTTGAGGTAACGGCGGCGGTTGCGCAGGTCGTCATGGGTCAACAGCACCTGTGCGACGGGCCGTTCGAAGAAACGCTGCCACAGCGTGATCAGCTGCGCCTGCCCCAAGGCCGCCAGCGCCTGGCGCTCGGCCATCGCCGTGCCGGCCTGCGGCTTGCGGTGCAACAGGCCGCGTCCGGCCGCCACGGCGCCGGACGAGACGATGACGACCTCGCGACCGGCCGCGATGCTGGAGGAAACGAACTGCGCCAGGTTCAGGGCATGGCGGGGACTCAGTCCCTCGCCGTCGGCCGCCAGCAGGCTGCTGCCGACCTTGAGCACCGCGCGGCGCCACGTGGGCAGCGTTTGTTCGGCGAACAACGGGGGCGTGGGGGCGGTCATCGCATCAGCTCAACGGGTATTCCATTCGCGGACGGTCAGCTCGGACGTGCCGGTGGTCGCCAGCGGATCGCGTGCGGCGATGGCCTGCGCTTCCGCCAGTGACGCGACGTTGACCAGCACGTACGCACCACCGGACCTGTCGCTGAAGCCGCCGGTCATCTCCAACCGCCCCGCGTCCCGCAGCTGCTGCAGGAAATCCAGATGCGGCGCAATCACGCTTTCCTCGAAGCGCGCCGTGCGCATCGCCATCACCAGATAGCGCGTCACAGGGCACTCCAGCGTGCGAGCAGTTCGTCGAGGCGCAGGTCGGCTGCGGAACCCGGCGATACCCGCGCGGCCAGGCTGCCTTCCGGCGTGCGCCCCTGCCCCGCGCTGTCTGCCGATGCCGCGGCCGCCTTGTACGCCTCGCGGAACGGGACGCCGGCCAACGCGGCTTCCACCGCCACGTCGGTCGCGTACATGCCCGAGTCGATCGCCGCACGCAGGCGGTCTTCGCGCCACTCCAGGTTCGCCAGCAACGCCGGCAGCAGCGCCAGCGCCGGCAGGCCGCGACCGAAGCCGTGGAAGATCGCGCCCTTGCTGGCCTGCAGGTCGCGGTGGTAGCCGGACGGCAACGACAGCAGCTGTTCGATTTCGCTGCGCGCGGCCGATACGCTGGCATGGGTGGCGCGCATCAGCTCGATGACGTCGGGATTGCGCTTGTTCGGCATGATCGAACTGCCGGTGGTGTACTGCGAAGGCAGCGCGACGAAGCCGAATTCCGCGCTGGTGAACAGCGACAGGTCCCAGGCGATGCGGCGCAGGTCCAGCGTGGCGGCACCCAGGGCTTCCAGCGCGGCCATCTCGAATTTTCCGCGCGAGAGCTGCGCATAGATCGGGCTGACCTGCATGCGCGCGAAGCCGAGCGCCGTCGTGGTGTGTTCGCGGTCCAGTTTCAGGTTGACGCCGTAGCCGGCCGCGGTGCCCAGCGGATTGGCGTCGACCAGCTTGAGCGTATCGGCGGCACGGATGGCGTCGTCGATGAAGGCCTCGGCCCATCCCGCCCACCACATGCCCGCCGACGACACCACGGCACGCTGGATGTGCGTGTAGCCGGGAACCGGCAGGTCGCGCTCGGCCTGCGCGCGGTCCAGCGCGACCTTCGCGATCTCGCGCGACAGCGTGGCGACGCGCGCCAGCTTCTCCTTCAGCCACAGGCGCGTGGCCACCAGGATCTGGTCGTTGCGGCTGCGGCCGGTGTGGATCTTGCGGCCGGCATCCCCGAGACGCTCGGTCAGCCGGGCTTCGATGGCGGAATGACCATCCTCGAAGCGTTCGTCCAGCACGAAGCGGCCGGCGCGGAAGTCATCGGCGAGCAGCGCAAGCTCGCGCTTGAGTCCCGCCAGTTCTTCGCCGGACAGGATGCCGATGCGCTGCAGGCCTTCGGCATGCGCGGTGCTCGCCTGGATGTCGTGCAGGAAGAACTCCCGGTCCAGCAGCACATCGTCGCCGGCCAGGAACCGCTGGATCTGCTCATCCACGGCCACGCCGGGCTTCTGCCACAACAGGTTCGTCATCGAAATCTCCAAGACACTGTGGGAGCGCCCTCGGGCGCGATGCTTTTCGTACGACCCATGGTCGCGCCCCAGGGCGCTCCTACAAGGGCACCGCTTCGAGCTCGTTGAAGCCGAAGGCGAGATTGAGGTTCTGCATCGCCTGGGTCGCCGCGCCTTTCAGCAGGTTGTCCAGCGTGGCGACCACGACCAGGCGCTTGCCGCCCGGCGCCAGCGTGAAGCCACCGATCTCGACGCCATGCTTGCCCGCGATGCGGCTGACCCAGGGCGCCTCGTCCAGGACGCGGACCAGCGGCTCGTCCGCGTAGCGTTCGCGGTAAAGCGCGCCGATGTCTTCCACTTTTGCCGGCTGCTGCAGCCACAGGTTGACCGTCATCGTGATGCCGCGGAAGTGCGGCGCCACGTGCGGCATGAACTCGACCGGCACGCCGAGTTGCCGGCTGACCTCGCGCTCGTGCATGTGGTCGGTCAGCGCATACGGCATCAGGTTGTCGCGCAGCAGCTCGGTGTTGTTCTTGTCCGAGGGCGTGGTGCCGGCGCCGGAATAGCCCGAGACGCCGAAGCATTGCGGCGGCCCGGCCAGCCGGTCCAGCAGCGGTGCGATGGCCAGCTGCATGGCCGTGGCGTAGCAGCCCGGATTGCTGATGCGCTTCTGGCCGGCGTACTTCTGCCGGGTCAGTTCCGGCAGGCCGTAATACCAGCGCTCGTCGAAGCGGTAGTCGGCGGACAGGTCCACGATGACCGTGCCGGGCGCGTGCGCATCGATCGCCGCCACCAGTTCCGCCGCCTTGCCGTTGGGCAATGCCAGGATCACCGCGTCCGCACCCTTCGCCCCGACCTGCTCGTGGCTCAGGTTCTCGTAGCGCAGCTCGCCATCGAATCCTTCGATATGGTCGCTGACCTTCTGCCCGTCCAGCTCGCGCGAGGACACGAACACCAGTTCGAGATGCGGATGGCGGGCGATGAGGCGGATCAGTTCGGCGCCGGTATGGCCGCGTGCGCCGACGATGCCGACGGTCTTCTTGCTCATGGGGAACCTTGTTCGTGATGTGCGAGCTTGAACTGCAGGTTGCGCTTCACGCCCTGCCACTCGCTGTCGAGGATGGAAAAGATCACCGTGTCGCGCGGGCTGCCGTCGGCATGGCGCTTGTGGTTGCGCAGCACGCCGTCCTGCTTCGCCCCGAGCCGCGCAATCGCGGCGCGCGAGCGATGGTTGAACCAGCTGGTTTCGAACACCACGCTGATGCAGCCCAGGACCTCGAAGGCGTGGGCCAGCAACAGCAGTTTGCTTTCGGTGTTGACGCCGGTGCGCTGCACGCTGGGCGCGTACCAGGTATAGCCGATGCTGAGCCGCGGCACCGCCGGATCCAGGTCGTAGAAGCGGGTGCAGCCGACGACCTGCCCGCCTGCATCGCGGATCGCGAACGGCAGCGCCTGCCCCTGCGCCCGCGCCTGCAGTGCCGCGTCCACGTAAGCGCCGGTTTCCGCCACGGTCGGCACGGAGGTGTACCAGAGCCGGGAAAGCGCATCGCCGGCCAGGGCCTCGCGCAGTCCGTCCACATGGTCGTGCCGCAGGGCTTCCAGCCGCACGTGCCGGCCCGCGAGGGTCGGTGCGTCACGCCATGCAGCGGGCAGCAAGTCCAGGCTCATCCTCAGTCCTTCAGGGTCGGCGGACGGGTGCGGCAATGCGCCACGCAGCGTTCGATGTCGGCGAACGCCTCGATGCCATACCAGAACACTTTCCACTTCTCCTGCTTGTAGCAGCCATCGGATTCGGCGTAGTAGAAGATGTTCACGGCGTTGTTGTGGCGCGAACGCCAGAACAGCTGCGGGTTCTCCTCGCGCATGACGTGCCACACGGCCCGCCCGAGTCCCTCGCCCTGCGCATCGTCCAGCACGGCGAACTTGTCGAGATAGGCGAAACCCTCTTCCTGCGTCAGGATCAGCGCCGTGCGGTAGTTTTCACTGACATACACCCGGTAGGGCCTCGTGCGCTCGAAGTAATCCGGCAGCAAGGTGCGGCCGAAGCTGGACTCGATCAGCATGCGCAGGCGAGGCAGGTCGACGCCGTCCCACGAGCCCTCGAAGCGCAGCACGCGCTCGCCGCGACGGACCAGCGTGCCCGAACCCTTGTGGGTGAAGAGCTCCTTGGCCAGTTCCGCCGGCTTGGTGATGGAGACCGACGACGTCAGCGGCAGCCGGTCCAGCAGATCCTTGATCTGCTCGATCTTCACCCGCATGCCGCCGTTGATCCACGGCTGGGCCATCAGTTCGTCGTATTCGGTGGACAGGTTGATGGAATCGATCACCCGCCCTTCCGCATCCAGCAGGCCGCCGGTGCCGGTCAGGAAGATGATCTTGTACGGCTGCAGCACCTGCACCAGCTCATTGGCGGCGAAGTCGGCATTGATGTTGAGGATCTGTCCGCCGACGGTTTCGCCCATGCTGGCGATCACGGGGATGGAACCGGCCTTGAGGCTGGCCTCGATCGGCGACTGGTTGATGCGGGTGACGTCACCGACCAGGCCGTAGGTGGCCTGGTCCTTGTAGTCCGCTTCGAACACGCCGGAGACGATGGAGGTCGCGCGCGCGCCCACCTGCTGCAATGCCTCCACCAGCGCCAGGTTCTGCTGCAGGAACACCTTGCGCACGATCGCCAGCACCTCGGGCGTGGTGACCCGCAGGCCGTTGACGGTCTGCTTGGTGATACCGGCGGCCGTCATCTCCTCGTCCAGCTGCGGTCCCGCGCCATGCACGACGATGGGCGTCAGGCCGACTTCCTGCAGGAAGGTCAACGATGACGTCAGCGCTTCGAGATCATCGCGCAGGACGGCGCCGCCGACCTTGACCACGGCGAAGCGCTTGGCGTCCAGCTGGGAGAAACGCTTGACGTACTGCGAGATCTCCTTCGCGCTGGCCATGCTGGACAGCAGGCGGATGATGGTCTGGCGGGTCTGTTTGTTCGATTCCATGTCTTCTTGCTTTTCATAGGGTGGGCCCAGGCCCACCGTCGACGATGCTGCGGATGGCGGGCCAAGGCCCGTCCTACGTTGCTATGCCAGGATCCGGACCACGCTATCCGCATACCGTTGCAGCTGTTCAAGCGCGACCCACTCGTCCGCCGTGTGCGCCTGCGCGATGTCGCCCGGGCCGTAGACGAACGCGGTCAGCCCGGCGGCCGAGAACAGCGAGGCCTCCGTCCAGAAATCCACCGCATTGCCGATCGGCAGGCCGAGATCGTCGGCCAGGTCGCGCGCGGCCAGACGCCGCTCCTCGGCGCGGGCGATATCGCCCGACGGCAACGACGGACCGCGGAAGGTCTCTTCGTACTCGGCCAGCGCATCGGCATTGGCGAAGCCGCGGAACGTGGCGTGCAGTTCGGCGGGATCCTGCGAAGGCAGCGGACGGAAGCCAAAGCGCACCTCGGCACTCGGCGCGATCATGTTCGCCTTGATGCCGCCTTCCACCCGGCCGATATTGAAGCGCAGGCCGGTCAGGCCGCCGAAGCGCAGATGATGCTGGGCCTGCACGAAATCCAGCGCCGATGTGCCCCAGCGCATGGCGTTGTGCAGGGCGCTGAGCGACAGCGCGTTCTCGGCCGACGCGTGGCCCGCCTGGCCCTTGAACGCCATGCGCACGGCGCTGATGCCGCGGTGCGCGAGCACCGCTTCGCAGCGGGTCGGCTCGGCGATGATCGCCTCCCCGAAGCCATGGTCGCGCGCCAGGAAGGCGGCGATGCAGCGCGCATCGTTCGCTTCCTCGTCGGTGGTGAACAGGAACGCGGCATCGCCGCGGGTCACCTGCGCCGCGGCCACCAGTGCTGCGGCCGCACCCTTGATGTCGCAGGCGCCCAGGCCGATGGCACGGTCGCCTTCGACGCGCAGCACATGCGGGCTGGCGCTCCAGGCCGGCGAGGACGGCACCGTGTCCAGGTGCACGTTGAACACGCGCTTCGGCTGTCCGCGCACGGCGAAGAACGACACCGCGCCGGCGCCGTGATCGGTCACTTCGATGCGGAAGTCCGGCAGCTGCGCACGCAGGTAATCGAAGATCCCGTCCGTGCCGATGTCGCGCGGCGGATTGCGGGTGTCGAAGGAAACGAGCTGTTCGAGATGTTGGAGAACGGCTTGCAGCATGGAAAGTCCAGTTCTTGCAGGAGCGGCCTCGGCCGCGATGCTCTTGACGCAGGGACGTAGGAAAAGCATCGCGGCCATGGGCCGCTCCTACAGGGAATGGTTCAACGGTTGATTTCGGCCCAGAGCGTGCTGCTCATGCCGAACAGCTTGATGAAGCCTTCGGCCTCTTCGACACCCCAGTCCGCCGACTGCGCGTAGGTCGCGCCCTTGGCGTTGAGGATGTGCGGGGACTTCACCGCTACCGCATCGACACGGCCGCCACGGGTCTCCAGCACCACCTCGCCGTTGACGGTGGCCTGCGAGGACTGCAGGAACGCCTCCAGGTCGGCCTTCAGCGGATCGTGGTAGAAGCCTTCGTACACCAGCTCGACCCACTTGCGCGCGATCTCGGGCTTGAAGCGGTTCTGCTGCTTGGTCAGCACGGTCTCTTCCAGCGCGCGGTGCGCGGCCAGCAGCGACACCAGGCCGGGCGCCTCGAACACGATGCGGCCCTTCAGGCCGATCACGGTATCGCCGGTATACACGCCGCGACCCACGCCATAGGGCGCGAACAGCGCATTCAATTTCGCCAGCAGCGCGGCACCGGCGACAGGCTGGCCGTCCAGGCTGACGGCTTCGCCGTGCTTGAAGCCGACCGTCACCCGCAGCGGCGCTTCGGGCCACTCGGCACGCGGCGCGCACCAGCCGCGTGCGCCTTCGCCCGGGGCCTCCCACTTGTCGATCTCGCCGCCGGACATGGTCAGGCCCAGCAGGTTCTCGTTGATGGTGTAGCTCTTCTGCTTGGCGCGCACGCCGAAGCCGCGCTCTTCCAGGTAAGCCTGCTCGTACGCGCGGGTCTGGGTGTGTTCCTTCTGGATTTCGCGGATCGGCGCCACGATGCGGTAGTCGCCGCTGGCCTTCACGGCGAGATCGAAGCGCACCTGGTCGTTGCCCATGCCGGTGCAGCCGTGCGCGATCGCATTCGTGCCCAGTTCGGCCGCGCGCTTCAGCGCGGCGTCGACGATCAGGTAGCGGTCGGACACCAGCAGCGGGTACTGGCCCTGGTACCCCTCGCCCGCCCACACGAACGGCTTGACGAAACCGTCCCAGATCGCAGGGCCGCCATCGACGGTGACGTGGCTGGCCACGCCCAGGTCGGCCGCACGCTGTTCGATGTAGGCGCGTTCTTCGGCGTCCACGCCGCCGGTGTCGGCGAACACGGTGTGGACGTTCCAGCCGCGCTCCTTCAGGTAGGGCACGCAGAAGCTGGTGTCGAGGCCGCCGGAGAAGGCGAGGACGATGTCGCGGCTATCAGCCGCGGGATTGGAGATTGAGGATTGGGGATTCGTGGAAGCGGTCATGGGATGTCTCTTGATGTGCCCCCTCCCCCGCTTGCGGGGGAGGGTTGGGGTGGGGGCGACGGGACGAGGTCGAACTTTCCGGAGGCGGCTCGCCCCCATCCCGGCCTTCCCCCCGCAGGCGGGGGAAGGCGCAGATGCGGTTTACTTCACCAGGGCGGCCATGATCGCCTTCTGCACGTGCAGGCGGTTCTCGGCTTCGTCGATGGCGATGCATTGCGGCGAATCCATCACGCCGTCGGTGGCCTTCACGTTGCGGCGCAACGGCAGGCAATGGCTGAAGACGCCGTTGTTGGTCAGCGCCATCTTCCGCTCGTCCACGATGAAGTGCTTGTACTGGTCGCGGATGGGCTTCTCGGGCTCCCAGTTGCCGAAGAACGGCAGCGCGCCCCAGCTCTTGGCGTAGACCACATCGGCACCGGCATAGGCGCTGTCGATGTCGTGGCTGACGCGCAACGAGCCGCCACTTTCGGCGACGTTCTGCTCGGCCCAGCCCATGTAGCGCTCATCGAGCACGTAGTCCGGGGTCGGGCATAGCAGGGTCACGTCCATGCCCAAGCGGGTGGCGATGGTCAGCGCGGAGTTGGCGACCGCGGTGTTCAGCGGCTTGGGGTGGTAGGTCCAGGTGAGCACGTACTTCTTGCCGCGCAGGTCGGACGTGCCGAAATGCTCCTGCAGCGCCAGCGCATGCGCCAGCTCCTGGCAGGGATGGGTGATCGTCTCCATATTGATCACCGGCACCGGCGAGTACTTGGCGAAGGACTTCAGGACAATGTCTTCGCGGTCGTAGGCCCAGTCGACGAACTTTGGGAACGCGCGCACGCCGATCAGGTCGACGTAGCGGCCCAGCACCTTGGCCACTTCGGCGATGTGCTCCTCGGTATCGCCGTCCATCACCGTGCCCAGGTTGAACTCGATCGGCCACGCGTCCTTGCCCGGCTGCAGCACCACCGCATGGCCGCCCAGCTGGAACGCGCCCAGCTCGAAGCTGGTGCGGGTCCGCATGGACGGATTGAAGAACACCAGTGCGATCGACCTGCCCTTCAATGCGTCGCCCAGCTTGTGCTGTTTGTAGAGGGCGGCCTGCGTGAGCAGGGCATCCAGTTCGCTGCGGCTCCAGTCCTGCGTGTTCAAGAAGTGCTTCATCAAGGCATCCTGGTTTTCGGGTGGGGGCAAAAACGGTGGAGCAGAAACGAAAAAACCCAGCCTCTGGCTGGGTTTCCGGTGAACAAGCGACGACGTCCGGGGTACCCAGCTAGTGGCGGGATTCCGGTCGACGGGCACGCGACGTCATGCTCGAGGCCTGGGAGGCCGCGCTGGCTGCATGGGCGTGGGCGTTCATCTTCATGGGCGCGAATGCTCGCATGTGCTGCGCCGCAGCGCAAGGCTTGTCCGGGCCTGGCGGCTCACGGATTGCTGGCTGCCTGCTGGGTGGGGGCGACATAGGGCATCACCGACACGCGGATGCGCAGCCGGTTGCCCGGATCCTCGGCCAGCCGCGAGCGGTACTTCACGCCCTTGTAGATGTAGTCCACGTCATAGGCGATGGGGCGCTGGAACTCGCGCTCCACCGGCACCATGCGGCAGTTGATCTTCATCGTGGGTGCCGCGGCGACGGCCTTGGCCGGCGGCTCAGGCTCGTCGCGGGTGAACACGCTGCGGACCGAATCCACCATCCTGGACCAGCGGCTTTCCTCTTCCTGGGTGGTCTCGGGCGGGCGCGGCATGGGCACCTCGTCGCACTTCTGTTCGGTGCGGGTGGCCCGCAGCGTCTGGTAGACAGGCTCCACGCCCAGCACCTGTGCATAGTCCAGACGCACGTTCTCGGCCTGGACCACGCGCTCCTGCGCCCAGACCGACATGACGGGCGAACACAGGACGAGCAGGACGAGGTAGGAGCGCAAGCGGTGCATGTGGCCTGACAGTGGTATCCCGGTGTCACAGTTTAGGCGGCGCGCCTTGAGTGGGGCTGAACACCGTACAGCGCACACCTCCATGGCCGCTCCTGTGCCCCTTGACCACAGACGGTAGAATTGCCCGGCTCTCCCCTGCCCCATGCCCATGACCCTGCGCCTGCACAACAACCTGACCCGCCGGGTCGAGGACTTCAAGCCGCTTGGCCCCACCCCCACGATGTACGTGTGCGGGCCCACTGTCTACAACTACGTCCATATCGGCAACGCGCGCGGCCCGGTCGTGTTCGGCGTGCTGGCGGCCCTGTTGCGCCGCCGCTACGGCCAGCTGCGCTATGCCCGCAACATCACCGATGTGGACGACAAGATCAACGCCGCGGCCAAGGAGCTGGGCGTGGCGATCTCGGCCATCACCGACCGCTACGCCGCCGCTTACCGGCAGGACATGGCCGGCCTGGGTGTGACCGGCGAGTTCGCCCCGGACATCGAACCGGCCGCCACCGCCCACATCCCCCACATCATCGCGATGATCGAACAGCTGATCGCCGGCGGCCACGCCTATGCCGCCGAAGGCCATGTGCTGTTCGCGGTGGGCAGCTTCGCCGAATACGGCAAGCTCTCGCGCCGCGACCCGGAAGAAATGCTGGCGGGCGCCCGCGTGGAAGTGGCGCCGTACAAGCGCGACCCGGGCGATTTCGTGCTGTGGAAACCGTCCACCCCGGACCTGCCGGGCTGGGATTCGCCCTGGGGCGTCGGCCGCCCCGGCTGGCATATCGAATGCTCGGCGATGGCCGCCGCGCACCTGGGCGAGACCATCGACATCCACGCCGGCGGCGTGGACCTGCAGTTCCCGCACCACGAGAACGAAGTGGCGCAGAGCGAATGCGCGCACAAGCACGCCGACGGCTCGCACAAGACGTTCGCGCGCTTCTGGCTGCACAACGGCATGCTGAACTTCGGCGGCGCCAAGATGAGCAAGTCGCTGGGCAACATCGAGAAAGTCCACGACCTGCTGCAGCAGCATCCGCCGGAAGCGCTGCGCTATGCCCTGCTCTCCGCGCACTACCGGCAGCCGCTGGACTGGTCCGAGGCGCTGGTGGAGCAGGCGAAGAACACGCTGGACCGGCTGTACGGCACGCTGCGGGATCTGGCCGATGTGCAGGCGACCCCGGTGACGCCTGCCGTCATCGAGGAAGCGCTGGAGGACGATCTCAACACGCCGCAGGCACTGGCCGAGATCGCCAGGATCGCAGGGGAGGCGCGCAAGGCCACCACCTCCGAAGCGCGCCAGCGGCTGAAGGCCGAACTGCTCGGTGCGGGCGTCGTGCTCGGCCTGTTGCAGCAGGACCCCGCCGAATGGTTCGGCCGCGGCACCTCGACCGATGACGATGCGCGCATCCAGGCGCTGATCGACGAGCGCGCCGCGGCGAAGAAGTCCCGCGACTTCGCCCGCTCCGATGCCATCCGCGACCAGTTGGCCGCGGAAGGCATTCTGCTGGAAGACACACCGCAGGGCGTACGCTGGAAGCGGGCGTGAACCGCTGCTTCCTTCTCCCGCCGGGAGAAGGGGGTGCGAAGTGTCGGATGAGGGTGTGGCGAGATCCGGACGCCGTCACCACGAGGACTTCGCCGTACTCTCACCCCAACCCCTCTCCCGAGGGGAGAGGGGCTTCTGAACCAGGCCTGCTCACCCCATGACCGACACGATCTTCCCGCTCGAACCCACCGCTGCCGAAGCACAGGCGGCGATCAAGGACGAGTTCGCCTTCTTCGGCGACTGGTCCGAACGCTACCAGTACCTGATCGACCTGGGCCGCAAGCTGCCACCGTTCCCGGACGAGTGGAAGCGCGAGGAGCACCGCCTGCTCGGCTGCCAGTCGATGGTCTGGATCGTGCCGCAGGGCAATGCGCAGAAGCTGGATTTCCACGCCGTCAGTGATTCGGCCATCGTGTCGGGGCTGATTTTCCTGGCCCTGCGTGTGTACTCGGGCCGTTCCGCCGACGAGATCCTGTCCGCCACGCCCGACTACATCGCCGACATCGGCCTGGCCAAACACCTTTCCCCCACGCGCAGCAATGGCCTGGCCTCGCTGCTGGCCTTCATCCGCGAGACGGCCGCGAACGCCGCCCGGTGACCGCGCACGCGCCTCCGTCCGCCCTCGCGCTGCTGCGCAACCGTGAGTTCGCGGCGGTCCTGTCGTACCGCATCCTCGCACTGCTGTCGTACCAGATCGTTGCGGTGTCCGTCGGCTGGCATATCTACGAACTGACCCGCGACCCCTTCTCGTTGGGCCTGGTCGGGCTGGCGGAAGTGCTGCCGTTCTTCTGCGTGGCGCCTTTCGCGGGCTATCTGGTCGACCATCTGCCGCGGCGACGGGTCGGCATGGTCGCGTGCGCGGCCTTGGCCGTGACCGCGATGATCCTGGTCGCCGTTGCGATGGGCTGGCTGCCGATCGCCGGCACGTGGCCGATCTACGTGGCCATCGCGCTGACCGGGATGGCGCGTTCCTTCCTGAGTCCGGTCTACAACGCCCTGTTCGCACGCGCGTTGGAGCGCGAGGATTTCATCCGCGGCGCCAGCCTGGGCAGCGTGGCCTTCCAGATCGCATTGGCGGTGGGGCCTTTCATCGGCGGCGCCCTGATCAAGTTCGGCGGCGTGCAACTGCCTTACGCCATCGCGGCCGCACTGGCGGTGATGGCCGCCGGGGTGCTGGCGCGCCTGCAGATGGTCGAACCGGGCCCGCCCAAGGTCAGCCTGCCGATCTTCCGCAGCATCGCCGAAGGTGCCCGGTTCGTCTGGAGCAACCAGATCATGCTCGGCGCGATGGCGCTGGACATGTTTTCGGTCCTGCTCGGCGGCGTGGTGGCGATGTTGCCGGCCTTCATCCTGGATGTCCTGCACCACGGACCGGAAGGGTTCGGCATCCTGCGCGGCGCCCCCGCGCTGGGCACCATCTGCGTGGGCCTGTGGCTGGCGCGCCACCCCTTGCAGCAGCATGCCGGTCGCGTGCTGCTGTTCGCGGTGGTGGGCTTCGGCCTGTGCGTCATCGCCTTCGGCCTGTCGCGGAATTTCTGGCTGTCGGCCCTGATCCTGCTGGCCTACGGCATGTGCGACGGCGTATCGGTGGTGGTGCGCTCGACAATCCTGCAGTTGTCCACGCCGGACGACATGCGCGGCCGCGTGTCGTCGATCAACGGCATCTTCGTCAGTTCGTCGAACGAGCTGGGTGCGTTCTACGCCGGCACCATGGCCAGGCTGCTGGGGCTGGTGCCGGCGGTGATCGTGGGGGGCTTCGCCATCCTGTCGGTGGCTGGGCTCACCGCGTGGAAGGCACCGCGACTGCGGCGGCTGGACCTGCGCGACCTGCAGTAGCGGAGCCGGATCGCGGCCTCGCCGGCAGCGGAACTGCGCCTTCCTGCGCCCGTGCCGGGCGGTCGCCGGGCCCGGATCGGGGACAAAAAAAACCCCGCCGGAGCGGGGTTTCGTGTGGCCGGGGGCTGGAATCAATCGCCCTGCTGCTTCTGCAGGTGTTCCCAGCGCTCCTGGGCATCGATGGTGCGCTCGGCGGTCAGGCGCGCTTCCAGGCGGTCCAGGCCGATTTCCTCACCGGTGTCGACGCAGTAGCCGTAATCGCCGGCATCCAGGCGCTTGAGCGTGCTGTCGATCTTGCCGATCAGCTTGCGGTAGCGGTCGCGGGTACGCAGTTCCAGCGAGTTTTCGGTTTCGCGGGTGGCGCGCTCGGCCTCGTCGCCGATGTCGCGCACTTCGTCCTTGAGGTTCTCGATGGTCTGCTTGGATTCCTCCACCAGGTCGGCGCGCCAGTCCAGCAGGCGCTGGCGGAAGTACTCGAGCTGCAAGGCGCTCATGTACTCCTCATCCGGCGCGGGCTTGTACCCCTGCGGGATGATGGGACGGCCGGTGGCTTCGTCGGTCTTGTAGGGCACTTCTTTCACCTTGCCGCGCACGACCGGCGCCGCGGGACGCGCGGCCACGGCGACGGCCACCTTTCCGACGGGTCGGGGGGTGATGGCGGGACGGGTGGTCACGGGGGCTTCGGCGGAGGAAGAGGCTTTGGCGGTTTTCGTATTGGGTTTCGGGGCTGGCACAGGCTTCGGGGGGGACGGAACCTTGGCAGCGGGCACGGGCGCCGCTGCAGCCTGGGGGGCTGCGGGAGGCGCGACGGGCTTGGTCGCGGCCGGGGCTGGGGCGGATTTCGCCGGAACCGGCTTCGGAGCCGGCTTCGGAACGGGTTTGGGAGCGGGTTTCGCGACCGGCTTGGGCGCTGGTTTGGCAGGCGCTGCCTTCTTGGCGGGCACCTTGGCCGGCGTCTTGCTGACCGGCGCGGGTGCGGGCTTCTTCGCCGCTACCGGCTTGGCAGCCTTGGCGACCGCTTTCTTGGCCGGCAGGGCCTTCTTCGCCACCGGCTTGGTCGCCGGCTTCTTGGCCGGAGCGGCCTTCTTGGCGACGGGCTTCTTGGCAGCAGGCTTGGGCGCCGCTTTCTTGGCCACCGGCTTCGGGGCCGGCTTCTTGGCGACAGCCTTCTTCACGACAGGCTTCTTGGCGACGGTCTGAGCGGGTTTCTTGGCGGCCTTGGCGGCCTTCTTAGCAGGTTTCTTTGCAGCCACGAACAGCGCTTCCTTGTTCTTCCCGAGCATCGGGAAAGCGCGCTTTTATAGCCTACCCGGCGGGCAGCGGCAACCCGACGGGGTATGATCGGTACATGTTCAGCCGCCTGCTCATCTTCCTGCTGAAGGGCTACAAGCGCTTCATCAGCCCGCTGCTGGGGCCCCGCTGCCGTTTCGTGCCGTCCTGCTCGGAGTATGCGATGGAGGCCATCGGCCGGTTCGGCCCGATGAAAGGCGGCTGGCTGGCCATCCGCCGGATAGGCCGCTGCCATCCGCTGCATCCCGGCGGCCACGATCCCGTCCCTTCCCCCTCACAATCTCCAGGAAACCACTGATGCCCGCCACCGTCATCGTCAACGCCCGCCTGGTCAATGAAGGCCGCGTCACCGAGGGTGACCTGCGCATCGAGAACGGCCGCATCTCGCGCATCGCCACGGAAATCCGGCCCCAGGGCGACGAGTCCGTCATCGACGCCGCCGGTCGCTGGCTGCTGCCGGGCATGATTGATGACCAGGTGCATTTCCGCGAACCCGGCATGCCCCACAAGGGTGACATGGCCACCGAGTCGGCGGCGGCCGTCGCGGGCGGGCTGACCACCTTCATGGACATGCCCAACACCAGCCCGCCGACGCTGGACGCGGCTGCGCTGGAAGACAAGTACCAGCGGGCCAAGGGCCGCGCGTGGGGCAACTACGGCTTCTACATGGGCGCCAGCAACGACAACCTGGAAGCGATCCGCACGCTGGACCCGAAGACCGCGCCGGGCATCAAGGTGTTCATGGGCGCCTCCACCGGCAACATGCTGGTCGACAACCCCGACACGCTGGACGCGATCTTCCGCGAGGCCCCCACGCCGATCATCACCCATTGCGAGGACACGCCGACCATCGATGCCAACCTCGCCGCGTTCCAGGCCAGGTACGGCGATGCGCTCAGCGCCGAGCACCACCCGGACATCCGCAGCCGCGAGGCCTGCATCAAGTCCACCCGGCTGGCGATGTCGCTGGCGCGCAAGCACGGCACCCGCCTGCACGTGCTGCACATCTCCACCGCCGACGAGCTGGCACTGTTCACGCCGGGCCCGCTGGTGCACCCGGACGGCGCGCGCAAGCGCATCACCGCGGAAACCTGCATCCACTTCCTGCGCTTCGACCGCGCGGACTACGCCGCGCTGGGCAACCTGATCAAGTGCAACCCCGCCATCAAGGACGCCAGCGACCGCGAGGCGCTGATCAAGGCCCTGGTGGACGACGTGATCGACGTGCTGGCCACCGACCACGCGCCGCATACGCTGGAAGAGAAGGAAAAGCCCTACGTGCAGGCGCCGTCCGGCCTGCCGCTGGTGCAGTACGCGCTGGTCGCCGCGCTGGAACTGGTGCACGAGAAGCGCATGGACGTCACCCGCGTGGTGCAGAAGTTCGCCCACGCCCCGGCGCAGCTGTTCGACGTCAAGGACCGCGGCTACCTGCGCGAAGGCTATTTCGCCGACCTGGTGCTGATCGACGACGAGCCGTTCACGGTGAGGCGCGAGGACGTGCTGTCCAAGGTGGGCTGGTCGCCGTTCGAGGGTCGCACCTTCCGCTCGCGCATCGGCGCCACCTGGGTCAACGGCCGCATGGTCTGGAACGGCGAGCATCTGGTCGGCACGCCGAACGGCCAGCGCCTGGAATTCGCGCGTTGAAGTTGATCGTGGCGGCCCTGCTGGTGGCCGTGTGCGCCGGCTGGGTACCGTTGCTGTCCGCGCAGGAATCCGCGCCCCCGTCCGTTGCGCCGGCAGAGCGCGTGGTGTTCCCGGCCAGCGCATCGCAGGGCGCGCTGGTGTTCGGCAAGGTGCCGCCCGGCAGCGCGGTGCGCTACGGGGAGCGCCAGCTGCGCACGACGGCCTATGGCACGGTGGCCTTCGGCGTGGGCCGCGACGAACAGGGTCCGTTGAGCCTCACCGTGACCACCCCGTCCGGACGCAGCGAGGTCGTCACCATTGCCGTGACCGCGCGCGACTGGCCGGTGGAGAACGTCAACGGGGTACCTCCCAGGACCGTCAACCCACCGCCGGACATCGCCGAGCGCATCAGACGCGAGCAGGCGCTGGTGACGGCCGCGCGCGTGCGCGACGACGAGCGCACCGACTTCGCCCAACCCTTCCAATGGCCGGTACAGGGCCGCATCAGTGGGCGCTTCGGCAATGCGCGCGTCTACAATGGGCAGCCCGGCACCGGTCATTCCGGGATGGACATCGCCGCGCCGACCGGCACGCCGGTGAAGGCGCCGGCCGGTGGCGTCGTGACATTCGCGGCGCCGGACCTCTACCTGACGGGGGGCACGGTGTTGCTCGACCACGGGTATGGCGTCAGCTCGAACTTCCTGCACCTGTCGCGCATCGACGTGAAGGTGGGTGATCGCGTGGAGCCGGGCCAGGTGATCGGCGCCGTCGGCGCCACGGGCCGCGCGACGGGGCCGCATCTGCATTGGGGGATGAACTGGTTCGACGTGCGCATCGACCCGCTGCTGGTGCTCGAACGCGGGAAGTAGAAACCCGTTGTTCGCCCCACGGGCGCGCTGCGGCGCGTTGATGGCCCCTGACGCTTCTGATTCTGGTGGGCGCGGTTCGACGTGCGCATCGACCCGCTGCTGGTACTCGAACGCGGGAAGTAGAAACCCGTTGTTCGCCCCACGGCGCGCTGCGGCGCGTTGATGGCCCCTGACGCTTCTGATTCTGGTGGGCGCGGTTCGACGTGCGCATCGACCCGCTGCTGGTGCTCGAATGGGAAGTAGAAACCCGTTGTTCGCCCCACGGGCGCGCTGCGGCGCGTTGATGGCCCCTGACGCTTCTGATTCTGGTGGGCGCGGTTCGACGTGCGCATCGACCCGCTGCTGGTACTCGAACGCGGGAAGTGACCCACCCTGCTGTTGTGGGAGCGACGTAAGTCGCGAAGCTTTGCTTTGAGAGCGATCGCGACTTACGTCGCTCCCACATCCGGCAACCGAGGCCTCAGTCGTTGCTACCGCTCACACGGGCAACCGCGTCGTGCGGGTGCAGGCTTTCGTAGTGGGCAACGGTGGCGTCGTAGCGGGCGATGCGGGCATCACCGGCGAGCACGGAGGCCACGCGACGGGCAGCGTCCTCGCAGAACATAAGGTTCTCCGCATTGAGGCGGGCGAAGGCCTGCTCGTCCACGCGCTTGACCGCCGTCTGCACCGGTGTGGCGAGTGCGGTCTCGAGAGCATCAATCAAGGGGACCAGCGGCAGTTCGTCGAATTGCGGACGCAGTTCGACGCGCACCGAGGCGCGGCTGCGCTGCGCGTGCGGCGTGGCGGCCAGGCCGCGCTCCGAGGCGAGCCAGTCGTGCACCACGTTCACCGACAGTGGATGCGCTGCGGCGAAATCCTCCGCGAAGCGCTCGGCATTGGCCTGGCGCGACAGCGCGGCCGACGCCGGGCACGTGCTGGAATACTCCACGGCGAACGACAACGCCAGTTGCAGATGGCCGTCGGTCAGGGTGGCCTCGATCTCGACGGGGTAGCGCTTCCAGCCGGCGTAGTCGCTCTCCAGCGCCTTGCGCTGCAGCAGCGCTTCATAACGGATCTTCAGGCGTGCCTGGGTGGCAAGGCCCGCCTGCGAGGCGACGCTGTCCTGCAGCAGGTGGCGCAGTCCGGCCGGGGTGATGGCTTCGCGGGCCAGACCGTCCTGCAACTGCAGGTACAGGCGCGACATGTGGATGCCGCGTGCGTCGGCATTGGCCAGGTTCACCGACAGATCGATGCTGGCGGCCACCTGCAATTGCCCCCCCTGCCCATCCGTGATGCGGACCGGCAACGCGATGTTCTCCATGCCGACCCAGTCCAGGGGACGTGCCAGGGGCACGCGCTGGTGGGCGACATCGGGGAGGTCGGCGCGGGGCGCCAGGGGAAGCAAGGAGGACATCATCATGCACGGGGGAAGGGGATGCGGCGCATTGTACGCCCTGCCCCGAATCCCCAGATGAAACAGTCCGTTACGGCGGTTCGCCCGCGCTATCGCGGCGATACGCCGCGTCTTCAGTCGCCTCGCGCGGCGCGCCAGCCGGTGAACAGCAGGGCGGCATGCGATGGCAGTGCGGCGGGCTCGCCCGCCTTGATGAAACGGGCGAGCCGCGCCTGTGCGTAGGCCCCCAGGATGCGCCGCTCGCGTGCGCCCTGGCGCGGACCGCCCCATCGTTGCTGGAGCAGGCGGCCCCAGTGCCGGAGCGCCGCATGTTCGCCCCGCCCTGCCTGCCGTGCGACGGCGACCGGCGCCGCCGCGGGGCCGACATGGGTCAGCCGCCCCGCCAGCACCTGCGCGGCGAGCGCCTGCGCCGGTACCGCGCGCCCCAGCACGACCGCCTCGACGGCCGCCACGGCATCGGCATGGGCGGCCAGCGCCGCGAACGCGGCCTCGGCATCCTCCGCTTGCGCGCGTACCGCCGGCAGACCGGGCAATGTATCCGCCAATCGCGCCCAGGGCGCGCGCACCGGTTCCAGCGTCCGCCCCAGCGGATGGCGCGAACGCTGGTTCGCCCAGCCTCGCAGTTCCTCGCTCCACCACGCCAGTTTGGCGTCGGCAGGCAAGGGATCGCCGTCGATGTTGAGCGCGTCCTCGAATTCCTGCAGCAGCGCGAACCACGCCACTGCGCGCCCGCGCCGCTCGACCGGCACGAAGATCTCCGCCACCGACCATTCCGGCCAGCGGGCACGCCATTTTTCCAGGAAGCTGTCGAGGGCGGTGGAGTCGGACATACAGTGAGACCTTGTAGGAGTGGCCCCGGCATGCCGGGGCCGGCAAGTCGCGACCGTGATGCCGATGCACACGGGCGACTGAACGCAGCATGTTTTTTTGCCTATGCCAGTGAAACGACGGAACCTGCAAACATGCGGTCGCGACTTACGTCGCTCCTACAACCACCTTCGTTGCGGGCCACGCCGCCGGCTCGATCAGCATCCCGGGTTCTTCGACCATCGCGTCCGCCAACCACAGCGTGGGCTCTTCATGCGCCTGCCGGTACCCCCACAGCGCTGCGATCGACGGCATGCCGGCGGCACGCGCCGACTGGATGTCGCGTTCGTCGTCGCCCACGTACACGCACGCGGCGATGTCGATGCCGATGCGCTCGGCCGCCACCTGCAGCGGCAGGGGATGCGGCTTCTTTTCGGGCAGCGTGTCACCGCCGATCAGCACCGCGCAGCGGGTTTCCCAGGCAAGCTGCGGCAGGATGTCGCGCGCCAGGTATTCGGGCTTGTTGGTGACGATGCCCCAGGTGGTGCCGGCGGCCTCCAGCGCCGCCAGCATCTCGGCGACGCCGTCGAACAGCACGCTGTGGCGGCCGAGCTCCTCCTGGTAGATCGCCAGGAATTCAGGCACCAGCGCCTCGCGAGGCCCCTGCTCCAGGTCCGGGAACGCGGCGGCCAGCATCGCCCGCGCGCCCTTGGACACGTGCGGGCGCAGGGCATCCAGCGTCATCGGCGCCACGTTGCGCGACGCACGCATGCGGTTGGCCGTGGCCAGCATGTCCGGCGCGCTGTCCAGCAGCGTACCGTCCAGATCGAACAGCGCCGCGCGCGGGAAGCCCGCCGCGGTCACGGCTTCACCGCACTGGCGAGGTAGTTGACGTCGGTGCGCGACGTCAGCCGCGCGCGCTGCCGCCAGGGCTCATAGGCCAGGCCCGTCACGTCCTGCAACCTGAAGCCGGCGTCGCGCAGCCAGGCCGCCAGCTCGGAGGGACGGATGAACTCCTGGTAGTGATGCGTGCCCTTCGGCAGCAGCCGGGCGACATACTCGGCGCCGACGATGGCCAGCGCGAAGGCGGCGGGCGTGCGGTTCAGGGTGGACAGGAACAGCTGCCCGCCCGGCTTCAGCAGGGCATGGCAGGCGCGGAGGATGGCCGCCGGATCGGGGACGTGCTCCAGCATCTCCATGCAGGTGACCACGTCGAAGCTGCCGGGGCGCTCCTCGGCCAGCGATTCGACGGAACGCAACTGATAGTCGACCTGCACACCGGACTCCAGCTTGTGCAGGCGACCCACCTTGATCAGCTCGGGTGCCAGGTCGATCGCGGTGACGTGCGCACCTTCGCGCGCCAGAGCCTCGCTCAACAGACCGCCGCCACAGCCGACATCCAGTGCGGCAGCACCGGAAAGCCGCACGCGATCGCGCACGTACTGCAGGCGCACCGGATTCAGCGCATGCAATGCTTTCTGCGGGCCGTCCGGATCCCACCAGCGATTGGCGAGCGCACCGAACTTGTCGAGTTCGGCCTGGCTGAAATTGTCGTCGCGGGATGAAGTCGTGGTCGTCATGCCGCCATTGTAGAGCGGAGCCCGCTCCGCTGCCTTTGCCGTAGCCGTCCCACGGCGGCGGGCACGAATGGCGGAGCCGTATGGGCTCGGTGCCACGGAGATGCAGCCAGTACGCTCAGGACAGGCGGATGCCGGCGATCCGCTCGCGCCACTGCCGCGCATTGGCGAGGACGCCGGCCATGTCGATGCCGACCAGTTCGCGCCGGGCCAGCTTCGACTGGCCGGCGATCCACACGTCGGTGACCTGCTGGCGGCCGGTGGCGTAGATCAGTTGCGAAATCACGTGGTGCAGCGGCTGGGTCTCCAGCGCCGACAGGTCCACGCAGGCCAGGTCGGCCTGTTTGCCCGGCTCGATGGAGCCGACCAGATGGTCGAAGCCGATCGCCTTGGCGCCGCCCAGCGTGGCCGCGCGCAACGCCGTGGCCGCGTCGAAGCCCGCCGCGTCCTGCGCCACCGCCTTGGCCAGCAGGGCCGCAGTGCGGGTTTCGCTGAACATGTCCAGGTCGTTGTTGCTGGCGCAGCCGTCGGTACCGATGGCCACGTTCACCCCGGCACGCTCCAGCGCGCAGGCGGGGCAGAAACCCGAGGCCAGCTTCAGGTTCGACTCCGGACAATGCACCACGCTGACGCCGCGCTCGGCGCACAGGTGGATCTCGGCGTCGGTCAGCTGGGTCATGTGCACCGCGATCAGGCGGTCGTTGAACAGGCCCAGCCGGTCGAGTCGGGCGATCGGGCGCTGGCCGTACTGTTCCTGCGATTGCTGCACTTCCTGGGCGGTTTCGTGCAGGTGCAGGTGCACCGGCAGGTCCAACTGGTCGGCCAGCATGCGGACGCGTTCGAAGTTCGCATCGTTGACCGTGTACGGCGCATGCGGGGCGAACGCGGTGGCGATGAGCGCGTCATCGCGCCACTGGTCGTGCACTTCGCCGGCGCGCTCGAAATACTCGTCGTCGCTCTTGGCCCACGCGGTGGGGAAATCGATCACCGGCAGGCCCACCCGCGCGCGGAAGCCGTGGCGCTTGTAGGTGGCCGCCTGCACGTCGGGGAAAAAGTAGTTCTCGTTGACGCAGGTGGTGCCGCCACGCAGCATCTCGGCGATGGCCAGGGTGATGCCGTCGGCGACGAAGTCCGGCGAGATCACCGCCGCTTCGATCGGCCAGATGTGCTGCTGCAGCCACACCTTCAACGGCAGGTCGTCGGCGACGCCGCGCAGCAGCGTCATCGGGTTGTGGGTATGGGTGTTGACCAGGCCCGGGATCAGCGCCGCCTCCGGGCGGGAAACCACCTGGCGCGGCTGGAAGCGCGCGCGCGCTTCGCCGATGGGCAGCATCGCCAGGATCCGGCCGTCGCGGATGGCGACGGCATGGTCTTCAAGCACCACCGCGTGCGGCACCACCGGCACCACGAAGCCGGCTTCGATCAACAGGTCGCAGGCGTCGGGGGTGCGGTCGCTCATGGTGCCTCTTGGTCAGAAACCCAGGGTATACGTCAGGCCGATGGCGCCGGCGCCGAACAGCAGCCAGCACAGCAGCATCAGCGCCAGCGCGCGACCGTAGCCCAGCCGCGGCACGCTGGGAAACAACCGCGGCAGGGTGAAGTTCCAGCAGAGCATCACGCCCAGGCCGGCGATCAGCACGCCGACGGCCCAGACGCCAAGGTAAAGCGCGAGCTGTTCCATCACTTCACGCGGCTGACGTATTCGCCGGTACGCGTGTCGACCTTGATGATTTCATCCTGGCCGACGAACAGGGGCACGCGCACGACGGCGCCGGTTTCCAGCGTGGCCGGCTTGCCGCCCGTACCGGCGGTATCGCCCTTCACGCCCGGGTCGGTCTCGGTGATCTGCAGTTCGACGAAGTTCGGCGGCGTCACCTGGATCGGGTTGCCGTTCCACAGGGTCACCACGCAGTCTTCCTCGCCCTTCAGCCACTTCTCGGCGCCGCCCATGCCGGCCTTGTCGGCCTGCACCTGCTCGAAGGTTTCCTGCTGCATGAAGTGCCAGTACTCGCCATCGGAATACAGGTACTGCATGTCGGTATCCACCACGTCCGCCGCCTCGACCGAGTCGGTGCTCTTCATGGTGATTTCCTGCACGCGGCCGCTCTTGATCAGGCGGTACTTCACGCGGGTGAAGGCCTGGCCCTTGCCCGGCTTGACGTATTCGGTGTCGCTGATGATCGCCGGTTCGTTGTTGATCAGGATCTTCATCCCGTTCTTGACGTCGTTCATGCCATAACTGGCCATGCTGGAACTCCTGGGGTGTGGCGAACCCGCCGCACAGGGCGGCCGGCCGGTTAGAATTGGGGACCCCGCCGCGACCGGCGGGTGTTTGTTTTCTGGCCCGACATGATAACCGCTGCCCCCAGCCCCCGACAGCCTGCCCCGCTGCCGCCACCCCGGTGGCAGCAGGCGTGGCGCGATGCCGTGCGCGATCCACGCGAACTGCTGGCGCTGCTCGGGCTGGAGGCATTGGCTGGGCGTCTCTCCGACGAAGCCGCCGCCCAGTTCCCGTTGCGGGTGCCGCGCGGGTTCGTCGCCCGCATGCGGCACGGGGACCCCGCCGACCCGCTGCTGCGCCAGGTGCTGCCGCTGGACGATGAGATGCGCCCCGCCCCCGGCTTCGGCCTGGACGCGGTGGGCGATGCGGCGGCGAAGAAGGCCACCGGCGTCATCCAGAAATACCAGGGCCGCGCGTTGCTGGTGGCCACCGGCAGCTGCGCGGTGAACTGCCGCTACTGCTTCCGCCGGCACTTCCCCTATGCCGAGGAAACGGCCGCGCGCGATGGCTGGCGCAGTGCCGTGGCACTGATACGTGCCGACCCCGGCATCGACGAGGTCCTGCTGTCCGGCGGCGACCCACTGTCACTGGCCACGCCCAAGCTGGCCGAACTGACCGATGCCCTGGCCGGCATCCCGCACCTCAAGCGCCTGCGCATCCACAGCCGGCTGCCGGTGGTTCTGCCGGAGCGGATCGACGACGGGCTGCTGGCCTGGCTGTCCTCGCTGCCGTGGCCGGTCGCGCTGGTCATCCATGCCAACCACGCCAACGAGTTCGATGCCGGCGTCGACGCCGCCCTCGCCCGCCTGCGCCAGGCCGGCGTGCAGCTGCTCAACCAGGCCGTTCTGCTGCGCGGCGTGAACGACAGCGTGGACGCGCTGGCGGCGCTGAGCGAGCGCAGCTTCGCGGCCGGCGTTCTCCCCTATTACCTGCATCAACTGGACCGCGTGGCCGGCGTCGCCCATTTCGAAGTGGGGGACGAGCGCGCCCGCGCCCTGCATGCCGCCCTGGCCGCCCGCCTGTCCGGCTACCTGGTGCCGCGGCTGGTCCGCGAGGTCCAGGGCGACACCGGCAAGCGGCCGCTTTGAGGCGGGGAAGTCGCGTGCTGCGCACGCTGTGAAGCGGGAAGTCGCGCCTTCGGCGCTGTCAGGGGGTGAGTCGGCCGCTGCGCGGCCTGTCAGGGGGCATTCCTGCTTTCAGGCCGCGCAGCGGCCGACTTGCCCTTCACAGCGTGCACAGCACGCGACTTCCCGCTCTGTACCCGCTCTTTCCCGCGCTTCTGCGACGCCGGCATTGGACGCTTCACGCCCCTTCGTGTATTAAACGCGCTCCCCCGGCGGACACGTTGCATGCAGATCGGCAAAGACACCACGCTACGACTGACCCTGGTTGACGACAGTGGCGAGGATGCGGAGGCCGTCGTCAGCGCCTTGCGCAACAGCGGCATCGCCGTCCGCCCGCTGCGCCCGCTGGACCCCGCCGAGCTGCAACAGATGGTCGCCGGCCAGCCGATGGACCTGGTCCTGGCCGCCCGCGCCGCCAAGGGCATCCCGCTGACCTCGGTGCTGTCGCAGGTGGATGCCAGCGGCAAGGACATCCCGGTGATCGTGCTGGCCGATGCCGTGACCGAGGCCGACCTGCTGGCCGACCAGGCCGCCGGCGCCCGCGCAGTTGCTCTGCGCGGCAAGTTCGACCACCTGCTGGCCGTGCTTCGCCGCGAATGGGCGGACCTGGATGCGCGACGCTCGCAGCGGCGCCTGGAAGGCCAGCTGCGCGAGACCGAACGCCGGTGTGACGCGCTGATCTCCTCCTCGCGCGACCCCATCGCCTATATCCACGAAGGCATGCACATCCGGGCCAACGACGCCTACCTTGAGATGTTCGGCTTCGAGTCCTTCGAGGATGTGGAAGGCCTGTCGCTGCTGGACCTGATCGGCCCGCAGTACGTCAACGACTTCAAGGCCCTGCTGAAGAAGCTCAGCAAGGGCGAGCCACCGCCGCCGCGCTTCGAACTGGAAGCACGCAGCATGGATGGCGACAGCTTCCCGGCCACGCTCGAGTTCGCTACCGCCACCTACGAAGGCGAGGCCTGCGTGCAGGTGGTGTTCCGCCGCCGCGAGGAGTTCGACCCCGAACTGGCGCGCGAAGTGGAAGACCTGCGCCAGCGCGACATGGTCACCGGCCTGATGAACCGGCCCACGTTCCTGCGCGAACTGGAAACCGCCGTGGCGCAGGTCGCCCGGGGCGAGGACCAGTTCGCCCTGCTGCTGATCGAGCCGGACCACTACCAGCGCCTGCTGCAGGACATCGGCATCGATTCGGCCGACGCCCTGGTGGCGGCACTGGCCGCGCGCCTGTCGGAGAAACTGGAAGGCGCCACCACCGCCGCGCGCTTCGGCGAACGCACCTTCGCCGTGCTGCTGCAGGGCAACCATGCGCACACGGCGGCGCTGGCAGAGAAACTGCGCGCCTCGTTCGCCTCGCACGTGTTCAACGTGGGCGAACGCTCGGCGTCGGTGACGGCCAGCATCGGCGGCGTGCAGATCGGCGAGAAGATCGCCAGCGTCGGCCAGGTGCTGACCCGCGCCACCGACACGCTGCAGACCGCCACCAACCTCGGCGGCAACCGGTTCGAGATCTTCGACCCCGGCGCGGTCGACCGCGCCGAGGAAGAGCGCGTGCAGAGCTGGATCATCCGCCTGAAGGAAGCGCTGGGCGATGGCAGCTTCCGCCTGCACTACCAGCCCGTGGTCAGCCTGCAGGGCGAGCCCGGCGAGGTGTACGAAGCGCTGCTGCGCCTGGAATCCAATGGCGAACTGGTCGCGCCGCAGTCGTTCATCGGCATCGCCGAGGAACACGGCCTGCTGGACGCGATCGACCGCTGGGTGGTGAACCGCGCCATCGAAGTGCTCGCCGAACGCAAGCGCGCCGGCCACGACACGCGCCTGGTGGTGAAGGTCAGCCCGGCGTCGTTCGCCGACAACCGCCTGCTGCAGCTGATCGCGCAGCAGCTGGCGGCGCTGGACGTGCCGGGCGAGCGCCTGTGGCTGCAGACGCCGGAGGCGAAGGTGTTCACCCACCTGCGGCAGGCGCAGGCCTTCCAGTCGGGCGCGGCCAAGCTGGGCTGCCGGGTCGGCCTGGAGCACTTCGGCGCGGGCCTGGACTCGTTCCAGCTGCTGTCGCACTTCGAGCCGACCTTCCTCAAGATCGACCGCGTCTTCAGCGAGGAGCTGGGCAAGACGCCGGAGCACCAGCAGAAGATCCGCGAGATCACCGAACGCGCGCAGGCGCTGGGCATCATGACGGTGGCCGAACACGTGCAGGACGCGGCCACCATGGCGTTCCTGTTCACCTCCGGCGTGGATTACGTGGAAGGCAACTTCCTGGCCGCGCCGGGCCAGGCGATGAACTACGACTTCAGCTGACCGCACCCTTGCTTTGCAGGAGCGGGCCATGCCCGCGATGCTTTTCGGACCACCGATGAAAAACCCGCCTTTCGGCGGGTTTTTCGTTCAGCACGGCTGGTCGGTGCGGTTCAGACCATCGTTCCCTGCTGCGCGCGCAGCGCGGCGATGCGCTCCTCCAGCGGCGGATGGCTCAGAAAGAGCTTCTTGAGGCCATGGCCGATGCCGCCGGCGATGCCGAAGGCTTCCACCTGCGCCGGCAGCGTGCTCGGACGCTGCTGCTGCGACAGGCGTTCCAGCGCGGCGATCATCTTCCGCCGGCCGGCCAGCGTGGCGCCACCGTGGTCGGCGCGGAACTCGCGACGGCGCGAGAACCACATCGCGATCATCGTGGCGAACAGGCCGAAGACCAGCTCCAGCACCATCACGATGATGTAGTAGGCGAAACCACGGCCCTCGCCTTCGCGGTTGCCCGACAGGAAACTGTCCACGACGCCGCCGACCACGCGGGCCAGCACGATGACGAAGGTGTTCAGCACGCCCTGCAGCAGCGCCATGGTCACCATGTCGCCGTTGGCGACGTGGCTGACCTCATGGCCCAGCACGGCCTCGGCCTCGTCCTGGTCCATCGATCGCAGCAGGCCGGTGGACACCGCCACCAGCGCATTGTTGCGGTTGGCACCGGTGGCGAAGGCGTTGATCTCCGGGGCGTCGTAGATGGCGACCTCCGGCATGCCGATGCCGGCCGCCTGCGCCTGACGCTGCACGGTGGCCACCAGCCAGCGCTCGGCGTCATTGCGGGGCTGTGTGATGACCTGCGCACCGGTGGCGCGCTTGGCCATCCACTTGGACGTCAGCAGGGAGATCAGCGAGCCACCGAAGCCGAACACGGCCGCCATCACCAGCAGGCCGCCCATCTGGCTGGAGTTGACGCCAAGCAACGACATGACGATGCCCGCCAGCACCATCACGGCCAGGTTGGTGGCGAGGAACAGGGCGATGCGAGTGAACACGGGGATTCTCCGGCAAACGTGGGGGAAAGGGCATTGCAGCAGAACTGCGGCTGCGGCCGCTAGAATTCAAGGCGATCGCTGACCTGCATTCAGCTTGCTTTTTTCCCGACGAATGACCGGATCCGTCCCCTACCGAGGCCGCTTCGCGCCTTCACCCACCGGACGCCTGCATTTCGGCTCGCTGGTGGCGGCGCTGGGCAGCTGGCTGCTGGCGCGGCATCACCAGGGTGAGTGGCTGGTGCGCGTGGAAGACCTCGATCCGCCGCGTGAAGTGGCGGGCGCCGCGCGCGCGCAACTGGAAACCCTGGCGGCCTTCGGCATGGTCTCCGATGGTCCGGTGCTGTGGCAGAGCCGGCGACACGACGCCTACCAACAGGCCGTGGACCCGTTGCTCGCCCTCGGCAGCGCTTTTTTCTGCCGCTGCAGCCGTTCGGACCTGGCGGCGGTGGACGGCATCCACCGGCAGTGCGTCGCCACCGACACCCGGCGCCTGCCCGCCATCCGGCTACGCGTGGAGGCTGGGGCGCAGGTGGGCTTCGACGATGGCCTGCAAGGCCGGGTCATCCAGGACGTGGCCGCGGACGTGGGCGACTTCATCCTGCGCCGCGCCGATGGCTACTGGGCCTACCAGCTGGCCGTGGTGGTCGACGACCATGCCCAGGGCATCACCGACGTGGTGCGCGGCGCGGACCTGCTGGATTCCACGCCCCGGCAGATCCTGCTGCAGCGGGCGCTCGGCCTGCCGACGCCACGCTACCTGCACCTGCCGCTGATCGTCGACGCGCGGGGACAGAAACTGTCGAAGTCGATGGCGGCCCTGCCGGTCGACAACGACGCGCCGTTGCCCGCGCTGGCGGCCGCCTGGCAGGCGCTCGGACAGCGGCCGGAAGCGGTCGCCGGCCACCCTACGGCAACGGCATGGATGACGGCAGCTTCGGCGAATTTCCGGCCGGAAACCCTGGCCAACGTGACTTCCATGACTTTCGCTGCATTGCACAACACTGCTGTCGCACGTGCTGTCTAGAATCGTTTGGCCGTCGGCTTGGGCGGCATCCGGAGAATCATTGACATGACATCGCGCGTCGTCCTGGTCACCGGTGGCACCGGGGGTATCGGTACCGCCATCTGCAAGAAGCTGGCGGACATGGGCCACAAGGTCGCCACCAATTACCGCAACGAAGAAAAGGCCCTCGCCTGGCAGGCGCAGATGAAGACCGACGGGTATGACATCGCACTGGTCAAGGGCGACGTCACCTCGCCCGACGAAGCCGACGCCATGGTGAAGGAAGTCGAACGCACCCTGGGCCCGGTCGAAGTGCTGATCAACAACGCCGGCATCACGCGCGACGGCACCTTCCACAAGATGAGCGCCACGCAATGGGGCGACGTGATCAACACCAACCTCAACTCGGTATTCAACGTCACCCGCCCCGTCATCGACGGCATGCGCGAGCGCAAGTGGGGCCGCATCATCCAGATCAGCTCGATCAACGGCCTGAAGGGCCAGTACGGCCAGGCCAACTACGCCGCCGCCAAGGCCGGCATGCACGGCTTCACGATTTCGCTGGCGCGCGAGAACGCCAAGCTCGGCATCACCGTCAACACGGTCTCGCCCGGTTACGTGGCCACGGACATGGTGATGGCGGTGCCGGAGGAAGTGCGCGCCAAGATCGCCGCCGACATCCCCACCGGACGCCTCGGCAAGCCGGAAGAGATCGCCTACGCGGTCGCGTTCCTGGTCGACGAACAGGCCGCGTGGATCACCGGCTCCAACCTGGACATCAACGGCGGCCACCACATGGGCTGGTAAGCCCTGCGGAGGCCACAGGGAGTGACGGCAAGCCCCGGTTTCCGTCACTCGCGTTTCATCCCCGGGGGCACCCTTGCCCCTCACCGCACCCCCAGCCCCGCTTCCTGAACAGGGAGCCCCTGCCGTCCGCCAGTTGCAAGGGCTGTTGCGCTGCGTCATGCTGGCTCAATACGTGTTTAGAGTGAATGCTCAATGGCTGCGATCCGCATCATCAAGAAGTACCCCAACCGCCGTCTCTACGACACGGAGATCTCCAGCTACATCACCATCGAGGATGTCCGCCAGCTGATCGTCGACGGTGAGGATTTCGAGGTGCGCGACGCCAAGAGCGGCGATGACCTGACCCGCACGGTGCTGCTGCAGATCATCAGCGAGCAGGAACAGGATGGCGAACCCGTGCTGTCCACGCAGCTGCTCAGCCAGATCATCCGTTTCTACGGCGACTCGCTGCAGGGCTTCATGGGCAATTACCTCGAGCGCAGCATGCAGCTGTTCATGGAGCAGCAGCAGCAGTTCCGCAGCCAGATGGGCAGCCTGCTGGGGCAGACCCCGTGGACCATGATGAACCAGCTGACCGAGCGCAACATGGAAATGTGGCAGGAATTCCAGCGCAACCTGACCGGTGGCATGGGCCGCCCCACCACGGTCAAGCCCAAGGAAACCCCGCGCGAAACGCCGAAGACGCGCGCGCGCTGAACCCTCTCGTAGTGAAACCGGCCCGCGCCTCGTTGCGCGGGCCTTTTTTTGACCCGCGTTCCGGCGCGCGAAGCAGCAAGAGATAGCCACATGACACAACGCATTGCCCTGGTAACCGGCGGGCTGGGCGGGCTGGGCACGGAGATCTGCAAGGCCCTGGCCCACGGCGGCCGCCGCGTCATCGCTGCCGACCTGCCGCCCAGTGAGGACCGCCTTGCGGCATTCCGGCAGCACACCGATGGCCTGGACGTGCATTTCGCCGCCGCCGATGTCGGCGACTTCGATGCCTGCGCGGCCCTCGTGCAGACCGTGCACGACCAGCACGGCGCGGTGGACATCCTGGTCAACAACGCCGGCATCACGCGCGACGCGACGCTGCGCAAGATGGACAAGGCGCAGTGGGACGCGGTGCTGGGCGTGAACCTGGACAGCGTGTTCAACCTGTGCCGGCACGTGGTGGACGGCATGCAGGCGCGCGGCTTTGGCCGCGTGGTCAACATCAGCTCCGTCAGCGGCCAGACCGGCAACTTCGGCCAGACCAACTACGCCGCCGCCAAGGCCGGCCTGCACGGGTTCACCATGGCGCTGGCGCGCGAAGTGGCCAGCAAGGGCGTCACCGTCAACAGCGTGTCGCCGGGCTACGTGGAAACCCCGATGACGCAGGCCATGCCCAGCGAGGTGCGCGCACGCACCGTCGCCTCGGTGCCGGTGGGGCGCATCGGACAGCCCGGCGACATCGCCCGCGCGGTGGCCTTCCTGTCCGCGGACGATGCCGGCTACATCACCGGCGCCAACCTGCCGGTCAATGGCGGGCTGTTCATGAGTTTCTGATCCGGTGGCCTGTCCGCCCCGCTCCCGCCATCACGAATCCGTACGCAATCTTCCCGAGGAATCCGCATGAAACTGACCCCTCCCACTTTCGGCGTCTGGCTGATCGCCCTGCTGCTTGGCAGCGGCGGCATCGCCGCGAAGTTCGGCTATGTGCCGGTGCTGGCCCCGCACGCATTCTGGCTGGTGGTGGCCGGGTTCGTGCTGCTGGTGCTGTCCACGTTGTTCGCCCGGCTCTGAACAACGGACTGGGCTATGCTCCCGGCATCGTTCGCCGGGAGCCTTCCATGAAGCTGATCGCCTGGTTGCTGGGTGACGTGTGGTTGAAACCCCGCTTTTCCGTTCCCGTGCTGCTCGGCCTCGGTGCCGGCCTGGGCTTGTTCCATCTGACGGGCAAGGAACCCGCCTCCGCCGCGATGGCCCTGGGCTGCGCCGTGCTCGGCCTGGCCATCGGCTTCGTGCTGGAGTACCTGCGCGAGCCCCCGGGCGATACCTCTGACTGACCCCTACTCCATCTCGAAACGCTCGAACGCGATCTCCAGCGTCTCGAACAGCGTCTCCGCCACCGCCGCATCCATCGGCGAGGTGCGATAGGCCGCCGGACGCGCCCGCAGGAAGCGCCAGCGCAGCACCGCGCTGCCCTGCTCGTCCAGCAACGTCACGCTGATGTCGCGCCGTGCGTCCCCGCCATCGCGTGCTTCATTCCACCACTGGTACCACGACAGCGAACCGGCCACGCCCCGGCGCAGCACCAGATCGTCGTAGTGCGTCAGCGTGGACAGCTTCGTCGATTCGTTGGTCCGGTCATTGCCGTTGCGGTACTCGTTGAGCTGCAGGCGTGCCTCGGGGAACACCACCTCGGCCACCCCACTGCCGGGGCCGTCGTCACCCGCACCGAGGTCGACGAGGAAGTTCATGCCGGGATAGGGGCGATCGCGCAGCTGGGCCATGGCGGGGTCCATGTGAGGGAGGGACTCGGATCGCGGCGGGTATCGGCGATCTCTTCCTGCAAACACCCGCCCGCGTCGTTTGCGGTCAGCAGCCGGGCATCGGCCTGCCATGGAGACGCTGCGACAGCCGACCGCAAGGCGAAAACACCCATCGATGGCTCCCGGAGAGCCATCGATCGCATTCCGGCAGCCATCTGCAAGGCTCTGTGTGAGAGGCACGGGGTTTGGAGTCCCGTCGATGGGTTTCCGAATGCCATCCCATCGCTTTCCGGAAGCCATCTGCCAGCCTCAATGTGAGAAGCATGGGGCTCCGAGCCCCATCGATGGGTTTCCGAATGCCATCGCATCGCTTTCGGAATGCCATCTGCAAGGCTCAGTGTGAGAAGCGCGGGCCCCGGAGCCCCATCGATGGCCTTCGGAATGCCATCCGCGCCGCGCCATGCAGCGTCACATCGCGCAGGCAAGCAAGACGCCCCGGGAGGCCTCCCACCCCCTGCAGCCCCGGGTGCGGCCTGCGGCCTTGCCCGGGCTACGGAGATGCTGTCACGGCGTCGAGGGCGCCTGCCCGATCCACAAGCGGTTGCCGTCCGGGTCGTCGATGCGGAACTCGCGCATGCCGTAGAACGTGGTGTCCAGGTCGGGCACGTCCAGGCCGTTCGCACGCGCCTGCGCATGGAAGGCATCGATGTCGTCCGGGTACAGGTACAGCACCGCGGCACGCGGCGCGTCGGCGGCCGCGTTGATCGACTGGTCCAGCATCACCCGGCAGTCACCCCAGCGCAGCTTCGCCCAGCCCCAGTCGTCGCGGCGGTCCTCCACCGTGAAGCCCAGGTGTTCGTAGAACGCGATCGCACGCGGCAGGTGGTGGACGGGCTGCATGGGGATGATATGGGGCATGTGGGCGTGATCCAGTGACGCCATCGCAGGCGTGGGTGGAAATTCTTGCGAAGCGGTAGAACGGCTTCGCCGCGGGAAGCCGCCTCCGCTCAACGCATCCTACGGGCGGGCTGCCAAACGCGTTGCCGGCCTGTTCCGCGCCCCACCCCACATCGAAATCTTGGAACTCATCCACCGCGGCGCGGAACACCACCACGAAGTCCGCGGAAGCTGTGTCGGCCCCGATGGATTCTCAAGCCTCGTCATCGCGGAGATCGCCGAGACGGGCAATGCCCGTGAGGATCACGCCCGCAGCGAGAGGGATGAATGCGATTTTCGTAAAGCGCGAACCCAGAGCACTGAGCAATATCAGCAACCCCAAGGCCAGATAGGTCAGGGCTTGGGTTGCGGCGCCGAACCGGGACGCTGTCCGGCCGAACAGGCGCCATCGGGCGCAAAACACGCGATGGAGCCGCGGTGACGGGTTGAGCCAGGTGACGTAGATCATCCCGAGCCCCAGCGAAAAAAAGACGACGCTTGCGGCTATGGCAAAGTTCAAGGATTCATTCACCAGAACCTGCACTCAGTCGAACCACACCACGAAGCCGAAAGAATCATGGGTCCCCTGCCCGCGCAAGAAGCATATGGGAAAAATACTCACCGTACGCGCCACGACCGGCGAACACGGACACAGGGGGGCCGCCGGGTTGAAGCATGGCGGCGCGGTCGGCCAGAAGCTTCCCGACCTCTTTCCATTGAGTCTCGTTCCCCAGGCACCATGGAAACAGGTCGGCCATGAAGCCAACCACGAAACAGACTTCCGCGTCCGACGTGTCCTTGCTGCCCAGGGATGCAAACGTATCGGCGCAGATGCCTGCCGTATCGTGCTCGACGGGCAGGCCCGTGAGGAACGGGATCTCGCAATGGGCGTACCAGCTGAGAAACAGCAGTCGTAAAGCAGTCTCCCGATCCCTTTCGCCTGCGGCCCAGCGTGCCTGCCACATGTCGAACGCTTCGCCCAGCACAGGACGACCCTCGCGCCCCACGTAGCCCTGCTCTGCTGCGTTTATCTCGGCGAGCGATGGCACCATGGAGGCGCTCAGCGCGCGCCCGCCCGCTTGCGCAGATGCTCCGCCAGCCCACCCAGCTGCTGTCCCTGCACCTTGTCAACGATGGGTGCGAACTTGCTCAGATCGTCCGGCGTGTAGCCGCCGGCGCGGTACCACAGAGTGATGCGGGTGCCGTTGTTCTCTTCGACGAAGCGCCATTCCAGCGCGCCGTCCAGGCCCATGCCCTGCAGCGGCCCCAGGCCGCCGGTCATGCGCAGCAGTTTGCCGGGGTCCACGAACGTCACCGTCATGTGCCAGGCCTGCTGCGCGCCATTGATCTCGCAGAAGCAGCCGCCGGCCTTGTCGCTGATGGAGAGCTTCGATGCGTCGCCCCACCAGCTGTGGTCCGCAGGCCACCACTGGCCCACGTCCTTCACCAGCGCGGCGTAGGCGGTCTGCGCATCCACCGGCACCCATTGCGTGTTCTCCAGGGTGAAGCCGTTGGGCTTCACGTCCTTGACCTCGGCCTGCGCTTGCGGCGCAAGCATCATCGCGAGGCCGACCAGCAAAAGAGCAAGCGCCTTCATGGCGCACCCGGTTCGGTGCAGAACTTCTGCCGGTACGCCATCGCCTTGGGCATCAGCGCGGTCAGGTTCTGGATGCGCGTGCCCGGATTGGGATGCGTGGAAGAGAATTCCGGCGGCGCCTGCCCGCCGCTGGCTTCACCCATGCGCTGCCACAGCGGCACGGCTTCCTGCGGGTTGAAGCAGGCGGCGGCCGCCAGCATCAGCCCCACCTCATCGGCCTGCGTTTCGTGCGAGCGCGCGTAGGGCAGCAGGTAGCCGTAGCCCATCGCGGCCATCACCATCTGCTGTTGCTGCGGATCCATGCCGCTCATCGCGCCAGCCATCTGGCCGATCTGGGTGAGCTTCTGCTGCGACATGCGCTGCGCGCCGTGGCGCAGCAGTGCGTGTGCGATCTCGTGCCCCATCACCACCGCCACCGCATCGGCGTTCTGCGCGACCGGGATCAGACCGGTGTAGACGGCCATCTTGCCGCCGGGCAGGCAGAAGGCGTTGGCCTGGTCGGACTGGATGACATTGACGTCCCAATCGAACGACCTCCAGTTGCCGCTGGGCTGCAGGCCGTGCTCGGCGGCGATCTCGGCTTCGACCACGCCGATCTTGTTGATCAGCCGCTGGGCAATGCCGCGCACCTGCTGCGCGATCTGCGAGTTGGGGTCCACCGGCTGTTCCTGCGACAGGATCTCCTGGTAGGCCTGCAGGCCGAGGGCCTTTTCTTCTTCCACCCCGATGGAGCCGTCGATCAGCACCTTCTCGCCGGTGTAGGGGTCTTCCACGCGGTTGGAAAACCAGTAGAACGCCGCGTAGCCGGCAAAGCCGAGCAGGATCAGCCAGCGCACATTGCCGAACAGGCCGCGCCGTTGCCCGCCCTGCTGCCCGTAACCGGACCGCCCATAAGGATCTTGCCTCATCACCCTCTCCCTGGCGGCTAGATGCCGCGAACGACGCGGAAGCCCACCCGCGCATTAGTCATATCCGAATCCGAGGACGAACGCCACGCCGCACGCGCATGGGCCGGCGAGCTGGCCCAGGACCCTCCGCGCACCACGCGCGAACGGCAACCGGGATTGAACCACGCTGCGCCATCGGCGGGCGCGCGCCGGTAGCTGGCATGCCAGCAGTCGGCGACCCACTCGCTGGTGTTGCCGCCCAGGTCCTTCAGGCCCCAGGCGTTGGCGCGGAAGCGGCCGACCGGCGCCGGCCCCCAGTAGCCGTCGCCGTAACCGATGAAGGCGTTGTTCCAGCGCCGGCCGCCGGGCGACGTATCACTGCCGCCGGTCAGGTTGCCGAACCCGCGCGGCGGTTGCCCGTTGCCCCACGGATAGCGGCCCTGCTGGCCGGCACGCAGGGCGTATTCGTACTCGGCCTCGCTCGGCAACCGGTAGCCGTGCCCGGTCTGGCCGGCCAGCCATTCGGCGTAGGCTTCGGCGTCGTACACGCTGACGTGGATCACCGGCATGTCGTCGCTGGCCGGTTCGCCCGCATAGTCGGACCGCCAGTCCACGCCGCTGCGCCGCACGAAGTTGCCGCTGCGCTCGTCGTAGACGATGGAGTGCCCGCGTCGGGTGGCGCGCGGGCGGTACTGGGTGGCCTCGACGAAGCGCCGGAACTCGCCCACCGTCACCGCGTGCCGCGACATGGCGAAGCCACGGTCGAAGCGCACGTAATGCGCAGGCTTTTCGGCATCGGCGGCTTCCGCTTCATCGTCGCCGGCGCCCATGCGGAAACCGCCATGCGGCACCACCACCATTTCCGGCCCGCGACCGCCATGGAACAGGGCATCGGTAAACGCCTGGCCGGGGCGGAACAGGCCGTAGTGGGTGGCCAGGTCGATGCGCTGGCGGAAATCGGCCGCCACGCGGTTGCCCGGTTCGGCGATGCGCAGCACTTCGGCCAGGTTGCCGCGCGCGTTCTTCAGGCCCGCCGGCGTGGTGACGTCGCGCAGGCCGTCGTCGCGCAGTTCGACGATGCGCGCCAGGCGGATGGCTTCGACGCGCTGCCGCGCATCGGCCACGGTGCCGGCGTCGTCGCGTACCTTCGCCGCGTGGTCCAGCCAGCGCCGCGCGGTGTCGAAATCGCTGGCCAGCGCCGCGTCCTCCGCGCGCCGGATCATCGCGCTTTCCACCGCCGCCACGCCCTGCCGCGCGCGTGGCTGGCCCGGCTTCCATTTCAGCACCTCACGGAACCCCGCCAGCGCGCCACCGCCGTTCTCGCCCAGCCGCCCCTCGCGCAGCGCGCGTTCGCTGGCCAGGTTCAGCCGCGTGAGCTGTTCCACGTCATCCACCCGCGCCAGATAGGCCTGCACCGCCTCGTCGTCGGGCGACACGGTCCGCGCGACCGCGGCGATCTGGCGGGCACGGCGCAGCGATTCGGTGCGGTCTTCCGCCAAGGCCAAGGCCTGGGCGCCCTGCGCCAGCAGGCGGTCCAGGCTGCGTTCGAGGCCGGCCCTGGCACGCGGCGCCTGTGGATCCTGTCGCAGCAGGGCCAGGTAGAGGGGAATCGCGTCGCCGGGCGCATCGAACAGGCGTCCTTCCGCCAGCGCGCGGTCCGCGCGACGCACCGTGGCGGCGGGCGGTTCATCCTGCAGGTCCACGAGGGGCGGCTGCCAGGTGAGTTCCTCGATGCCGCTGTCATCGCCACTGACGGTCACGCTGGGCATGCGTGCCGGTCCGTCGGGCGTACCGTCGTCGGTCGCCGGTGCGGCATCGCGCGAGCAGGCGCACAGCAGCAGCGAAGACAGCACCAGCATGTTGAGGATCGCGCGCAAACAACCTCCGTGCGTCGGGCGGGCCATCGCCCGGCCTGAACGGACAAAGTGGCCCGGCCGTGCGACGTTAGGCTATTGTCCCCTGCCTGAGCAAACGACGCACCCCGCGGAGATTTCGTGCCCCACTGGATAGACAACCCCACCGCGCTGGACGCGTACCTGCAGTCCCGCCCGACCCGTATCGGCCTGGATACCGAATTCGTCCGTGAACGCACGTACTGGCCGCAGCTTGCGCTGGTGCAGATCGCGCTGGACGACGAGGTATTGCTGGTGGATCCGCTGGCGCCGGGCATGACCGACGCCCTGCGGCCCTGGCTGACCGATCCCACCATCACCAAGGTCATGCACAGCGCCAGTGAAGACCTGGTGGCGTTCAAGTTCACCTGCGGCGTGCTGCCGACGCCGTTGTTCGACACGCAGATGGCCGCGGCACTGGCCGGGGTGGCGGCAGGCATCGGCTACCAGAAGCTGGTCGAACGCATCACCGGCGTCACGCTGGCCAAGGGCGAAACGCGCTCGGACTGGCTGCGCCGGCCGCTGAGCGAAGCGCAGCTGCACTATGCCGCCGATGACGTGCGTTACCTGTTTGCGGTGCACGATGCGCTGGAAGGCCAGCTGCGCGAAGCCGGGCGCCTGCAATGGCTGCAGGACGACTGTGCGCGTTTCGTCGAACTCGCCGCGCAGGACGAGGTGGAACGCTGGCCGCATCTGTCGATGCGCAGCGCGCAGTTCCTCGATGCCGCCGCGCAGCGCCGCCTGGTGCGCCTGTTGCGGTGGCGCGACGTGCAGGCCCGCAGCAGCGACAAGCCGCGCAGCTGGATCCTGGACAACGAGCTGGCGGTGGGACTGGCCCGCAATCCGCCCGAGGACCGCGCCGCGTTGCAGAAAGTATTCGACGCGCAGCCCAAGGCGCCCCGCAAGCTGGCCGATGCGGTCTGGGCGGCGCTCACCACGCCGTTGCCGGATGAGGAAGACACCCCCCTGGCCCGCAACGCCAGCGACGGCGACAAGGCCGCGCTGAAGCGGCTGCAGGACGCCGTGTCGCAGCGCAGTGCCGATCTCGGCCTGCCCGACGGCGTGCTGGCCTCGCGCCGGTATCTGGAAGCGCTGCTGGAATCCGGCGCCTGGCCGACGGCCCTGTCCGGCTGGCGCCGGGCCGAACTGGAGCCCGTGCTGGCGCCGTTGCTGAACCCGGCAGGCTTGGCACCGGCCACGCCTGCGGGCTAGAATCGCGGCGTCCATCTCGGGGCCATAGCTCAGCTGGGAGAGCGCGTCGTTCGCAATGACGAGGTCGGGAGTTCGATCCTCCCTGGCTCCACCAAACACCGAAAGGCCAGGCGCAAGCCTGGCCTTTTTTGTTGCCTGCGGACCGCCACCGGTGCAGGCAAAGAAAAGGCCCGCCGGCGTGACGCCGACGGGCCCGAGCAAGTTCTGTGGAAGAGGATCAGAACTTGTAGTTCACGCCCAGCAGGTAGGTACGACCCCACTCGATGTATTCCAGCGGACGATCCTTGGTGCCGGCATAGGTCTGGTAAGCCTCGTCGGTGAGGTTGCTGACCTGGAACAGGATGCTCAGCCCGCCCAGTGCATGGCCGTCGGCGAACGAGTAGCTCACCTGCGCATCGGTGATCTCTTCGCCGACCACGTAACGCAGCGTGCGATCGCCGTCGAAGTTGCCGATCTCACCGATGAAGTCCGAACGCCGGCGCTGGCTGACGCGCGCTTCGAAGCCGTTGCGCTCGTAGTACGCGGTCAGGTTGTAGACGCGCTCGGACAGGCCCGGCAGCATGATGTTCTGGCTGCCCACGCTGCTCTGCGCTCCCGGCGGCGGCGGGATGGTGATGTCGCTGTCGTTGAAGCCGGCGCTGGCGATGACGCCGAAGCCCGCCAGCGTTTCGCTGAACAGATCGAACGGAATCGAGGCCGTCAGCTCCAGGCCCTTCAGCGTGCCACCCTCACCGTTGTACGGCGACGTGAAGCGGCCGGTGCTCTGCGTCGGCGGCTCGCCCGGACCCGGCACGTAGTCCACCAGGAAGTCGGAGAAGTCGTAGCCGTCGCGCGACTCGGTGAAGATGTAGGTACGCAGGTCCTTGTAGAAGAACGCGGCCGAAACGTACGCCTTGGTGCCGAAGTACTTTTCGTACGACAGGTCGAAGGCATACGCGCGCCACGGATCCAGTTCCGGGTTGCCGCCGCTGCCACCGGGCTCGCCGGTCGCGGTGTTGACGCCGAACTCCAGCGAGGCACGCAGTTCGTCCACGCGGGGACGGGCCACCTGCTCGGCCAGGCCGACGCGCAGCGTCTGGTCGGCGGGCAGCGAGAACGCCAGGTTCATGCTCGGCAGCACGTCGGTGTAGGTCTTGCCGCGTTCGATGGGCTGTACTTCGCTGCCGGCCGGCTGCGTGCTGTCCCAGTAGCGCGAGTTGGACGACTGGTCCACGTGTTGGACCTGCACGCCGATGTTGCCGCGCACCGGCACCGAACCCCATTCGGTATCGATGTTGGCGCGCACGAAACCGGTGGTGATTTCCTCGTTCACGTCCCACGCCTTCGGGATCAGGTACGACAGGTTATCGACCGGATTGAAGGTCATGTAGCGCGCGACGGCAGCCGGTACATTCCACGACGGGATGTAGCCGACGCCGGCGAAGTTCAGGTCGACCAGCCCGTACTGCAGGTCGGACGCGATCGGCGTGACACCCTGCGGACCCAGGTTGATGTTGCCTTCCGGCTGGCGCTTCAGCTTGTGGCGGTCGGCGTAGTTCACGCCCACGTCGAAGTCGGCGAACCAGCCCAGCATCTCCGGCGCCGGCAGCGTGGCGGCCAGCTTGAACGCCTTCAGTTCGTCCTCGACCTTGGGCGTCTTGCCGTAGCCGGACCCATAGATGGTGTTGGCCAGGTACAGCGAGCCCGGGTTGGAGTAGTCGAAGCCCGGATTGAGCTGCGAGAAACCGCCGCTACGGAACGCCAGCGCCACCGAATCCAGTTGCGGCGCGGGCAGCAGCTGGGTGTTGTTTTCCAGGTTGATCTCGTCGCGCTTGGTCTTGGACCAGCTGACATCGGCGACGATGCGCGCCTGGCCCACGTTGAACTCGTTGTTCCAGCCGAAGGCGTTGATCTCGTCTTCGCGGGAGTTGTACATGCCGCGCACCAGCGGGTACACGTTGTTGGCGGTGCCGCCGGTGAACGTGTTGTTGCCGTTGATGACCGGGTTGGTGACATTCAGGCGGCCATAGCCACCGTTGTAGTCGCCGATATGCACTTCGAACTGGTTGGCCGTGCTGACCTGCTCGGCCTCGGAGTAGAACAGGTCCAGCGTGCTGGTCCAGGCGTTGGACGGACGGAACTGCAGCGTCGCCATCACGCCGTCGCGCTTGGTCTCGCCGGTACGGCGCAACGCCTTGATGCCGTCGGAGTAGAACGTGCCCGCCGGCACGCCGGGGCGCCAGCCGTCGCCGATGGCCTGCCACGGCTCGTACAGGCCCACCTGGTTCTCCTGGATGGGCGTGGTGGTGTGCGAGTAACCGATCGAGAAGCCGAAGGTGCGGGCTTCGTTCTGGGTGATGTAGCTGGCGTTGATGCGTTCGCCATAGGCGGAGGCATCGGCGGCGGCGCCGAGGGAGTTGCGCTGGCCGCGGAAGCCGATGGCACCCACCGGTGCGTCGAAGCTCAGCGGACGCACGGTCTGCATGTCCACCGTGCCCGACAGGCCTTGGCCGACCAGGCTGGCATCGGGCGTCTTGTACACGGTCACGCCGCTCACCAGCTCGGACGGATACTGGTCGAACTCGACGCTGCGGTTGTCGCCGGTGCTGACCATTTCGCGGCCGTTGAGCAGCGTGGTGGAGAAGTCGGGCGACAGGCCGCGCACGCTGATGACCTGCGCGCGGCCGGCGACGCGCTGCGCCGCCAGGCCCGGCAGGCGGGCCAGCGATTCGGCGATGCTGACATCCGGCAGCTTGCCGATGTCTTCCGCCGAGATCGCTTCGACGATGGAGGTGGAATCACGCTTGACCGAGATGGCGCTCTCGATGCCGCGGCGGATGCCGGTCACCACGACGGTGTCCAGCTCGGTGGCATCCTGCGTCTGTGCCGGTGCCGGTTCGGCCGTCTGGGCCTGCACGCCGGTCGCGGTCAGCGTCATGGCAGACGCCAGCGCCGCGCTCAGCATATTGCGCTTGAGTTGCAACATATTCCCCTCTCCAAGGACGTTGTGTGCGGTGATCCGGGTGCGTCGCAGGATGCGATCGCCCGGGTCTGCTACGCCGGGGCGACGGGCCCCGGAACGTGCGGCAATGGTAGTCGCGGCCGCAGCTGCACAAATTCCCCTGCATACGTATTCATCGACATTTGCAGGGCCTTCCGTAACTCTCGTTCCATACCGGGCGGGCGGCGGAGACGCGAAGAATCCGGAAGCATCCACCCGTATTCAGGGCGACAGCAGGAACACCAGCGGCACTTCGATCCGCTCCCGCCACGCGGCCTCGTTGTGTTCGGCACCGGTGTACCGGCGCGTGATCCAGTCCTTGCCCGCGCGGTAACCCTTCGCTTGCATCAGCGGATCGACGCGTTGCTGGTAAGGCTCATAGAGCGCGTCGATGGTGGCTGTGCCGTAGTCGAAGTACCAGCGCAGCGCCCCCGCCTGCGGCATGTGCGCAGCCAGATAATCCGCCACGATGCCCTGCCCGGCCGGCCAGTGGGTCGACACGCAACCGGCGCGACCGAAGACGTGCGGGTGCTCCATCACGGCATAGGCCGAGATCAACCCGCCCAGGCTGGACCCCATCACCGCCGTGTCTTCCGGCCCGGTCAATGTGCGGTAGTGCGCATCGACGAAGGGCTTGAGTTCTTCCACGAGGAATCGCAGGTACGCATCGGATGACAGGTCGGCGACCGGAAAGGGTGGGTCACCGGCATTCGGTGTGAACGAGTCGGCCGTGATCGGCTTGCGCGGCATGTACTCCTGCAAGCGCCGCGGCGTGTTCCAGACCGCCACCACGATGGCTTCGCGCACCTGGCCCGTGGCGACCAGGCGCGTCATCGCTTCGTCCACGCCCCAGTCGATGCCGGTGTACGACGTGGCGGGGTCGAAGACATTCTGGCCATCGTGCATGTACAGCACCGGGTAACGCTGACGACCGGAAGCGCCGTATCCCGGTGGCAGCCAGACATCGACATGCCGTGCCGGCACGTGGCGCGAAGGAAAATCCGCATGCCGCTCAACATGGCCGGTGATTCCACCGCCGGTCACGCGCTGTGGCGTATCCCGCGCGAAGGCCGGCATGGCCAGCCACAGCATCACTGAAGCAATCAGCCCGAGGTGCCTCTGGTACATGTCATCCTCCTCAGTGCGCGCGTCGCACGCCGTAGGTCCATTCAAGGAAAGGTGGCAGCATCTGCCGCCACGCGGCCTGCTCGTGCCGGCCACCGTGCAGGTGCCAGAGCACCACGTCGGCGGACGTGGCCGCCGGATCAACGGGATCCACGTCCACGGCGTAGCCGCGCTGGGCCAGGCCCGGCTGCACCCGCCGGTCGCCGTCGCGTTCACCGAGGACGAGATCGCGCACGTCGTCCAGGGCGTCGTTCACGCCATCGGCATCGCGGTCGTCGGTTTCCTCGTGCGTGCCGACGGCGAACCACCAGCGCGTGCCCACGGGTGCCATGGTTGACGCGACCCGCTGCTGGGCAAGACGGGACTGCTGCGCGGCTGCGGCATCGGCGGGCAACCAGAAGGACGGCGAGAACGCACCCACGGTGCCGAACACGTCCGGGTACTGCCACCCCATGTCGAACGCCTGCAGGGCACCCAGCGACCAGCCGAGCATGGCTCGCCCTTGCGGATCCGCCTGCGTGCGGTAGTGCCGGTCGATATGCGGCACCAGCCGGTGCGCCAGCCATTCCGCGTAAACGTGCGCGTTCGTGCCGATCGCACCATGCCGCGACTGCCCGGGCAGGCTGCGCCCTGCGGCGCGATCCGACAGGCCATAGGCGGCCATGCGGTCGGGCGGCATGTCGATGCTGACCACGATCACCGGCACGATGCGGTTTTCGCGGTACAGGCGCTGCAGCGTTTCATCCAGGCCGACCGCCTCGCGATCCTGGCCATCGTTGACGTACAGCACCGGATACCGCCGGCCAGCCTGCGCGTCATAGCCCGGGGGAAGATGCACCCCGTAGTGCAACGGTGCCGAAGCGAGGCCGGGGGCCTCCAGTGCGCCGACGATCACGACGGGAGGCGCCGGTGGCAACGTGTCCGGGGGCACGGAAGTGCAGCCGGCCAGCGCGGCGCAGGCGACCATTCCGGCCAGCGCCCTACTCCACCACATACACCACCGCCGTGCGCGCGGGAACCACGAAGCGGCCGCTGCCACGCTCGAAACGCGCATCGCGCCGTGGTCGCGGATCGGCGGCACCCGCATCGCGATGCACCGGATGGAGCACGTACGCCTTGCCCGCCTGCGAGGGCAGATCCAGTGTCTGCGCCTCCGGTGAGGCATTGATCAGGTAGAGAATCTCCCGGAAGGCCTCGCCTTCACCGGTGTCGGTGGCATCGCCCGCTTGCAGGTGCCCCACGACGACCAGTGGATTCTGCGTGCGGCCGCTGTTGGGAAAACCGAGCCGCTGTTTCACTTCGTCGGCACGCTGCAAGCGGAACAGCCGCGAACTGGCGCGGATGCGCAGCAGGTCGCGAAACTGGTCGCGGGCAAACGCGATTTCCGATGGGCGGGGGCGCAACGACGCATCGGCCAGCAACGGGCGCATCAGGTCCCAGTTGGCGGCGTTGTCCTTGGCTGGCGGCAGTCCGGTACCGAAGTAGTTGTCCTGGTAGGTCCAGTCGAGGCGGTTGAACCAGTCGCCGGAATCGAAACTGTTCCGGTCCAGCGACTTGGAGCGCAGCGTGTCGATGCCGGCATGGAAGTAGGCCACGCCCTGGCTGAAGGCAGTCACCGCGACCGCGAGCATCTGCACCCGTGCGCGGTCTTCGCGCGACGTATCGCGAGGCAGCTTGAACACGTTGATGTCGAACAGCGTCTGGTTGTCGTGGTTCTCGGCGTAGTTCACCACTTCACCGGGCTGGCTGGCGTAGCCGGCCGGTTGCCCCTTGTAGTCGATCTGCCACAAGGGCTTCGTGCCGCCGTCATGCGTGGGCATCGGGTAGTCACGCAAGGTGCCGGCAAGGCCGACGCGGACCAGATCGGCGGCCTTCAGCAGATCGTCGCGCGGTCGCGTCGGGTCGGCGGCGCTGTTGGGGGCATACACCAGCCCGTTGAGCCATCCCTGCTCCTTCACCAGCGCCTGTCCGTTATCCGAGGGGCCGCCGCCGCGCAACGCATCACGGGTACGGTCGCTGAAGGTGCCGATGCCCGAGCCGTTCAATGACAGCTGCGAAGCCTGCACGAAGCGGGCGCCGTCGGCGACTTCGCCGAAGTTCCAGCCTTCGCCGATCAGGTGCACCTCGCGTCCGGCCGCGGCATCCACGCGGCGCTTCAGCGCCTCCATCACCGGCCGCGGCTGGTGCCCCATCAGGTCGAAGCGGAACGAATCGATGCGGTAGTGGCGGGCCCACAGTTCCGCGGAATCGATCATCAGCCGCGCCATCATCGCGTGTTCGGTGGCGGTGTTCTCGCAGCAGGTGGAGCGCTCGACGCGCCCTTGCGCGTCCCGCCGGTGGTAATAACCCGGCACGATGCGGTCCAGCACCGAGGTGGGCGCCTGGCCGGATTCGGTGGTGTGGTTGTAGACCACGTCCATGCCCACGCGCAGCCCGAGGCGGTGCAAGGCCATGACCATCTGCCGGAATTCGAGGATGCGGCGCGCGCCATCGGAGGCATCGGTGGCGTAGCTGCCTTCCGCCGCATTGAAGTGATACGGATCGTAGCCCCAGTTGAAACAGTCCCGCGCGGCCACGGCCATGATGGCGGCCTGCTGCGCATCGCTGTCGGCGGCGGCCTGCGGCACGTCCGGCGTGAGGCATCCGGCCTCGGGCACGGTGGCGATGTCGTACACCGGCAACAGATGCACGTCGGTCAGGCCCGCGTCCGACAAGGCACGCAGGTGGCGCATGCCCGCCGAACCGGTGTCGGTGAACGCCAGGTACTTGCCGCGGTGCGCCGCCGGCACGCTGTCGTCGCCGATGGAGAAGTCGCGCACATGCAGTTCGTAGATGACCATGTCGGTCTGCGCCTTCACCCGTTGCGGCGTCGGTACCTCGTCCCAGCCGGCGGGCTTCAGTGCGGGCGAATCGAGGTCGGCGAAGTAACTGCGGCGCGAGTCGACGCCCAGGCTGACCGAATAAGGGTCGGTCACCCGGTTACGCACGATGCCGGTGCCCGGCACGTGCACGTCCACGAGGAAACGGTAGTACCGGCCTGAAAGATCCTGTGGCGTCCGCCATGACCATTGGCCTGTCAGATCGTCGCGCGACAGTGCCTGCACGCTGGACGCCGCGCCCGCGTCGTCGGGAAACAGGCAGACGGCTACCGCGCGCGCCGTCGGCGCCCAGACAGCCAGTGAAGAACCGGATGCCGTGCGGCGCGGCCCGAGCGGTGGCGAGGCGACCGCGGCGGCATAGAGGTCATCCAGCGCGCCAGGGTGCTGCAGCGCCGTCGCGGCCAGCACCCGGCCCGCGCCGTCCTCGCGTACCAGCACCAGTTGCTGGCGGAGCAGTTCGTCCAGCCGCGCCACGTCGCTGGCGGCAAGCTGCAGATCGATGCCCGCGGCGACGAAGCGGAAGCGTTCCGCCACCTCCCGCGCAAGCGGCACCTGGCGCGGCCGCAGATCCAGATGGCCCTCGGCACCTCGCACCGGGCGTCCCGGTTCGGCGACGACGGCCGCGGATGCCGAATGGTAGAGGCGATAGCGGGCGTCAGCGGACGCGCCCGGCCAGCGGATCGACTGCCGGTCGAACCAGTAGGCCGCCGCCTGCGCGTCCACGGCGGGCGACGCACTGGCCTGCAGGACGACGCTGCCTTCGGCGTCGCAATCGGCCAGGGTGGCCGCGGACGCCGGCGGAAACGGAGCCGCTGCCGCCAACAGCAGGACGACGACGGCGCGCATGGCCCTGTCCTTCATCGTGGATGCGCCCATGCCATGGCCGTTCCCCTGCCTGGCCAGCCGATCAGTCGATACGCCCGTAGAACACGCCGCGGGGCGGCAGCGACAACGCATGATCCTTCAGCTGCGCTCCCGTCAGGCCGTGGCCTTCGACCGCCTGCACCTGCAGGCCGGCGGGCAGTGTCCACGTCAGCGGCTGCGCGGACAGATTGAAGACCACCAGCATCGCCTCGTCACCGGCATCACGGCGGAAGGCCAGCACCGGCTCCGGCGCATCGATGAAGCGGATGCTGCCGACCTGCAGCGCGGGCTGCGTGCGGCGCCACGCCAGGAAGCGGCGCACGGCGTTGAGGACCGACCCCGCGTCCGCTTCCTGCAGGGCGACACTGATGGCGCGGTGCTCGGCGGGAATCGGCAGCCACGGGCGCCCTGCGCTGAAACCGGCCTGATCGTCGCCATTCCACGGCATGGGCGTACGGCAGCCATCGCGCCCCTTGAACTTGGGCCAGAAGGTCTTGCCGTAGGGGTCCTGCAAGGCCTCGAACGGTACGTCCGCTTCCGGCAGGCCGAGCTCTTCGCCCTGGTAGAGGCAGACGGAACCGCGCAGTGAGCACACCAGGGCCACCAGCTGCGAGGCCAGCGCCGGCGAGCGCTCGCCATCGCCCCAGCGCGTGACGGCGCGCTGTACATCGTGGTTGGACACCGCCCAGCACGGCCAGCCTTCCGCCATCGCCGCTTCCAGCCGCTCGACGGTGCCACGGATATAGCCCGCACTGCCGTCGTCGGTCAGCAGCTCGAAGCTGTACCCCATGTGCAGGCGCTGGTCGGTGACGTACTCGGCGGTGGTCGCCAGCGAATCCTCCGAGGAGATCTCGCCGAGCGCAGCGGCATCGGGATACTGGTCCAGCAACCCGCGAAGGCGCTCGAGGAAAGCGACGTTCTCCGGCTGCGTGTTGTTGTAGTAGTGGTACTGGTAGGCGTAGGGGTTGTCCGGGCTGAAGCCGCGGCCGACGCGCTTTTCCTTCGGCTTCGGCGGGTTGTCGCGCAGTTGCGCGTCGTGGAAGCAGAAGTTGATCGCATCCAGGCGCAGGCCATCGACGCCCCGGTCCAGCCAGAACTTGACGTTCTCCAGCGTGGCGGCCTGGACGTCCGGGTTGTGGAAGTTCAGGTCGGGCTGGCTGGAAAGGAAGTTGTGCAGGTAGTACTGCTCGCGGCGCGGCTCCCAGCGCCAGGCCACGCCGCCGAACAGCGACATCCAGTTGTTGGGTGCGGTGCCGTCTTCCTTCGCGTCCGCCCAGACGTACCAGTCGGCCTTCGGATTGTCGCGGCTTTCGCGGCTCTCCTTGAACCACGCATGCTCCACGGAGCAGTGGCTCAGCACCTGGTCGATCATCACCTTGATGCCCAGCGCATGGGCCTTGGCCAGCAGGCGGTCGAAGTCGGCCAGCGTGCCGAACAGCGGATCCACGTCGCGGTAATCGGCGATGTCATAGCCGAAATCGGCCATCGGCGACTTGAAGAACGGGGATATCCAGATGGCATCGACGCCCAGCCCGGCGATGTAGTCGAGTTTCTCGACGATGCCCGGCAGATCCCCTACCCCGTCCCCGTTGGTGTCCAGGAAGCTGCGGGGGTAGATCTGGTAGATCACCGCACCGCGCCACCAATTGTTCTTGTCCATTGCAGCACCAGGTTGCTTGCGTCACGCGCCACACCGGCGCGCACGGCGGGCGCCACTATTCCACGGCAAGCCATCCCACGTGAGCGCGGGCCGTCATGCCACCCCATGAATACGTATGCAAGCAGAGACCCACCCTCGCATGCAGGCGAGCCACGGAGACACCGGGCGCCCATCGTCGATCACCGCCGAGCCCTGCTGCCACAAGGGTTTCCGCGCGGGCAGGCACGAACCCGCGTGCCCGCCTCCGCGTCATGCACGCGCACACGCGTGTTTGCAGTGCAGCATGGAATCGGCCGTGCTTGCCTGCAAGATGCCGCCACGCCGGATGCTGCCTGCTGCCCTTGCAGGCGCATCGCCATCATGACTTCACGACCGCCAGGACCCTGCCCGCATGACCCGCAAACCATCGTTGTCCTTCTGGCAGATCTGGAACATGTCGTTCGGCTTCCTGGGCATCCAGTTCGGCTTCGCGCTGCAGGGCGGCTTCATGTCGCGCATCTTCCAGACGCTCGGCGCGGAGAAGGATGCGCTGCCGCTGTTGTGGATCGCCGCACCGCTGACCGGCCTGCTGGTGCAACCCATCATCGGTTACTTCAGTGACCGCACCTGGCACCCGGTGCTCGGCCGGCGCCGCCCCTACTTCCTGGCCGGCGCCATCCTCAGCTCCATCGCGCTGATCTTCATGCCGCACTCGCCGACGCTGTGGGTCGCGGCCGGCCTGCTGTGGGTGCTGGATGCCAGCATCAACATCAGCATGGAGCCCTTCCGCGCCCTCGTGGCCGACAAGCTGCCCGAGCAGCAGCGATCCTACGGCTTCGTCCTGCAGACCCTGATCATCGGCATCGGCACCTGGGTCGCCAGCAACCTGCCCTGGTTCGTCGCCCGCATGGGCGTGCCCAACGAGGCCGGCCCGGGGGTGGTGCCGCCGTCGGTGAAGATCGCGTTCGCCATCGGTGCGTTCGTGTTCCTGGCCAGCATCCTGGTCACCGTGCTCACCACGCGCGAGTATCCGCCGGAGGACCTGGAGGCATTCCGCCGCGAGAAGGCGCGCCAGGGCAACTTCATCAGCGAAATCTTCAGGCATGTCGTGCACATGCCGGCGCAGATGCGCAGCCTGGGCGTGGTGCAGTTCTTCAGCTGGCTGGCCTTCTTCGCGATGTGGAGCATGGCCACGCCCGGACTCACCGAGCACGTCTTCAAGGCGCCGGCGCCCGACCCGTCGAAGTTCGACATGACCGATGCCGCGCAGGCGGCGGCGTTCCAGACGGCCAATGGCGCATTCCAGAATGCCGCGGACCTGGTCGGCTCCTACATGGGCTACTACGGGCTGTCGTCGATGCTGGTGGCGCTGCTGCTGAGCTTCTATGCCGCGCGCTTCCCGCTGAACCGCAAGGCGGTGCATTTCGGCTCGCTGCTGCTGGGCGGCCTCGGCTTCCTGTCGATGTGGTTCGTGCCGCACCCCGCCTGGCTGATCGCGTCGTTCGCGCTGGTCGGCGTGTCGTGGGCCAGCATCCTGTCCATGCCGTATGCCCTGCTGTCCAGTCACGTGCCCGGCGAGAAGATGGGCATCTACATGGGCATCTTCAACATGTTCATCGTCATTCCGCAGATCGTCGCCGCCACCGTGCTGGGGCCGGTGCTGCGCAACTTCTTCGGAAACCACGCGATCTACGCGCTGGTCATCAGCGGCGCCAGCCTCATCGTGGCGGCGCTGTGCCTGTTCCGGGTGCGCGAGACCGCGCACGCCGATGCCACCACCCCGCAGATGCAGGTGCATTGATGATGCGCGCCACCCTGAAGCCCCTTTCCGTGTTGTTGTCGCTCGCGATGGCAGCGCCCTGTGCCGTGGCCGCCGACGATTTCTACGGCACCACCGAACCGTTCGCGAAGGAAGCGGTGTACTTCGTGCTGACCGACCGCTTCGTCAACGGCGATCCGGCCAACGATCATCGCGATCAGGGCGGGAAGCACCCGACCTTCGACCGCCCCACCCCGGGCGCGCCGGCCGGCCAGACCGACAACGTCGGCTACCTGGGCGGTGACTTCAAGGGCGTCGTAGACAATGCGGGCTACATCCGCGATCTGGGCTTCACCTCGGTGTGGGTCACGCCGATCGTCGACAATCCGGACCAGGCCTTCACCGGCGGCGAAGCGGTGACGTGGGGCGGCATGTTCACCGACCGCGGCAAGACCGGCTACCACGGCTACTGGGGCATCAACTTCTACAAGCTCGACGAGCACCTGCCCAGCGAAGGCCTGGACTTCGCCGGATTCACCCGAGCAATGAAGGAACAGGAACTCGACGTGGTGCTGGACATCGTCACCAACCACGGCTCGCCCGCCTACTCCATGCCGGAAATGCAGCCGCAGTACGGCAAGGTGTGGGACAAGGACGGAACGCTGGTGGCCGATCACCAGAACCTGGACCCGGACAAGCTGGACCCGCGCCGCAAGCGCCTGCATGCCTTCTACAACACCCGCGGCGGGTTGGCCCAGCTGTCGGACTTCAACGAGAACAATCCCGCCGTGCTGGAGTACCTGGTCGGCGCCTATGAGCAGTGGATTGACCAGGGTGCCGCGGCGTTCCGCGTGGATACCATCGCCTGGATGCCGCACGATTTCTGGAAGCGGTTCGCCGACCGCATACGCCAGAAGAAGCCCGGCTTCTTCATGTTCGGCGAGAACTTCAACTACGACGCGGCCAGCATCGCCGGGCACACCTGGCAACGCAACGGCGCCTACAGCGTGCTGGATTTCCCGCTGAAGGCCAAGCTGGTGGAGGTGTTCGAGAAGCCGGGCAGCGACTTCGCCGAACTCGGCAAGGCGCTCTATCTGGAAGACGGCCCGTACGCCAATCCGTACGACCTGATGACCTTCTACGACAACCACGACATGGCGCGCATGAATGCCAGCGACCAGGGCTTCATCGATGCGCACCACTGGCTGTTCACCGCGCGCGGCATCCCGGTGATCTATTACGGCTCGGAGACCGGTTTCATGCGCGGCACCGCCGAGCACGCGGGCAACCGCAACTACTTCGGCCAGGCGCGGATCGATGCGGCGCCCGACAGCCCCATCTTCGCGCCGCTCAGGCGCATCGCCCAGCTGCGCCGCGACACGCCGGCACTGCAGCGCGGCCTGCAGTTCAACGTGCGCCTGAAAGGCGACCAGGCGGTGTTCTACCGCGTACTGCAGCACGACGGGATCAACCAGACCGCACTGGTGATGCTCAACAAGGGTGACAAGGCCACGCGCGTGTCGGTCAGCGACTACCTGCAACAGGGCGAATGGCGGGATGCCTTCACCGGCCGCACGCAGCGCGTGCGCAACCGGCTGGAGGCCGAAGTGCCGGCGCATGGCGTGCGCGTGTTCCTGCTGGACGCACCGCTCACCCGCGCCGACATCCGCGCGCGCCTGGCCGAACTGATGGAACGCAAGTCGCCGAAGGCGGATTGAGCGTGGCAGACCATGTGGGAGCGACGTAAGTCGCGACGGCGCCCCGATAGCCGGTCAGCCCGCAACCGGATGAACGCGCCGCAGCGCGCCCGGAAGTGGAACGACCTGCTCTTGCGCGAACCTGGGCGTGCGGTCGCGACTCACGTCGCTCCTACAGGGGTCTATGGGCGTCGGCCCAGACGCTGTTCGGCTCGCCCGTGCGGGCGCGCTTCGCGGTCATCCGCGCCAGCCACGCGAACCCGGCCGCCATCGCCACGGCCCCCGCGTCGATGGCGAACAGCGCCGCATGACCGGCGGCGGCGCTCTTCCATAGCCACCATCCGGTCGCCAGCCCATGGGCGACCGGCACCAGGACGGTCACCAGCGCGGCCAGCCAGAGCAGTTCCTGCGCCGCACGCACCGGCGGGCGCACCGCAGCCCACAGCACGCAGGCGGCCCAGGTGGCGAAGCAGGCCCAGGTCACGCCCGATTCCACGCTGACGCCCCAGGCCGCATGCCTGGCTTCCAGCACCTGCGAGGCGACGAACGCCGCGGAGATCGCCACGCACACGCCGATGCAGACACCGACGGTCGCCTTCGCCATGCCGATCTGCGCACGTCCCTGTGCCTGCTGGCGTCGCTTGCGACGCGACTCGATCCACAGCAGGTTGCCCGAATAGAACAGGAACGCACCGCCGATGCCCAGCAGGAAGTACAGCCACTGGACCCAGGCGTTGCCGTATTCGCCGAAGTGCAGCAGGTAGGCGATCGACAGCGTCGCATGGTTGGCATCGCGCCTGCCGGGCAGCTGGCTTGCGACCAGCGCGCCGGTGTTCGCGTTCAGGGCCACCGCGCCCAGGGCACCGAGCGTGCGCGGCGCCTCGCCGGTGACCTCGACGATGGCGTTGGCATCGCCGGCGTGGGTCAGCTTGAGATAGGCGGGTTCGAACGCGGGCAGCCCCTGCTCGCGCGCGACCTGCTGCGCGCGCGCATGCCACATGGCCACCTTGCCCAATGCCTGCGGCGTGCCGGCCGGCGCCACCTGCGGTGCGGTATCCAGCGCGGCCGGCATGGCTTCCATCAGCTTGCCGTCGTAGATCAGCGGATTCAGCGCAAACGCCACCACCATCACCAGGCACAGCAACGCGCCCGTCACCGCGAACATCACGTGCACCGGCAGGCTGAGCACGCCGATGACGTTGTGGGCGTCCTGCCAGAAGCGTTTCAGGTTGCGGCCCGGCCGCAGCGCGAACAGGTCGTCGACCAATTTCGGCAGATGGATGACGATGCCAGAGATCAGCGCCACGCCGTACAGCAGGCTGACGATGCCCATCAGGTAGGTGCCGGCCACCGGAATGCCCAGCGAGTAGTGCAAGGCGTTAACCAGTTCGGACAGCGCCGCCGCGGGCGGGTGCTGGCTGCCTGCCGGGTCGTCGGGCGTGGCGAAGAACCAGGTGCCCTTCGCATCGGGCCAATAAACCACCGGCTGGGCGCTCTCGCCGCCCGGGAACATCATCCCCACCCACGTGCGCGCCTCGGGGTGGCGGGCAAGCGTTTCGTCCAGCAGTTGCTGCGCATCCTGCAGCGTGCCGATCGGCTGCTCCACCGCGTGCGGCGACTGCCAGACCATCAGGTCGTGATGGAACACGGTGATGGCGCCCGCGTAGAACGCCACGAACAGCGCAAAGCCGGCGACCAGGCCCACCCAGGTATGCACCGTGGTGAATGTGCGCAGCGTGTTGGAACTCAGCTTGATGGCCATGGCCTCATTGCACCCATTGCAGGTAACGCAGGCCCCACAGCAGCAGCAGACCCACGCCCGCTGCACCGGCATAGGCCAGCCACGCACGCTTGCCGTCGCGGAACGCGAACGCCAGCGTGATCACACCCATCCAGACCGCGAAGAAGGCCAGTACGCCGCCGACCAGCGTGCCCTGCCAGGGACCCGGCAGCAGCCAGCTGACCAGCCCGACGCAGGCCGCGGACACGAAGAAACCGGGCACGATGCCCGCCGTCGCGCGGCCCCACATCAGGGCCCGTCCTCGCGCGGGCCGTCTGGCGCGCCCCGCATGCCGGCCAGATAGGGCAACACGATCATCACCAGCATCCACGTGCCGAGCATGGCGCACAGACCGATGCCGACACCCATCGCGGCGATCCACAGCGCGAGCGAGACGACGGCGAGCAGCAGGCCCGCCCAGCGGCCGGCCCTGCCCAGCCGTCGCCAGGACACCCAGCGGCAATGGCGCGAACCGGCGTACAGGGCCGCCGCCGACAACACGGCGGCAGCGAACGCGGCGATCAGGAGCAGTGTCGGCATGGCGAAGGCTTGCGCGGTCGGTCGCTTACCACTGGTAGCGCGCGGTCGCGGTGACCGTGCGCTCGTAGCCGTAGTAGCACCAGTAGATCGCGTTGCAGGCGCTGATGTATTCCTTGTCGGCCAGGTTCTGCACGTTCAGCTGCAGGCGCCACTGGGCGATGTCGTAGTGCACGGCGGCGTCGAACAGCGTGTAGGAAGGCGTTTCCCATTCGTTGCGCGCATCGCCGAAATGCTCGCCGGTGTAACGCACGCCTGCGCCGAAGCCGAGGCCGGCCAGCGCCCCGTCGGTGAAGGTGTAGTCGGCACCGGCCGACGCCGCATGCCGGGGCTGCAGGGCGATCTGCTTGCCCAGCGTCGTGGGGTCGTTGCTGCGGGTCACTTCCGAATCGATGTAGGCGTAGGCGCCGTACATGCTCAGGCCGCGGCCGATGTTCCAGCGGCCTTCCAGCTCGACGCCGCGGACCTGGGTCTCGCCCTGCTGGATGGAGAACAGGGTGTGGTCCGGGTCCACCGTCAGCGTGTTCTGCTGGGTGATCTCGTACGCCGCCAGCGTGGCCAGGACCCTGCCGCTGGCCGGCTGGTACTTCAGGCCGGCCTCGATCTGTTCGCCGGTGGTGGGCACGAACGCATTGCCGAAGAAATCCGCGCCGACGGTCGCCTGGAACGACTGCGACCAGCCCACGTAAGGCGCCAATCCATTGTCGAAGACATAGTTGACGCCCACGCGGGCGGAGAACTTGTCATCGCTCTGGTGGCCGCCATTGCTGTCGGTACCCACCCAGTCCTGGCGACCGCCGACGGTGAACACCCAGCGATCGAGCTTGATCTGGTCCTGCACGTACAGGCCCAGTTGGGATTGGGTCTGCCGCGTGCTGGCGGTGGTCGCCGGATCGAAGTTGGGCGCGAGGTCCGGCATGGAGCCGTACACCGGGTTGAAGACGTCCAGCCCGGTCGCCGCGAACACGAAGTTGGAGTCGTAGCTGTAGCGCGAACGGCGGTAGTCCAGGCCGGTCAGCAGCGTGTGCTCGGCACGGCCGGTGCTGAACCGCCACTGCAGGTTGTTGTCGATGCCGAAGGTCTTCTCGTCTTCCTGCGTGGACCACAGGTAGCGGAACAGCGTGCGCTGGTCGGCGAGCAGGCCGAAGGCACCCACCGAGACGCTGGGCTCCACTTCGGCATCGGTCACGCGCGCGCTCTGCTGGAACACCACGCCGCCGCCGAAGTCATGCCGGAACTCGTAGCCGAGCGAGGCGAGCGTCTTGACGTAATCGTTGGCGTTCGGCTCGCCGGTATACAGGCTGGGACGGATGCGGCCGTTCGGATTGGGCAGCAGCGTGCCTTCCGCCGGCAGGAAGCCGGCGCCGGCCTTGGTGTCGGCCTTCTGGTAACGCGCCAGCACGGTCAGTTCGTTGGCGTCGTCCGGCTTCCAGGTGATCGCGGGGGCGAAGTAGTAACGGTCGTCGTGGATGAAATCCACCGGCGTGTCGCTGTTGCGGCCCAGACCCGTCAGGCGGTACAGCAGCGTACCGCTGTCGTTGAGCTTGCCGCCGAAATCGAAGGCCAGCTGCTTCAACTCGTCGCTGCCCACCTGCACTTCGACTTCGCGCAGCGTTTCTGCGGTCGGGCGTTTGCTGACATAGTTGACCAGGCCGCCGGGCGGCATGGCGCCGTAGTTGACCGACGCCGGGCCTTTCAGCACTTCGATGCGCTCCAGGCCATAGGGCTCGATGCGGGTGATGCCGGTGCCGGAGCCTTCCGGCAGCGCCAGGCCGTCCATGTAGCGCGCGGGCGTGAAGCCGCGCACCAGCAACCAGTCGCTGCGGCTGTCGCTGCCGTAGGCGCCGCCCTGCGCACCGGCGGTGAACCACACGGCTTCCTCCACGCCATGGATGCCACGGTCACGCATCTGCCGGTCGGTGATGACGGAGATGGATTGCGGAATTTCCTTCAGCGACGTCGCGGTCTTGGTCGCGGTGCCGGTGCTTCGCGCGATGGGCGCCTGCACCTGCACGGCGTCCAGCGTGGTGGCGTCTTCCGTCGGGCTGCCGGCGGTCTGCGCAAGCGCGGCGGACGGCATCGCCAGCGCGGCGGCCACCGACAGGCTGAGCGCATGGAGGGACAGGGGGGTGCGACGGAACTGGAGGGACATGGGGAGCCTGGGTTCGACAGTGGCCGGCGATCCGTCCATCCACCGCCTACCGGTGGACATCGCGGTGCGGCGAAGCGCCGACAGACGCCCACCGCAACCAGCCAGAATAAGAATGATTCTTATTCTAGGTGCAACACCCTGTTCAGGCAACTGGGCTCAGCCGGCGCCGGTGGACCGCCGGAGCGCAAGGGTCACCGGGATGGTCTGGCTCTCCACGGGCTCGTCGTGGATCAGCTTCAGCAGGCTTTCCACCAGGATGGCCCCGGCCCGCTTGGTGTCCTGCTGCACGGTGGACAGGCCCGGATTGGTGAAGCTGGCCAGCGGAATGTCGTCGAAGCCGGCGACCGCCACATCGTCAGGCACGCGCAGGCCCTGCTCGTGCAAGGCCTTCATCGCCCCCACGGCGATCAGGTCGCTTGCCGCGAACACGGCGTCGAACGGAACGCCCCGCTGCAGCAGCTCGCGGGTGGCCGCATGGCCGGACTGCTCCGTGGTGATCGCGTCGACCTGCAAGGCGGGGTCCGCCGACAGACCGGCCGCTTCCAGCGCCCGCTGGTGGCCCAGGTAGCGCCCGAAGAACTCGGGGTAGTGATTGGAGGCATGCCCGAGGAAGGCGATACGCCGCCGTCCCTGCGCCAGCAGATGCGCGGTGATGTCGTGTCCGCCCTGCGCGTTGTCGCAGCCGATGGAGACACCGGGCGCATCCGGCAGCACGGCGCCCCAGCGCACGAAATGGGTCCCCTGCTGCACCAGCCGCTCCAGCCGCGCCAGCGATTCCAGATAGTCGCCGTACCCCAGCAGGATGATGCCGTCGGCCTTCTTGCTGTCTTCGTAGTCGGCCTGCCAGTCGCTGGACAGCTGCTGGAACGAGATCAGCAGGTCGTAGCCGTTCATCGCGCAGGCCCGGGTGATGCTGCCCAGCATGGACAGGAAGAACGGATTGATGGCCGACTCATCCGGCGTGGGGTCCTCGAAGAACAGCAACGCCAGCGTGCCGGAGTGCTGCCGGCGCAGGTTAGACGCGTTCTTGTCGACCTTGTAGTTGAGCTGTTCGGCGATGGCCAGGATGCGCTTGCGCGTCTCCTCGTTGACCATGGGGCTGCCGCGCAGGGCGCGCGACACGGTGGGCTGGGACACCCCGGCCAGATGCGCGATGTCCAGCGAGGTGGCTTTACCCTTGATAGGCGCGATCACGGACGGCTTCGACAGCGGACTGCAGGAGACCGGATCATGACACGCCTGCCAGCCGGGTTCGACCCCGGCCCGCCGCTGTAACCGCTCCCATCACCGTCAGGCCGAAGGTGCGGTGCGCGCGGCGCCGTGCAACTGGACACCGTCGGCGTCGGTGATGCTGACCGACACGTCGATGCCTTCGCGCACGCTTTCGGTGACCACGCAGAAATTCTCGAACTGGGCCAGGATGCGCTCCAGCGATGCATGCGCCGCACCGGCCTCGGCCAGCCGGATGTCGGCATGGATGTGGCCCACCCGCAGGCGGCCCTGCTCGTTGCGGACAAGCTCCGCCGTGGCCTGGGTCACCAGCTTGCCGGGGTTGTTCCTGAACTTGCGCAGCGCGAACAGCAGGCTGGCCGACAGGCAGTTGGCGACCGCGGACACCAGCAGGCGGGTGGGATTGGGGCCCTCGCCCTTGCCCAGCGGCTCAGGTTCGTCGGTCATCAGGCGGCGATGGTGGTTTCGTCGAAGCGGATGCGGAAGGCGTAGTCGCTTTCCTGCTCCAGCGTGATGCTGACCGTCTGGGATTCGCTCATGGGACACTCCGTTGGAAGATGGACTGGGTGGCAATCCGGATCATGGCATCGCACGACGGTTCCAGGGCATCCGCGCGAGCAGGCGCGCCATGCCGCAGAACCCGCTGACGCCCGCAAATACCAGCCCGACACCCACGAACCCGGACACCAGCAGCCAGTACGGCGACAGCACCGCGCCCAGCAGTACGCCTGCCAGCACCAGCGAGCCCGCTGCGATCTGCGCCTGGCGCATGAGTCCGATCGGCTGCGCGCGGTCGACATGCACGGGCAGGCCTGCGCGTTTCCACGCATCCAAGCCGCCGTCCAGCAGAAAGGCATGGCATCCGGCTGCCGCCGCCAGCTGCGCCGCGCTCGCCTGCGTACGCGCGCCAGAGCGGCAATGGAATATCACTGTCGTCGCCGTACCGTCCGGCAGCGACTGTCCTGACAGGACCGACCAGAGAACCGCGCCGGGGATATGTTCGCGCGCATGTTCGCCGGGACTGCGGATATCCACGAGCAGGGCACCGTGGTTGCGCATCTCCTGCGCCTGTTGCGGAAAAACGGAGGGAATGGTCATGGACTTCCTCAGGGGCAGTAGAGTTCTTTCAGCAGAGCGACGATCCGGCTCACGCGCGGGTCGGCAATGCGGTAAAGCACCGTCTGCGCTTCGCGCCGGCTGTCCACCAGGCCCGCTTCGCGCATGAGCGCCAGGTGCTGCGACAGCGCGGATGCACTCAGTCCAACCTCCTGCGCGAGCGCTCCCGCGCTGGACTCTCCCCGCGCGACCAGGGTGCAGGCCACCAGCAGACGGCCGTCATGGGCCAACGCGCGCATCAGCGCGGCGGCGTCGGCCGCGCTGGCACGCATCTGTTCCAGTTCACGTTGCTTGAAGGGCATGGGACGGGCTTTACTTTAGAATTGACTTAATTTAGTTTTTGCTAAATACAAAAGCAATCCCGGAAGGAGGCTTCATGACCAGTCCCGCGGTACACGCCCGGTTCGACCAGGCCACCAATACGGTCAGCTACGTGGCGTGGGACCCTGCCACGCGACAAGCGGCCATCATCGACCCGGTGCTGGACTACGACCATCGCACCGGCGTCGCGAGCCGGGCGTCGGCCGATGCGTTGCTGGCGTTCGCGGCCTCCGAAGGCCTCGCCATCGCCTGGATCCTGGAAACCCATGCGCACGCGGACCATCTTTCCGCCGCCCCGTACCTGAAACAGAAGACTGGTGCGCGGATCGGCATCGGCGAGCACATCCGCGACGTGCAGCGCGTGTTCGCTCCGGTGTTCAACCTGCCCTGCGTGAGCGGCGACGGAAACGGCTTCGACCACCTTTTCACCGATGGCGAAGCCTTCGCGCTGGGCGATCTGCGGGTGGAGGTGCTGCACACACCGGGGCACACCCCCGCATGCGTGTCGTACCGCATTGGCGACGTGGTGTTCGTCGGCGACACGCTGTTCATGCCGGACTACGGCACGGCGCGCGCGGATTTCCCCGGCGGCGATGCACGCACCCTGTTCCGCTCCATCCACAGGCTGCTCGCGCTACCGGCAGAGACCCGGCTGTTCATGTGCCACGACTACAAGGCACCTGGTCGCGACCAGTACGCGTGGGAAACGACGGTGGCGGAACAACGCGCGCGCAACGTCCATGTCGGGAACGGTGTCGATGAGGATGCGTTCGTCGCGATGCGCGAGGCACGCGACGCCACCCTGCCCCCACCCGCCTTGCTGCTGCCCTCCCTGCAGGTCAACATCCGCGCCGGCCAGCTGCCGGAACCGGAAACCAACGGCACGCGCTACCTGCGGATCCCGCTGTCGGGGCCGATGCCCTGACGCCGCGCCTCAGTGGCCGCCGGCATGGACGGCGGCATGCCCCTGCGTGGCCGCTCCCGTGCCGCAGTCCGCACTCAGCAGCGGCGAGTGGCGCAGCCACTCCGGATCCGGGTAGTAGGCGAACACGAACGATCCGCCGCGGATGGTGTCGATCAACGGGCGCGCCACCGCCGTGCGCACCGCCGGACACCCCAGGCTGCGGCCCAGCCGGCCCTGCGCGCGGATCAGGTCGTCGCTGACGTACGGCGCGCCGTGGATGACGATCGCGCGTTCGCGCGCCCTGTCGTTGAAACCGGGCTCCAGCCCGCGCAGCCGCAACGAGTAGCCGTTGCCCCCCTGATAGGACTCCTCGGTCTGGAATGCCCCCAGGCTGGACATGTAACTGCCGGTCGCATTGGAAAACCGCGTCGCCAGGTTCTCACCGGTATTGCGGCCATGCGCGACCAGTTCCTCGAACAGCAGGCGCTGGCGTTCCAGATCGAACACCCACAGCCGCGGCTGCGTGGATGGCCGCGAATAGTCGATCACGCTCAGCCGGTTGGCCGGGCTCGTGTCGCCACGCTTCAACGAGCAGGTCATCGCCCGCGCCGCCATCGACAAGACCTTGCGGTCCAGCGACGGCGCAGCGCGGTGCAGGGCTTCCACCATGCGTTCCGACGGCACCGTCGGGGGCGCGGCCAGGGCTGTGGCGGAACCGCACAGGACCAGCAGGCCTACGCACACAGGGAAAAGAGGATTCGTTCTCATCACGGACATCGGCAGTAAAGGGGCACACCAGCATCCCGACTCCGTCCGCAAGGCTCAGTGCGGCTCCGTTATAGGGGTGGCCGCGTCCGATTCCAAGACGGGCGCGGATTCCTGTTCCGCTGGCGTTGCGCGCACGCCCGGCAGATCCGACAGCAGGACCGTGGTGCCCGGTGTCAGGATGCCGTACAGGCGGCGCGAGAAGGCCTCCGGTATCCAGAACGACTGCATCAACGTACGCAGCGGCGGCATGGCCGTGTCCTGCGTACCGAGGATGCGGTGGGCGACCCAGCGATGTTCGCGCTGGGAGGGATCGAGCAGGCTGGGGATGTCCTCCAGGTCGGACGTCATCACCAGCAGCACTGTCCCGTTCAGCGACACGTCACGCACTACCTGCAGCGGCGCGGAACCGATCAGCACGCCATTGCGCAGCACGGAAACGCGGGCGTCGTGCAGGCTGACCAGGATGCTGACGGGGCCGTCCGGGGCTGCCTCAGGATTCCACTGCACCTCGTAGGGGCTGGCCGGCATCGTCACGGCCTGCCCGCCGGCGGTCACCGGCGCCAGCACGGCCGGATGGACCACACTGGCCGGTGACGCCTCGGCGTTGGCCACCACCACCGAATCGCCGCGCTGGGTGATGGCGAACAGCTTCTCCGCGAACGCGTGCGGCAGCCGCACGCAGCCATGCGAGGCGGGATACCCGGGCAGGTTCCCGCCATGCAGGGCGATGCCGTCCCACGTCAGCCGCTGCATGTGCGGCATCGGCGCATTGTTGTAGAGGTTGGAGCGATGGTCCCTGTTCTTCTGCAGGATGGTGAACACACCGGTCGGCGTGTCTTTCCCCGCCTTGCCCGAGCTGATCGTCGAGACGCCGATGGCGATGCCGTTGCGGTACACGTAGGCGCGCTGCTCATCCAGGCTGACCACCAGCACGATGGGGCCCTCCGGCGCGATCTGCGGGTACCACAGGAACTCGCCGGGTTTCAGCGAGCGGGCATCGGTGGCGGGCTGGACGACGGCCGCCACGGGCGCTGCGCGCACTGCTCCGCTCGTGAAGGCGAACGCGGCTACGACGAGCGCCGATAGGCATCGGGACAGGATGCATTTCATGCCGGGTCAGCCCGCCAGTACCACGTGGCGCAGCGCCGCGTATTCGGCGGGCACCGGATCCGCATGCGCCGGCCGCGCCAGCAGGTCGGCCAGCGCGGGGGGAACCTCCACCGCACGGCCGATCAGGGGTTCGACGACGCTTTCGAATTTGGCGGGATGCGCGGTCGCGGCTACGGCCCAGTCCCCCGTCTCACCGTGCGCACGCAGATCCTCCAGCACCTTTACCGCGGTGGCCGTGTGCGGGCAATGCACTTCGCCATGCACGCGGTAACGGCGCGCGATCACCTCGCGGATGGTCGCGTCGTCGACACTGACCGACGAGAAACCCTCGCGCAGTGCGGCGTCGTCTCCCCCGAAGAGCCAGCGCAGCCGCTCGAAGTTGCTCGGCGCACCGACATCCATCGCATTGGCCAGCGTGGCGACGCTGGCCCGTGGCAGGTAGTCGCCACCGGCGAAGAAGTCCGGCAGCACGCGATTGGCATTGGTCGCCAGCACGATGCGCCCCAGCGGCACGCCCAGCGCACGCGCGAGCATCGCGGCCAGGGCATTGCCCAGATTGCCCGTCGGGATGACGAAATGCAGCGGTCGGCCGGTGCGCGCATGGTGCGAGAGCCCGGCGTGCGCGTAGTAGCTCATCTGCGGCAACAACCTGCCCAGGCTGATGCTGTTGGCCGAACTCAACGGTGCCTGGCGCTGCAGGTCGGCATCGTTCAATGCCTGTTTCACCAGGGCCTGGCAGTCATCGAACGAACCCGCCACCCGCAACGCGGCGATGTTGTCGCCGAAGCAACCCAACTGGTGCGCCTGCCGCGGTGACACCCGGCCATCGGGATACAGCACCACCACACGCAACCCGGGTTGACGATGGAACGCGGCCGCGACCGCCGCCCCCGTATCGCCGGACGTGGCCACCAGGATCGTCAACGGTGTGGTGGCGCCGCGTCGCAGCCGCGCCAGGCTGGCAGCGAGGAACCGCGCGCCCACATCCTTGAACGCCGCCGTGGGCCCATGGAACAGTTCGAGGACATGATCGCCTGGCGTCGCCAGCGCACGCAGCGGCGCAGGGAAATCGAAGGCCTCGCGACAGATGGCTGCCAGTTCGGGCGCCAGGCCGTCGCCGGCGAAGAACGGTTGCAGCAGCACGCTCGCGGTTTCGGCCATGTCGCGACCGGGCGCCAGCAGGCGCGCCGCCGGCAGCGTTTCGGGCACATAGAGGCCGCCATCCGGTGCGAGTCCGGCGGCGATCGCCTGGCTCAGCGTGGCGGCGGGGGATGCATGACGGGTGGAGATGAAGTTCATCGTGCTCACGGGATGACGACGTCCAGGTCTTCGGGATGGGGCAGCACTTCCGCGCCGGTGGCATTGATCGGCGACACCCAGGCCTGGCTGGTGAATCCTGCTTCGGCGAATGCCTGCTGCACCCGCGGCGCGGCCTTCTCGGCCGCGCCGCGCGATTCGAACCAGGCGAACACACTGGGGCCCGCCCCGGAAATGCTGGCACCCATGGCGCCGGCATCGAGCGCCGCCTGCTTGGCGGCCGGGAAGCCGGCGATCAGCGGCGCACGGCGCGGCTCCACCAGCACGTCGCGCAGACCCTCGCGCACCAGCGCCGCATCACCGGCGTGGCACCCTGCCAGCACCAGCGCCAGGTGGGCGCTCTGTGCGACGAATTCCTTCAGCTCGTAACTGCCCTGCAACGCGGCACGTGCACGGCGCGTTTCCAGGATGGCATCGGGATGTACCAGCACGCTGTGCCAATCCTCCGGCACCGGGATGCGGACCAGCCGCTCGGCCGTCGACAGCACCAGCCCACCCAGCAGCATCGGCCCCAGATTGTCGCCGTGCTTGCCGCCGCTGGCCACGGCCTCGCCCACCAGTGCATGCGGGTAGAGCTGTTCGCGGGTGAGCGGCCTGTCCAGCAGTTCGTTGGCCGCCACCAGCGCGGCCACGCAGGAGGCGGCCGACCCGCCCATGCCGGAACCCAGCGGAATGCCCTTCTCGATCTTCACCTCGAAGCCGAACGGCAACGCCAGCGCCTCGCGCAGCGAGATCAGCGCCGCACCGGCGGTGTTCGCCGGCGCATCCAGTGGCAGGTCGATCGTGGCCCCGTGGATGGCGGCAATGCGCACCTCGGCCTGCTCTATGCGGCGGACGGTGACGGTATCGCCGACGCCTTCGATGACGTGGCCCAGGATGTCGAAACCGACGCCGACGTTACCGACCGACGCGGGGGAAAACGCGGTGGCCTGCAGCTTCATCGTTGCCCCCCCGCGCTGCCGTTCACCTTTCTGTTCTCCATATCCACTTCCTGCCTCACAGCCTTGCTCCCTGCCCCGCGGCCACCCGCAGCACATCGGCGAAGACGCCTGCCGCGGTCACTTCGGGACCCGCGCCGGGGCCCTGCACGATCAGGGGATTGTCGCAGTAGCGACGCGTGGTGAACTGCACGATGTTGTCGGTCAGGCGCAGGTTGGCGAAGGCATGCGCCAGCGGCACCTCGACCAGCCCCACGCTGGCCTTGCCTTCCGCATCCAGCCGCGCGACGTAGCGCAGCACATTGCCGGCGGCGCGCGCGTTGGCCAGCCGCTGCGCGAACGCCGCGTCCACTTCGTCCAGACGCGCCATGAAATCCTCGACGCTGGCCTCGCGCAGCGATGCGGGCACCAGACTTTCCACCTGCACGTCATCCAGCGTCAGCTCGCGACCGGCTTCGCGCCCCAGGATCACCAGCTTGCGGGCCACGTCGGTACCGGACAGGTCATCGCGCGGATCGGGTTCCGTATAGCCCAGGCCACGGGCCTCGGCGACCAGCTGCGAGAACGGGACGCTGCCGTCGAACCTGTTGAACAGCCAGGCCAGGGTGCCCGAGAAGATGCCTTCCACCGACACCACCGAATCGCCCGTATCGACCAGATCGCGCAGCGTGGAGATCACCGGCAGGCCGGCGCCCACGGTGGCCTCGTAGCGGAAGCGGGCACCACTGGTGGCGGCCGACTCGCGGATGGCGCGGTAGCGCGCCAGCGGACCGGCACCGGCCTGCTTGTTGGGCGTCACCACGTGGATGCCGGCCGCGAGCCAGTCGGCATAGCGGTCGGCCACTTCCGGGCTGGCACTGCAGTCGACGATCACCGCATGCGGCATGTGCGCGGCCAGCAGATGCCGGGTGAAGTGGTCCAGGTCCACCGCCTGCGGGCTGGCGGCGAAACGCTCGCGCCAGTCGCCGCCGATGCTGCGGTCGTCCAGCAGCATCCTGCGGCTGGATGCGATCGCACGCAGGCGCAGGTCCACATTGGCCTTGCCCAGCAGTTGCGGCTGCGCGGCGCGCAGTTGTTCGATCAGGGTGGCGCCCACGTTGCCGGGCCCGATCACGCCCACCGCGAACGTCTGCGGCGACAGCCAGAAGCCCGCATGCGCGGCGCGCAGCGCCTTGGTGGCGTCCGCGCTGTCGATGGCGACGGAGATGTTGCGCTCCGACGACCCCTGCGCGATGGCGAGGATGTTCACCCGTGCGCGGCCCAGCGATTCGAACAGGCGCGCGGCGACGCCCGGCTGCCCGGCCATGCCGTCACCGACCGCGGCCAGCACGCTGACGCCTTCGGTCAGTTGCACGCGCTGCACCTGGCCGACGTTGAGTTCATGCGCGAACGCATTGAGCAGCGCGCCCTGCGCGCGCGCCGCTTCGATGCGCTTGACCACGCAGCAGATCGAATGCTCCGAAGACCCCTGCGAGATCATCACCACCGACACGCGCGCGTCGCGCAGTGCGGCGAACACCCGCTCGGCCGTGCCGGGCACGCCGATCAGGCCGGTGCCTTCCAGGTTCAGCACCGCCAGGTCGGGGCTCAGCGTCAGGCCCTTCACCGGGCCGGACACATCGCGATCGGCGGTGATGCGCGTGCCCGGGTGCTCCGGGTGGAAGGTGTTGCGGATGATGATCGGCAGGCCGCGTTCGATGGCGGGCGACATGGTCTGCGGGTGCACGACCTTGGCCCCGAAGTACGCCAGTTCGCAGGCCTCGTCGTAGCTGAGGGTTTCCAGTTGCACGGCTTCCGGCACCACGCGCGGATCGGCGGACAGCACGCCGTCCACGTCGGTCCAGATGTGCAGTTCGGCCGCATCGTAGAGGGCCGCGAAGATGGCCCCGGAATAGTCGCTGCCATTGCGGCCCAGCGTGGTGATGCGGTCGCTGCGGTCGCGCGCGACGAAGCCGGTGGCGACCACGCGGCGCTGCGGATGCGCCGCACGCCAGTCCGCCAGGCGCTGCGCGCTGAGCGTCCAGTCGACCTCCACACCCAGGTCGCTGCGGTCCACCACCAGCACCTCCCGCGCATCGAGCACCGAACAGTCCTCGCCGAGCGTACGCAGGTAATCGCCCAGCAAGCGGGCCGACAGGACTTCGCCCAGCCCCTGCACGCGGTCCAGGACTTCCCGCGGCAGCTCGCCGATCACGCCCAGCGCGGCCAGGATCTGTGCGAGCTGCTCGAAACGTTCGTCCAGCCACTCCAGCGTCGCGCCGGCATGCTCGCCCAGCAGGGACACCGCCGCGCCCCGATGGCGGGCCCGCAGTTCGTGCCAGCGTTCGCGCCACTCTTCCTGCCCGCGCGACGCCAGTTCGGCCAGCTCGATCAGGGCGTCGGTGACCCCCTTCATCGCCGACACCACGGCAACCTGCACGTCCTCCTGACGGGCCTGCAGCAACCCCGCGACATGGCGGTAACGGTCGGCATCGGCCACGGAGGTGCCGCCGAACTTGTGGACGACGGTGCGGAGCTTGGGTTGTTCGACTTCGGCGCTGCGGGACGACATGGGTCTGGAACCTCGAGTGGGAGGCCCGGCGCGCATCAGGAGTTGGGGTTGCCCTGCATCCTGATCCGGGTGCGGGGCCGTGGTCTGCGGATTACGCGAACACAACCAGCCGCACCCGACGAGTCAGGGTGGTAATGGTGGTGGTAATAAGGGCCGTGCCCGCCGCCATGGCGTCGCCGGCCGGCCGGCGGGCCTGCGCGGGGACGATCCGTGGGTGGCGTGCGGAAACGTGCATGCCCTAAGGGAAACATGAAGCCCCGGGGGGCTGTCAAGCGCTGCAATGCAACAATCGGGGAGCGATCGATGGATGCATCTGAAACGATCCCTGCACCTGCTACAGCACGCGGGTCATGAAGACGCTGTTGGGATCGTCCACGTAGTCGGCAAACGGCGCGCAGGCCACGAAACCCGCACCGGTGTACAGGGCGCGCGCAGGTGCGAAGTAGTCCATCGAGCCGGTTTCAAGGCTCACCCGCCGGTAGCCGCGCCGGATCGCCTCATCGACCAGATGATCCAGCATGCGCGAGGCTACGCCCCGGCGCAGGTACGCCTGCGCGGTGCGCATGGACTTGATCTCGCCGTGAGCGTCGTCGATGTGACGGAGCGCACCGCAGCCCGCCAGCGCATCGCCCTCCCACAGGCTCCAGAAGCGGATGCCGGGCTGGCGAAGGCCGTCGAGGTCGAGTGCGTGCACGCTTTCCGGAGGCGATGTCCGGTGCATCCAGGCCAAGTGTTCCTGCAGCAACGCGATGACGGCCGGGTGCTGCAGCGTGTCGGCGCGAATCTCCACAGGTCCTCTCCGCGCACGGCGCGAAACCAGGCAGGCGATGGAACGTTGGTGACCCCGGCGCGATTCGAACGCACGACCTGTCCCTTAGGAGGGGACCGCTCTATCCAGCTGAGCTACGGGGCCTTGCCGCGGATTCTCGCATGATCGCCGCTGAGGGCGAAGCCGTGCCTGAAGCCGGGGTGCGTCCCCGGCGTTCCGGGGTCGGCCGTCGGGCTGGCGCGCTCTGCTAAAATCGGGGTTCCCCAGGGCGCCCCGCGCGCCCGACACCGTCTTCTGGAGCACGCATGCCCACCGATCTTCTCAAGGCCCTGGGCCTTGGCAGCACCAATTCCGGCACCTACCTCGGCAGCGGCGAGTGGTCCACCACCACCGATGCCGGCCTGCTGCAGTCGATCAACCCGACCACCAACGAGGTGATTGCCGAGGTCCACGCCAGCAGCCAGGCCGACTACGAGAAGATCGTCCAACGCGCCCAGGCCGCCTTCAAGGTGTGGCGCACCACCCCCGCGCCGCGTCGCGGCGAAGCCGTGCGGCTGTGCGGCGAAGCGCTGCGCAGGCACAAGGACGCGCTGGGCTCGCTGGTCGCGCTGGAAATGGGCAAGAGCAAGCCCGAGGGTGACGGCGAAGTGCAGGAGATGATCGACATCGCCGACTTCGCCGTGGGCCAGAGCCGCATGCTGTACGGCTACACCATGCACTCCGAGCGCCCCGGCCACCGGATGTACGAGCAGTACCACCCGCTGGGCCTGGTGGGCATCATCAGCGCGTTCAACTTCCCGGTCGCGGTGTGGGCGTGGAACTCGTTCCTGGCCGCCATCTGCGGCGACATCTGCATCTGGAAGCCGTCCAACAAGACGCCACTCACCGCGATCGCCAGCATGAAGATCTGCAACGAGGCGCTGAAGGCCGGCGGCTTCCCGGACATCTTCTTCCTGATCAACGACGCGGGCGTCGAACTGGCGCAGCAGTTCGTCGACGACAAGCGCATCCCGCTGATCAGCTTCACCGGCTCCACCCAGGTCGGCCGCACCGTCGGCGAGCGCGTCGCCCGCCGCATGGGCCGCAGCCTGCTGGAGCTGGGCGGCAACAACGCCATCATCCTGGACGAAACCGCCGACCTGAAGCTGGCCATCCCCGGCATCGTGTTCGGCGCGGTCGGCACCGCCGGCCAGCGCTGCACCACCACGCGCCGCCTGATCGTGCACGAATCCATCTACGACACCGTACTGTCCACGCTGATCAAGGCGTACAAGCAGGTGGAAGGCAAGATCGGCGACCCGCTGGACCCGGCCAACCTGATGGGCCCGTTGAACAGCCAAGCGGCCGTGCAGCAGTTCCTCGCGTCCATCGAGAAAGCCAAGGCCAGCGGCGGTACCGTCGAGACCGGCGGCACCGCGATCGACCGCCCGGGCAACTTCGTGCTGCCGGCCATCATCACCGGCCTGAAGAACTCCGACGAGGTTGTGCAGCACGAGACCTTCGCGCCGATCCTGTACGTGATGAAGTTCAGGACGCTGGACGAAGCCATCGACATGCAGAACGCCGTGCCGCAGGGCCTGTCCTCGTCGATCTTCACCCAGAACGTGAAGGCGGCCGAGCAGTTCCTGTCCGCGGCCGGTTCCGACTGCGGCATCGCCAACGTCAACATCGGCACCAGCGGCGCCGAAATCGGTGGCGCGTTCGGTGGCGAGAAGGAAACCGGTGGCGGACGCGAGTCCGGCTCGGACGCCTGGAAGGTCTACATGCGCCGCCAGACCAACACCATCAACTACTCCGACTCGCTGCCGCTGGCGCAGGGCATCAAGTTCGACCTGTAGTCTGTGCACGGCCGGCGCCTCCCGGGCGCCGGCCGCAACGCCCTTACCGGAACACACAGGACCCCTGCCCTGTCCATGTATTCGCTCGCACGCCCCTTCCTCTTCGGCCTGGACGCCGAACATGCCCACGGACTGGGGCTCAAGGCCTTGGACCTGGCGTACCGCACCGGTACCAGTCCGCTGTTGGCCCGCCCCGTCACCCCCATGCCCACCAAGGTGATGGGCCTGACCTTCCCCAACCCGGTCGGCTTGGCCGCCGGTCTGGACAAGAACGGCGCCCACATCGATGCCTTGTTCGCGCTGGGGTTCGGCTTCGTCGAGATCGGCACGGTCACGCCAAAGCCCCAGCCCGGCAACCCCAAGCCGCGCATGTTCCGCCTGCCGCAGCACCAGGCGGTGATCAACCGCCTGGGCTTCAACAACGAAGGCGTCGATGCGCTGGTCCGCAACGTGGAAGCCGCGCGCCGGGACCGCGGCCTGCTGGGCATCAACATCGGCAAGAACAAGGACACCGCCAACGAACGCGCGGCCGCCGACTACCTGTATTGCCTGGAGCGCGTCTATCCGCTGGCCGACTACATCACGGTCAACATCTCCTCGCCCAACACCGCCGGACTGCGCGAGTTGCAGGAGGAACAGGCGCTGCGCCATCTGATCGGCACGCTGCGCGACGCGCAGGAAGAGCTGAGCGCGCAGCACGGCAAACGCGTGCCGATGCTGGTCAAGATCGCGCCCGACCTGTCCGACAGCGACATCGATGCGGTGGCGCGCGTGCTGGGCGACATGGCGGTCGATGGCGTCATCGCCACCAACACCACGGTCTCGCGCATAAGCGTGCACGAGCATCGCCACGCACACGAAACCGGCGGCCTCTCCGGCGCGCCGCTGATGGGCCAGGCCACGCTGGTGCTGCGCCGCATGCGCACGCGCCTGCCCGACCACATTCCGCTGATCGGCGTGGGCGGCATCATGTCCGGTGCCGATGCCGTGGCGAAGATGTCCGCCGGCGCATCGCTGGTGCAGTGCTACACCGGCCTGGTGTATCGCGGTCCGGAGCTGATCCGCGAATGCGTGGAAGCCATCCGCCGCCGCCGCGAAGCGCCGAGCCGCGGCGCCGTGGCGCCGGAATGAGCCCGCCCTGGCAGCTGCTGGAAAACGCGCCGCTGCAAGCGCGCAATACATTCGGCATTGCCGCCACCGCGCCGTGGCTGGTCGAGGTGAATGAGGTCGCCGCCCTGCCGGACGTGCTGGCATTGCCGCAGGTGGTGCAGGCGCCGTCGCTTGTCATCGGCGGCGGCAGCAACCTGCTGTTCGCGGGCGACCCGGAAGGCGCGGTGATTTCGCTGGCGACACGCGATGTCCGCGTGCTCTCGCAGCAGGCCGACCACGCCATCGTGCGTGCCGACGCCGGCATGCCCTGGCACCCGCTGGTGATGTGGACGCTGGCGCAGGGCCTGTGCGGACTGGAGAACCTGGCCCTGATCCCCGGCACCGCGGGCGCGTCGCCCATCCAGAACATCGGCGCGTACGGCACCGAGGTGGGCGAGTTCATCCACGTGGTGGAAGCCCTGGACCGCACCACCGGCGAACTGCAGCGCCTGGACCGCACCGCCTGCGCGTTCGCCTACCGCGACAGCGTGTTCAAGCATCATCCCGACCGTTATCTGGTGACGGCGGTGGAGTTCGCCCTGCCACGCACGCCGGCACTGCGCCTGGACTATGCAGGTATCCGCGAGGAGCTGACGGCGATGGGTGTCGCCACCCCCTCCGCGCGCGATGTCGCCGACGCGGTGGTGCGCATCCGCAGCCGCAAGCTGCCCGACCCTGCGGTGGTTGGCAATGCGGGCAGCTTTTTCAAGAATCCCATCGTCTCCCAGGCCCAGGCCGATGCTCTGCTGGTGGACTATCCGACGCTGCCGGTGTTCCGGGGCGATGCCCCGCACAACCGCAAGCTCTCCGCCGCGTGGATGATCGAAGCCTGCGGGTGGAAGGGCCACCGCGACGGCGACGCTGGCGTTTCGGCCGACCATGCGCTGGTGCTGGTCAACCATGGCAATGCCAGCGGCGCGCAGCTGCTGGCGCTGGCGCGTCGCATCGCCGCCTCGGTGCATGCGCGCTTCGGCATCGCCATCGAACCGGAACCGAAGGTCATCGGGGCCCGCTGGTAGGCGCCCGGCAGCCGCATGCCCGCCATTCCCACCCACCTCCGCGCCGCCTTGCTGATGCTGGGCAGCACCGTGCTGTTCGCGCTGATGGTGGTGGCGATCCGGCTGGCTTCGGCCACGCTGCACACGTTCGAGATCGCGTTCTTCCGCAATTTCTTCGGCCTTGTCGCGGCCGCCCCGCTGCTGCTCAGGCACGGACCGGGATTCCTGAAGACCGACCAGTTCCCGCGCTATCTGTTCCGCTGCGTGATCGGCATCTGCTCGATGCTGGCGGGCTTCTGGGCCATCGGCCACCTGCCCCTGGCGCAGGCGGTGTCGCTGTCGTATTCCACGCCGATCTTCGTGACCCTCGCCGCGGCCGCACTGTTGAACGAGAAGGTCCGCGCGCGGCGCTGGACCGCGGTGATCCTGGGCTTCGTGGGCGTGCTGGTGATCGTGCGGCCGGGTTCGTCCGCGTTCACCGCCGATGCGCTGGTTGCGGTGCTGGCCGCGGTGATGAGCGCCATTGTCGCCATCCAGATCAAGCAACTCTCGCAGACCGAGCCCGCCGACCGCATCGTCATCTACACCACGCTGCTGTGGGTGCCCATGTCGTTGATACCGGCCGTGGGCGTGTGGGAATGGCCGCAGGGCATCACCTGGGTCTGGGTGGTGGCGGCGGGCTTCCTGGGCACCGGCGGCCACATGCTGTGGACGCGGGCGCTGAAACAGGGGGAAGTCTCCGCGCTGACGCCCATCAGCTTCATGCAGCTGCCGGTGGTGGCGGTCTTCGGCTGGTGGCTGTTCGACGAAAGCCTGGACCGCTGGACGTTGCTCGGCGCCAGCATCATCTTCGGCGCCAACGCCTACATCGCCCACCGCGAGGCCGTGCTGTCGCGCCGGTCCGCGTCCGAAGCGGCGAGTTCGGCGGCCAAGCCCGGCGAGTGATCAGCCCTGCCTGCCGGGTCGCCTGCCTTCCCGGTAACGGTTGACGAACTCCATCTCGGGTTCGTCCAGGTCCTTCGGATCCGCGGCCAGCAGGGGCGCCACGTAGCGCCCGTGCAGCGCGTCCGCATCGGCGGGACGCCCGAGTTCGCGATAGACGTCGATCAGGTTCCACGCCGCGGTCCGTGTCTCGACGTGTTCCTCGCCGTACACCGTGCGACGCAGCGCGAACAACTCCAGGTACTGCGCCAGCGCCAGGTCCAGCTTCGCGGTCTTGCGCAGGGCTTCGGCGCGGATGACCATGGCCATCTGCGCCTGCGGGTGCTTGCCACCCAGCACCTTCAACGCCAGTGGCTGCGTGTCGGCCAGCAGCGCCAGGGCCGCTTCGGGCTGGCGGGCATTCAGCAGCGTGCCGGCGTGGTTGACCAGGATCGACAGCGTGTCGGGATGGGTCGGGCCGAGCGTGCGGCTGCGGACGGCGATGACCTGCTGTTCGAGCGGCAGCGCGGCGGCATAGTCCTCCAGCCGCGCGAAGGCGGTGGCCAGGTTCAGGCGCGTACGCACGGTCTGCGGATGATCGCGCCCCAGCACGCGTTCGCGCGCCGCCAGCACGTCCTTCATCATCGGCAGTGCGGTTTCCGCCTCGCCCGAATCCACCATCATCGTCGCCAGCGTGCCGCGCGCCTGCAATGCCACCGGATGCTCGCTGCCCAGCTTGCGGATGTAGGTCGTCGTGAGCTGCTGCTGCATTTCCACGGCCGCCTGCTTTTCCCCGCCCATGATGCGCAGTACCGCCAGGTTGCCCATCGCGGACAGGGTTTCGTCATGATCGGGGCCCAGCACTTCGGTGCGCAGCCGCACGACCTTCTCCATGTTGGCGCGGGCTTCGTCGATCTCGCCGAGCGAGCGCTGCGTCGCCGCCAGGTTGTTCAAGGCCTCCAGCGTGCCGGCATCGCGTTCGCCCGCCGTCGCCAGCAACCGGTCATGCACCGCCTGCACCATGCCTTTGGCGCGCGGACGGTCGCCGCGCGCAGAGATCACCTGCGCCTGCGCCAGTTCCAGCTTCACGCGCGTGCGGTCGTTCACTGGCAGACCCAGCGAACGCGGCAACGCCGCACGCAGCAGCGCGTCCGCCTGGTCGATGTGCGCACCCTCGAGCAGGGCCTGCACCTGCGCCTCGCGTGCCTGGAGCGTCGCCTGCGCGCCCTCCCCAAGGGTGCGGCTGCGGTAGTCCGCCACCTGCCCGAACTGCGCGGCCGCCTTGTCGTGCAGACCGATGGCCGCGTAGACGCGCGCCACCGATTCCCGCAGGTCGGCGGCCACCGCAGGCTGATCGGCGAAGTCGCGTGCGATGGCGTCTTCCGCATGGGCCAGCAACTGGCGATCGACCAGACTTCGCGCCAGGTCCACCGTACTGGTTTTCGCCAGCGTGCTGCCGAAGTTCTCGGCGGCCGCCGGGTCGACCTCTGCCACCTGGCGGTAGAGTCCTTCGGACAGGCCGACGCCCATGGTCTCGATGTCGATGTCTTCCAGCATCGACTGCTGGAACGCGGCAACCTTCTCCAGCTCCGCCCGGCGCGCTTCGGCCTCGGCTTTCTGCGTGCGCGCCTGCTGCAGGCCGTACAACGACAGGCCCAGGCCACCCAGCAACGCCAGCAGCACCGCGCACGCCGCGGCGACGGCGGTGCGGTGGCGGCGCACGAACTTGCCCCACAGGTAGCCGCGGCGCGCGGGCGCGGCCTGCACGGGCTTGCCGTCCAGGTAGCGCTGCAGGTCCTCGCCCAGCGCAGCGGCCGACGCGTAACGTGCTTCGCGTTCGTGCTGCAGCGCCTTCAGCACCACCCAGTCCAGGTCGCTGCGCAGTGCGCGGTGCATGTCGGAAAGGCTGAGGCCGCGACTGACGGCGACTTCACGCGCCTGCTCCGCAGGCAGGGTCGCCAGCCTGGCCGACGGCGCCGCGGCGACCAGCGTGTCGGCCGACCAGGTCTCGCCCACGGCATCGGGCCGCACGCCGGTGATCAGCTCGTACAGCACCACCCCCAGCGAATAGACGTCGCTGCGCGTGTCCACCCGGGCGGCGTCTCCACTGGCCTGTTCCGGGCTCATGTACTCGGGCGTGCCCGCGTGCTCGAACCCGGCATCCCCCTGCGCGAGCGTGGCCGCGGTGGCGATGCCGAAATCGATGATCTTGGGCAACGGCCGGCCATCGATGGTGTCCACCAGCAGGTTGGCCGGCTTCAGGTCGCGGTGCACCACGCCCTTGTGGTGCGCGTGCTGCACGCCCTCGCAGATGCGGATGAACAGCTCGATGCGCTGGCGCAGCGGCAGCTGCCGCTCGTGACAGTAGCGGGTCAGCGGACTGCCTTCGATCAACTCCATGGCGAAGAACGGGAACCCGTCACCGGTGGTGCCGGCGTCATAGATCTGCGCGATGGCGGGGTGGCGCATCTGCGCCAGCAACTGGCGTTCCACTTCGAAATAGGCCAGATGGCGCGCCTGCAGCCGTTGCGAACGCAACAGCTTCAACGCCACCGTGCGACGCACCGGTTCCAGTTGCGCGGCGCGGTAGACCTCGCCCATGCCGCCACGCCCCAGCAGGCCTTCGATGCGGTAGTGCCCCAGGCGCGCGCCGGGTGCCAGCGTGCCATCGGCCGCCAGCGCGGCCTCATCCACGCGCGTGGCCAGGCTCTCGGTAGGCGCAAGATCGTCGTACGGGTGCTGCGTGCTCATGCCACGTCCCCCTGTGGAATGCCCATGGTAGCGGAACGCCCTGCGGCCACGCGCCGATGGCGCTAAACTCGGGGTCCGTCCGGCCATCCCCCACCGCATGTCCACGGAAAAGCAGGACCCCACCACCACCCTACGCACGGTATTGAGCGGCGGCCCACGCCCGCTGTCGCCGCGCTCGGCGTGCGTGGTGGTGATCCAGGGCGAGGGCCTGGGACGGCGTGCGGACATCGACGGCCGGCGCATCGTGGTGGGCCGCTCGCAGGAAGCCGACCTGCACATTCCGCACAAGAGCGTCTCGCGCCAGCACTGCGAGATCTGGCGCGAAGGCGATGCGTACCGGGTGCGCGACCTGGGTGCGACCAATGCCACGCGGTTGAACGACACGCCGGTGCAGGAAGCGCCACTCAACGACGGCGACCACCTGACACTGGGCGAAAGCGTGCTGAAGTTCATCAGCCACAGCAGCGTGGAAGCGCACTACCACGAAGAGATCTACCAGCTGGCCACGCACGACGCGCTGACCGAGATGTACAACCGCCGCCACTTCATCGAAACGGTGGACCGGGAAATCGCGCGCGCCATGCGCCATCAGCGGCCGCTGACGATGTGCATCATCGACGTGGACCTGTTCAAACCGATCAATGACCGGTACGGCCATATTTCCGGCGACAACGTGCTGAAGCAGATCGCCGGCCTGGTGCGCCGGCACGTACGCAACGACGATGCCGCCGCGCGCATCGGTGGCGAGGAGTTCGCCGTGCTGCTGCCGGAGTGCGACGCGGAAGCCGCCTACGGCTTTGCCGAACGCCTCCGCGAAGCCGTGGCCGGCGTGCTGTTCCGCCCCGGCGGCGATCCGCAGTCCATCACCGTCAGCATCGGCATCGCCGCGCTGACGCCCGAACGCGACACCTGCGGCCGCATGATGGCCGCCGCCGACGCCGCGCTGTACCGCGCCAAGAGCGAAGGCCGCAATCGGGTGTGCATCGAACACTAGCGGTCCGTAGCGCTCCCGGGTGAGGCACCTGGCCTGTCGATGAGGCTGACGCCCAGCCCCGCGTCCCGCCAGGCGTCAATGCCTCCCCGCAGCGGCAGCACGTCCCGGTAGCCGGCGCGCCGCAGTTTGCCGGCCATCCAGGCCGCGGAGACTTCATCGGGGCAGGCGCAATAGATGACGATCTTCTGTTCGCGCGGATAGGTGGACAGGATGCCGTCCAACTGGCGCTCGTCGGCGAAGACCGCGCCGGGGATGACATACGGATCGACATCGCGGAAACCGGGCGCGCGGATGTCGAACACCACCGGCGCCGCGCCATCGCGCAGCAGGCCGGCCAGTTCGTCCACCTCGATGCGTGCGGCCTCCAGCGAGCGGAACAGCGCACGACGGCGCCACCAGCGCCAGCCGACGTACGCCGCCAGCAGCACGCCGATGATCACGCCCGCGCCGGTGCCCAGTTGCGAGAGCGTATCGATGACGGTTTCCACCTGGCTGGAGAACACCACGCCCAGCCCGAGTCCCAGCCCCGCCCACAGGGCCGCGCCCAGGCCGTCGTAACGCAGGAACGGCGGCAGCGATGCCTGCATGGCGCCGGCCATCGGCACCGACACCATCGACAGGCCGGGGACGAACTTGGCCACCGACAGCACGCGGATGCCGAAGCGGCCATAGAAGCGCTCGGTGCGCTTCATGCAGGTGTCGCGCGACAGCGACAACCGGCACAGCGTCTGCAGGGTCCTGTTCCCGTAGCGGCGACCCGCATAGAACCACACGCTGTCGCCGACCAGGCTGGCGGCCACCGAGACCGCCAGCACGCCCAGCAGCGGCAGCCACATGGTCTCCGGTTGCATGGCCAGACCCGCGCCGACCAGGATGAGCGTGGGCATCGCCGGCACGGGCAGCCCCAACGACAACGCCAGCACGTTGACGAACACCAGCACCACGCCGTATTTGTCGATCAGGTCCTGCATCGGAATCCCCGGGAAGCGCGCCGGCGCGGCGGAAGGGCACGCGGCGCCCGATCATGTTCCGCCTGCCGATGGTCCGCGGCAAGCGGCGTGCACGCAACGATGCGTTACGGCCCGTCTTTGCGCACTGGCATACCGGCCACGGCGCCGGGCACACTGGCGACCGGGCACGCAACGGCGACGGACACATGAAGACCCTCGGCATGATCGGCGGCATGAGCTGGGAATCCACCCTGCCCTACTACCGCGTGGTCAACGAAACGGTGCGTGCGCAGCTGGGCGGGCTGCATTCGGCGCGGCTGGTGCTGTACAGCGTGGATTTCGACGACATCGAACGCCTGCAGCGCGCCGGCGACTGGTCGGCGGCCGGGGACGCGATGGCCGATGCCGCCCGCGCACTGCACGCCGCCGGCGCCGACCTGCTGATCCTCTGCACCAACACCATGCACAAGGTCGCCGGTGCCATCGAGGCGGCCACGCCGCTGCCGTTGCTGCACATCGCCGATGCCACCGCCGATGCCATCCGTGCCGCAGGACTGGCGCGCGTGGGCCTGCTGGGCACGCGCTTCACCATGGAACAGGATTTCTACCAGGCGCGGCTGCGCGCGCACGGCATCGAGACGCAGGTGCCCGGCGCCATCGACCGCGACGAGGTGCACCGCATCATCTACGAAGAACTCTGCATGGGGCAGGTTCGCGAGGCGTCCCGCCAGCGCTTCCGGGACATCATGGCGCGCCTGGTGGAATCCGGTGCGGAAGGCATCATCCTGGGCTGTACCGAGATCATGCTGCTGGTCCAGCCGGGCGATACCGGGGTGCCGACCTTCGACACCACCACCCTGCATGCACGGGCCGCGGCCCTGCAGTGCATCGCCGGGCCCTGAATCGCGCAGCGGCGTGTTGCGGCGCATGATCCGCGCGCGCCCGGCGGCCCCGCATCCGGCTCCCAAGGGGGCATAAGCGGTCACTCCGGGGGGTCTGCGCAGCCAGATGCGCGGCCCTCACGCGCACTTAATTCCCCTTGCGGCATCACCTCACACCCTACGGCGCTGTACGGAGCCGCAGGCACGGCACGTCGCGCGTTGCATCCCGGTTGTACGTCGTCATCTGGCCGCTACGGAGGGTTCGATCATGGTCATGTCGTTTCGCCCCGCACGTTTCCCCGTCCTGGTCGCGGCTGCCGCCGTCACCGTCTTCGTCGCTGCGCCGTTGAAGGCCGAAGAAGGCGACTACAGCTTCTGGCAGACGCTGGTGAACCTGGTTTCGCCACCCAAGCCGGACAACAAGGTCACCGCGGCCCAGCGCACGGGTGCGTACCCGCTGCTCTCCAATCCTGCCGGTTACAACGACGGCTTCCAGCCGGGCCGCTACAGCGAATGGCAGACCATCCAGCTGGCCCCGGGAACCGGCGCGGTCTGCGGCGATGGCTCGCCGTTCAAGTTCTTCGTCAACCGCGTGGCCGACACACGCAACACGATCATCTACATGGAAGGCGGTGGCGCCTGCTGGGACTACGCCAGTTGCAGCGGCCAGAGCGGCATACGCGGCGCACGCAATCCGAACGGTATTCCTGACGACTACATGAGCCTGCTGAATCCCGGTGCGAGCCTGGTCAGCCCCTTCGTCACCCGCGTCAGTCCGTTCGATGCGGTGAAGACGCAGGGCTGGAACATGGTCTACGTGCCCTACTGCACCGGCGACATCTACAGCGGCGACCGCGTCGCGGTGTACAACGACCCGAGCGGCCAGAACGCACCGCTGGTGTGGCACCACAACGGCACGCGCAACGTGCGCGCGGTGGTGAGCTGGCTGAAGGACAACCTGCCGCGTCCCACCCAGATGCTGTCCACCGGCTGCAGCGCCGGCGGTGCCGGCAGCCTGACCAGCTACCACCCGCTGCGCCGCGACCTGGCGCCCACGCGCAGCTTCCTGATCGACGACTCCGGCCCGATCTTCCCCACCCCGAAGAACGGCAATCCGGTCGAGTATCCCTCGCAGCCGCTGATGGCCTTGATCCGCAGCGCCTGGGGCCTGGACCAGCCCAACGGCCCGCTGCCCTACCTCGCCAGCGGCCTGCCGCAATTCGATCTCAACGAACTCGGCAGCCTGTACCCGGCGCTGTCCAGCAAGTACGCCAACGACCGCCTGGGCCACACGCACTTCTGGAAGGACCTGAACTACTCCTCGTACTCGTACGAACGGTTCTATCCCGACATCGCCAATGCGCTGGACCAGGCAACGAAGGAGGCCCGCATCCATGCGCGCTGGAACACCGACACCACCCGCCTGCGGGACCGCCTGAACACACTGAACAATTTCGGCGGCTACTTCCCGCAGTACCGCGCGCTCAACGAAAGCCACTGCACCACCATCGTCGACTTCAAGAATGCCGACGTGCAGGCGCAGAACCTGGAACTGAAGCACTTCATCGACAGCGTGCTCGATGGCCAGGGCAAGGTGATCGACGCCAGCGAACAGGACGACAAGGCCGACAAGGCCAAGCCGTTCAATCTGCTGTACTGGCTGGTCGACCAGTTGCTGGGTTGATGGCCGCGCCCGGGATCGTCCTGCCGCGACGGTCCCGCTGTCCAGGAAACCGTGCATGAAGAAGTTGCTGACATGGCTGGTGCCCTGCCTGGTCTTCGCCGCCGCCGTGCTCTGGTGGAAGCGCGAGGATGCGGGCGGGCCGTCGGATGCGAGGCATCCGTCCTCCGCGGCGCCCGGCACGGACTCGCCGGCGCTGGCGTCGTTGCAGGCGACGCCACAGGCCCGGGCGTACCGGGACCGGCAACATTTCGAAGCCGACGCGAAGGACTTCTTCGCGCATGCCGCCGCCATGCGCACGGTGGAACGCAGCGAGCGTGCCGTGGCACTGACACGCCAGATCGATGCATACGAAGCCGTTGGTGGCCTGTCCGCTGGCGAAGCGGTGTTGCTGCGGACCGCCGTGGTGAGAGCCACGATCGACGACCCGGCACGGCAGGCAGAGGAAGTGGCGGCCATTGCCGACCGCTACCGCACGCATGCCGACCGGCGCATGGCCGCCTTCGCCGCGCAGCAGGCGAACGATCCCCGCTTCCAGGCCTACAAGGCGCGTGAAGCACAGGTGGTGGCGGAGGTGATGGCGATGACGTCGGTGCCGGCCGGCCTCACCCGCGACCAGTACCTGCGCCAGCGGTTGCAGCAGGAGCGGGAGCGCGCGTACGCGCCGTAGCGAAGCTCCCCTGTAGGAGCGACGTGAGTCGCGACCGCACGTCCTCCGTCGCGACACGCCTGCGGCTCACCCAAAGCAACGTCCCCGTGCTGGTATCGCGCGATCAGGGGCAATCGGATAGGTTCGTTGGTGCGGTCGCGACTCACGTCGCTCCTACTGCAGGCGGAGAGCGCCTAGCGCACCTGCCACGGCCTTTCGCGGATGCGGAACAACACCAGGTAGACGCCGGACACCCAGGCCGTCCCGGCTGCCCAACCGCCCAGAATGTCCGACGGATAATGCACACCCAGGTAAATGCGCGACGCGCCGACCGTCAGGGCGAACAAGGCCGCCAGCATCACCACCAGCCAACGGACGCGGGTATGCCAGCACAGCAGGATCACCGCCATCGCCAGCGTCGCCGATCCCATCGCATGGCCGCTGGGAAAGCTGAAGGTGTGCTCCGGTGCGATCGACTCCCAGAGCGAAGGACGGTCACGCTGGAAGAACTGCTTGATGGCCAGGTTCAGCAATGCGGAGCCGGCGAACGACACGCCGGCGAACATGGCTTCGCGCCAGCGGCGCGCGGCCAGCAGGCCGAGCGTCAAGGCGATGTCCACCGGCACGACGCCCCACTGGTAGCCGATGGCCGACATGAAGACGAAGAAACGGTCCAGCGCCGGACCGGCCAGATCGTGCGCACGCCACAGCAGCGGATCGTCGAAGTAGAAGGCTTCCAGTTCGTGGACTTCGTCGGCCAGTTCGACGAACGCCCACAGGGGCAGCAGCAGGCCGACGAACAGCAATGCGATGCGCCAGCCATGCTGGCGGAACAGGCCTGCGATGAAGCGCAGGCCACTGGCCAGCCTCTCAGCCGGTGACACGCGCGTACTTGGTCTCGACGTAGTCGTCGATCAGGGCGACGAACTCCTGCGCGATGTTCTCGCCGCGCAGGGTCACCTTCTTCTCGCCGTCGACGAACACCGGCGCTGCCGGCGCCTCGCCCGTGCCCGGCAGCGAGATGCCGATGTTGGCGTGGCGCGATTCGCCCGGCCCGTTCACCACGCAGCCCATCACCGCCAGCGTCATGTTCTCCGCGCCGGGATGGGTGACCTTCCACTCCGGCATCCTGCCGCGCACATGCTCCTGCACGACTTTCGCCAACTCCTGGAAGAACTCGGAGGTGGTGCGGCCGCAGCCCGGGCAGGCGGTGACCATCGGCGTGAACGCGCGCAGGCCGGTGGTCTGCAGCAGTTCCTGCGCGACGATCACTTCCTGCGTGCGCGACTGGCCGGGTTCGGGCGTCAGCGAGATGCGGATGGTGTCGCCGATGCCCTCCTGCAGCAGCACCGCCAGCGCGGCCGACGATGCCACGATGCCCTTGCTGCCGATGCCGGCCTCGGTCAGGCCCAGGTGCAGCGCGAAATCCGAGCGGCTGGCCATGTCGCGGTACACGGCGATCAGTTCCTGCACGCCACTGACCTTGGCCGACAGCACGATGCGATCGCGCGGCAGGCCGATCTCGACGGCGCGTTCAGCCGAATCCACGGCCGAGCGGATCAACGCCTCGCGCAGCACGCGGCCGGCGTCCCACGGGGTCTCGCGCGCGTGGTTCTCGTCCATCAGCTGCGCGGCCAGCGACTGGTCCAGCGAACCCCAGTTGGCGCCGATGCGCACGGGCTTGCCGTACTGGATGGCGAATTCGATCAGCTGCGCGAACTGGGTATCGCGCTTCTTCCCGAAACCGACGTTGCCCGGGTTGATGCGGTACTTGGCCAGCGCTTCGGCGCAGGCCGGTTCGCCGGCCAGCAACTGGTGGCCGTTGTAGTGGAAGTCGCCGATCAGCGGCACCGAGATGCCCATCATCTCCAGCTTGTCGCGGATGCGCGGGATGGCGGCGGCGGACTCGGGATTGTTGACGGTCAGGCGGACCATTTCCGAGCCGGCGCGCCAGAGTTCGGCCACCTGCTTCACGCTGCCGGCGATATCGGCGGTGTCGGTGTTGGTCATGGACTGCACCACCACCGGCTGCCCGCCGCCCAGCGTCACCCCGCCGACCTGCACGGTGCGGGTGATGCGGCGGGGCCAGGGAGCGGCGTCGGTGGGGGGCGTGGGGCGGGTGACGGCGTCGTGCATGGGACAATTGTAGCGTGCGCCGTGAAGCCATCCACGGCGCCGTGCCGCCCGGCGGACGGCACGGGTGCGACCGGCTGTCGCAGGCCCTCGGCGCCGGCTTGCACTAGCATGCAGGCATGTCCGCCGCCGTCCTGACGCCTTCGCCCTCGTTCCTGCGCACACTGTGCAACCTGCGCTGGGTCGCCATCGTCGGCCAGGCCGTGACGGTGCTGGTCGCGCTGGGCCCCTTGGGCATGCCGCTGCCGCAATGGCCGTTGTGGAGCGGCATTGCGGCGCTCGCGGCGTTCAACCTGTACGCCAGCTGGCGCAGCCGGCGGCCCCGGCAGGAGACCCCGGCGGAAGCCTTCACCCACATGCTGGTGGATGTAGCCGTGCTGGCGTGGCTGGTCGCCTGGAGCGGCGGCATCGGCAATCCGTTCAGTTCGATGTTCCTGCTGCTGATCGCAGTGTCGGCCCTGGTCCTGCCGCTGCGCTGGGTATTGGCCACCGGCGTGGCCTGCCTGGTGGGCTATGTGCTGACGGCCGTGTTCGGCCGGCCGCTGCCACACGTGCACGGCAACGACTTCAATGTGCACCTGTGGGGCATGGCGGTGAACTTCGTGCTGTCCGCCGGCGTGGTGCTGTACTTCTCCACCCGCCTGGTGGCGGCGCTGCGCCAGCGCGAACAGGAACTCGCCCGGCTGCGCGAGCGTTTCGCGCGCAACGAAGGCATCGTGGCGCTGGCCACGCATGCCGCCGCGGTGGCCCACGAACTGAACACCCCGCTCGCCACCATGACGCTGCTGGCCGAAGACATCCGCGAACACGCCGCCGATGTCGAGACCCGCGAGGATGCCGCAACCCTGCGCGAACTGATCGACCTGTGCCGCGACCGCGTGCGGGCACTGGCGGCGTCCGCCGATCCGGGCGCCACGGCCACGGTGGACCTGGACCGCGTGGTGCAGCGCTGGCTGCTGGTCCGCCCGACCATCGAGCTGCAACGCACCGGCGCCCTGCCCCCGTGGCTGGCGGTGGATGCGTCCACCGGCCACCTGTTGCAGGCCTTGCTGAACAATGCCGCCGACGCCAGCCGCCAGGCCGGCTCGCAGCGCGTGGACCTGGATCTGCATTGCGAAGGCGACGAACTGGTCGGCACCGTGCGCGACTACGGCAACGGCTTCCACGCGTCGTTGCCGTTCCAGTCGGACCAGTTGTTCCGCACCAGCAAGCCCGACGGCATGGGCGTGGGCCTGGCGTTGTCGCACGCCACGCTCGAACGCCTGGGGGGCCGCATGAGCATGCAGGCCGTGCTGCCCAAGGGGGTGCAGGTACAGTTCCGCCTGCCGGTCGCGCCCGCCAACGAGGAAACACGATGAAAGGCCTGCTGGTCGACGACGACGAACTGTACGCACGCACCCTGCAGCGCAGCCTGGCGCGCAAGGGCGTCGAGACGGTCATCGCGTTCGATGCCGCCACCGCGCTGGCGCTGGCCCGCGAACATGCACCTGCATTCGCGCTGGTGGACCTGAAACTGGGTGCCGACTCCGGACTGGCGCTGATCGAACCCCTGCGCAGCGTGCGCGCGGACATGCGCATCCTGCTGGTCACCGGCTACGCCAGCGTCGCCACCGCGGTGGAGTCCATCAAACGGGGCGCCGACGACTATCTGCCCAAGCCGGCGACGGTGCCGACCATCCTGCGCGCACTGGGCCTGGAAGCGCCCGCCGAATCCCCAGACACGCGCGCCACCGACGACACCATGACGCCGCTCAGCCGGCTGGAGTGGGAACACATCCAGCAGGCGCTGGCCGAAACCGACGGCAACATCTCCGCCGCCGCACGCCTGCTGGGCATGCACCGGCGATCACTGCAGCGCAAGCTGGCGAAGCGGCCGGGGCCGGAGCGAAGGTGGGTGGACGAATAGCGGCATGGGTCAACGCATGCACACCACGCATCGACGGATTACCGCCATGTCACCCGTGCCCCGCGCAGCTGCGGCACGCCGTCGGCCACGTCGGTCCAGACCAGCCAGGCAGCGTTGCCTGTCCCCTGCAACCGCGGGATGCCGCTCGCACGGCCCCGCGCGGCCAGGGTTGCCACCTCGATGCGCGTCGCATTGCCCCACGCCAGGTCGTAGCGGCCCAACACCAGGTGCTGAGTGTCGTCGGAAGACTGTTCCAGCCAGCTCACCAGCAGTCCGTCACCGCTGCGCACCAGGCCCAGACGCCCCAGCACATGGGTTCCGCTGGCCAGCGTGACCGGCGCGCCGAAGGCATCGCCCGCATTCTCCGACCGTGCCGCACGCAGTTCCGGCACGCCGCTGGCTTCGGTGTACCACGCCACCCAGACCGTATCGCCTTCGGCCGCCACGACAGGTCCGTTGACCGGACAGCCGGCGATCTGCCAGCCATCGGTGTGCACATCGCGTGGCGCGGACCAGGCAACGCCATCGAAACGCACGATGCGGGTGTCGCGGACTTCGTCGTGCGTACGCCCGCGATACACCACTACCGCGCCCCGCTCGGTCATCGCCGAGGACGTGGTACAGCAGTCGCAGGTGGAGGCATCCAGCGGCCATTCGCCCTGCTGCTCCGCCTGCGCGTCGTAGGTCGCGGCGCGCAGCATCATCGCCGCGCCGCCGGCATGGTCGTGGCCACCGTCATCGTGGCCTGCATGCCCGGAGGCTGCCTTCTGTCGGCTGTCCAGCCATGCGATGCCCAACGTATCCGCGGCGTGCGGCCAGAACGTCACGAATCCATGATCCCCGGGAGTGCCTGCGGGATGCACCAGGCGCGGCGCGGTCCATGTGGCGCCGCCATCGCCGGAACGCACGAGGTCCACGCCGTAGTCCATGTGCGATGGACCGGTGCTGCGCAGCCAGTGCGCCCACAGCGAGCCGTCCTGCAACGCGTACACATGCGGCGTATCGGCCCAGTTGCGGAAGAAGTCGTCGCGCTGCGCGAGGGTGATGGGCGCCGACCATGCGGCGGGCGGCGGCCCCTGTACGTTGAACCGGCTGATCTGCAGGCGCAGATCTCTTCCGTTGGCAGGCGCCAGCCAGCTCAGCAGCAGATCACCGTCGGCGGCCAGCGCCAGGTCCGGCTGCGCCGATCCCGGGGGTGCGGGCAGCGCCAACGCTTCGACGCGTGCCGCTTCCTTCGCCTTGGCGCCGCTGCCGGCGGCCGGCGACTCGGCCGTGGGTGCACGACAGGCCGCCAGCGCCGCGAACGCCACGCACAGCGTGATCACCCTGCCCCATCGCCCTGCATTCACCGTCGTCATCGCATCCACCCTCGGCACCCATGGCTATTCCAGCACAGAAAGCCAAGCGACGGCCGCGACCTGATGTCGCAGCCCTACACCGATTTCCGAAGCGGCGGAAGAATTGGAAGCGGCATCCGTCTGCGCTACGGTGCGCGCATGAACGACCCGGCCCGCGACGTCCTGACCCCCAGCCAGCTGAACACGCTGGCGCGCGATCTGCTGGAGAGTGCATTCCCGCTCATCTGGGTGGAAGGCGAACTGGGCAATGTCACCCGCCCGGCTTCCGGCCACCTGTACTTCACCCTCAAGGACGCGCGCGCACAGGTGAAATGCGCGATGTTCAAGCCCAAGAGCCAGTGGTTGAAGTTCGCGCCGCGCGAAGGCCTGCGCGTGCTCGCGCGCGGAAGGCTGACCCTGTACGAAGCGCGCGGCGACTACCAGCTGGTCATCGACCATCTGGAAGAGGCCGGCGAAGGGGCGCTGCGGCGCGCCTTCGAGGAGCTCAAGGCCAGGCTCGCTGCCGAGGGCCTGTTCGATGCAGACCGCAAACGCCCGCTGCCGTCGCATGTGCGGCGGCTGGGCGTGATCACGTCGCCGACCGGTGCGGCCGTGCGCGACGTGCTGAGCGTGCTGGAGCGCCGCTTTCCGCTGCTGGAGGTGGACGTGCTGCCGGTACAGGTACAGGGCGAAACCGCGCCTGCGCAGATCGTCGACATGCTGCAGCGTGCAGGCCGAAGCGGGCGCTATGACGCGCTGCTCGTCACCCGGGGTGGCGGTTCGCTGGAGGATCTCTGGGCCTTCAATGACGAACGGCTGGCGCGCGCCATCGCGGCGTCGCCGGTGCCGGTCGTGTCCGCGGTGGGACACGAAACCGACTTCACCCTGGCCGATTTCGCCGCCGACCTGCGCGCACCGACGCCATCGGTCGCCGCGGAACTGCTGGTACCGGATCGCCGCGACCTGCAGTCGCGGCTGCGCGTGCTGCGGCAGCGCATGGTCGCCGCGCAGGCGCACAGACTGCGACAGGCCATGCAGCGCACCGACCGCGCCGCGTTGCGGCTGCAGGCCCTGCGTCCCCAGGCGCGGCTGGAGCTGCTGCGCCGGCGCGAACAGGACGCCGTGCGACGGCTGCATGCGCTCTGGCGTGACCAGCATGCCCGCCGGCTGGCGGCGCTCCGCCATGCCGCCGCCGTCCTGCGCGCGCACGCCCCGCAACGCCGGCTGGACCGACTGCGCGAACGCCTGCTCGCCCTGGCACCCCGCCCGCAGGCCGCCGTGGTCCGCACCCTGCAGCGCGACACCCTGCGCCTGCGCGGCCTGGCGCGCTCGCTGGAAGCCATCAGTCCCCTGGCGACCGTGGCGCGCGGCTATGCGCTGATCACCCGCGAAGACGGCACCCTCGTACGCTCGGTGGAACAGGTGCGGCCGGGCGATGCGGTCGGCGCGCGATTGAGCGACGGCGCGCTGAAACTGAGGGTGGAGTGACGGCGCCCGTCAGCGCATGTCTGCCCGCCTCCCTTCTGCCTGCCACTTCCACACTTCGCAAGGACTACACCATGATCACCCGCGAACAGCTTGTCGACATGTTCGACAACATGGCCAGGGAAACGTCCTGGGACCTCACCAGACCCATGGTATGGGGTTATTTCTTCACCCATCATGCGCGTGCCGGACTGGAAGCCGCCGTTCCCTTGCTGCAGGCGCAGGGTTACCGCGTCGTGGCCCTGTACCTGGATGACAAGGAACGTCCCAGGGACCCGGATCTCTGGTGGCTGCATGTCGAGAAGACCGAAGTCCACACGCCGGACAGCCTGGACCAGCGCAACCAGGCGTTGTACCGCTTCGCTGACGAGCAGGGCCTGGATGCCTACGACGGCATGGACGTGGGCGTGATCGAGTAACACGCTGTCGCCTCACGGGAAGACCGGCTGCAGACCGCTCAACCCCACTGCCGCACATGGCGCGTTGAAAGCTCCGTCCCAACCACGGAGTACCGCCATGTCGCACCGTCGCTACTGCCTCGCCCTGCTGGCCGTCGCCATCCTGGCCGGCTGCACCTCCCGCCCGACCACCCAGGTTGCGCCCGCACAGGACGCGGCGGTTGCCGCTGCCGAAGCGGCTGCCAGCGCCGCGGAGGCGGAAGCGGTGCGCCGCGACAGTACCCTGCAGGAGGGCCGCACCCTGGACCGCATCGTCGTGGGCGGCAGCCGCCTCAAGCGTGCCGAAGCGAAGCAGGCCCGGGAGAACTTCGCCTACGCACCGCCGCCGCCCTCGCCACCCGCACCGGCGGCACTGGCCTACCGCAGCATGGGCGTGATCGCCGCGCCGATGCCTCATCCGCAGGCCGCGCCGGCCAACACGGAGAAGTACGCGGCACGCGATGACAACCCCGTGCGCCGTACGGCCGCCGAACCGGTATCGACCTTCTCGGTGGACGTGGACACCGGCAGCTACAGCAATGTACGGCGCATGCTGCGCGAGGGCACGCGGCCGCCGGCCGATGCCGTGCGTGCCGAAGAGTTCATCAACTATTTCCGCTACGGCCATGCAGCGCCGACGGACCGCAGCCGCCCGTTCCGCGTGACCACCGAACTCGCGCCCGCACCGTGGAATGAGAAGCGCCAGCTGCTGATGATCGGCATCCGGGGCTATGACGTGCCCAAGGCCACGCTGCCCCCTGCAAACCTGGTGTTCCTGCTGGACACCTCCGGTTCGATGGAATCCCCCGACAAGCTGCCGCTGCTGAAACAATCCTTCGCCCAACTGGTGCCGCAGCTGCGCAGGCAGGACCGCGTCTCGATCGTGGTCTATGCCGGTTCGGCCGGTCTAGTGCTGCCACCGACACCGGGCGACCGCCACGAGGAGATCCTCGCCGCGCTCGACCGCCTGCAGGCCGGCGGCAGCACCAATGGCGGCGACGGCATCCGGCTGGCCTATGCGATGGCCAAGCAGGCGTACGTGCCCGACGGGGTCAACCGCGTGATCCTGGCCACGGACGGCGACTTCAATGTCGGCACGGTCAGCCAGGATGCGCTGGAGACGCTGGTCGGCGACCAGCGCAAGTCCGGCATCGCGCTGACCACGCTGGGTTTCGGCACCGGCAACTACAACGATGCGATGGCCGAACGGCTGGCCGACGTCGGCGACGGCAACCACGCCTACATCGACACGCTGCAGGAGGGCCGCAAGGTGCTGGTGGAGGAAATGCAGTCCACCCTGCTGACCATCGCCCGCGACGTGAAGATCCAGGTCGAGTTCAATCCGGCGGTGGTATCGGAGTACCGCCTGATCGGCTACGAGAACCGCGTACTCGACAACGCGGACTTCGCCAACGACAAGGTCGACGCCGGCGACATCGGCGCAGGCCATGAAGTGACCGCCCTCTACGAGATCACGCCCGTCGGCTCGGAGGCCCACCGGCTGCCGGCACTGCGTTACGGCGACAAGGCGGCCCCGCGCCAGGCCGGCGACACCGGCGAGGTCGCGCACCTTCGCCTGCGCTACAAGCTGCCGGGCGAAGACGCGAGCAAGTTGATCGAGGCGCCCATCGCGGCCAGCACGCTGACGCTGCGACCCAGCGAGGCGTTCCGCTTCGCCACCGCTGTCGCCGCATATGCGGATCTGCTCCGCGGTGGACAGCGCATCGATGGCTGGGAGTGGCACGACGTGGCGCGCGCCGCACGCGACGCGACAGGACGCGATCCGCACGGGCTGAAGGCCGAGTTCGTGGCCCTGATCGACCAGGCGCACCGTCTGGTCGCCGCGAAGACGGATGCCCCTGCGATTGCCGGCGAGTGAGCAAGGCGGGACGGGGCCGCATGCGCGACCCCGTTCTCCCGCCAACCCACTGCGCGCTTACCCGATATCGGTTGCGGCCGCTGCCATCTGCGCGGCCGGCCGACCCAGCAGGTAGCCCTGGCCGAGCTCGCACCCCAGTTCCAGCAACGCTTGGCGCTGCTCGTCGGTTTCCACGCCTTCGGCAATCGTTTCGATGCCCAGCGTGCTGGCCAGCGCCAGGATCGCGCGCACCAGCGCCAGGCTCTCCGGCCGGGCCTCGGAACCCAGGCCTGCGATGAAGCTGCGGTCGATCTTGAGGACCGAAATGGGAAAGCGGTGCAGATACGACAGCGCGGAGAATCCGGTGCCGAAGTCGTCCAGCTGCGCCAGGATGCCGTGCTGACGCAGCGTGCGCAGGATGCGCAGGGTCCGCGGGGCGTCGTCCAGCAGCGCGACCTCGGTGATCTCCACCCGCATGCGCGCCGGATCGGCGCCATGCGCTTCGAACATCGCCAGCAGGCGGTCGGCAAAGTCGGGGGAGCGGAAGTGGCGGGGCGACACGTTCACCGAGATGTAGCCTTCGCCACCTTGCGCGATCCGTTTGACCACCTGCTCGTACAACAGCCAGTCCACCTGTTCGATCAGGCCGCTGTCCTCGCCCAGCTCGATGAACTCCGACGGCAGCAGCAGGCCGCGCCGGTCGTGCTGCCAGCGCAGCAATGCCTCATGGCCGATGATGCTGCCGTCGTCGAGGCGACGGATCGGCTGGTAGAACGGCAGGAAGTCGCGGTGGTTGATCGCGCGGCGCAGGTCCGCTTCCAGGTCCAGGCTCTGCATGGCCGCTTCGCGCATGGCCTCGTCGAACATCGCGCAGCGGTCGCGGCCCTGCTCCTTGGCACGGTACATGGCCGCATCCGCGTCGCGCAGCAGTTCTTCTCCATTGCGGTAACGCGGATGCCAAATCGCGATGCCGAGGCTGGCCGACGGAAACAGCTCGCGCCCCGCCACCCACATCGGGCGGCCCAGGACAGCCAGAAGGCGCTGGGCGTGGTCACGCACGTTCTCCACACCGTCGGTGTACTCGACCAGGATCGCGAACTCGTCGCCGCCCAGGCGCGAGACCATGTCGTTGCCCCGCATGCTCATGGTGATGCGGCGTGCCACTTCCACCAGCAGTTCGTCGCCGGCCGCGTGCCCCATGCTGTCGTTGACCAGCTTGAAGCGGTCCAGGTCCAGGAACAGCACCGCGAACGCCTGTCCGTCGCCGTGGCGCGCACGTTCGATGGCGGCGGACAACCGGTCCAGCAGGTGCGGACGGTTCGGCAGGCCGGTCAGGGCGTCGTGCGTGGCCTGGTAAGTCAGCTGCTGCTCGGCCCGCAGGCGTTCGCCGATCTGCGCGCGCAGCTGGTGATTGGCTTCGGCCAGCTCGCGCGTGCGCTCCTCCACCCGGCGCTCCAGCTCCGCATGCGCGCTGCGCAGGCGTTCCTGGGCGCGCTGGCGGTCAAGGCCGTTGCCGATGTGATGGGCGACGAAGGTCAGCAGGCTCTGGTCGTGCGCGCTGAAGGTCACGTCGGTGGAATAGCTCTGCACCACCACGGTGCCGACGGCATCCTCGCCGCGGAACAGCGGCACGCCCAACCAGCTGAAGGCCGGCGGGCCGTGCTGCAGCAGCTTGCCCTCCTCGGCCAGGCGATGGATCACCTCGCGGTCGGCCAGCAGCGGCTTGCCGGTGGCGATGACGTACTCGGTCAGGCCATTGGTCATCCGCCGCGACTTGCGCATGGGGTCGCGTTCGTCGATGGAATACGGGAACTGCAGCATGTCGCCGTCATCGGAGACCAGCGCGATGTAGAAATTGCGCGCATTGATCAGCTCGTCCACCACCACGTGCACGTCGGCGTAGAAACGCTCCAGGCTGTCCGAAGTGATGGCCAGGTCGGTGATGCGGAACAGCGCACGCTGCAGCTTCTCCGCACGCTTGCGCTCCATGACCTCGGCCTGCAGCTCACGGTTGGCGCGCTGCAGCTCGTGCGTGCGTGCTTCGACGCGGTGCTCCAGCTCGACGTGGGCGTGCTTGCGGTCCAGCGCCGTCAGGATGTGCTGGGCCACGTAGCCCAGCAGGGCGCGGTCCTCGTCGGCGTAGCTGGCCGGCGCGTCGTAGCTCTGCACGACGATGGCGCCGCACACGCGGTCCTCGCGCCGCATCGGCACGCCCAGCCAGTCGAGGCTGTCGGGGCCGTGCGACGGGTCGCGCATCACGCCCAGTTTCTGGCGAATCACCGCGGATGGGCCGCGCAGCGGCTGGCCGTGGCGCAGCAGCGCGAAGGTCATGCTGTTGGCCATTTCCTCTTCGCTGAACTCGCGCTCGGGTTCGGCCACGTAGGGGTCGCGCTGGTCGGCGAAATACAGGAAGCGCACGCTGCGGCGCTGGTCGTCGTACAGCACGATGTAGCAGTTTTCCGCATACATCAGCGAATTCACCACCGCGTGGATGCGGCGGAGCATCTCGGGCATTTCCAGGTCGGCGCCGGCCAGGTCGGCGATCTCGTACAGCGCCTGCTGCAGGCGCTTGGACTTTTCCAGCGACACGATGCGCGCCTGCGCGCGCGCGGCATCCAGCGACGTCACCAGCAGCGTGCGGGCCAGCAGCAGCCAGGGCTCCTCTTCGGCCGGTGGCAGCGGGTGCGGCAGCGACACCGCCACGGCGATGCGTGCATTGCCGTCGGCATTGTCCCAGGCGTGCACGCGCAGCTCGGGGCTGTCGTGCTCGGCATGGGTGTCGGCCAGCGCCTGCTCGGCCCGCTTGCGCAGCATCGCAGAGGCGGACGGCGTGGCTGCCGCGCCATTGCCGAGCGCCCAGTCGCGCCAGCACACCGCCAGTTCGGCACCGTCGGGCAGCATGCCGCGCAGCGTCGAGACGATCCTGTCGGCAGGCGACAAGGCGGACTCGGCAGCCGGGTTGTCGGCACTGACGGAGCGTGTGGACATGACCGGTTCCAATGGAGTCGGTGCAGCGCGGTTTCTGGATTTCCCCCCGGCGAGCATACCGCCAGCGCCCCCCTGAACGGAAACGCCTGCGTCACAACCCCATGCGCGGCTTCCGGCCGTTGCTAGACCCTGTGTTCCGCCCGCATGCCATCGTGTTCCCGCACTCGCCCTCCCCCAGCCCGCGGGAGGGATGGCTGAACCCCGCCGACCGGAGTGCGCGGGACGGCTTCACGGCCACGCGCGGACGGCTTACGCTGGCGGCGGTGAACGACCTAGCAGAACCCGCCGACGAGACCCTGATGCTGGCCTACGCCGCCGGTGACGCGTCGGCCTTCGAATTGCTTTACGCACGCCACCGGGGACCGCTCTACCGGTTCCTGCTGCGCCAGCTGCGCGACAGCGCGCTGGCCGATGAGTTCTTCCAGGATGTCTGGCAGCGGGTGATCACCGCGCGGGCGGGCTGGAAACCGGAAGCGGCCTTCAGTACCTGGCTGTTCCGCATCGCGCACAATCGGCTCAACGACCATTGGCGCGGGCTGAAGCATCGCCCGGCCGCCCCCGCGGATGCCGACGAACGTACCGCGCGCGTGCCGGACCCGGATACACCGGAGCGCCAGCTGTCCGACTTCGAACAGCGGCGGCGGTTGCAGGTGGCGATGGATGAACTGCCGGAGGAGCAGCGCGAAGTGCTGCAGCTGCGGCTGGAACAGGAACTGACCCTGGAGGAGATCGGCGACATCACCGGCGTTGGCCGGGAGACGGTGAAATCGCGGTTGCGCTACGCGATGGACCGGTTGCGGACGAGGCTGAAAGAATGAAGAAACCCCACGAACCCCTGACGGCGGAAGAACGCCAGCTGGCGGCCCAGCTGGCGAAGCTGGGCCCGCACGGCGGTCCGTCGCCGCAGCTGGACGCCCGCATCCTGTCGGCGGCACGCACCGCCGTGCAGGGCCGCAGCGTGCCGGCGGCACGGCGCCCGCGCTGGCCGCTGGGGCTGGGCGTGGCGGCCTCGGTCCTGCTGGCGGTCGGCGTCGCGTGGCAGTTGCGTCCGTTGCAGGAGGTGCCGGTGGCCAGCGAAGTCCCGACGGAAGCCATGTCGGCCCCTGCCGCGCCGGAAGCTGCCGACGCAGCCGCTGTCGCTGCCAGCGACAGCGCAGCGCCGGCGCCCAGTCGCGTAATGGCGCCACCTGCACCCGCCAATCCGCTTCCAGCCCCAGCCAGTTCACCGAAGCCCTCGCGCGACCCGGCCCGCCAGAACGCTGAAGCCGCCGCGCGCAAGGAAGCGGTGCCGCGTCGCAGTCCGCTGTCGGTCATCCCCTCGGTCCCTGGCCTGCCGGTGCCGGTGGAAGCACCTGCGCCGCCGGCCCCCGCGCAAGAAAGCGTGGTGGCCTCCGAGGCCGCACGCGCACCGTCCGCCAGCATCGCGACCTCCGTCGACCGCGAAGCGGCCGCCGTGCAGTTCCGCGACGCCGAGGCGCAGCGGCGTGAACAGGACCAACGTGCCACGGCCGAGCGTGAACTGGCCGAATCCAGGACCCTGGACCGCGTCGGCGTTTCCGGCTCGCGGACGCGCGCCAAGCGTGCAGACGCGTATGGCGGCACGCCGCCTCCCGCGCTGGCGGCACCCCCTGCGCCGCCCCCGCCCGCCGCCAGTGCCGGCAGCAGCGCCGAGCCTGGCGCCGCCCGCACGGCCTTGCGCCGCACCGACCTGCAGGTGCCGGTGGACGAGGACACGAAACTGCCCGAAGACGAATGGCTGGACCGCATCCGCCTGCGCCGCGACCTGGGCGATGCGGCCAACGCCACCCGCAGCCTGCAGCTGTTCGTTCAGGAGCACCCCTTCCAGCGCATTCCCGACGACCTGCGTCCGCTGCTGGGCGATCCGTGACCGACACGCTGGCCGCGCCCGCCTCGCACCTGCTGGAGGCGAAGCACAGCCGTTTCCTGGCCCAGGCCGCCGCGGCCACGACGCCGGCACAGGCGCTGGAGTTCCTGCGCCAGGCGGGCGATCCCGACGCCACCCACAACTGCTGGGCCTACCGGATCGGCCCGGAATACCGGTCCAGCGACGACGGCGAGCCCGCCGGCACGGCCGGACGGCCCATCCTGGCCGCCATCGACGGCCAGGGCTACGACCAGGTGATGGTGGTGGTGACCCGCTGGTACGGCGGCATCAAGCTGGGCGCGGGCGGGCTGGTGCGGGCCTACGGCGGCGCGGCGGCCGAGTGCCTGCGGCGGGCAGCGCGGCAGCCCCTCATCGCGCTGCGGACCGTCGGGCTGGCGTGTCCGTTCGACGATCTGGGCCATATCCACGCCGCGCTGGTCGCGCACCAGGCGGAACGGCTGGAGGAAGGCTTCGACGAATCCGGTGCGCGCTTGACCGTGCGATTGCCGGCCGACCGGGTGGACGCCTTGAAATCGCAGCTGCGCGACGCCACCCGTAACCGGGTGCGCTTTGTCGATCCGGGATGATGCCCGGGACGGGACAGGTGTTTGTGGAAGGGGCTTCCGGCACGATGGGAGCACAGCGGCCTGGTCGGGGCTGAAGTCCCTTCCACAACCGCTTTGACGATGGACGCCCGATGACCCGTACGGTCGAAACGACAGACAGCTCCCTCCCGCCGACACCCAAGGCCAAGCTGGGCACCCTGCGCGCCCTGTGGCCGTTCGTGCGCCAGCACGCCGGGCTCTTCTCCGCCTGGTTGCTGGCACTGGCCGTGGCGTCGGCGGCCACGTTGAGCCTGCCGGTCGCCTTCCGGCAGATGATCGACAACGGGTTCACCGATGGCGCCAATATCAACCGCGCCTTCCTGTTCCTGTTCGTCGTGGCGGTGGTGCTGGCGCTGGCAAGCGCCGCACGCTTCTACTTCGTTTCACTGCTGGGCGAGAAAGTCGTCGCCGACCTGCGGGGCCAGCTGTACGGTCACCTGATCGGGCTGGATGCCGAGTTCCACGACCGCAGCCGCAGCGGCGAGCTGGTGTCGCGCCTGTCCGCCGACAGCGAACTGCTGCGTACCGTGGTCGCCACCAGCATGTCGGTCGCGCTGCGCAGCAGCGTCACCGTGATCGGCAGCCTGGCGATGCTGTTCGTCACCAGTCCGCGGCTGGCGGCGTTCGCACTGATCGGCATCCCGCTGGCCGTACTGCCCATCGTGCTGGGTGCACGACGGCTGGAAAAAGCCTCGCGCGCCAGCCAGGATCGCGTGGCCGACGCCAACACGCTGGCTAGCGAAACGCTCGGCGCCGTGCGCACGGTGCAGGCGCATGCCCGCGAGCCCTACGAGCGTGGCCGCTTCGGCGCCGCCATCGCGACCGCCGTGGAAACCGCGCGCAAGCGCATCCGCGCACAGGCCTGGGTGACCGCCGCCGCCATCACCCTGATCTTCGGCGCCATCACGCTGGTGCTGTGGTCCGGCGCGCATGACGTGATCGATCGCACGATGAGCGCCGGTACGCTGGGCCAGTTCGTGCTGTATGCGCTGATCGGCGGTGGCTCGGTCGGTGCGCTCGCCGAAGTGTGGAACGAGCTGCAGCGCGCCGCGGGCGGGATGGGACGCATCGCCGAGCTGCTGAATGAAACGCCGGCCATCCGCGCGCCGGCCACGCCTCGCACCCTGCCGGTGCCGGTGAAGGGCGAGATCCACTTCGACGCTGTCTCGTTCCACTACCCCTCCCGCCCGGACCTGCCGGCGCTGGACGATTTCACGCTGGCGGTGTCACCCGGCGAAACGGTTGCCCTGGTCGGCCCTTCGGGCGCAGGCAAGAGCACGGTCTTTTCCATGCTGCTGCGGTTCCACGACGCACAGAGCGGCAGCGTGCGCATCGACGGCGTGGACCTGCGCGAGCTGGACCCGGCGCAGTTGCGCGAACACATCGCGCTGGTGCCGCAGCAACCCACCATTTTCGCGGCCAGCGCCGCGGAGAACATCCGCTACGGCAAGCTGGACGCCACCGATGCGGAACTGCAGGCGGCGGCGGAAGCGGCGGAAGCGGATGATTTCCTGCGCGAACTGCCGGAGGGCTTCGACAGCCAGTTGGGCGAGCGCGGCGCGCGCCTGTCAGGCGGCCAGCAACAACGCATCGCGATCGCCCGCGCCCTGCTGAAGGATGCCCCCATCCTGTTGCTGGACGAGGCCACCAGCGCACTGGATGCGCAGAGCGAACGCGCCGTGCAGCACGCACTGGAACGCCTGATGGAAGGCCGCACCACCCTGGTCATCGCACATCGCCTGGCCACCGTGCTGAAGGCCGACCGCATCGTCGTGATGGATCGCGGCCGCATCGTCGCGCAGGGCACCCACGAAGCCTTGCTGGCACAGGACGGCCTGTACGCCGAACTGGCGCGGCTGCAGTTCCTCGACTGAGGACGCAGCACGACAGCCCACGGCACGTGGTCCAGAATGCAGGGGATCGTCTAAAGGAGTCGCGACCGATGTCCGAATCGTTGCCGCCGCTGCTGCGTGGCCTGGGCACGTTGCTGATCCTGCTGACCAGCGCGCTGGTCGTCACCGTGGAGCGTCGCGACAACGCGCATCAGGCGGAGCAGGCCCACCTCGCGCGGCTCGCGTCGAAGGCGGAAGCATCCCTGGCCCAGAATCCCGGCGACGCCAACGCGCTGGCGGCCGAGGTCCGGTTGCTGCGCCTGCAACTGCAGGACAACGACCTGGCCGACGACGTGTTCGAGAACCCGTGGTTCCAGTGGCTGGGCTTGCTGGGCACCGGCCTGATCGCCGCGTCGTTCTTCGCCGAGTGGCAGCTCAAGCGCGCCATCGCCCGCGCGGCGCGGGCGGGTTCCCCGGAGGACGCGCCCTAGCCTGGCGCTTACGCGGTGGCGTCGGCCGCCACCAGCGCCGGCATGCGGCGCGGGCGGCTGGGGAAGGCATGACGCACGATCCGCCAGCAGACCTGGCCGAACTGGGTCAGCAGCGTGCCGGTGTTGTAGTGCTGGCCATAGCGCGCGCAGATGGCGCGCACTTCCTTGGCCATCTCCGCGTAGCGATTGGCCGGGATGTCGGGGAAGAAGTGGTGTTCGATCTGGTGGCTCAGGTTGCCCGACATGACGTTCATCAGGAAACCGCCACGCAGGTTCGACGAACCACGCAGCTGGCGCAGGTACCAGTGGCCACGCGATTCGTTCTTGATGCATTCCTTCGGGAATGTCTCGGCATTGGCGGTGAAATGGCCGCAGAAGATGATCACGTAGGTCCACACGTTGCGCAGGCCGTTGGCGACCATGTTGCCCAGCAGCACCGGCAGGAAGAACGGGCCGGCCAGCGCCGGATAGATCACGTAGTCCTTGGCCAGCTGCCGCCCCATCTTGCGCACCACCGGCGCGGATTTGCGGCGCAACTGCTTGTTGGTCATCTTGCCGCTCCACCAGCGCCCCAGCTTCAGGTCCTGGATGGCGATGCCCCACTGGAACAGCAGCGCGAACACCACGGCCACGAACGGCTGCACCAGGTAGAACGGACGCCATTTCTGCTCGGGGAAGATCCGCAGCAGGCCATAGCCGATGTCGTCGTCCAGGCCACGCACGTTGGTGTAGGTGTGGTGGCGGAAGTTGTGCGTATGCCGCCAGTTGTCGCTGGTGGCCACGATGTCCCAGTCGAAGGTCTTGCCGCTGAGCTGCGGGTCGCCCATCCAGTCGTACTGGCCGTGGATGACGTTGTGGCCCAGCTCCATGTTGTCCATGATCTTGGCCAGGCCCAGCGCCAGCGCGCCCGCGGCCCACAGCACCCAGAACAGCCAGCCCACGGCACTGTCCGCCAGCCACAGACCGCCGGCGACGGCGGCGGCGAACAGCAGCACGCGGCCTGCCAGCCCGGTGTAGCGCACCACCTTCAGGATGGTGCGGATGTAGCGCGCGTCGCGCGCGCCCAGCGTCGCGACCGTGCGTGCGCGCAGCGCGTCCAGTTCCTGGCCGAAGCTGTCCAGTTCTTCGGGGCTGAGTTTGCGGTTGCGTGTGGCCATCATGGGGGACGTCATCAGAGATCCAGTTCGAGATCGGTGGCGGCGCTGTTGATGCACAGTTTCAACGCCTGCGTGGTGTCGTGCGCCAGTGCGCCGCTGGGCAGGTGGCGGGTGCTGCCGGCGGACTTGCCGCAGGCGCAGGTGTTGCAGATGCCCATCCGGCAACCGGAGGCCGGCTTCAGGCCCTGTGCTTCCAATGCGGTCAGCAGGGATTCGCCGCGCGGGATGCGCAGGGTGCGGCCGCTGCGCAGCAGGCGCACCTCCACGTCGCCTTCGTCGACGATGGTGACGGGGGCCGGCGTGAAGGCTTCGGCCTGGAACGCCGCGACACGTCCGGCCAGCAGGCCACGGGCGTTTTCAACGAAGCCGCCCGGTCCGCACGCCAGTACCTGCAGGTCGGCCGTTTCACCCACGCAGGCCGCCAACGTGGCTTCGCCGAGGCGGCCTTCGCCTTCGTCGGCGGCACTCGCGCGCTCACGCGTCAGCATCAACCGGAAACGGAAACGTGGATGCCGCGCCGCGAGCGTGCGCAGTTCGTCAAGGAAGCAGGCCTCGTCGCGCTGGCGTACCCAGTACACCAGCGACAGGTCGGCCGGCATGCCCTGCGCGGCCAGCTGGCGCACCAGCGCCATCATCGGAGTGATGCCGCTGCCGGCGGCCAGCAGGCATACCGGTGACGCAGGCGTGGCGGGCAGGGTCATGTCGCCGAACGCCTGGCCCAGCTCGAAGACCGTGCCCGGCCGGGCTTCACGGCAGAGGAACCCGCTGACGCGGCCGCCCTCGATGGCCTTCACGGTGATGGCCAGCAGCCCGTCCGCGCGTGGCGGCGCGCTCAGGCTGTAACTGCGGGTCAGCCGCACGCCGTCGATCTCCACGCCCAGGTTCACATGCTGGCCGGCGCGATGGCCCGCCCAGTGGGCATTGGGCTTGAGCAGCAGGGTCACCGCATCGCGCGCGGCCGCTTCACGCCCCACCAGGCGCGCCAGCGGGCGCTCCCACGACCAGCTGCGGTTGAGCCGCGAGGCCCAGAAATCAAAGATGTCAGGCCGCACCAGCGGCTGGACCAGCCGCTTCAGCGGACCGTGCCGGTGGCGGGCGGAGGGACGGACTTGGGCATTCATGGCGCAACTATACCCATGTGAAGACGCTTGTGTATACACTTGTGCACTAATTAGTGAGGCTATGATGCGGCCATTCATCCAAGACGCCCTCCGCGTGCCCCCAGCCTCCCCATCCCTGACGCAAGACGATCATGGTCCCGGCCGCAAGGCGACCATTTCCCGCGAGGACCTGCTGGCCGCCGCATTGAAGCTGCTGGGCCCGCACCGCAGCGTGTCCACGCTGAGCCTGCGCGAGGTCGCACGCGAGGCCGGGATCGCCCCGAACAGCTTCTACCGCCAGTTCCGCGACATGGATGAACTGGCCGTGGCGCTGATCGACCTGGCCGGCCGCTCGTTGCGCAAGATCATCGGCGAAGCCCGCCATCGCGCTGCCAGCAGCGACCGCAGCGTGGTGCGCGGGTCGGTGGAGGCCTTCATCGAGCAGTTGCGCGCCGACGACAAGCTGCTGCACGTGCTGCTGCGCGAAGGCAACGTGGGTTCCGACGCGTTCAAGCACGCCGTCGAACGCGAACTCCAGTTCTTCGAAGAGGAACTCTGCATCGACCTGGTGCGGCTTGCCGCGCGCGACAACGCCAGCCTCCACGAACCTGCCCTGGCGTCCAAGGCCATCACCCGGCTGGTGTTTGCGATGGGTGCCACCGCCATGGACCTGCCGCCGGAGAAAGACGCGGAACTGGTCAACCAGCTGTCGGAAATGGTGCGGATGATCATCACCGGCTCGCGGGCGATCGCCCGCAGCTGAGCCTGTCGCTTACGGGGCGATGTGGATGGGCGTGCCGACCGGCACGCGACGCCAGATCTCTTCCATCTCCGCATTGGTCACCGCGATGCAACCATCGGTCCAGTCGCCGGCATAACCGGGCGGGGTCGCACCATGGATCATGATGTCGCCGCCCGGATCCACGCCCCGCGCCCGTGCCTGCCGGCGGTCGGCCGGGTCGGGATACGAGATGCGCAGTGAGAGGTGATAGCGGCTGCGGTCATTGCGGTAGGTGATGTGGTAATCGCCTTCCGGCGTGCGCTCGTCGCCCTGCTGGCGTTTGTGTCCCACCGGCACGTCGCCCAGCGCGATGCGGTAACCGGCGATCACCCTGCCGTCACGCAGCAACTCCATGCGACGCTGCCCCTTGAAGACACGGATCGCATCCGCCTGCTGTGCCGGGGCCGCCAGCGGCGGGGGCCATGCCACCCGCGGATCCGCGGCCGACGCGGTGGCGACGCCGGCCAGGGCGAGCCATCCGAGCCACCACGCGCGAGGGCGGGCAAGGCTTCTCAAGGGAGCACACGCTCCAGCAGGGGCACCAGGTCCATGCTGTCCGGCAAGGTCCCGAAGGCCAGCCCATGTTCGCCGCCCAGCCGACTGCGCACGAACAGGGGCGCCGCCGGACTGCCGGCACGCAGCAGCACCGCGGCCTGCAATGCCAAGGCCAGACGCTCGGTCAGCAGGCGCGCCGCGCCCTCGCCGGCAGACGACAGGTCGGCATGCAGGCGCGAGACGCAGGCATCGAAGCCGGCGTCGTGGCCTTCCGCCGACGCGAGTTCATGCCGCACCGCCTGGCCTGTTTCCGGTTCGCGCGTGAGCGCGCGCAGCACGTCCAGGCATTGGATGTTGCCGCTGCCCTCCCAGATGGAATTGAGCGGCGCCTGCCGGTAAAGCCGGGGCAGCATCGATTCCTCCACGTAACCCGCGCCACCGAAGCATTCCTGTGCCTCGTTGACGAAGGCCGGTGCGCGCTTGCATATCCAGTACTTGCCCACGGCCGTGGCGATCCGGGCGAAGGCGGCTTCGGACGGGTCCGTCGGCGACGCCTCCACCGCGCGCGCCACCCGCAGCGAGAAGGCCAAGGCCGCCTCCGCTTCCAGCGCCAGGTCGGCCAGAACGTTGCGCATCAGCGCATGCGATACAAGCGGCTTGCCGAAGGCTTCGCGATGCCGCGCATGGTGCACGGCCTGCGCCAGCGCCATCCGCATCTGCGCGGCGGAACCCAGCATGCAGTCCAGCCGCGTCAGCATCACCATCTGGATGATGGTGGCCACGCCACGGCCTTCCTCGCCCACGCGATGCGCCAGCGCGCCGCAGAATTCGACCTCGCTGGAGGCATTGGACCAGTCGCCCAGTTTGTCTTTCAGGCGCATCAGCCGGAACGCGTTCTTCCGCCCGTCCGGCAGACGCCGCGGCAACAGGAAACAGCTCAGGCCGGCCGGCGCCTGGGCCAGTACCAGGAAGCCATCGCTCATCGGCGCGGAAAAGAACCACTTGTGGCCTACCAGTGCATACGTCCCGTCATCCTGTAGCGTGGCCACGGTGGTGTTGCTGCGCACGTCAGAGCCACCCTGCTTCTCGGTCATGCCCATGCCCAGGGTGATGCCGGGCTTGTCCGCGATGGGGATGTCGCGCGGGTCGTAGTGCGGCGCTGCCGCCTTGTCGGCCCATTCGCCCAGCGCGGGTTCGCGCCGCAGCACCGGTACCGCGGCGTGGGTCATGGTCAGCGGACAACTGGTGCCGGCTTCCACCTGGTGGTGCAGGTAGCTGAGGGCCGCGCGCGCCACGTGCGCACCGGCAGAAGGCGAATGCCAGGACAGGCCGGCGACGCCGTGCGCCTTGGCCGCCTCCATCAGCCGGTGGTAGGCCGGATGGAATTCCACCGTATCGATGCGATGGCCGAACCGGTCATGGGTTTTCAGGCGCGGGCGGTCGCGGTTGGCATCGAAGCCGATCCGGTACAGCTCGTCGCCGGCCAGCGCCGCGTAGGCGGCCAGGCGAGCCGTGAATGCCTCCGCGCCTTCGCGTCGTACCGCCTCGCGCAGCACCGCGTCATCGGCCCACAGATCGCGCGGCTCGAACGGCGGCGGCTGATTGTCGACCGCGTGGGTTTCAAAGGATGGAAGGTCTTTCATCATCGCTCCGCTGCCCGGTCCCGCTCCGGTGCCATTGCATCTAGCCTGCGCCATGCATGCGGGCGACGTCCAATGCGGCGGGCTACGGTTCCCCCAACGCCGCCAGGAATTGCGGGTTCAGCGGCAGCCTGCCCAGCAACCCGTGCTGGGTGCCGCTGAGCACGCGCAGCATGTGGCCGCGCCCGCCGGGCAGCCTGCCCATCGGCAGGAAGGCGATGTCGCGCGCCCGGGCGATCATGTCGCGGTCGGACTGGAAGATGGGCGTGAGCCAGCGGCTCCAGAACTGGTAGACCACCACATGCGCCTGGCGCTGCCGCTGGTACGCCTGCAGGGCCAGCGGCACTTCGGCGTGCGTGCGCAGCGCGTCGCGCAGTGCCAACGCATCCATCAGCGCCATGTTCACGCCCTGCCCCAGCTGCGGACTCATCGCGTGCGCGGCGTCACCCAGCAGCACGAGCCGCTCGCGGTGCCACTGCCGCACGGCGACATCGCGATAGACGGCACGCGCCAACTGCGCGGGATCGGTGATGCACGCCAGCCGCGCATGGGCATCGGGCCACAGCTGCGCGATTTCCTCGCGCCAAGGCCGCAGGCCACGCGCATTCCAGTCGTCGAACGCCGCCACCGGCAGGCTCCAGAAGAAACTCAGCCGCGGGGTGTCATCGCCCGGCCGCGTGCCCACCGGCAGCATGCCGATCATCTTCCGCGCCGCCACGTAGCTCTGGCGAAGTTCGTCCTGCCACGCCCAGTCCTCCGCCGGCACCAGGCACCACAGCGCACCCCACGGGTAGATGGCCTCACCCTGCACCTGCCTCGTGGCACCGCGCAACTGCGAGCCGGCGCCGTCGGCCGCGATCACCAGATCGAAGGGACCATGCCAGCGGCCATGCTGGTCGCGCACGCGACGGGTGTCGTCATCCAGCGCGGTGATGGTGTGGTCGCGATGCACATGCCGCGCACCGGGCCAGGCGTCCGCCAGCAGCGTGAACAATGCGCCGCGTTGCATGCCCAGTCCGAAGAGATTGCCGCCCAGTCCCGCATAGCGCATGTCCATCACCGCGCGGCCGCAAGGCGTCTGGCCATGCAGGCGATGCACGCGCCGGCCATGCGCCAGTGCGGAGTCCAGCAGACCCAGTTCCCACAGCACCTGCAAACCCGTGGGTTGCAACAGGAAGCCGGCACCGACCGGGCCGAGTTCCGCCGCGCGTTCGAACACCTCCACGCGATGGCCATCCCGCGACAGCAGCAACGCCGCCGCCTGCCCGGCGGTGCCGTAACCGATGATCGCGATGTGCAGGGCCTTCATGGCGTGCGCGGATGCTTTCCGGGTCGACGGCGCCCTTGCGCGCGCCGCCTGCCGACGGACGGCAGGCCGATTCCGTAGTAAACGGATGTACCTGCAAGTCGTGGAAACAGGGCGCGCGCCATCCCGTGCGGGGAGAAATCAGGGCGCGTAAAAAACCCCGCCGAAGCGGGGCTCAAGAAAATCGTCGTGGATCAGGCTGCCGGCGTGATGTTGGACGCCTGTGCGCCCTTCGGGCCCTGGGTCAGCTCATAGCTGACGCGCTGGCCTTCCTGCAGGCTGCGGAAGCCCTTGCTGTTGATCGCGGTGTGGTGTGCGAAGACATCGGCGCTGCCATCTTCTGGCGCGATGAATCCGAAGCCCTTGGCGTCGTTGAACCATTTCACGGTACCGTACGGCATAGCGCTTGCATTTCCTTTTCTGGATGCGGGTGGAATGTGTGACAGGCCGTCACACGCGCCGAGTATGCAAAGGCTGGCGCGAGTTGACAATCACCCTCGCGCCAGCGCGCCCACCAGGGCCGGGATGCCGGCCGAGGCCGCTGTCACGTTGGCGAGCACATCGTCCATGGTGATCTCCTCGTCCGTACCGCAGCCTGCCGCCCAGTTGGCGACGATGGCCAGGCAGGCATAGTCCAGGCCAAGCTCGCGCGCCAGGCCGGCTTCCGGCATGCCGGTCATGCCGACCAGGTCGCAACCATCGCGCCGCAGGCGACGGATTTCCGCGCGGGTTTCCAGGCGCGGCCCCTGGGTCGCGCCGTAGCAGCCACCGTCCACCAGCGATACGCCTGTGGCAGCCGCCGCGGCCAGGATCTGCCGGCGCAAGGCGGGCGTATACGGGTCGCCGAAATCCACATGCAGCACCTCGCCGCCGGGCTCCTCGCACAGCGTGGAGATGCGTCCCCACGTGTAGTCGATCAACTGGTCCGGGCAGGCCAGCACGCGCGGGCCGAAGGCGTCGGTGATGCCGCCCACCGTATTGAGCGCCAGCACGCGGCGGGCACCGATGTCCTTCAATACCTGCAGGTTGGCGCGGTAATTGACCTGGTGCGGCGGCACGGAGTGGCCTTCGCCATGCCGCGCCAGGAACGCCACGCGCTGGCCGTGCAGGGTGCCGATGCGGACCGGGCCGGAAGGCTTGCCGAAGCGCGTATCCAGCACGTGGGTTTCCACATCCTGCAGGTCGGCCAGCCTGTAGACACCGGTGCCACCGATGACGGCCAGTGCGATGTCGCCCATGGTCACTCCTTCAGCGCGTAGATGCCCGGCAGGTTGCGGCCCTGCTCGTGGTAATCCATGCCGAAGCCGAATACATAGCGGTCGGCCACTTGCAGGCCCACGTAGTCGGCGCAGATGCCGGCTACGCAACGGTCGTGCTGCTTGGTGGTCAGCGCGGCGATGCGGACGTCGGTGGCGCCCTGCTCAAGGCACCACTGCTTCACGGCCAGCAAGGTGTGGCCTTCGTCGAGGATGTCGTCCACCAGCAGCACGCGGCGGCCATAGAGCGCGGTCGCCGGCCGGTGCTTCCAGACCAGTTCGCCGCCGGTGGTCTCGCCGCGGTAGCGGGTCGCGTGCAGGTAGTCGAATTCCAGGTCCAGGCCCAGGGCACCCAGCTCCAGCGAAAGCTGGCCGGCGAAGGGCAAGGCGCCATGCATGATGGTCAGGTAGACCGGCACTTCGCCGGCATAGTCGGCCGCGATGGGCGCGGCCATGCGGGTGATGGCGGCATCGATCGTGGCGCGGTCGACCAGCAGGTCGGCGTTGGCCAACGCATCGGCCAGGCGGGGGCGCGGTGTGCCCATCGTGTTCGTCATCATGCAACTCCCTGTGCGGCGCCGGTCAGACGCGACTGTGCATCGCCATAGCGCTGGTCGGCCAGCAGCCCTTCCCAACCGCGGGCGCCGCGGCCGATCAGCCCCAGCACGGCGGCGGTGTTCAATTTGCGATCCTCGACTGCTTTCAGGGATTCTTCCGCCAGCTTCGGCGAACAGACCAGCACCACGTCGCATCCCGCGTCCAGGTGGTCGTGGATGCGCTGCTTCACGCCGCCGGCGGAGAACGCCGCGGCCATGCCGATGTCGTCGGAGAACACCACGCCACGGAAACCCATCTCTTCGCGCAGGACGTTCTGGATCCAGAACGGCGAGTAGCCGGCCGGCTCCGGCGCGACCGCGGGATACTTCACGTGGCCCATCATCACGGCGTCGGCGCCCGCCTCGATGCCCGCCACGAACGGCACCAGGTCCTCGGCCCGCAGCACGTCCAGCGTGCGCGGATCGACCGCATCGTCGAAATGGGTGTCTTCCAGCACCGTGCCGTGGCCGGGGAAATGCTTCAGCGTGGCGGCCATGCCGACGCTCTGCATGCCGCGCACGTAGGCGCGGGTGAATTCGGCGACGACCTGCGGATCGGCGTCGAAGGCGCGGTCGCCGATGGCGCGGTTGCCGCGCGCCAGGTCCACGACGGGTGCGAAGCTCAGGTCCACGCCACTGGCGCGCACCTCGCTGGCCATCAGCCAGGCGTGCTCCTCGGCGCGCTGCAGGGCGGCCTGCGGATCCCGGGCGTACAACCTGCCGAACCCTTCGAGCGCGGGCAGCGCGCTGTAGCCTTCGCGGAAACGCTGCACGCGGCCGCCTTCCTGGTCCACGCAGACCAGTTGCGGGCGCGGCGCGGCTTCGCGGATGGCCTGCGACAGTTCGGCCACCTGCGTGCGCGAGGCGAAGTTGCGGGTGAACAGGATCACGCCAGCGACGGCGTCGTGCTGCAGCCAGCCGCGCTCCTGCGCAGTGAGTTCGGTGCCGGCGATGCCGATGACGAGCATTTCGGGTTTCCTTCAGGGAATGTCGGTGGCAGCGCGTTCGTCGTCGGACCAGTGCCGATACGGGCGCGATGCCAGGGCCAGATTGTAATAGCGGGCGGCGTCGGTGACCTGCCTGCCCGCCCAGGGCGGCTTCACGAATGCCTCGTCGGCGTGTTCCAGTTCGATCTCCGCCACCACCAGGCCGGCGTTGTCGCCCAGGAACTCGTCCACTTCCCACAGGTGCCCCTCGTGGTTCACGTAGTGGCGCCGCTTGTCGACCACGCCGCCCACGCACAGGGCCAGCAGCGCGCGCGCATCGGGCACCGGGATGGGGTAGTCGAATTCCTGCCGGGTATGGCCCAGCTCGCGCGACTTCAGGTTGAGGAAGGCGTGCTCGCCCTGGATGCGCACACGGACCGAGGCCTTCTGTTCGCCGCGATCCATCGCCCCCATGTCGTTGATGTAGCCCTGCGCCATCGGCACGACCTCGTGCGCCGCGGCACGCCAACCGTCGCCGGTGACCAGGAACTTGCGTTCGATTTCGAGAGGCATGGGATTCGGGATTCGGGATTCGGGATTCGAGTGGGAATGGAAGCGGGCGTGGGGGATTTGGAGAAGTGCGGGATCGGAGCTTGCGAACCCCGAATCCCCAATCCCGAATCACCGCCTTTCAAACAGCGCAATCGACTCGACGTGCGCCGTGTGCGGGAACATGTCCGCGCCCCGACCCCACCTGCGCGCCGCGATGGTGAACGCGTCGCAACGCGCCCGGTTTCCACCGCATCGTTCTGCTTTCAGCATGATCATGTTCGCTCGAACAGGGCAATCGACTCGACGTGCGCCGTGTGCGGGAACATGTCCATCACCCCGGCCGCCTTCAGCCTATACCCCTGCTCGTTGACCAGGAACCCCGCATCACGCGCCAGCGAGCCCGGATGGCAGCTGACGTAGACGATACGGTCGAACTGTTTCAGCGGCAGCTGCTGCAGCACTTCGATCGCCCCGGAACGCGGCGGATCGAGCAGCAGCTTGTCGAAGCCCTGCCGCATCCAGGCGGTGCCGCGCTGGTCCTGGGTCAGGTCGGCGGCATGGAACTGCGCGTTCGCCAGCCCATTGCGCGCGGCGTTCTCGCGCGCGCGCGCCACCAGCCCCGCCTCGCCTTCCACACCGACCACCTCGCCCGCCAGGCGCGCCATCGGCAGGGTGAAATTGCCCAGCCCGCAGAACAGATCCAGCACGCGCTCCTGCGGTTGCGGGTCGAGCAGTTCGAATGTCCGCGCGATCATCTTTTCGTTGAGCGCGGCATTGACCTGGATGAAATCCAGCGGGCGGAAGGCCAGCGACACGTCCCACGGCGCCAGCGAGAACGCCAGTTGCGGTGCCTCCGGCCACAGCGCGTGCACGCTGTCGATGCCACCGGGCTGCAGGAACACGGCGAACCGGCTGGCCTGTCCGAACGCCGCCAGTTTTGCGCGATCGCCTTCGCTCAACGGCAGCAGGTGGCGGAACACCAGGGCAATCCCGTCGAAGTCGGCGCTTGCGTCGCCCGCGATGAATTCGATCTGCGGAATGTGCTCGCGCGCGTCGAGGCTTTCGACCAGCTCGGCGAGCGCGGTGATCTTCGTGCCGACGCCGGGGATGACGGTATGGCATTCGGACAGGTCGGCAACGAAGCGCGGATCCTGTTCGCGGAAACCGACCAGCGTCTTGTCCTTCTTGTTGACTCGCCGCACGGAGAACCGGCCCTTGCGCCGGTAGCCCCAGGCAGCACCGGTCAGCGGCGGCAGCACGGCCTGCGGCGTGACATGGCCGATGCGCTCCAGGTTGTCCAGCAACACGCGCTGCTTGGCTTCGATCTGCCGGTCTTCGTCGAGGTGCTGCAGCACGCATCCACCGCAGGTGCCGAAGTGCGGGCAGCGTGGCGCGACGCGATCGGGGGAAGCGTGCAGCACGTCCAGCGTGCGCGCCTCGTCGAAATGGCGGTTCTTGGCGGTCTGCTCCGCCATCACCTGCTCACCGGGCAGGGCGCCGGCGACGAACACGGCCTTGCCATCGCGGCGGGCCACGCCGCGCCCGTCATGGGTCAGGTCGAGGATCTGGGCTTCAAACGGGGTCTTGTCGATGCGGGGGGAACGGGTTCGGGCCACGTGGCGACGGCTGCGTGCGGAAAGCGGGCGTCCATTGTCGCATGCGCCGCTCTGCAGGCCGCCCGTGCCCACGCCGGTCCGCGACGGTAAGATGCCCCGGAACCCGCAGGGCAGCGCCACGACGCCGGAGGATGAAGGCATGAAGCCACGCCTGCTGTTGGTGGAGGATGACGCGATCAGCCGCGGCTTCCTGACCGCCGCCCTGGAGGCCTTGCCGGTGCAGGTCGACGGCGCCGCGAGCTGCGCCGAGGCGCTTGCGCTGGAAGGCGGTTTCGACCTGTGGCTGATCGACGCCAACCTGCCCGATGGCGAGGGGGCGGACCTGCTGCGGCGGCTGCGCACGCGCTGGCCGGATACCCTGGCAGTGGCGCATACCGCCGACCCCTCACCCGCTCTGCGCGAGGACCTGGTGCGGGCAGGCTTTGTCGATGTGCTGGTCAAACCGATGACCGCGGCCTGGCTGCAACAACGCATGCACGGGCTGCTGGGGGGACGGCTGGCGCGCGCCGATCCGGCGCCCGCAGCCCCCGCACCTGCCCCGCACGCCTGGGATGACGACAGCGCACTGAAGGCGCTCGGCGGCAATGCCGGGCATGTGACGCTGCTGCGGCAACTGTTCCTCGACGAACTGCCTGCCGCGCGCGCCCGCTGTCTTGAAGCGTTCGAAAAAGGGGACGACGCCGCGCTGGGGGCGGCGCTGCACAAGCTGCGGGCGAGCTGCGGGTTTGTCGGGGCGTCACACCTGGCCGATGTCGTGGGCCGTTGGCAGGCCAACCCCCGTTCGCCGACGCTGCGCGAGGACTTCGTCGCCGCCACGGATGCGCTGCAACGGGGCTGACGGGCGCCGTCGAGGTCTAGGCGGTCGGCGTCCGGCGCGGCTTGAGCCGGTTGAGGTCGCCGATCATTTCCCACGACTTGAGCCCGCGCGCGCCCAGATGGTGCGACAGCACGGCACGCAGCGCCAGGCGCAGGCTGGCCAGGTCATCCGGAGGCGGCGGCGCGTCGCTCGCCAGGGCAAGCAGGGCGCGGCCCGTGGCGGCGTGGCTGCGTTCATCGTGGCCGCGATCGCTCAGCAGGCGTCGGGGGCCATGTTCCGGGTCCAGCCGGTAGCGCGCGGCCGGATCGATCGGCTGACCGTCGCCATCCTGGTCGAGGGCGAAGCCGAACCCGATGGCGTCCAGCAGATCGCGTTCGAAACAGCGCAATGTCCATGCCAGTGCATGTCCCGTGCGCAGGCCTTCACGGGTACGCGCGTACGCCTCGAACAGGTCCGGCAGCGGATCGTTGCGCGGCGCCAGCCGCAACACCAGCTCGTTGAGATAGAACGCGGCGAGCATCGCGTCGCCGGCCGGTTGCGGCGCCGCATCCAGCGCTTCGGCCGCCACCAGACGGCCCAGCTCGCCCCGCTGTTCGAAATCCAGCCGGATGCGCTGCAGGGGTTGCAGTGCCGCACGCAGCACATGCCGCTTCGGCCCCTGCACGCCGCGCGCGACCAGGCCGATGCGGCCGTAGGTCCCGCCCAGCACTTCGACCAGCAGGCTGGTTTCCCGCCAGGGCCGGGCGTGCAGCACGAAGGCATGTTCGTCGGTGATGCGCATCGGACGGATCCGGGACGGCAGGCGTGGACGGTGCCGGCGAGCGGCGGTCAGTCGCCGTAACCGAAACCCTTCAGCGCGGTCTCGTCGTCGGACCAGCCTTCGCGCACGCGCACCCAGGTCTCCAGGAAAACCTTGCGGCCGAACAGGTGCTCCATCTGCATGCGCGACTTGCTGCCGATGTCCTTCAGGCGCGCGCCGCCCTTGCCGATCACGATGGCCTTCTGGCTCTCGCGCTCCACCCAGATCACCGCACCGATGCGCAGCAGTTCTTCCTGCTTGGGCGTGACTTCCTCGGCGAAGCGCTCGATCTCGACGGTGGTGGCGTAAGGCAGTTCCGCACCCAGCTGGCGCATCAGCTGCTCGCGGACCAGTTCGCCGGCCAGGAAGCGCTCGCTGCGGTCGGTGATCTCGTCCTCGCCGAACATCGGCGGCGCTTCCGGCAGCAGCGCCATCACGTCCTTGACCAGCGCTTCCAGCCCGTTGCGCTTCAGGGCCGACACCGGGTGCACGGCGGCGAACTCGCGCTCCTTGCCCACCTCGGCCAGGAACGGGAACAGCACCGTCTTGTCTTTCAGCCGGTCGATCTTGTTGACCACCAGCACCACCGGGATGCCGGCATCGCGCAGTACGTTGAACGCCAGCGTGTCTTCTTCGTCCCAGCGACCGGCCTCGATCACCATCAGCGCCGCGTCGACCTCCTCCAGCGCGCCGCGCGCGGCCCGGTTCATCACCCGGCTCATCGCCGAAGCGGAGAACTTGCCCTGTTGCTTGTGCAGGCCGGGCGTATCCACCAGCACGATCTGCCCTGCGGGGCGATCCTTGGCGGCGGCGAAGGTGGCGATGCCCAGCAGGCGGTGGCGCGTGGTCTGCGGCCGGTTGGACGTGATGCTGATCTTGGCGCCGACCAGGGCGTTGGTCAGCGTGGACTTGCCCACGTTGGGGCGCCCGATGACCGCGACGCTGCCGCTGCGGTGGGAAGAGGTGTCGCTCACCGGAGTGTGCTCATTTCGATAGGTCCAGTTTTTCGATCAGGGCGGCAGCGGCCGCCTGCTCGGCGATGCGGCGCGAGGTGCCCTCGCCTTCCGCCATCAGGGGGGGATCCTGGGTGCTGCAACGCACCTGGAACTGCTTGGCATGGTCGTCGCCGCTTTCCGAGACCAGGTCGTACAGCGGCAACGGCCGCTGGCGCGCCTGCAGCCATTCCTGCAAACGTGTCTTGGCATCCTTTTCCGGCCGCCCGACCGGCAGCGCGGCCAGGGATTCCTCGAACCACGGCAGCACGACGCTCCGGCAGGCCTCGAAGCCGGCGTCCAGATAGATGGCGGCAACCACGGCTTCCACCGCGTCGGCCAGGATCGAATCGCGACGGTGGCCGCCGGACTTCATCTCACCCGGCCCCATGGTCAGGCGGGCGCCCAGCTCCAGCTTCCGCGCGATGGTCGCCAGGGCGGCTTCGCGCACCAGTTCAGCGCGCGCGCGGGTAAGCGCGCCTTCGTCGGCCTTGGGCCAGCGCTGGAACAGCGCTTCGGCGACCAGGAAATTGACCACACTGTCGCCCAGGAATTCCAGCCGCTCATTGTGCGGCGCGCCGGCGCTGCGGTGGGTCAGGGCCTGCGCCAGCAGGCCCTGATCAACGAAGGCATGACCGATGCGATCAACTGCCAACAGCCTTATTCCACGCCCTGGCGGGTCAGGTCCTGCGCGATGTCGAACTTGCCGACCACATCCAGGTTGCCGACCAGTTCACGGCGCACTTCGTAGTTGACCTTCATCTTCCAGCCACCGTCCATGCGCTCGATCTTGATGTTCGCAGGCTTTACGTTCTCCGAATAATTGATATACAGCCGACGGAAGAACAGATCCTGGATCTTGGCCGGATCCATGTCGCCCACACCCGGTTCGGTCGCCAGGCCTTTCAGGGAGGACTTGACCGCGAAGTACTCCTGGTACATCGGGAACAATCGCATGCCGATGAAGGCGGCGAATCCCACCACCGCCAGCACGATCAGAAAACTCATCAACGTGATGCCACTCTGGTTGCGCTTCATTGCCATCCCCCTTGCGATGCTGTGGTGATCCTACGGTAGTCAGTCGATGCTGTTGCCGATGCGGGAACCGTCGAAGCTGTTCTTGCAGAACCAGCCTTCGCAGTTCAGCCAGACCAGGAACGCCTTGCCACGGAGATTCTCCTCCGGCAGGAAATGGTAGTCCCAGAAACGTCCGTCCAGGCTGTTGTCACGGTTGTCGCCCATCACGAAATAGTGACCCGGGGGGACCACCCAGTCACCTTCCCCACCGCCCGGCGGGGGGCTGTTGACCCATTCCAGGATGGTGTGCGGCTTGCCGGGCAGATCCTCGCGCAACAGGGTGGCCCCGTGCATCTCGGTGCCCTGGCCCTTGCCGGCATACTCGCCCATGGACTGGTACTTCAGCGGCTGGCCGTTCAGGTAGACGGTGTCGCCATGGAAACCCACCTTGTCGCCCGGCAGGCCGATCACGCGCTTGATCCAGTTGTTCTGCGGATCGTGCGGGGGCTTGAACACCACCACATCGCCGCGTGCCGGCTCGCCGATCGCCAGGAACTTCTGGTTGTTGATGGGCAGGCGCAAGCCGTAGGAGAACTTGTTGACCAGGATGAAGTCGCCGATCAGCAGGTTGGGCATCATCGAGCTGGACGGGATCTTGTAGGGCTCGGCGATGAAGCTGCGCAGCACCAGCACCACCGCCAGCACCGGGAAGAAGGCGCGCGAGTAGTCGACCAGCACCGGCTCCTCGGCCAGCAGTTCGCTGCGCGCGGCGCGCTGCTTGGCGAAAAACAGCTTGTCCAGCAGCCACACCGCGCCGGTCAGCAGCGTCAGCACCACGAGGATAGTTTCAAACCAGACCATACGAATTCCTAAAAACGGGAATGGGGAATGGAGAATGGAGAATGGGCAAGGCAACGGCAAAAGCAGAGCGATGCCGTCCTGCCGATTCCCCACTCCCTATTCCCCATTCCCGGCCTCACTTGCTGTCCACCTGCAACACCGCGAGGAAGGCTTCCTGCGGAATCTCCACGCGGCCGACCTGCTTCATCCGCTTCTTGCCCTCTTTCTGTTTCTCGAGGAGCTTCTTCTTGCGGCTGATGTCGCCACCATAGCATTTGGCCAGCACGTTCTTGCGCATGGCCTTGACCGTGCTGCGCGCGATGATCTGCGAGCCGACGGCGGCCTGGATCGCCACGTCGAACATCTGCCGCGGGATCAACTCACGCATCTTCTCGGTGAGCTCGCGGCCGCGCCGGTCGGCATGGCTGCGGTGCACGATCAGGCTGAGCGCGTCGACCTTGTCGCCGTTGATCAGCGTGTCCAGCCGCACGAACGGACCCGGCTGGAAGCGCAGGAACGAATAGTCCAGCGAGGCATAGCCACGGCTGACCGACTTCAGCTTGTCGAAGAAGTCGAGCACCACTTCGGCCATCGGCAGTTCGTAGCTGATCTGCACCTGGCTGGCCAGGTACTGGATGCCGATCTGCACGCCGCGCTTTTCCTCGCACAGCTTGATGATGGCGCCGATGTAGGCCTCCGGCGTGAGGATGTTGGCGCGGATGATGGGCTCGCGCACCTCTTCGATCAGGTTGGACTGCGGCAGTTTGGCCGGGTTGTCCAGCGAAAGTACCGTGCCATCGGTCTTGAGGACTTCATACACCACCGTCGGCGCCGTGGTGATCAGGTCCAGGTCGTACTCGCGCTCCAGGCGCTCCTGCACGATCTCCATGTGCAGCATGCCGAGGAAGCCGCAGCGGAAACCGAAGCCCATCGCCTCGGAGCTTTCCGGCTCGAAGCGCAGCGCCGCGTCGTTCAGGCGCAGCTTCTCCAGCGCCTCGCGCAGGGCCGGGTAATCCTCGGCATTGACCGGGAACAGGCCGGCGAACACGCGCGGCTGCATTTCCCGGAAGCCCGGCAGTGGGCCCGGCGCGGGATCGCCGGCCAGGGTCAGGGTGTCGCCGACCGGCGCGCCATGGACGTCCTTGATCGAGGCAGTGATCCAGCCCACCTCGCCCGCGCCCAGCTTCTTCAGCTCCTTGCGCTTGGGAGTGAACACGCCGACCTTGTCCACCTCGTGGGTGCGGCCGGTCGACATCACCAGGATCTTGCTCTTCGGGCCGATCTCGCCCTGCATCACGCGCACCAGCGAGACCACGCCCAGGTAGTTGTCGAACCAGGAGTCGATGATCAGCGCCTGCAGCTTGTCGGTATCGCGCGGCACCGGCGGCGGAATGCGCTGCACGATGGCTTCCAGCACCAGATCGACATTCAGGCCGGTCTTGGCGCTGACGGCCACCGCATCCTCGGCGTCGATGCCGATGACGGCCTCGATCTCGGCCTTGGCGCGCTCGATGTCGGCGGTGGGCAGGTCGATCTTGTTGAGCACCGGCACCACTTCCAGCCCCTGCTCCACCGCGGTGTAGCAGTTGGCCACCGACTGGGCTTCCACGCCCTGTGCGGCGTCGACGACCAGCAGCGCGCCCTCGCAGGCGGCCAGCGAACGGCTGACTTCGTAGCTGAAGTCCACGTGGCCGGGGGTGTCGATGAAGTTGAGCTGGTAGACCTGCCCGTCCTTGGCCTTGTACGGCAGGGACACGGACTGGGCCTTGATGGTGATGCCGCGCTCGCGCTCGATGGGGTTGGAGTCGAGCACCTGCGCTTCCATTTCACGGGCCTCGAGGCCGCCGCAAAGCTGGATGATGCGGTCGGCCAGGGTCGATTTGCCGTGGTCGACATGCGCAATGATGGAAAAGTTGCGGATATTCCGCATGGAATCAGAGGACATGGGGGGCGGCGGCCTGTGCCGTCGTCAGGATAACGGCACATTATCGCACGGCGGGGGGCCCGGCTTGCCCCTGCCGGCCGATGTGGCCGGAATCGGCCCTTGTGCGGGCCCGGAACGCCAACGCCCCGTGACCTGCACGGGGCGCTGGGAGGAACATCAACCGGATCGCGCGGATCAGCCGGCCTTGTCCGCCGTCACCGCGAGGAAGCGCGTCACCCCGCGATGACGCACCAGCAGCATCACCGTGTCGCCGGCCTTCACGCCAGCCAGTTGCTGGTCCAGTGCCGCCGGCGAGTTCACCTTGTTGCGGCCCACCTGCAACACCACCATGCCGGGCTGCAGGCCCGCCTCGCGCGCGGCAGCGCTTTCGACGCGGCTCACCAGCACGCCGGCCCCCGGGTCCACGCCCAACTGTTTGCGGGTATCGGCATCCAGCGGCTGGGTCAGGATACCCAGCGTGTTGCGGCCGGTCGGCGCGGCCGGCGAGTCCGGCGCGACCGGGGTCGCACTGGCCACGCCTGGGCCTTCGTCCAGTTCGCTCAGCGTCACCGGGACGTCCACCGACCGGCCGTCCCGCAGGACCCCCAGGGTGACCCGGGTGCCGGGCGCCATCGCGCCGATGATCGGTGGCAGGTCGCTGGAATCGTTGATCGCCCGGCCGTTGACCGACCGGATGATGTCGCCGGGGCCGATGCCCGCCTTCTGCGCCGGGCTGCCACTGACCACGTCATTGACCAGGGCGCCGCGCGTATCCGGTGCATTCAGGCCCTTGGCCTGCTGGGTGTCCAGCGCGCCCACCTGCACGCCCAGCTGCCCGCGGCTGACCTTGCCGCTGGTCTTCAGCTGGTCCACCGCGCCCATCGCCAGATCGATCGGGATGGCGAAACTGATGCCCATGTAACCGCCGGACACCGAGAAGATTTGCGAGTTGATGCCGACCACTTCACCGCGCGTGTTGAGCAGCGGGCCACCGGAATTGCCCTGGTTGATCGCCACGTCGGTCTGGATGAAGGGCACGTAGCGCTGCTCGGGCGACGCGCTGCGACCCACGGCGCTGACGATGCCGGCCGTGACCGAGTGGTCCAGCCCCAGCGGCGAGCCGATGGCGACCACCCACTGGCCCGGCTTCAGCGTGGACGAATTCCCCAGCCGCACGGTGGGCAGGCCCTTGGCGTCCAGCTTCAGCAAGGCGACGTCGTACTGCTGGTCGCTGCCGATGACCTTGGCGGTGAATTCGCGACGATCCGGCAGGGTGACCTTCACCTCGTCCGCACCATCGATCACATGATGGTTGGTCAGCACATAGCCATCGGCGGAGATCACGAAGCCCGACCCCATCGAGATGCCACGACGTTGCGGCCCCTGCTGGCCCGGCCCCGGCACCTGGAAGCCCGGCGGCAGCATGCGGCGGAAGAACTCCGGGATTTCCTGATCGTCCGCCTGCGCGGTACGGCGCGACCCGATGTTGGCTTCCACGTTGACCACGCCGGGGCCGACCTGCTCCACCAGCTGGGTGAAATCCGGCAGACCGGTGACCAGTTGCGGCGCGGAGGACTGCGCGACGGCAGGCGCGGCCGCGACGGTCGGCGCCGGCGAATCGGCCTGCTGTGCGCAGGCGGCCAGCGGCGTGGTCAGCATCAGCAGGGTCAACAGGCTGTTACGGGCATTGGGGGTCATCGAATGCAGGCCTCGAAGAAGTGTTTCCAGTAATGGGGGAGCCGGGACGCGCCCGGCGGCGCCGGATCAGTCCTGGCGCGCATCATCCGGCGGCGCGACCGGCGGACTGGCCGGCAGGCGCGGCTCGAACGGATAGAACGTGCGGCGGGCGGAATCGGTCGCATAGCCGGTGGTCAATCCGCCTGCCGCCGGATAGCCCGACAGCGTGGAGCGCGGCCACGGACGTGCCTGGGGCACGGCTTCCGGCGGCCGGCTGGCGAACGGATTGTCGGGCGCAACGAGGGCGGAAGACGCCAGCGCCGTGGACGCAGGCGCAGACACCATCGGGGAACCGGCGACAGCACGCGCCGGCGCATCGGCCCGGGCCACGCGGGCCGCGCGGGCGGCCTGCTGGTTGCGGGTGGCGCTGCGTCGGGCGGCCGCGTCCTGGCGGCGCGGCACACTGGCGACCGCGACCGCGGCGGCCGCATAGGCTTCGGCGTCCGGCACCGCAGGCGCCGGTGTCTGGGGCGCGGCTGGCACCGGGGCAGTCTGGGCCTGCTGCTGCGCGACCAGCGTGCCTTCGGCCGGCGCCTCCTGCGGGGCCTGCTGGCGCGCCATGAACAAGGCCACCAGCGCCACCGACGCCGCCAGAGCACCGCCGCCCCAACGGGCCAGCAGGCTGCGACTGCGTCGCGACCCGGGGTTCAGGGCGGCGGCGAGCGGGGCTTCCGCGGCCACGGCCTGGGCGATGCGCTCGGCAAACCCGGCCGGCGCAGGCGCGGTCGCCTGTCCGCGCAGCACATCCCCGCACAGCTGCCAGCGCTCCCAGCAGCCGGTCAGTTCACGGTCGTGTTGCAGGCGGCGCATCAGGAAGCGCGCCTCCTCGGCGGCCAGCCCCCCGTCCATCAGCGCGGAAAGCTGCTGACGGTAATGGGTATCCAGCTTGTCGATGGCAATGGGATCAGGGCTGGCAGTCATGGGCGGGTACGCTCGCGGGTTGCACTTTCGGTGTCCAACAAGGGACGCAACTGCTCATCGATGGCTTCGCGGGCACGGAAGATCCGCGAACGCACGGTGCCGATGGGGCAGTCCATCTTCTGCGCGATCTCCTCGTAACTCAGGCCTTCCACCTCGCGCAGGGTGATGGCGGCACGCAGTTCCTCCGGCAGGGCATCGACCGCCCTCATCACCGTCTGTTCCAGCTCCTGGCGCATCAGCTCGCGCTCGGGCGTGTCCGTGTCACGCAGACGCGCGCCGATGTCGAACTGTTCGGCATCGGCCGCATCCACGTCGCCCGTGGGCGGGCGGCGGTTGTTGGCGACCAGGTGGTTCTTGGCGGTGTTCACGGCGATACGGTGCAGCCATGTATAGAACTGGGAATCGCCCCGGAAGTTCCCCAGCGCTCGGTAAGCGCGCAGGAAGGTCTCCTGGGCCACGTCCTGGCACTCGCTCCAGTCATGGATGTACCGCCCGATCAGCGCCACCACACGATGCTGGTACTTGCGCACCAGCAGGTCGAAGGCTGCGCTGTCGCCGCGTTGCACGCGCCTGACCAGCTCAAGGTCCAGTTCCTGGGTTGAATCTGCATCGGCCATGCCGGGCCGCACTCCTGTCAGCTCGGCCATGGCCGGGCACTGTGACCGCGCTCGCGGAGGAAAGTTCAACGCCACACAACATCTGCTGGCGTATCAAGAATTTAACCGGCACCACGGGAACATCACCCCTGCCGCCGGTCACGCCTTGGTCAGCGCCGCCATAGGGATATGCGGATTTGACGCGGGTTAAACAACCTCGGGATGATAGCGGCCTTCTCCATACGTGAACGGATGGTCCATACATGGCCGCAAACTTCGATGGGCTGCGATTCAGTCACTGGCAGACCGAGCTGCGCAGCGACGGCATCGTCATCCTCGGCTTCGACCGCCAGGGCGCCAGCGTCAACGCGTTCTCGCAGGACGTGCTGATCGAGCTGGCGGACATCATCGAACGGCTGACCATCGAGCCGCCCAAGGGCGTGGTGCTGCGGTCGGCCAAGGCCAGTGGCTTCATCGCCGGCGCCGACCTGAAGGAATTCCAGGAGTTCGACCGCAAGGGCACCGTCAACGACGCGATCCGCCGCGGCCAGGCGGTGTTCCAGAAACTGGCCGAGCTGCCCTGCCCCACGGTATCGGCCATCCATGGCTTCTGCATGGGCGGCGGCACCGAGATTTCGCTGGCCTGCGATTACCGCGTGGCCAGCAGCGATCCCTCCACCCGCATCGGCCTGCCCGAGGTGAAGCTGGGCATCTTCCCCGGCTGGGGCGGCAGCGCGCGCCTGCCGCGGCTGGTGGGCGCGCCGAAGGCGATGGACATGATGCTGACCGGCCGCACGCTGTCGGCCAGTTCGGCCAAGGCGATGGGCCTGGTCGACAGGATCGCCGAACCCGCCGTGCTGGTCGACGCCGCGATCGCCCTGATCGGCTCGCGCCCACAGCGTCCGTTCAAGCAGCGCTTCACCGGCTGGATCAGCAACAGCTGGCTCGCGCGCCAGCTGCTGGCGCCGCAGATGCTCAAGCAGGTCGCGCGCAAGGCGCCGAAGGCGCACTACCCGGCGCCCTACGCGCTGATCAACGTCTGGAAGACCGCCGGCGGCAAAAGCATCCAGGCGCGCCTGGACGCCGAGCGCAAGGCGGTGGTGAAGCTGGCGGGCACGCCCACCGCGCGCAACCTGATCCGCATCTTCTTCCTCACCGAGCGCCTCAAGGGGCTCGGCGGGAAAGACCATGGCATCGCGAACGTGCACGTCGTCGGTGCCGGCGTGATGGGCGGCGACATCGCCGCGTGGTCGGCCTACAAGGGCTTCAACGTCACCCTGCAGGACCGTGAGCAGCGCTTCATCGACGGTGCGCTGTCGCGTGCGCAGGAGCTGTTCGCGAAGAAGGTGAAGGACGAGAGCAAGCGCCCGGCCGTGGCCGCGCGCCTGAAGGGCGACCTGGCCGGCGACGGCGTGCCGCAGGCCGACCTGGTGATCGAAGCGATCATCGAGAACCCGGAAGCCAAGCGCGATCTCTACCAGACCGTCGAGCCGCGCCTGAAGGCCGATGCGCTGCTGACCACCAACACCTCGTCGATTCCGCTGACCGAACTGCGCGAGCACATCCAGCGTCCGGCACAGTTCGCCGGCCTGCACTACTTCAACCCGGTGGCGCTGATGCCGCTGGTGGAGATCGTGCAGCACGACGCGCTGGACGAAGCCAACGTCCGGCGCCTGGCCGCGTTCTGCAAGGCGCTGGACAAGTACCCGGTGCCGGTCGCCGGCACCCCGGGCTTCCTGGTCAACCGCGTGCTGTTCCCGTACATGCTGGAAGCCGCCACCGCCTACGCCGAGGGCATCCCCGGCCCGGTGATCGACAAGGCCGCGGTGAAGTTCGGCATGCCGATGGGGCCCATCGAACTGATCGACACCGTCGGCCTGGACGTGGCCCAGGGCGTGGGTGCGGAACTGTCGCCGTTCCTCGGCCTGACGTTGCCCGCAGCACTGGCGACGGTGGAGCCGGGCAAGCGCGGCAAGAAGGACGGCCAGGGCCTGTACAAGTGGGAGAACGGCAAGGCCGTGAAGCCACAGGTACCGCAGGACTACAAGGTGCCGGACGACCTGGAAGACCGCCTGATCCTGCCGCTGCTCAACGAAGCGGTTGCCTGCCTGCACGATGGCGTGGTCGCCGACAGCGACCTGCTGGATGCCGGCGTGATCTTCGGCACCGGCTTCGCCCCGTTCCGCGGCGGCCCCATCGAACACGTCAAGGCCGTCGGCCCCGACGTGTTGCTGGAAAAGCTCAAGGCCCTGCAGGCGCGCCACGGCGACCGTTTCGCACCGCGCCCGGGTTGGGACAACCCGGTACTGCGCCAGCCGACGGCGTAAGCCAGCGTTGCGGACAGCAGAAGGCCGTCCCTGCGGACGGCCTTTTACATGGCTGCGACATGCAGCCGTACTGCCCCCCGGCATGCCTGCCCCTGATGCGGCCTTGCCCGGCCAAGGGATGCAGTGGGAACGCTTCCCTCACTCCACCGGCAGCACCTGCGTCATCACCCAGTCGTCCTTGGGGTCGTCGCCTACGCGGTAGGTGGAACGCCCGACGATCTGGAACCCATGCTTGCGCCAGAAACGGATGGCCTGCCCGGCTTCCTGCCAGACCGTCAACCAGACCGAACGCGAGCCGCGCAGGCGGGCGGCGGCCAACAGGTGCGAGACCAGGGGGGCGGCGATGCCCTGGCCATGGAAGTCGGCATCCAGGTAGATGCGCGCCAGTTCCACGGCGGGACGCAGCGTGACCTCCGGCGGTGGCACCGTGCCCCAGCGCACCTGCGCATAACCGGCCCATCGCCCCGACTGCTCGACGATCAGCGTCAGCGTGTCGGGGTCGCGGATTTCCTGCGCCTGCCGTTCGGGGGTGTACATCGCCTGCAGGTGGGCGGCGATGTTCTCGGGCGTGCTGCAGTGGCCGTTCGCCGCCACGAAAGTGCGGCGCATCATCGCGGCGAGCTCGGCGGCTTCGCTCAGACGCGCGGGTCGGATAACGGTGCCGGCTTTCATTCGGTGCACGTCTTCCCTGTTGTCTTGACCCCGACAACGGCGGGAACGACAGGGGCAGGTCAGCGCCGGGCGAACACCTGCGGTGGTGCGCGCACGGGGCTTCGGTCCGGCGGCAGTTCGGCCATCACGCCCAGCTGCGCCGAGAAGTCGGCCAGGCGCGACCACACGTAGGGCTGCAGATCCTGCGGCGCGGGATCGTACACACGGGTCCAAAGGTCGTCCATGAACTGGCGCGGCGATTCGCGCACCGCGCCGCGCTCGATGCGGTCACCTGCAGCGGCCAGAACGGCCCGGATGTCGGCCAACGTGTCCATGACCGCAGGGTAAAGGCGTCAGATGCCGCTTGTGTTACATGGGCACGGACCTTCCGACGACCGGCGCGTTTTTGTGAACGCGGTTACGCTTGCGTGAAGTCCGCAACGCCATGGACGGGCTATTCCGTCGTCGATTGCAGCACCTGCGCGTGCTGCCACAGGTCCTTGAACAGTTCCGCGTAGACACCCCCCTGCGCTTCTGCCAGCGAGGTATTGGTGAACACGATGACGGCCAAGTCGCCGGCGGGACGGGCGAGCATCTCCGTCCTCACGCACGGGTCCGAGCCGCCATGGCCCACGAAGCGGCCATTGAACTTGGTGGACCAGAACAGGCCCGCGTTCTTTTCGTCCAACTCGACGTTGTCGGGCTTGTTGTCCACGGTGTACTGCAATCGCCGCATTTCCGCGGCCGCGGCAGGCGGCAGGATGCGCGTCCCCGGCGTACTGTCCATCTGCAAGCAGCGCGATGAGGATTCGATCACCTCCTTGATCTCCCTGGCCGCGTTGGCGCTGCGTTGCGCCAACGTGCCCACACCGGTGGCCACGCCGACGAAGCCGCGTCCGTGTTCGCGCGGACCTGGCCGCCGGCGTCACGGCAGCGTCATCTGGCATCCCTACCCTGCCCGTTCTTCCGGGGGGTGGGACGTCATCGTGCCCGAGCACGCAAAACGGGGTTGGGCGCGCATGTTCGCGGAACACGGGCCGGTACTGAAGGGATTCTTCGTCAGGCGCGGGGCCAACGACGAGGCCGAGGATCTGGTGCAGGAGACCTACGCGCGGCTGCTGCGCGCACACCAGCACCACGGCGACGCCATCACCAACCCCGAGGCCTACCTGTTCACCGTCGCGCTGAACCTGGCGCGCGAACAGGCGGTCCGCCGCCGTCGCCCCCTGCTGCCGATCGAGGAACTGGAAAACATCACCACCCTGCTGGCCGCCGAAGAAAGCGTCGAGGACGCCGCCGAACGCGCACAGCGTCGCCAGCGCCTGCAGGCACTGCTGGGCACGCTGCCCGAACACACCCGCGCGGTGCTGGTCATGCAGTACCGCGACGGCCTGAGCTACAGACAGATCGCCGAGCGCCTCGGCGTGTCGTCGCACATGGTCAAGAAGCACGTGGTACGCGGCCTGGCCGTGTGCCGGCGCGCCCTGGCCGACACCGCGGAGGCCGGGTGAACGCCGCCCGGCTGTCCACCCAGATCACCCTGGAAGCCGCGCGCTGGCACGCGCTGCAGCGCGAGGGAGGACTGGACCGGGCGCAGCAGGCCCGGTTCATGGCCTGGCTGGTGACGTCTCCCGCGCACCTGCGCGAATACATCGCGGTCGGCCGCGTGGCGGGCGAACTGGGTGACGCCATGCAGGCGATGGCGATCGATGTCGATGCGCTGATCAACCACGTGCCCGCAGGCACCGCCAGCGACAACGTGGTCACGCTGCCGCTCCGTCGCCGCGCGCCGCCGTCCGCACTCCCTGCGCAGCCGCCAAGGCGCTGGCTGCCCCGTGCGATGGCCGCCACCGTCGCGATGCTGGCCGTCGGCATGATGGTGCACCTGGCCTGGCCGCAATCCCGGCACTACACGGCCGCGCATGGCGCCCCGCGCAACGTGCAGTTGCCGGACCGCAGCGTCGTGCATCTGAACGCCGAGAGCGAACTCACGGTGCGCTACACCCTGTTCCAGCGTCGCGTGCAACTGATCCGCGGGCAAGCAAGTTTCGTGGTCGCCCGCGGACGCCGGCCGTTCACCGTGCATGCGGCCGGACTGCAGGTGCGCGATATCGGTACGACCTTCGACGTGTCGTTGCTGCGCGAACAGGCACGCATCGGCGTAGCCGAAGGACGCGTGCACATCCTGCGGGAAGACGGCACGGGCCGGTTGCTGGCCGACCTGCGTGCCGGCCAGAGTGCGCGCGTGGACTACCGCGACCACACCGTCAGCATAAGCCGCGAGGATGTCGACACGATGACGGGCTGGTGGCAGCGGCGCATCGTGTTCCGCGATGTACCGCTGCGCGAAGTCGCCGACCAGTTCAATCGCCTCAACACCGTGCGCGTGCACGTGGTAGATGCAGGCGCGGGGGAATTGCGCCTGACCGGCAACCTGCGTGGCGACGATGTGGCGTCACTGCGCGCCTTCCTCGACGACCAGCCCACGCTGGCGACCACGCGCGAAGGGGATCGCATCCTGGTACGCACGCGCGCGGAGAAAGCGGACCACGCGGCACGGCACTGATCGACCACCGCGCGCCGGCGCTGTCAAAAAAAATTCATCGAAATGGCGGTGCCCGATCGACGCTCATCGCCGTCGTAGTCAGGGCATGCGCGAACGCTGACGCGTCGCGACGCCTTCTCCACCCCACTGGATCCCACGATGCGCCGAACCCTGTTCCTCTCCATCGCGCTTGCCCTGCAAGCGACCGCCACCACCACCGCCATCGCGCAGGAAACGCGCATTGCAGCCGCCGCCATTCCCGCGCAACCGCTGGACCGCGCACTCAACGCGTTCTCACGCCAGACCGGCCTGCAGTTCGTCTACAACGCACAACAAGCCGGCAACCCGCAGACCCGCGCGATCCCCGCGGGCCTGCCGCCCGAACAGGCCCTCACCCAGCTGCTCGCCGGCACCGGCCTGCGCCATCGCTTCCTCAACACCACCACCGTGACGCTGGAAGCCGAAGGCGCGCAGACGCAGCCGTCCGTTCCGGCCGCCGCACCGCCGACCGCCGTCGCCACGCCCGCAGCGTCCGCCGCCACCGGCCCCGAAGCGCAGCAACTGGAAAGCGTCGTGGTGATGGGCAGCTACAGCCGCAGCCTGGAACAGGCCGTGGACATCAAGCGCGCCAACATCGGCTTCTCCGATTCCATCGTCGCCACCGACGTGGCCGACTTCCCGGAGCAGAACCTGGCCGAGGCGCTGCAGCGCATGCCCGGCGTGACCATCGAGCGCAACAAGGGCCTGGGCAGCAAGGTCAACGTGCGCGGCCTGCCGTCCGAATACACCCATGTGTCGATCAACGACCTGGCGACTGCCTCCGGCAGCGGCGGCCGCGACGTGGAGTTCGACATCTTCGCCTCCGAGATCATCCAGCAGGTCACCGTGCAGAAGTCGCCGACGGCCGCCGACGAGGAAGGCGGCATCGCCGGCTCCGTGCAGATCTCCACCGCGCGCCCGTTCGACTACAACGGGCGCAAGCTCGTGGTCTCCGCCGAAGGGGCGCACAACTCCATCTCCGAGGAGATCGACCCCAAGTTCTCGTTCCTGGCCAGCGACACCTGGGGCGACTGGGGCGCGCTGGTGTCCTTCTCGCATGCCGAGCGCACCAACCGCACCGACTCCACGTCCGGCATCAACTTCCGTCCGATGTCGCGCTTTCTGGGCGCGTCGGGTACCCGCGGCGCGCAGGCGGAAGCCGTGATCGAACGCGATACCGGCCGCCTCATCACCAACCGCGCCAACACCGCCGAATCCAACCTGATCGTGTTCCAGGACAAGGTGGGCGACCGCGTCTACCTCAATGACCAGGAAAAGTGGGGCGCCACCGCGTCGCTGCAGTACAAGCCCGGCAGCCACTTCAGCCTGACCTTCGACGCCATGCTCGGCGGCTACGACGCCACCGAGGACGAGTACGACGCCGCGGCCTACTCGGCCTCCAGTCGCAGCACGCTGGAAACCATCCACGAATACGACGACACCACCCTGGCCGACTACGGCATGCTGGTGCTGCGCGACGTGTCCTACACCGCCACCCAGCATGAGTTCCTCAGCAAGGAACGCCTCAACGAGACCGACTTCAGCCAGTACAGCCTGGCGATGGACTGGAAGGGCGACGGCTGGGACGTCGATGCGATGCTGGGTTACTCCGGCGCCGAGAAGACCTCCGACTTCGCCAACCTGAAGCACGTCGCCTACGCGCCGTCGCGCACCCGCTGGACCGGCCGCAGCGGCGAGACGGTCCCCAGCGCCAGTTCCGCCGGCTTCGACATGTACAACTCGCCGTCGCGCTACCTGTTCGAGGCGTACGAGACCACGCTGGAGCGCATCAGCGACGACAAGTACGCCGCGCAGCTCGACTTCAGCAAGGCGCTCGACCTGGCCTTCCTGCCGGCGCTGCGCAGCGTGCAGGTCGGCGCGCGCTACACCGACAAGTCGAAGGAGCGCGACTACGGCGAACTGAAGATCACCGGCCCGGGCCCGGGCAATACCTCCTGGGTCAACACCCGCACCCTGGCCGACAGCCCGCTGCAATGGATCAGCGACATCGTGCCCGGCGGTGCCTACGGCATGAAGGGGCTGGACTGGCAGCAGGTCTCCAACGACTACGCGCGTGGCTTTTTCCGCTATCCCGGCTTCGTCACGCCGTTCGATGACGGCCAGTACTACCGCGTGGACGAGGAAGTCGCCAGCCTGTACGCGATGACCGACTTCGCCTTCGACCTGGGCCGCGTGCCGGTGGCGATCAATGCCGGTGCGCGCTACGTGGACACCTCGGTGCTCTCGTTCGGCTACCACCCGGTGCAGAACCCCGACGGCACCACCGGCTACACCGACACGCCCGTGTCGAAGAAAGGCAGCTACAAGGACGTGTTGCCCAGCCTGAACCTCACCGCCGAACTGTCGCATGACCTGCTGCTGCGCGCGGCGGCCTCGGAAACCCTGATCCGCCCCGCCCTGACCGATATCGCCTACAAGCGTACCGCCAGTTGGAGCTCGTTCCGCTTCACCGACGGCAACCCCGACCTGCAGCCCACCTATGCCAAGCAATGGGAGATCGGCCTGGAGAAATACCTGGCCAACGGCGGCCTGCTGGCGGCGTCGTACTTCCACAAGAAGATCGACGGCGTGGTGGTCAATTCGCTGACCGGCGTGGTGCAGAACGTGGCGGTCTACAACGCCAACGGCACGCTCAACGGCTACTACGACTTCGACGTCTACCAGCCGGTGAACGCCAGCGGCTCGTACGACGTCGACGGCATCGAGCTGAACGCGCAGGTGCCGCTGGATGCGCTGCACAGCGCACTGGAAGGCTTCGGCATCAACGCCAACTACACCATGCTGGACAGCTCGCTGGCCGGCGAGTCGGACCTGGGCATCCGCACGCCCATGCCTGGGCTGGCCGAGAAGACCTACAACGTCACCGTGTACTACGAGAACGACCGCTTCGATGCCCGCCTGTCCTACAACCACAAGGACGAGTACGTCGAGTCGATCGGCTACAACATGTACCCGATCTGGCGCGATGCCTACGGCCAGCTGGACGTATCCATCGGCTACCGCCTGACCGATCACCTCAAGCTGAGCCTGAAGGGCATCAACATGACCGACGAGGAAACCAGCGGCTACACCATGGACCCCTCGTTCCCGACCATGTACGAAACGTCGGGCCGCCGCATCAGCCTGGGCCTGCGCGCGGACTTCTGATCCGATCCGGTGCATCCCGGATGCCTTCCCCCGTCCGCGGGGAGAAGGCATCCCCCTGTCTGCACCTCAACCGGCTGCCGGCGCACAACGCCGGTAGCCCTCGTGCACCCTGAGCGCGGTGCATGCTTACACGCCTCCGTACGACGAACGAAAGCAAGGACACCGATCATGCGCATTTCTCCGCGGCTGCCCGTCATCGCGCTGCTGGCCCTGGCCAGCCCGGTGCACGCCGCCGATCCGGACGCCGGCCGCGCGTGGCTGGCAGGCGACCACCACGTGCACAGCGAATGGAGCGTGGACTGGGACCGTTCCACCACCCCGCCCACGCCGATCCGCGGCGGCGATTCGCCCTACACACGCACCCGCAACGCACAGCAGGCGCTGGCCCATGGCCTGCGCTGGATGGTGCACACCGACCATGGCGGCCCCGGCCACTCCGCCGTCACCCGCGACCACGCCTGGCCCGCGCTGCAGGAAGCACGCCAGCAGGTGCCTGACCTGATCCAGTTCAACGGCATGGAGTTCGACGTACCGGCCGCCGAACACGCATCGCTGATCATCGCGCCCGGCCCGGACGAACGCGATCAGCTGGTCGCCCTCGAGCGCGACTTCAGCCGCAACGAACCCCTGCCCCCCGCCAGCCGCGACCAAGGCCAGCAGATGCTCGATGCGCTGGTACACATGCGTGCCCTGCCAGCGCCACCCTTGCTGTTCATCAACCACCCGTCGCGCACCGCCACCGCCGTAGGCCGATGGGGCGAGGTGGAACCGGCCGAACTGCGCGCCTGGCACGACGCCGCGCCGCAGGTGGTGGTGGGCATGGAAGGCGCGCCCGGCCACCAGGCGGCGCCATTGCATCGCGGCCTGTACCGCAACGCCGCTGCGCCGACCTTCGGCGGCTTCGACCAGATGACGGCCCAGGTCGGCGGCGTATGGGACACGCTGCTGGCCGAGGGGCGGCGCTTCTGGATCACCGCCACCTCGGATTCGCACCACAACGTGCGCGACGGCGGCCGCGACTTCGATCCGGGCGAATACAGCAAGACGTATGTCTGGGCGCGCCACGAGGCCACCGACGTGCTGGATGGCCTGCGCCACGGCCGCATGTTCGCGGTGACCGGCGACCTGATCGATGCCCTGGAGCTGCGCGTGCATGCCGTGGGCGGCAAAGCACGCGGCGCCGGCATGGGCGGCACGCTGTCCGTGCCAGCCGGCACCACCGTGCAGGTGGATCTGCGCGTCCGCCAGCCCGCGCAGCCCAACGCTGCAGGCCAGCGACCGCCACTGCAGCACATCGACCTGATCGTGGGCGGCCAGGGCGAGGAGGGCGTGCCGCAGATGCAGGTGAAGCGGTTCGACACGAAGGACTGGAAAAGCGAGGGACCGTGGCGATCCGTCAGCTGGCGGATGCAGGTAGCGGAACACGGTGCATTCATCCGCGCTCGCGGCACCAATACACCCGACATCACGCCTCCGGCAGACATCCCCGACGAAGACCCCTGGCAGGACCTGTGGTTCTATTCCAACCCGGTGTTCGTGGAGGTGGCGCGCTGACGGGAAAACCGGCGTGCTGCAAGCGCGGCCGCAGGGGCTCCCCCTCTCCTCCACCACCCGACCCGTCCGCCTTCTGACCACCCCCTCCTTTGGAAAAGGCAGGCCGGGGAGGATGTGCCTTTTGCCGGATGCCGGCAGGCGGCGGCCACGGCGAAGCAAAAGCAAATTCCCCTCGATTCCGCTTTTACAAAGGGGGAAGACAGGTGCAACAGTTTGCCGCGCCGTGCCTCCCCGCACAGAGCCTGCGTGCGAATGCGCAGCCGCTTATTTCTTCAGGCCTGCGGCGACTTCGCGCACGCTGAGTCCAAGTTCGAGCTGCAGGCGCACGTACTCGCGCTCCTTGCGCGACAGCTTGCGTCCCATCCGGATACGCACATCCTCCGCCTCCAGGATGCGCAGGATCCTCGGCATGGCCGAGCCGATGGCGTCCGCGTCATACCCCGCCTCGCGCAGAGCGGCAATCAGAAGGGCTTCGGTGTCCATGATGTGTCCAGGGGTATTCAAGGTGCCGCATTGTGCACCAGCACCACAGACCGGCGTGAACCCCGACCCGTAGGGCGGGCCAAAGCCCGCCGGATGACACCCGCAGCCACCCCGGATGCACGCCGCAGGCCGGCGTGGACGACGTGACAGCCGATACCACGGCGTCTGGAGGCGACATGTTGCCGGGGCTGGCAGCAGGCTCCCCCGGTCTGTCGTGGAGAAGAATCCCATGTCGCGGACTCGAGCCATCCCCAGCACCCCTCACTTTTCATGAGGGATGTCTTTCTCGGCCAGGAGCGGTCAGAAGCGGATATCCCGGCACTGATGATTCACTCACCGGAGCGCTCGACATCTAGCGCATCCGACGCTGCCTCACCCCACTTCAATGGCGAACGCCCGCAACTCGGCCAGCTTGTGGTCGCGGATCCGCCACAGGTCGCAATATTTCGAATGGATGGGGCCGCGCTTTGCGTCCTGCACCGTGATCTCTCCGTGCACCGCGAGCCAGTCGTTCTCCACGATCCAGAGGTCGGCAGTGAACTGCGGCGGTGCGAGGGCATAGGTGCGTCTGGTCCATGCCAGAACCTCCGCTTTGCCTGTCAGCAGGGTGTCGCCCACCATTTCCCAACGGATATCGTCGGTACAGTAAGCGAGGAATCCCTCGGGATTGCCGGCAACCATCTCGGCATTCGCCGCTTCGAGGATCTGTCTGGGTGTCGTGTTCATCGCGTTCCTTCAACGGGTGGGGTGTGGACGCGCGCCAGGAAGTCGCGCACCCGTCCGACGAACTCGTCGAGATGGGTTTCGAGCAACCAGTGGCCGCCATCCAGAAGGTGCAGCTCCGCATCCGGCAGATCGCGGAGATAGGCCCTAGCCGATGCCTCCGGCATGTAATGATCCTGCGGACCCCACACGATCAGCGTGGGCGGCCGATGCTTCGCCAGATAATTTCGATGCTGGGGAAACCACGTGCGATTGGCCTTCAAGGCGGCGATGAGATCCACATAAGCCTCGACCCTTGCCGGTGTGGTCAGCGCCCAGTGCAGTGACCACATGTCGGGGGGAATGCGCTCGGCCAGATCGGCGCGGACATCGTTGAGGAACTCCTCCCGGAATCCTTGCACCGTGACGCTCTTGCGTATCGCTGCACGCATCCGGTCCGGCGGAAACTCCCACGTTTTTTCGATGTCGACATACTTCGGCCCCAGGGCATCCTCGTACGGAATGTCGCCGTTCTGGATGATCTGCGCGACGATGCGCGAGGGATCCATGATCGCCAACCGCGCACCTATCGGAGATCCGAAATCGTGCAGGTAGAGCACGAAACGCTTCATCCCGAGCGTGCGGACGAATCGATCCAGAAACCTGGCATGGCCGTCGAAGCTGTAATCGTAGTGCGCCGGCGTCGCGCTGAACCTGCTGCCGGGAAAGTCGGGCGCTACCAGTCGCCATTTGTCGGCAAGCAACGGCATCAGATTCCTGAACTCGTAGGATGAGCACGGATAGCCGTGAGGCAACAGTACGACAGGTGCGTTTGCGTCACCTGCTTCACGGTAGAAAGTGTCGATACCGCCGACATCGATGCGCCTGTGCTTCACCCTGACCCTGTCGTCCGGTGGAGTCACACCATTTGAGTAGCCCATTAGAGATGCTCACTTGGGATACGCCGAGTGTCGCTGGCAGCACGCCTAGAGAGTGTGAAGCCACAAATTCCGCATGGTCGCCTGAAGTAGCGCATCCCCGAAGCAGGCACCAGGATTTACGCAGGATTTACGCCGGAAGCTTCGATTCGCGCCCTAGTGGTCATGGCCCACATGACCGGACCCACGGATGACGCTGCCGGCGGCACGCTGGCCTGATCTGACCCGAGGAGCGCCTCTCCTAACCCTATGCGCACTCTCCCCGGATGTCTGCTCCGGGTCGGGAGTCGAGGCCGTGTTACTCACCCTCAACACCCCATCGGCGGCAAAAACGCCACCGTCGTAATCTCCACCCACTTCCCATTCCGCAACACCTCCACCCTCACCCGCACCGCGCTGATCGCCACGAACGGCACCACCGTGCCCAGCGCATCCCCTTCCCCGACGCGGGGAATCCAGTCGTCGGCCATCGCCGGATCGCCCTGCACCACCGCATGGGCACGCACCGCCTGCTCCAGCTCCGCACGCGTGTACCTGGGGAAACACGCATGCTGCTCCGGCGACGGCGTGGGCAGCACGAACGACACGGCATCGAGGGCGTCGGCCTCCTCCCAGTCCGACACGCAATGCTTCCAGTCGGTGAGATCCAGATGCGGGCCTTCCGCACTCAGGCCCAGGCTGGTTTCGTACTGCACGCGGACACGATAGGTTTCGCCCGCCTTCACCGGCTGCAACTGCAGCGTCGCCCCGTACACCTCGTCGCCCAGTTCCAGCGGCACCGTCAACGACGGCGGCACCGCGCCCTCGCTCCGCCAGCCCGAGAACGAAGAGTCCGGTCCCACATGCGGCAACACACGCATGCCCGACAACCCCTGCGCCTGCGCCAGCAACGGCGCGCACAGCAGCAGCCCCCATACCAGCGCCGCCCACGCACGTGGCGGCTGGATCACGCACGATTCCTTCATCCCCTGCTCCCTGCCGGGACTCCGATGTCCCCGCGCCGATGGTAGCGCGGCGGAAGGGCACGCGGGTCGGGCGGAGGCGGGACCGCAAGGTGATGGGCGTGCACTTCATTCCTGCCCGCGGACGGAAGGCAGCGGATGAAGATCGCCAGCCGCCACAAGGCGCTGGGTCCCGGCATGCGCCGGGATGACGGGGAACTCAATGGCATCAGGATGCCGGGTGTTGCGAAGGTGCCGGGTGTTGCGGACGTATCAGGCGCTGCGCAGGAAGCGCGGGGGTCCGCCATGCGCCGCGATGGCGACGGCAGGTGCCGGATTACATCGTGTGCGTGGGCTTCTCGCCGCTCAGGCTGCCGGCCAGCAGGGTTTCGATCTTGTTCTTCACGGCCTCGCCCTCGCCACTGTCGGCGAACTGCACGCCGATGCCGGCGGTGCGGTTGCCCTGCGCGCCGACCGGCGTCACCCAGACCACCTTGCCGGCCACCGGCAGGCGTTCGCTGGAGTCCGGCAGCGTCAGCAGCAGGAAGACCTCGTCACCCAGGAAGTACCGCTTGGGCGTGGGCACGAAGATGCCGCCATGGCGCATGTAAGGCATGTAGGCGTTGTACAGCGCGGTCTTGTCCTTGACCGCCAGTGACAGGATGCCCTGCCGATTGCCTGCTGCTGCATTCATCCCGCGTCTCCGATCAGTTGCGGCGCGCTCCGACAGCACGCCCGCGTTCCGCGCCGGCCCAGGCCAGCAACAGTTCCACCATGGCCAAGTCACCGCGCACCGTGGTCCGCATCAGGTCGCGGGTACGGTTGGCGGCATCGAACCAGGCGGCCAGCTTGTTCAATCGCGCCGGATCGGTCAAGCCGACGGTGCCGGCCTGTGCCAGCACCACATCCGCAGCGTGACGCAGTCGTGCATCGGCCAGCTCGTCGTTGGCCCAGCGCTGCGCGGTTTCCACCACGCCGATCTCACCGTTCTCCAACCCCTGCAAGTCACGTGCCACGGCGTCGCGCAGCGCCAGTCCGTCGTTGCGCAACCATTCGTCCGCCAGCCCCGGATGACCGCGCGCGGCCTGCAACGCCTGCGCGGCATCGGCGGCGGCATGGCCCTGCGTGCGCAGCCAGGCCAGCGCCTCGTCATGCGGCGGCAGGCGGAACTCCAGCCGCTGGCAGCGGCTGCGGATGGTGGCCGGCAACCGCGCGGGCTGCGCGCTGATCAGCCACAGGTAGCGGCCCGGTGAAGGTTCTTCCAGCGTCTTCAGCAGCGCGTTGCAGGCGGACCGGTTGATGGCGTCGGCCGGGTCGACGATGGCCACCTGCGCACCACCGTACTGGGGCGTCAGCGACAGTTTCTGCGACACCTCGCGGATCTGGTCGATGACGATCTCGGTGCGCAGCTTGCTGCCGTCCTTGGTGGCGACGAAGGAAATGATCTGCAGGTCAGGATGGGTGCCGGCGTCGATCAGGTGCGTGCTGCGGTCGCCCGGCGCGGGTTCGCCATGCGCGTCGCGCTGCTGCGCCAGCACGCGGCGCGCCAGCCGGTCGGCCACGGCGCGTTTGCCCAGGCCGTCCGGCCCGCAGATCAGCAGGCCATGGCCGAGGCGGTCGGCCTCGAGCGCCGCGACCGCATGGTCGTAGGCGCGTTGCTGCCACGGCGAGAACGGGGCGCTGCTCATGCCAGGTCGCTGTCGGTCAGGGTACCGAGGTACGCCGCCAGGGCGTCGGTCACCGCGGCGCCTACGGCCGTGGGCGGCTGGCTGGCGTCGATCACGCGGAAGCGTCCCGGGTCGGCCAGCGCGCGGGCGCGGAAACCGGCACGCACGCGCTCGAAGAAATCATCCTGCTCGCTTTCGATGCGGTCCGGCCACAGGTCGCGGCCGGCAGTACGTGCGCGCCCTTCGCGCACGTCCAGGTCCAGCAGCAGGGTCAGGCCGGGCTTCAGGCCCACGGCACGGCGCTCAAGGGCGGCGATCCATTCGGCATCCAGGCCGCGGCCATGCCCCTGGTAAGCGTAGCTGGAATCGGTGAAGCGGTCGCTGACGACAAAGGCGCCGCGTTGCAGCGCCGGGCGCACGACCTGCCGCACGTGCTGCGCGCGCGAGGCGAACATCAGCAGCAGTTCGGTTTCCGGTGCCAGCGCTTCATCCCGCGGATCGAGCAGCAGTTCGCGGATGCGTTCGGCCAGTGGCGTGCCACCCGGCTCGCGGGTCAGCGCCACGTCATGACCACGCGCCTGCAGCAGTTCGCGCACGGCGGTGATCGCGCTGGTCTTGCCGGCGCCCTCGCCGCCTTCCAGGGTGATCAGGCGCGGATGGGTGAGCAGGGCTTCGGTCATTGCCGTGCCGCCTTGTCCAGCGTCTGCCGGCGCGTCACCAGGTACTTCGCCACTGCCGCGTTGTGTTCGGCCAGCGTGGCGGAGAACAGGTGGCGGCCGCTGCCATCACCCACGGCGACGAAATACAGCGCATCGCCGTCGGCGGGATTCACTGCCGCCTTCAACGCCGCCACGCCGGGCATGGCGATGGGCGTGGGCGTCAGCCCCTTGCGGGTATAGGTGTTGTACGGCGTGTCGGTGGTCAGGTCGCGGCGGCGGATGTTGCCGTCGTAGCCGCTGCCGATGCCGTAGATCACGGTGGGGTCGGTCTGCAGCGGCATGCCGATCTTCAGCCGGCGGGCGAACACGCCGGCGATGGCCGGACGCTCTTCGGCGATGCCGGTCTCCTTCTCGATGATCGAGGCCAGGATCAGGGCTTCCTCGGCCGATTGCAGCGGGATGCCGGCGGCGCGACCTTCCCAGGCGGCGGTCATCGCCTTCTCCATCGCGGCATGGGCGCGCTTGAGCACGTCCAGATCGGATTCGCTGCGCGTGTAGACGTAGGTTTCGGGCAGGAAACGGCCTTCCGGATGCTGGCCCGGGTGACCGAGTGCGGCCATCAGTTCCGCATCGCTCAACTGCGCGGTCTTCTGCTGCAAGGGCCTGGCATTGCGCAACGCGGCACGCACCTGGCGGATGTTCCAGCCTTCGACCAGGGTGAAGCGGTACTGCAGCGTGCGGCCTTCGCGCATGCGCTGCAACAGTTCGCGCGGGGTGAGTTCGGGGGCCAGGGCGTATTCGCCGACCTTGAGCTGGCTTGCGGTATTGGTTTCGCGCGCAAGCAGGCGCCACTGCAGGTCGGTGCCATGCGACACGCCCTGCTCGCGCAGCTTGCGCAGCACGGTGGGAAAGGCATCGCCGCTGGCGACTTCCAGGGTCGCGTCGGCGCTGACGCCCCCGATGGCGGTGTCGGCGAACCCGCGATGGCCCTGCCACAGCCAGAACGCCGCGCCGGCCGCCAGAGCCAGCAGCAGGAAGAAGGTGATGACGATGAAGCGGCAACCGCGCTTGAGACCAGACGCCACGCAATCCTCGGTAGGTGAAGCAGGCTGTGCAGGATACCCGGTCAACGTCCCGGGCTGTAGGCACGGCTGGCCCGCCCCCGGGCCCCGCCTACCGAGAGGCGGCTGCGATCAGTCTGCCAGCGCCTTCAGCACCCCGCGGGCCTTCGCGCGGGTTTCGTCCAGCTCCCTGTCGGGCACCGAGTCGGCGACGATGCCCGCCCCGGTACGGAAGCGGGCCACGCTGCCCGCACCGTCGGCCATCACCTCGGCGCTGCGGATCAGGATGTTCAGGTCCAGGTCGCCATCGCGGTTCAGCCAACCGAATGCGCCCGTATAGGCCCCGCGTGGGGTCTGTTCCAGTTCGGCGATGATCTGCATGCAGCGGACCTTGGGGCAGCCGGTGATGGTGCCGCCGGGGAAGGTGGCACGGATGACGTCGCCGGGCGTGGCGTCGGCGCGCAGGTGGCCGCGCACGTTGCTGACGATGTGGTGCACGTGGGCGTAGCTTTCCACGGTCATCAGTTCATCTACCTGCACGCTGCCGGGCGTGCAGACGCGGCCCAGGTCGTTGCGCTCCAGGTCGATCAGCATCACGTGTTCGGCGCGTTCCTTGGGATGGCCGACGAGTTCGCGGATGCGCGCGGCATCGTCGTCGCCTTCGAAGCGCGGGCGCGTGCCGGCGATGGGCCGGGTCTCCACCACCTCGCCACGCACCGACACCAGCCGTTCCGGCGACGAGCTGACCACGGTCCAGTCCGGCGTGGCGAACAGGCCGGCGAACGGTGCGGGATTGGCGGTGCGCAGGCGCGCATACAGTGCGGCGGGGTCGAGCGGCGCATCGAAGCGCGCATGCCAGGCCCGCGACAGGTTGACCTGGAAGATGTCGCCGGCACGCAGGTAGTCGAGGATGCGCTGTACGCCGTCGGTGAAGCGCTGCGGCTCGTCTTCTTCGATGCGCGCAGGGGGTTGCCAGGCCGGCAACGGGGGCGTGCGTGACGCCTGCGCGATGTCGCCGGCGGTACGCGCGATCAGGTCGCCCTGCCCCGTCTCCGCCACGATGACACAATCGCCGGTGCTGCGGTCGCGCAGCAATGCGGCCGGACAGCGCAGGGCCAGCGCGACCGGCTGCGTTGCCGGTGCGTGCGGCAGCTGCAGGACCGGCTCCACCTGTTGCGCCAGTTCGTAGGCCAGCAGCAAGGCCCAGCCGCCGCGGAACGGCCAGCGCGGCTCTTCGCGCGGAGTCCGCTGCGCCTGCCAATGGCGGTCGAGCACGGCGAGGAAATCGCCGGCCTCCACATTGCCCTGCAGGTCGCGCGTGATGCCGTCGGCATCCACCCGCAATCCGCTTCCATCGGCGATCAGCAGGAAATCCCAGCGTCCCTGCGCCGTGCCGGAGGCGACCGACTCCAGCAGCACGGGGTAGCGCTGCGGATCCTGGCGATGCAGGGCCAGCAGGTCGGTGTCGGAAGGCAGCGCGCGGGTTTCGATCATGGACTCGTCATCCCGGCGCAGGCCGGGACCCAGTGCCTTGTTCTCCGGGTGAAGCGTAAGACGCTGGGCCCCGGCGTTCGCCGGGGTGACGTCGTCGATTTTTTCGGCACCGCTTCAGATCCGCTTGAACACCAGCGTGCCGTTGGTGCCGCCGAAGCCGAAGCCGTTCGACACCGCGACATCGATCTTCTTCTGGCGCGCGGTGTGCGGCACGTAATCCAGGTCGCAGCCTTCGCCGGGTTCATCCAGGTTGATGGTCGGCGGGATGATGCCGTGGTGGATGGCCAGCACGGAGAAGATCGCTTCCGCGCCGCCCGCCGCACCCAGCAGGTGGCCGGTCATCGACTTGGTGGAACTGACCATGATCTTGTACGCGTGATCGCCCAGCGCGCGCTTCATGGCCAGTGTTTCGGCCAGGTCGCCCAGCGGCGTGGAGGTGCCGTGCGCGTTGAGGTACTCGACCTGGTCGGGATTGAGGCCGGCATCCTTCAGCGCGGATACGAGGCAGCGCGCCGGGCCTTCGCCGTTCTCGCTGGGCGCGGTCATGTGGTGCGCGTCGGAGCTGGAGCCGAAGCCGGCCAGTTCCGCGTAGATGCGCGCGCCACGCGCCTTGGCGTGTTCGTACTCTTCGAGGATCAGCACGCCGGCACCGTCGCCCAGGACGAAACCGTCGCGGTCCTTGTCCCAGGGGCGCGAGGCCTTGGTCGGCGCGTCGTTGCGGGTGGACATGGCCTTCATCGAGCAGAAGCCGGCCATCGAGGTCGGCGACGAGCCGAGCTCGGCGCCGCCGGCCACCATCACATCGGCATCGCCGTACTGGATGGCGCGCATCGCCACGCCGATGGAATGATTGGAGGTGGCGCAGGCCGATACCACGGAGAAGCTGGGGCCCTTGATGCCTTTCAGGATCGAGAGCTGGCCGGGCAGCATGTTGATGATGGTGCTGGGCACGTAGAACGGCGAGACCTTGCGCGGGCCGCCTTCGTGCAGCTTGATGGTCTGCTCCTCGATGCCATGGATGCCACCGATGCCCGAGCCGACGATGGCGCCGATGCGCTCGGCGTTGGCTTCGGTGATCTCCAGGCCGGAATCGTCCAGCGCCATGAACGACGCGGCGATGCCGTAGTGGATGAAGGGGTCCATCTTCTTCGCGTCCTTGGGCGACACGAAGGTGGCGGGATCGAAGTTGCGGATCTCGCCGGCAATCTGGGTGGTGTACGCGGAGGCATCGAAGGACTCGACCGGGCCGATGCCCGAACGCCCGTTCACGATGCCGTCCCAACTGGTGGCCATGTCGTTGCCCAGGGGCGAAACCAGGCCCATACCGGTAACGACGACGCGACGACGCTGGCTCATAGCGGACTCCTGTGGATCTTTTGCTGCCGCCGTGCGCAGTACGCAGGCGGATGGGGGCCGGATACGCGCGGGGCCGCATGCGCGGCCCCGACACGGTTTACTGCAGTGGCCGGACTTACGCCTTGACGTGCGCCTTGACGTAGTCGATCGCCTGCTGCACCGAAGTGATCTTCTCGGCTTCCTCGTCCGGAATCTCGCACTCGAACTCTTCTTCCAGCGCCATCACCAGTTCAACGGTATCCAGCGAGTCGGCGCCCAGGTCATCGACGAACGATGCGCTGGTGGTGACTTCTTCTTCCTTAACGCCGAGTTGTTCGACGACGATTTTCTTGACGCGTTCTTCGATGCTGCTCATGGATTCGCTCCAGACGGAGATTGGGTGACTTGTAGGAGATTGCCACGGTGGAACGATGGCAAACCGGTGGATAGTGTAGTGGAAACCGCCGGTGACGGGCAGGCCTCGCCAATCACCATTGAATCAAAGACTTACAGCGGCTTCCTGATACGACTTGCTTACGGCATGTACATGCCGCCGTTGACGTGCAGGGTCTCGCCGGTGATGTAGCTGGCGGCCGGGCCGGCGAGGAACGCCACCGCGTGCGCGATGTCGGCCGGCTCACCCAGGCGTCCCAGTGCGATCTGCTGTGCCAGCGCCTGCCTGGATTCTTCCGGCAGGTCCTTGGTCATGTCGGTGGCGATGAAGCCCGGCGCCACGACATTCACGGTGACGCCACGGCTGCCGATTTCCTTGGCCAGCGACTTGGAGAACGCGATGATGCCGGCCTTGGCGGCCGCGTAGTTGGCCTGCCCCGCGTTGCCGGTGACGCCGATGACGGAGGCGATGTTGATGATGCGGCCCTTGCGCGCCTTCATCATGCCGCGCATCACCGCCTTCGACGTGCGGAACACGCTGGTGAGGTTGGTGTCCAGGATGGCCTGCCAGTCATCGTCCTTCATGCGCATCAGCAGGTTGTCGCGGGTGATGCCGGCATTGTTGACCAAGATCGAGATGGGCCCGAATTCCTTGGCGATGCCGTCGATCAGCGCCTCGACCGCGGCCGCATCGGTGACGTTGAGCTCGCGGCCATGGCCGCCGGTCGCCGCCAGGCGTTCGCCAATGGCCTGCGCGCCCGAGGCGGTGGTCGCGGTGCCGATGACGGTGGCGCCCTGGGCGGCCAGTTCGTCGGCGATGGCGGCACCGATGCCGCGGCTGGCGCCGGTGACCAGCGCGATCTCGCCCTGCAGTGGCTTGCTCATGGAATGTCCTTCAAGGAAAGGGATACGGAGGGGGCCGCGGCGTCAGGACCAGTCGGCGCGTGCGCCTTCGAAATCGCCCACGCCACCCAGCGCACGCGCATCCAGCGACTTGTCGATGCGCTTCACCAGACCGGCGAGCACTTTGCCGGGACCGCACTCGGCGATGCGCGTGGCGCCGTTGCCGGCAAGCACCTGCACGCATTCGGTCCAGCGCACCGGCAGGTAGAGCTGGCGCACCAGCGCGTCGCGGATGGCGTCGACATCGCCATGCACCTTGGCGTCCACATTCTGCACCACGGGCAGTGACGGCGCGCTCCACGACAGGCCGGCCATCACCTCGGCCAGGCGGTTGGCCGCCTCGCGCATCAGCGGCGTATGCGACGGCACGCTGACCGCGAGCTTGACCACCTTGCGCACGCCGCGCTCGGTGAGCAACGCGATTGCGCGATCCACCGCCTCGGTATCACCACCGATGACGATCTGCCCGGGCGAATTGAAGTTGGCGGGAACGACGACCTTGCTGTCGGAAGCTTCGGCGCACACGTCGGCGACAAGCGCGTCCTCGGCGCCCAGCACCGCGGCCATCGCGCCGACGCCCTGCGGCGCGGCATCCTGCATCAGCTGGCCACGCAGGCGCACCAGGTGCGCGCCGTCCTTCAACGACAGCGCACCCGCCGCGACCAGTGCGGTGTATTCGCCCAGGCTGTGACCCGCGAGCTGCGCAGGCTGCGCGCCGCCCTGCTGCTGCCAGGCGCGCCACACGGCGATGCCGGCGGCGAGCAGCGCGGGCTGGGTGTATTCGGTGCGGTTGAGCATTTCTTCCGGACCGCCCTGCGACAGCGCCCACAGGTCGACGCCGGCACCCTCCGAGGCTTCCTCGAACGTGGCGCGCACGACCGGGTGCAGTTCCGACAGTTCGGCCAGCATGCCGACCGATTGCGAACCCTGGCCGGGGAAGACGAAGGCAAGTTGCGTGGCGGTCACTCGGATACCCGGCATGAAAAACGAGCGGCGATGATACGGGCGAACATCCAGGATTGTCTGTACCGGGGCGTATGCCGCCGTGAACGTGGTGTGTGCCGGGGTGCCACGCACGCCGATGGCATCCGTTGCGCCGGAAACAGAAGAGGCGACGCTTCACCAGCGTCGCCTCCCATGTGTCGCGGTGCGATCTATGCGTGATCAGTAACGCAACAGCACCGAACCCCAGGTGAAGCCGCCACCGAAAGCTTCCAGCAGCAGCAGTTGGCCACGCTGCACGCGCCCGGAGCGTACCGCGGTGTCCAGTGCCAGCGGCACCGACCCGGACGACGTGTTGCCGTGCTTGTCCACGGTGACGATGACCTGGTCCATCGACATGTCCAGCCGCTTGGCGGTGGCTTCGATGATGCGCAGGTTGGCCTGGTGCGGGATCAGCCAGTCCAGATCGTGCTTGTCCAGGCCGTTGGCTTCGAGCGTTTCGTCAACGACGGAGTCCAGCGCCTTGACGGCGTACTTGAACACGTCGTTACCCTTCATGTTGATGCGGATGCCGTTGTTGGGCTCGTCGGCCTTGAAACCGGCCGAAATGCCCACCGGGTTCCACAACAGTTCCTTCTTGCTGCCGTCGGCATGCAGATGCGTGCTGAGGATGCCCGTTTCGCTGTCGGCCTTGAGCACGGCGGCACCGGCACCGTCGCCGAACAGCACGCAGGTGGTGCGCTCGGTCCAGTCCACGATGCGGCTGAGGGTTTCCGTGCCGATGACCAGCGCGGTCTTGACGTCACCGCAGCGGATGAACTTGTCGGCCACGCTGAGCGCGTAGATGAAACCCGAACAGGCGGCGTTGACGTCCAGCGCCGCGCAGCCACCCGCGCCCAGCCGCGCCTGGATCAGGCAGGCCGTGGACGGGAAGATCAGGTCGGGCGTGGTGGTGCCCACCACGATGAGGTCGATGTCCGACGCATCGACGCCCGCGGCTTCGAGCGCGCGGACGGCGGCGTGGTAACCCAGGTCGCCGGCGGTCTCGCCTTCGGCGGCAATGTGGCGCTCACGGATGCCGGTACGGGACTGGATCCATTCGTCGCTGGTATCCACCAGCCTGGACAGATCCTCGTTGGTCAGCACCTTCTCGGGCAGATAGCTGCCTGTTCCGGCGATGCGCGCAAAAATGCGCCCCTTGTTACCCGGCTCGCTCATGCGCGTTCCCATTGCTGGCCCCGGACGGGGCCCTGGTAGTCATTGACCCTGCGGATGGCGCGCCACGGGGGCGCGCCTAGCGGATCAATCTTCCTCGACCTGCGTGGTCTTGGTGGCGATGACCTTCTTGCCGCGGTAGTAGCCATCGGCCGTCACGTGGTGGCGCAGGTGGATCTCGCCAGTGGTGGGGTCGGTGGACAGCTGCTTGGCGGTCAGGGCGTCGTGCGAACGACGCTGACCACGGCGGGACGGAGTGACGCGGGATTTCTGCACAGCCATGGGATTGCTCCAGCTTTAAACTTGTAATGAACTGATCTTGAAATGAACCTTCCGGTTCGTCTTGCCAGACCGCCTGGGCGGCTAGTTCTTCTTGAGCGAGGTCAGCGCCGCGAACGGGCTGGCCTTGGCCAATTCTTCTTCCTGCGCCGGCCATTCGCGTTCGACCGCGTCCGACCCCGGCGCCACCGCCACCACCGGCACGGCGAGGACCAGTTCGTCCTCCACCAGCTCGGCGGCGCGCAGCATGCCATCCTCCGGCACCAGCAGCGCCTCGTAGCCGGGCGGGAGCGCGGATTCCTCCGCCTCGTCCCGCACCAGGCCCAGTCGCTGGGTGATGCTGACCGGCAACACGAACCGCTGCAGGCTGCGCTGGCAGACCAGCGGCAGGCCGGCATCGATCCGCAGCTCGACGTAGGGCACCTGCAGCGCATCCCGATCGAACTCGATCGTGTAGCGCACTTCGCCTTCGGCATCGACCAGAAGCCCTTGCAGGCGCGTCATGGCGGACAACGGCAGGCGGCCTTCGAAACTGCGCCGGGCCGCGACCATGCGCCAAGCATCCAACATCTCGGGCGTATTCACGGACATAAGCCGCTGAATGTTAAGGAGTGAACGCCGAGCTGTCAAACGGGGCCGTCACCGCAGGATGGCTTGCCGGCCGCCCCCGTACCCGGCAGACTCCCCGCCCCCTGCCTCACCCTCCCCTTGCCCATGCCGCTGCTGCTCGCCTCGACCTCCCGCTACCGCCGCGAACTGCTGGAACGCCTGCGCCTGCCGTTCCACATCGCGCGCCCGGACGTGGACGAGACGCCGCAGGCCGACGAAAGCATCCCTGCCCTGGCGGCCCGCCTCGCACGGGCCAAGGCCGGGGCCATCGCCCAGCAGCAGCCGGAGGCCTGGGTGATCGGCTCGGACCAGGCGGCGGAACTGGACGGCCAGCCCCTGGGCAAGCCCGGCCAGCGCGATGCCGCCATTGCCCAGCTGACGGCCATGTCCGGCCGCGAGGTGCGTTTCCACACGGCGGTCTGCCTGCTGCGCGAGGATCAGGTGCTGGAGGCGCTGGATACCACCACGGTGCGCTTCCGGGCCCTGACGGCCGGCGAAATCGAGCGCTATGTCGACGCTGAACAGCCCTTCGACTGCGCCGGCAGTTTCAAGGCCGAGGGCCTGGGCATCGCCCTGTTCGAGTCCATCGAATCGACGGACCCCACGGCGCTGGTCGGCCTGCCGCTGATCGCCCTGGCCCGGATGCTGCGCGAAGCGGGCTTCGAACTGCCCTGAGTGCGGCGCTACTCCAGCACCACCTTCTGCTCCGCCCACTGTTCCACGCTGCCATCGCCGCCGGTGATGCGCAGCCCCAGCCAATGATGCCCGGCATCCCACCCGGCGGCATCGACCTCCGCCGTGAACTGGACCCGCGGCATGCGCGGGTCACGCGATCCGTGCTTCAGGAAACCCTGCAGCCACTCGTTCGCACCGGCGTCCTCTGCCTGCGCCACGACGCGGCCGTCCAGCGTCACCTCCACCTTGCTTACGCCGGCTGCATCCTTCACCGCCCAGCCGCTGACGGCAAAACGCCTGGGTACGCGTGCGCCGATCACCGGCGCATCGATGTTGGCCACCACCGGCGTGAGGCAGTCGCCCTCGGTGCGCCCGGCCGGCAGTGCGAACAGCAGGAAGCGTCGCGCGCCATGATCGATGTTGACGACTTCGGCCGGCGGTAACGCACCGACCACGCGGCACAGCTGCTGGTAGTGCGCGAGCAACGAACTGAACTTCACGTCGGTCGCGGCCACGACCAGCAATGCCGGTGTGGTGCGCCGTCCGTCGTGCTGCAGTTTCCACAGCTGCAGCTGCGGCGCGCGACCGTGCTTGTGGTTGAGTGGATGATCCAGCACGGCGATGTCGGCATCGCCCAGCGCGAAGCCCAGCGCGGCACCGGTCTTGAAGTTGTCGGCGATCAGTACCGCGCCTTCGGGCAAACGCGCGCGCGCGCGCTGCACTTCCGTGGCCAGGAAGTCCCAGCCCGCAAAGTTGGAGGGGTAATACTTGTCACCGGCGAGCTGCGCCCGGACTGCGGGCGTCGACACGCCCAGGTAATACCCCAGCATCAACACCGCACCCGCGCCTGCCAGGCTCCAGGTGGCCTTGCGCGCCGCGGGCGACCACGCCTGCAACAGCAGCGGCACGACGACGAGCAATGCCAGATAACCCGGCAGCGGCCAGTGGAAACTGACGCGCTCGTTGTCCGCGAAGAAGCCGAGCACGAAGAACCCGGCCGTGGATATCGCACCCAGCAGCGCGAAATAGCGCCATTGCGGCAACGCAAGCCCATCGCCACGCAACCCGCGCACCGACACCTTCAGCATCGCCCAGAACAGCAGGGGTGTCGCCATCGCCGCCTGGATCAGGACGAAGCGCAGGCCATCGGCATGGAACGCCCACGGGTGGCGGTCCAGCAACTGGAAGCGCAGGCCGGCGTCGGCGTACTCCAGGTTCCAGGCCAGCAACGGCGCCCAGGCGAACATGCCCGCCGCCAACGCCACCCACACCCGCGCATCGCGCAACACGGCACGCCCCTGCGGCAGCCACAGCAATGCCAGCAGGCCGACGCCGATCACGCCGATGAAGCGGTAATGGCTCAGCGCGCCGATCACCAGCCCCAACGCCAGTTCGGCGGCCGACATCGCATCCACCTGCCGCAGCAGGCGCGCGCCCGCATCGGCGCACAGCACCGTCGCCACCGCCATCGGCACATCGGGCAACGCCAGCAGGCCCAGGGTCCCCGACAGCGGCATCAGCACGACCAGCGTGCCGGCCTGCCAACCCGCCGTGGCACCGAACCACTGCGCCGACGTGCGTGCCACCAGCCAGGGCAGCGCGGCCGCCAGCAGCAGGAACGGTGCGCGCAACGCGAGCACATGGTCACCCCCCGCAAAGGTACCCAGGCGGGTAAGCCATGCCGTCAGGCCCGGCAGGTCCGAGTACGCCGCTGCCAGGTGCCGCCCCTCCTGCCAGTAGAACGCCTCATCGACGAACAGCGGCAGGCGCGCGGCAACCACGACCTTGATCACGGTTGCCGTTGCCCACAGTGCGATGAACCATTGCCTGGCGCGTTGTTCTTCCTGCATCTCGTTACACTTCCCTTGAAACCGATCCGCCAACCGAGAGCGCGATGTCTGCCATCCCCAGCACCCGACCTATGCTATCCGATGCCCTGGGCGATGCCCTCAAACGCGCGCAGGCGCAGGTCAACGCCCTGGTGCTGGGCAAGTCGCATGAAGTGCGCCTCGCCTTCGTCGCCCTGCTGTCCGACGGCCACCTGCTGATCGAAGACCTGCCCGGACTGGGCAAGACCACGCTGGCGCATGCGCTGGCGGCCACGCTGGGGCTGGGTTTCCAGCGCGTTCAGTTCACTTCGGACCTGCTGCCGGCGGACGTGCTGGGCGTTTCGGTGTATGACGCGCAGGCGCGCGCCTTCACCTTCCATCCCGGCCCCGTCTTCACCAACGTGCTGCTGGCGGATGAAATCAACCGCGCGCCACCCCGCACCCAGAGCGCCCTGCTGGAAGCGATGGCGGAGTACCAGGTCACCCTGGACGGGGTGACGCACGCGCTGCCGCAGCCCTTCTTCGTGATCGCCACGCAGAACCCGGTGGACCTGTCGGGTACGTATCCCCTGCCGGATTCGCAGCTGGACCGCTTCCTCCTGCGGCTCGCGCTCGGCTACCCGAGCGCCGAATCCGAACGCGAGCTGCTGTCCGGCAGTGACCGGAGGATGCTGATCGCGCAAGCCATGCCGCTGCTGTCGTCGGAAGACGTGCTGGCGCTGCGCCACGCCGTCAACGCCGTGCATGCCAGCGACGCGCTGATCCACTACGTGCAGGCGCTGCTGGCGCGGAGCCGCCAGCATCCGGGCGTGCGCGTGGGCCTGTCTCCTCGCGCAGGCATCGCGCTGCTGCGGGCGGCACGCGCCTATGCGCTGCTGCTGGGCCGCAACCATGTGCTACCGGAAGACGTGCAGGCCCTGTTCGCGGCCGTCGCGGCGCATCGCCTGGTGGCCGAAGCCGAATCCTCGTCGGTCGCGGCGCTGGCCAAGGCCATCCTGCACGCGGTGCCGGTGGACTGATGACCGACACGACCCGCGCGGCCCTGGCCCGGCGCTTCGCGTGGTTGGCGCGCCCGCGCCAGCCGGAAGCATTGCCGGTGCAGCTGGACCGCCGGCGGATCTACGTGCTGCCGACGCGGTTCGGCCTGTTCTTCGCGGTGCTGTTGTTCGTGATGGTGCTGGGTGCACTGAACTACAACAACAACCCCGCCCTGCTGCTGGCGCTGCTGCTGGTTGCCACGGCGATGGCCAGCCTGATCGCCGCGCACCTGCAGTTGTCCGGACTGCGCGTGGATGCGATTTCGGCCGACCCCGTGCCGGCGGGCACGCCGCTGCAGGTGCATGTCGCGCTGTCCGCGCGCGATGGACGCGTGCGGCGCGGCCTGCGGCTGGAGGCGCTGGATGCCGTCTGCCACGCGCCTTCGCTCGCCGGTGAAGGCGTCATGGCGCAGTTCCCCCTGCCCACTTCGCGTCGAGGATGGTTCCACCTCGGCCGCATGCGCCTTTCCACCACGCAGCCGCTGGGGCTGGCCCGCGCGTGGTCGTGGGTGTGGCCGGCCGCACCGATGCTGGTCTATCCGCAGCCTGAAACCGGCGGCCCCCCGCTGCCCGAAGGCCAGGGCACGGGCCTGCAATCGCGACTGCACCCGGCCGGTGACGACGTGCATCACCTGCGCGCCTATCGCCCCGGCGATGCGCGGCGCGCGATCGCCTGGAAACCCACCGCGCGGCGCGACACCCTGCTGGTGCGCGAGTACGAACAGCCTCTCGGTGCCGAAGTCCCACTGGAATGGCACAGCCTGACCGCACTCCCCTACGAACACCGCATCCGCCGGCTCGCGCACTGGGTGGACCTGGCCGAACGCGAAGGTCGCCGCTACCGCCTCGTGCTGCCGGACCAGTCCGCCCTGGGCCCTTCGCATGGCGCCGCCCACCGCCACCTCTGCCTGCGCACCCTGGCGCTGCTGCCGCATGCCGAAACACGCTGACGCCATTGCTCTGGATACCGGCAGCCGGCTGTGGACGCTGGCAACGGCCGCGGCGTGCCTGCTGACGCTGCTGATCCAGTTGCCACCCCTGCTGGCCCTGGGGCTGGGCGCGACCGGCCTGGTGATGGCGGCCGCGTCGTGGCAACGGCCACTGCCGACGCTGCTGCGCGCTTTGCTGGCGCTGGCCATGCTGGCCGCCGTGGTGTCGGTGATGGGTATCCGGTTCGGCCGCGATACCGGCTGCGCCCTGCTGGCCGCCATGCTGGCCATCAAGCCGACCGAAACCATCAGCCTGCGCGACAACCGCAGCCTGCTGGGGTTTGCGATGTTCGCGCCGTTCGCTGCGTTCCTGCTTGACCAGGGGCCGCTGACCATGGCGCTCGGACTGCTGGGCATCCTGAGCGGACTGGTCGCCCTGCAACGCCTGGCCGATGCGGAAGCGCATACGATCGGCGACGGAACCCCCGTGCTGCGCAGGCTGGCCATGGTCGGCAAACTGGTGGCCATCGGACTGCCGCTGTTGCTGGCGGCGTTCTGGCTGTTCCCCCGCTTCGCCACGCCACTGTGGGGCGTCCCCGAACGCGCTCTCTCTCGACCCGGCCTTGGCGACGAGATGACGCCCGGCGAATGGCTGGACCTGATGACCGACGATTCGCCCGCCCTGCGCGTGCAGTTCTACGGTGCCACGCCCCGCGCCGAAGAGATGTACTGGCGCGGACCGGTGCTGTGGGATTTCGACGGCCGCAGCTGGACCCAGCCCGGCTGGATGCGTTCCTTGCCGGCCGAGCCGGTGGTCGCAGGTGCACGCACCTGGGATTACCAGTTGGAAGTCGAGCCCACCGATCGTCGCCAGCTGGTGGCCCTGGACCTGCCGACGCACGCGCCCGACGGCGCGCAGCTTTCGATGGACTACGGGCTCTCGGTCGCTTCGCCGCTGAGCTCGCTGTCCCGCTGGCGCATGCAGTCGGCCGCGCCCGCGCGTTACGATCCCGACCTGAGACGGACGCTGCGCCAGCGCGCCCTGCTGCTGCCCGAGGGATTCAACCCGCGCACGCGCGCGCTCGCCGCGCAATGGCGACAGGAAGCGGGCCGCGACGATGCCGCACTGGTCGACCGTGCATTGCAGTGGATCCGCGCCGAGTTCGCCTACACGCTGGAAACGCCGCTGCCGGGCCGGCATGCGGTGGACGAGTTCCTGTTCGATCGCAAGCAAGGGTATTGCGAGCACTTCAGTTCGGCCTTCGTCGTGCTGATGCGCGCGGCGGGCGTGCCGTCACGCGTAGTGACCGGCTACACCGGCGGTCTCTACAACCCGCTGGGCAAGTACTGGATGGTGCGCCAGATGGACGCGCATGCCTGGGCTGAAGTCTGGCTGCCGCAACGCGGCTGGGTGCGCGTCGATCCGACCGCCGCGGTCGCGCCGGAGCGCATCTATGACACGCTGGAGGACCGCCTTGCGACCGGCGACGCCGGCCTGGCCACGCTGGCCGGATTCGGCAATCTGAGCGACTGGCTGCGCCGCGGCTGGAATGACCTGGTGCTGGGCTTCGATGCGTCGCGACAGGCCCGCCTGCTGGAACGACTGGGCGCCCATGGGCTGGGCCCGGGTGGGATGGGTGTGCTGTTCGGCCTGTTCGCGATGCTGGCGCTGGGCTGGATGGGCTGGCTGCTGGCGCGCGGTGAACGCGAGCGCGACCCCCTGCTGCGCGCCTGGCACCGGCTGGGCGCGCGGTATGCCCGGCTCGGCCTGGCGCGGGAGCCGCACGAGGCCGCCGGCGACTGGGCGCGCCGGGTGGCGGCCCGCCGTCCGCAGGGGGCCAACCTGCTGTTTTCACTCAGCCGGCGTTTCGCTGCGGCGCGCTACGCTGCCAATGAGGGGGATCACCGCGCACTGATCGAAGACCTGCGCCGGCACCGCCCGTAACCTACTGGAGACTGGCCATGAACCTTCGTATCGTTTTGCTCGCCGCCGCGGCCGCCGCCCTGGCGGCGTGCGCCACCGCACCCAAGCCCCTGCAGGGCAGCTTCACGCCGGTCAATCCGCGCGACGCCGTGGGCACGCCGCAGGTGGGCGCGCCGGTCCGCTGGGGCGGCCGCATCATCAGCACCACGCCCGCGCAGGACTCCACCTGCTTCCAGCTGGTCTCCCGTCCGTTGTCGGGAACGGGTCGTCCGTTGAGCAGCGCTCCCGATGCCACCGACGGCCGTTTCATCGCCTGCCGCGCAGGCTTCTACGATCCGGCCGTGTTCACGGAGGGCCGCGAAGTCACCTTCGTCGGGCGCATCGAAGGTTACGAGTCCACCCGGATCGGCGACTACGACTACCGGCTGCCCCGCGTGGCGGCCGACGTCGTCTACCTGTGGCCGGAAGTGCGGGAGGTCGACGTGTACTACCCGTACTACTACCGCGACCCGTTCTACTGGGGCCCGCGTTGGGGCTGGTGGGGCTGGTAAGCCGGCGGCCCGCAACGGATATGGAAAAGCCGCCCGATGGGCGGCTTTTTCGTTTCCGGGCGCCACCGCGGCCGCTCAGCCGGACACGCCGAAACGCCCCAGCGGCGCACCGGCCAGCAAGTGCAGGTGGATGTGGAATACCGTCTGCCCCGCGTGCTCGCGGCAGTTCATCACCACGCGGTAACCGTCCTGCGCGAAGCCCTCGCGGCGCGCATAGTCGGCAGCCGCCAGCATCAGCTTGCCCAGCAGCAGTGCCTGTTCGGGCTTCACATCATCCAGCGTGGGGATCGCTTCATGCTTGGGCACGAACAGCACGTGGACCGGCGCCTGCGGCGCGATGTCCTTGAAGCCCAGCACATCCTCATCCTCATGGACGATGGTGGCGGGAATCTCGCGGCGGATGATCTTGGCGAACAGGGTGTCGGTCATGGATTCCTCCTGGAACAGGCGGGACGTGGGGTTCACAGTGGCATGTCGCTGCGGCCACCGAAGGCGTGGGCCAGCGTACCGCGATCGACGTACTCCAGTTCGCCGCCCAGGGGGACGCCGTGCGCCAGCCGACTGGGGCGTACGCCGTGCTGGCGTGCCAGCTGGGCAAGGTAGTGCGCCGTGGCTTCGCCTTCCACGGTGGGATTGGTGGCGATGATCATCTCGGTGACCTCGCCCTCGGCCAGTCGCGTGGCCAACTGGTCCAGGCCCAGTTCGCGCGGACCGATGCCATCCAGCGGCGACAGACGTCCCTGCAGAACGAAGTAGACGCCGCGATAGCCGGTGGCCTGCTCGATGGCCAGGCGGTCGGAGGGCGACTCCACCACGCACAACTGGTGCCGGTCGCGACTGCTGCTGGCGCACAGGGCGCACAGTTCGGTTTCGGTGAAATCGCGGCACTGCCCGCAATGGCCGATGCTGTCCAATGCGACGCCAAGCACCTCGGCCAGCCGCTTGCCCCCCTCCCGCTCGCGATCGAGCAAGTGGTAGGCCATGCGCTGCGCGGTCTTCTGCCCGACACCCGGCAGCACGCGCAACGACTCGATCAGTTGTTCGAGGAGGGAGGGCACTTGAGGCCGTGATGGGGGACAGGTGATGGGCGATTCGGAACAGCCGTCGTTGGCTGTGGCCGCTGCAATACGCGATCCGTCGCTTTCACGAACCGCGAATCACGCATCGTGGCCGCTCAGAACGGCAGCTTCATGCCCGGCGGCAGCGGCATGCCGGCGGTGGCCGATCCCATCTTCGCCTTCGATTCGGCGTCGACCTTGTTGGCGGCGTCGTTAAAGGCCGCCGCCACCAGATCCTCCAGCATCTCCTGGTCGCCCAGCACGGACGGATCGATGCGCACCTTGCGGCACTCCTTCGCGCCGGTCAGCGTCACGCTGACCATGCCGCCGCCGGCATTGCCGGTGACTTCCAGCTTGGCCAGTTCTTCCTGCGCACGCTGCAGGTTTTCCTGCATCTTCTGCGCCTGTTGCATCAGTTGGGCAATGTTTCCACGCATGTCTGCATCACTCTTCGTAAGGACGGATGGAATCCGGGACGACCTTGGCGCCGTGCTGCTGGATCAACCGCTGCACATCCGGATGGTTCATGAAGGTTTCTTCGGCCGAGCTCTGGCGCTCGTCGCGCTGGCGGTGAGTACGTTCCTTGAGCGTTTCGCCGCCATTGCCGGCCTGCGCATCGGCCGTCACGAACACGAGCTTCGGCGCCACGCCATAACGCTCGGCGATGACCTCGGCCAGTTCGCGTGTCGCGCGGTCCGAACGCAGGTAGTCGAATCCGGCCTCCAGCGAAAGCTTCAGCACGCCGGCGTCGTAGGCGACGAAGGCCGCGTTCTCGACCAGTTGCTTGCCGACGCCCTTCAGGCCGCTGTGATGGGCGAAGTGCAGCCACGTCTCGGCATCGGTGATGCCGATGTCCACCGGCATGAAGGAGCCCGCGGCAGGTGCGGGCGGCGGATCGCTGCGCACCGCCACCGGTACCGGAGGTGCCGGCGCCACGATGATGTCACCCGTGGCCCACGGCGGCGTGTCGTCGGGTATGGATGCCGGGGTCTGCGGGACGGGTAGCTGCGGGGCTGTCGGCGGCGACGCGACGGCAGCGGGTGCGGCGGCACGCGGTGCCGCCGCGGAGGGCGCCGGCGCGGCGACGGCCGTCGCCGGCTTGCCGTCGCCGCGCAGTTCGCCGGCCTGCGCCGGACGGAACGCCAGCATGCGCAGCACGCTCATCTCGAACCCTGCGCGTCCGCTCGGTGCCAGGTACAGGTCGCGGCGCCCGTTCAGCGACATCTGGTACCACAGCTGCACGACTTCGGGCCAGAGCTGCCGGGCGAAGGCATCCACGTCGATGCCCTCGGATTCGACCGCGGCCGACGGTACCAGCTGGCGCACCTGGATACGGTGCAGCGCTTCGGCCACGGCATCCAGCACGCCCGCCCAGTCGGGCGAGAACTCGGCCAGCCCCGCCACCACCGTCAGCAGGGATTCGCCATCGCCGCGCGCCAGCGCGTCCAGCATGGCGCCCACCTGCGTGCGGTCCACGGTGCCCAGCATGGTGCGCACGCCGTCATCGCGCAGCGCGCCACCGGCATAGGCGATGGCCTGGTCCAGCAGCGACAGGCCGTCGCGCAGACTGCCATCGGCGGCCCGGGCGATCTGGCGGATGGCGCCCTCGTCGGCCTCGATGCCTTCGGCCGCCAGGATCCGGGTGACCTGGCCGGCAATCTGCCCTTCGTCCAAGCGCTTCAGGTTGAATTGCAGGCAGCGCGACAGCACGGTGACCGGCAGTTTCTGCGGGTCGGTGGTGGCGAGCAGGAACTTGACGTGTTCCGGCGGCTCCTCCAGCGTCTTCAGCAGCGCGTTGAACGCCGCCTTCGACAGCATGTGCACTTCGTCGATCAGGTAGACCTTGAACTTGCCGCGCGACGGCATGTACTGCGCGTTCTCGATGACCTCGCGCACGTCGTCCACGCCGGTGTTGGAGGCGGCGTCGATCTCGAGCAGGTCGATGTAGCGGCCGGCGTCGATGTCCAGGCAGGCGGCGCACTGGCCGCACGGGTCGGCGCTGGTCCCCTTCTCGCAGTTCAGCGATTTGGCGAAGATGCGCGCGATGGTGGTCTTGCCGACGCCGCGCGTGCCGGTGAACAGGAAGGCGTGATGGACGCGACCGCTGTCCAGTGCGTTGGTCAGCGCGCGGACCACGTGTTCCTGGCCCACGAGCTCGGCGAACCGCTTGGGACGCCACTTACGGGCGAGGACGAGATAGGACATGCCCACATTGTGCCGCGCCAGGCGGACCGTTCCAAGGACGGATCGCCAACCCGTCGCCACGGGCCGGACAGCCGATGGCCCGCCGAACCCCGGCACTCGCAATAAACCCCGACTACGGCTAGAATTCATGGCCCTGAAAGCGGCCAAGGTTGCCTTCAGGTCCCGGAGAGGTGTCCGAGTGGTTGAAGGAGCACGCCTGGAAAGTGTGTAAGCGTCTAAACCGCGCTTCGGGGGTTCGAATCCCCCTCTCTCCGCCAGATCAATTCGCGAAACCCTTGCCCTGCAAGGGTTTTCGTTTTTTCAGGGCAGGCTGGCCCACACTTCCGCCCCCTACTCGCGACGTAGCGCTGCTGCGGAGCCCGCCCCCCGCCTCATGTTCAGCGCCTCCGCACCCTGCGGCGACACGGGCGCGGCGATCATGCCGCCTGGTGCGCGTCGATGCGGGCGGACCCGAGGGTCGCGAGACTCTTCATTCCCGGTCGTGGCAGACCGCGAACCGCGTGCCGGACGCGCAACGCTTCTCCCTAGAGGATGGCGGCGCCGGCCTTCATTTCGGCCAGATCGACACTTTCGTCGTCGTTCCTGTCGAATGAGCGGAAGCGCGCCTCCAGCACGTTGCGGAACTCCTCTTCGGTAAGACTGCCGTCGGTATTCTCGTCATAGAGGCGAACGTGATCCGCCGCGGAAGGTTCGCCATCGGCCTGTTCCCCGAAGATGCTCTGAAGTTCCGTCGCGGAAATACGATTGCTCTTGTCGGTATCGAACCGAGAGAACGGCAGGGCGCTCTTGTATTCGTCCATGCTCATCGCGCCGTTCCCATCGGCATCGAACAGGCCGAAGCGCGCGGATGCCGATGCGGGAAGGGATTGCGCACCGGCGGCGCAGGGCGCGAGGAGTACAGCGGCAAAAGCAAGTCGGATGCGGGCGTTCACGTCGATCTCCAGGGTCTGGGTGGATGCTTGACGGGGCGACGCAGGAGCATGCGTGCGGCTTCATTGTGACCGGTAAGCCAACGCAGGCAAGGCGCCAGGCCAAAGTAAAAATACTTATCGGCGTGGGGATTTCCGCCGTGGATCTGTTGGCCGATGGAGGGTGAGGTGGTGGGCCGGAAGTCTTGAGAGCGGGCGTGGTGACGCTCTCCGCTGGAGTTTCCGGGGCTTATCAGGCAGAATTTCCCTCGGCGATCGAGCGTGCACTGCCTTCGGGCAAGGCCTCACCGCCGGATTTCGCGCACCGACGAGCGGGCTGACAATCCAGCCACGCCCTCGCGCGTTTCGTTTCCATGGTGGCCCCGTCGGCCCCTCGCGACGCTAGGTTGAAAACTCCGCCAGGGCCGGAAGGCAGCAACGGTATCGACTGATGCGGGCGCCGAGGTCAGCCGGCGGGGCTACCGCCTTTTCGGGCGACGACGCTTCATTTCCCAGGGCCGTTGCGACGGCATCGTTATCAGTACGCCGGAGCCATCGCGGGGCGCGATGCGGGCGCCGAGGTCAGCCGGCGGGGCTACCGCCTTTTCGGGCAGCGGCGCTTCATTTCCCCCGGCCGTTGCGACGGCATCGTTATCAGTACGACGGAGCCATCGCGGGGCGCGATGCGGGCGCCGAGGTCAGCCGGCGGGGTTACCGCCTTTTCGGGCGACGACGCTTCATTTCCCCGGCCGTTGCGACGGCATCGTTATCAGTACGACGGAGCCATCGCGGGGCGCGATGCGGGCGCCGAGGTCAGCCGGCGGGGCTACCGCCTTTTCGGGCGGCGACGCTTCATTTCCCAGGGCCGTTGCAACGGCATCATTACCCCGCAACGGACCCATCGCGGGGCGCGGCTAGTCCTTCCCGCGGGGCGCACCCGCGACAATGCCCAGCGCATCGGGTTCGCGCCCGGTCACCCAGTAATCGATCACCTGCCAGCGCTGCGTGTCGATCACCGCGATGCGGTCGCCGCCGCTGATGGCCACGTAGGCACGCGGGCGGTCCGCATCCACGATCACGCCGATGGGCAGCGCGGCCCGCCCCAGCATCGTGGCCTGGTACTCCATGCCCTCGCGCGACAGCGATACGGTCGCGACCGGCAGCTTGGAACGCGCGTTGAATACCGACAGCGTGGCGGACCGCGCGTTGGTCACGAATGCCTGCGACCCGTCGGCGGAAAACACCACGCGGATCGGGAAGCCCTTGCTGGACATGCGCCGCCGCACGGCCAGGGTCGCGGGATCGTGCACGGTGACCGTGCCGTCTTCCCGGTTGGTCACCCATACCTCGGCCCCGTCGGGTCGCACCGCGACGCCTTCGGCGCCCTTCCCCGCCGGGCGCTCGTGGGTCTTGGTCCCGGCGACCAGATCGACACGGCTCAAGGTGCCGCCCGCGATCTTGGTGACGTAGGCAAAGCGTTCGTCGGGCGACAAGGCGAGCATGTGGCCCGTGCCGTCGCCCACCTCGATGGCCTTCAGCACCTCCCCCGCTTCCACGTCCACGATCAGCACGCTGGCCGAGGCTTCGGTGGTCGCCACCACGCGCCGGCCATCCGAGAGGAAGCGCAAGCCGTGGGGCGCACTGTGCAGCCCCAGGTCGACATGCCGGGTGGGCCTGCCGCCCACCAGATCGAGGACCGACAGCGTGTTGCCCGACCTGACGCTGCCGTAGTTGGTGACCACCGCCGTGCGTCCATCCGGCGATACGGCGATCTCGTGGGGCGCGTCGCCGGTGCGGTACTCGCCGACGCGGCGCCCGTCCTTCAACGACAACCGCCAGACGGTGTCGGCCGACTTGTTGCCGACCAGCAGTTCGGCTGCGGACAGCGGTGCCGGCGACAACACCATGCAGGCCAGCATGCCGGCGACGGTGAGTGCCTCGGCGAAAGAGAGACGCACGCGCATCAGCCCTCCCCGGAGAGTGGATGCAGCCAGTCCGCCTCGCCTTCGCGGTAGTGTTCCCGCTTCCAGATGGGTACGCGCTGCTTCACTTCATCGATGATGTATCGGCAGGCATCGAACGCGGCACCACGATGTGCCGCGCAGACGCCGACCCACACCGCCAGATCGCCGACGCGGAGCGTGCCCACGCGATGCACGCAGCACGCCGCCAGCAGGTCGAAGCGCTCGTTGGCTTCCATGACGATCCGTTCGCCCTCGCGCTCGGCCAGGGCGGCATAGGCTTCGTAATCCAGGCCATCGACCGCGCGGCCCCCATGGTGGTCGCGCACCCAGCCTTCGAAACTGGCGTACGCGCCGGCGCGCGGGTCGAGCAGTTGCGCGCGCAGCGCATCGATGTCGAACGGGGCTTCGGCCAGTCGGAAATGCAGCATCTCAGCCTCCACTCACCGGGGGAATGAATGCGATCTCGCTGCCCTCCCGCACCGCGTCCTGCCAGCGCGCGAACTCGCCGTCCACGGCTACCCGCAGGTGCTGCATCGGCCAGCCGATGCCATGCCGTGCCTGCACGTCCGCATAGACGCCGGCCAGGTCCGTCGCGGCGGTATGCAGCGCTTCGCTGGCCACGCCGGTGGATTCGCGAAGACTGGCGAAATAGAGCAGCGTCACCGTCGTCATGGCATGACACCGAAGTCGCGCTTGCCGCCCCGCTTGCCCAGCAGCCTGGCCGGGCCGATCACGATGCGGTGCGACAGTGCCTTGCACATGTCATAGACGGTCAATGCCGCGACGGTGGCGCCGGTCAGCGCTTCCATTTCCACGCCGGTGCGATGGGTCGTGCGTACGCCGCACTCGATCGCCAGCGTCGCCTCACCGTCCCAGTCGATGGCGATGCGGCAGCCGTCGATGGGCAGCGGATGGCAGAAGGGGATGAGCTCATGCGTGCGCTTGACCGCCATGGTCCCGGCGATGATCGCCGTGTCGACGATGCCGCCCTTGGCGCTGCGCAGCCCGTCGCGCCGCAGCTGCCGGGCGACATCGGCCGGAAACCTCACCCGGCAGGTGGCGACAGCATCGCGCGGGGTGGTCGCCTTGCCGGAAACATCCACCATGGCCGGGCGACCGGCGGCATCGATATGGGTCAGTGTCTTGCGGGGCACGCTGGGGTTCCGTGTGGGGGACGCGGTGTCAACCGCCGATAAGATACATCTCGACGTGCTTGCGGCGGCTGACCGTGGGCGAACCGCGCAGTTCGCTGTAGCGGTCCGCGCGCCGCGACCACAGCCGCGCCACATGCTCGCTCAATGCCTCTTCGCCCTGCGCCAGGACGGTCCGCAGGTCGGTGCCCTCCGCGGCGAACAGGCAGGTGAACAGCCGGCCGTCGGCCGAAACACGCGCGCGATGGCAATCGCCGCAGAAGGGTTCGCTGACGGAACTGACGAAGCCGATCTCGCCGGCGCCATCCTGGAAGGCATAGCGCGACGCCACTTCGCCGCGATAGTCCGCCTCCAGCGCGCGCAACGGCCAGCGCGCGGCGATACGGTCGTGCAGTTCCGCCGAGGTCACCATCTGGTCGCGCTGCCAGCCATTGCAGGTGCCCACGTCCATGTACTCGATGAAACGCAGCACGTGGCCGCTGCCGCGGAAATGTTCCACCAGCGGCAACACCTGGTCCTCGTTGACGCCCCGCTGCACCACGGTATTGAACTTGATGCGCGTGAACCCCGCCGCGACCGCCGCGTCGATGCCGGCCAGCGTGTCACGCACGCGGCCACGCCCCCCCGACATGGCCGAGAACACCTCTTCGTCCAGCGCATCCAGGCTGATGGTGATGCGGCGCAGGCCGGCATCGTGCAGTGCCTTCGCCTGGGCCGCCAGCAGCGCGCCGTTGGTGGTCAGGGCCAGGTCGTCAAGACTGGGAATCGCGGCCAGTCGCGCCACCAGGTCCGGCATTCGCTTGCGCAACAGCGGTTCGCCACCGGTCAGGCGCAGCTTGCGCACGCCGATGCGGACAAAGGCGCGCGCGAGGGTCTCGATCTCGTCGAACGACATCCGCATGCGCGAGTCCATGCCATGGTCGTCCGGAATACGGTCTGCCGGCATGCAGTAACCGCAGCGGAAATTGCAGGCATCGATCACCGACAGGCGAAGGTCGCGCAGCGGCCGCCCCCGTACATCCAGCGGTAGCGTGGGCTCGCTCATCCGGCGGCCACCTCCCCGGTGCCGGGCGCCACCAGCGGCAGCACGTCCCCGGGACGGGCCACGCGATGCCCGCGCGCCGCCAGCGCATTCCCGTCCGCCTCGCAGGCGTAGTGGTAGAGCACGCAGCGCGACAGCAGGGCGGCCGGATACTCGCGCTCGAGATCGTCGATGCCGCTGTGCGAGGGATTGCCCTGCAGTGCGCAGTCGTGGGCGATCAGTTCGCCGTTGTCGGCATGCCGCGCCAGCATTTCGGGAATGGGTCGGGTATCGCCCGTCCACACTATGCTGCCGGGCAGGCGCAGGCCGAAGGCGGTGTCCGGCCAGTGGTGGCGCACCGGAAACACTTCCAGGCGCACCCCGTCGTGCCAGAACGCCCCGGACACCGGGACCAGCTGGAACGCATCCCAGAAGTTCGCGCCACCCTCCGCCAGCACATTGGGGTAGTCGCCCACGCGCTGCTGCAACAGCGGCACCAGCGGGGCGGGCACGTATACGCGCACGCGTCCACGACGTCCCTGGTCGAAGTAGCTGCCGACGAACAACCGTTCGAAGCCCGCCACATGGTCCAGGTGCGCATGGGTCACGAACAGCGCCTCCGGCATGTCGCCGTAGTGCGCCTGGTAAGCGGTCAGGCCTTCGCCGCCGCAGTCGACGGTCAGCCAAGGTCGGCCATCGCGTTCCACCGTGGCCATCGCGGAACCCAGTCCGACCGCGGTCGCGCTGCCCACGCCATGGAAACGGAGCTGCCAGCCCATATCAGTAGCCCCGAGACCAGGCGTGGTCGTAGGCTTTGCGCAGCACGCTGAAATCGCGCTCCACGTCTTCCACGCTGCGCTCGCCGCGCAACTTCAGCAGCGAACGCTTCAGGCGCGACAGGTTTTCCTCGCGCCAGGCCGTCGCCGGTATGCGCATCGCCCCGCGGTCCAGGTCGATCAGCCAGCCATGGCCCTTGTCGTCGAACAGGATGTTGTGCGCGTTGAGGTCGGCGTGGTCCGTGCCGACGCGGTGGAAGCGCGCGATCAGGCGACCCGCCGGATCCCACGGCGCATGCGCGGCCTGCGACTGGGCCAGGTCCGCCAGCGAGCGCACGTCCAGCAGTCGCTCCATCAGGATCGCCGCGCGGTAGAACATGCCGTCGCGCACGTAACTGGCCGCCACCGGGCGCGGGACCGGCAGGCCGCGTGCGAGCAGCGCGCGCATCAGGCGGAATTCGGCGAAACTGCGGGTGCGGTCCGGGCCATGCCACAGATAACGGTCACGGCTGAAACGGGCCGCCAGGCCACCCCGGCGATACATGCGCAGGACACACTGGCTGGACGGCGCTTCGATGAACCAGGCACCGCCCCGCCCGCCGCTGTCGACCGGGCGGGCACGGTCGCCCCACTTCTCGGGCACGAACCAGTCGGGATCCGCTTGCCGCAGATGTTTGCGGTCGAACAGAATCGCACCGTATCCGCTGCCATCGCGGAACGGCGTCAGGGATTCCGAAGCGTCAAATCCGACCATTCAGCGAGTCTAACAATAGTTCCCCATGATTCCCCAATCGCTCTGCCTGCTCCGACTCTCCGCACTTGGCGATGTGACCCATGTCGTGCCCCTGGTACGTACCCTGCAACGGCATTGGCCGCAGGCGCACCTGCACTGGGTCATCGACAAGGGTGGCCACAAGCTGCTGGAGGGACTGGAAGGCGTGGTCTTCCACCCCTACGACAAGAAGACCGGCATCGCCGGCATGCGCGCACTGCGCAGGCAGCTGCCGGCCGGGGACTTCGATGCGCTGCTGCAGATGCAGGTGGCGTTCCGGGCCAACCTGCTGTCGGCCTTCATCCCGGCACGCCGGCGCATCGGTTACGACCCCAGCCGCTCCAAGGACCTGCACGGGCTTTTCATCAATGAACGCATCCCCGACCGTCCCGGCATCCATGTGCTGGACGCGATCGGCAGCTTCTGCGAACCGCTGGGCCTGAAGCAGGACGAGGTGGTCTGGCGGTTGCCGGTCCCCGCGGAAGCGCATGCCTGGGCAGCGGCGCAATGGCCGCAGGATGGCCAGCGCACGCTGGTCATATCGCCGTGCTCCAGCCACGAACGCCGCAACTGGTATGCCGACCGTTACGCCGCCGTGGCCGACCACGCCGCCTCACGCGGATGGCGCGTGGTGCTGTGCGGTGGGCGCAGCGAACTGGAACGCCGCACCGCCGATGCGATCATCGCCGCGATGCGGGTCGCGCCACTCGATCTGGTGGGCAAGGACACCCTGAAGCAACTGCCCGCCCTGCTTGCCCGGGCCGACCTGGTGATGACGCCCGACTCCGGGCCGATGCACATCGCCAATGCGATGGGGGTGGCGGTGCTGGGGCTGCATGCCGCCAGCAACCCGCTGCGCAGCGGCCCGTATTCGAGCGTGCGTTATTGCGTGGACCGCTATGACGATGCGGCCCGCAAGTACAAGGGCAGGCCCGCGTCGGCATTGAAGTGGGGCAGCAAGATCGAGCACGACGGCGTGATGGAACTCATCACCGTCGCCGACGCCATCGCGGCATTCGAGCGGTACATGGCCGACCAGGCGTAAGTCTGCCCCCGGTGGATTACGGCGCGGCGCCGGCCCTGTAATCCTGGTAGGACTTCTCTTCCACGTAGCTGGAGCCCAGCGCGAGGTTGATGTCCTTCTTGATGCGGGCGCGGTCGTCGTTCTCGAAATAGACGGCACGGGCCAGGCGAATGAATTCGGCATCGAATTCCTGCGCCTTCTCCTTGATGCGGATATCGTCCTCGATCACCCACAGCCGCTCGTTGACGGCCTTCAGCTGGGCACGCAGCTCGACGATGTTGTGGCCGGCGGCAGGATGCGCCATCCAGGTCCGCTCCAGCGCGCCCAGTTCGTTGCGCACGTTGGCCAGCTTGGCCGGGTCGCTCATGCGTTCGGACTTGATCTGCAGGATGGCGATCTTGTCGAGCAGTTCGCCGAACGAAACGGGAACGAGGATTTCGGACATGGAGGGCTCCGCGGCAAGGGAGGCCATTGTAGGCGCTGGGGTGGTGGCCGGCGTAAAGAGGCGTTCAGCCTGCAGACCCCGGAGGCCCGCCGTCCTCAAGGCGTCGCCATTCGCCGCATACGCAAAAGCCCCCTCGCGGGGGCCTTCGCATGTCTGGCGGAGAGGGAGGGATTCGAACCCTCGATACGCTATTAACGTATGCCTGATTTCGAGTCAGGTACATTCAACCACTCTGCCACCTCTCCGGTGGTACCCGGCATGGCCGGGGCGTGAATGATACGGGCCGGGCGGCGCGGCGACAAGCCGGAACGGTCGCTTTTCGGTGCATCCGTGCCTGATTCCATCAGGGTGATGAACAGGCCCTGCCCTGCCGCCCACAGCGGCCTTGCCCACTGTCCGCTTCATGCGGATCATTCCGTAATAAACGGGTAAGGAAAATCCCGTCTTGACCATCAGGGCATCATGATCGAATTCGGCCACATCACCCACGTAGGCCTGCGGCGGGAACTCAACGAAGACACCTACTACGGCGACAGCGAGCTGGGATTGTGGCTGGTGGCCGACGGGATGGGGGGCCACGCCTGTGGCGAAGTGGCCAGCGCACTGGCCCGCGAGACCATCGTGCGCGAGATCCGCGACGGCACACCGCTGGCCCAGGCCATCCGGATCGCCGACGAGGAAATCATCCGCACCTCGCGCCGCCGCAACGACAGCCTGCCGATGGGGACCACCGTGGTCGCGGCGCGCATCCAGGGCAACCGCTTCGAGGTCGCCTGGGTCGGCGACAGCCGTGCCTACCTGTGGCGCGAAGGCAACCTGGCCCAGCTCAGCCAGGACCACAGCTACGTGCAGGAACTGATCGCCCAGGGCGCCCTGACCACGGAACAGGCCCGTTCGCACCCGCATCGCAACGTCGTGACCCAGGCCCTGGGCGTCACCGACCCCAACCACCTGAACGTCGAGACGATGACCGGCGAACTGCGCCCGGGCATGCAGTTGCTGCTGTGCAGTGACGGACTGACCGAAGAGGTCGACGACCGCAGCATCGCCAACACGCTGCGCCACGACGACTGCAGCGCGCAGGAATGCGTGGACACCCTGGTCGCCGCGGCCCTGGATGGCGGCGGTTCGGACAACGTCACCGCCATCCTGGTCCGCTGCCACTGACGCGTCTCAAGGGGCCTCGAACACCGGTTCGTCCCACAGGCAGCGGCCGCCGGCCTTCTTGCGCAGCTTCTCCAGGCGCGCCTCATGGGCGGCCCGTTCATCGTCGCTGGGGCGCACCCGCGGCCGCTCACCGGCCACCGACGCGGTGAACACCGGCATGACCACCGAGGGTGCAGGCACGCCCGGCTCGTCGCCGCCAAAGCCGATCTCGCGTTGGCCCGCCGTCAGGTTCAGGTAGACGTCGCACAGCAACTGGGCGTCGAGCAGCGCCCCATGCAGCTGGCGATGGGTATTGTCCACGCCCAGCCGCTTGCACAGCGCGTCCAGCGAGTTGCGTTGCCCCGGGAACCGCTGCCGTGCCAGCAGCAGCGAATCCTCCACCCGTGCGCGGTCGGTGATGCGACCGTACTGTTCACCCAGCAGCGACAGCTCATGATTGAGGAACCCGACGTCGAACGCGGCGTTGTGGATCACCAGCTCGGCCCCGTCGATGAATGCCAGGAACTCATCCGCGATATCGGCGAACAGCGGTTTGTCCGCCAGGAACTCCAGGCTGAGCCCGGTGACTTCCGCCGCACCCTGCTCGAACTCGCGTTGCGGATTGATGTACTGGTGGTAGGTGCGGCCCGTGGGGCGGCGCTCCAGCAGCTCCACGCATCCGATTTCGACCACGCGATTGCCCTTCTTCCATTCCAGGCCGGTGGTTTCGGTATCGAGGATGATCTGGCGCATCAGGACTGGGCTTCCACGGCAAAGGGGGAGTGACGGAACAGTTTCACCGCATGCTCGATCTGGGGCAACGCGACCATCCTCTCAAAGGCGAATCCCAGCTTCTGCAACAGGCGGATCGACGGCGTGTTGTCGGGATTGACGATGGCCAGCACCTGCTCGAGTCCCAGGCGATCGCGGGCATCGGCCAACACGGCCTGCGCAGCTTCCTGCGCGTAGCCCTGCCCGCAGAACTCGGGGAGCAGGGCGTAGCCCAGGTCGGGACCCTCCAGGCCCTCGCGCCGCACCAGGCCGCAATTGCCGATCCGCTGGCCCGTGGCCTTCAGCTGCACGGCATACATCGCGAAGCCGTGCTCGGCATAGCTGGGCAGCGCACCTTTGCGGAGATAGTCGCGCGCCTCTTCCAGCGTGCGCACGCCGCGATCGGCGATGTTGCGGATGAAGGCCGGGTCGTTGAGCAGGCGCTGCATCATCGCCACGTCCTCGTCGGAGGCGTCGGACATGGCCAGCAGGCGGAGGCGTTCGGTTTCGGCCACCCTCTGGCCGGGCATCAGCGCGAAGCTCATGCCACCGCGCCGTTGCGGAACCGGATCGCCGCATCGCGCGCCAGTACATCCACGCGCTCGTTGTCCGGATCGCCGGAATGGCCTTTCACCCACTTCCAGTCGATCTGGTGGCGGGCGGTCGCGGCGTGCAGGCGTTCCCACAGATCGCGGTTCTTCACCGGATCGCCGCCGGCGGTTTTCCACCCCCGCCGCACCCAGCCCGGCATCCATTCGGTGATGCCCTGGCGGACATACTGCGAGTCGATATGCAGGGTGATCTGGCAGGGTTCGGTGAGGGCTTCCAGCGCGGCGATGGCCGCCATCAGTTCCATGCGGTTGTTGGTGGTCTGCGCTTCGCCCCCGGACAGTTCGCGCTCCTTGGCCTGGTAACGGAGCAGCGCGGCCCAGCCGCCAGGCCCGGGATTGCCGAGGCAGGAGCCGTCGGTATGGATGCTGATGTGTTTCATGGAGTCCTTGAATGAGGTGTCAGGCGGGCGCCGCCGCGCGCCAGGCGCGCTTTGCCACGGCGGGCGGAATGAGGCCCGCCACCCGCTTCTCCGCCTCCAGCAGGCACACCGCGCGCAGCGGCGGCGGCCAATGGGCGCCGGACACGGTGCGGCTGCGCCATATCGGCCCCAGGTACTGCGTGTCGCCCGCGGGCTGCAGACCGACCTGGCGGAAGCGCTCGTGCCAGCCCGCCGGATCCAGCGGCTGCAGGCCGGCGCGTCGCCAGCGCAGGCGGTAGGGACTGAAAGGGTTGACGGTGAACAGCCAAAGCCGCCCCCCCGGCTCCAGTACGCGGGCACATTCATCCAGCAGCGCATGGGCATCGCCGGCATCCAGCGCGTGCTGGACCACGATGCTGCCGATGGCTTCCGTCGGCAGCGGCAACGGCAGGCTGCAGTGGACCGCGCCGGCGTAGCGTGGGCCCGGCGGGTGCTTGGCGACATGCAGGCGCACCCCGCGCGGCACCGGTGCCTCGGCCGGCAATTCGGCGGGCGTGGCCGCCAGCCAGAGCCAGGGCTGCGGGGACCGGCTCGCCAGCGCACGCGCGACGACGGCCTGTTCTGCCGCCAGCAGGGGCGCGGCCCGTCCGCTCCCGAACCACGGCAGGGCATCGGGTTGACGGGTGAACGCGAAGGCAGGCATGTTCGGAATTGTAGAGGACGCCACCCTGTCGCGTCCGTCCCCGCCCCCCCGGAGCCCGCCCGCCGATGCGCCTGCTCGCCCTGCCTGCCTTCGAGGACAACTACATCTGGGCGCTGGTGGACGACGACGGCGACGCCCTGGTCATCGATCCGGGCGAGGCGGCACCGGTGCTGGCCAGCACGGGCATGGGCCTCTGGCCGGCCGCCGTGCTGGTCACCCACCACCACTCCGACCACGCCGGCGGCGTCGCCGCTCTGCGCGAACGCTGGCCGACCCTGCCCGTCTTCGCCCCGGACGACGCGCGCATCCCCGATGCCACGCGCCGCGTCGGCGACGGTGATCGCATCCAGCTCAAGAACTGGCGCCTGTCCGTGCTGGCGGTTCCCGGCCATACCTCCAGCCACGTCGCTTTCCACGGCGGTGGAAGCGAGGGCCCCCCGCACCTGTTCTGCGGGGACACCTTGTTCAGCCTTGGCTGTGGGCGGATGTTCGAAGGTAGCCCGCCGCAGATGCTCGCCTCGCTGGACCGGCTGGCCGCCTTGCCGCCCGAATCCCTGGTCTGCTGCGGCCACGAGTACACCCTGGCCAACGCCGCCTTCGCCCTGGCGGTGGACCCTGACAACCCGGCCCTGCGCCACCGCACCGAGGAAGCCCGCGCCATGCGCCACGCCGGACGCCCCACCCTGCCCAGCACGCTGGCCCAGGAACTCGCCACCAATCCTTTCCTGCGTGTCGACACGCCCGCAGTCCGCACTGCGGTTGCGCGACGCCTGGGCCGTGCCCCGGCCGATCGGGTGGAAACCTTTGCCGAACTGCGGCGCTGGAAGAACGACTTCCGCGCATGAGGTGGTCCAGTCCCCTGCGCCTGACCGGACTTGCCGCCGGCCTGCTGGCGTCGCTCGGCGTCGGTGCCACCGATCCGGTCGGCACCGACCCGCCCACCGTCTCCGACCCGCCCGCCGTGAGCGCTACGCCGCCGGTCGAGCCCGCCAGCCTGCCGCCCGCCCAGCAGCGCAGCGGCCTGGAGATCTACCAGCGCTTCCGTGACGGCCTGGCGGACCCAGACTGCGACAGCGCCGCCACCAACGGCCGGTGGAAGAAGCACTTCAGCCATGCGCCCGGCCAACTCGCCAGGACCAACGACGACCTGCTGCCGCTGTTCGGCTATGTGGTCGATGCGCTGCGCGAGGCCCACCTCCCCACCGAATTCGCGTTGATCCCGTTCGTCGAGAGCGGCTACAAGCCCGGCGCGCGCAGCCCGAGCGGCCCCGCCGGCCTGTGGCAGTTCATCGGCACCACGGCGCGCAACCACGGCGTGCCGATGCGCGAGGGATACGACGGCCGCCTGTCGCCGGTCGACTCCACCCAGGCCGCCGTCCGCTACCTGAAATCCCTGCATGGCATGTTCGGCGGCGACTGGCGGCTGGCGGTGATGGGCTACAACGCCGGCGAGTACCGCGTGCTGCAGTCCATGCGCCGTGCCGGCATGAACGCGCGCAACGCCCGGCCCGCGGAACTGCCCGGCCTGTCCGGCATCACCTACGCCTATGTGGAAAAGCTGCATGCGCTGGCCTGCATCTTCCAGCAGGCCGATGATCGCGAGGAGTGGCTCAAGCGCCTGGACCGCCCGGTGCCGCGACTGGAGCCCCACACCCTGCCCGGCGACGCGACGCTGGAGCAGTGGGCGAACCGGAACGGCCAGAACGCCGCGCTGCTGAAGCGGCTCAATCCCGCGCTGGCCGGCACGTTCAGCCGTGGCCAGAAGCCCCTGCGCCTGCTGGCGCCGACCGAATCGCAGGGCGACACCTCCGCCGGCACAACGACGGCCGCCGAGGACGCGACCCGACCGCGAGAACCCGACGCGGCGACCGCCTCCGCGCGCGCGCCCACCGGCCGCTCCCATACGGTAAGAAAGGGCGAATCGGCATGGATCATTTCCCGCCGCTACGGCCTCACGCCGCAGCAACTGCTCGCACGCAACGGCCTGAAGGCGGACACCGTCCTGCGCCCCGGCATGGTGCTGCAGCTGGAGGAAGTGCCCCGCTGACCAGGCGCGTCGCGGCGCACCCGCATGCGCCGCGCAGTACGCAAAAGAAAAGCCCGCCATGTCGGCGGGCTTTCGCGTGCAAAGGGTATGACGTCGCGCCGCTTACAGGCGCTCTTCGAACACCTTCACCTTGAAGCGCTTGCGCATGGCGTCCACGTAGGCCTGCGTGGCGATGCCGCCGCTCATCTGGCTGAGCTGCTGCTGCATCATCGTGCGTTCCTGCTCCGGCATCGCCGCCATGTCGCCTTCGGTGACCTTGTTGATGGTGAACACCGCGTAGTTGCCATCGCCCAGCGCAACCTTGCCGGCGGTGACCTTGCCCTCGGCCGGCCTGCGCGCGGCAAAGATGGCTTCGTTGGCTTCGGCGGTCGGCATCGGGATGCCACGGCGCATGCCGGGGATCTCGTTGAACGGCAGGTTGCCGGCAGCGGCCACGGAGGCCAGCGACTCGCCCTTGTCCACGCGCGCCACCAGTGCATCGGCGGCGGCCTCGGCGGCCTTGCTGCGACGATCCGCGCGTATGGCCGCGATCACCGCCTCGCGCGCCTGCGCCAGCGGCTGTGCCTGCTCCGGCGTGTGCTGGGACACGCGGATCACGACACTGTGGTTGGGAGCGATCTCGATCGGATCGCTGACCGTGCCGTCCTGCACCAGCGTCTCGGAGAACGCGGCACGCAGAACGGCCGGATTGGTGGCGATGCCCACCGGGGCGTTGCGCGGGAACGGACCCAGCTTCTGCAGCGGCAGACTCACGGCCTGCGCCGCGGAGGCCAGCGCGGTCGGATTCTTCAGCGTTTCATTGACCACGCGACCGGCCAGTTCGTTGTAGGCGCGCTCGCGCTCGCTGCCGGCCTGCTCGGCCGCCAGTTCGTCGCGTACTTCCTCGAACGTGCGTCCCGCACCCGGCTTGATCTCGCGCAGCTGCAGCACGTGGTAACCGAAATCCGATTTCACCGGACCGCGGATCTCCCCCGCCTGCATCGCGAACGCGGCATCCTCGAACGGCTTCACCATCGAGCCATCCTTCGCGAACGCCGGCAGTTCGCCACCGGCATCCTTCGATCCCGGATCGTCCGAATTCGCGCGCGCCAGCGCGGCGAAATCGGCGCCGTCCCTGGCCTGCTGCGTCAGCGCCGCGGCCTTCTGTTCCGCCGCCTTCTGCGTGGCAGCGTCGGCACCGGCATCGGCGGCGATCAGGATGTGCGCCACGACGCGCTGCTCGGGCGCGACGAAGCGCGACTTCTCTTCCTCGTAGCGCTTGCGCAGCGCAGCCTCGTCCACCGGGGTGGCCGCCGGCAGCGTGCTGGCATTGATCTCCACGTACTCCAGCGCAACGCTTTCGGGCTGCTTGAAGTCGTCCTTGTGGCCGTCGTACCACGCCTTGATGTCGGCATCGCTCACCGGTGCCGTGTCCTCGGGCACGGGCGGCAGCAGCGCGATGCCGATGTCGCGGGTTTCGCCGAGCAGCTTCCACATGCGCGCCTGCTCACCGGCCGTGAAGAAATCCGAATCGTTGATGGCCTGCGGGATCAGCATCATGCGCAGGCGGTCACGCTGTTCTTCCTGGAACTTCAGCGGCGACACCGGCGGCACCTGCGACGCCAGCAGCATCTGGTACTGCTCGGGGCTGAACTTGCCGGCCACCTGGAACGCGGGCTCGCTGCTGATCGCCTTCTGCACGGCCGCATCGCCGATGCGGATGCCGGCACGCGTGGACGCCAGCGCCAGCACCTTCTGGTCGATCAGCTGCTCCAGCACCCTGCGCTTGTTGTCCGCGCTCTCGAACTCGCGCGGATCGAACGCCTCGCCCTGTGCCTGGCGCTGCTGCTGGCGCAGTTGCTCGAACGCGGCGCGGAACTCGTCCAGCGTCACTTCCTCGCGCTGCCAGAGCATCGACACCGGCCACCACTGCGGCGCGGATTCCCACCAGGTCGGTGGCGCCTCGACCACGGCCACGTCGCTGGCGGCCCCGCCGGTCATGTACTCGTTAACGCCGACGAAGGCGAACGGAATGATCAGCAAACCCAGGATCAGGCTGGCGATCCAGCCGGAAGTCTTGTCGCGGAGTTTCTGCAGCATGGGTGCTCGGGGCCCGATTTCGTTTAGCCCCGCAGTTTACCGCGCTTGGCGGTAGGCGTCTCTACGCCACCGCACGCACCACCGACGGACGGCGGCGGGCAGCGAACAGCGCCGCGCGCCGATGCAGAAAATCCCGGACAGCAAAAAGCCCGCTTTCGCGGGCTTTTTGGGGATAGTGGCGGAGTGGACGGGACTCGAACCCGCGACCTCCGGCGTGACAGGCCAGCATTCTAACCGACTGAACTACCACTCCGCGCTGAGACCAACATTGTAAGGCGATCGTGTGCGTTTCCGCTAGACCATCTGACAATTTTTTTAACCTTGCATCGTCCCGATGTGGTGGGTGCTGAGGGTTTCGAACCCCCGACCCTCTCCGTGTAAGGGAGACGCTCTACCGCTGAGCTAAGCACCCAGGTGCGTGAGGCACCCTGCCATCGGCAGCGAGTCGATTAGTTTACGGCATCCTTCAGGGCTTTGCCAGCCTTGAACGCCGGGTTCTTGGAGGCCTTGATCTTGATGGTGTCGCCGGTCTTCGGGTTGCGGCCGGTGCGCGCAGCGCGCTTGCGGACCTGGAAAGTGCCGAAGCCGACCAGCGTCACGGTGTCGCCCTTCTTGAGGGTCTTGGTGATGCTGGCGATGACGGCGTCGACGGCACGACCGGCTTCAGCCTTGGACATTTCGGCTTCGTCGGCGACGGCATCAATCAATTCGGTTTTGTTCATGTAGTAACTCCCTTTGCGGAACAACCGCGGAATGAGTAACCGGAACCTGGGGCGCCACGCGCCCATGCAGGGTCCGGCCGTTATTTCCGCGAGCGCAGTCCAGTGCGGAAGCACTCGCGGGTGACGTTGTTATACCAGTGCGAAAAATGCCACGCAAGCCGAAAACCCAATAATGACGCGGGTTTCGCGGCTTTTCAGTGTGTCGTCCGACCAGCGTTCAGTGCTTCACGCCGGGTTGCTGCGTGGGCTTTTCTGTGTCAGGTACGGGGCGCTCCGCACCCCCGCCACCGTCCGCCGGCACGGGGGCCAGCGGACGCTCCAGTGCCAGATGCAGCACCTCGTCGATCCACTTCACCGGCACGATCTTCATGCCCTCGGTGACGTTGGCGGGAATATCGGCCAGGTCCTTCCGGTTTTCTTCCGGGATGATCACGGTGGTGATGCCGCCACGCAATGCGGCGAGCAGTTTTTCCTTCAGGCCGCCGATCGCGGAGACGCGGCCACGCAGGGTGATCTCGCCGGTCATCGCCACATCGGCGCGTACCGGATTGCGGGTCAGTGCCGACACCAGCGCGGTCGCCATCGCGATGCCGGCGCTGGGGCCGTCCTTGGGCGTGGCGCCATCCGGCACGTGCAGGTGCACGTCGTGCTTCTGCAGGAAATCCGCATCCACGCCCAGGCTGGCGGCGCGGCTGCGCACCACCGACAGGGCAGCGGAACCGGACTCCTTCATCACGTCGCCCAGCTGGCCGGTCAGCGTCATGCCGCCCTTGCCGGGCACCAGCGCGACCTCGATCTGCAGCAGGTCGCCGCCGACTTCCGTCCACGCCAGCCCCGTCACCAGGCCGATTTCATTCTGCTCTTCCGCACGACCATAGTCGTAGCGGCGGACACCGGAATACTTCTCCAGGTTCTTCGACGTGACGTGCACGGCAGCGGACTTCTTCTTGGTGGCAGGCCGGGGGCCGGCCAGCGCGATCTCCTTGACCACCTTGCGGCAGATCTTGGCGATCTCGCGCTCCAGGTTGCGCACGCCGGATTCGCGGGTGTAGTAACGCACGATGTCGCGGATGGCGCCCTCGGCGACCTTCAGCTCCTCCGGCTTCAGGCCGTTGGCCTTCAGCTGCTTGGGCACCAGGTACCGCTGCGCGATGTTGAGCTTCTCGTCCTCGGTGTACCCCGGAATGCGGATGACTTCCATGCGGTCCAGCAGCGGGCCGGGGATGTTCAGCGAATTGGAAGTCGCCACGAACATCACCTCGGACAGGTCGAGATCGACCTCCAGGTAGTGATCGTTGAACGCGCTGTTCTGCTCGGGGTCGAGGACTTCCAGCAGCGCCGACGACGGATCGCCACGGAAGTCCATGGACATCTTGTCGATCTCGTCCAGTACGAACAGCGGGTTCTTGCTGGCCGTCTTGTTGAGGTTCTGCACGATGCGGCCCGGCATCGACCCGACGTACGTCCGGCGATGGCCGCGGATCTCGGCCTCGTCGCGAACGCCGCCCAGCGACATGCGCACGAACTTGCGGTTGGTCGCCTTCGCGATGCTCTGCCCCAGCGAGGTCTTGCCCACGCCCGGCGGGCCGACCAGGCACAGGATGGGGCCACGCATCTTCTTGACGCGCGATTGCACTGCCAGATACTCGAGGATGCGCTCCTTGACCTTCTCCAGGCCGTAGTGATCGGCGTCGAGCGTTTCCTGCGCCACCTTTAGGTCCTTGCGCACCTTGCTGCGCTTGTTCCACGGCACGCCGAGCAGCCAGTCCAGATAGTTGCGCACCACCGCAGCCTCGGCCGACATGGGCGACATCTGCTTCAGCTTGTTGAGTTCGTTCCTGGCCTTGGTTTCCACCGGCTTGGGCATGCCCGCTTCGGCAATCTTGCGCGCAAGGTCCTCCAGCTCGTTGGGCGCTTCATCCAGCTCGCCCAACTCCTTCTGGATGGCCTTCATCTGCTCGTTGAGGTAGTACTCGCGCTGGCTCTTCTCCATCTGCGACTTCACGCGACCGCGGATGCGCTTCTCCAGCTGCTGCACGTCGATTTCGCCATCAACGAAACCGACCAGCAGCTCCAGCCGTTCACCCACCTCGATGGTTTCCAGCAGCCGCTGCTTGTCGCTCAGCCGGACGCCCAGATGGGCGGCGATGGTGTCGGCCAGCCGACCGGGTTCGTCGATCCCCGCCAGCGTCTGCAACAGCTCCGGCGGCAGCTTGCGGTTGGTCTTCACATACTGTTCGAACAGGCTCATCAGCGAACGCGCGACGGCCTCGATCTCGCGCGGTTCACGGCCGTCGCTGGATTCGATCTCCTCGCCCTGCCCGTAGAGCGAGCCGTCGCGCTCCACCACGTTGCTGACCTGCACGCGGGTGGTGCCTTCCACCAGGACCTTGATGGTGCCGTCCGGCAGTTTCAGCAGCTGCAGCACCTGTGCCAGCGTGCCGACCGTGTACAGGTCGGCGGCGACCGGGTCGTCCGTTTCAGCGGATTTCTGCGCCAGCAGCAGGATGCGCTTGTCGGCCTCCATCGCCTGCTCAAGCGCACGCATGGATTTGTCGCGGCCGACAAACAACGGAATGACCATGTGCGGGAACACCACCACGTCACGCAGTGGCAGGACCGGCAGGTCGAGGATTTCAGTCTGGGGGCGACGGGGCATGGGGGCTCCAGCGGATTGCGGAATTCGGGGTGCCAAAGCACCAATGGCCCCGTTATGGGGCCATCGGCACGGGGATGCAAGGGGATCGAAAAAAAGCGAGAAAAACCAGGAGTTTGCGTTCGGCACACCAGAAACTGAACAGGCGCCCGAAAGGCGCCTGTGCATCACATCCTGCGGACGGCCGGTTACTCGGCCGCGGCAACCTTCGGGGCCGGCGGATTCTGGTAGATGAGGTACGGCTCGGACTTGTGCTCGATGACCGATTCGTCCACCACCACCTTGCTGACGTTCTCGAGCGAGGGCAACTCGTACATCGTGTCGAGCAGTACCGATTCCACGATCGTCCGCAGGCCGCGCGCGCCTGTCTTGCGCTTCAGCGCCTTGCGGGCGATGGCCGACAAGGCGTCCGAGCGGAACTCCAGCTCCACCCCTTCCATCTCGAACAGCTTCTTGAACTGCTTGGTGATGGCGTTCTTCGGCTCGGTCAGGATCTTGACCAGCGCGGCCTCGTCCAGTTCTTCCAGGGTGGCGACCACCGGCAGGCGACCGACGAACTCCGGGATCAGGCCGAACTTGATCAGGTCTTCCGGCTCCACATCAGACAGCAGCTTGCCGGTCTCGGTCTTGCGCGAAGTGCTCTTGACCTTGGCGCCGAAGCCGATGCCGCTGGCCTCGGTGGAACGTTGCTGGATGATCTTGTCCAGCCCGGCGAACGCACCGCCGCAGATGAACAGGATGTTCTTGGTGTCCACCTGCAGGAATTCCTGCTGCGGGTGCTTGCGGCCGCCCTGCGGCGGCACGCTGGCCACGGTGCCTTCGATCAGCTTCAGCAGCGCCTGCTGCACGCCTTCGCCGGACACGTCGCGGGTGATCGACGGGTTCTCGCTCTTGCGCGAGATCTTGTCGATCTCGTCGATATAGACGATGCCCTGCTGCGCCTTGTCGACGTCGTAATCGCACTTCTGCAGCAGCTTCTGGATGATGTTCTCCACATCCTCGCCCACGTAACCGGCTTCGGTCAGCGTGGTGGCGTCGGCGATGGTGAACGGCACGTTGAGCAGGCGCGCCAGCGTCTCGGCCAGCAGCGTCTTGCCCGAACCGGTCGGACCGGCCAGCAGGATGTTCGACTTGGCCAGTTCGACCTCGTCGTTCTTGCTGCGGCTCTCGATGCGCTTGTAATGGTTGTAGACCGCCACCGCCAGCGTGCGCTTGGCCCGGTTCTGGCCGATCACGTACTGGTCCAGAACCTCGAGGATCTCGCGGGGCTTGGGCAGGTGGCTGCGGGCCGACTGCGCCTTCTCCTCCAGCTCTTCGCGGATGATGTCGTTGCACAGCTCGACGCATTCATCGCAGATGAACACGCTCGGGCCCGCAATCAGCTTGCGGACTTCGTGCTGGCTCTTGCCGCAGAACGAGCAGTACAGGATTTTGGTGCTGTCGCCGGTACGGCCCTGACGATCTTCGCTCATGCTTCGGTTACTCGGTCACTCTGCCCGCCCGCAGGGGCTTTCGGTCGCAGAATAGCACACGGCTCCGCTTTGTCAGCGGAGCGCGCGGCAGGGTGGGAAAGGGGGTGAAACAGCGCGGATGCGCCTGTTCAGCCAGCCTGGATGGACTCGTCCGGGCGACGTTCCAGCACCTGGTCGACCAGGCCGTAGGCCTGGGCATCGGCGGCGCTCTTGAAGTTGTCGCGTTCGGTATCCCGCTCGATGGTCTCCAGCGCCTGCCCGGTGTGGTGCGACAGGATCGCGTTCAACTTGGCCCGCAGGGTCAGGATTTCGCGGGCATGGATGTCGATGTCCGTGGCCTGGCCCTGGAAGCCGCCGAGCGGCTGATGGATCATCACGCGCGAGTTCGGCAGCGCATAGCGCTTGCCCTTCGCGCCGGACGCCAGCAGCAAGGCGCCCATGCTCGCCGCCTGGCCCACGCAGATGGTGCTCACGTCCGGTTTGATGTACTGCATGGTGTCGTAGATCGCCATGCCGGCCGTGACCACGCCACCGGGCGAGTTGATGTACAGGCTGATGTCCTTTTCCGGGTTCTCCGCCTCGAGGAACAGCATCTGGGCGACGATCACGTTGGCCACGTGATCGTCCACACCGCCGACCAGGAAGATCACGCGCTCCTTCAGCAGCCTGGAATAGATGTCGTAGGCACGCTCGCCGCGGCTGGTCTGTTCGACCACCATCGGGACCAGGTTGAGGGCTTTCGTGAGGTTATCCATGCGGGGTTCCTGTTCTTGTTTAGACCCCCGCACATGGATGTGCGGGCTCTGGCGAAGGATTCGCTGTTACTGGCGGATGGCTTCCTGGAAGGAAAGCGCCTGCTCGGTGTGCTGGGCGCGCTCGGCGATCCAGTCGATCACCTGCTCTTCCATCACACGGCCCTGCAGACTGTTCATCAGTTGGGGGTCGTTGCGGTACAACTCAATGACCTGTTCCGGTTCTTCGTACGTGGAGGCGATCAGGCGCAGCGTTTCGTTCAGGCGCTTGGGGTCCAGTCGCAGCTGGTTGCGGCGGGCGACCTCGCCCACCAGCAGGCCCACCAGCACGCGCTTGCGGGCCGGCTCCATGAACCCTTCGTAGGCATTGTCGGGCACCTGTACCTGCTGGCCCTGGCGGCGGGCCTGCTCGGCGGCCTGCTGCACCATCACGCGGGCCTCGTTTTCCACCAGGCGCGGCGGCATTTCAACGCCGGCGTAGGCGGCGATCAGCTGCTCGCCCACTTCGCGGCGCAGGCGGGTCATCAGCGCGCCCTTGAGCTCGCGCTCCAGGTTGCTGCGGATGTCGGCGCGGAACTGCTCGGCGTCGCCGCTCTTCACGCCGAAGCTGCGGATGAACTCGCGATCCACGTCCGGCATGACCGGCTCGGAGACGTCGGTGACCTTCAGGTGCACATCGACCTGGCGACCGGCCAGCTGCGGCACGCGCCAGTCGGCGGGGAAATTGACCGCCACCGTCTTCTCTTCGCCCTTGGCCAGGCCCACCAGGGCCTGCTCGATGTCGGCGTACATCACGCCCGAACCGATCAGGGTGGCGCCCTTCTCGACGCCTTCGGCGGGCATGCGCTCGTCACCGGCCTGGGACCAGGTTTCCAGGGCCACGCGATCACCCTCCTTCGCGCCGCGATCGACCGCCTGGAAGGTGCGGCGCTGCAGGCGCAGGTTCTCGACCATCTGGTCGATGTCGGCGTCGGTGACTTCGGCGGTGTGGCGGATCACGTTGAGCTTGGCCACATCGATGTCGCCGAAATCCGGCACCACCTCGAAGGTGGCGACGAAGTCCAGCTCGCCCTCGCCCTGCTTCTCGATGCGCGGGTTGCCGGCCAGCTGCAGTTCCTTCTCGCGCACGGCGTTGTTGAAGGTCTCGCGCAGCAGGCCGTCCAGCGCCTCGGCGCGGACCTGGTCGCCAAACCGCTGCTCGATGACCTTGGCCGGCACCTTGCCCGGGCGGAAGCCCTTGATGCGGGCGGTACGGGACAGTTCGCGCAGGCGGCCGCCGATGTGGGTGTCCAGACGTTCAGCCGGCAGGCTGAAGCTCATGCGGCGTTCGAGGTTGCCGATCGATTCGACCGAAACTTGCATACTCACTGACTCCTGCAGCCACGGCGGAACCGCAGCACTGTTGATAATCCGGGGTCGCCATGGGGCGGGCCGCAGCCTGCCCCGGCGGAACGTACTAGTTTCGCCGATTCTGGCGCGGGCTGCCAGCGGGGCGGGGCGTTCCGGGATTCCCGGGAGAAGGCAGAACCCGGATGACGGGGTGCGGTCGGCGGCCTGAAGATGGGCGGACCACCATGGCACGCGCCAACGCACGTGCCCGGCTGAAGGCCCGAAGCTCACTACCACCTCGCGCCACGGCGCGCTCATCGTCCTGCAACGCCACTATTCAGCGTGGCGTGGTGCGAAAGGAGGGACTCGAACCCTCACGGGGGTTACCCGCTGGAACCTAAATCCAGTGCGTCTACCAATTCCGCCACTTTCGCTTGGGCTACCCGGCATTCTATCCGGCCATTCGGCCCGGGAGGCCCGCGGCGCAGCCGAACATCGATACGGCAGAAAAAGAAACGCCCGGCTGTGCCGGGCGCTTCAGGTTTGGTGGGCTGTCAAGGATTCGAACCTTGGACCTATTGATTAAGAGTCAACTGCTCTACCAACTGAGCTAACAGCCCCAAAAAAACCGGGCGCGTAGTGTAACCGCTTCCCTTGTTTGTTACAAACCCCGCCAGAGCGGAGTTCTGGAATCATGGGGTGGAAGACGGGATTTGAACCCGCGACCCCCGGAATCACAATCCGGTGCTCTAACCAACTGAGCTACATCCACCATAACGCACGAACATTATAACCATCCCGCCGCCGTGGCGCGCCCGACAGGACTCGAACCTGTAACCGCCGGCTTAGAAGGCCGGTGCTCTATCCGGTTGAGCTACGGGCGCGTGATGCTTGCCTGTACGCAGCCGGATTGTCGCATCCCGCCCTGGTCGGAAGACCAGGATGGCTCACCTGACTGGTCGGGGTAGAGGGATTCGAACCCCCGACCCTCTGGTCCCAAACCAGATGCGCTACCAGACTGCGCTATACCCCGACGAGGGCCCCGGCGTGGCGTCTGGACGCCAACGAGGTCGCGTATTGTCGGAACCCGCGGCCCGGCTGTCAAACGAAACATTGTGCGACGCTGCTTGGGATATGCTCACGGACTGGGGACAGAAGTCCGACAACCGCATGAGGGAACCATGATACGCAGTGGCAATCCAGCGCTGAAAGAATCCACCTTCCTTGACCTGGGCAGCGGCACCGTCGTCTCGCGCGACGCAGGCGCGATGACCCTGAACGGCACGGTCAACAAGACCGGCTTCCTGCTGCTGATGGCGGTCGCCACCGCCGCGCTGGCGTGGAGCCAGTCGGTCGTCACCGGCCCGGATGGCGTAGCGACCGCCACCCCCGCCCTGGTCGGCTATGCCCTGGGCGGCGGCATCGGCGGCCTGATCCTGGCCTTGGTCACCGCCTTCAAGAAGGAGTGGGCGCCCGTCACCGCACCCGCCTATGCGCTGGTGGAAGGGCTGTTCCTGGGCGCCATCTCGGCGATGTTCGAACTGCGCTTCCCCGGCATCGTGATGCAGGCGGTCCTGTTGACCTTCGGCACGCTGTTCGCACTGCTGATGGCCTATCGCAGCGGCCTGATCAAGGCGACCGAGAACTTCAAGCTGGGCGTCGTGGCGGCCACGGGCGGCATCGCGCTGATCTACCTGGCTACCATCGTGCTGGGCTTCTTCAACATCAACATCCCGTACATCCACGAGTCCGGCCTGATCGGCATCGGCTTCAGCCTGTTCGTGGTGGTGATCGCGGCGCTGAACCTGGTACTGGACTTCGATTTCATCGAATCCGGGGTGGAAGCCGGCGCGCCGAAGTACATGGAATGGTATGGCGCGTTCGGCCTGATGGTCACGCTGGTGTGGCTGTACGTCGAGTTCCTGCGCCTGCTGTCCAAGCTGCAGTCGCGGGACTGATCCAATACCGCAGGAATGGAAAAGGGGCGCCTCGGCGCCCCTTTTTTCATGCATCGGCCGCTTCGCCTTCGGGCGGCGAGACCGGCACCTTTTCGCCACGCCTTGTCGACCACGCGATGAATGCCAGCGCGGACAGCGCCAGCCACCAGCAGTAATGCACGCTGCCTGCCAGCGCCAGCGGCGAAACGGCGGCGAGCGAGGCCGCCAGCAGGATCTGTGCACCGTAAGGCAGCACGCCCTGCACCACGCAGGCGAAGATGTCTAGCATGCTGGCGGCCCTTCGCGGACTGATGCCGTGGCGCTGGGCGATGTCCTTGGCCAGGCTGCCGGTGACCAGGATGGCGACGGTGTTGTTCGCCGTCAGCGCATCGGTACCCGCCGCCAGCGCCGCGATGCTGATTTCACCGGAGCGACGCCCGGTATGGCCCCGCGCAAACTTCGCGATCATTTGCGCCAGCCAGGCCAGGCCGCCGGTCGCCTTGATCAGGGCGGCCAGCCCACCGATGAGGATGGACAGCAGCGTGATCTCCACCATCCCCTCGAAACCCACGTAGATATCCCCGACGAAGGAAACCACGTCGTAGTCGCTCGCCAGCACGAAACCGAACACGCCCGAGGCGACCAGCCCGATGCCGAGCACCAGCACCACATCCAGCCCGGCCAGCGCCAACGCCAGCACCAGCACATAGGGCAATACCAGCCACGGTGAGGCGGCCTCCGGCGCTGCCACCGGCGCGGCTTCGCCCAACGTCGCGAGCACCCCCAGCGTGACGATGGCGGCCGGCAGTGCGATCTTGAAGTTCTCGCGGAACTTGTCGCGCACCTCCGCGCCCTGGCTGCGGGTCGCGGCGATGGTGGTGTCCGAGATGATCGACAGGTTGTCGCCGAACATGGCGCCCCCCAGCACCGCACCGACCACCAGCACGCGATCCAGGCCCGCCGCATCGGCCACACCCAACGCGATGGGAACCACCGCCGCCACCGTGCCCATCGATGTGCCGATCGACAACGAGACGAACGCTGCCACCAGGAACAGGCCGGGCAGGATCAGGCTGGCCGGCAAGGCGCCCAGGCCCAGCGCCACGACCGCGTCGACCGCACCGATGGCCTTGGAAACCGTGGCGAACGCGCCTGCCAGCAGGAAGATCAGGCACATCAGCATGACGTTGCTGTCGCCCATGCCGGCAAGCAGGGTCTGCTGCGCAGGCAGCCCGCGGCGACGCGCGAGCCAGACGCCCAGCGCCAGTGCCGGCAGGATCGCCACCGGCGCCCGCAGCTGATAGAAGCCCATCGCCTCGCCTTGCGCGGTGAAGTACAGCCCGGCACCGAAAAACAGCACGAGGAACAGCAGCAAGGGGGTCAGCGCGATCGCACTGGGGCGGACGGTCATGGCAGGGCCTGCAAGCGTGGGCCGCGGATTGTGCGTGCCTGCATCGTAACCACCAAGTCCATGGATGGGACACGCACCCACAAAAACGGGACGCTGAGCGTCCCGTTCCGGTCCACCACGGCGGCGCGGGTCAGACGCGGCTGGCGATCGCCTTGGCGAACGACATCGTGTTGCCGGTGCCACCCAGGTCCGGCGTCAGCGAATCCTTCGCTTCCAGCGTGGCGATGATGGCCGCGCGCAGGCGCTCGGCCTTCTCCGGCTGGCCCAGGTGATCCAGCATCTGCGCGGCGCCCAGCAGCAGCGCGCAGGGATTGGCCACGCCCTTGCCGGCGATGTCGGGCGCCGAACCGTGCACGGCCTCGAAGATCGCCGCGTCGACGCCGATGTTGGCGCCCGGGGCCAGGCCCAGGCCGCCGACCAGGCCGGCACACAGGTCGGAAATGATGTCGCCGAACAGGTTGGTGGTGACGATGATGTCGAACTGCTCCGGACGCATCACCAGCTGCATGCAGGTGTTGTCCACGATCATCTCGTTGCACTGGATGTCGGGGTACTGCGCAGCCACTTCGCGGGCCACCTTCAGGAACAGGCCGGAGGTGCTCTTCAGGATGTTGGCCTTGTGCACCACGGTGACCTTCTTGCGGCCGGTCTTGCGGGCCAGGTCGAAGGCATAGCGGACGATGCGCTCGGAGCCCTTGCGGGTGATCTTCTGGGTCAGCAGCGCGGTTTCGCCGTCTTCCGAGACCGACTGGCCCTCGCCGATGTACGCGCCTTCGGTGTTCTCGCGGACCGTGATCAGGTCCACGCCGGTCGGGAAGCGCGACTTGGTGTTGGGGAACGACTTGGCCGGGCGCACGTTGGCGTACAGGTCGAAATGGCGGCGCAGGGCCACGTTGATCGAGCTGAAGCCCTCGCCCACCGGGGTGGTCAGCGGGCTCTTAAGCGCCACACCGTTCCGGCGGATGGAATCCAGCGTGGCCTGCGGGAGCAGATCGCCATGCTTTTCCAGCGCGACCATGCCGGCATCGGCTTCTTCGTAGGTCAGGCCCGCCTTCAGCGCGTCCAGCACGTGCAGGGTGGCGTCCATGATTTCCGGGCCGATACCGTCGCCGCGGATGACCGTAATCGTCTGAGTCATTGAGTGGTGTTCCGAACAGGGGCGCGCGCCGGCCGGGGCCGGAACAGGGCGCAAAGGGGGAAGCGTCGTGCCTCCATTATGCCCGACCGGCCTCCCCCGCCCCAAATCGACCTTGGTCGTGTCCGCACCCTGCCGGTGCGGCCAACGTCAGCCGTGGTCGTGCGCCTCGGGCGCGCTGGACTGCCCGCCTTCCAGCTGGTCCAGGAAATCCACCGCCCGGCGCAGGTGCGGGATCACGATGGAGCCCCCCACCACCAGGCCCACGGAGAACGTCTCGAAGAACTCCTCCCGGGTCACGCCCGCCTCCTTGCACTGCGCCACGTGGTAGCTGATGCAGTCGTCGCAGCGCAACACCATCGACGCCACCAGTCCCAGCAGCTCCTTGGTCTTCACGTCGAGCGCGCCGGCCTGGTAGGTCTGCGTGTCCAGCGCGAAAAAGCGGCGGACGACCTGGTTGGGCTCGTCGAGGATGCGCTTGTTCATGCGCTGGCGGAATTCGGTGAACGCCTTCACGCGGTCTTCGTCGCCGCCTCCGGTCGCGCTCATGCGGACACCCCCGCCAGCAGCGGCTCCAGCTTGCCAGCCCGGTGCAGGGCGATCATGTCGTCGTAGCCGCCCACATGGACGTCGCCGATGAAGATCTGCGGCACGCTGGTGCGCTTGGCCTTGGCGATCATCTTCTCGCGCTCGGCCGGGTCCAGGTCGATGCGCACCTCGTTCCAGGTCTGGCCCTTGCTCTTCAGGAAATTCTTGGCGGCCACGCAGTACGGGCAGATGGCGCTGCTGTACAGGGTGATCACCGGCGCGCTGGCGCCTTGCGGGGTGTCGGTCAAGGGAGTTCTCCGGAACGAAAGTGGCGTGATGCGGTCACAGGCAATATGGGTGGCCCGGCGGCCGGTTTCCAGCCGGGGCGTGGAACAGTGCGGACCGGTACTGGCCCGGTTAACCACGTGTTCACGCCTTGGAACCGGCAAGCCGTCATCCTGAGTCTTGCAGCCCATTATCCGATACGGAGTTCCCGTTTGCGCCCTCTGCTGCTTGCCACCGTCCTGACCCTGGCTACCGCTGCGCCGCTGGCGGCCTCGCAGGACAGCCGCCTTCCCGACATCGGCTCGTCCGCGGGCGAGCTGCTCACCCCCGCGCGCCAGGCCGAGTACGGCGGCATGATGCTGCGCGAACTGCGCAACTACGGGTACCTGCTGGAGGACCCGCTGGTTTCCGACTGGCTGCAGACCATGGGCAACCAGCTGGGGGCCGACAGCGACAACCCGCAGCAGGCCTATACCTTCTTCATGATGCGCGACAGGCAGATCAATGCCTTCGCCACGCTGGGCGGCTACATCGGCATGAATGCCGGCCTGGTCCTCACCGCCGAGCGCGAGGACGAGGTGGCCGCGGTCCTGTCGCATGAAATCGCCCACGTCACCCAGCAGCACGTGCTGCGCGGCGTGGAGCGCGCGCAGCGGGACCAGATCCCGATCCTGCTGGGCATGCTGGGCGCCATCGTGCTGGCGCAGGCGGCAGGGGGCAACTCCAGCGGCGACGCCTCGCAGGCGGCCATCGCCTCCGCGATGGGCCTGATGCAGCAGCGCCAGATCGACTACACCCGTTCCAACGAGTCCGAAGCAGACCGCGTGGGCATCCGCACGCTGGCCAGGGCCGGGTACGACGTGGATGCGATGGCCGGATTCTTCGCCCGCATGGCGCAGGCCACGCGCTCCAGCCGTGGCAGCGAGCGCGATCGCGTGCCCGACTACCTGCAGACCCACCCGGTCACCACCACCCGCATCAGCGAAGCGCAGCAGCGCGCCGAGCAGATGCGCAAGGACAACGTCACCCTGGTGACCACCACGCCGGGCGGCGCGCGGGTGGAGCAGTTCAATCCCCGCGCCATCACCCTGCCGGAGGTGCGCAGCGACAACCCGCTGCTGCCGGTGCCGGTCACCCTGCCGACCGATGTGTTCGACCGGGGCAACAGCGGCCAGTTCGGCTGGGCGCGCGAGCGCCTGCGGGCGCTCAGTGCCCCCACCCCTTCGCTGGCCGTACGCGAGTACGAGACCATCCGTCGCGAGACCGGCAAGCCGCTCACGGACGCCCAGCGCTACGGCCTGGCGGTCGCCCACCTGCAGGTCGGCAGTGGCCGCGCGGCCAGGACCGAGTTGCAGCAGCTGGCCGCCGAACACCCGGACAATCTCTGGATCGAACTGACCCTGGGCGAGGCCGAATCGCGTGCCGGCGAACATGCGGCGGCCAACCGCCGGTTCGACGCATTGATGCAGCGCCTGCCCCAGCACCGCGCCGTCGCGCTGACCTACGCCAAGGTGCTGAACGAGCAGGGCGGCCGCGAGGCCGGTGTGCGTGCCCAGGCTGTGCTGAGGCCGTTGCTGGGCAAGTCAGGGGACGACCCGGTCTTCCAGCAGCATTTCGCCCGTGCCAACGAACTGGCCGGCGACACCGCCCGCGCAGGCGAGGCCTACGCCGAGGCCGCCTACCTGAACGGCCGCCCGGAACAGGCCCTCATCCAGCTGCAGAATCTCAAGCGTCAGAGCGACCTGGACTACTACGCCCGCGCCCGTGTCGACGCCCGCATCGCCGCCATCACCCCCGAAGTGCTGGAACTGCGCCGCCAGGGTATCCGCGACCCCGACGTGGAGCGCCGCTGAGCCCGCACGGGCGCCACATGACAGCCCGGGACCATGTCATGCAACCGTCATAAAATTGTCGTCTACTGGCGCGGTCCCCCATCGCCACCGGATTCCGCGTGCAGAAGCACATCCTGATCGTTGACGACGAACCGGCCATCCGCGACATGGTCGCCTTCGCCCTGCGCAAGGGCGAGTACGAACCCGTCCACGCCGGCGATGCCCGCGAGGCGCAGAACGCCATCGCCGACCGCGTGCCCGACCTGATCCTGCTGGACTGGATGCTGCCCGGCACCAGCGGGCTGGAACTGGCCCGCCGCTGGCGCAAGGACGCCATGACCCGCGACGTGCCCATCATCATGCTGACCGCGCGCGGCGAGGAGAACGATCGCGTCGGCGGCCTGGAGGCCGGCGTCGACGACTATGTGGTCAAGCCCTTCTCCGCCCGCGAGCTGCTGGCGCGCATCCGTGCGGTGATGCGCCGCTCGCGTGACGACGACGAGGACGGCAGCGTCGCGGTCGGCAACCTGCGCATCGACGGCGCGGCCCACCGCGTGTTCGCCGGCGACACGCCGGTGCCGATCGGCCCCACCGAGTACCGTCTGCTGCATTTCTTCATGACCCACCCCGAGCGCGTCTATACCCGCACCCAGTTGCTGGATCATGTCTGGGGCGGCAGCGTGTATGTGGAAGAGCGCACCGTCGACGTGCACATCCGCCGGCTGCGCAAGACGCTGGAACCCCACGGGCTGGAGAACATGGTGCAGACCGTGCGCGGCTCCGGCTACCGCTTCTCCGCGGCGATGTGATCCCGTCGCGGGCCGCACGGCGACCCCGCGCCCCTGTCATACACATCTGCCACAATCGATCCATGCCCCGACACATCCGCTCTGCGTGGTTCAAGACACTAGGCCAGCTGGCACTGATCCTGGTGCTGGCCGCGGTGCTGGGTCTGGCCATCGGCTACCCCTGGCCAGTGGTGACGATGGCGGCGCTGGGCGTGGTGGCCTGGCACTACTGGCGGCTGCGCAAGGTGCTGCTGCGGCTGACCGCACGCCAGCGACTTGAACCGGCGCGCGGCAACGGCGTCTGGAACGAACTCGACCGCCTGCTGTTCCGCGGTCAGGCCGAGATGCGCACGCGCAAGCGCCGGCTGCTGGCCATGCTGCGCGCCTATCGCGCGGCGGCGGCAGCCCTGCCCGACGCGGTGGTGGTGGTGGAACGCAACAGCCAGCGCGTGCAGTGGTTCAACAAGGCGGCCACCTCGCTGCTGGGCCTGCAGTATCCCGCCGACATCGGCGCCGCCGTCGGCGACCGCCTGCAACCGCTGCCGATGTCGCACTGGCTGGCCGCCGGCCGCAACGCCGAGCCGATGCTCGATGCGGCCTCGCCCGCCGACCCGCACCTGCGCCTCAACCTGCGCCTGATCCCCTACTCCGACCAGCACTGGCTGCTGGTCGCGCGCGACGTCAGCAAGATGCTGCGCCTGGAACAGATGCGCCGCGACTTCGTCGCCAATGTCTCGCACGAGCTGCGCACCCCCCTGACCGTCGTGCACGGCTACCTGGACATGCTGGAACCCAGCGAGTTCCCCGACTGGGCACCGATGCTCGCGGAAATGCAGAAGCAGTCGCAGCGCATGACCCAGCTGGTGGAAGACCTGCTGACGCTGTCGCGGCTCGAAGCCCAGGACAGCCTGCCCGACGAGGCCATCGCGATGGCGCCGATGCTGGCCACGCTGCGCCGCGAAGCCGAAGCGCTCAGCCAGCGCCGCCACACCATCGTGGTGCTCGACGAAGCCGGTGTGGACCTGCATGGTTCCAACAAGGAACTGCACAGCGCGTTCTCCAACCTGGTCAGCAACGCAGTGCGCTACACGCCGGCAGGCGGCACCATCACCGTACGCTTCGCACTGGAGGCCGACGGCGCCGTGCTGTCCGTGCGCGATACCGGCTACGGCATTCCCGCGACGCACCTGCCGCGCATCACCGAACGCTTCTACCGCGTTTCCAACAGCCGCTCGCGCGAAAGCGGCGGCACCGGACTGGGCCTGTCCATCGTCAAGCACGTCCTGAACCTGCACCAGGCGCGCCTGGAAATCGAAAGCGAAGTCGGCCAGGGAAGCACCTTCTCGGTCCATTTCAGCGCCGAACGCCTGCAACCGCGCCTCGATGCGCCCACCTTTTCCCTGCCGGACAGCCAGACCGCATGAATGCCGCCATCGACCCCGCAGCCATGGCCCCGACCGGCGAGGACGCGCTGCGCGATCCCTCGCTGTACCTGAACCGCGAGCTGTCCCAGCTGGATTTCAACTTCCGCGTGCTGGCGCAGGCACAGGACCCGTCGGTGCCTCTGCTGGAACGCCTGCGCTTCCTGTGCATCTCGTGCACCAACCTGGACGAGTTCTTCGAGATCCGCGCCGCCACCGTCCGCCACGCACAGGATTTCGGCCTGCCGCCGGGCGCCGACGGCATGAGTCCGGCCACCGTGCTCAACAAGATCCACGACCGCGCCGCCGAACTGGTGGATGCGCAGTACAAGTGCTGGAACGACGTGCTGCGCCCGGGCCTGGCCGAGGCGGGCGTGCGCGTGTTCGGCCGCGACAGCTGGAATGCCCGGCAGACGCGCTGGCTGCGCGCCTACTTCCGCAACGAGATCATGCCGGTGCTGTCGCCGCTGGGCCTGGACCCGGCGCATCCGTTCCCGAAAATCCTCAACAAGTCGCTGAACATCGTGGTGGTGCTGAAGGGCAAGGATGCGTTCGGCCGCGCCGGCCACCTGGCCATCGTGCGCGCGCCGCGCTCGCTGCCGCGCATCATCCACCTGCCGCAGCGCGTATCCGGTGGCGAGCACGACTTCGTCCTGCTGTCGTCGGTGCTGTCGGTGTTCGTGGACGAGCTGTTCCCGGGCATGGAAGTCAAGGGTTCGTACCAGTTCCGCGTGACCCGCAACTCCGAAGTCGTCGTGGATGAAGAGGAGGTCGAGAACCTGGCGCTGGCGCTGCGCGACGAGCTGATCGGTCGCGGTTACCGCCCCGCCGTACGGCTGGAGATCGCCCACGACTGCCCGAAGCCCATCGTGCGGACCCTGCTGCAGAACTTCGCGCTGCCGGACCACGCGGTGTATCCGATCAACGGGCCGGTCAACCTCAACCGCGTGATCCAGGTCTACGACCTGGTGCAGCGCCCGGAGCTGAAGTACCCCGTCTTCACGCCCCGCACCCTGCGCGACAGCGATGCGATCTTCGAGAAGGCGGCCGACAGCGACATCCTGCTGCACCATCCGTTCGATTCCTTCGCCAGCGTGCTGGAACTGATCAAGCAGGCGGCGGTCGATCCGGAGGTGCTGGCGATCAAGCAGACGCTCTACCGCACCGGCAAGGACTCGGCGATCGTCGAGGCGCTGGTGCAGGCCGCGCGCAACGGCAAGGACGTCACGGTGGTGGTGGAACTGCGCGCGCGCTTCGACGAGGATGCCAACCTCGGCGTGGCCGACCGCCTGCAGGAAGCCGGCGCACAGGTCGTGTACGGCGTGGTGGGCTACAAGACCCACGCCAAGATGCTGCTGATCGTGCGGCGCGAGGGTCGCAAGCTGCGCCGCTACGTGCACCTGGGCACCGGCAACTACCACAGCGGGACGGCGCGCGCGTACACCGACATCGGTCTGATCACCTCTGACCCGGACATCGGCAACGACGTGCACCTGCTGTTCCAGCAACTGTCCGGGCTGGCGCCGACCACCAAGCTCAAACGCCTGCTCCAGTCGCCCTTCACGCTGCACCCCGGCCTGATCAGGAAGATCGAACGCGAGGCCAAACTGGCCAAGGCCGGCAAGCCGGCGCGCATCATCGCCAAGATCAATGCCATCAACGAGCCGCGCATCATCCGCGCCCTGTATGCCGCGTCGCAGGCGGGCGTGCAGATCGACCTGATCGTGCGTGGCGCCTGCGCGCTGCGCCCGGGCGTGCCGGGCATCTCAGACAACATCCGCGTGCGCTCCATCGTGGGACGCTTCCTGGAACACAGCCGCATCTACTGGTTCGGCAATGACGGCACGCCGGAGCTGTACTGCGCCAGCGCCGACTGGCTGGAACGCAACCTGCTGCACCGCGTGGAGACCTGCTTTCCGCTCCTCGACAAGGACATCGCCGCGCGCGTGTTCAAGGATGGCCTGCAGAACTACCTGGACGACAACTGCAATGCCTGGGAGCTGCAGTCCGACGGCACCTACCGGAAACTCTCGCCGGCCCCCGGCGAGGCGCCCCACTCCGCCCAGGCCCTGCTGCTCTCCAAGGTCTGAGCGTGCGCCGGCAGCCCGCACGGCCGGGGGTGCGGATGCGAGATGAAAGCGCCCCGCCCCGTGCACCCAATCCGGTCGACACCCGTTAAACTGACCGCATGGCGCCCCTGTCCTCCTCAACGTCCCCACAGCTGCAAGACGGGGACCATCTTGCGGCCATCGACCTCGGTTCCAACAGCTACCACATGATCGTGGCCCGTTACACGCTGGGCCAGTTGCGCGTGGTGGACAGGCTGCGCGAAACCGTGCGCATGGCCGATGGACTGGACGGCAAGGGCGGCCTGTCGAATGCCGCCCGCCAGCGCGCGCTGGACTGCCTGGCGCGCTTCGGCCAGCGCATCCGCGACGTGCCGGCCATGCGCGTGCGCGCGCTGGCCACCAATACGGTGCGCCAGCTGAAGGATCCGCAGTCGTTCCTGGTGCCGGCGGAGGCCACGCTGGGCAAGCCCATCGAAGTGGTCTCCGGCCGCGAGGAAGCACGCCTGATCTATCTGGGCGTTGCGCATGCGCAACCGCCCAAGGCGGGGCAGCGCCGGCTAGTCATCGACATCGGCGGCGGCTCCACCGAATTCATCATCGGCCGCGGCATGGAAACCCTGGAGCGTGAAAGCCTGCAGGCCGGCTGCATCGCCAGCACGCGGCGGTTCTTCCCCGGCGGCAAGCTTTCGAAGAAGCGCTGGAAGGATGCCCTGACCGAAATCGGTGCCGAGTTCCAGCAGTTCGCAGGCCTGTACCGCAACCTGGGCTGGCAGGAAGCCATCGGCTCCTCCGGCACGCACAAGGCCATCGGCGAGATCTGTGCGGCCATGAAGCTGACCAAGGGCGCCATCACCGCCGAGGCGCTGCCGCAGCTGCGAGACCGGCTGCTGCAGGCGGACCGCATCGAAGACATCGACCTGCCCGGCCTGTCCAGCGACCGCCGCCCCATCATCGCCGGCGGCGTGCTGGTGCTGGAAGCCGCGTTCGAAGCGCTGGGCCTGCAGCGCCTGATGGTCAGCAAGGCCGCCATGCGCGAAGGCATCCTCTACGACATGCTGGGCCGCGGCGGCGACAACGATCCGCGCGATCTGTCCGCCGCCGCGCTGACGCAGCGCTACGGCATCGACGAATTCCAGGCCGCCCGCGTGGAGGCCACCGCCATGCGCCTGTTCGAACAGGTCGAGCAGAGCTGGGGCCTGGACGACGACGATGCCCGGATGCTCGGCTGGGCCGCGCGCCTGCACGAGATCGGGCTGGTCATCGCGCACAGCCAGTACCACGTGCACGGCGCCTATCTGCTGGAACACTCCGACATCGCCGGCTTCTCCCGGCAGGAGCAGCAGGTACTGTCCGCGCTGGTGCGCACGCACCGCCGCAACATCCCCAAGACCGCCTTCGACGCGCTGCCCGATCGCCTGCTGCTGAGCGCCAAGCGCAAGGCCGCGTTGCTCCGCCTGGCCGTGCTGCTGCACCGTTCGCACGACTCCGAGGCGATCCCGCGCCTGGACCTGGCCGCCTACGACGACCGGCTGGACCTGATCGTCAGCAAGCGCTGGATCGACTCCCGCCCGCTGCTGCGCTCGGACCTGGTGGGCGAACCCGAGGACATGCAGGGCCTGGGCGTCGCGTTCAAGCCGTTCGTGGCCTGAGCACAGCGCGTCAGGCGCCTGCCGTTTCCGGCCAAGGAGTGCCAACGATGCGTTTGCGTACCCGCGCTACTGCGTTACTCCTGATCGCGTTGCTCGCCGGCGGCGGGCGGGCACACGCCACCGGCGCCATCGACGAACAGGTGCTCCAGCGCATCGCCCATGATGTGTGCGACAAGGAGCTGGTCCTGATTGGCGAGGACCCGGGACATGGCGGCGGCGGCACGCTCGAGGTCAAGCGCCTCGTCGTTGAATCCCTGATCCGCCGATGCGGCTTCTCGACGTTGTATTTCGAGAGTCCCGTTTACGAGTTCCTCGCGTTGGAGGAGGATGTTTCCCGTGGCACGGCCACGCGCGCGCAGCTGGAAGACGCGGTGGGCGCCCTGTGGTCCGGCGCGAAGGAGTTCGAGCCAGTCCTCGATTTCCTCTGGCCCATGGCCCGCGACGGCACGCTCCGTCTCGCGGGGATGGATCTCCAGGTAGGCGGCATCACGCAGCACTACACCCAGCAGGCGTTGCCCACCCGGCTGGCGCGCCATCTCGAAAGAACGCGACGCGACGAATGCAGCACGCAGCTTACGCGACTGACCAACTGGGAGTTCAGTGAAACGAGCCCGTATGACGACACAGCGCGCCAGGCCCTGAAGAAATGCATCGCCGACATCCTCGAGGCGACGGCGTCACTACCGGAAGGCCCGGAGAGGTGGGGCGACGCGCAGATGGCGGTAAACCTGGCGAGGTACGTCGAACTCTCTTCCCAGGACTTTTTCAATGGCCGCGACCATGCCATGTACCAGAACCTGATGTGGCACCAGGCACGATTCCCCGACCGCAAGGCCATCGTGTGGTCGGCCAATACGCACGTGATCAAGCAGCCTCCACCCAGCCCTGCCGGACGACAACCGCTGGGTACGCTCGTCCATTCGGAATATGGGCGCCGAATGGCATCGCTCGCCTTTACCGCGGCGTCGGGAACCCATGGGCGCGCCGGTGCTCCACCGCAGCAGATTCCCAACCCTTTGCCTGACTCGGTGGAAATGCTTTCGTCCAGCGCACGAAGCGCTGCGCACTACCTCGACCGCCGAGCGCTGAAGCGGCACGGCGTCGCACCTTCCTTCATTCTGGGATATCGCACCCCCCAGTCAGCCGATTGGGGCGCATTGATCGACGGCCTGATCATCGTGCAGGAAGAGCATCCGGTGAATGCGACGCTGCCACGCACGCCCTCGGGTGAATGAGCCGGGTCCGACGCGACATCCAACGCCCTCCATCGAGGGCTGCATTAAATGTGACATGGCGCTAGACTCGGCCCGACCGGAGCGCTCAGACGCACCGGGGGGCGTCTGAAGGATTCGGCAGGCCGCCGTGAGCGTGGCCCCTGTGTTCCTGCACATCCTCAGACTGTCTCCAGATTTCTTCGTCGCGTACCTGTCTTCAGGAGGAAGCAGTGATGAACCGGAGCAATCCCGATGAGCGCCTGCTGGAGGCGTGGATGGAGGGCGGCGATGGCGCCGTCTCGATCAGTCGCAACGTGGACCGCATGCTCGATGCCGTGCGCACGCACCTGGACATGGACGTGGCCTTCGTTTCCGAGTTCAACGGCCGCGACCGCGTATTCCGCCATGTCGCCAGCCGCGTTGACCCCGCCCCGATCAGGCCCGGCGACTCGTCGCCGCTGGAGGAGGGTTACTGCATGCGCGTGGTCGAAGGCCATATCCCGCAGCTGATACCCGACACGGCTTCCATGCCCATGCTGCGGCACATCCCCGAAACGCGGGCGATGCCCATCGGCGCGCACCTCAGCGTGCCCATCCGCCTGCGGGACGGCCGCGTCTACGGCACGTTCTGCTGTTTCAGCATGAAGTCCAACCTGTCACTGGGCCAGCGCGACCTGCACATGATGCGGGCATTCGCCGACCTGCTGGCCTACCAGATCGACGGCGATCTGGATGCCGTGCAGGCCCACCGCGAGAAAGTGGAACGCATCACCGCGGTGCTGGAGCTCGGGCAGCCCCACGTGGTGTACCAGCCGATCTACCGCAGCAGCGAGAAACGCATCATCGGCGTGGAATGCCTGTCGCGCTTCAACCTGGAGCCGCGCCGAACGCCGGACATCTGGTTCTCCGAAGCACGGGAAATCGGGCTGGGCGTGCGGCTGGAGCTCAATGCCATCCTGTCGGCGCTGGACGGGCTGCGCCGCACGCCCGGCAATTTCTACGTGGCGCTCAACGTTTCCCCGCAGACCGTCATCGCCGGCGACATCGAGGGCTATCTCGACGACCTGCCCGCCGAGCGCATCGTGCTGGAGATCACCGAACACTCGCTGGTCGACGACTATGACGCGCTCAACGCACGGCTTGCGCCGCTCCGTGCCGCGGGCATGCGCGTGGCGGTGGACGATGCGGGTGCGGGCTACGCGAGCATGCGCCATGTGCTGGCGATCCATCCGGACATCATCAAGCTCGACCTCAGCCTCACCCGCGACATCGACACCGACTCCCCGCGCCGCGCGCTGGCCGCCGCACTCATCGAATTCGCACGGCAGACCCACTCGCGTGTCGTGGCTGAAGGCGTGGAGACGGCCTCGGAACTGGCGGCACTGCAGGTGCTGGGCGTTGACGACGTGCAGGGCTACCACCTGGCACGGCCACTGGAAGCCGAAGCCCTGGCGATCCGACTGCGCGCGCAAGACCGGCATCCCTGACCCCCTCGATCCGCTCTGGCATCATGAACCCATGAAGACCTGCCCGATCGGCGCCACCGGCCCGACCTCGTCCCGCATCGGCTATGGCTGCATGCACCTGAGCCGCGCGTGGGACAACACGCCCCTGACCGATGGCGAACGCCGCAACACGCAGGCACTGGTGGAAACCGCGCTGGCCCATGGCATCACCCTGTTCGACCATGCCGACATCTACGCACGCGGCAAGTCGGAGCGGCTGTTCGGCGACCTGCTGCGGCAGTCGCCCGCGTTGCGCGACCGCATACTGCTGCAGTCGAAGTGCGGCATCCGCTTCGCCGACGACCCGCTGCCGGGCGCGCCCGGGCGCTACGACTTCAGCCATGCGCACATCACCGCCTCGGTGGACGGCACCCTGTCACGGCTCGGCGTGGAATACCTCGACATCCTGCTGCTGCATCGCCCCGATCCGCTCATGGAACCGGAGGAAGTGGCCCGCGCTTTCGACGACCTGCAGGCCGCCGGCAAGGTGCGCCATTTCGGCGTCAGCAACCACACGCCCGGCCAGATGGCGTTGTTGCAGCGCCATGTACGGCAGCCGCTGATCGCCAACCAGGTCGAGATCAGCCTGCTGCATGCCCACCTGATCAACGAAGGCATCGTGGCCAACCAGACCGGCGGGCTCTACGCCTCGGCGGCCGGCACGCTGGACTACTGTCGCCTGCATGACATCCGCGTGCAGGCCTGGGCGCCGCTCGCGGGCGGCAAGTTCGCCACCGCGTCCGGCTTCGCCGATCCGGTCATCCGCGACACGGCCGTGCTGCTGCGCGAGTTGGCGGAAGCCAAGGGCGTGACGCCGGAAGCGATCCAGCTGGCCTGGCTGCTGCGCCACCCCGCCGGCATCCAGCCCATCGTCGGCACCACCGATCCCGCCCGGTTGGCCGCGTGCTGCGCGGCCGATGACATCGCGTTGAGCCGGGAGGAGTGGTATGCGTTGTTCGCCTCGGCGCGCGGCGCGCGCGTGCCGTGAACGAGCAGCACGATGGATTCCCCAACCCTGTTTCCCCTGGAGAACTGATCCGTGTCCAGCAATGTCCTGATGTCGCTTGTTCTCGCTTCGCTGCTGGCCGGCTGCGCAACCACTGCCAGCACGGCCCAGTCGCCGCGCATCGATGCCACCAGCGTGGTCGCCGCGGAAGATTCGTACCGGGCGATGATGGATACGCTTTCGCCCGAAAAGCAGCGCCAGCTCGCCCTCGCCATGCTCGCCCTCAATCTTCGAGGCGTCGGCAGCGCTTATGAAGCGATGAAAAACCCCGATCTCCAGTCCCTTTCGATCGGCCGCATCAAGGATGACGTCAATGGCATGACCGCCGACGAAATCATCGCCCTGGCCGCCAGGACGTCCACCGTGAAGTTCGAGGTCCCCGCGCGGCAGTGAATCGCGTGCACGCAGTCGACATCCCGCGCGGTGCCCGCCACGCGTCTGCTTCGCCGGAGGAAACCCATGCAAGCGTGGACATGCCCCCATTGCGGCCAATCGAACGGAACCGCGTTCGATATCTGCTGGAACTGTGGGACGGGCATGGGTGGGGACCCACCCGCGCCTGACTTCGTGCGCGATGACGTCCCCATCGCGCACCCCCAGGAACGCGAACTGGACTGCCTGCGCTGCCGGCAACCGATGACATCACAGGGCCTGATGCGCTTCCATGAAGGCTCGCAGGCGGCGCCCTTCCTGCTGGGCGGACTGGGAGAACTGCTGGTGCGCCGGCAGGGCTTCCAGGTGTTTGCCTGTGGAGGCTGCGGCAAGGTCGAGTTCTTCCTGCCCACCCGCTGATGACCGGCATGTCGGCCGGCGTGTCGAAATCCCGGTCGCCCGTTCGTCGCCGGTGACAAAGGGGCGACGCTGTCGCCCGCTACCCTTCACCCACGGGAAGATCGACATGGCAGACGACAAGAAGGTCCAGGGCCCCGCCTCCTATTTCCCCGCCATCGAGAAGACCTACGGCAAGCCGGTGGCGCACTGGCTGGCGTTGCTGGATGCGGTGCCGGCGCTGAAACACATGGAGCAGGTCGCACTGCTGAAGAACGACCACCGGATCGGACATGGCCATGCCAATGCCCTGGTGGCCTACCACCGCTCGCGTCCAGGCACGTAGCGCAAGGCTGCCACGCGTGCAGGCCCTCCGCTATAGTCGCCACTGTCACGGCGGGCCCCACGCCGACGGGCAGTCCCTCGCACTCTTGCCGGAGGTTGTCATGAAGCGTGTATTCCGTCTGACCCTGGCGGTCATCGCCGGCCTGTTCGCCGGCAGCGTCGTCAACATGGCGCTGGTCATGGTCAGTGGCCATGTCATTCCACCCCCTGCCGGTGTCGACGCCACGACCACCGAAGGCTTGAAGGCGGCGATGCCGCTGTTCGCACCGAAGCACTTCCTGTTTCCGTTCCTGGCGCATGCGATCGGCACGCTCGTCGGCGCGTTCGTCGCTACGCTGACCACGCCCGGCCGAACCTCCGGCCCGGCATGGGTGGTGGGCGGATGCTTCCTGATCGGCGGCATCGCCGCGGTCGCGATGCTGCCCTCGCCGCTGTGGTTCACCGTGGTGGACCTGGTGTTCGCCTACCTGCCGATGGCGTGGCTGGGGCATCGGTTGGCGGCGCGGGGGCACCGCGCGGCCTGAAAGCCGCGCGCCCCGGCCGCAGGAAGCCCCCGATGAAGCCGGCCGATGTCCGTACGTATGCGCTGTCGCTGGAGGCAGTGACCGAGGCGCCGCACTACGCGTATTCGTCGTTCCGCGTGTGCGACAGGATCTTCGCGACCCTCCCGCCGGAGGAGACGCACCTGCATCTGTTCCTTGGCGAGGAAGATCGCGAGCAGGCGCTGGTGATGTATCCGGCCTTCGCCGAGAAGCTGTTCTGGGGCAGCAAGGTGATGGGACTGCGGCTGGACCTGGCCCGTGCCCCGCCCGCCGTCGTGAAAGTCTTGGTCGTGAAGGCCCACGAGACCCGGATGCGCAAGGATGCACGGCCGCCACGGACGCGCAGGCTGCGCTGACACCAGGACCTGAAGAGCAGCATCGGTCGGCGAACGATGTCGGCTCGATGGGGAAACCCCTCTTCCCCTCCATGCTCCACGCGAGGGTAGACGCACAACGCATCCAGGCGCTGTCATGGCGACTGCCGGTGGCCGCACATCGCGGACCAGGCCGCGGACGCCAGGCGCAACCGCACGCGTTGTCATCCCACGGTCACCGCTCCGACACATCCGCTACATCTGCCGCCCCCAGCATGCGCAAAACGTGGAGCTGCGCATGCGCTTTGCCATCGTCACCGAGACGTACCCGCCCGAGGTCAACGGCGTCGCCCTCACCGTGCAGGGGCTGGAAACCGGCCTGCGGCAGCGGGGGCATGCCGTTTCGCTGGTGCGGCCGCGGCAGGCGACCGATACCGGCGAAGGACTGGATGACACGCTGCTGGTGCGCGGTGCCCGCCTGCCCCGCTATCCGGGCCTGAAGTTCGGCCTGCCCGCCACCCGGCGCCTGCTGGCGCTGTGGAAGGAATCCCCGCCGGACGCGATCTACGTGGCCACGGAAGGCCCCCTGGGTTGGTCGGCCGTGCGTGCCGCGCGTCGCCTGGGCATTCCGGTGGCCACCGGCTTCCACACGCGTTTCGACGAGTACATGCGCGACTACGGCGCACGCTTCCTCGAACACACCGCATTGCGCTGGATGCGCCGCTTCCACAATGGCGCGCAGGCCACCCTGGTGCCGACACGCGAACTGGCGGGCTTCCTGCAGGCGCAGGGCTTCCGTCACGTGGTGCGGCTGGCGCGTGCGGTGGATGCGCAGCATTTCAGCCCGTCGCGGCGCGACGACGCCCTGCGCGCGCACTGGGGCCTGCAGCCCGACGACCTGGCGGTGATCTACGTAGGCCGCATCGCGGCGGAGAAGAACCTGGACCTGTCGATCCGGGCCTTCGGTGCGATCCGGCAACGGCATCCGACCGCGAAGTTCGTGTGGGTGGGCGATGGCCCGATCCGCGAACGGCTGGCGCAGGAGCATCCCGACTTCATCTTCTGCGGCGTGCAGCGCGGCGAAGCGCTGGCGCGGCACTTCGCCAGCGGCGACCTGTTCCTGTTTTCCAGCCATAGCGAAACCTTCGGCAACGTCACCCTGGAAGCGATGGCCAGCGGGGTGCCGACGGTGGCGTTCAACTACGGCGCCGCGCGCGAGCACCTGGTCGATGGCGTGCACGGTGCGGCCGTCGAGGACGACGACGCCTTCCTGGCCGCCGCCCAGCGTCTGGCGGCCGATCCCGCCCTGCGCCGCGCCATGGGTGAAGCCGCCGCCACCGCGATGCGCGCCCTGCGCCCCGAGCAGGTCGCCGCCGATTTCGATGCCCTGCTCACCGATCTCGCCCTGACCCGGAGAAGCCACCATGCGTCCGCTGCTGCCGCGTAATGCCTTCATGGGCCGGGATACCGGCTGGTGCCTGCGTGCCAACCGCTGGGGCGAATGGAGCGGCGTGCGCCGCTTCTTCGCCATCGTCAGCCGCCTGGGCGACGGCGTGTTCTGGTACGTGCTGATGGCGACGCTTATCGTGGCGGATGGGCTGGACGGCCTGGCCGCGTCGGCGCATCTGGCCGCCACCGGCGTGATCGCGCTGACGCTGTACAAGCTGCTCAAGCGCTGGACGCGGCGGCCACGCCCGTTCGCTTCGGATGTGCGCATCCGCGCATGGATCGCGCCGCTGGACGAGTTCAGTTTCCCCTCCGGGCACACGCTGCATGCGGTGGCCTTCACCCTGGTCGCGCTGGCGCACTACCCCGTGCTGGCGCCGCTGCTGATCCCGTTCGCCGCCTGTGTGGCGGCCTCGCGGGTGGTGCTGGGCCTGCATTACCCCAGCGATGTGCTGGCGGCGACCGTGATCGGTTCGGCGCTGGCCGGGCTGTCGATCTGGCTGGTGCCCGGCGTCAGTCTGCTGGGCTGAACGGAAAGCGTCAGCCCTTCTCCACCCGGGCGCGTGTGATCGCAGGTTGCAGCTGGCCCGCCCAGTCGCGGTCGTTCGCCACCTGCGCATCACCGCGGCTGCGCTCCAGCGCATCGATATCGATGTCAGCGAACGCCCACACTTCGTCACCGGAGGTCTGCACGACGATGCCATCGGCAGGCAGGCCACGGTCCATCGGGGCGAAGATCGCCGCTTCGCCCGTATTGATGTCGAGCGCGGGACTCCACGCCGCTTCGCCCGCCGTGACAGACTGGGCGACGAACACGCGATTCTCCAGCGCACGCGCCAGGCAGCCCACGCGCACGCGGGTCGCGCCGGCCTGGGTATCGGTGCAGCTGGGCACCAGCAGCAGGCGCGCGCCGGCTTCAGCCTGGGCACGCACGGGCAGCGGGAATTCGATGTCGTAGCAGACGGCCACGCCGGTGCGCACGCCGTCGATGTCGAACACCTTCAGCGCATCGCCGCCGTCGATGACGCCCAGGCTTTTCTCGAAACCGGTGAGCTGCAGCTTGTCCTGCCACCGATGCACGCCGTCCGGCGCGAACACATCGCAGCGATTCCGGTAACGTCCTCCACCCTGCGCCAGCAGGAAGGTACCGGCCACCACATGCAGGTCCAGCTCTTTCGCAAGCCGCGCATACAAGGCCAGCCAGTCGTCACGGTAACGCTGGATCGCGGCCAGCGATGCATGCAGGTCGGCCTGCGTGGCGGCATCGAACGTGGCCGCCAGTTCCAGCGACAGATACTCCGGCAGCACGGCCACGCGCGCGCCCTGCGCAGCCGCGTCACCGAGCACGCGTGCCTGGCGCCCGGCGAAGGCCGCGAAGTCGGCGGGTGCCTGGATCGGATACTTGGCAACAGCCACTTTCATGGTGGGGTCTCCAGGGGGCGCAGCCAGAACGTCAATGCATGGTCTACTTCGCCACGGCCGATCTCGTGCCACGCCAGGTGCATCGTCATGCCCGGTTGGCGCCGGTAGCCGCGCTTGTGCCAGAAAACATCGTTCGGGCGGTGGTCGATGGGCTTGCGCGCGTCATCCGGATCGCGATCCACCGAGCAGAAAGCGGTCCAGCGGAAACGTCCCAGTGCGCGCGCATGCGCCTCGCGATGGTCGAAGAACGCATGGCCGATGCCGCGACCGCGATGCGACGGCAGCAGCACCGATTCCCCGAAGTAGAAGACTTCGTCTGGATCAACGTGTGAATCGAGGAAGGGAAGGCGAAAGGCCTCGGTGTCGTCCACCAGCGGCAGGCCGGTGGAGGCGCCGACCACCTGCCCGTTTTCCATCGCCAGCACGAACAGGCTTTCCGGCGAGGTGGCATACGCCGCCAGGTAATCGCGTTCGTACGCGAGGTCGCCTTCGTAGAGATACGGCCAGTCGCGGAACACGGCCACGCGCAGGCGCGCCACGTCGTCCAGCCAGGGCGTGATCTCCGGCCCGCGGAAAAGGCCGATGGTGTGCGCAGAGGTCATCCCTGAACTCTAGCGCACGCCACCGGCCGGGGCGAGGCGCACGCCGACATGATCGCGAACCTTCTGAGCATCGTCTTCAAGAGGGGGCCTGCTTGCGCGTCGCCCATCCGCGGTCGTCCCACGCATACACCGCCAATCCGGCACAGGGTGCGAGCCACAACGAAGCACGGCCATCACGACTGGTGGTACGGAAACCTACGAACGCCCCCTGCGATACCGCCTGCCACGCGTGATACGCAAGCGGCGCCGCCCGCCGCGCGAGGCCTTCCCTGGCCGTCAGTGCATCCTGCAGGAAGGCCAGGGAGCGGGCCGCCAACACCGACCGCGTGACCGAAGAGAGCTCGAACAGGATGGCGCCGCGACGGCGATGCCCAAGTGGAAGGAGCAGCGACGCCAGTCGCGCCGGGTCCACGGCATCGGTCACGATGCCGCAGGTCTGGATCTTGTCCGGCAGCACGCGGCGGGCGCGGCGATGCAGGGTGGCGGCGTCCAGCATCGAGCGCCTCACCGCAGCTCGGTACTCAGCGCGTACCAGTCCATCTTGCGCGTCACCCACATGATGGCGGCCAGAATGCCGAACAGCAGCAGCGACCCCATCAGCAAGGCATTGTCCTCGGACACCAGCAACCCGTAGAGCACGCCGTACAAGGCGGTCAGCATGGCGGCGAAGCCCGCCGCGCGCAGCCAGCTCTTCAGCACGCCGGACAGGTAGACGAACTGCAGCCCGATGCAGGCGGTGGCCGACAACACGTAGGATTTCCAGAAACTGATGTGTTCGGACAGGCTGAGCAGCAGCAGGAAGAAGATCGCCAGCGCCAGGCCGACCAGCAGGTACTGCAGGGGATGGATGGGCAGGCGCTTGATCAGCTCGAACAGCGCGAAGCCGACGAAGGTCAGCACCACGAACAGGATGCCGTACTTGCTGGCGCGGTCGGCCTGCGTGTACACGTCCACCGGATCGACCAGGCTGACCACCACGCTGTCGATGGCGGCGCCGTCATCGTCCAGCGCCACTTCCGAGGACGACACGCGTGTCTGCGGCCGGGTCAGCTTGCCCGACACGCCGGTTTCCAGCTGGCTCTGTGCGGCGCTGGCCAGTGAGGAGATTTCCCAGCGCGCCGTGAAGCCGTTGCCGTCCACCGTGCGCTGGTTGGGCAGGAAGCGGCCACCGAACAAGGGGTGCGGCCAGGCCGAATGCAGCGCGATGTCGTTGCTGTCCGCCACCGGTGCGATGCCCAGCGACTGCGTGCCCGCCAGCGTCATGGTGAGCTGCGCGGCACTGGCCGGCAGCTGCATGCCCGTGTCTTCGAGCACCGCATGCAGGCCGTCCATGCGGCCGGACATGGCGCCTGTTCCGGCGACCATGGCCTTGGCCACGCCATCGACCTTCAACGTGGGCGTGCCCACCAGGCCGCGCACATCCGCCAGACCCAGCGCGATGTAGGGTTGCCCGTAGGTGCGGCCGGCGACTTCGGTCAGTGCCATCGGTTCGAACGACGCCTTCATCGCGGCCTTCCATTCGAACACCCTGACCTCGTACAGCCCGATGCGACGCACGCCCGGCTGCAGCCCGCCCTCCACGGCCAGCGTCGCCGGCGCCTGGAACACGTAGCCCTCCTCCACCTCGTAGCGCAGTTCCGGCGTGCCGTCGGGCTTCACCGCGTTGACCTGCCGGGTCGCCTTCCACGGCACCACGCGCAACGGTCCGACCACCTGCTGGGGACCGGCCATGCTCTGCGACACGCGCTGCACGGCCTGGGCGCGGTAACGCTCGCGGTCCTGGATGGTGCCCCGGATCATCATCAGGGGAATGAGCAGCAGCAGGACCAGCCCGCCGATGGTGAGGAAACGCAACAGCAATTTCAGTGACTTCATGTCGATGCCCCGGTTGGATACGCGGGGCATCGTCCATGGCCCGTGTGCGACGGGCAGGTAGCCTGTTTGAAGCCTGTGTGAAGTGCCCGGGCCGTCCTCCCGGCGAAAGCCGGGAACCCGTGCCTGTTGCTCTCCGCGCGCCAAAGGTGGGGGGATCCCGGCTTTCGCCAGGAGGACAACGGGCTGCTACACCCTGGGGAGCGACAGCACCGCTTCCGCGCCACCGCCAGCGCGATTGCCGAGCGACGCTTCACCACCATGCAGGCGCATCACTTCGCGCACGAACGGCAACCCGAGGCCGGAACTGCGCTGGCCGTTGTCGGGACGCGGCAAGGAATAGAACCGTTCGAAGACGCGTTCATGCGCGTAGTCCGGTACGCCGGGACCGCGATCACGCACGATGACGCGCGCCTGGTCCGCGTCGGCCTCGACGGCCAACTCGATCGTGCCACCGGCCGGCGAAAACGCGATCGCATTGTCCAGTACGTTCGACAGCGACTGGCGCAGCAGGAAGGCGTCCCCTTCAACAGCGCAGGATTCAGCCGGCGACACCACGTGCAACCGCAACTGGCGCGAGGCGAGCTTGCCTTCCAGCCCCTGCGCCGCCTGCGCCATCAGGGCACCGACGTCGAGCCGTTCGCGCTTCTGCAGCCAGCCATGCTGCTCCACTTCGGCCAGCGCCAGCAGCTTGTCGATGGTCTCGGTCAGGCGCTGCTCCTGGGTGTGGATGTTGCGGGCGAAACGCCGGCGGTCTTCTTCCGGCAGCGGTTCCTGCAGCAGCTCGGCGGCGCCGCGGATGGCGGCCAGCGGACTCTTCATCTCGTGCGTCAGCGACTGCACGTACTGCTCGACGTAGGCCTTGCCTTCCAGCTTGCGGCGCATGTCCTCGATGGCCTGCCCCAGGTCGCCGATCTCGTCGCGCCGCGGCCGGGGCGGTGGCACCGGCTCGCCGGCACTGACCGCCTGCGCATAGCGGTTGAGCCGCCGGATGCCGTGCACCAGCCACCAGGTGATCAGCACGCCGATCAGCGCCGACAGGCCGATCAGCCAGGCGCCCTGACGGAGGATGGCGCGCTGGCTGGCGGCGATGAAGGGGTCGATGGTGTGATTGGGCTGGGCCACCGTCAGCACGCCGATCAAGCGCGTTCCATCGGCAGGGTCGCGGATCGGCGCCGCCACGTGCATCACGGTGCGGCTGGGGTCGCCGGGAGTTTCCGGGCTGGAGCGCGCGCCGTACTCGCCGCGCAGCGTGCGGTAGACATCGTTCCAGCGCGAATTGTCGCGGCCCAGGTCCTGGCCCGCGGTGTCGTAGACCACGATGCCGCGCGCGTCCGTGATCGTGACCCGATAGTCGAGGTGGCGCTTGGGGAAGCTCCACACCTGCGCTTTCAGGTCGCGCTGGCCGGCCTCGGCCAGCCGACGCGCGAACTCGCCGTCGCGGATGCGTCCGGCCTTCATGTCGTCGGCGGCCATCACGGCCAGCACGTTGGCGGCATCGACCAAGGTGGATTCCATCGCCTGCCGCACGCCGGGCTTCACTTCGTTGACGAACACCCGCATCACGAAGAAGGCAGCCAGTCCGACGATCAGGAAGAACCCCAGGAACAGCCGCATGCCCAGGCGCATGTCAGGCCTCGATGGCGTAGCCCAGCCCGCGATGGGTGCGGATGGGGTCCGGGTCGGCGCCGGCCGCGCGCAGCTTGCCGCGCAGCGTCTTGATGTGGGTGTCCACCGTGCGGTCGGCGCTGTCGGCATCGCTGTCCCAGCCGCGGTCCATCAGTTGCGCGCGGGTCAGGATGGCACCGGGGCGCTGCAGCAGCGCCGACAACAGCGCGTACTCGTAGCGTGTCAGGTCCAGCAGCTGGTCGCGGAAACGGATGCGGTGGCCCTCGTCGTCCAGCGCGAACTCGCCGCGCCGCGTCCACGCGTCCGCCGCCCCGCCGGCCACGGCCCGCCGGCGCAGGCGGGCCCGCACGCGCGCGACCAGTTCGCGCGGCGAGAAGGGCTTGGCCATGTAGTCGTCGGCACCCAGTTCCAATCCCAGGACGCGGTCGATCTCATCGTTGCGTGCGGTCAGGAAAATCACCGGCACGTCGCTCACCGCGCGCAGCTCGCGGCAGACGTCGAAGCCGCTGGCATCCGGCAGCCCCACGTCCAGCACCACCACGTCCACGCCACCGGCGCGCACGCGTGGCAGCACCTCGCGGCCCAGCAGGCAGTGGTCGGCCTCGAGCCCTTCGCTGCGCAATGCGTACAGCACGGCATCGGCGATGGCGGGTTCGTCTTCGGCAATCAATACGCGCGGCATGGCGCAAGCATATATGCTGCGCGGCATGAATTACCGCCATGCCTTCCACGCCGGCAACCATGCCGACGTACTCAAGCACATCATCCTGCTCGCCCTGGTGGACGCCCTGAAGCGCAAGGACACGCCGTTCTTCGTGCTGGACACGCATGCCGGGCGCGGACGTTACCTGCTGGGCGGGGTGGAAAGCCGCAAGACCTCGGAGGCCGAGGGCGGCGTGTTCAAGCTGGCGGGAGAACCGCGCGTGCCGGAACTGGCCGAACGCTACCTGCGCGCGGTCGAAGCCAACAATCCCGTCGGCGCGATGGTCGCCTACCCCGGCTCGCCGCTGCTGGTGGCCCAGGCCCTGCGCGAACAGGACCGGCTGGCCGCCTGCGAGCTGCAGCCCGAGGAAGCGCAGGCGCTGAAGGAGCTGTTCGCCCATGACAGCCGCGTGGCGGTGCACGCCCGCGATGGCTATGCCGCGATGAAGGCGCTGCTGCCGCCACGCAGCGGAGAGACCCGCATCGCACGCGGGCTGGTGTTGATCGATCCGCCCTACGAGGCGCAGGACGCCGAGTACCCGCAGATCATCAGCGCCCTGCGCGCGTCGCTGGAACGCTGGCCGGCGGCCACGTATGCGGTCTGGTACCCCATCAAGCAACGCCGCAGCCTGCTGCCCTTCTTCCGCAAGGCCGCCGCGCTGCCGGCCAAATCGTCTTTCGTGGCCGAACTGCAGGTGCGCCCCGACGACTCGCCGCTGCGCCTCAACGGCAGCGGGATGCTGGTGGTCAACCCGCCCTGGCAGCTCGAACAGGCCATCGCCCCCGTCCTGCCCGTGCTGCAGAAGGTCCTGGGCGAGCCAGGGGCCAGCACCCGGCTGGAATGGTTGCGCGCCGCCGATTGATCACGGCGCCTGTGCGAGAATCGCGCCTCTCCCATTCCTCCCCTCTGCGAACCCCATGGCCGGATCCAGTCTGTTTGCCCTGATCGACGACATCGCCACCCTGCTGGACGACGTGTCGGTGATGACCAAGGTCGCCGCCAGGAAAACCGCCGGCGTGCTGGGCGACGATCTGGCGCTCAACGCGCAGCAGGTCACCGGCGTCAAGGCCGACCGCGAACTGCCGGTGGTGTGGGCGGTCGCGAAGGGTTCGCTGGTCAACAAGGTCATCCTGGTGCCGGCCGCGCTGGCGATCAGCGCACTGGAAGCCTGGCTGCACGGCAAGGGCCACAACATCCCGCTGGTGACGCCGCTGATGATGGTCGGCGGCGCGTTCCTCTGCTTCGAGGGCGTGGAGAAGCTGGCGCACAAGTTCCTGCACGACAAGCACGAGGACCAGCAGCATCACGAGGCGCTGGTAAAAGCCGTGCAGGACGAGAGCGTGGACATGGTCGCGTTCGAGAAGGACAAGATCCGCGGCGCCGTGCGCACCGACTTCATCCTGTCGGCGGAGATCATCGTCATCTCGCTGGGCACGCTGGTCGGCCGCACCTTCACCGAACAACTGATGACCCTGGTGGCCATCTCGCTGATCATGACCGTGGGCGTGTACGGCCTGGTCGCGGGCATCGTGAAGCTGGACGACGCCGGACTGGCGCTGGCCGGCGATGCGCGTCCCGGTGGCTGGGCCGGCTTCAAGCGGCTGTTCGGCCGCGGCCTGCTGCGCAGCGCGCCGTGGCTGATGAAATTCCTCTCCATCGCGGGAACGGCGGCGATGTTCCTGGTCGGCGGCGGCATTCTGGTGCACAGCGTGCCCGCCCTGCATCACCTCATCGAGCCTTATGTGCACGGCAGCTTCGGCGGGCTGGTCTCCATGCTGTACAACGCCGCCGTGGGCGTGGTGATCGGCATCATCGTGCTGGCGGTGGTCAAGGCTGCGTCGCGGCTGCGCAAGCCGGCCACGGGCCGGACAGGCTGAATCAAGGCAATACCCGCTCCCCGGGGCGGGCGCTGGAGTCACTCCCCGCCGCAATCCATTCATGCGAGCATGACGCCATGACCGCGCCGAAACGACTTCCGCCCTGGCACGAGCACTTCCGCCTGCCCAGCGGCCGCGAGCTGATGATCCGACCGATCCGGCCGGAGGACGCCGGCCCCATCCAGGGCGCCTTCACCCTGCTGGGACCGGAAGAAATCCGCCATCGTTTCCTGTATGCCCTCAAGGAACTGACCCCGGAGATGGCGCAGCGCCTCTGCCATCCCGATCCGCAGAACGAATTCGCCCTGGTGGCGGCGGAACCGCTGCCGCCCGGCGAAGCGCTGGTGGGGGCCGTGGCCCGCGCCTCCATCGTGCCGCGTACCCGCGATGCCGAGTACGCCATCCTCGTCAGCCATTTCATCGCCGGCCAGGGCCTGGGCCGGCACCTGATGCGCAAGCTGGTGAAGTGGGCCCGCTCCAAGAAGCTCGACCGCCTGTATGGCGACGTGCTGGACACCAACCAGCCCATGCTGCAGTTGGCCACCTCGCTGGGATTCAAGCGCATGCGCGAGGGCGACACGCCCGGCCTGGTCCGCGTGGTGCTGGACCTCAACGACGGCCCCTGAGGGCTGCCGCAACCCCACTGACCGCGTGTTCCGATCAACGGCCGGCCCGCGCGCGGGCTTCGGCGTAACCTGCCTGCTGGGGGCTTGCGGCAGGCCTTGCCGCGCGGCGGCGAGGAGGCCTTGCGATGGGCATCGACGAACATCGGCTCAACGAGTTCCTGGGGCGTGCGGTCGGTGACCTGGGCGCCGCGATCAGCGCCACGCTGATGCTGGTCGGCGATCGCCTGGGGCTGTACCGCGCCCTGGCCGAGTCCCCCGCCACCCCGTCCGAACTGGCCCAGCGCACCCACACGCACGAGCGTTACATCCGCGAGTGGCTGGGCAACCAGGCGGCGGGTGGCTACGTCACCTTCGACGTCGCCAGCGGACGCTACTCGCTGGACGAGGCGCAGGCGCTCTGCCTGGCCAATCCCGACAGCCCCGTCGACCTGACGGGCGCCTACTACATCGTCGAAGCCGCCTTCCATGCGCTGGAACGCACCACCGAGAACTTCCGCAGTGGCCAGGGGATGGAATGGGGCGAGCACCATGCCTGCCTGTTCCACGGCACCGAGCGTTTCTTCCGTGCCGGCTACCACGCCCACCTGCTGACCGAATGGCTGCCGGCGCTGGACGGCGCCGTCGACAAGCTCAGGCAAGGCGCAAGCGTGGCGGATGTGGGCTGCGGCCACGGCGCCAGCACAGTGCTGATGGCCAAGGCGTTCCCGCATTCCCAGTTCGTCGGTTACGACTACCACGCGGACTCGATCCGCACCGCCAACGAACGCGCGCAGGCCAACGGCGTGCGCAATGCACGCTTCGAAGTGGCCGATGCGGTCAGCTACAGCGAAGAGGGCCTGGACCTGGTCACCTTCTTCGACTGCCTGCACGACATGGGTGACCCGATCGGCGCGGCCCGGCATGCGCGCGACGCGCTCAAGCCCGACGGCCACTGCCTGCTGGTGGAGCCGCTCGCCGGCGACCACGTGCAGGACAACCTCAATCCGGTGGGGCGGGTCTATTACGGCGCGTCCTCGCAGATCTGCGTGCCGGTGTCGCTGGCCCGCCACGGGCCGGCGCTGGGTGCCCAGGCCGGCCAGGCCCGCCTGCACCAGGTGATGGCGGAAGGCGGCTTCCGGCGTTTCCGGCGCGCGGCGCAAACGCCGTTCAACCTGGTACTGGAAGCCAGGCCCTGACCCACCCCAAGGAGACCACGATGCCCCGCTACCTGATCGAACGCGACATCGAAGGCGCCGGTCTGATGACGCCTTCGGAACTGAAGTCCGTCTCGCAGAAGTCGTGCAGTGTGCTGAACGAGCTGGGCCCACAGGTGCAGTGGGAGCACAGCTACGTCACCGACGACAAGGTCTACTGCGTCTACCGCGCGCCCAATGAAGAGCTGGTACGGGAGCATGCACAGCGGGGCGGCTTCCCGGCCAACCGCATCTCGGTGGTGCGCGGCGTCATCGATCCGCTCACGGCCGAATAACGCCTGCCCGCCATCACGGCTGCGGGGTCCGCAGGCGGTAAACTGTGCGTCCTTTGCGCTGGATACCCTGTATCCGGCGCTGCCGCTGTTTCGTGCGCCCATGACCGACAAGAAGAAAACGCCTGCTTCCCTTGCCCCCGCCGCTGCCCCGCCGCTGCCCCGCGGCACGCAGTCACGCGCCTGGTGGCGCGCGCCGGCATCGCCCACCGCGCTGGCCTGGTTCATCGCCGCCGCCGCGCGCGCGCACGACGGGCCCGTGCTGGTGGTCGCCCGCGACAACCACGACGCGCACCAGATCGAAGCGGACCTGCATACCCTGATGGGTCCGGATGCCGGATTGCCGGTGGTGCCGTTCCCGGATTGGGAAACCCTGCCCTACGACCAGTTCAGCCCCCATCCGGACATCGTCTCGCAGCGGCTGTCCGCCCTGCATCGCCTGCCCACGCTGAAGCAGGGCATCGTGGTGGTGCCGGTGCAGACGCTGATGCAGCGATTGGCACCGCTGCGCCACATCGCCGGCGGCAGCTTCGACTACCGCATCGGCCAGCGGCTGGACTTCGACGCAGAGAAACGCCGGCTGGAATCGGCCAGCTACCGGCACGTGCCGCAGGTACTGGACCCCGGCGACTTCGCCGTGCGCGGCGGGCTGCTGGACGTCTACCCGATGGGCGCCGACGCGCCGCTGCGCATCGAACTGCTGGACGACAGCATCGACTCGATCCGCGAATTCGATCCGGAAACCCAGCGCTCGCTGGAGAAGACCGACGCCGTGCAACTGCTGCCCGGTCGCGAAGTACCGCTGGACGAACGCACGGTGGAACGCGCGATGACGCGGCTGCGCGACCGTTTCGACGTGGACACGCGTCGCAGCGCGCTGTACCAGGACCTGAAGTCCGGCCATGCGCCGGCGGGCGTGGAGTACTACCTGCCGTTGTTCTTCGACACCACCTCGACCTTGTTCGATTACCTGGGCGACCGTGTCCTGCCGGTCCTCGGCGACGGCTTCGGCGAGGCCGCGGAAGCGTTCTGGGCGCAGACGCAGAACCGCTACGAACAACGGCGGCACGATATCGAGCGCCCGCTGCTGCCGCCCGATGAGCTTTACCTTCCACCGGAAGCGCTGCGCGAGCGCCTGAACCGCGGCGCGCGCGTGGAAGTGTGCGGCCCGCACCATACGCGGTATGCGGAGGCCCTGCCGCTGGGCGACCAACCGCTGCCGCCCCTGCCGGTCGCGACCAAGGATGCACCGGCCGGCGAGGCGCTGAAGTCCTTCCTGTCCCACTACCCGGGCCGCGTGATGATCGCCGCCGATTCGGCAGGCCGTCGCGAGGCGCTGCTGGAAGTGCTGCAGGCGTCGGAGCTGAAGCCGGAGGTGCTGGCGGACTTCGGCAGCTTCCGCCACGGCGCCTCGCGTTTCGCGATCGGCGTGGCGCCACTGGAAGACGGCTTCGCCCTCGACGATCCGCGCATTGCGGTGCTCACCGAGCGCCAGCTGTTCCCCGAGCGCGCCACGCAGGCGCACCGGCGCAAGCGAACCGGCCGCGAGCCGGAAGCGATCATCCGCGACCTGGGCGAGCTGACCGAGGGCGCGCCCATCGTGCACGAGGACCATGGCGTGGGCCGCTATCGCGGGCTGATCGCGATGGACGTGGGCGGCATGCCGGGCGAGTTCCTCGAGATCGAATACGCCAAGGGCGACCGCCTGTACGTGCCGGTGGCGCAGCTGCACCTGATCAGCCGCTACTCCGGCGCGTCGGTGGAAACGGCTCCCCTGCACTCGCTGGGCGGCGAAGCCTGGAGCAAGGCCAAGAAGAAGGCGGCCGAGAAGGTGCGCGACGTCGCCGCCGAGCTGCTGGAAATCCAGGCGCGCCGCCAGGCCCGCGCCGGCCTGGCGCTGCACCTGGACCGCGCGATGTACGAACCGTTCGCGGCCGGCTTCCCGTTCGAGGAAACGCCCGACCAGCACCACGCCATCGAATCGGTGATCCGCGACCTGGCCAGCAGCCAGCCGATGGATCGCGTGGTCTGCGGCGACGTGGGCTTCGGCAAGACCGAAGTCGCCGTTCGCGCCGCCTTCGCCGCCGCCAGCGCCGGCAAGCAGGTCGCCGTGCTGGTGCCGACGACGCTGCTGGCCGAACAGCACTACCGCAACTTCCGCGACCGCTTCGCCGACTGGCCGTTGAAGGTGGAAGTACTGTCGCGCTTCAAGACCGCCAAGGAGATCAAGGCCGAACTGGAGAAGCTGGCCGATGGCAGGATCGATGTGATCGTCGGCACCCACCGCCTGTTGCAGTCCGACGTCAAGTTCAAGGACCTGGGCTTGGTGATCGTGGACGAGGAACAGCGCTTCGGCGTGCGCCAGAAGGAAGCACTGAAAGCCCTGCGCGCCAATGTGCACCTGCTGACGCTGACCGCCACGCCGATCCCGCGCACGCTGAACATGGCCATGGCCGGCCTGCGCGACCTGTCCATCATCGCGACGCCGCCGGCCAACCGCATGGCGGTGCAGACCTTCGTCACGCCCTGGGATGCGGCGATGCTGAAGGAAGCTTTCGAACGCGAACTGTCGCGCGGCGGCCAGGTGTACTTCCTGCACAACGATGTGGAAAGCATCGGCCGCATGCAGCGCGACCTCCAGGAACTGGTGCCCGAAGCACGCATCGGCGTGGCGCATGGCCAGATGCCGGAGCGCGAGCTGGAACAGGTGATGCTGGACTTCCAGAAGCAGCGCTTCAATGTGCTGCTGTGCACGACCATCATCGAGTCGGGCATCGACATTCCCAACGCCAACACCATCATCATGAACCGCGCCGACAAGTTCGGCCTGGCGCAGCTGCACCAGTTGCGCGGTCGCGTCGGCCGCTCGCACCATCGCTCGTACGCGTACCTGGTGGTGCCAGACAAGCGCAGCATCACCGCCGACGCGCAGCGCCGGCTGGACGCCATCGCCTCGATGGACGAACTGGGCGCGGGCTTCACCCTCGCCACGCATGACCTGGAGATCCGCGGCGCCGGCGAACTGCTGGGCGAAGACCAGAGCGGGCAGATGGCCGAAGTCGGTTTCAGCCTGTACACCGAACTGCTGGAACGCGCGGTGCGTTCGATCAAGGCCGGCCACCTGCCCGATGTCGACCTGGGCCAGGAACGCCGCGGCGCCGAGGTCGAACTCAACGTGCCGGCGCTGATCCCGGACGACTACCTGCCCGACGTGCATACGCGCCTGACGCTGTACAAGCGCATCAGCAGCGCGCGCGACAGGGACGAACTGCGCGACCTGCAAGTGGAGATGATCGACCGGTTCGGCCTGCTGCCCGACCCGGCCAAGTACCTGTTCGCCACGGCGGAACTGAAGCTGGCCGCCAATGCGCTGGGCATCCGCAAGCTGGAGCTGGGTGAAGCGGGCGGGCGCATCGTGTTCGAGAGCAAGCCCAACATCGACCCGATGGCGGTCATCCAGTTGATCCAGAAGCAACCGAAGCTCTACACGATGGACGGCCCCGACAAGCTGCGCATCAAGGTACCGCTGCCGGATGCGCCGGATCGCTTCAACGCCGCGAAGGGCCTGCTGACCACCCTGGCCGCATGACCACGTAGCGTGCGCCATGCGCACGGTGCGCGGTTCGGCATCGTGCGGTCGTGCGCATGGCGCACGCTACAGCTGCGACTCGATCGGCAGCCAGCCGATCACGCGCGCCACGCCACGGCGCCACGCACTGGCTTCGGGTTCACGCTGCCAGACGCGTGGCGGCGAGGTGGAGCCGTCGTCCCAACGGAGCTCGCCGTTCTGCAGCCGCACCCGGTAGCTCTTGTCCGGCGCGATCTTGCGGTGGTAGCTGCGCAGTAAGGTGGCGGTCAACGCACGGTCATGGAACAGCACGCCCATCTCGGTGTTCAGGCTGACCGAGCGCGGATCCAGGTTGAACGACCCCACGAACCCGGTTTCCCCATCCACCGCGAAAGCCTTGGTGTGCAGGCTGGCGCCGCTTGAGCCGAACAGGCTGCTGTCCTGTCCGTCGTGCGGCATCAGTTCGAACACCTGCACGCCCCCCTTCAGCAGCGGCGCGCGATAAGGCGCGTATCCACCATGCACGGCCATCACGTCATTGGCTGCCAGCGAGTTGGTCAGCACGCTGACGTCCACCCCCTGGGCGCGCTTGCGGGTCAGCCATGCCGCCCCCTCGTCACCGGGCACGAAGTACGGTGATATCAGGCGCAGTTCACGGCGGGCCGCATTCATCTCGCGACCCAGCGTGGTCACCAGCCATGCGGACTTTCCATCGCCCTGGCCCTTGGCGGGCGGATCGGAATGCACGCTGATGCGGCTGGACCAGTGCAGGGTCTCGCCCCCCGCCAGCGCACCCAGGCCGGGTGATTGGCGAATCCGCTGCACGTACGGGCCGGCCTGCGCCGAACGGTAGCCGGCATCGCCATGCTTGCGCAGCCGATCGAGCGCGTCTTCGTCCGCCACCGTCAATGCGTCCAGCGGAATGACCGCGGCGCTGTTCCAGAACGCATCGAAGATGGCTTCGGTCTGCTGCACGGCCGGACCCAGCAGCACCGCGTCAAGATCCATGAAGTTGGTGGTGGCGGATGCATCGAAGTACTCGTCGCCGATGTTCCGTCCCCCGACCACGGCGACGCGGCCATCGGCGATCCAGGCCTTGTTGTGCATGCGCCGGTTCATGCTGACCGGGCGCAGCACCATTTCCAGCGCGCGCCCGACCGTACCGTCGCGGCTGCGCGAGGGATTGAACAGGCGCACCTCGACATTGCGGTGCCGGTCCAGCGCCGCCAGCTCGGAGTCCTTGCCATGCGCGGTCATGTCGTCCAGCAGCAGGCGCACACGCACGCCGCGGTCCGCCGCGCGCAGCAGTTCGTAGTTCAACAGGTTGCCGGTGAAGTCCTGGTTCCAGATGTAGTACTGCAGGTCCAGGCTGCGCCCGGCGGCACGCGCGGTCGCTGCACGCACGGTAAAGGCATCCAGGTTGTCAGCCAGCAAGGCCACGCCGCTCTCGCCGGCGTGCGCCTGCAGCAGGCCCGCCACGGCGCGGTCCAGCGGCGTCGCTGCCGCCGCGACAGGCCTCGCCTGCGATGCCGCGCCACGCGCGCGCTCGGCGAAGCGGCCGTAGCTGTAGAGCGCCACCCACGACAGCAGCGGCAGCAGCAGCGCCATCAGGCCCAAGCCGCGCAAGATCCGGCGCATACCTTCCCCCTCACGAAATCCCGGCCATCCTAACCCCTGCCCCCCTTGCACCGCGTGCAGGGCCATTGCAGGCTGGCGCCACCCACCCGACCCGTCCTGGCCATGCACTCCATTTCACGCGGGAAACACCTGTCGGTCGCGATGCTGTTGTCGTCCATTCTGTTCGCCGCAGGCTGCGCCACCTCACCGCCGCCGGATGACGGCGGCGTGTTGTTCATCGTGGTGCGGCACGCCGAAAAGGCCAAGGATGACCCCGACAACCCGAGCCTTTCCACGACCGGACAGACGCGGGCCGCCGCACTGGCCCAGCGGCTCGCCGACCAGCCCTTGAGCGCCGTGTACGCCACCGAGTTCCGCCGCACCCAGCAGACCGCTCAACCCACGGCCAGCGCGCACGGCCTGCCGGTATCCGCCTATTACGCGAAGGGGGCGGCGAACGAGACGGCCGCGCGCTGGAAACAGCAGCACGCACGCGGGGCCGTGCTGGTCGTCGGCCACAGCAACACGGTGCCCGACCTGGTCGCTGCGCTGTGCGCCTGTAGCGTCGCCCCCATGGACGACACCGAGTACGACCGCCTGTCGCTGGTACGCATCGACGCGCGCGGCGAAGCGACGCTGGACGTCCAGACCTACGGTGCCGGCACGCCGTGACGCAGGCGCTGGGCGACTGGGATGGCAGCATCCAGGACGCCCGGCGCGTACAGCTCGCGCTCGCCCACCGCGTGGTGCTGCGCGACGATTTCCCTGACCCGCCGAGCTGGCTGGCGGGTTTCGATGTGGGCTTCGAGGAAGAAGGCGCCGTCACCCGGTCCGCGGCCGTCCTGCTCGATGCCGCCACGCTGCTGCCGGTCGCCTCCCAGGTCGTGCGCGTGCCGACCACGATGCCTTACGTGCCCGGTCTGCTGAGTTTCCGCGAACTGCCCGCCCTGCTCGCAGCGCTCGAACACCTGCCGCGCGCGCCGGACCTGGTGTTCGTCGATGGCCAGGGCATCGCGCATCCGCGCCGGCTGGGCATCGCCGCGCACTTCGGCGTGGTCACGGGACTGCCCACCATCGGCGTGGCGAAGAAAGTGTTGTGCGGCCAGCACGATGCGCCGGGGCCGCTGCCCGGGGAACGCACCGCGTTGACGCATCGGGGCGAACAGGTCGCCTGGATGCTGCGCAGCAAGGCGCGCTGCAACCCGCTGGTGGTATCGCCGGGTCATCGCGTTTCGATGGAGACCGCCGTGGACTGGGTGCTGCGCACGCTGCGCGGCTACCGTCTGCCTGAGCCCACGCGCCTGGCCGACCGGCTCGCCTCGCGGCGCGGCCCGCTGCCTCGACCTGCGGAATGATTAGGAAACGAACAGCGGCACGCCACATGCCCCCGATTGGGGATGACACGCAACGGATCGTTTCCGTAGTGTCATCGGCGCACACCCGCGCCCATGCCATGCTTCCCCTTCAGCCGGAGGACTTCCCATGACCACGATCATCTCGCCCCGCGTGCACGACCTGGGCGGCGGCTTCAATGTACGTCGCGCCGTGCCCAGCCTGCAGGCCCGCAGCGTGGGCCCGTTCGTGTTCGTCGACCACATGGGGCCGGCGGTGTTCGAGCCCGGCCGTGGCATCGACGTGCGCCCGCATCCGCACATCGGCCTGGCCACGGTGACCTTCCTGTGGTCCGGCGCGATCAACCACAAGGACACGCTGGGCTCGGAACAGGTCATCACGCCGGGCGACGTCAACTGGATGACCGCCGGCCGCGGCATCGCCCATTCCGAACGCACACCGGTCGACGTGCGTACCGGTCAGCACGACGTGCACGGCATGCAGACCTGGGTGGCGCTGCCGAAATCTTCCGAAGAGGTCCCGCCGGAGTTCCATCACCATGCCGCCGCGACGCTTCCGGTCATCGAACGCGCCGGTGCGCGCCTGCGCGTGATCGCCGGCACCGCCTACGGAGAAGAGTCGCCGGTGAAAGTGTTCAGCGGTACGTTCAACGTGGCGGTCGACCTGGCGCCCGACGCGGAACTGGCGATCGATGCCGGCCATGTCGAACGCGCGCTGTACATCCTGGAAGGCGACGCGCAGGTGGACGGCGCGGACATTCCGGAGAAGCACCTGGTGGTGTTCGACCCCGGCAGTCGCCCGGTGCTGCGCGCCAAGACGCCGGTGAAGGGCTTGCTGATGGGCGGCGAACCGCTGGATGCACCGCGCCACATGTGGTGGAACTTCGTCTCCAGTTCGAAAGAGCGCATCGAACAGGCCAAGCAGGACTGGCTGGACGGGCGTTTCGGGCACGTGCCGGGCGAAAGCGAGTTCATTCCATTGCCCGAGCGTTGACCGCGCCGCGCCGCAAGCGTAATTGTCAGTCTTGCTGCATTCGCGTTTGAATGCGCCGGCCGTAACGCAAAGCAAACACTTCCGTCCAAGCGCTTCCGCTATGTTGCCCGCACCGCCGCGTGGCGGTTCCGACAAGGCATGGGGGTTCCAATGAATCTTGCGAAGAAGCTGACGGCCGAATTCCTGGGGACGTTCTGGCTGGTGCTGGGCGGGTGCGGCAGCGCGGTCCTGGCGGCCAACTTTGGCGGCGACGGCAACCCGCTGGGCATCGGACTGCTGGGCGTGTCGCTGGCCTTCGGCCTGACCGTGCTGACCGGCGCTTACGCGTTCGGCCACATTTCCGGCGGCCACTTCAACCCCGCGGTGAGCATCGGCCTGTGGGCCGGTGGCCGCTTCCCGGTCCGCGAGCTGCTGCCGTACGTGGTGGTGCAGGTGATCGGTGGCCTGGCGGCCGGCTTCATCCTGATGCAGATCGCGCAGGGCACCGGCACCTTCAGCACGGATCCCAACGCGGCGGGCGTGTTCGCCAGCAACGGCTACGGCGCGATGTCGCCAGGCGGTTATTCGGTGGCCGCGGCCTTCCTGACCGAGGTGGTGCTGACCGCGTTCTTCCTGATCGTCATCATGGGAGCCACCCACAAGCGCGCACCGGCGGGCTTCGCGCCCATCGCCATCGGCCTGGCATTGACGCTGATCCACCTGATCAGCATCCCCGTCACCAACACCTCGGTGAATCCGGCCCGCTCCACCGGCGTGGCACTGTTCGCCGGCCCGGCCGCTATCAGCCAGCTATGGCTGTTCTGGCTGGCGCCCATCCTGGGTGGCCTGATCGGCGGCATGCTGTATGGCTGGCTGGGTCGCGACAACGACTGAGCCGCTCGTCCACGGTCCGGCGGGAGCCCGCCGGGCCGTAGCGTGACGGGCATCGCACTAATCGCGTTGCCTTGCACTGCAGCATGGGCTATGGTCGGCCCAACTGCCGGGGGAAATCGGCAGGGAACGCCGTGGGACGCCTGGGGAGGCGAACGTTCCGGACCTTGCGGTCCCTGCCACGACGGTCCGCCGTGACGCCCGCACCAACCATCTGCCACGCCGTGGCGATTGTCCAGGGGATGCCTCATGAAGACCTTGCCTGCGTTCTGCCTGCTCCTGCTGTCGGTGTCCATGCCCGCGTGGGCACAGCAGACACCGCCCTGCCCCACCTTGCCGACCAACGCCGAACTGCAATGGGAGCAGCGCGGCGACAACAGCTACATCGCGTGCAAAGCGGTGACGGCCGATGGCCGGCAGGTCCTCAACGTGATGCTGACCTCACGCGATCCGAAGATCAGCCTTGAGCGCGCCTTGCGTGCGGAAGAAGGCAACTTCTCCGGCCGCGAGATGTACTGGTATCGCCCCGACCTGGGCGGTCGCGACGTGCCCGGCATGGAATCCCGCCGCATCACGGTGGTGAAACTGGGCAAGGACCAGTTCGCGCAGGTGTGGATCAACGCCCAGTCCCCGGCCGAACTCGCCACGCTGCGCTCACTGGCACAGCAGCTGGACGTCAGCGCGGCGAGCGCCACGCTGCTGTCGGCCGGGCGCTGAGACACTGCACTGAGGCAGGGGCATCGCGGGGCGCGTTGAAACGTCCCGCGCCACAACCTCAGAAGCGGCCTTCCTGGAAATCGACGAAAGCCTGCATCAACTCCTGCCGGGTATTCATCACGAACGGGCCATGCCGCATCACCGGCTCCCGCAACGGGCGCCCGGCCACCAGGATCAGCCGTGCAGGCTGCGCCCCGGCCCGAAAGGACACGCTGTCACCGCCGCCCAGCACGCCCATCTCGTGCGTCTCCAACGCGCGCGCGTCGTCGCCGTCACCCACCGTCACCGCGCCTTCGAATACGTAGGCGAACGCGTTGTGGCCTTCCGGCAGCGTGTACTGCCATGCCTGTCCGGGCTGCAGGCCGATGTCCAGATAGACCGGATCGGTGGCTGGCTGCGAGATCGGGCCGGTCGTATCGCCCACCACGCCCGCGATGACCTTCACCTCGACGCCCTGCGCGGGGTGCGCGACGGGAATCCGGTCGGGCGCGAATTCCTGGTACTTCGGCGCGGTCATCTTGTCGCGCGACGGCAGGTTCACCCACAGCTGGAAGCCGCGCATGCGGCCGGATTCCTGCTCCGGCATCTCCGAATGGATCAGTCCGCGGCCGGCCGTCATCCACTGCACGGCGCCGGGCGTCAACAGGCCTTCATTGCCATGGTTGTCGCGATGGCGCATGCGGCCGTCCAGCATGTAGGTGACGGTCTCGAACCCGCGATGCGGGTGCTCGGGAAAGCCGGCCAGGTAGTCCTCGGCCTTGTCGGTACCGAACTCGTCCAGCAACAGGAACGGATCCAGGTCGGGCAGGTCGGGGCCACCGATCACGCGCGTCAGCTTGACGCCCGCACCGTCGGACGTGGCACGGCCGCGCACCTTGCGGATCACGCGGGCGGAAGGGGTATCGGTCAGGGTGCTCATGGCGCCTCCAGTTCAACTGCCGACAAGATGGCACCGGCACGGGTCATTCGGAATGCCGGTGGTCGTAACCATCCGTTCCATCGGTGGCATGCCACGCCCGCAGGAGCGCCCTCGGGCGCTGCTTTCCCCCATACCCCTACATGATGAAAAGCATCGCGCCCGAGGACGCTCCTGCGACGGTCAGGCGATGTAGACCGACTTGATGTTCATGAACTCATGGATCCCGTGCTCGGCCAGCTCGCGACCGAACCCCGAACGCTTGGTCCCGCCGAACGGCAGCCGTACATCGCTGCGCACGATGGCGTTGACGAACGCCGCGCCCACCTGCAGCTGGCGCGCGATGCGGTCGCCGCGTTCGACATCCCGGGTCCACACACTGCCCCCCAGGCCGAACGTGGTGTCGTTGGCCACGCGCACGGCCTCGGCATCGTCCTTCACCCGCAGGATGCTGGCCACCGGGCCGAACAGTTCCTCCTCGTAGGCCGGCATGCCGGGCACCACCGCATCGAGGATCGACGCCGGATAGCCTGCGTGAGACGCATCGGGCGTACCACCCAAGAGTACCTTTGCACCCTTCGACACGCTGGCCTGCACCTGCTTGTGCAATTCGTCGCGCAGGTCCTGGCGTGCCATCGGCGCCAGCGTGGTGGCATCATCCTGCGGGTCGCCGAGCTGCAGCTTCGAAGCCGCCGCGACGAAGCGCCGCACGAACTCGTCCGCGATCGCCTCCTGCACGATGAAGCGCTTGGCCGCGATGCAGGTCTGGCCGGCGTTGCCGAAGCGCGACGCCACCGCGCCCGTCACCGTCTTCTCCAGATCGGCATCGTCCAGCACGATGAAAGCGTCGCTGCCACCGAGTTCCATCACGCTCTTCTTCAACTGGCTGCCGGCGTTGGCGGCGATGGAACGGCCCGCACGCTCGCTGCCGGTCAGCGTCACCGCGACCACGCGGGCATCGCGGATCACCTCGGCCGCCTGGTCGTTGTCGATGTGCAGTACGCCGAACACCCCGTCCGGCAGGCCGGCAGCCGCCAGCACCTCGCCAATCAGGTCGGCGCAGCGGGGCACGTTGCTCGCATGCTTGAGCACGGCCACGTTGCCGGCCATGAAGGCGGGCGCGAGGAAGCGGAACACCTGCCAGAAGGGGAAGTTCCACGGCATCACGGCCAGCACGCACCCGAGGGGTTCGTAGCGCACATAGCTGCGCTGGCCATCGGTGGTGACGGCCTGGTCACGCAGGTAGTCGGCGGCGTGGTCGGCGTAGTAGTCGCAGGCACCGGCGCACTTGTCGACTTCGGCCAGGGCTTCCTTGCGCAGCTTTCCCATTTCCGCCGTCATGGTCCGCTGGATGTCGTCGCGACGCCGGCGCAGTTCGGCCCCTGCCGCACGCAGGACCTTGCCGCGCTCGGCCAGCGACAGTGCGGCCCAGGCCGGGAATGCCCGTTGCGACGCCGCCAGCACGGCATCCACCTGCGCGGATGTCATCAGCTCATGGCGGTATTCGACCTTGCCGGTCGCCGGATTGGTGGTTTCGACGGTCATGGGGAGAGTCTCTTGCCTGGCCGGCATCTTCGGACGGCATGCGTTAGCGGCTCGTCGTTGCTGCGTAGGAGCGCCCTAGGGCGCGATGCTTTCCTGCAGACGAGCTGAAAGCATCGCGCCCGAGGGCGCTCCTACAGGGGGATCGGGATGCCGCTGCGTGGCCGCCACCGCATCATCCGTTTTCCTGCAGTGCCAGCTGCATGTCGCGCTGGCGGCGTTTCTCTTCGCGGTACATCAGCCACCAGCCCAGCAGCGCGGCCAGCGATACGGCCAGGATCATCAGCGTGGCCAGCGCATTGATCTTGGGGCTCAGACCCAGGCGCACCGAGGAGAACACCTTCATCGGCAGCGTGGTCGAGTTGGGGCCGGCCACGAAGCTGGCGATGACCACATCGTCCAGCGACAGCGTGAACGCCAGCAGCCAGCCGGAGACCAGCGCCGGCGCGATGATCGGCAGCGTGATGAGGAAGAACACCTTGATGCGGTTCGCACCCAGGTCCATCGCCGCCTCTTCCAGCGACTTGTCCAGTTCCGACAGGCGCGAGGACACCACCACGGTCACGAAAGCCAGCGTGAAGGTCACGTGCGCGATCCAGATGGACAGGATGCCGCGCGGCTGCAGGCCGACCAGTTGCCCCAGCGAGACGAACATCAGCAGGATCGACAGACCGATGATGACTTCCGGCATCACGAGCGGCGCGGTGATCAGGGCACCGAACAGGGTCTTGCCGGGGAACCGTCGCATCCGCGTCATCACCAGCGCCGCCATCGTGCCCAGCACGACGGCCGCGGTCGCGGTCCAGAACGCCACCTTGATGCTGACCCACGCCGCCTGCAGCATCTGCTTGTCGCGGAACAGTTCGCCATACCACTTGAACGAGAAGCCCGACCACACCGTGGCCAGGCGCGACTCGTTGAACGAATACACCATCAGGATGATGACCGGAATGTAGAGGAAGGCGAAGCCCAGCCCCAGCACCGTCCAGGTGGTCGCACGCTGGCGCATCCGGCTCATGTCAGCCTCCCTTCCATCTCGCGCTGCTGTACCCGGTTGAAGATCAGGATGGGGATCAGCAGCAGGATCAGCATGACGATGGCCACCGCCGATGCCGCCGGCCAGTCGCGGTTGTTGAAGAACTCGCCCCACAGCACGCGGCCGATCATCAGCGTGTCCGGCCCGCCCAGCAGTTCGGGAATGACGAACTCGCCCACCGCGGGAATCATCACCAGCATGCAGCCGGCGATGATGCCGGCCTTGGACAGCGGCAGGGTGATCGTGAAGAACGCTTTCCACGGCTTGGCGCCCAGGTCGTAGGCGGCCTCCAGCAAGCGGTTGTCGTGCTTCACCAGGTTGGTGTACAGCGGCAGCACCATGAAAGGCAGGTAGCAGTAGACGATGCCGATGTACGCGGCCATCGGGGTGTACAGGATCTGCAGGGGTTCGTCGATCAGGCCGGTCTTCATCAGCACGTTGTTGATGATGCCGTTGTTCTTCAGGATGCCGATCCAGGCGTAGACGCGGATCAGGAACGAGGTCCACGACGGCAGCACCACCAGCATCATCGCGATGTTGCGTGAGGAAGGCGGCAGCCGGGCGATGACGTAGGCGATGGGATAGCCGATCAGCAACGCCAGGAAGGTGGAGATGGCCGCGATCTTGATGGAGCTGAGGTACGCCTGCACGTACTGCGAATCGGTGAACAGCGCCACATAGTTGCTGAGGTTGAGCTTCATCGTCAGCGCGTTGTCCACGTACTCCATGATCGGGGTGTACGGCGGCATGGCGATGGCGAGCTTGGAGAACGATATCTTCAGCACGATCAGGAACGGGATCGCGAAGAACAGCAGCAGCCAGACGTACGGCACCGAGATCACGCCCCAGCGTGGCCCCGGCAACCGCTTGGCAAACGAGCGGAGGATGTTCATGAGGTCAGCACCACGCCGTCGTTGTCCCCCCACCACACCCAGACCTCGTCGTTCCAGGTCAGGGCTTCGCTCGCCCAGCGCTGCACGTTGGCGAAGTTGGCCATGAACTTGTAACCACTGGGCAGGCGCACGTGGTAGACCGAATGGCTGCCGAAATAGGCGATGTCCTCGATCACGCCCTTGGCCTTGTTGTGCGGCTGCGGCGGCTCATCCTTGCCGATGCCGAGCTTCTCCGGCCGCACCGCGAAGCCGACCTCTTGCCCCTCGAAGCCGGAGATGCCGTGGCCGATGTAGATGGGATCCGGCAGCTGCGGCGAACGGATGGTGACGTAGTCCGCTTCGTCCTCCTCCACCACGCCTTCGATCAGGTTGACCGAACCGATGAACTCGGCGGCGAAGCGACTGGTCGGCTGCTCGTAGATCTCATCCGGCGTGCCGACCTGGCGGATCCAGCCCTGGTCCATCAGCGCGATGCGCGTGGCCATGGTCATGGCTTCTTCCTGGTCGTGGGTGACCATCACGCAGGTCACACCCGATTTCTCGATGATGCTGACCAGTTCCAGCTGCATCTGCGAGCGCAGCTTCTTGTCCAGCGCGCCCATCGGCTCGTCCAGCAGCAGCAGCTTCGGCCCCTTGGCCAGCGAGCGCGCCAGCGCCACGCGCTGCTGCTGGCCGCCGGACAGCTGGTGCGGCTTGCGCTTGGCCAGCTTGCCCAGTTGGACCAACGCGAGCATCTCCTCGACGCGCTTCCTGATCGCATCCTTGGACAGGCCGTCCTGCTTCAGGCCGAAGGCGATGTTCTGCTCCACCGTCATGTGCGGGAACAGCGCATACGACTGGAACATCATGTTGAGCGGACGCTCGTAAGGCGGCAGGTCGTTGAGCAGCTGCCCGTCCAGGTAGATCTTGCCGGAGGTGGGCTTCTCGAAGCCCGCCAGGCAGCGCAGCAAGGTGGACTTGCCGCTGCCCGACCCGCCCAGCAGCGCGAAGATCTCGCCCTTGCGGATGCTCAGGTTGGTGTCGTCGACGGCGACGAAGCCATCGAACTCCTTGCGCACGTCCACGATGCGCAGGTAGCCGTCCGCGACGGCCTTGCCGTTGGCCACCGGATCCTTGCCGCCGTTGCCCTGCTCTGCCGCCATGTCGGTCCCCATCGTGTTGGTGAGTTGCCCGCACGGCAGGTACGGTGCGGACGGTCGCCCGCGGGCGCGGGCGCAAACGGGGAAGCCACCGGCCACGGGGTCGGGCCATGTCCTGCCGACTCCCTGCACGCCCGAGGCGCGACTTCCCCTCCTTGTCGCCTACATCACTTGCCGGTCTTCAGTTCCGTCCAGATGCGGGTGTACTGGCGATCGACTTCCGGCGGGATGATGGCGAACGTGAAGAGCTTGGCCTCCACCTCAGGCGTCGGATAGATCGTCGGGTCGTCGGTGATGGCCTTGTCCATCAGCGCCTTGGCCTTGGGAACGGCGTTGGGGTAGCTGATGAAGTTGGAGTTGTTGGCCATCACCTGCGGGTCGAGCAGGTAATTGATGAAGGCGTAGGCGGCGTCGACGTTCTTGGCGTCCTTGGGGATGGACAGCATGTCGAACCATTGCGGCGCGCCTTCCTTCGGAATGGCGTAAGCGATGTTGACGCCATTCTTGGCCTCGGCTGCGCGGTCACGGGCCTGGATGATGTCGCCGGACCAGCCGACCACCAGGCAGGTGTCGCCGTTGGCCATCGCGTCGATGTACTGCGAGGAATGGAAGTTGGTGATGTACGGGCGGATGGTCTTGAGCAGCGCGGCGGCCTTGTCGATGACGGCCGGGTCCTGGCTGTTGGGGTCTTCGCCCAGGTAGTTCAGCGCGATCGGGATGATCTCCGACGGGGTGTCCAGCAGGGTGACGCCACAATCCTTCAGCTTGGAAATGTTCTCGGGCTTGAACACGATGTCCAGGCTGTTGGCGATGTCGGTGTTGCCGAAGGCCGCCTTCACCTTGTCGACGTTGTAGCCGATGCCGGTGGTGCCCCACATGTAGGGAATGGCGTGCTGGTTGCCGGGGTCCTGGTTCTCCAGGCGCTTCATGATGGCCGGGTCGAGATTGGCGTAGTTGGGGATCTTGCTCTTGTCCAGCGGCAGGAACACACCGGCCTGGATCTGCCGGCCGAGGAAGTTCATCGTCGGCACGACCACGTCGTAACCGCTGGAACCGGCCAGCAGCTTGGTCTCGAGCACCTCGTTGCTGTCGAAGACGTCGTAGGTGACCTTGATGCCGGTCGACTTCTCGAAATTGGGAATGGTGTCGTCGGCGATGTAGTCCGACCAGTTGTAGACATTGACGCTCTTGCCGCCACCCTCGGCCGCCGGCGCGCTGCCTTCCTCACCCGATTTTCCACAGGCCACCAGGGTACAGAGGGCCAGGGTGGTCGCCAAAACTCGCAGTTTCATCAATCTCTCTCCTGTCGGGCCGCAAGGGCTGCTTGATGTGGTCCTGACGCTGCCGCGGCACGCGCCCGGGGTTGCTGTCGATCCAATGGCCTGTGGTCCCTGCCGGCGTTGCTCCCCTTCCCCTCCCCGTGCCGCCACCCGCATACCTGTGCGGGATGGCGTCACCTCACTGCGGGGCGCGGCGGAGGCACCGCCGCGCCCCTGTTGCTCAACGTCCCGTCTTCAACTCGGTCCAGATGCGCGTGTACTGCCGGTCGACCTCCGGCGGCAGTACCGCAAAGGTGAACAGCTTGGCGTCCACCTCGGCGGGCGGATAAATGCTGGTGTCCTCGCTGATCGTCTTCTCCACCATCGGGCGCGATGCCGGCACCGGGTTCGGGTAGGTGACGAAGTTCGTGTTGGCCGCGGCCACTTTCGGGTCCAGCAGGTAGTTGATGAAGGCGTAGGCGTTGTCGACATTCTTCGCATCCTTCGGGATGGCCAGCATGTCGAACCACTGCGGCGCCCCTTCCTTCGGGATGGAATACGCCACATTGACGCCGTTGCCCGCCTCGGCGGCGCGGTCGCGGGCCTGGATGATGTCGCCCGACCAGCCCACCACCAGGCAGACGTCGCCGTTGGCCAGGTCGTTGATGTAGGAAGACGAGTGGAAATTGCGGATGTAGGGGCGCACGCCCTTCAGCAGCGCGGCGGCCTTGTCGATCACCTTGGGATCGAAGCTGTGCGGATCCTCGCCCAGGTAGTTCAATGCGATGGGGATGAGTTCCGACGGCGTGTCCAGTACGGTGATGCCGCAATCCTTCAGCTTCGCCGCGTTCTCCGGCTTGAACACGACGTCCCAGCTGTTGACCACGTCGGTGTTGCCGAACACCGCCTTCACCTTGTCCACGTTGTAGCCGATGCCGCTGGTGCCCCAGAGGTAAGGCACGGCGTACTGGTTGCCCGGGTCCTGCAGCGCGATGCGCTTGAGCATTTCCGGGTCCAGGTTCTTGAGGTTGGGGATCTTCGACTTGTCCAGCGGCAGGAACACGCCCGCCTGGATCTGCCGGCCCAGGAAGCTCAGCGACGGCACCACCACGTCGTAGCCGCTGGCGCCGGCCAGCAGCTTGGTCTCGACCATCTCGTCGCTGTCGAAGACGTCGTAGGTGACCTTGATGCCGGTGGACTTCTCGAAACCGGGGATGGTGTCGTCGGCGATGTAGTCGGACCAGTTGTAGACGTTGAGGTTCTTCGAAGGCGCATCGGCCGCCGCCTTGTCCTCGTTGCCGCCGCAGGCGGCCAGCAGGCAGGCGGCCAGCACGGCAGAGAGGGATGCCAGCTTCATCACGTTCTCCTGGAGCGAAGGGGGAAGGGATGGGACCATCATACGCCCGGGTACGGCCACGGGAAGCCTGCCCGCGACCTCACACATCCGGTCGGTGCCGCGGTTACAGACCCAGGTCCTCGGCGGTCGCATTGAGCGCCTTCCATGCCTTCTCGAACAGTTCATCGATCTGTCCGCGCGTGATGATGAGCGGGGGCGACAGCAGCATGGCGTCCCAGGTCGCGCGCAGGATCAGTCCGTTCTTCAAGGCATGGTCGCGGCACTGCGGGCCCACCGTGCCGCGTTCGGGGAAGAAGGCACGCTTGCGCTTGTCCGGCACCAGTTCCAGCGCGCCGACCATGCCGGCGATGCGGGCCTGGCCGACGAGGCGGTGTTCGCCCAGTTCCGCCCACCGTTGCGCCAGGTAGGGCGCGGTGTCGGTCTTGCAGCGCTCCACGATCTTCTCGTCCTGCAGGATGCGGATGTTCTCCAGCGCGACCGCGGCGCAGACGGGATGCCCGGAATACGTGGCGCCATGCGCCAGCTCGCCACCCTGCTCCTTCAGCACCCTGGAAATACGGTCGTTGAACATCGCCGCACCCAGCGGGATGTAGCCGGAGGTGATGCCCTTGGCCACCGGCATGATGTCCGGCTGGAAACCGAAGTACTGCGAGCCGAACCATTCGCCGGTGCGGCCGAAACCGCAGATCACTTCGTCGGCCACCAGCAGCACGTCGTACTTGCGGCAGATGCGCTCGATCTCGGGCCAGTAGGTCTTCGGCGGAATGTAGACGCCGATGGCGCCCATGATCGGCTCACCGATGAAGGCGGCCACGCGGTCCGGGCCGAGTTCGAGGATCTTGTCCTCCAGCCGGCGCGCCGCGACCAGGCCGTAGGCGTCCTCGTCCATGTCGCCGCCGTCGGCAAACCAGAACGGGGGATCGATGTGGTGGATGTCGGGGATCGGCAGCCCGCCCTGCTTGTGCATGCCCTTCATGCCGCCCAGGCTGGCACCCGCCATGGTCGTGCCGTGGTAACCGTCGTGGCGGCCGATGAAGATGTTCTTCTGCGGCTTGTCCTGCACGGCCCAGAAGTGCCGGACCAGCCGCAGGATGGTGTCGTTGGCTTCCGAGCCGGAGTTGACGAAGAACGCGTGGTTGAGGTCGCCCGGCGCCAGTTCGGCCAGCTTGGCGGCCAGCTCGATGGTCGGCTCGGTGGTGCACTGGAAGAAGCTGTTGTAGTAGGCCAGCTGCGTCATCTGTTTCGACGCGGCTTCGCCCAGTTCCCTGCGCCCGTAGCCGATGTTCACGCACCACAGGCCGGCGAAGGCGTCGAGCAACTGGTTGCCGTCGGCATCCCAGACATAGCAGCCCTCGCCCTTGGTCAGGATGCGCGTGCCCTTCTTCGCCAGCGCGGCGTTGTCGTTGAACGGATGCAGATGATGCTCGGCGTCGAGCTGCTGCAGGGTGCGGGTGTCGAGTCGGGTCATATGAGCTCCAATGCAATGCTTTCTGTAGGAGCGACGTGAGTCGCGACCGGGGTGCACCCGTTAAGCGTGCGGTCGCGACTCACGTCGCTCCTACAGACAGAACCAGGTCACACGTTCAACAACAGGAACTCCCGCTCCCACGAACTGATCACGCGGAAGAAGGTCTCGTATTCCTTGCGCTTCACCGACACGTAGGCGCGCACGAAGCGTCCGCCCATCAGGTCCTGCAGCGGCGTGCAGCCTTCCAGTTCGTCCAGCGCCTCGCCGAGCGAACGCGGCAACTCGAAGCCGATGTCCTGCGCGCTGCTTGCCAGCGGTTCGGTGGGCTTGAGCTGCTCGCGGATGCCCAACAACCCGCAGGCCAGGGTGGCGGCCATGGCAAGGTAAGGATTGGCATCGGAACCGGCGAAGCGGCTTTCCACCCGCATGTTCTCCGGCGTGTCCATCGGCACGCGCAGGCCGCAGGTGCGGTTGTCGTAGCCCCACTGCACGTTGATCGGCGCCACCTGTCCCAGCGCCAGGCGACGATAGGAATTGACGTTGGGTCCGAAGAACGCCATCGCCATCGGCACGTACTTCTGCAGCCCCCCCAGGTAATGGCCGAACAGCTTGCTGCCCTTGCCCTCGGTCTTGCCGGTGAAGACGTTGCGACCGGTCTTCACATCCAGCAGGCTCTGGTGGATGTGCATGGCGCTGCCGGGCTCGTTCTCCATCGGCTTGGCCAGGAAGGTCGCGTACACGCCATGGCGCATCGCCGCCTCGCGCATCGTGCGCTTGAACAGGAACACCTGGTCGGCGCGCGACAGCGCATCGTCGTGGGTGAAGTTGACTTCCAGCTGCGCGGCGCCGGATTCGTGGATCAGCGTGTCCACGTCGAGCTCCATCGCATCGCAGTAGTCGTACATCAGGTCGAGGATGGGGTCGAACTCGTTGACCGCGTCGATGGAATACGACTGGCGCGCGGTCTCGGGACGGCCCGAGCGGCCGGCGGGCGGCAGCAGCGGGAAATCCGGATCGGTGTTCTTCTGCACCAGAAAGAACTCCAGCTCCGGGGCCACCACCGGCCGCAGCCCTTCTTTTTCATAGGCCGCCAGCACGCGCCGCAGCACGTTGCGCGGGGCCAGGTCGTGCGGCTTGCCATCCTTGGTGTGGCAGTCGTGGATGACCTGGGCAGTGGGGTCGGTGGCCCATGGCACCATGCGGACGGTATCCGGGTCGGGGCGCAGGAACATGTCCGAGTCCGACGGCGAGGTCAGGTCGTAATAGTCGTCGGGATAGTCGCCGGTGACGGTGGTGGCGAAGATGCCCTCGGGCAGCCGCGTCCCGTAGTCGTGGCTGAACTTGTCCGCGGGGATGATCTTGCCGCGGGCGATGCCAGTGATGTCGGGCACCAGGCATTCGACTTCGGTGATGCTGCGTTCCTTCAGCCAGCGCCGCAGTGAACTCTCCGCAGGCTCGGCCGCCGTGGTTTTCTTCCGTTGGGGCTGTCGTTGACTCATGGTTCACGTCGCAGGTCGTTGCGCCGCGCGTGCGCGGCAGGCGTCGCCAAAGGCCTTGAAGATGCCCAGGTAGAACGGGTTTTCAGTGACTTTCCATTCCGGGTGCCACTGCACCGCCAGCATGAAGGCCGGCCCCTCGTGGCGGAACGCTTCGATCAGTCCATCCGGCGCCGTGGCTTCCACGACCAGCCCATCGCCAAGCCTGCGCACGCCCTGGCCGTGCAGGGAGTTCACCACGGCGCTTCCGCTACCCGCGACCGTGGCCAGCACCCCGCCCGTGGCCAGCGCGATGGCATGCGCCGGACCGTACTGCACGTCGAGCGGCGCGTCCCTGTCTTCGCGGTGGTCCATCAAGCCGGGCTGTTCATGCACCTTCTGGTACAGGCTGCCGCCAAAGGCCACGTTGACTTCCTGGAAGCCGCGGCAGATCGCCAGCACCGGCACCCCCATCCGCACGGCCAGCGGAATCAGCGGCAGGTTGGTGGCATCGCGGCGGGGATCCAGCAGGTTGCCCTCGTAGCTGGATTCGTCACTGTAATGGTGGGGTTCGATGTTGCTGACCGCCCCGGTCAGCAGCAGGCCGTCCAGTCCGTCCAGCACATCCTCCAGGGGCAGCACCGGATCCAGCGTGGGTACCAGCAGAGGCAGGCAGGCCGCTCCATCGACCACCGCGCGCACGTATTTCTCGCCGACGGCAAGGAAGGGGTGTGCACCGATTTGCTTGTGGTCGGTCGGTAGACCGACCCGCGGCAGCGGGGTCATGCAGGAAGCCCGACGTGGCTTGCAGGCAAGTTAACCCGGCCGTTTTATTTTTACAACACGACACGCCAGAAAGACTTTTTTGGCGCCTATATGGTGCGCTGCGGCACCAATTTCGGGCAATTCGTTGCCCTTCGGGAATTTCCGCGTTGAGTATTCTTGACGCCTATCGCCCTCTGCTAAGCTGCCCGCAGCCTCCAGGAACGCCACCATGCGCCCCGATTCCGCCGCGCCCTCCCTGCCTGCCGACGACGCCGCCACGCTGGCTTCGATTCCCGACTGCGAGCTGGTCGACCTGCTGCTGCCGGACATGAACGGCCTGCTGCGTGGCAAGCGCATCACCCGCGACGCACTGGAGAAGGTCTACCGCGACGGCGTGTGCCTGCCCATGTCGCTGATCGCCACCGACATCACCGGCAACACGGTGGAGGAAACCGGCCTGGGCTACGACATCGGCGACGAAGACCGCGTCTGTCGCCCCGTGCCCGGCTCGCTGCGCGCAGTGCCGTGGTCGCCCCGGCCCGCGGCGCAGTTGCTGCTCGGCATGGAGGACGCACAGGGCGGCATGTTCGAAGCCAACCCGCGGGAAGTGCTCAAGCGCGTGCTGGCGCGCTATACCGCGCGTGGCCTGAAGCCGGTGGTGGCGGTGGAGCTGGAGTTCTACCTGTTCGACCAGCGCCTGGACGACGCCGGCCGGCCGCGCACCTCGATCAACCCGGTGACCGGCCAGCGCAACACCAGCACGCAGGTCTACTACATGGAAGACCTGAACGACTACCGGGGCTTCACTGATGCCGTGGCGGCCACCTGCCGCGCGCAGCGCATCCCCGCGGACACGGCCGTGGCCGAATACGCACCCGGCCAGTTCGAGATCAACCTGAAGCACCGCGACGATGCGTTGCTCGCCTGCGACGACGCTGTCTACCTGAAGCGCGCCATCAAGGCGGTCGCCCAGCAGCAGGGCCTACTGGCGAGCTTCATGGCCAAGCCCTTCGCCGAGCAGGCCGGCAGCGGCCTGCACATCCACGCCAGCGTGCTGGACCGCGACGGTCGCAATATCTTCGCCTCCCCGCCCCAGGCGCCGGCCGACGCACTGAAGCACGCCATCGGCGGCCTGCAGCGCAGCGACCAGGACTGCCTGCTGCTGTTCGCCCCGCACGCCAACAGCTACCGCCGCTTCGTGCTCAACGCGTTCGTGCCGTTGAACGACGTGTGGGGCTACAACAACCGCACCGTCGCCATGCGCATCCCGCACAGCGACGAGGCGAACACGCGCATCGAGCACCGCATCGCCGGCGCCGACGCCAACATCTACCTGGTCACCGCCGCCGTGCTGGCCGGCATGCTGCACGGCATCGAGAACGGATTCGACCCCGGCCCGCCCATCGTCGGCAATGCCTACGAGCAGACCGAGAACCGCACGCCCTTCTGGCGCGATGCCATCCGCGACTTCATGGCCAGCGACTTCATCGGCGCACAGTTCGGCGAACCGTTCCGCCACATCTACGGCCAGCAGAAGCTCAAGGAGATGCACAGCTTCTACACCCAGGTCAGCGACCTGGAGTACGCCTGGTACCTGCGGTCGGTGTGATGGCACGCGTGCGCGCCGCCTTCCTCCCCGTATCGGCGCAGGCGGACCGGCGATGACCGTCCAGGCCACCCGCGACGCCTATCCGCCCAGCTGGTATGCCGCCAGCGCCACGCCCCTGCCGGAGCAGCCTTCCCTGCAGGGACGCCTCGACGCCGACGTCTGCATCCTGGGCGCGGGCTACACCGGCCTGTCCGCCGCGCTGGAACTCGCCGAGGCCGGGTACCGCGTCGTCGTGCTGGAAGCCGAACGCATCGGCTGGGGCGCCTCGGGACGCAACGGCGGCCAGGCCATCGCCGGTTTCAGCTGTGGCGAAGCGAAGCTGGAGGCGCTGGTGGGTTTCGACGATGCCCGCCGGATGTTCGACCTGTCCCGCGAAGGCCTGCAGTGGCTGCGCGACCGCATCGATCGCCATGGCATCGCCTGCGACTGGCGCGACGGCCACGCGCAGGTGCCCATCAAGCCACGCCAGGAACGCGAACTGCGCGCAGCGGTCGACGACCTGGCCGCACGCTACGACTACCCCGTGCAATGGTGGAGCCGCGAACAGCTGCGGGCGCAACTGGCCAGCGACCGCTATCTCGGCGCGTTGTACGACCCCCACAGCGGCCACCTGCACCCGCTCGAATACGCCCTTGGCCTGGCGCGCGCGGCGATGGCGGCCGGCGTGCGCATCTTCGAGCACTCGCGCGTGACCGGACTGCTGCGCGGGCCGCACCCGGTGATGAAGACGGCACAGGGCGAAGTCCGCAGCGACTTCGCCATCATCGCGGGCAATGCGCTGCTGCGCGGGATCGCGCCGGAGCTGGAATCGCGGATGATGCCGGTGGGCACCTATATCGCCGCCACCCCGCCGCTGGGCGAGGCGCGCGCGCGCGCGCTGATCCGCAACGACATGGCGGTGGCCGATACCAACTGGGCGCTGGACTACTACCGGTTGAGCCGCGACCACCGCCTGCTGTTCGGCGGGCGGGCCAGTTACTCGACCCTGCCCCCACCCAACCTGCGCGGAGTGATGGCGCGTCGCATGCACCGGGTGTTCCCGCAGCTGCGCGATGTCGGCATCGAGTACCTGTGGGGCGGCATGATCGATATCTCGCTGAACCGCGCGCCGCACTGGGGCCGGCTGACCCCGCAGGTGTATTTCGCCCAGGGCTTCTCCGGCCACGGCGTGATCGCGACCGGCCTGGCCGGCAAGCTGATCGCCGAGGCCATCCGCGGGCAGTCCGAGCGGCTGGACCTGTTCGCAAGGATCGCCCATCACCCCTTCCCCGGCGGACGCGCCCTGCGCACCCCGCTGCTGGTGGCCGCCATGGCCTGGTACAAGCTGCGCGACGCCCTCTGGTAGCAGGCCCACGCCCTGGCGGAGGATTTCCGTGACGGCACTCTCAAGTTGCGTGTGGGCGTGCCGATAACGGGTCATGGTCCCTCCGCGGCGCTGCGCCGACACGCAGCCGATCAGGCATGCCGACACCGTTACGCGCTCCTCCCGTCAACGCTGGACATCATCCGCTGCCCCAACGCGTCCTGGTGGTGGAGAACTCGCGCACGCATGCCCGCCTGATCGGTGAGGCCATCGAACAGAAGCTGGCGCTGCCGGTGGCGTATGCCGCCACGCTGTCCGAAGCCCGCACGATGCTGGAGCAGCGGCAGGACTGGTTCATGGTGGTCACCAGCCTGGTGCTGGCCGACGGCAGCCACGACGAGGTGGTGGAATTCTTCCTGTCGCGCGCGCTGCCCACGGTGGTGGTCAGCGGCGTGTACGACGATGCGATGCGCCAGCAGGTCCTGCGCCGGCAGGTGGTCGACTACGTGCTGAAGAACACGCCGGGCAGCATCGATTACCTGGTGTGGCTGGTGCAGCGGCTGGAACGCAACCGTCGCATCGCCGCCCTGGTCGTCGACGATTCGCGTTCCGCACGCCAGCACGCCGCCGCGCTGCTGGCGATGTACGGCTTCCGCGTGCTGGAGGCGGCCGATGGCGAGGCGGGCCTGGCCATGCTGGACGCCAACCCGGATGTCCGCCTGACCATCGTGGACGAGGAGATGCCGGGCATGAAGGGGCATGAATTCACCCGTCGCCTGCGCGCGCGTCATGCGCGCGACCACCTGGCCATCATCGGCATTTCCGGCACCAGCGACGCCTCGCTGGTGCCGCGCTTCCTGAAGAGCGGTGCCAACGACTTCCTGCACAAGCCGTTTTCGCGCGAGGAATTCTTCTGCCGTGTCTCGCAGAACATCGACCAGCTGGAGCTGATCGGCACGCTGCAGGACCTGGCCACGCGCGATTTCCTCACCGGCCTGCCGAACCGCCGCCACTTCCTGGCCGAGTGCCACGCGCTGCTGCCCAACACGCTGGGCCGGCAGCAGGCCGTCACCTCCGCCATCATCGACATCGACCACTTCAAGCACATCAACGACACCCATGGCCACGAGGCCGGCGACGTTGCGCTGAAGGCGGTCGCACAGGCGATCGCACGGCATGCCGGCCCGCAGGACCTGATCGCGCGCTTCGGCGGCGAGGAGTTCTGCGCGCTGGTGCCGTACCTGGGCGAAGGCGAGGTGGTGGAGTACTTCGAATCGCTGCGTGCCGCGATCGAAGCGCAGGAAGTCGACATCGGCAGCCACAAACTGCGCATGACGGTCAGCATCGGTGTCTTCCGCACGCGCTTCCCCGGCCAGACCCTCAACCACCTGCTGAGCGAAGCCGATCGGCGCCTGTACCTGGCCAAGGCCGGTGGGCGGAACCGGGTGGTGTCGAGCGGCTGACCGGTTTGCGTAGGAGCGACGTAAGTCGCGACCGCACGGTCGGCGTGGCCAGAAACACCTGTTCGCCATCCGGGCGCGCTGCGGCGCGTTCATCCTCGTGCACTGTGAATGGCTATCGGGGCGCGGTCGCGACTCACGTCGCTCCTACAGAAGTCCACGTCCCCTGCGACCCTCGGCCGCGGCATTGATTCCGATCAATGCCGCGTCGCGGGCGCGCGCCTAGATCCCCCCCATTCCGGCAACCGCCGGCAGGGGGACACGCGATGACACTGCTCATCTGGCAAGACGACATGGACACGGGCATCGACATCATCGATGGCCAGCACTAGCGCATCGTGGAGATGATCAACCATCTCCACGCGACCCAGAAGTCGATACGGCGCTTCGCCGTCGGCGAAGTGATCGACGAACTGGTCGACTGCACCTTGTCGCACTTCGCCTTCGAGGAAGCACTGATGGAAGAAGCCGGCTATCCTTTCAGCGCAGCACACAAGCGCGTGCACGAGGTGTTCACCAAGCGCGTGGCCGAGTACCGCCTGAGTTTCGGGGCTGACGAGGACATCGTGGATGAACTGCGCAGCATGCTCTCGCGCTGGCTGTTCAACCACATCCGCAACGACGACAAGGCCTACGCGGATTCGGTGAAGCGGCATCTCAACCAGTTCGTCCGCGAACACGAGCAGGGCGGCTGGCTGAGGCGCACCGTGAAGCGACTGTTCTCGTAGCGTGCGCCGCGCGAGCGGACGGATCCCGGCGTCGTGCGCATGGCGCACGCTACCGGCGGCGCGGCATGACCAGCAGCGCCATCAGCGTCAGCCCCGCCATCGCGGCCAGATACCAGCCGACCGAGGCAAGTCCGTACCGTTCGCCCAGCCGCGTGGCGATGTAGGGCGCCGGCGACGCGCCGAGGATGCCGGCCAGATTGAATGCCAGCGACGCGCCCGTGTACCGCACGGCAGTGGGGAACATTTCAGCCAGGATGGTGCCGCACGGGCCGTAGGTCAGACCCATCGCGCCCAGTCCCAGCGCCAGGAAGGCGAGCACGCCCAGGTCGCTGCCCGATTCCAGCAACGGCGCGAACACGAAACCGAAGCCGATGATCAGCAGCGTCGCCACGATCATCGCGTTGCGCCGGCCGTAGCGGTCCGCGTACAGCGCCGACAGCGGAATGGTCAGCGCGAAGAACAGGACGCCGACCATCTGCAGCATCAGGAAATGCTCGCGGGAGTAGCCGAGCTTGGACGTGCCCCAGCTGAGCGCGAACACCGTCATCAGATAGAACAGCACGAAGGTCGCCACCAGTGCGAAGGTGCCGGTCACCAGTGCGAACGGATGCTCGCGCACCGTGGTCAACATCGGCACCTTCACCCGTTCATCCTTGTCCAGCGTCTTCTGGAAATCCGGCGTCTCGGTGATCCGCAGGCGTACCCACAGGCCGACGAACACCAGCACGGCACTCGCCAGGAACGGAATCCGCCAGCCCCATGCCAGAAACTGCGCATCCGTCATCACCCGGGTCAGCAGCAGGAAGATGCCGGTGGAGCACAGGAAACCGATCGGCGCGCCCAGCTGCGGAAACATGCCGTACCACGCGCGCTTGCCCGGCGGCGCGTTCTCCGTGGCCAGCAGCACCGCCCCGCCCCACTCGCCGCCCAGGCCGATGCCCTGTCCCAACCGGCACAGTGCGAGCAGCGCGGGCGCCAGGACGCCGACCTGCGCGTATGTCGGCAACAGGCCGATGACGACCGTCGAGATCCCCATCGTCAGCAACGCGGCCACGAGCGTTGCCTTGCGTCCCACGCGGTCGCCGAAATGCCCGAACACCGCCGAACCCACCGGGCGCGCAATGAAGGCCAGCGCGAAGGTGGCAAACGACTGCAGCGTCGCCGTCGTGGGATCGCTCTGCGGGAAGAACAGGTGCGGGAACACCAGCACCGCCGCCGTGGCATAGATGTAGAAATCGAAGAACTCGATGGTGGTGCCGATCAGGCTGGCGAACAGCACGCGCCGTGGCGAATTGGTCGGCGCGGGGGCAGCAGTGGCAGTGGCGGTCATGGACGGGCCGGTGGGTGGGACGTGGGCGATTCTGGCAGAAGAACTTCTTCGATGACTTCCCTCTCCCCGTGTACGGGGAGAGGGTGCCGAAGGCGGGTGAGGGGCGAACGAAGATGCGATCCCTGCGTGCCGGTCAAGCGTCAGCGCTCGCCCCCTCATCCGCCCTCCGGGCACCTTCTCCCCGCCGAGCGGGGAGAAGGAACGCCGCAGCTCACCTCCCCAGGTTGATCCAGGTCGCCTTGATCTCGGTGTACTTGTCGAAGGCGTGCAGCGACTTGTCGCGTCCGTTGCCGGATTGCTTGTAGCCGCCGAACGGTGCGGTCATGTCGCCGCCGTCCCAGTAGTTCACCCAGACGCTGCCCGCGCGCAGCCTGCGTGCCACGCGATGCGCACGGCTGATGTCGCGCGTCCACACGCCGGCCGCCAGACCGTATTCGCTGTCGTTGGCCATCCGCAGCGCTTCGTCCTCGTGGTCGAACGCGATCACCGACAGCACCGGGCCGAAGATCTCCTCGCGGCTGATGGTGTGCCCGTGCGCCACGTCGTCGAATACGGTCGGCTCGAGGTAGCACCCGCCGCTCACCACCTCGGTGCGCTGTCCGCCCAGCGCCAGCCGCGCGCCCTCGGCCTTGCCCTTCTCGATGTAGTCGAGCACGCGCCGGGTCTGGCCTTCGTCCACCATCGCACCCATCGGCGCGCCGGGGTCGAGCGGGTGGCGCGGGCGCATGGCCTTGCCGGCTTCGACCACGCGGGCGACGAATTCGTCCTTGATGGAGCGCTCCACCAGCAGGCGCGAGGCCGCGGTGCAGACTTCGCCCTGGTTGTAGAAGATGCCGCCGGCCGCGGCCTTCGCCGCCACTTCCAGGTCGTGCGCGTCGGCGAACACGATGTTCGGGCTCTTGCCGCCGCACTCCATGTAGGCGCGTTTCATGTTGGACAGGCCCGCGCATTGCAGCAGGCGCTTGCCCACCGCAGTGGAGCCCGTGAACACCAGCCCATCCACGTCCATGTGCAGCGCCAGCGGCTCGCCCGCCGTCTTGCCGAAACCGGGCACCACGTTGAGCACGCCCGCGGGAATGCCGGCCTCGACCGCAAGTTCGGCCAGGCGGATCGCGGTCAGCGGGGATTTCTCCGAGGGCTTCAGCACGATGGAATTGCCCATCGCCAGGGCCGGCGCCAGCTTCCAGGTGGCCATCAGCAACGGGAAGTTCCACGGCACGATGGCGCCGACCACGCCCAGCGGTTCGCGCGTCACCAGGCCCAGCTCGTCCTGGCCGGTGGCGGCGACTTCGCCATACACCTTGTCCAGCGCTTCGGCGGTCCAGCCCATGCAGCGGATGGTCGCGGCAAGGTCCACGGTGCGCGCATCGTTCACCGGCTTGCCCATGTCCAGCGATTCCAGCAGCGCCAGCTCGTCGGCGTGGTGCTCGATCAGCTGGGTGAGCCTGAGCAGCACCTTCTTGCGGTGCGTCGGACGCGCGTTGGACCACGCGCCGGCATCGAAACTGCGCCGCGCCGCGGCGACGGCGCGATTGATGTCCTCCTCCTGACCGTCAGCCACCTGGCCGAGTACGCGCCCGTCGATCGGGCTGACGCAATCGAACGTCTTGCCAGAAGCGGCATCGACGTACCTGCCGTCGATGAAGGCCTGCGTGCGGATCGACAGCGTGCCGGCCATCGCCTGCCAGTCCTGTTGCGTGCGGGGTGCGGTCATGGAAACTCCTGATCTTCTGCCCCCTCCCCCGTTCACGGGGGAGGGTTGGGGTGGGGGCAAGCCGGTGCAAAGATCGCTCGCCCTTCGTGTTGGTTCGCGTGTGGGGATACGGGCGCCACACTCGACGCATCGGTTCTTCAATGAGGGGAGCGGCGCCGTCGCCCCCCATCCCGACCTTCCCCCGCTGGCGGGGGAAGGGGCTGTTTCCTAGAACGTCGCCGGCGTATTGGCGCTGACGATCACCGCATCCACCTCGCCGACATTGCGGAAGCGGTGGGGCGTGCGGCTTTCGAAGTAATAGCCTTCGCCCGCCTTCAGCACGCGTACCTGGTCGCCGACCGTGACCTCGACTTCACCCTCGACCACCACGCCGCCCTCCTCGCCCTCATGCGCCAGCATGCTGTCGCCGGTATCCGTACCGGGCGGCATCACCTCACGCAGGATGCACATCTGGCGTTGCGGACGGTACTGGCCGACGAGGAAATAGTGGATGCCGTTGCTGCCGACGTCAGGCAACTCGTCGGCGACGTAGAACGGGCTGTCGGGCAGCCCTTTCTCAAGATCGAGGGTGAAGAAGTCGGCCAGCGAGATCGGGATGCCGTCCAGCACTTTCTTCAGCGAACTGACCGAGGGGCTGACCTTGTTCTGCTCGATCAGCGAGATGGTGCTGTTGGTGACGCCCACGCGCTTGGCCAGCTCGCGCTGGCTGAGACCTTTGGATTTGCGGACCAGTTGCAGGCGTGCACCGATGTCCATCACCACCCTTTCGGACGCTGGAAGTGTTGCTGGATACTTTACACTCCGGGGCACGTCGGTCAATCCGGGACGTTGCCGCCATCCGCAAGGCGGGTGAACGGCGACAGGGCCCGGCGGGGGCAGTGCGACGGCGGCGGCCTCCGGCACGGTTGTAAAGTTTTTTCAACGCGCTAAGCTGCGCTCATCCGCCCTGCCCTGGAGCCGCGATGAGCGCCGATTCCCCCTCCAACGCCAGCGCCTTGGCCGAGCACTACCGCCACCAGGCGACCGAGGCCCCGGCGTCGATGGACGCCTTCTGGATGCCCTTCACGGCCAACAGGCAGTTCAAGGCCGCGCCGCGCCTGCTGGCCAGCGCATCCGGCATGTACTACAGGGACATCGATGGCAACGAGGTGCTCGACGCCACGGCCGGCCTGTGGTGCTGCAACGCCGGGCATGCGCGCCCGCGCATCGTGGAGGCGGTGAAGAAGCAGATCGAGACGCTGGACTTCGCCCCCAATTTCTCGATGAGTTCGCCGCTGCCGTTCAAGCTGGCCGAACGCCTGGCCGAACTGGCACCGGGCGATCTGAACCGCGTGTTCTTCAGCAATTCGGGATCCGAGGCGGTGGACAGTGCGCTCAAGATCGCCCTGGCCTACCACCGCGTACGCGGCGAAGGCCAGCGCACGCGCTTTATCGGCCGCGAGAAGGGTTACCACGGCGTCGGCTTCGGCGGCATGTCCGTAGGCGGCCTGCCGAACAACCGCAAGTGGTTCGGCCCGGGCCTGCCGGCGGTGTCCCATATCCGGCACACGCTGGACGTGTCGCGCAACGCGTTCTCCAAGGGCCTGCCGCCGCACGGCATCGAACTTGCGGAGGACCTGGAGCGCCAGATCGCGCTGTACGACGCCTCCACCATCGCGGCCGTCATCGTCGAGCCGATTTCCGGTTCCGCCGGCGTGGTCATCCCGCCACAGGGTTACCTGCAGCGGCTGCGCGAGATCTGCGACCGGCACGGCATCCTGCTGATCTTCGACGAAGTGATCACCGGCTTCGGTCGCGTGGGGCATGCGTTCGGCGCACAGCGGTTCGGCGTGGTTCCGGACATGATCACGGCGGCCAAGGGCATCACCAACGGGTGCGTGCCGATGGGCGCGGTGCTTGCGTCCGACCGCATCCACGACGCCTTCATGACCGGCCCCGACCATGTCATCGACATGTTCCATGGCTATACCTACTCCGGGCACCCGCTGGCCTGCGCTGCGGCCTTGGCCACGCTGGACACCTATGCCGAGGAAAACCTGTTCGACAAGGCACTGGAACTGGGCGACTACTGGCAGGAAGGCCTGCATTCGCTGAAGGGCCTGCCCCATGTGATCGACATCCGCAACTTCGGCCTGGTAGGCGCCATCGAGCTGGCGCCCCGGCCCGGCGCACCCGGTACGCGTGCGTACGACGTCTTCACCCGCGCCTTCCACGACGGCCACCTGTTGATCCGGGTGACCGGCGACGTCATCGCCCTGTCGCCCCCGCTGATCGTGGAAAAGCACCACATCGACCGGATTGTGCAGATCCTGTCTGACACCCTACGCGCGACCGCGTAAAATTACGGATCAACGGCACCAGCGCTCCCCACGCGCGAGCCCCATCCCGCTACTGGAGAGCAACATGCTGATTGGCGTCCCCAAGGAAATCAAGAACCACGAATACCGCATCGGCCTTACCCCGCCCGGTGCGCGCGAGCTGGTCTCGAACGGCCACCAGGTCATCGTCCAGCGCGACGGCGGCAAGGCGATCGGACTGACCGACGAGCAGTACATCAAGGCCGGCGCGCAGATCGTCGACACGGCCGAAGAGATCTTTGCCCGCGCCGACATGATCATCAAGGTCAAGGAGCCGCAGCCGAACGAGTGCGCCATGCTGCGTCCCGGCCAGGTGCTCTATACCTACCTGCACCTGGCGCCCGATCCGGAACAGACCAAGGCGCTGGTCGCCTCCGGCGCCACCTGCATCGCCTATGAAACCGTCACCGACCGCAAGGGCGGCCTGCCGCTGCTCGCGCCGATGTCGGAAGTGGCCGGCCGCATGTCGATCCAGGCCGGCGCGCATGCGCTGGAGAAGGCGCAGGGCGGTTCCGGCGTGCTGCTCGGCGGCGTGCCCGGCGTGAAGCCGGCCGAAGTGCTGGTGATCGGCGGCGGCGTGGTCGGCATCAACGCCGCGCGCATGGCGATGGGCATGAATGCGCACGTCACCATCCTCGACCGTTCGCTCGACCGCCTGAAGTACCTGGACGAGCTGTACGGCCACCAGCTGACCACCATCTACTCGACCCGCGACGCCATCGAAGAACGCCTGCCGGACACCGACCTGGTGATCGGCGCGGTGCTGATCCCCGGCGCGGCCGCGCCCAAGCTCGTCTCGCGCGACCAGCTGAAGCTGATGCGTCCCGGTTCGGTGCTGGTGGACGTGGCGATCGACCAGGGCGGCTGCTTCGAGACCTCGAAGGCCACCACCCATCAGAACCCCACGTACGAAGTGGACGGCATCATCCACTACTGCGTGGCCAACATGCCGGGCGGCGTGGCCCGCACGTCCACCTTCGCGCTGACCAACGCCACCCTGCCCTTCGCCGTGCAGCTGGCGAACAAGGGCGCGAAGCAGGCGTTGCTGGACGACGAGCACCTGCTCAACGGCCTGAACGTGCACGCCGGCAAGGTGACCTACAAGGCCGTGGCCGACGACCTGGGCTACGCGTACGTGCCGGCGCGCGAAGCGCTGGCGTAAGCTGTTTCCTTCTCCCTGCGCGAGCGGGGAGAAGGTGCCCGAAGGGCGGATGAGGGGCACGCCGGAGCCGCCGCATTCCGCAGGGCAACCGTAGCTCGAACGTTCGGACGCTCGATACACCGCATCGCATTTTCGACACGGGCGCCGTCGCCCCTCACCCGCCCTCCGGGCACTCTCTCCCCGCAGGCGGCGCGAGGGATTCCACCAGGTAGTCCGCCATGACCGAAGCGATTTCCCACTTCATCAACGGACACACGGCCGCCGGCGCGGGCGATCGCTTCGGCGATGTTTACGATCCCGCCACCGGCACCGTCACCGCACGCGTGCCGCTGGCCTCGGCCGATGACGTGAAACAGGCGGTGGACGCCGCGTCCGCCGCTTTCCCGGCCTGGGCCGAAACGACGCCGCTGAACCGTGCGCGGGTGATGTTCCGTTTCAAGGAGCTGCTGGAGACGCATGCCGGCGATCTGGCGAAGATCATCACCTCCGAACACGGCAAGGTGCTGTCCGACGCGCGCGGCGAAGTGACCCGCGGCCTGGAAGTGGTGGAGTTTGCCTGCGGCATCCCGCACCTGCTCAAGGGCGAGCACTCGATGAACGTCGGCCGCGATGTCGATTCGTGGACCGAATACGCGCCGCTGGGCGTCGTGGCCGGCATCACGCCGTTCAATTTCCCCGCGATGGTGCCGCTGTGGATGTTCCCGGTGGCGCTGGCCTGCGGCAACACGTTCGTCCTGAAGCCGTCCGAGCGCGATCCGTCCGCGGCCTTGTTCATGGCCGGCCTGCTGAAGCAGGCAGGCCTGCCGGACGGTGTGTTCAATGTCGTCCACGGCGACAAGGTGGCGGTGGATGCGCTGCTGGACGAACCGCGCGTGCAGGCGCTGAGCTTCGTCGGCTCCACCCCGATCGCCGAATACATCTACGCGCGCGGCAGCGCCAATGGCAAGCGCGTGCAGGCGCTGGGCGGCGCGAAGAACCACATGGTCGTGCTGCCCGATGCCGACCTCGACGGCGCGGTCTCCGCGCTGCTCGGCGCCGGCTACGGCTCGGCCGGCGAACGCTGCATGGCGATCTCGGTCGCCGTCTGCGTGGGCGATGCCACCGCCGATGCGCTGGTGGCGAAACTCGCGCCGAAGGTCGCCGCACTGAAGATCGGTCCTGGCTGCCTGGATCCCGAGATGGGCCCGCTGGTCACCGGCGCGCACCGCGACAAGGTACGCGGCTACGTCGATGCCGGTGTGGCCGAAGGCGCGGAACTCGTCGTCGACGGCCGTGGTCACGTGGTCGAGGGCCATGCGGATGGCTTTTTCCTCGGCGGCTGCCTGTTCGACCGCGTGACGCCCGGGATGACGATCTACCGTGAAGAAATCTTCGGCCCGGTGCTCTGCGTGATGCGCGTGCCGGACCTCGACGCGGCGCTGCGCCTGGTCAACGAACACGAATACGGCAACGGCACCGCCCTGTTCACCCGCGATGGCGGCGCCGCGCGCGAGTTCGCGCATCGGGTGCAGGCCGGCATGGTCGGCATCAACGTGCCGATCCCGGTGCCGATGGCCTTCCACAGTTTCGGCGGCTGGAAGCGCTCGATTTTCGGCCCGCTGCACGTGCACGGCCCCGACGGCGTGCGCTTCTACACGCGCCTGAAGACCATCACGGCCCGCTGGCCGGACACGCATGCGGCCGAATTCGTCATGCCGACGATGAAGTGACGCGCTGCCGCGTCACGTGTGCTTTTCCTGGCGTGCGTCAGGACCGCCCTAGAAGCGATACACCGCGCCCAGGCGCAAGCCGCTGTTGACGAAGTCCAACGTGCCATCGAAACCGGACTTGCTGGATTCGGCTTCGATCCGGTTGATGGTGTAGTCCAGCGAGAAGCCCACCCGCTCCCAGGGGAACCATTCGACACCCGCGCGGCCATAGATGACGTCCGCATCGATGTCGTTCAGCTCAGCGGCGAAGTAGCCCAGCTCGCCGGATATCCGCCAGTCCTCTGCCGGCGTCCAGCGCCACTCGCCACCGATCACCGGTGCGGGCACGTCGGCATTGACGCTTTCGCGGAGGGTGCCGCCAACCTGTTCGCCGTCGGCTTCGATCTCCGCGGTCAGGCTCAGGTCCAGCTTGTACCAGATCAACCCGACCCGTGGACCCAGCGCCCAGCTCTCGTGCGACGCCGCCCACCAGGTGTAATCGAGCTCGTACGCATCCAGGTCGAACTTGCTGTCCACGCTGGCGGACGCCTCGTAGGTGGTGCCATCGAACACGATGTCACGGGTCAGCTCGCGGGTGGCGCTGCTCTCGTTGCCGTAGTAGGCGAGTCCGAACTCATGATTTTCCCACGGCCGCCATGTGACCGCGACAAACGCGATGGCCTCGTCGTCAGACAGGCCCAGGTCGCGGTTCAGATCGATCTCGGTACCGCCCGAGGTTTCCCCATCCGCCCTGACGTCGGTGTCGAATCGGGTGACGTAGCCGCCGAGGCGAACGCTGAATTCGTCGAGGGGTTCAACTGCGTGTGCCGGGGCGATGCCGCACAGAGCAAGGGAACCGGCCATACCAATCAATGCATAGCGCTTCATACAAAGCTCCTTGGGTTGTCGAATCTTCGCGTATCGGCCTGGCGCGCCACCACAGTGCACGCTGCACCGGAAATCCCACCGAACTGTTTCAGCCAGCAACCAATCACCTGAGGACCGCCACGGCCGACCCGACCGCGTCCACCTGCTCGTCCGGAAACCCCGCCTTCGCATCCCGGAAGAAGGACTGCACGTCGCCCATCGTGGTCACAGGCACCGAGCATCCCGTCAGGACAGATCATAGGCCTGCGGATGCGGGAAACAAGCCATGGGACAGCTATTGCAGTATGAATGACGGATCTCCTGGGCAGACGGGGCCAGACAGCGGGGTCACGGGCGGGCGGAGGGAGGAGCAGGACCCCGGATCCCCGCACGATGCCAGAGCAGGCTCATCATGCCGACGGCGAAAGCGCCGGCGATGGCGAACTGCGACAGCCGGATCAGCCATACGGACAACGAACCCGGGCCGGACGCGATGGCCGAACCCAGGACGATCAGCGCGGCGTTGCAGGCCACCAGCGCCACCGCGCCATTGGCACCGCCCCGCGTGATCCATTGGCCGAACCCCAGCAGCACCAGAAACAGCAACACGGCCAGGAACGGGAGGCTGGGCGTCGTCAACAGCACGACATGCATCATCCAACCGAGCATGCCGCCTCCCAGATTCCCCAGAACCAGCGCCAGCGCATGCGCACGGCTGCGCATCGGGTCGAAGTTCACCACCAGCAGGACGGTGGCAATGATCACCGGCAGCGCGTCCGTCAGCCCGAACAGCAGGTAGACCAGCAGCAAGGGGGCCATGACGGCCGTGGAGAGGCAGGCAACCCGCAATGCGCTGTCGGCATGCAGCGGGGGGGCCACCGGGGCGGCGCCTGGCGGCATCAGCGGCCAGACCGCATGCACCGCCACGATCAGCACCATGGCCACTGCAACGGCCCGGATCAGCGCGCGGGGCAGCATGTCGGCCATCCCGGGCGCCATCATGACCACCACCGGCACGATGGACAGGCAGATCAACAGCAACAACAGCGGCAGGCGCGGCCGCCCGACGAGCATGGAATGGAACGCCATGAACATGCACAGGATGACCAGACCGAAGAGCACGATCGGCATGCCCCGTAACAAGGACGCCATCACGAACGGCACCAGCGACGCGAATGTCATCACCACGACCAGCCCCACCACCATTTTCAGGGGGGGGCGCATGGGCAGGTTGGCGATCAGCGCGGCCGTCAGGGCCGGCGCCATGAAGGTGGGAGTCCACTGCAGCCATTCGCATACCACGAAGGCCAGCGTCACGGCCACGGCAAACCGGAGGATCGCGTGGCGCGAGGCCTGCGCCGCGTGGTCCAGGGGTGCAGCGGCGGCCGAGCCGTTCATTGCAGGTAACTCAGATGCGCGACGAGCCAGATCCAGAGCCGCGCCAGCGGATTCATCAGCGACCGTTCGCGCGTCTGGATGACCACGTTGGCCTGGGCGCCGCTGCGGCCAGGGGGAAGTTTCGCGGCGTCTCCCGATTCCTCCAGCACGATGCGGACGGGAAACCGCTGCGGTTCGCGCAGCCAGCCATTCGGTGGCTCCACCCGCGGCAACTTGCCGTCGGGCGATTCTCCCCCCTGCGCGATGCCCCACCCGACGCTGTCCACCCGCGCGGGGAAGACCTTGCCGGGGTGATCGTCGAACACGACGTAGGCACGATTGCCGCGCGCGATGTTGCCCAGCTGGTTTTCCCGCATCGCGGCCGTGACCCAGCGCGGACCATCGGCCATGAAACTCAGCACCGGCTGGCCGCGGCTGGCGAACTGCCCCGGCGCCAGCCGCAGATTGGTGACCGCGCCATCCGCAGGCGCGACCACCGCCGTGCGGCGCAGGTCCAGCGCGGCCTGTTCCACGCTGATCATCGCCTGCAACACCTGGGGATTGGCGGTGACGCCCCCCCCCAGGCGGATGCGCGCCCGCTCGGCTTCGGCCTGCGCGCGGACGATGTCGGCGCGGGTCTTGGCCATGTCGGCCCGTGCGCGGATGGCGGACGTTTCCGACAACGCGCGCTTCGCCGACAGGTCAAGCACGATCTTGCCCAGCTGCTGGGTGGCGGCCAGGTCCACGCGCTGGCGTTGCAGTTGTGCATCGGCCACGCGCACGTCCGCGGCGGAGGCATCCACGTTCTGCGTGGCCACGGCCAGATTCGCCTCGGCCGACCGCAGGGCGATCTCGAAGGGCAGCGGATCCAGCTGGAACAGGACCTGTCCTTTCTTGACGGACTGGTTGTCGGCAATGGCGACCGACGCGACCGGGCCGCTGATCTCCGGCGCCACCTCCACCAGGAACGTGTCGACCGTGGCCTGCGAGGTATAGGGCGTGAAACGGTCGGCCACCAGGTGATAGAGGAACATGGCCACCAGGACCGCCAGCGCCCCGCGCACGATCTTCTTCACCGGCTTGGTGTCCTGCGCAGGGACATCGGCGCCGGCAGGCGCAGGCGCCCCCGTCGGCGTATCCGCGCCGGAGCTCTGGACTGCATTCCCTGCCTGCGGTTCTGTCGGCATGAAGACTCCCGTCGCTTGCTTCAGGGGGATGGGTGGGCGGAGGGCGTCGGCGGGGCCGCGGCGTCGCGGGAATCCCCGGATGCACGGGCGTGCGGTGCCGGCAATGGCGCGACCTGTTCGACCCAGTCCCCGCCCAGGGCCCGATACAGGTCCACGCGTGCGCGATACCCGTCGCCACGCGCGGTGCTCAGCGACAGTTCGGCCGAGAACAGGCTGCGTTCGGTATCCAGCACGTCGAGGTAGTCCGCATAACCGTTGTCGTAGCGCTCGCGCGCAAGCTCCACCGCGCGCTGCAATGCCTGCACGCGACGTTCCAGCGAGGCGGCCAGCTCACCCTTGGCCTTGATCGCGGCCAGCGCATCATCGACGTCGCGGAACGCGTTCTGGATGGTCTTCTGGTAAGCCAGGAGCGCCTGCTCGTGCCGTGCACGCGACTGCTGGTTGGCGGCGTCGATGGCGCCCCCGGCGAAGATCGGCCCCAGCAGTTGCCCCGCGAACGACCATGTCCGGAAAGGACCGCTGAACAGGTTGTCGAGATCATTGCTCGCCGTGCCGCCCGACCCGGTAAGCGTCAGGTTCGGGAAGTACAGCGTGCGGGCGGCCCCGACCAGCGCATTGGCGGCGACCAGTTGCTGTTCGGATTGCAGGATGTCGGGACGGCGGGCGACCAGATCGGAGGGCAGCCCGCCCGGCACCACGGGCATGGCCAGTGCTTCGAGCCTGCCGCCGCGGACGATGGGGCCCGGGTTGCGACCCACCAGCACCGACAGTGCGTGTTCCTGCTGCGCGATGGCCTGCTGGATTTCCGGCAGGGATGCCGCCGCCGATTCGTATTCGGCCCGCACCTGCATCATCTCGTAATCCGACACCGCGCCGCCGTCGAGCCGCAGTTGGAAGAGTTCGACGTTCTCCTGGCGGCCCTTCACCGTCGCCTGCGATATCTGCAGCCGGCGATCCAGGTCCAGCAGCGTGACGTAACCGGTGACCACCGCCGACACCAGCGTCAACGCCACGCCCAGGCGGGCTTGTTCGGTGGCCATCAGGTTGGCACGGGCCGCTTCGTCTTCGCGGCGCAGTCGCCCCCACAGATCCAGCTCCCAGCTCGCCGAAAGCAAGGCGGAGTACGTACCCCCGGTACCGGTGCCGGGCACCCGCTGACGGCCCGCGGAAGCACCGTAACCGACCGCGGGCAGCGCAGCCGCATGCGTGGAGGTGACCCGGGCGGCGAACTCGTCCACGCGCGCGGTCGCGATGCGCAGGTCGTGATTGGCGACCAGCGCTTCGTCCACCAGCGCGTCAAGCTCGGGGTCGCCGAAGGCCCGCCACCATGTCGGCAGTTCGGCCAGCGTCGGGGCGGCCGCGGCCTGCGGGTCGGCCGGCGGGGCGACGCCTGCGTAGCGGTAGCTCGTAGGCACCTCGACCGAAGGTCGCGTGTAGTCGGGACCGAGTACGCAGCCGGGCGTCGCACAGGCTGTCGTGGCCACCAGTACAGCGATGGGCCAAGAGGGGCTGCTGACCCGCGTACTGCGACTCAAGGGCGCCACCTTTTTGAAGCGTCGTCTCCGAAAACGACGCGACATACTGCGCCGGTGCCGAGCGGGCGGTCAATGAGCCCCGGGGCCAATAGGCAGACGAGGCCAGGACGGACAAGATGCGGGGTGGACAGTGGGATTCCCCCGCGCAGGAGCCGGCGATCCGCGACGTCCCCGAGCCACGTGGCGGCCCAGCGCCTGTCCACATTCCGACGAACGGCGGATCGCGCAGCCCCCGCTCGCCCGGGGGATCGGACCTGCTCCACCGCATCCGCACGCGGCCGCCCGGCGGCACCGCCTCAAGAAACGCCTTGGTGTGCCGATAAAGCCCTCAGGCGGCGCCGTGCCTTCTGCCTGCCGCGACTGTCTTCCTCTTCCTGCCAAGGTCCATCACCATGACATCACGCCCGACCGTCCTGCTTTGCGATGATTCGCGCGCATTGCGCATGCTCGCCGCCCGCCAGCTGGCGGACAGCGGTTTCGACGTGGTCGGCGAAGCCGGCAACGGCCATGAAGCCGTCAGCCAGTACCAGGCGCTGAAGCCCGACGTGGTGCTGATGGACCTGGTGATGCCCGAGTGCGACGGCAAGCAGGCACTGGGCCGCATCCTGGCCCACGATCCATCCGCCCGCGTGGTGATCCTGAGTTCCCTCGGCGCACAGAGCGACATCGAGGAATGCCTGAAGCTGGGCGCCAAGTCCTACCTGCAGAAGCCGATCGATCCGGAGGTCATGGATCGCGTGTTGCACGAAGCGGTCGCCTGACCGGCACGCACTCCTCTCCATAACGTCATCTGCACGAGACCACACCATGGCAGCAAAATTCCTGGGCCAGTTCCTGCTGGAACGCGGCACCATCACGTCCCCGCAGCTCCTTGCCGCGCTCGACGCGCAGCGCGCGTCCAATCCCCTGCTCGGTGAACTGGCCGTGCACCACGGCATGCTGAGCGACGCGCAGGCGCGCCGCATCAACGAACGGCAACGCGCGGAAGACCGCCGCTTCGGCGACATCGCGCAGGACATGGGCCTGCTGGACGCGGCGCAACTGGATGTGCTGCTGGCCGCGCAGAAATCCGCGCGCAAGCTGTTCGGCGAAATCCTGGTGGAACAGGGCACGCTGACCCGCGACCAGCTTGAAGTTGAACTGTCCGCGCACCGCCATGACCTGGATGAAGCCAACCACGCGCTCGCCCTGGGCATCGCCGGCCACCCGCTTGGCGAAACCGTCACCAGCGCCATCCGCGTCTGCAACCGGCTGTTCCCGCGCCTGCTGGGCAGCCAATGCCAGGCCGCCGGCATCGCCGATGCCGCCGCGCTCGCGACCTGCGACGTCACCGCGCATGTCCGCATCGATGCCGCGCAGCCGATCCTGATCGGCCTGGGCTGCAGCCGGGCGACCCTGCAGGCCATGGCCTGCGCGCTGCTGTCGATCACGCCGGACCAGTGCGATGACGAACTGGCCGTGGATGCCCTGGGCGAGCTGGTCAACGTGCTGATGGGCTACGTGGTGCGCGACACGCTGCCGGACGACGCCAGCTACCGCGCGCATCCGCCCACCACCACGCTGAGCGCCGCCGACGTGGCGGCCACCGGCACCACGCTGGCGCTGTCGATGAACACGCAGCACGGCGGATTCGTCCTGATCGTCGGCTGACCCGCGCCCTCGAACGGGCGCGGCGCTCCCCTCGCCTCAGGCCCGCATCAACCGCCAGCAGCGGTGGATGCGCGCATTGCGCTCGAAATCCGGCGGGATGGTCTTCGCGCTGATGTCCTCGCAGCGCGCGAATTCGGCCACTGCGTTCTCGTCCAGCCGGAAGCGGCGGAAGTTGTTGCTGAAGTAGAGCACGCCGCCCGGCGCCAGCCGCGCCACCGCGGCGCGCAGCAGGCGTACGTGTTCCTTCTGCACATCGAAGTCGTCGGCCCGTGCCGAGTTGGAGAACGTGGGCGGATCGCAGAAGATCAGGTCGTACTCGCCGCGTTCGGCCTCCAGCCAGCGCACCGCGTCCGCCTGCACCAGCCGGTGCACGGCCCCACCGAGGCCGTTCTCGGCGAGATTGTCGGCACACCATTGCAGGTACGTGCCCGACAGGTCCACGCTGGTGGTGGTCGCTGCCCCCGCGACGGCGGCCTGCACGCTGGCCACGCCGGTGTAGCAGAACAGGTTGAGGAAGCGCTTGCCGCGCGATTCCTGCGCCATCCTGCGCCGCAGCGGGCGATGGTCGAGGAACAGGCCGGTATCCAGGTAATCGAACAGGTTGACCCGCAGCAAGGCCCCGGATTCCCGCACCACGATGAACTCGTCGCGCTGCTGCATGCGGCCGTACTTGGCGCCGCCCTTGCCGCGTTCGCGCGACTTGATGGCGATCTGTTCCTGCGGCACGCCGAAGACCTCGCGCGTGGCGGCCAGCAGTTCGCTGAAGCGGCGGCGCACGTCGTGTTCCGGGATGGTCGCGGGGGCGGCGTATTCCTGCACGTGCAGGAACGTGCGCGCCAGGCCACCCTCCTCCACGTAGATGTCGATGGCGGCGGCGTACTCCGGCAGGTCGGCGTCGTAGACGCGATAGCAGGTCACGTCCTCGCGCTCGCGCCAGCTGCGGAACTTCTTCAGGTTCTTGCGCAGGCGGTTGGCCACCATCTGCGCGCCTTCCGACAGCGGACGCGCCTCGCGCGGCTCGCGGGCCGGCACGGCGACCGGATCGCAGACGATCAGCGCGCACTCGATGGCGCCATTGAAAAGCTGGTACTTCTTGCCCGCACGCAGGCCGGTGGCGTACCCCAGCTCCGCGTTGCCGCACAGTAGGCTGGCGCGCCACTGCGGCACCGCCCGCTGCAGCGCATCGCCCAGCGCGCGGTACAGCTCGGCATCGGCCGCCAGGCGTTCGTCGTACGGCGGATTGCACACCACCAGCCCACGCGGTTCCTCGCGCACCGGCAGCTGCGCGATGTCGCGCGCGTCGAACTGCAGCTGGCCGGCCAGGCCGGCGAGCACCGCGTTGTCGCGCGCGGCGCGGATCGCGCCCAGGTCGATGTCGCTGCCGAAGAACGCGGGCCGCAGCGCGGTACGGCCTGCGCTCTCGCGCTGCACCGCCTCGGCGAACAGTGCCCGCCATGTTTCGGCATCGAAGCCGAGCCAGCGCGATGGCAGCACGTTGCCGTGCCGCTGCAGGCCCGGCGCGACGTCGGCCGCCATCAGCGCGCCCTCGATCAGCAGCGTACCGCTGCCGCACATCGGGTCCAGCAGCGCACCGCCCTCGTGGTACAGCGCCGGCCAGCCGCCACGCATCAGCACCGCGGCCGCCAGGTTCTCCTTCAACGGTGCGTCGTTCTGCGCCTGCCGCCAGCCGCGCCGATGCATCGGGCCGCCGCCAAGATCGATGGACACCGTGGCACGCCCCTTGCGCAGGGACAGGTTGATGCGTACGTCGGGCTGCTCCACGTCCACCGACGGCCGCTCCAGGCCCTGCTGGCGCAGGCGGTCGACCACGGCATCCTTCACGCGCTGCGCGGCGTAGCGCGCATGGGTGATGGCCTCGCCCGACACATGCGCGTCCACCGCCAGCGTCAGCGCCGGCCGCGTGTGCTGTTCCCACGCGATCGCCATCACGCCGTCGTACAGCGCCTGCTCGTCGGGGCATTCGAATTCGGCGATGGGCCACAGCACGCGGCTGGCCAGTCGCGACCAGAGCACGGCGCGCTGGGCATCGATGAGTTCGCCGTCGGCATTGACGCCGGCGATGGTGGCCGTCGCCACGGGCACGCCCAGCGCCAGCAATTCGTCGGCGAGCAGGTATTCCAGGCCTTTGGCGCAGGAGACGAAGAATTTCACGGTGCAACCTCAATAGTGGACGTCACCCCGGCGAAGGCCGGGGCCCAGTGTCTTTGCCCGCAGCGATCATGTCGCCCGGATAACGCGCCTCAAAGATCCGCCAGCAGTTGCCCGAAAGCCTCCGCCGACACCGACACATGGTGGGACAGGCGATGCGAATCGTTGACCAGCAGCAGGCGCGCGCGGCGCGGGAATGCCCAATCGGCCACCTGCTGTGCAGGAATCAGCTCGTCGTCCCAGCCGTGGATCACCGATACCGGCACGGGCGCAGCGTCGAGCGCCGGCAGCGGCCCCATCGTGACCGGCGGCGCCATCAGGAACAGACCGCGCGTGGGAACCTCGAGTGAAACCGCTCCGGAGATGTAGGCACCCAGGCTGGAACCGGCCAGCACCAGCGGCCCGCGCGCGGCCGCGGCCCTCGCCAGCGTACGCAGGCGATCGAGTCGCGCCAGCACGTCACCCAGTGAACTGATCTCGCGACGCGCGTCCAGGTCGGTGTAATCCGGGCGTTCATGCGTCCAGCCGAGCCGCTCCGCCACCTCGGCGAGCGCGACGACCTTGGTCGCATCCGGTCCGCTCTCGAAACCGTGCGACAGGATGCAATGACCACCCATCAGAGCGCTTCCACCGCGTCGCCGATGCCGAAGCTCCCGCCTTCGACGATGCGTGCGCACACGCCGCCATGGCCGCGCATCGCGTTGTAGCCGCCCGCCCCCAGCGCATCCTCCATGCGCGAGCACGGGTCGCAGTCCTCGGTGCCCTCCAGCACGACGTCGCCGATGCGGAAACGGCGCCCCTTCAGCGCGACCAATGGAATGCCGGAAACCACCACGTTCCGCCGCAGCAAGGCCGCCTGCAGATCGGGGCGCTGCGCCAGCGCGGCGATCACCGGCAGGTGCTCGGCCTGGATCAGGGTGACGCCGCGCTTGCCGCTGCCGCCCTGGTAGCGGTCGCCCGCCAATCCGCCCTCGGCGGTGGCCTGGACGCGCTCCACCGGGATCATCGCTTCGTCACGGGCCGGACGCAGGCCGATCCATTCGACGCGCCCGGCGCGCGGCAGGGTGGCCATCAGCCTGGCCAGCGGGGAATCGGGGTTGAGCGGCATGGGGCGGGTTCCGGCGGCAGGCGAGCACCTGCGAAGGCCGCCAGTTTACCGGAGCGTCCCCGGCCCCGCCCTGCGTACCGGCTTTGCTAGCATCACCGGCATGTTGCCCGTGCACCTGACCGACTTCACCCTCATTGACGATCCGCTGCCTTATGTGGCGGCACTCGAGCCCCGTCCGCTGTCGCAGGTCGATCTGGTGGTGATCCACTGCACCGAGTTGCCCACGCTGGCCGACGCACGACACTTCGGCGAGCGGGTGCTCCACCCCTCGGGCACGGGCAACAGCGGCCACTACTACATCGACCGCGATGGTCGGGTACTGGCGTACGTGCCGGTGGACCGCATCGCCCACCATGTGCGTGGCTACAACCCGCGCTCGGTCGGGATCGAGCTGGTCAACACCGGCCGCTATCCGGACTGGCTCGCGGTTGGCAGCCAGACGATGGAAGAGCCCTACACCCACGCGCAGATCGACGCGCTGACCGCGCTGCTGGAGCACCTGCGGCAGGCACTGCCCGCGCTGCGCTACATCGCCGGCCACGAGGATCTGGATACCACCCGCGAGCCCGCCAGCGACGACCCCGAGGTCACCGTGCCGCGCAAGATGGATCCCGGCCCATTGTTTCCCTGGGACGCCGTGCTGCGCGCGACGCCGCTGGAGCGTCTGCTGCCCGCCCGCCTGTAGGCGCGAATGCACGTGCGAATCCACGGTGCCCGACAGACGCTGCGGCTCTGCGGCCGGCCGGTCACGGACGGCCCGGTATAATCCGCCGCCACTGCCTCGAACAAGCCCTGCCGTGCCCGCTCCCGAACCCGTCGTCTCCGAACTGATCGAACTGCTGTCGCTGGAACGGCTGGAAGACAATCTCTTCCGCGGCCAGAGCCGCGACATCGGTACCAAGTACGTGTTCGGCGGCCAGGTGCTGGGGCAGGCGCTGTCGGCGGCGCAGGCGACCGTGGACGCGCCGCGCCGCGCGCACTCGCTGCACGCCTACTTCCTGCGCGCCGGCAACATCGAGGCCCCGATCGTCTACGAAGTGGACCGCACCCGCGATGGCGGGAGCTTCTCGGTCCGTCGCGTGACGGCCATCCAGCACGGCCGGGTGATCTTCTTCTGCGCCGCTTCGTTCCAGGCCGAGGAAGAAAGCGCCGAGCACCAGCTGTCCATGCCCGAGGTGCCGCAGCCGGAAGACATCGACCCGGCACCGTCGGTACCGGCCGAGGTCATGGCCTCGCTGCCGCCGAAGGTGCAGCGCTGGCTGTCGCGGCGGGGGCCCTTCGAATTCCGCCACGTGTATCCGCGCGATGAACTCAACCCGCCCAAGCGGCCGCCGTTCCAGCAGGTGTGGTTCCGCCTGAGCGAGCCGGTCGGCGACTCGCCGGAACTGCATCGCGCACTGCTGGCCTACGCCTCGGATTTCCAGCTGCTGGGCACCGCCACCTACCCGCACGGCATCAGCTATTACCAGCCCAACGTGCAGATGGCGTCGCTGGACCACGCACTGTGGTTCCATCGTCCGTTCCGCGCGGACGACTGGCTGCTCTATTCCATCGACAGCCCCAGCGCGACCAGTTCGCGCGGGTTGGCGCGCGGGCAGATTTTCGACCGCCAGGGCCGGCTGATCGCCAGCTCGGCGCAGGAAGGCCTGATCCGCGTCGTACCGGATGCCGAAGCCGCATCCGCCGTTCCTGCCAAGGATTGAACCCATGCGCCAGGTATTCACCAGCCAGCGGATCGAAACCGTCGAAGGCGTGGCCAAGCTGCTGACCGACGCCGGCATCGAGGTCTACATCAGCAATGGCCGCTCGTACCACAGCAAGCGCGGCAGCCAGTTCAGCTATACCCAGCCGACGCCGCAGGCCCTGCAGCCGGCGCTGTGGGTCCGCCACGCCGAGGACCAGCCACGCGCCCGCGAGATCCTGCGTGCCGGCGGCCTGCTGGAGACCACCCGGCCGGGCAATGGCCCCAGCCTGACCTTCACCCCGCCGGTCGATGAGCCGTCGCCGCGCCGCTCATGGGCGTGGCGCCTGCGCCTGATACTGCTGGCGTTGATCGCGCTGGCCGCGGCCGTGATGTGGATGCGCCGCCCCGTACCGCCGCCCGCGGTGCCGGCAAGCCCGCAGGAACAGCCCGACTCTCCGGCAGCGGAGCCGGTTCCGGCGGAAGAAGAGACCGACCGCGTGCGCATCCAGCCGGCCACCGGCTGACGGCATGGGCGCTGTGCGGACCGGTCACATCCGCCGCGGACGCGCGTCATGGTCGGCAGGCCCCCTGCACTGCGAGACCCGATGAACGCCCACGCCCTGGACCTGATGCTGCAGACCGAACTCCCGGCCGCCGCCCGCGGCAGCCAGGAGGCGTATGGCCGCATCGTGCTGGCCTGCCAGAACACGGTCACCGCCATCGCGCTGGCGATCACGCGCGACGTGCAGGCCAGCGAGGACATCGCGCAGGAAGCCTTCCTGAAAGCCTGGCAGCAGCTCGACCGGTTGAAGAACGCGGCCAGCTTCCTGCCCTGGCTGCGGCAGATCACCCGCAACCTGGCCCGCGACTATCTGCGTGCGAACCACGGACGGCCGCTGTCGGGCGAAGCGGCCGACATCGCCATCGGCATGGCGGCCGACCCGTCGCCCTCGCCCTCCGAATACCTGTTGCAGACCGAGGAGGAGCGCGTGGCGTCGGACATCATTTCCGCGCTGCCGGAGGAAAGCCGCGAGACGCTGCTGCTGTTCTATCGCGAGGGGCAGCGTTCGCAGCAGGTGGCCACGCTGCTGGGCCTGAGCGATGCCGCCGTGCGCAAGCGCCTGTCGCGCGCCCGCGCCAGCGTGCGCGAGGAACTGATGGCCCGCTTCGGTGAATTCGCGCGCACCAGCGCCCCCAGTGCGGCATTCGCGATGGTGGTGGTGGGCGCGCTGGCCGGCGCCATGCCGGCCGCGAGCGCGGCGACGGTGATCGGTTCCGGCGTGCTGGGGACCGGGCTGGGGAAGCTGGGGTCCAGCGGCATCACGGCGGGCGGCGTGGCCGGCGGCGTGGCCGGCGGGTCGTTCGGCATGATCGTCGAGAATCTCACCCAGCACCCGGCCGCACTGGGCGGCCTGATCGGCGGCGTCCTCGGCGGAGCCGCCGCCTATGTCTTCACCGCGTGGTACCTGCAGCGTTTCTGCCAGACCGCGCAGGAGCGGCGACAGGTCAGTCGTTTCATGGTGCTCAACGCCGGCACCGGATCGCTCTGGGTGCTCTGCCTGATGCTGGCGACGCTGCTGACGCCGGGATGGCAGGCCATCGCCGCGGTCTTCGTCATCGGCATGACCGCCGTGAACTACCAGTATCTGGTCACACTGCCGCGCATCATGGATCCGATCCTGGCCTATCCGGCCAACCTGCGCCGCCGCCGCACGTATGCCTACACGGTCGGCAAGCCCGCCGTGGTGTTCAGCACGCTGCTGGCCGCGGGCTGCGTGCTGTACGCGCTGCATTCGAGCGGCCGGATCTGAGGTCCGTGGCGCGGTGAGCATCTCCGGCGGGTCACACTCCGACCCCTCGTGCGTCCTGCCTGCAGGACCTGCATGAAAGGAGTACCCGTGGACGCCTGTCTGATCGATGTCTCGCTGCGCGAGGAACTGCCGGCTGCCGCGCGCGGCGACCGGCTTGCCTACGGTCGCATCATCGCCCTGTGCCAGAACGCGGTCACCGGCATCGCACTGGCCATCACGCGCGACGTGCACGCCAGCGAGGACATCGCGCAGGAGGCCTTTCTGAAAGGATGGCGCCAGCTGGCGACCTTGAAGAACCCGGACAGCTTCCTGCCCTGGCTGCGCGAGATCACCCGCAATCTGGCACGCGACCATCTGCGCGCGCAGCGTCGCCGGCCGATGACGGGGGAAGCCGCCGACCTCGCCCTCCTGCTGGCGGCGGACACGGCGCCCACGCCGGCCGAGCGCCTGCTGCATACCGAGCAGGAAGCCGCCGCGCTGGACGTGATCGCCGCACTGCCCGAAGACAGTCGAGAGGTGCTGCTGCTCTACTACCGCGAAGGCCAGCGCACGGCGCAGGTCGCGCAACTGCTGGGGCTGACCGATGCGACGGTGCGCAAGCGCCTTTCGCGCGCGCGCCAGTACGTGCGTGAGGAACTGATGGCGCGCTTCGGCGAATACGCCCGTGGCACGGCCCCGTCCGCCGCCTTCGCCGGCGCCGTGCTCGGCATGCTGACGGTGGCCGCACCCCCGGCGGCGGGCGCCGCGGTCATCAGTGGCAGCGGTGCCGTGGCAGGCAAGGGGCTGATGAAACTGTTCGGGCTGTCCGCGGGCTTCGCCGCAGCCGGGACCCTGCTGGGCATCGGCGCGGTGTGGTTCGGCATCCGCACGCAGCTGCGCGAACCCATCGACGGACGTGAACGTCGCGCGTTGCTGGCGTACGGCGTCTTCAACACCACCCTGATACTCGTCTTCATCGCCGGCATCCGCTGGCTGAGTGGCGTGCCGGGGTGGCTGCCGCATGCGCTGCTGACCGCGGCGTACGTGGCCGGCATCTGCTGGGCCAGCGCGCGCTGGCTGCCGCGGATCCTCGCGCGCCGACGGCAACGCGACCTTCTGCTGGACCCGGAAGGCACCCGGGAGCGCATGCGGCGGCAATGCCGCTGGCAGAAATGGGGCCTGCGCGCAGGGGTCGCACTTGCGTCACTGGGCCTGCTGGCCGGCCTGGTGATGTCCGGCCGCCTGTCCCTTTGAAGAACAAGCCACGCGCCCGCGGAAAACTGCCGCGGGCGCATGGCGCCGGTTCAGCGCTGGCCGCGCCGGGCGGCCAGTTCGTCCTTCGTCAGGACGCCATCCCTGTCCGCGTCCAGGCTGTCGAAACGCGACGCCAGGCGTTCGCTGCCTTTCGCTTCCTCGCGCGACACCCGGCCGTCCTTGTTGGTGTCGAGGGCGCTGATGCGCTCGGCCATGCGTGCCTCGGCGCGCTGCTGGAACTCGACACGGCGCTGTGCGTCGGAACGGTCGATCTCCGCGCGCGTCAGCTTGCCATCCTTGTCCGCATCGGCCTTGGCGAACCATTCATCGCGACGCTGCTTGCCCTGCAGTTCGCGATCGGTACGGTCCACCACACCGTCCCTGTTCGCATCGAGCCGGTCGAAGCGTTCGGCGAATCGCGGCTCGGCAGCGGCCTCGGCGCGACTGACCTTGCCGTCGCCATCGGCATCGAGCTTCTGGAACGCGTGTGAACCGCTCCACCCGCCTTTTCCGCCATGGCGGCCGCGCTGCTGCGGGCGCTCATCCGGGGTCAGCTTTCCATCGGCATTCCTGTCCAGGCGGTCGAAGTGTTCGGCAAGGCGCGCATGGCCTGCGGCCTCGGCCTTGTCGATGGCGCCGTCGTTGTTCGCATCGAGACTGGCACGCGCCGGCTTCTGCGCGTCGCTGGCCTGGGTGGCGGCCACGGCGCTGCCGGCGCCGAGGGCGGTCAGCACGGTCACGAAAAGCAGGGTCTTGCGGTTCATCGTGTTCTCCTGGGAACGCGGCGCCACGTGCGCCACTGGCAGGGAAAACGCGCCAGCCCGGCTCCCGTTGACGCGCGAGTGGATGCGCGGCCCGCGGCATTCAGCCGGCAGCGGGTCGCAGCCCACGCGATCCGGGCGTCGCAGTATGCTGGCCGCATGACCGCCCCCCTCGCCCGTGCGCTGTCCATCTTCGGCCACCCCACGCTGGTGCTGCCGCTGGCGGTGCTGGCCGTGGCACTGGCGCAGGGGGAGCGTCAGGCAGCCCTGCGCGCGGCGGTCGGATTCGGCCTGTTCGCGGCGCTGGTGATGGCGTTCTCGTGGTGGCAGGTCCGCCGCGGCCGCTGGGGGCACGTGGACGCCAGCGCGCGGCACGAGCGCAGCAGCCTGAACCGGTTCCTGCTGGTGGCGCTGCTGGCGGCAGCGCTGCTGGTGGGTGGCGCGGGCACGCAGCCGCTGCTTGCGTTGGGATTGGCGTTGTCGGCGGCGATGATCCTGGTGGCCCTGTTGACGGCGCGCTGGTGCAAGGTGTCGCTGCACCTGGCGTTCGCTGTCTTCGCCGCGTTGCTGCTGCGCGAGCTGGGGGTGGCATGGATGCTGGGTGCGCTGGCCTTCGCGGCGGCCGTGGCCTGGTCGCGGCTGGTCCTGCAACGGCACACGCCACGCGACCTGGCGGCCGGTGCGATCATCGGCGCCCTCGCCGGCGTCGCCTTCTGGCCCATTGCACGACACTGGACCGGTTGAACATGGGCGAGAACAACCCGACATCGATCGATGAACTGCGTCTCTTCCACACGGGCGAACATCCGTGCGGTTACTGGCCGGACCGCGTCGCGCGCGACCTGGTGCTGGATCCGCGCGACCCGCGCCTGCCGCAGCTGTACCCCAATGCGCTGGGCTGGGGTTTCCGCCGCTCCGGTGACATCGTCTACCGCCCGCATTGCAGGCAGTGCCGTGCCTGCGTCGCCGTGCGCATCCCGGTGGCGGACTTCCGCCCCGATCGCAGCCAGCGCCGTTGCGCGGCACGCAACGCGCGCGTCGAAACCCGCATCGTCGCCGCGCTGCGCACGGACGAGCACCTCGCCCTCTACCGCCGTTACCTGGCGGCGCGGCATCCACAGGGCGGCATGGACGATCACGGGGCCGTCGAGTTCGATCAGTTCCTGGTCGGCAGCTGGTCGCATGGCCGCTTCGTCGAACTGCGCGAAGACGGCCACCTGCTGGCCGTCGCGGTGACCGACCTGATTCCCGGCGCGCTGTCGGCGGTGTACACCTTCTACGACCCGGCATGGGAAGCGCGCAGCCTGGGTACGCTGGCCATCCTGCGCCAGTTGGAATGGGCGCGACGCGAAGGCTTCACCCACCTCTACCTGGGCTACTGGATCGCCGGCCATCGGAAGATGGATTACAAGCACCGCTTCCAGCCGCTGGAGATGTTCGACGGCCGGCAGTGGCGCCGCGAAGGCGCCTGACGCGCATACGGCCGTCATGCGTGCATGGCATCATGCCTGCATGCGCCGACTGATTGCCGCCCTCCCGATGCTCCTTGCCCTGTCCGCCTGCAGCGGCTTCATTCCCCACAGCGACAGCCACGGCACCGTGGGCCCCACGCTGCGCGTGGCGACGTACAACACGTCGTTGTATTCCGACGACGACGGCGGCCTGATCCGCGAACTGGAAGGCGACAGCGCCCACGCGCGCAAGATCGCCGCCGTGCTGCAGAAAGTGCAGCCGGACCTGGTGCTGTTGAACGAGTTCGACTACGACGACGCGCACCGCGCGGCGGATCTGTTCCAGCAGCGCTATCTGGAAGTGGCGCAGCCCGGCGGCGGCAAGCCGCTGCACTACCGCTACCGTTACCTGGCCCCGGTCAATACCGGCGTGCCCAGCGGACTGGACCTGGACAACAACGGCAGCGTCGGCGGCGAAGGCCGCACGCGCGGCAACGACGCATGGGGTTACGGTCTGCACCCGGGCCAGTACGGCATGCTGGTGCTGTCGCGCCACCCGATCGACACGGCGCAGGCGCGCACCTTCCAGCTGTTGCGCTGGAGCACGTTCCCCGGCGCACGCAATCCCGTCGTTCCCGACTCGGGCCGCACCTTCTATTCCGATGCGGCATGGCCGCAACTGCGCCTGTCCTCCAAGTCGCACTGGGACGTGCCGGTGCGCACGCCGCAGGGCGTGGTGCATTTCCTGGTATCCCATCCCACGCCGCCGGTCTTCGATGGCCCCGAAGACCGCAACGGCCTGCGCAATGCCGACGAGATCCGCCTGTGGCACGAATACCTCTCGCCCGGCACAAAGCCCTGGCTCTGCGATGACCAGGGGCGCTGCGGTGGCCTGGCGGACGATGCCCGGTTCGTGATCGCGGGCGACCTCAACAACGATCCGGTCGATGGCGATGGGCACCACGAGGCCATCATCGAACTGCTGGAGCATCCGCGCGTGATGCGCATGGCCACGCCCCGCAGCGAAGGGGGCGAGGAGACCGCGCTCGCCTACGCGGCGAAGGGATTGCAGCGTCGCGGTTCACCCCTGCATGTCACCGGCGATTTCGGTCCGCGCAACGGGGCGATGCGACTGGACTACGTGCTGCCGTCCACCGGCTTCGGCCTGACCGGCAGCGGCGTGTTCTGGCCCAGGAAGGACCATCCGGACGCCGCCATCGCCGATGGCAGCGACCATCACCTGGTGTGGGTGGACATCACGCTGTAGCCGGCCCCGTCGGCGCGGACGCCATCCGCGGCCCGAACCCGAATACGGCTTCGCTCTGCGCCGAGACGATCATGCGGATCATGCTTCCCGGCACCATCAATTCGACCTGCACCTCGTGGCCTTCCGCATCCTTGCCTACGAGCGTCATTTCGGTGAACGCGCCACCGGTGTCGATTTCCTTGCAGAAGATGTGCGGGCCGTCGGGCTGGCCGGTCAGATAGGGCTTGATCGCCTCGCCCAGCGCTTCCAGTGCCTGCGGGAAGAAAAACACGGCGTAGCCGGTGTTTCCGTTCATGGGGGGCGACCTAGCGGAGTTCGATGGTGATGGCGGCGGCCGCATCGCGTGCCACCTTCCGCGCGGCGTCGGTGTCGCCGGCGCGCGCCAGCGTCACGCCGACGCGGCGATGGCCTTCCACGCGCGGCTTGCCGAACAGGCGCAACGCACTGTCAGGCGCCTGCAGCGCGCCTTCCACGTTGCCGAACACGGGAACACCGTGGCCGTGCGCCAGCATCGCGCACGACGCCGATGGGCCGGTGTGGCGGATGGTCGGGATGGGCAGGCCGAGGACGGCGCGCGCGTGCAGGGCGAACTCGCTGAGGTCCTGCGACACCAGCGTCACCAGGCCGGTATCGTGCGGCCGCGGCGAGACCTCGCTGAACCACACCTCGTCGCCCTTCACGAACAGCTCCACCCCGAACAGGCCCCACCCGCCCAGGTCGTCGGTCACCGCGCGGGCGATCTGCTGCGCGCGCTCCAGCGCGCGCGCCGACATCGGCTGCGGCTGCCAGCTTTCGCGGTAATCGCCGTCCTTCTGCCAATGCCCGATCGGGTCGCAGAACGACGTGCCGGCCGCATGCCGCACGGTCAGCAGCGTGATCTCGTAGTCGAAGTCGATGAAACCTTCCACGATGCAACGGCCCGCGCCGGCACGGCCGCCCGTCTGGGCGTAGTCCCAGGCCGCGTCGATGTCGGCCTGCGTGCGCAGCGTGCTCTGGCCCTTGCCCGACGAGGACATCACCGGCTTGACCACGCACGGCAGGCCGATCTCCGCCACCGCGGCACGGTACTGGTCCGCGGTGTCGACGAACCGGTACGGCGAGGTCGGCAGGCCCAGCGTCTCGGCCGCCAGCCGACGGATGCCCTCGCGGTCCATCGTCAGCCGTGCGGCGCGCGCGGTGGGAATGACGCGCGCGGCGCCTTCGGCTTCCAGCGCCACCAGGGTCTCGGTGTGGATGGCTTCGATCTCCGGCACCACCAGGTGCGGCTTCTCCCGCGCGATGAGCGCACGGATCGCGGCGGGGTCCAGCATGTCCAGCACATGCGAACGGTGCGCCACCTGCATGGCCGGTGCATCGGCGTATCGGTCGGCGGCGATGACTTCCACCCCAAGCCGCTGCAACTCGATGGCCACTTCCTTGCCCAGTTCGCCTGACCCCAGCAGCAGGACGCGGGTGGCATGGGGAGAAAGCGGGGTGCCAAGGGTGCTCATGCGCGGTGTTCCGGGAAATAGGGGCGCCAGTTTACCGGGCCCGCCGACGGACGGCGGACCGGATGCGTTGACATTTGATATCAGATTGATATCTTTCAATCTCAACCAAGGGGATGTGCCATGAGAGAGAACGCCAAGTCGTCGCTGCCCGGAATTCCGGTCCTGCTGGGAGTGCTGCTGCTGGCCCTGGGGGCCCTCGCCATCTTCATCACGTCGGCCGCCAGCAAGCAGCCTGCCGGCCTGTTGCTGGGCGTCCTGCTCGGGGCCACCGCCGTCTTCATCATGGCCGGGCTGTACAAGCTGGAGCCCAACCAGTCCGCCGTGCTCAGCCTGTTCGGCAAGTACGTGGGCACGGTGAAGGACAATGGCCTGCGCTGGAACAACGTCTTCTTCACCAAGAAGAAGATCTCCCTGCGCATCCGCAACTTCGAAAGCAGCCGCCTGAAGGTCAACGAGCTGGATGGCAGCCCCATCGAGATCGCCGCGGTGATCGTGTGGCAGGTCGTGGACTCGGCCGAAGCGGTCTTCAACGTCGACGATTACGAGAGCTTCGTGCACATCCAGTCGGAGTCGGCCCTGCGCGCGATGGCGTCCAGCTATCCCTACGACCAGCATGAGGAAGGCCAGATCGCGCTGCGCAGCCATCCGCAGGAAATCTCGCAGCACCTGCAGGAACAGATCGCAGAGCGTCTTGGCCGGGCCGGCGTGGACGTGATCGAGGCGCGCATCAGCCACCTGGCCTACGCACCGGAAATCGCCCAGGCCATGCTGCAGCGCCAGCAGGCCAATGCGGTGATCGCCGCGCGTACCCGCATCGTCGCCGGTGCGGTCGGCATGGTGGAAATGGCCCTGGCCGAGCTGCAGAAGAACGACGTGGTCAAGCTGGACGAGGAGCGCAAGGCGCAGATGGTCAGCAACCTGCTGGTGGTGCTGTGCGGCGAACGCGGCACGCAGCCCATCGTCAACACCGGCTCCATCTACTGAGCCGGCAAGCGCCATGTACGCACTCGTCTTCCTGATCCTTGCGGCCTGCGGCCTGCCTGCCCTGCTCGCAAGTGCGCGGGGCATCCAGGCCCGTGACGGCCGCTCGCGCGGGTGGGCGCTGCCGCGCCACGGCCACGGGACAAGCCGGTGAGCGAGAAGCAGGACAAGAAGGCCTACCCGCTGCGCATCAACGCCGACGTACTGGCGGCGGTGCAGCGGTGGTCCGACGACGAGTTGCGGTCGCTCAACGCGCAGATCGAGTACGTGTTGCGCGACGCGCTGCGCAAGGCTGGGCGGCTGCCGAAGGGCAACACGCCTGGAACCGAGGAAAAGGAATCGCCATGAGCCATCGCTGGGCCCACAAAGTCGTCGAGATCCCCTACAGGATGTTCGCCGGAAAACTCACCGACCGGATCCAGCAGGAACTGGACAAGATGGGTGGACAAGGGTGGGAGCTGGTCAGCACCCTCTACATCGAACACGAAGTCGCGGTGCGCCTGTTCTTCCGGAAGCCCGCCTGACGCCCTTCCCCACGGAGCCCACGATGCGACACCCGCAGGAATTCCCCGTCGCCCCGATGCCCTCCCACGCCACGTGGTGGTTGTGGTTGCCGCTGGTGGTCGCGATCGGCGCCGCCATGGTCGCCATGACGATGCAATCCGACACCGCGCTGCCTCCCGCCGCCTGGCTGACGGTGCCCTTCGTCCTGCTCGTCGGCGCGGTGCTGGCGCTGGCACTCCGGCGGCGCGCGATTGTGCTGGACAACCGCGAACTGCAGGTCAGGGCGATGTTCTACACGAAGCGGCTCGCCGTCGAGTCCATCGACCTGGACAAGGCCCGCGTGCTGAGCCTCGAGGAGCACACGGAACTCAGGCCGACGCTGAAGACGAACGGCTTCAGCCTGCCCGGCTTCAACGCGGGGCATTTCCGCCTGCGCAACCTGGTCAGGGCGTTCTGCCTGGTCACCGATCGCACCCGCGTGCTGACGCTCCCGCTGCGGGACGGCAGCCTGGTGCTGGTGAGCCCCGCTCGCCCTGCCGACCTGCTGGCGCGCCTGCGCGAAGTGGCGGCGCCCACGCCACGTCGCTAAGCTGCAGGCATGCCGCGCCTGCCCGCCCTGCCGCTGAAATCCGTCCTGCTCAACACCGCGCAGATCGAACTGTGGCCAGCCAGCACGTTGCGCGTGCGCAGCAACGCGGATGCACGCATCCTCGCGGCCGCGCACACGGTGCTGCGCCGCAAGCACGATGGCCGCTACCTCGCGGCGGTGTCTTCGCGCGGCGTGCATCCGCTGGTGACGGGCCTGCCCCGCGAGCCGGGCCTGGATGAAGCCTGGGACGCGCTGGAGCGCTTCGAGAGCGCGACGCGGGGCTTCGATGCGGACGCCCAGGGCCTGCTGCCGCTGCAGGCGCTGCAGGAACGCCTGCATGCGCTGGGCCTGGACGACGACGGCTACGCCGAACGCACCGGCCTGGATCTCGTGGCCGAGCCCGCCGCCCTGGCCTTTGCAGGATACGACCGCTATCGTCGGCCGCTCTGGCTGACGCGCGGCGCCGCGCGCGCCTGGCAGGCGCTCCGCACCGCTGCGGCGCGCGAGGGGATCGTGCTGGACGCGATCTCCGGCTACCGCAGCCATGATTACCAACTCGGCATTTTCGAGCGCAAGCGCGCGCGCGGGCAGAGCGTCGAGGACATCCTCACCGTCAACGCCGCGCCCGGCTACAGCCAACACCACAGCGGTCGCGCGCTCGACCTCGGCACGCCGGGCGAACCGCCGGCCGAGGAATCCTTCGAACAGACCCCTGCCTTCGCCTGGCTCAGCCGGCACGCGGGCGATTTCGGCTTCGTCATGAGCTATCCGCGCGGCAACCCGCACGGCATCGTGTACGAGCCTTGGCACTGGTATTTCATCGGCGCGTTCCGCGCTTGACGGGGCAAGGCCGCAGCGTCACGCTGGGCCCGGGGTTCTGCAGGCATCGCCGACAGCCACGCGCGCCGGGGGCGTACGGGTGGTATGCCCCATTCCCATTGCCAGGAAGGATTCCATGCAACCGTCGAACCCCTACGAAGTGCCATCGGCCGTCATCGCCGAGATGCGTCAGCCCCTGGAGCGCGACATCCCGGAAGAGATCGCACGCCCCATCAAGCACGGGTGGGTCGCCGCGTGCGTCTCCTGCGCCATGACATTGCTCGTCACGATCCTCGCGCTGTCCGGCGACGCGACCGCAAGCGCCGATGCGGCATGGAACCTCGTGGACGTGGCACTGATCGCCGGGCTTGCCTTCGGCATCTACAAGCGCGGCAGGACGGCCGCCACCCTCATGTTCGCGTACTTCGTCCTCTCCAAGATACTGGTGGTGGTGCAGACCGGCATGCCGTCCGGACTGGTGCTGGGCCTGGTGTTCGCCATCTTCTATTTCCGCGCGATGACGGCCACGTTCCGCTATCACCGTTTCCTCCGCGAGTGGAAGCGCAATCCTCCGGCCCCCAGGCGCTCGCTCAGCGAAGATCCGCTGTTCGCGCCGAAGATCCCCGAGCGCGACAGCGCCTGAGAGCCCTCACTCCTGCGAACGTTTCGTCGGCGCCTTCGTTTCCGCGGCGAAGTCGGCGATTCGCCACAGGTACTGCGCGGCGTAGGTGCGGTAAGGTCCCCACGTCTCGCCGCGGGCCAGCAGTTCCTTCGGCGTCGGCATGGCGTCCTGCCTGTCGACCCGCTGCGCACCCTTGCGGATGCCCAGGTCGTCGATGGGCAGCACATCGGGACGGCCGAGCCGGAACATCAGCATCATCTCCACCGTCCAGCGTCCGGTGCCGCGGATCGGCACCAGCGCCGCGATGATCTCGTCCTCATGCATCGTGCACATCTGCCTGAGCGTGGGGATCTCGCCGCGCTGCTCGCGTGCCGCCAGGTCGCGCAGCGCGAGCGACTTGTTGCCCGAGACGCCGCAGGCGCGCAGCGCCACGTCGTCGATCCGGCCGAGAGTATCGAAATGCAGGCGCGTGCTGCCGATGGCGGCCTCGACCCGTCCCACGATGGTGGCGGCGGCCTTGCCACTGAGCTGCTGGTAGAGGATGGCGCGCGCCAGCGCGTCCACCGGGTCGAAGGTCTTCTTCCAGGTCGGCTGCGGCTCGATGTAGCCGATCCGCTTCATCCAGGTGCCCAGCTTGCGGTCCCGCCGGGTCAGGTGGTCCCAGGCCTGTTCGGTATCGAAGCCGCGCGCGTGGCGGGGCATGGCGTCAGCGCCGCACCGCGTCGAAGGCCCACACCAACCACCCTGCCATCAGCAGGATGCCGCCGGCGGGGGCCAGCGACGACGACATGCCCGCGAGCACCTTGAGCGACAGGCTGCCGGCGAACAGCAGGGTGCCCAGCAGCAGCGCGTACAGTCCCGTCTTGCCCATGCGACGGGCCGTCCCCGCCGTCAGCGCGGCCAGTGCCACGCCATGGCCGAAGGCGAACATGGCGGCCGTCTGCAGGGTGGTCTGCGCCTGCCCTTCCACGCCGTGCGACGCGTAGGCGGAGAGCCCTACCGCGATCGCGGCCAGCGTGCCGCCACACAGGGCAAGGAAGGAGGGTTTGCGTTGGCGGCGGTCGTAGTTCATCAGCACGGTAGGCCTCGGTGAAGGACCGGCATCCTGCCAGGCGGCGGAAGGAGAGAGGAACGGGTCTGCGGCACCGGAAACGCAACGCGCCGCATGAAGCGGCGCGTTGGGAACACATTCGGCATCACGGACGGGTGTCCGCGCCGGGTTACTGCTTGACGGCCCAGTAGATGTCGAACTTGCCGTCTTCCAGGAACGCGCCATCGACGCCGGACTTCCAGGATTCGAACGGACGGTCGACCACCTCGTGGCCACTGGTGACCGCCCAGGCACGCAGCGCATTGCGCTGGTTGTCCAGTTCGGCCATGTAGCCGGTGTAGCTGGCGAACGCGGCCTTGCGCGGCTCGACGCGGACGTACTCGACCGGGGCACCGGCCGGGATGGTGACGGCCAGCTGACCGGTGGCGCCGGCCTTGCGGACGGGCTGCGCCACGTCGAAGGCGTACTTCTCGGCGCCGAAGTCGGTGGTGATGATGCGGACCGGACCGTCGGCTTCCAGGCCGTTGGCTTCCATCGTGCGCTTGATCCATTCCTGGTTGGACTTGATCGAGGCCTTGATGGCGTCGTTGTTGCGGTCGATGTTGCCGGCGACGACGACCAGCAGGTCCTCGGCGGGCAGTTCGACGATCTTCAGGTCGGTCAGCGGGCTGCCTTCGGTGCGGTAGTCGAAGTTCGGCACGGTGGCCAGCATGTTGGTCAGCTTGGACAGGCCGGCCTTGACGGCGTCGCCGACGTGGCGGCTGACGTACATGCCCGCGTAGCGGCCCAGCAGGTTCCAGTCGTAGGTCACGTCATACGACTGGGTGATCTTCACGTTGCGGTTGTTCTTGCCCGTGGGTTCGAGGGTGAACGTGCTGCGCTTGTCGTCGCCCATGCGCTTGTCGACGATGGCATAGGTGATCTTGCCGGGGCCACCGGTCGGCGCCGGGCGCTCGCTCTCGATGATTTCCCAGCTGCCCTGGCCCCAGGCGGCATTGGTGGAGTTGTACTCGACCTTGGCGCCCACGCCGGAATTGGTTTCACCGCCGCCGGAGTACGACAGCTCGTTGGCCGCGCTCGGAATCAGCGGGTTCCAGTCCTTCAGGCGACGCACGTTGTTCAGCGTATCGAACACGATGGTCATGCGGCGGTTGGTTTCTACGCTTTCTTCAAGATGGCGCGTGGACGGCAGGATCAGGCCGATCACCAGAAACAGCGCCAGAACCAGCGCCAGCGCAATCACGAACTCGATCAAACGGGTCATTCAGGAGTCTCCGGGGGCCGGTGCCTCGGCCGTCAAAAAAAATGCACCGCGCATCCTAGCAGGGTTGACGGACTTCGGGCAGCCCATCTGACACCGGTAGGCCGCCCCTTTCCGCACCGCACCACGGGCCTTTCCGCCCCTCCGGTGCCGCGACCGGGGCATACGGCCGGGTACGCCCCGGCTCAGACCAGTTGCAGCTCGAACGCCTTGAGGACGGCCCGCGTCCGGTCGCGCACGCCCAGCTTGGAGAGGATGTTGGAAACGTGGTTCTTGATGGTGCCTTCCGCCACGCCCAGCGAGTTGGCGATTTCCTTGTTGGAGAAGCCGCTGGCCATCAGCCGCAGGATCTCGGTCTCACGGTCGGTGAGGGGATCCGGTCGGTCCAGGCTGACGAAATCGTTGCGCATGTGCTCCAGCCCGGACAGCAGGCGCTGGGTCACGGCCGGCTGCACCAGCGAGCCGCCGTCGGCCACCGTGCGGATGGCGCCGACCAGTTGTTCCAGCGACACGTCCTTCAGCAGATAGCCCTTGGCCCCGGCCTTCAGCCCGGCCAGCACCAGCTGGTCGTCGTCGAAGGTGGTCAGGATGATGGTGGGGGGCAGTTCGCCCGTGCGCGCCAGGGCCTGCAGGGCTTCCAGCCCCGACATCACCGGCATGCGCATGTCCATCAGCACCACGTCCGGCCTGACCTGCGGTACCAGCTCCACCGCCTGGCGGCCATCGGCGGCCTCGGCCACCACCTCGATACCGTCGTCCAGCGCCAGCAGGGAACGGATGCCCTGGCGGACCAGGGTTTGGTCGTCGACGAGACAGACACGGATCATGGGTTGCCTCCTGAGCTGAGCTCGGGTGTGGGATCGGAAAGGGGATTCGGCGCGGCGGTCAGGCCATTGCCGGCATCGTTTACGGGCAGTGCGATGTGCAGGCAGAAACCCTTGCCGGCGCGGGTTTCGATGACCAGGTCGCCGCCGTACTGGGCCAGGCGCTCACGCATGCCGGTCAGGCCATTGCCGGAGACCACCTGGTCGGCGCCCGTGCCGTCGTCGCGTGCATCGATCAGGATGCGGTAGCCGTCGCGCCGGCAGTGGACCCAGAGGTTGCGCGCGCCGGCATGGCGCACCGCGTTGGTGATGATTTCCTGGGTACAGCGCAGCAGCACGTGCGCGCGGTGGGGGTCTTCCAGGGTCAGTGGCTCTTCGATGTCCATGTGGATGGACAGTGACGGCACCTTTTCCGCGAGTGGATACAGCGCGGCGCCCAGGTCGATGGCACCGCTGTCGCGCAACTGGCTGACCGCCTCGCGCACGTCCGTCAGCAGCAGCCGCGCCAGCGTGTGCGCCTGCTTCACGTGGTCCTGCGCGCGCCCTTCGGTCATGTGCCCGGCGACTTCCAGGTTCAGGCTGAGCGCGGTCAGGTGGTGGCCGAGCAGGTCGTGCAACTCGCGGGAGATGCGGGTACGTTCGTTGACGCGGGCGCTCTCGGCCAGCAACACGCGGGTCGCCCGCAGTTCGGCGTTCAGGCGGCGCTGGTCCTCCCGCGCCTGCGCCTGCTGGCGCGCCACGAAGGTGGTGATCAGCACGAAGGCCGAAAAGCCCACGTAGAACATGGACTGGAACAGGGCCTCCCAGAAATTGAAGTCGTCGCGGGCCATGAACGACGGCACCAGCAGCACGTGCGCCGCCAGCAGCCAGGCCACGGCGAAGCGCAGCTCCAGCAGCCACGGGAGCACGCCGGCCATGATCAGCAGCAGCACGGCGCCCAGGCCGGTTTCGGTATAGGCGCCCACGCCGATGGCGGCGGCGGTCAGCACCATGGCCAGCGGGACATTCCAGGCCAGCGGCAACCCGGACTTGCGGCCATCCAGCGCACGGGTCGCCAGCCAGTAGCCGGCCCCGAAGCTGAAATAGCACAGCGCGGTCAGCGGCAGGTTGACGCCGCGCCCGTCGGTCGCGCTGGACGGCGGCAACACCCATACGTTCAGGATGATGGGGATTCCCACCAGGGCCCACGTGTAGAGCCCGGCGGCGCGCAGCAGGCGGGTATGGCTGAGTCGTCCCAACATCCGGGCATCTTAGGCTGAATCGGGGGCGCTGCCGTCCCAACTAAAGTCATGTGAGACACCGGATGCGTGCCGGCGGGTTCATCCCCCGCTCACCCGATGCCTCGCCGCCCCCTGCACGGCCATGCGATAATCCGCCGTCGGCCGCGCGCGGCGACACGCCCACGCTGCCCTGCAAGACCCGTACGGAGTCAGGTAATGTCGATTGTCATCCGCGACGTGCGCGAGCACGAGCTGGATTCCGTCCTAGCCCTCAACAACAACGCCGGACTGGCCATCCTGCCCCTGGACTCGGCCAAGGTGCGCCGCTTCTACGAGCAGGCGGAGTATTTCCGCGTCGCCGAACGCGACGGCAACCTCGCCGGCTTCCTGGTCGGCTTCGGCTCCGGTGCCGACCACGACAGCAGTAATTTCGGCTGGTTCCGCGAACGCTACCCCCAGTTCTTCTACATCGACCGCATCGTCGTGGCCAGCCGTCGCCGCGGGGGCGGTGTCGGTCGCGCGTTCTACGCCGACGTGCAGAGTTATGCCGAGCTGCGCCATCCGCAGCTGGCCTGCGAAGTGTTCCTCGACCACGGCGCGGACCCTGCGCTGCTGTTCCATGGCAGCTTCGGCTTCCGCGAGGTCGGCCAGCACATGATGGGCGAAGCCAACGTGCGCGCCAGCATGCTGATGAAGGAGCTCTGCAGCTACCCCTGGGTGCGCGAGACCTACGGGGATGCCCTGCCGGATGTGCCCTGGGCGAAGACGCGCGCCCTTGCCCAGCCGGGCGCCCAGCGCCCGACGGGAACATGAGCGTGACGCAAGCCCACATGGATTACGAACAGGCCGGCGAACTGAAGATCGGCCAGGTCGGCATCGCCAACCTCCGCATCCGCACCCTCGACGTCGCCCAGCTCACGCGCGAGATGCGCGAGCGTGTCGAACGCGCGCCCAAACTGTTCGGCCGCGCCGCCGTCATCATCGATTTCGGCGGCCTGGCGCGCATGCCCGACGCCGCCACCGCGCAGTCCCTGCTCGACGGCCTGCGCAGTGCCGGCGTGCTGCCGGTGGCGCTGGCCTACGGCTCGCGCGACACCGAAGTGCTGGCGGAGCAGCTGGGGCTGCCGCTGCTGGCCAAGTTCCGCGCGCAGTACGAACCGAGTGCTGCCGCGCCTGCGCCGGCCCGCGCGCCTGCGGCCGACCCCGCTCCCGCCAAACCGGCGCCTGCGCCCAAGGCTGCCGACAGCAAGCCGGGCCTCGTGCAGAAGACCCCCGTGCGCTCGGGCCAGCAGCTGTATGCTGAAAACCGCGACCTGACGGTGCTCAGCACCGTCGGCGCCGGCGCCGAAGTGATCTCGGACGGCTCCATCCACATCTACGGTGCATTGCGTGGTCGCGCCCTCGCCGGCGCGCGCGGCAACACCGACGCACGCATCTTCTGCCGCGAATTCCATGCCGAGCTGGTCGCCGTTGCCGGCCACTACAAGGTGATGGAGGAAGTGCCCAAGGAACTGCGCGGCAAGGCCGTGCAGATCTGGCTGGACCAGGACCAACTCAAGATCGCCGCGCAGGAATGATGCGCGGCGCTACCCCGAATAGAAGAACGACCAAGGAGAACACCGTTGGCTGAAATCATCGTAGTCACTTCCGGCAAGGGCGGCGTGGGCAAGACCACCACCAGCGCCAGCATCGCCTGCGGCCTGGCGCGCCGCGGCAAGAAGGTCGCGGTCATCGACTTCGACGTCGGCCTGCGCAACCTCGACCTCATCATGGGTTGCGAACGCCGGGTCGTGTACGACTTCGTCAACGTCACCCAGGGCGAGGCCACGCTGAAGCAGGCGCTGATCAAGGACAAGCGCTTCGAGACGCTGTACGTGCTGGCCGCCTCGCAGACGCGCGACAAGGACGCACTGACCAAGGAAGGCGTGGAGAAGGTGCTGAAGGACCTGTCCGACGACGGCTTCGACTACATCGTGTGCGACTCGCCGGCGGGCATCGAGAAGGGTGCGTTCCTGGCGATGTATTTCGCCGACCAGGCCATCGTGGTGGTCAACCCGGAGGTGTCCTCCGTGCGCGACTCCGACCGCATCCTGGGCCTGCTGGATTCCAAGACCCGCAAGGCCGAGAACGGCGAGACGCTGAAGGCCAACCTGCTGCTGACGCGCTACAACCCGGCGCGCGTGGAAGGCGGCGAGATGCTCAGCATCAAGGACGTGGAAGACGTGCTGGGCCTGAAGACCCTGGGCGTGATCCCCGAGTCGGGCGACGTGCTCAACGCCTCCAACAAGGGCGAGCCGGTCATCCTCGACCTGGAATCGCCGGCTGGCCAGGCCTACGACGACACCGTGGGCCGCCTGCTGGGCGAAGACCGCCCGATGCGCTTCATCACCCTTGAGAAGAAGGGTTTCTTCACCAAGTTGTTCGGAGGTTGAACATGGGCCTGTTCGATTTCCTCAAGGCGAAGAAGAACACCGCCGAAACCGCGAAAAACCGCCTGCAGATCATCATCGCGCAGGAACGCAGTTCGCGTGGCGCCCCCGACTACCTGCCGCTGCTGCGCCGCGAATTGCTGGAAGTCATCAGGAAGTACGTCAACGTCGATGTCGATGCGGTCAAGGTGGACCTCATCAAGGACGGTGACCACGACGTGCTCGACATTTCGGTCGCACTGCCGGAAGGCAACAACTGATCACGCCGGGCGGAGCAGACTCCGCCCGCAGCGCTCCCTCCCCTGAAGCGGAACCCCGTTCCGCCCCTTGCGACATCGCCATGAACGTTGCCGTCGCTGCCGCCGATGCCGCCGTACCGGACGTGCTCTGCGTCCGCGACCTGCCGTTCGCCTCGCTCGAAGCGCTGCTTGCGCAATACGACCTTCGACTGCACCGCGTCGAGGACGGCGCCCCCATCCCCGGCAGCTTCTGGGGCGAACCCGAGGCCGGCGTCATCGCCAGCAACGTGTACGTGCGTAGCGATACGCCGGTGCACTCCCTGCTGCATGAAGCCTGCCATCTGATCGTGCTGCCGCCGGAACGCCGGGCGCAGGTGCATACCGACGCCACCGACTCCGACCTGGAGGAAGACGCTACCTGCTGCCTGCAGATCATCCTGGCCGATGCGTTGCCCGGTGTGGGGCGCGCGCGGCTGATGGCCGACATGGACGCTTGGGGCTATTCGTTCCGGCTGGGGTCGACGGCTGCGTGGTTTGAACACGATGCAGAAGACGCCCGTGGTTTCCTGAAGCAACAGGGCCTGCCCCACCACTGATCCGGCGGTTTCATCATGGCGCGCTGCGGCGCGCGACTTCCTGCGGCGCCCTGCGTTTCCGTGGGCGCGGCTCGAACAAGATGCGACGACGCCCGTGCCTTCCTGAAGCAACAGGGCCTGCCCTTGCAGGCGCGACGTCAGTCTCGACCGCACGCCCGGACAACCGGGACACCCCACCTCACCTCACACGGGGAAACGCGGACAAGGCGATGTCCGCCGCCAATGCGATGCCACCCCGCTCCACCGGCGGTTCCGGCCGCAACGCGTGTCGGCCCCGCACAGAAGTCTCCACCGCACTTGCACCCCCTCCCCCCGCCTCACTACCCTTCGGGTTCCTGCCTGCCGCACCCTGAAGGACATCCCGTGAAGCAACGCCATCTCCTGCTCGCCCTCGCCATCGGCGCCGGCATCGCCACGCTCGCCGCATGCAAGAAGGACGAGCCCGCCGAACAGGCCGCCGCGCCCGCGGCCACCCCGCAGGGCGAGACCGCCGACCAGTTCATCGCGCGCGTCAACGACGAGTTCAAGAAGATGTACCCGGAATTGACGGCCGCACAGTGGCTGTCCAGCACCTACATCAACGACGACAGCCAGTTGCTGGCCGCCAAGGGCAACGAACGCTACCTGACCCAGCTCAACAGCTGGATCGAACAGGCGAAGAAATTCGAAGGGCAGAAGATGTCGCCCGAGACCGCGCGCGCCATCCAGCTGCTGAAGCTGGCCACCGCGATGCCCGCACCGAAGGATCCCGCCAAGCTGGAAGAACTGACCCGGATCGCCACGCGCATGGAAGGCACCTACGGATCGGGCAGCTACTGCACCGGCGAGGGCGACGCCAGGAAGTGCCGCCAACTGGGCGAACTGGAAGACGTGCTGCGCAGCAGCCGCGATTACGACGCGCAGCTCGATGCATGGCAGGGCTGGCATACGGTCGCGCAGCCGATGCGCAAGGACTACACGCGCTTCGTCGAACTGGTCAACGAAGGCGCCAAGGAAATGGGCTACGCCGACACCGGCGAGATGTGGCGCAGCGGCTACGACATGACGCCGGCGGAGATCGCCGCGGAAACCGACCGCCTGTGGGGCCAGGTCAAGCCGTTGTACGAACAGCTGCACTGCTATACCCGCACCAAGCTGCAGGCCACCTACGGCGTGGAAAAGGGCCAGGTCAATGGCCTGCTGCCCGCGCACCTGATGGGCAACATGTGGCAGCAGGACTGGGGCAACCTGTGGGACATGCTGGAACCCTACAAGGGCGCCGGCAGCCTGGACATCACCGGCGCGCTGGAGAAGCAGTACCAGGCGGACTACCAGGCCGCGCTGGCCAAGGCCGGCCCCGGCCCGGGTACCGACAAGCTGTTCCAGGCCGAGCGCGAAGCGCAGCTTCAGGTCGCCAGGCAGATGACCGAACGCGCACAGGACTTCTACACCAGCCTGGGCATGCCCAAGCTGCCTGAGAGCTACTGGACCAAGACCCAGTTCATCAAGCCGATGGACCGCGACGTGGTCTGCCACGCCAGCGCCTGGGACATGAACATGAGCGGTGACGTGCGCACCAAGATGTGCATCAAGCCGAACGAGGAAGACTTCACCACCATCTACCACGAGCTGGGCCACGTCTATTACTACCTGGCCTACAACAAGCTGCCGCCGCTGTTCCAGACCGGCGCGCACGACGGCTTCCACGAGGCCATCGGCGATACCATGGTGCTGGCGATGACGCCGGACTACCTGAAGTCGATCGGCATGGTCGAGGCGCAGCAGCAGAGCGACGAAGCGCTGATCAACGCGCAGATGCGCATGGCGCTGGCGAAGGTGTCGTTCATGCCGTTCGGCCTGATGATCGATCGCTGGCGCTGGGGCGTGTTCGACGGCAGCATCAAGCCGGCGGACTACAACAAGGCCTGGTGGGAACTGAAGGCGAAGTACCAGGGCGTGGCGCCGGTCGGCGCACGCAGCGAGGAGTTCTTCGATCCGGGCGCCAAGTACCACGTGCCGGGCAACACGCCTTACACGCGCTACTTCCTGTCGCACGTGCTGCAGTTCCAGTTCTACAAGGGCCTGTGCGACGCCTCCGGTTACCAGGGCCCGCTGTACAACTGCAGCTTCTACGGCAACAAGGTCGCGGGCCAGAAGTTCTGGGCGATGCTCGAGAAGGGCGCCAGCCAGCCGTGGCAGGGCACGCTGAAGGAACTCACCGGCACCGAGAAGATGGATGCCAGCGCGGTGCTGGAATACTTCGCGCCGCTGCAGGCCTGGCTGAAGCAGCAGAACGAAGGCCAGACCTGCGGCTGGCAGCCTACCGCCGGCGCGCCGGCGCCTGCCACCAAGTCCTGACGTGACGAAGAAGACGGGCCGGCAACGGCCCGTCTTTCATTTTCCAACCCACAAGGATGTCCCGCATGAAGATATCTCCCTGTTTTCCGCTGCTCGCCACGGTCTTGCTCGCCGCATCCGCGCAGACGGCCGAGGCCGCGTCTCCACAGGTAGCCGGCGAAACCAGCCGCACGGCGCAGCACGCCATGCCTACCTGGAAACAGTCTTCATTCCCCTCGCGCAGTGCCATCGTCGTGGGGTATCGCGAGATGCCGGTGCGCGATATCCACCAAGTACAGTTGCGCAATGCCTCCCCGCAGCTCAAGGCCACCCAGATCGGCATCGGCCGCACGCTGGTGGACGAAGGCATCGCGCGAACCACGCCGGCGCTGCGCTGGCTGCCGCTCAAACAGGGGGGCGCGGTCGCGCGCCTGCAGGTCACGTCGCCCGACGCGCTCGCATTGCGTGTGGGCGTGGACGTGCGCGCATTGCATCCCCATGTGGAGCTGCGCTTCGCCGGTTCGGACGCGCCGCAGCGCGTCGTCGCGGCAATGACGGCCGCGCAGGCATCACAGCGCATCGGCGCAGCAGGCCTTTACTGGACGCCCAGCACGGATGGCGCCACCCAGATCATCGAGATCTATCGCCCGGCGCATGTCACCGCATTGCAGGCGCGCATGGATGCCTCGCAGGTTTCGCACCTGCTCACCAACAGCCGCAACGATTTCAGGCTTGCCAAGGCACTGGGCGATTCCGGCACCTGCAACGTCAATGCGGTCTGCCGAGCAGCCGAACTCGGCGCACCCTATGTGCAGGTCAAGAACGCCGTGGCCCGCATGCAGTTCGTCGACATCGGCGACGACGGCCAGACGGGCACCTACACCTGCTCCGGCACGCTGGTGAACGACACGGTTCCCTCCACCCAGGTGCCCTATTTCTTCAGCGCCAGCCACTGCATCAGCGGGCAGACCGCAGCCACTACTCTCAACACGTTCTGGCGCTATGAAAGTGCGACCTGCGGCGGCACCACGTCGCAACCCATCCTCCAACTGTCGGGAGGAGCGGCGTATCTGTTCGCCGACGCGGTTACCGACGCGCTGCTGCTCCGCCTCAATGAACCTGCGCCCGCCGGTGCAGAGTTCGCGGGCTGGGATGCCAGCCGCATGCCCGGCGATACGCCGGTGATCGGCATCCATCATCCCTCGGGCGACCTGAAAAAGGTCTCGCTGGGAACTTCGTTCTCCAGCTCGACCTATCCGGGAAGGAACATCGTCGGATGGTACAGCGGCACCACCGAAGGGGGCAGCAGCGGGTCGGGCATCTTCACCGCCTACACCGACGGCAGCTACCGGCTGCGTGGCGGCCTGTGGGGTGGAAGCGCGACGTGCGCGAACTCCACCTCGATCAACAACCAGGGCAACCGCGACGCGTACTCCCGGCTGGATCTGATCTTCCCGCAGATCCAGCAGTGGCTGGCGTCAGAACCGGTGCGCGAGCACGGCTCGCACCCGCTGGCGAGGGGCAGTGGAGGCCCGGTGATGACCAACAACTCCGCGCCTGCCACGGCTCCTGCCACACCCGCGTTGCCACATCCGGCGCAAGAAGCGGTGCATCGCGATGACAGGCGTCCACGGCAGGTGCCACGTTCCCGTCAGGTCCAGCGCTGATCGTTCAAGTCGAAGCACACTTCAGGGCCGGCACATCGCCGGCCCTTTGCATTTCCTGACCGGCGGCAGTCCTCCGCTTCATGTCGGGCACACAGAGCCCGCCGACACTGACGGCTTCTCGCCTGCCGCGGAAGGCCTACTATGCCCACCCTCTTCACCCATGCCCTGCTCCCGCTCGCTGCCGGCATCGCGGTAGGCAAGGCCCGGGTGCCACCCCGCCTGGTCGCCGCCGGAATGATCGCCGCCCTCGTGCCGGATGCCGACGTGGCGATGTTCAAGTTCGGCATCGACTACGCGCACGCGTTCGGCCACCGCGGCGCCAGCCATTCGCTGGTGTTCGCCCTGGCATGCGGAATATTGGGCGCCGGCGCATCGCGCTGGCTCCACACCCGCGCGCGCACGGCCTTCCTGTTCATCGCCCTCGCCGCGGCCTCGCATCCGTTGCTCGACATGCTGACGGACGGCGGATTGGGCGTGGCGCTGTACTGGCCATGGTCGGACGCACGCCATTTCGCACCGTGGCGCGTGATCGAGGTATCCCCGTTCGCACACCGTTTTTTCAGCGCACGCGGCGCGGAAGTCCTGCTTTCGGAACTGCGCTGGGTCTGGCTGCCGACGGGTGCGTTGGCGGGCCTGGCGCTCTGGCTGCGTCGCCGTCGCCGAGCACAGCCTTTCTTGTAGGAGCGACGTCAGTCGCGACCGCAAGGCCGGATCTATCGATAGACCATGGAGAGGAGTGAAGAACGCGGCGACAGAAACGTCGCTGCCTGGAGAGCTGGCGCTGGCACGTCGCGATGCGCGGTCGCGACTGACGTCGCTCCTACATGCAACAGGTCCTCAGTTCACGTCCGGCGCGGGATCCGGCTTGCTGGCCCTCATCTGCTCGGCCAGCTGCGCTTCGAACTGCTCCAGGCTCAATCCCTGCGCCGCCGCTTCGATCGCCGCGGTGTCGCGCAGTTCGTCCGAATAGACCAGCCTGACCGCATTGCCCTGTGCCTCATGCAGCGCGGCGGCCTGCTTGATCATCGCCAGCACTTCGGCGGCGCTGTCCGAACTGCCGGCGATACGGCCGTCCAGCCCGAACACCCACACGCCCGCCTGACGCACGATGCCCGCCAGCAGCTCGCCCTGGGGATTGCGCAATTCGGCATGCGGCTCGATGGCCGGCGCATTGGCACGGGCCTGGTTGCGGATTTTCTCGGCCTTGCGCTTCTTCGCCTCGCGGCGCGCCTTGGACTGGATGGACATGGGGGAATTCTCGTCGTTCAGAGGTGATCGGTGGGTTCCAGCGCCGCGCTCTCGCGGGGACAGGATGGCATGTCGCGGCTGACGCTGGCTTCCCAGCGCCACATCAGCCAGCCCAGCAGCGTGAAGCCGGCCATGCCCAGCGCCAGATGCAGGCCATGATGGCTCAGCAGCGGCGACAGCACGCCGGCGATGATCGCGTTGACCACCAGGTTGCTGAAGGCCTGCAGCGACGACGCGGCGCCCCGCTGGCGCGGGTACATGTCCAGGATGGACAGGGTCAGGATGGGGAACACCAGCGCCACGCCCAGCGCCGCCAGCGTCATCGGCATCACCGCCCACGGAACCCGCATCGCATCGCCGGCCCAGGCGTTGTATCCCACGTTGGCCACCATGGCCAGCGCCATGCAGCCGAACCCGATGGCCACCAGCCGCCGGCCTTCCACCCGGCCGGCGGAGCGGCCCGACAGGAACGCACCCAGCACCATGCCGCCGATCGTGGGCAGGAACAGCCACGCGAACTGCTGCTCGTTCAGGTGCAGCAGGTCCATCACGAACGCCGGCGCCGAGGCGATGTACAGGAACAGGCCGCCGAAACTCAGCGACCCCGCCGCCGCCAGCCGCAGGAAACGACGGTTGCCGAGGATGGCGAAGTAGTCGCGCAACAGATGGCGCGGCGACACCTTCAGGCGCACCTCCTTGGGGTGGGTTTCCGGCAACCACGCGCCCACCGACAGCATCAGCAGAAGCGAGAACCCGGCCAGGAACCAGAAGATCATCGGCCACGCGCTCCAGCCGAGGATCCAGCCGCCCACGATGGGCGCAATGGCCGGCGCGATGCCGAAGATCATCGAGACCTGGCTCATCAGGCGCTGCGCATCGTCGCCGTGGTGCACGTCGCGGACCACCGCGCGGCCGACGATGAAACCCACCCCCGCCGACAGCCCCTGCAGGGCACGGAAGAACAGCAGCGTCCCCATGTCGGTGGACAGCGCGCAGCCCACCGACGCCAGCAGGAACACCAGCAGCCCGCCCAGGATCACCTTGCGCCGGCCAAACGCATCCGACAGCGGCCCGTGCACCAGGCTCATCAGCGCATACGTCAGCAGGTACACGCTGATCGTCTGCTGCATGGCCACCTTGTCGGCGCCCAGATGCGCGCCCATGGCCGGGAAGGCCGGGAAGATGGTATCGATGGAAAACGGCCCGAACATGGCCAATCCGCCCAGCAGCAGGGCCAGGCGGAGGCTGGAGACGGGTTTGACGGCGCTCATCGCGGGGGAACTCCGGGCAGGTCCGGTACCGCGTTCATGAACAGGCCGGCCGGAGGGCTGCATAGGGTACGCCGAAACGCCGCGGCGGACGTCCGCCGGGCTATAATCGGCAGGCAAGATCAGGTGGGAGAAGCCCGTCGCCCGCGACGTGCTGCCGAAGGCGCAAACGCCCGTAATCGCTCAGGCCCGATACCATCACCGCTACAGACACTCTGGAGAGACCAGCCGCCATCCGGTAGCGCTGGCGCCGAAGGGGCACGAAGCACGCGACCTCGTCCGCCGCGCTTCCAAACTCTCAGGCAGAAGGACAGAGGGGCACTCCACGCGCGGTTTCCGCGCGCCCGGTCCTATTGCCCCTTCCCGGATGCCCGCCATGTCCAACACCCCCTCCCTGCGCGAGCTCGAGCACCACGGTGCATTCCTCGAGCGCCACATCGGCCCCAACGACGCCGAGATCGCGCACATGCTGCGTACCGTCGGTTACGACTCGCTCGACGCGATGACCGACGCCATCGTGCCCGCCGGCATCAAGTCCACCGCGCCACTGGCGCTGCCGGACCCGATCACCGAGGAAGAGGCACTGGCCAAGATCCGTGCCGTGGCCGACCGCAACCAGGTGTTCCGCCATTACATCGGCCAGGGCTATTACGGCACGCACACGCCCAAGGTCATCCTGCGCAACATCCTGGAGAACCCCGCGTGGTACACGGCCTACACGCCGTACCAGGCGGAGATCTCGCAGGGCCGCATGGAAGCGCTGATCAACTTCCAGACCATGGTCGCCGACCTGACCGGCATGGAGATCGCCAACGCCTCGCTGCTGGACGAAGCCACCGCCGCCGCCGAGGCGATGACGCTGGCAAAACGTTCGGCCAAGTCGAAGTCGAACGTGTTCTTCGTGCACGACCGCGTGCACCCGCAGACGCTGGAAGTGCTGCGCACCCGCGCCGAACCGCTGGACATCGAACTGGTCGTCGGCAGCGCCGACGACGCGCTCGCCACCGACGGCTTCGGCGTCCTGCTGCAGTACCCCGACACGCTGGGCGGCATCGGCGACCACACGGCGCTGGCCCAGGCCGTGCATGCGCGCGGCGGCCTGGTCGCCGTGGCCACCGACCTGCTGGCACTCACCCTGATCGCCGCCCCCGGCGAATGGGGCGCGGACATCGTGGTCGGCAACACGCAGCGCTTCGGCGTGCCGTTCGGTTTCGGCGGCCCGCACGCCGCCTTCATGGCGTGCCGTGATGCGTTCAAGCGCAGCATGCCCGGCCGCCTGATCGGCGTGTCGGTCGATGCCGAAGGCAAGCCGGCCTACCGCCTGACCCTGCAGACGCGCGAGCAGCACATCCGCCGCGAGAAGGCCACCTCCAACATCTGCACCGCGCAGGTGCTGCTGGCGGTGATGGCCAGCATGTACGCCGTCTACCACGGCCCGGAAGGCCTCACCCGCATCGCCCACCGCACGCACCGCCTGGCCGCCATCCTGGCCGGTGCCCTGCGCGCCGCCGGCGTGAACGTTGGCGACGGCTTCTTCGACACCCTGCACGTCAGCGGCATCGATGCCGACGCCGTGCATGCCCGGGCGCGCGCCGCCGGCATCAACCTGCGTGCGCTTGACGCGCACAGCGTAGGCATCAGCCTGGACGAAACCACCACCCGCAAGGACGTGGTGGACCTGGCGGCGCTGTTCGGCGCGCAGATCGCCGACATCGACGCCGCCGATGCCGCCACCGCCGATGCCCTGCCCGCCGCATTGAAGCGCACCAGCGCGTTCCTGCAGCACCCGGTGTTCAACACGCATCACAGCGAGCACGAACTGCTGCGCTACATGCGCGCGCTGGCCGACAAGGACCTGGCGATGGATCGCACCATGATCCCGCTGGGCAGCTGCACCATGAAGCTCAACGCCACCGCCGAAATGATCCCGGTGACGTGGCCGGAGTTCGGCGCCATCCACCCGCTGGCCCCGGCCGAGCAGGCCACCGGCTACAAGCAGCTGATCGACGAACTGGAAGCCATGCTGGTGGAATGCACCGGCTACGACGCGGTCAGCCTGCAGCCCAACTCCGGCGCGCAGGGCGAGTACGCCGGCCTGCTGGCGATCCGCGCCTACCACCGTTCGCGCGGTGAAGCGCATCGCGACATCTGCCTGATCCCCGAATCCGCCCACGGCACCAACCCGGCCAGCGCGCAGATGTGCGGCATGACCGTGGTGGTCACCAAGTGCGACGCCAACGGCAACGTCGACGTCGAAGACATCCGCCGCGCCGCCGAAAAGTACAGCGACCGCCTGGCCGCGCTGATGATCACCTACCCGTCCACGCATGGCGTGTTCGAAGAGGATGTGGTCGAGATCTGCCAGATCGTCCACCAGCACGGCGGCCAGGTGTACACCGACGGCGCCAACATGAATGCCCTGGTCGGGGTGGCCAAGCCCGGCAAGTGGGGCTCGGACGTCTCGCACCTCAACCTGCACAAGACCTTCTGCATTCCGCATGGCGGCGGCGGCCCCGGCGTGGGCCCGTGCGCGGTCAAGTCGCACCTGGCGCCGTTCCTGCCGCGCACGCTGGGCGGCGAAGGCGACGTGGGCATGGTGTCGGCCGCCAGCTTCGGCAGCGCCAGCATCCTGCCGATCAGCTGGATGTACGTCACCCTGATGGGCGCGCAGGGCCTGCGCAAGGCCACCCAGGTGGCACTGCTCAACGCCAACTACATCGCCAAGCGGCTGGAACCGCATTTCGAGACGCTGTACACCGGCCGCAATGGGCTGGTCGCGCACGAATGCATCCTCGACCTGCGCCCGCTGAAGGACAGCACCGGCATCAGCGCCGAGGACGTCGCCAAGCGCCTGATCGACTTCGGCTTCCACGCGCCCACGCTGAGTTTCCCGGTCGCCGGCACGCTGATGGTGGAACCGACCGAAAGCGAATCGCTGCACGAGCTGGACCGCTTCATCGACGCGATGATCGAGATCCGCGACGAGATCCGCGCGGTGGAAGACGGCCGCCTGGACCGGGAGGACAACCCGCTCAAGAACGCGCCGCACACCGCCACGATGGTGATGGCCAGCGAGTGGACCCATGCCTATCCGCGCGAACTGGCCGCCTTCCCGCTGGCCACGCTGAAGCTGCAGAAGTACTGGCCGCCGGTCGCCCGCGTGGACAACGTCTACGGCGACAAGAACGTCATGTGCGCCTGCATCCCGGTGGATGCGTACAAGGACGAAGTGGAGGCGTAAGCCTCGCCGCCCGGTCACAGCACGACGGCCCCGCATCGCGGGGCCGTCTGCGTTGGCGACCTGTCTGTCGCAGCAGGAAGTGACTTCTGGCGGCAGCCGAAGTGACTTGCGACCCTGTCGGCCCGCCGGCCGCGGCAGCTAGCCTGCCGTTCCTGTCTTCCCCCCGGGATGCGTCATGCGCCTTTTCGTTCTTTCCTGCGCCGTGCTCGCCGCCGCGCTGCTGCCAGCCGGGCACGTCCGTGCGGCCGATGCGCCCGCCTGCCATGCCGGCGCCTATCGCCTCCTTGATGGCAGCGTGGTGGAGATCGGTCGCCTAGGCGAACCGGCCCAGCTGCGCTGGCGGCGCGTGGATGGCACCACCGGCCTGCTGTCGCTCGCGGACGATGCATGGCGCAGCACCACGGGCTGGACCGGCCGCGCCGACGGCAAGGTCGTGCGCTTCGGCGACTGTGCGGAAGCCCGCATCGACTTCGATGGGCAGGCCGGCTCGAAGATCGCCTTCGACATCACCGAAACGCGTTTCGCCGGCAAGGGGGAGCAGTTGCGTGGCCGGCTGGTGCTGCCGCCAGGCGATGGTCCCGTGCCGATCGCGGTCATCGTGCACGGGTCGGAGGACTACTCCGGCGTCGACTTCTACTCGGCGCAGCATCTGTTCCCGGCGCAGGGCGTGGGCGTGTTCGTCTATGACAAGCGCGGGACCGGGCAATCCACCGGCAAGTACACGCAGGACTTCCATCTGCTGTCCGACGACGCCGTCGCGGCCTTGGCTGAAGCGCGCCGCCTGGCGGGACCGCGCGCGGCGCGCACCGGCTTCCTGGGCGGCAGCCAGGCTGGCTGGATCGCGCCGCTGGCGGCCAGCAAGACCGGTGATGCCGCCTTCGTCGTGGTCGGCTACGGCATGGCGGACAGTCCGCTGGCCGAGGATCGCGACCAGGTGATGCTGGACTTGCGCCGCGCCGGGTACGGCGACGACGTGATGGCGAAGGCGCGCGAGATCACCGATGCCACCGGTGCGGTCGTGGCCTCGCGGCGCGAGGCCGACTGGGAGCGCCTGGAAGCCCTGCGCCGCCGCCACGCCGGCGAGCCCTGGTACCCGAAGATCAAGGGCGAGTTCAGTGGCCTGTTGCTGCAGCACACGCGGGAGCAGATCGAAGCCACCGCCGCGCAGCACGACAAGGGCACGACGTGGAACTACGACCCCCTGCCGGTACTGCGGGCGCTGCGCATCCCCCAGCTGTGGATCCTGGCCGGCGCGGACCGCGAAGCGCCGCCAGAGGAAACCCGTCGTCGTCTGGTGGCGTTGGCGGAAGCGGGCCATCCGATCACCACGGTGGTGTTCCCCGACACGGACCATGGCATTCGCGAGTTCGAGACCGGTCGCGACGACTCCCGCACGTACACGCGTGTCGCCGACGGATACCAGCGCATGCAGGTCGACTGGATCCTCACCGGCACGCTGCCGCATGCCCCCTACGGGCGCGCCCGGTTGCTCGCGCAGCCAGGGCGCTGACGCAGCGGCGATCATGCGACCGGCGATGAGGGAGCCGTTATCATCGCGGCATGGCCAGCGCCCTCGCCTTCGTCCTTGATGTCCTGATCTTCATCGTCCTCGCCTGGACCGCCTGGCGGGCCCTGGCGCGCTCGATTCCCATCGCCGTCATCCCCATCATCATCGGGTTGGGGCTGGCCGCTACCGGCATGCTGCCCGCCAGCTGGGGCGTGCCGTCGAAGCTGGGTGACCAGCTGGGTTTCGTCGGCGTACTGCTGCTGGCCTTCACCGCCGGCCTGGAAACACGCCAGTCCGCGCACCTGCCCACCACCGCCGAAGCCGCCCCGCTGCCGCGCGCGCAGGCGCTGCGTTTCATGGCCAGCGCCGGCATGGCACTGCTGCTGCCGTTCGCACTGGGTACGCTGGCCGCGCATTACTACTTCACCGGCCTGCCCGGCTGGGACGCCCCGCGCGGCGGCGCGTGGATGGGCTCGATGGCCATCGGCCTGTGCCTTGCGGTGAGTGCGCTGCCGGTGCTGATCGGCATCGTGCGCGAGCTCGGTCCATTGCATCGGCCATTGACGCAGTTGGCGCTGCGCATCGCGGTGATCGACGACGCCGTGCTGTGGATCGGACTGGCGTTGCTGCTGCTGGCCGCCGAGGGCGGTTCGCTGCTGGCCAGCGCATCCGGCCTGCCCCTGCTCGCGCTGGGTGTGGCGGTGGTCCTGGCGGCGGCCGGCACGCTGGCGACGCGGCTGCGCGCGACGCCGCCGGCCTGGCTGGTGTGGCTGTCGCTGCCGGTGTTCCTGAGCGCCGGCGCCTGGGCCAGCTCGCAACTGGGCCTGCATGCCCTGCTGGGTGCGTACTTCGGCGGTGCGATGGTGCCGACGGCGTGGTCGCGGCGATTGCCGGTGGAGCGCCTGGGCCAGTTCGCACTGATCGGACTCGCGCCGCTGTTCTTCGGCCACAGCGGCCTGAAGATCGACGGCAGCGTGCTGGGCTGGGCGTCGCTGCAGGCTGCGGTCGCGCTGCTGGTGCTGGCGGTGGCCGCCAAGCTCGCCGCCGTGCTGGCCTGCCCGCCGGCCTCGCAACTGTCCCGGCGCGAAGCGCTGGCGGTCGGCACGCTGCTGCAATGCAAGGGCCTGATGGAAATCGTCGCCGCCACCATCCTGCGCGACAAAGGCCTGCTGTCCGAACACACCTTCGCCGCGCTGGTCACGCTGGCCGTGCTGTCGACGCTGCTGACCGGACCGGGCTTCCGTTGGCTGATGAGGCGTCGCGCGGCACAACCGCAGTCGGGCAGCCAGCCCGCCTGACGCGCGCTAGAAGGTGACCTTCACCGACGGCGCGCTGCGCGTGGCCTCGCCGTGGTACACCGCCTCGATGTTGTTGCCATCCGGGTCCAGCACGAACGCTGCGTAATACCCCGGATGGTAAGGACGCTCACCCGGCGCGCCGTTGTCGGTACCGCCATGGGCCAGCGCCACTCTGTGGAATGCCTCCACTGCGGCCTTGTCCTGCGCCTGGAACGCCAGATGGTGCCGACCGGTCAGCGCACCCTGCGCCGCGTCGCTGCCGGACGTGGAGACGAACAGCTCATCGGTCCAGAAATAATCGTCAGTGCTACCGCCCATCGGCACATCCAGCACCTCGAACACTGCCGAATAGAACGCCCGACTGGCGCCCAGGTCGCGAACGACCAGCTGGATGTGGTCGATCAGCCGACCACGGTGCAGTTCATTGGTTTCCATGATGCATGTCTCCGGATGGGGTGCCGACAGTGATGACATGACACGCGGACAGCGAGTGTCCGCAACCGCCTGTCAGCGCGATGTCAACACCGCGCCGGCGCCCATGACGCGGCCTGCACACCGGTGCACGGATGATCACGGATCAGGGTCGTCACGCAGGCGGCCATCCCGCCGCTGCCCAGGAGATCCCCACGATGGCCACGCGCAAACCCCCCACTTCCGCCAACCCCACCGGCAAGGACAGCGCCGCGACGCCCGGCAACGGCGGCGAACTGCATTTCAGCGCCGGCGGAAAGCATCCGCCGCTGACCACCAACCAGGGCATTCCGGTCAGCGACAACCAGAACTCGTTGCGCGCGCACGACCGCGGGCCGACGCTGCTGGAGGATTTCATCCTGCGGGAGAAGATCACCCACTTCGACCATGAGCGCATCCCGGAGCGCATCGTGCATGCGCGCGGCTCCGCCGCGCATGGCTATTTCGAATTGACGAAGTCGCTGAAGAAGTACACCACCGCGCGCGTGCTGACCGAAACTGGTGTGCGCACGCCGGTGTTCTGCCGCTTCTCCACCGTGGCCGGCGGCGCGGGTTCGGTCGACACGCCGCGCGACGTGCGTGGCTTCGCAGTGAAGTTCTACACGCAGGAGGGCAACTGGGACCTGGTGGGCAACAATATCCCGGTGTTCTTCATCCAGGACGCGATGAAGTTTCCGGACCTGGTGCATTCGGTGAAGATGGAGCCGGACCGAGCCTATCCGCAGGCCGGCAGTGCGCACGACACGTTCTGGGATTTCATCTCGCTGACGCCGGAAGCGTTCCACATGATCATGTGGGCGATGAGCGACCGCACCATTCCGCGTTCGCTGCGCATGATCGAAGGTTTCGGCGTGCACAGCTTCCGGTTGCTGGATGCCAAGGGCAACAGCACCTTCGTCAAGTTCCACTGGCGGCCCAAGCTCGGCATCCAGTCGACCGTGTGGGACGAGGCCGTGAAGCTGCAGGCGGCCGACAACGACTTCCATCGTCGCGACCTGTTCGAAGCGATCCAGAAAGGCGACTTCCCCGAATGGGAGCTGGCCGTGCAGCTGTTCACCGAAGAACAGGCCGAGGCCTTTCCGTTCGATCACCTGGACCCCACCAAACTGATTCCCGAAGAGCTCGTGCCGCTGACGGTGATCGGCCGCATGGTGCTGGACCGCTGGCCGGATAATTTCTTTGCCGAAACCGAACAGGTCGCCTACTGCCCGGCCAACATCGTGCCCGGCATCGACTTCAGCAACGATCCGCTGCTGCAGGGCCGGCTGTTCTCCTACCTGGATACGCAGCTCTCGCGTCTCGGCGGACCCAACTTCCACCAGATCCCGGTGAATGCGCCGAAGTGTCCCTTCGCCAACCTGCAGCGCGACGGCCACATGCAGATGCAGGTGCCGAAGGGCCGCGTGAACTACGAACCGAGCAGCCTGCAGGGCGACACGCCGCGCGAGACGCCAGCCGGCTTCCGCAGCCATGCCAGCACCGCCGACGGACGCAAGGGACGTGTGCGCCCGGAGAGCTTCGCCGACCACTACAGCCAGGCACGGCTGTTCTTCCGCAGCCAGACCGCGCCGGAGCAGGCGCACATGGCGGCCGCGCTGGTGTTCGAACTGTCGAAGGTGGAAACCCCGCATGTGCGCGAGGCCATCGTCGGCCACCTGCGCCACATCGATGCCGATCTCGCCAAGCGGGTCGCCGAGGGTCTCGGCCTGGCGGCGCTGCCGCCGGCACCCCCGACCACGGTCAAGCCGAAGGACCTGCCGCCCTCGCCCGCCTTGCAGATCATCGGCAAGATGAAGCCCACCCTGCAGGGCCGCTGCATCGGCATCCTCGTCGCCGACGGCTCGGATGCCGCCGCGATCGCCGCCTTGCGCAAGGCGGCGGAAGCCGATGGCGCGCAGGTGAAGATCGTCGCGCCGAAGATCGGCGGGGCGAAGCTTGGCAACGGCAAGCCTCTGCCCGCGGATGGGCAACTGGCCGGTACGCCGTCGGTGGTGTTCGATGCCGTGGCGCTGGTGCTGTCGGAGGCGGCAGGCAAGGCGCTCGCCTCTGAGGCCGCCGCCGTGGACTGGGTGCGCGATGCGTTCGGCCACTTGAAGGCGATCGCGCATGACGAGGGCGCGGCCGCGGTGATCAAGGCCTCGGGCATCGGCAAGGACGCCGGCGTGGTGAAGGTGGGCGACACCGCTGCCTTCATCAAGGCCGCACGCACCCGCCAGTACGCGCGCGAACCGCAGGTCCGCACCCTGCCCTGACCGCGCCCACGGCCGCGCCTTCCGCCAGGAAAACCCGCGATGTCCAAGACGTCCTGCGACGCCCTGCGCGAACGGCACTGACGCCACGAACGGCCGCGGTCGCTTCGCTGGCGGATGCCGCACTGCACGCCCGGCACGGCCGTGCGCATCGCGTTGTCCGGTGAACGGAGCGTCGTGCCTCACCCGATCGACGAACGGATCGAAGACCTCCCGTCGCTGGATTCCCGTCATGCCGTCCGGCTGAAGAATGCGCGTGCATCGACGGAGAACGTGCGGCACCCGCTGTGCGAGGAAGAAGAGGCGTTTTTTAAGCCTTGCGGCAGCATCCTCGGTGCCACGAAGGACGCGCACCTCGCCCGGCGGTACCGGCGCGACCGTGCATGCATGCTTGAGAAACTGCGGGCCGGGTGAAGCGGCAACCACCTGCCGGCGCGCGCCACGGCGCGCCAGCGACCCGACGCTTCAGCGCCAGGGCTTGGACTTGGTGGCGGCCGGGGCGCTGGACGCGGGGTCCATGTCCTGCACGATGGCTTTCAGGTCGACCGGCGCGAACTGGCCGTCGCCTTCCAGATCCAGTTGCGCATTGCCGCCCTTGGCCAATGCATGGTGATCCAGGAAGACTTCATCGCCGACGGTCGGCGGGCGCTTGGCGCTGACCACGCGCGACGGAATGCGCAGCACACTGAGGCCAGCGCGGCGCCAGGGGCGCTCGGGCATGAACCGGCTGATGATGGAACTGTCCACGTGCACGTCGATGGACGTGCCGGAAATCGCAATGCATTTGCCTATGGCGACATCATAGTTCAACGGTTTCTCCTGACGGGGTGACGCAATGGCCGTGGGCAACGCACGCACCTAGTGGTGCACGTTGCTCAGCGTGAACAGATAATGCGCATCGTCCAGCAGGCGCCGCATGCGAAGTTCGACTTCGCGCGGATCGCGCAGCGTGGGGGGCGCACTCAGGGAATAGGTGGTGGTCTGGATGCCATCCAGGAACCGCTTCTGGCGTGCCACGCTGACATCCAGCGACTGGCAGGCGCTTGCCCACAGCGCACGGAGCGCATCCGGACCAATGCTCTGCTGGTGGCCCACCCGCAGGATCAGCCAATTCACGTGATGCGCCATCGCCCTGCCTTGCCGGTAGTCAAGGGCCAGTATGCGCCCATCCCTGTTAAAAGGGGGGTGGAAGGCGACCTCACGCGGATGATCCGCGCAACGAAATGACGCGCCGTTTACGCGCAACACCTTGATGTGCATGGATTCTTTATGCGATGCGCCGCCACCATGGCCGCACTGCACTCCGGTGCGCCCCGACCGCCAACATGTCCATTCTCGTCATCCAGGGTCCCCACAGCGCCGCCAACGCGCACGTGGGCCACGCCTTCACGCGCCCTTTGTACGCCGCCGCCGCGGCCGGCGTTCCGCTGGCCTGGCGCCGCGTCTGCACCGTGCGCAGCCTGGCCATCTGCCTGCAGCGCGTGCAGCACGCACAGGTGCAGGTAGTGCTGCTGGATGCGGGCGATCTGGCCAGGGACGATCATGCCTTCTGCAGCAGCGCGCTGCGGCAGGCACTTGACCGGCTGCCCATGCCATACATCGAAGTACACGACGACACCGCGCATCTGCTGGAACCACGCCTGCATCCACGCCATGCGCCGTTGGTCACCGTCGTGCTTCGGCACCAGCTGCAACGTGCCTACGCGCTGGCGCTGTCCATCGCGCTGCGGCGTCTGGCATCGCCTGCGCCGGTGGTGCACCCCGCGCGCGTGGCCGCATGAACACGCCTTCTTCGCCCATGTCCATCCTGATCATCCGCGGACCGGAGTTGCATGACGACGGCGCCAACCATCCGCTGCCCACCACTCTCGTGCAAGGCCTGGTGCGACGCGCCGCCTGCGCCGGCAAGACGCTGGCCGTACGTCGCTGCGGCAGCACGCGCGAACTGCTGCATGCCCTGTCGATGGCCAACCACTGGCATGTGGAAGCCACACTGCTGGACCCCGGCGCGCACGTGGACAGCCCGCTGCTGCAGCACGCGCTGCAGGGCCTCGATCATCCCTATGTCGAAGTGCACGACGACGTCGGCCACCCGCCCGAATCCACGCTGCCTGCGGGCAACCGGCGCTGCCTCGCCGTGGTCGGCGGTTACGGCATGCAGGGTTACATGCTGGCGTTGAACATCGCGCTGGACCACCTGGGCGCAGCGGAGTGCGAGTGCGATGTGCACGTGGGCACCTGACCAGGCGATGCCGCGCGCCTACTTCGCCGACTACGAGGCCTATGAGGATGGCCATGCCTTCGCGTGGGGGCAGGCCGTGCTGAGGTGCGCCGTGGAGGACGATGCCGAAGAAATCATCGCCAGCGACCGCCGACCGGCATGGCGTACCGTGCACCGCCATCCGGCTGCGCAGCGTATGCCGCCTGTGAATGTCTGTCGTGGTTTGCGACATGCCGGCAAGACAGCACCCGTTCACGCCATCGTGTGAACCCGTTAGCAGTTTTCGCGCACCCGGCGCGCGGCATTGACGCGCTCTTCTCATCCGCCGCGCAACACTGCGTGCGTGGTCGGAGCCGCCCTGCGGCGTTGTCCGGATCCAGTCCAAAGCCACGGACGACCACAAAGGCACCGTTGTGCGAAGCCTCAGCTTCGTCCAGCTTGGCTGATAGTTGCGTCAACCTCCGCGGATCGCTGGCGCGGTGCCTTCTTCCCCGATGTACACGGTCGCCCGCCGTCGCCCAGACGGCAGGATCGGCAAGGTCGCCACCGCGGCCTGGCGGCATCATGCGGATCCGTTCCCGCCCTGCCCCACCTGCCCATGACCTCTCCCACGCTCTATGCCGTCGGCCAGACCTGGCGCTGCACCGGCCGCACCGCGGACGAAACCCCCACGCTGCTGATCCAGCAGATCGACACGCATCCGCTGGGCGGACTGATCTACCACGTCAGTGTGGAGGGCCTGCGCATCCGCCAGCCGGCGTTGCCCGGCGGCCTGCTGGACACGCTGCCGCACGTGCCGGTCACCCGGCACACGCTGGACACCAGCGTCACCGCACTGGAGGGCACACCGGGGGCGGACGCCCGCTTCCGCGAAGGCCATGCCCAGTGGAAGCAGGCCTTCGATGCGCAGCAGGCCGGCGCCTTCGGTGTCAGCGTGGCGGAAATCGCCACCATCATCGAACGCGGCATCGCCGGTGCGCCGGCACGCTGAGCGGATGCGCTACACGTTGGGTGGCAGCGGCGCGCGCAGCGGCAGCGCGGGTCGGGGGCACAGCGATTTCAACTGGCAGTAGGTGGCTTCGTAGGCGGCCAGTTCTTCGGCGTGCTGGCACAGCGCACGGAAAGGATTGCGCGCCGACAGCGTCTGCGCCACCGCGCGCAGGCGTTCGCCGTCGGGGTGCGTCTGCACCAGCGCAGCGACCCAGACGGTCAACGCTTCCAGATGGCCGGTGAGCCGTGCATCGGCGGTTTCAAGACTGTCCAGCGCGTGGCGCGCAGGGTATTCGGAATAAAGCAGCATAGGGCATGACGTCTGGCATGGGAGGTGCCGTGCGTCGCCCCTGTTCTTCGCGCCGGCTGTGTTTTCCTTCACGCGCGGCACGACGCGCAACGGCCAGCGCTGCGCATCGCGAGTCAGGCAGGGTTTGGATTCGATGGCGCCAGCGTCACCCGCGCAGGTTCACCTCGGCCACTTTGTCGTGGTAGTCCTCCTTCGGATCCACGCCCAGCAGCATCTTCACGCCGGCCAGCAGGCTCTGCTCGTTCAACCAGATCTCGGCGTGCTCGGCATCGAAGCGCAGCAGCGCGAGTTTCGGGTCGTCCTTGCCGCCTTCGTACCAGGCGGCGACGAACGGATTCCACAGGCGATCGATCACCGCACGGTCGTCGTCACGCACCAGGGCGCCCTGCAGGCTGGCAAACAGGTCGTGCCCCATCGAGGTGAAGGTGGCCACCGCGCGCTGCGGCGATGCGGTGCGCTGTGCCAGCAGGTTGTCGGTGGCGGTGAAGATCCACATGGGGCCGCGGCCGTCGTGTTCCAGCAGGGCGGTCATCGGACGCGTGTGCCCGTCCTCGGCGCCTTCCAGGCCGATCATCAGCGTGCGGTCCGACTTCAGCGCTTTCCAGAGCTTCTTTTCCAGTTCTTCGGGGGTATGCATGGGCCAACTCCGTGGGGAATGGGCCGACCGTAACTGCGCAGCCGTCATGGACCTGTAAAGCCGGGAGGTATAGACCGGGCCGGCTCAGCCCGCCGTCAGCTTTGTCGCGCGGCCGTCACGCCGGTGCGCGCCCATCCAGACTGGCGGGTGAATGCGTCCACCGCGCTTTCACCTGCGCTTCCCATCGCCGCGCGCACGCTGTGTCGCGTCATTCCCGCAGCGAGGAGATGGTCATGAACATTTCGCGTATCGCGCTTGCGCTCGGCCTGCTGTCGATCATCGGCGTGGCCGGCGCCCAGACCTATGGTCCGCAAGACGAGGGCCGTCGCTTCAACGACGGCAGCAAGGTGGTCTGCAAGAACGTGGAAGTGCAGAAGAACAGCAAGGATCCCAACCGCGTGGCCGGCACCGCCGTTGGCGCGGTGGTCGGCGGCCTGCTGGGCAACCAGGTAGGCAGCGGCAGCGGCAAGAAGGTCGCCACCGTAGGCGGTGCCGTGGCTGGCGGCGCGATAGGACGCAAGGTGCAGGGCGACAGCCAGGAAGAAAAAGGCGACCGCGTCGTGGAACGCCGCTGCGAGCGGGTCTACCCGTAAGCCTATCCCTTCGAACTCCGCGCGCCCGTGGCTGATCCGCCGCGAGCGCGTGGAGGGAGAAGGCAATGTTCCGTCTTGGACCTCGCGGCAAACGCTGTCACGGCCCTGCTGATCGCACTGATCCGCGCCTGATATATAGCTAGCCGGGGTTGCCGACGGCTGGGGTTGGATGTGCCCCCCCGGCAGCGCACATCATTGCCACGACGCGCCGCCGGAATGCCGCGAATGGCGTGTTGCCTGCGGCGCGGCGGCATGTGTGCTCAAAAGCTGCCGCTCTTCGGCCTGCGATCCGCTGTCGGGGATGATGATATGCCTCGCCCCCCTTAAGCCACCGCTCAACCAACCAGCTGCAGGCGCAGTTCCTTTGGCAGGGCGAAGACCATGTCTTCCGGCTCGCCGTCCAGTTCGCTGATGCTGCCGGCGCCCAGTTCGCGCAGGCGTTGCAGCACGCCGTCGATCAGCACGTCGGGGGCGGAAGCACCGGCGGTCACGCCGATGCGCTGCCGGCCGTCGATCCAGCGCGGATCGATCTCGTGCGCGCCGTCGATCAGGTAGGACTCCACGCCATCGCGCTCGGCCAGTTCGCGCAGCCGGTTGGAATTGGAGCTGTTGGGCGAACCGACCACCAGGACCAGGTCGCACTGCTTGGCCAGATCGCGCACGGCGTCCTGGCGGTTCTGGGTGGCGTAGCAGATGTCGTCGTTCTTCGGCCCCTGGATGGCCGGGAAACGCTCCTGCAGTGCGTGGATGATGCCCACCGTGTCATCGACGGACAGCGTGGTCTGGGTGGTGTAGAACAGGTTGCCGGGCTGGCTGACATCCAGCGTGGCGACGCCGCCGATGTCTTCGACCAGGTAGATGTTCCCCACCCCGCCCTCGCGGCTCCACTGCCCCATCGTGCCTTCCACCTCGGGGTGGCCGGCGTGGCCGATCAGCACCACGTCACGACCGGCGCGGCAGTGGCGCGCGACCTCGAAATGCACCTTGGTGACCAGCGGACAGGTGGCATCGAACACCTTCAGCCCGCGGCGTTCGGCTTCGCTGCGCACCGCCTTGGAAACGCCATGCGCACTGAAGATGACCGTGGCGCCATCGGGCACCTCGTCGAGTTCCTCCACGAAGACCGCGCCGCGCTGCTTCAGGTCGTCCACGACGAAGCGGTTGTGCACCACTTCATGGCGCACGTAGATCGGCGCGCCCAGCGTCTCGATGGCGCGCTTGACGATCTCGATGGCGCGGTCGACACCGGCACAGAAACCACGGGGATTGGCGAGCAGGACGTCCATAAGAGCGATAGTACCGAAGGCAGGGAAACGAAAAGGTAAATCTGTTGCCGGCGCCGATCCCGCATGGCACCTGCGCCCCTCTCCCATCCGCGGGAGAGGGGAACGGAGTGAGGGCTGGCCGCCGCGATGCCCGTAGGGGGCCCTTGGCCCACCGACCGGTGACGGACCTGCACGGCCCGCCCTACGCGGTCTTCTTCTTGCCCTCGAACAACCCGAACACCGCGATGCCGATGGCCCCGCCCACCACCGCACAGTCCGCGATGTTGAACGCCGGCCAGTAATGACCGCGCCAGTACCACTGGATGAAGTCGACCACGTGGCCGTGGACCAGGCGGTCGATGACATTGCCCACCGCGCCGCCGATCACCAGCGCGTACGGCAGCGCCTGGCGCCAGTCGTGGCGCGCGGTGCGCGACAGCCAAAACGCCAGCAGACCGCTGATGCCGACCGCCAGCAGGCTGAAGAACCAGATCTGCCAGCCACCGGCGTTGGCCAGGAAGCTGAAGGCGGCGCCCGTGTTGTAGGTGCGGTACCAGTTCCAGAAGCCGTCGATCACCGGGATGGCGGTGTACTCCGGTAGCGACGCCAGCACCCAGGCCTTGGACCACTGGTCCAGGCCGATGACCACGGCCGACAGCAGCAGCCAGACGAGTGCGTTGGGCTTGGGGGCGGCGGCCATCAGAACCACTCCCGGGTTTCGCCGGCACCGTCGATGTTCACCACGCAACGGCCGCAAAGTTCCGGATGCGCCGACACGCTGCCCACGTCGGCGCGGTAGTGCCAGCAACGCACGCACTTGGCCTTGGTAGTGGGCTGGGCCAGCACGAAGACCTCATCGGCGCTGACTTCGGACACGGTGACGTCGCCACTGATGAAGAAGAAGCGCAGTTCCTCGGCCAGCGGCTGCCACTTCGCGGCGGTGGCGGCATTCACCGAGACCGCGATCTCGGCTTCCAGCGCGGCACCGATCAGGCCATTGGCACGCATCGGCTCCAGCACCTTGGCGACCTGTTCGCGCAGGGCCAGCAGCTGGTCGAAGTCGGCCGCGTCCAACGCGGCGTCGGCCGGCAGCGGCGCCAGTCCGTCATACCATGTGGCGAACAGCACGTTGCCCGCGCGCTCGCCCGGCAGATAGCCCCACATTTCATCGGCGGTGAAGCTGAGCACCGGCGCGATCCAGCGCACGAAGGCCTCGGCGATATGGAACATCGCGGTCTGCGCGCTGCGGCGTCCGCGTGAATCCTCGCGCATGGTGTACAGGCGGTCCTTGGTGACGTCCAGGTACAGCGAGCCCAGGTCGACGCTGCAGAAGTTCAGCAGCGCCTGCACGATCTCGGCGAAGTCGTAGCGGTCGTAGGCCGCCTTGATCTTTTCCTGCACCTCGTAGGCGCGGTGCACGATCCAGCGATCCAGCGCGACCATGTCGGCCGGCGCAACAAGATCACGGGCGGGGTCGAAGCCGTTGAGGTTGCTGAGCAGGAAGCGCGCGGTGTTGCGCAGGCGCCGGTAGGCGTCGGCGTTGCGCTTCAGGATTTCCTGCGACAGCGACATCTCGTTGCTGTAGTCGGCGCTGGCGATCCACAGGCGCAGGATGTCGGCGCCCAGGGTCTTCATGATGTCCTGCGGCTCGATGCCGTTGCCCAGCGACTTGGACATCTTGCGGCCGTGCTCGTCCACCGTGAAGCCGTGGGTGAGGCACTGCCGGTACGGTGCGGCCTTGTCGATCGCCACGCCGGTCAGCAGCGAGGACTGGAACCAGCCACGGTGCTGGTCCGAGCCTTCCAGATAGAGGTCGGCCGGCTTGCCGAAGCCGCGCTCCAGCAGCACGCCTTCGTGGGTGACGCCGGAATCGAACCAGACATCGAGGATGTCGGTGATCCTGTCGTAGTCCTTGGCTTCCTCGCCCAGCAGTTCGGCCGCATCCAGCGTGTACCAGACATCGACGCCGCCCTGCTCCACGCGGTCGGCCACCGCACGCATCAGCTCGACGCTGCGCGGATGCGGCTCGCCGGTTTCGCGGTGCACGAACAGCGCGATCGGCACGCCCCAGGTGCGCTGGCGCGAGATCGTCCAGTCCGGACGGCCATCGACCATGCCGGCGATGCGGGCTTCGCCCCACTGCGGGAACCAGCCGACCTGCTTGATCGCGTCCAGCGCGTCGGCACGCAGGTTCGCCTGCTCCATCGAGATGAACCACTGCGGCGTGGCGCGGAACGCGATGGGCGTCTTGTGCCGCCAGCAGTGCGGGTAGCTGTGCTCCAGCTTGCTGAAGGCCAGCAGCGCACCGCCCTGCTTCAGCACGTCGACGATGACGTCGTTGGCTTTCCAGATATGCAGGCCGGCCAGCTCCACGCCATGCGCGGCCGGCGTGGACGGCAGATAGACGCCGCGGCCATCGACCGGGTTGATCTGCGCCGCAGTGTAGTTGTCCAGCAGGCCGTACTGCTTGCTGACGACATAGTCTTCCTGGCCGTGGCCGGGCGCGGTATGCACGGCGCCGGTGCCGTCTTCGGCGGATACGTGGTCGCCAAGGATGACTGGGATATCACGGTCATCGTAGAAGGGATGTTGAAGGATGTAGTTTTCCAGGTCGCCGCCGTACGCCTTACCGTGGATGACCACATCAGTCACGCCATAGCGGGCCAACGCCCTCTGCGCGAGCGGCTCCGCCAAGATAAGCAGCCTGCGACCACCATCCGCAGTTCGAGGCCCTTCTACAAGGACGTACTCAAGAAGATCGCCCACACTGACCGCGAGACTGGCGGGTAGTGTCCACGGCGTAGTCGTCCAGATCGGCAGCGCGATCTCGACATCTCTGTCTACCTGATAACCAAATTCCGTCCTTGCCATCTCATAAGGCTGGCGAACCAGGTATGCCACGTCGACGGCGGGCGACACCTTGTCGGCGTACTCGATCTCCGCCTCGGCCAGCGCCGAGCCGCAGTCGAAGCACCAGTGCACCGGCTTCACGCCGCGCGTCAGGTGGCCGTTGGCGACGATCTTCGCCAGCGCACGGATCTCGTTGGCCTCGAAACGGAAGTCGAGCGTCTTGTACGGGTTGTCCCAGTCGCCGATCACGCCCAGGCGCTTGAAGTCCTTGCGCTGGATGTCGATCTGCGACTCGGCGTATTCGCGGCACTTCTGCCGGAACTCGACCGCATCCAGCTTCACGCCGACCTTGCCGAACTTCTTCTCGATGGCGATCTCGATCGGCAGGCCGTGGCAATCCCAGCCCGGGATGTAGGGCGCATCGAAGCCGGCCAGATACTTCGACTTGACGATGATGTCCTTCAGGATCTTGTTGACCGCGTGGCCCAGGTGGATCGCACCGTTGGCATACGGCGGACCGTCGTGCAGCACGAACAGCGGGCGGCCCTTGGCGTTGTCGCGCAACTGCGCGTACAGGCCCTGGCTTTCCCAGCGCGCCAGCGTGTCCGGCTCGCGCTTGGGCAGGTCGCCGCGCATCGGGAAATCCGTGGCGGGCAGGTGAAGGGTGGCTTTGTAGTCCTGGCTCACGCGGTGGCTCGTCCTGCGTCGGGATGTCGGTTGGCTTGTGCGGAAAGCAGCGCGCGCGCCTGCGCGGCGTCGCGATGCATCTGCTCGGTGAGACTGGGCAGATCGGGGAATTTCAGTTCGTCGCGCAGCTTGGCGACGAATTCGACTTCGATATGGCGCCCGTAGAGGTCACCGGCGAAGTCGAACAGGTGGGCTTCCAGCAGCGGCTCCACGCCGTCCACCGTGGGCCGCGTACCGAAGCTGGACACCGACGGCAACGGGTGCGCGGCCACGCCATGCACCCAGGTGGCATAGATGCCCGACAGTGCGGGCGTCTTGGGGAACCGCAGGTTGGCGGTGGGAAAACCGAGCGTGCGACCCAGCTGCTTCCCACGCACCACCCGGCCGCCAATGGTGTAGGGACGACCCAGCATGCGCGCGGCGTCGGCGAAGTCGCCGGCCCGCAGCGCTTCGCGGATGCGCGTGCTGGAGACGCGCTCGCCCTGCACGTGGACGGGCGCGATCTCGTCGGCGGTGAAGCCCAGTTCGCTGCCCATCGCCTGCAGCAGCGTCAGATCGCCGCCGCGGCGGTGGCCAAAGCGGAATTCGGGGCCGATCCAGACCTCCCGGGCCGACAGGCGACCGGCCAGCACCTTGCGGGCGAAATCCTCGGCACTCATGGCCGACAAGCGCGCGTCGAAGCGCAGCAGGCCGACGCGGTCCGCGCCCAGTTCCAGCAGGCCTTCCACCTTCGCGCGTGCCAGGGTCAGCCGTGGCGGCGGGGTGTCGCGGGCGAAGAACTCGCGCGGGAGCCGCTCGAAGGACAGCACCACGACCTCCACGCCACGCTGGCGCGCACGCGCCACGGCATGGCGCACCAGCGCACGGTGGCCCAAGTGCAGGCCATCGAAGGCGCCGATGCAGACCACGCTACCGTGCGGACACAAGGGCCCGCCATCGACGTCACGGAACAGCCTGCTCATGGATACCTGGGTGGAGCGGCCGGACATGTCAGCCCGGCCGGTGGGAAATAGGGGCAAGCCTTGAAGTATAGCCGCCCCTCCCCGCTCTCAATGCCCACGCAGGTCACGCGGACGGATGCCCTGCAGCCACAGCAGGCCGCCGTAGATCGCGCCGCCCGCGCCAACCATGATCGCCAGTCGGCCGCCACGCTCCCACCACGCCCACTCGGACCAGACCGGCCAGGCCCAGCGGAAGGCCAGCAGCACCGCCGTCATGGCGAGCGCGGCCAGCACGATCTGGCGCAGCCAGCGCCCCCAGCCGGGCTGGCGCCGGTAGACGCCGGCCTTGCGCAGCAGCCATGCCAGCTGCAGCGCATTGACCCAGCCTGCCATCGCGATGGCCAGGGCCAGCAAGGCATGGGCGCCGGGCACATGGGCCAGCGCGTCCAGGTAGCTGCCGCCCGCCTTCGCCAGCGCGGCCTGCCCCGGCGCGGTCCACGCCAGCATGCCGGCAAGCAGGGCGGTCGTCGCCACGATGTTGGTGATCACCGACAGCACGGCGGACTGCACCGGCGTGCGCGTGTCCTGCCGCGCGTAGAACGCCGGCGCCAGCACCTTCACCAGCAGGAACGCCGGTACGGCGGTGGACTGGGCGATCAGGCTCCAGCTGCTCATCCGGGTATCGAAGGCGGTGAAGCGCTGGTACTGGAACAGCGTGGCCAGCAGCGGCTCCGCGCACAGGATCAGTCCGATGCAGGCCGGGATGCCGATCAGCAGGCAGAGCCGGAAACCCCAGTCCAGCCCTTTCGAGAAGCCGTCCGGATCGGTGGCGGCATGCCGGCTGGAGAGGTGCGGCAGGATCACCGAACCGATCGCCACGCCGAACATGCCCAGCGGGAACTCCAGCAGGCGGTCGCTGTAGTACAGCCAGCTGACACTGCCGCTGAAGAGGAACGCCGCCGCCCACGTGTTGAACAGCAGGTTGAACTGCACCACGGAGGAGCCGAACAGGGTCGGCACCATCAGCGTCATCACCCGGCGCACGCCGGCATGGGCCAGGTCCAGCCGCGGGCGCGGCAGCAGCCCCAGCTTCGCCAGCGCGGGCAGCTGGAATCCGAGCTGCAGGATGCCGGCGGCGAACACGCCCCAGGCGAGGACCTCCACCGAGCCGCCGAACCATTCCTGCGCGGCCAGCGCCGCCGAGATCATCGCCACGTTCAGCAGGATCGGCGACAGGGCCGGAATGGCGAACCGCTGGTAACTGTTGAGGATGCCGCCCGCCAGCGAGGCCAACGAGATGAACAGTGCGTACGGGAACATGATCCGCAGCATGTCCGTCAGCAGGACATGCTCGTCCCCGGTGACCCGCGAGGCGATCAGCTGGGCCAGCTGGGGCGCGAACACCAGCACCAGCGCCGTGACCACCAGCAGCGCCGCCGCCAGCGCGCCGGCCACCCGGTCCACCAGGGCCTTGACCGCGTCCGGGCCATGCTTCTCCTTGTACTCGGCCAGGACCGGCACGAAGGCCATCGAGAACGAGCCCTCGGCCGACAGCCGGCGCATGAAGTTGGGGATCCTGAACGCGATGAAGAAGATGTCCATCGCCGCGTTGGCGCCGAAGACCCGGGCATAGATCTGGTCGCGCACCAGGCCCGAGACCCGCGACAGGAAGGTCATGGAGCTGAAAATGGCGGTGGAACGCAGCAGGCGGTTGCCACTCATCGGGACACCCCCGCCGCCCTTTCGGCCATGTTGACGCAAGCCCCTGAATAGTCCATACTTTTTTGTCTATTTTCCCGCAACCCCATTCTCCCAGCTTTCAGGAACCCAACGTGGCCAATATCAAGTCCGCCAAGAAGCGCGCCAAGCAGACCGTGGTGCGCAATGCGCGCAACGCCGGTCAGCGTTCGATGCTGCGCACCGCCGTCAAGAAAGTGCTGAAGGCGCTGGACGCCAACGACGCCGCTGGCGCCCAGGCGGCGTTCGCCGTGGCCCAGCCGATCCTGGACCGCTTCAGCTCGCGCGGCCTGATCCACAAGAACAAGGCCGCTCGCCACAAGAGCCGCCTGACCGCCCGCATCAAGGCCCTCCAGGCCGCCTGATCCGACGGCACTGACGGGAAAACAAACAAACCCGGCTTCGGCCGGGTTTTTTGTTGCCTCGTTCAAGGCGACCGCTCCCGCGTGCGCGGGAGACGATGGATCCATCGCGCGCGCCAGCGCTGCGTCAGCCTTCATTGCGCGCGGCCTCCTCGGCATCCTCGCGCTGGCGGTCGAAGAACGCCATCACGTCCTTCATGATCGGCCACGTGCCCTCGCGGGAGATCGCCGAGACCTGGTACCACGGCTGGGTCCAACCCAGGCTGGCGACGATCTCGCCGGCCCGCTCCTTCGCCTCGTCCTCGAACATCAGGTCGGCCTTGTTGAGCACCAGCCAGCGCGGCTTCTGCAGCAGCTCGGGGTCGTGCTTCTCGAGTTCGCGCTCGATGGCGCGAACCTGCTCGACCGGATCGATGCCGTCCACACCGCCTTCCATCGGCGCCATGTCCACCAGATGCAGGAGGATGCGGGTGCGCTGCAGGTGGCGCAGGAACGTCGCACCCAGGCCCGCGCCGTCGGCCGCGCCCTCGATCAGACCCGGGATGTCGGCGATCACGAAGCTGCGATGGGCTTCCACGCTGACCACGCCCAGGTTGGGATACAGCGTGGTGAACGGGTAGTCCGCCACCTTCGGCGTGGCGGCAGACACCGCACGGATGAAGGTGCTCTTGCCGGCGTTGGGGAAGCCCAGCAGGCCGACGTCGGCCAGCAGCTTCAGTTCCAGCTTCAGCAGGCGCTCCTCGCCCTCTTCGCCCGGCGTCGCCTTGCGCGGCGCGCGGGTGATCGAACTCTTGAAATGCATGTTGCCCAGGCCGCCCTTGCCGCCCTTGGCCACCAGCAGGCGGTCGCCGTGCCGGGTGAGGTCCCCGATCACCTCATCGGTGCTGACGTTGGTCACCACCGTGCCGACCGGGACGGTGATGGTCAGGTCTTCGCCCGCCTTGCCGTACATCTGCCGGCCCATGCCGTTCTCGCCGCGCTGGGCACGGAACTGGGTCTGGTGGCGGAAGTCGACCAGGGTGTTGAGGTTCTCGTCGGCCTGCAGCCAGACGCTGCCGCCATTGCCGCCATCGCCCCCGTCCGGCCCGCCCAGCGGGATGAACTTCTCGCGGCGGAACCCCACGCAACCGTTTCCGCCGTTGCCGGCGGCGACCTGGATTTCTGCTTCGTCTACGAGTTTCATAAGAGCCGGGATTGGGGATTCGGGAGTGGGGAATCGAAGAAGCCGATGCGCTGCACGGTCATTCCGGGCCTCGAAACGAAAAGCCCCGCACGCGGCGGGGCCCTTCGCTCGGCATGTGCGAAAGCCTCAGGCTTCCGTCACCACGCTCACGGTACGGCGCTTCTTGGCGCCCTTGATCGAGAACTCGACCTTGCCGTCGACCAGCGCGAACAGCGTGTGGTCGCGACCCAGGCCCACGCCCGGACCCGGATGGAACTGGGTACCGCGCTGGCGGATGATGATGTTGCCCGCATCGATCGCCTGACCACCAAAGACCTTGACGCCCAGCATCTTCGGGTTGGAGTCGCGGCCGTTGCGCGATGAGCCTACGCCCTTTTTATGTGCCATGACTGCTTCTCCTTACTTGTTGATGCCGGTGATTTCGATTTCGGTGTAGTGCTGCCGGTGACCCTGGCGCTTCATGTGGTGCTTGCGGCGGCGGAACTTGATGATGCGCACCTTGTCGGCGCGGCCATGGCCGACGACCTTCGCGGTGACGGTGGCGCCCTTCAGGGCGTCGCCCAGGCTGATGGTCTCGCCATCGCCCAGCATCAGGATGTTGTCGAAGGTGAGCTCGTTGCCGGCTTCGGCCTCGAGCTTCTCGACGCGGAGCGTCTCGCCCTTCATCACGCGGTACTGCTTACCGCCCGTGACTACGACTGCGTACATGTGGATTACCTCGGTTCTGTAGTTATTTTATGCCTGCCTCGCCGTCGAGGGCGGACAGAAGCGGAATTTTAGTGGATTCATGGGGTTACGGTCAACTGAGCCCATCGCCCGCCTTTGAGCGGGATCCGCCGGGTTCCACATTGCGGACGGTTGCCGCCCTCATTGCACTTCAGACTGGCATCGGCACTGGCAGCGCCAGCGCCCCAGATCCGGCGACCCCATTGTAAATCAATTACTTACCCAGATGCTCACCTGCCATCCACCTTGAGCCCGGATCGATCACGGCCTGGCCAGCCCACCGTTCCTGCCCGCATCGCACGCTGCCATCCGACTGACTCCAGGCCCACCCGAGCCTCTCCGTTCGGCTGGCAATGGCGGTATTTGCCCCCACCTCTGCAGACCGCTACGCTTCCTTGTTCGCTTTCCGGACCCCCCACCCGATGGCTATGGACTTCATCCGCATCCGCGGCGCACGTACGCACAACCTCAAGAACATCGATCTCGATCTGCCGCGCGACAAGCTGATCGTGATCACCGGCCTGTCGGGTTCCGGCAAGTCGTCGCTGGCGTTCGACACCATCTATGCCGAAGGCCAGCGCCGCTATGTGGAATCGCTGTCGGCCTATGCGCGGCAGTTCCTGTCGGTGATGGAAAAGCCCGACGTGGACCACATCGAAGGCCTGTCGCCGGCGATTTCCATCGAGCAGAAGTCGACCAGCCACAATCCGCGTTCCACCGTCGGCACCATCACCGAGATCTACGACTACCTGCGCCTGCTGTACGCCCGTGTGGGCACGCCGCGCTGCCCCGACCACGGCTATCCGCTGGAGGCGCAGACGGTCAGCCAGATGGTGGACCAGGTGCTGGCGCTGGACGGCGAGCAACGCTACATGCTGCTGGCCCCGGTGATCCGCGAACGCAAGGGCGAGCATGCGCAGGTGTTCGACCAGCTGCGCGCGCAGGGCTTCGTGCGCGTGCGCGTGGATGGCGAACTGCACGAGATCGATGCCGTGCCCGCGCTGGCGCTGCGCCAGAAGCACACGATCGAAGCCGTCATCGACCGCTTCCGCCCCCGCGAGGACCTCAAGCAGCGCCTGGCCGAAAGTTTCGAGACCGCGCTGAAGCTGGGCGACGGCATGGCGCAGGTGATGTCGCTCGACCAGCCGGACGCCGCCCCGTTGCTGTTCTCGTCCAAGTATTCCTGCCCGGTCTGCGACTACTCGCTGCCGGAGCTGGAGCCGCGCCTGTTCTCGTTCAACTCGCCGGTCGGCGCCTGCCCCACCTGCGATGGCCTGGGCGTGGCGCAGTTCTTCGACCCGGCGCGCGTGGTGGTGCACCCGGAACTGTCGCTGGCGGCCGGTGCGGTGCGCGGCTGGGATCGCCGCAACGCCTACTATTTCCAGCTCATCGCTTCGCTGGCCAAGCACTACCAGTTCGACACCGACGCGCCCTGGCAGTCGCTGCCGGAGAAGGTGCAGCAGGCCGTGCTGTACGGCAGTGGCGAAGAGACCATCACCTTCACCTACCTGACCGAATCGGGCGGGCGCACGCAGCGCAAGCACCGCTTCGAGGGCATCGTGCCGAACCTGGAGCGCCGCTACCGCGAAACCGAGTCGCCGGCCGTGCGCGAGGAACTGGCGAAGTACATCAGCGACCGGCCCTGCCCCGAGTGCGCCGGCGCGCGCCTCAACAAATCGGCGCGCAACGTGTTCGTCGCCGACAGGCCGCTGCCGTCGCTTGTCGTCCTGCCGGTGGACGAAGCGCTGGCGTTCTTCACCTCGCTGAGCCTGCCCGGCTGGCGCGGCGAGATCGCCGGCAAGATCGTCAAGGAAATCGCCGAACGCCTGGGCTTCCTGGTCGACGTGGGCCTGGATTACCTGACCCTGGAGCGCAAGGCCGACACGCTGTCCGGCGGCGAGGCCCAGCGCATCCGCCTGGCCTCGCAGATCGGCGCCGGCCTGGTCGGCGTGATGTACGTGCTGGACGAACCCAGCATCGGGCTGCACCAGCGCGACAACGAACGCCTGCTGGGCACGCTGACGCGCCTGCGCGACCTCGGCAATACGGTGATCGTGGTCGAACACGACGAGGACGCCATCCGCATGGCCGACTACGTGCTCGACATCGGGCCCGGTGCCGGCGTGCACGGTGGCGAGATCGTCGGCCAGGGCACACTGGACGACCTGCTGAAGTCGCCGCGCTCGCTGACCGGCCAGTACCTGTCCGGCAAGCGCCGGATCGAAGTGCCGAAGGCGCGCCACAAGGCCAACCCCAAGATGACGCTGCACCTGCGCGGCGCCACCGGCAACAACCTGAAGGACGTGGACCTGGATATCCCTTCGGGGTTGTTCACCTGCATCACCGGCGTATCGGGTTCGGGCAAGTCCACGCTGATCAACGACACGCTGTACGCGCTGGCCGCCAACGAGATCAACGGCGCGTCGCACAAGCCGGCGCCGTACCGCGACGTGACCGGGCTCGATCTGTTCGACAAGGTGGTCGACATCGACCAGTCGCCGATCGGGCGCACGCCGCGCTCCAATCCGGCGACCTACACCGGCCTGTTCACGCCGCTGCGCGAACTGTATGCGCAGGTGCCGGAGTCGCGCGCGCGCGGCTACTCGCCGGGACGCTTCAGCTTCAACGTGCGTGGCGGCCGCTGCGAGGCCTGCCAGGGCGATGGCCTGATCAAGGTGGAAATGCACTTCCTGCCGGACGTGTACGTGCCCTGCGACGTCTGCCATGGCAAGCGCTACAACCGCGAGACGCTGGAGATCCTCTACAAGGGCTACAACATCAACGACGTATTGGAAATGACCGTCGAGGATGCGTTGACCCTGTTCGAGCCGGTGCCGTCGATCGCACGCAAGCTGGAAACGCTGATGGACGTGGGCCTGAGCTACATCAAGCTGGGCCAGAGCGCGACCACGCTGTCCGGCGGCGAAGCGCAGCGCGTGAAGCTGTCGAAGGAACTCTCCCGCCGCGACACCGGCCGCACGCTCTACATCCTGGACGAGCCGACCACCGGCCTGCATTTCCATGACATCGAGCACCTGCTGGCCGTGCTGCACAAGCTGCGCGACGACGGCAACACCATTGTCGTCATCGAACACAACCTGGACGTCATCAAGACCGCCGACTGGGTGGTGGACCTGGGCCCCGAAGGCGGCCATCGCGGCGGCCAGATCCTCGCCACGGGCACGCCGGAAGACATCGCCGCGCATCCCGGCTCGCACACGGGGCGTTTCCTCGCCAAGCTGCTGCCGGAATCGAAGACGCCCAAGGCCAGCAAGCCTGCCGCGGTCGCCAGACCCGATGTGCTGCCCCCGCGCAAGTCGGCCACCAAGAAGACCACCAAATCCGCGACGAAGAAGGCCGCACGATGAGCGCCACCCCCGATGCCGGCCGCAAGCTGCTGGCGAAGATCCCGATCAGCGTGCGCTGGCGCGACATGGACAGCATGGGCCACGTGAACAACGCCAAGTACATCTCGTACCTGGAAGAAGCGCGCGTGCGCTGGATGCTGACGGTGCCGGAGGTGTCGATGACCGACCGCATCGCGCCGGTCGTGGCCGCCAACAACATCAACTACAAGCGCCCGCTGACCTGGCCGAACGACGTGGTGGTGGAGCTCTACGTGGACCGCCTGGGCACCAGCAGCGTCACCATCGGCCATCGCATCGTGTCGGCGAAGGACGACAGCGTGCTGTATTCCGACGGCAACGTCGTGGTGGTCTGGATGGACACGCAGACCGGCCACAGCGCGCCGCTGCCGGCGGCGATCCGCGCGGTGTCGGAGTAGTACAAGCGAACCTGTGGGAGCGACGTGAGTCGCGAAGGCTTTATCCAGCCCCTGTACTCGCGACTCACGTCGCTCCCACAACCGCCGGGTTCACGGCGCGGTCTTGCGCGCCTCGAACGCCACAGGAAGAGCGCGACCGTCGGCGAGCTTCAGGGTGATGACGATCTTCTCGCCCACGGCCAACGGGGCATAAGCACCATGCAGCATCAGGTGCAGTCCGCCGGGCTTGAGCTCGACGGCCTTGCCTGGCTCGATGGGCAGCCGTTCGACTTCCCGCATGCGACTGACGCCGCCTTCCTCCCGCGTCTCGTGCAACGACACATCCGCGAAGGCCAGGCTTTCCGCGCCCGCCACCGCCGCCGGCGCGCGGCACGGGTTCTCGATACGGGCGAAGCCGGCCATCATCGGCATGGTCGCCACGGGTGGCAGGCGCACCCATGCCCCCTTCACCACTGGCAGGCATTCCGCCGCGCGGGCGGACCCTAGCGACGCCATCAACAGGGCCGACAGGCAGATCATTTCGACGCGACGGTTCATGCGCCTATGATAACGGCCTGACTTCAGGGAGAAGGTGAATGACGGGTCTCATCGAAACCACCGGGCACGGCGACATCCGCGAGATCCGGCTTGCCCGTCCTCCGGTGAATGCACTGAACACCGAGCTGTGCCGTGCCCTCATCGAGGCGATCAACCATGCCCTGGACGATGGCATGCGTGGCGTCGTGCTGGCGGGCAATCCGAAGATCTTCTCCGCCGGCATGGACGTGCCCTACCTGCTGTCGCTGGGCGACGACCGCCATGCGCTGCTCGATGCATGGCAGGCGTTCTTCGGCGCAGCGCGCACGCTGGCGGAATCCCGCATTCCCATCGTGGCGGCCCTGACCGGTCACGCCCCCGCCGGCGGCTGCGTGCTGGCGCTGTGCTGCGACTACCGCGTAATGGCGCGCAGCGTGGACCTCGCGCGGCCGTTCGCCATCGGACTCAATGAAACCGAAGTGGGCCTGGTGGTACCGGAAGGCATCCAGCGCCTGATGCGGCGCGTGGTGGGCCCATACCGCGCGGAACGTCTGCTGGTGGCGGGCGAGATGGTGCCCGCCGAGCACGCCCTGCAGATCGGGCTGGTCGATGAGCTGGTCGACCAGCAGGACGTCACCGCGCGCGCCGTCGCCTGGCTGGAAAAGCTGCTGCGGCTGCCCCACCACCCGATGCTGCAGACCCGTGCATTGGCACGCCGCGACCTGATCGAGGCCCTCGACCCGGGCCTGATCCAACTGGAGCGCTTCGTCGATGCCTGGCACGCGCCCGATACGCAGGCCGCCCTGCAGGCGCTGGTCGCCAAACTGAAAAAGTAAGCCTTGCCTGCATGGCGCGACGCGCCATGCGGCCGTCACTCGCCCCGCGCGACAGGCCGTGCGGGATCGCTGATCCAGCCGCTCCATGAGCCGGCATAGACGCGGGCGCCATGCAGGCCGGCGTGCTCGAACGCCAGCAGCAGGTGGCAGGCGGTGACGCCGGAGCCGCACATCAGCACGGTGTCGGCCGGGTGGCGGTCGCCCAGCAGCGCGGAGAGCTCTGCCCGCAGTTGGTCCGCTGGCTTGAAGTGCCCCTCGTGGAGATTCAGCGCGAACGGGCGATTGATCGCGCCGGGCACATGGCCCGCGATCGCGTCGATCGGTTCGACATGGCCGCGGAAGCGTTCGGCCGCGCGGGCGTCGACCAGCCAGCCGCTGTCTTCGTCCAGCCGCTGCAGCACCTGGTTGGAGGTCACGATGTGGCCGGTGTCGAATCTCGCCGGATAGGCAGCGACGGGAGCGGGGGCCGACGTCTCGTGCGTTTCGGGCAATCCACGGGCCCGCCAGGCCGCGATGCCACCGTCCAGCACCGCCACCCGCGCGTGGCCCAGCAGCTTCAGCAGCCACCACAGACGCGCCGCCGCCATGCTGCCATCGCCCGCGTCGTAGACCACCACCTGATGGGCAGGCGTGATGCCCCATTCGCCCAGCGTGCGCGTGAACGCGCCGCTGTCGGGCAGCGGATGGCGCCCCTCCCCGGCCTTCGACAGGTCGGACAGATCACGATTGAGATCGGCATACACCGCACCGGGCAGGTGCGATTCGGCATACGCCTGACGTCCGGCATCCGGCGCCGCATTGAGCATGACGAAGCGCGCATCGACCAGGCGCAGCGAGGGATCACCCAGAGCCGCAGACAGCGCATCGGTATCGACCAGCGTGGTCCAGTGCATCACACACCCTCCAGGCGCTGCCGCAGGTTGAAGAGGATCGCGGCCGTGGCACCCCAGATGCGTTGCCCGGGCCAGTCGTATTCCAGCACCGCACGGCGTCGACCCCGGTAGTCCACTTCAACGCGGCGAAGGTTGTCCGGCGACAGCAGGTAATCCAGCGGCACCTCGAACACATCCGCCACTTCATTCGGTTCCGGTGTTGGCACGTAGTCCGGGTCGATCACCGCCACGACGGGCACCACGCGGAAGCCGCTGATGGTGGTGAACGGATCCAGGAACCCCAGGGGCGTCACCTGCGAAGGCAGCAGGGCGATTTCTTCGCGGCTTTCGCGCAATGCCGCCGCCACCGCATCGCGGTCCGAAGCCTCCATGCGGCCACCGGGAAAGCTGACCTGCCCGGCGTGGTGGCGCAGGCCGTCGGTGCGGCGCGTGAGCAGCACCTGCGTCCCCTGTGCGCGCGGCACGAGTCCTGCCAGCACGGCGGCATCGGCAAGCGGACCCGGCGGCAGCAGGTCGATCAGCTCCTCGTGGTTCCAGCCGGCACCCGCAGGTACCGCATCGAGCGGATACAGGGCGCGACGCAGGCGGTCGCGTTCCGTCAACCGCAGGTCGAACGGCTGCCGCGCCACTTCACGGCCAGGCAGTACCGTCTCCATCAGACGAAGGCGTTCGTCATCGTTCATCTGCGACCAGCGCGCGATTTCCGAAGTGGTGCGAAGACAGCCTTCGCACAGCCCGTCGTCATCAAGTTTGCAGACACCGATGCACGGGCTGAGCACGGCGCGGAAAGCGGTATTCATGTTCTCGGACACCTGCGGAGAGTAGCGCGGAATCGCGCGTCTCCCGCAAAAAGCACTGCGCCGGCTCTGGGCCGGCGCAGGGTGACAGCATCATCGCTGGATCCCGGCCTGCGCCGGGATGACGCAACGACCAGGACGTCCGCGCGCGGCGCGGACGCGTCATTGCGTCACTTGACGCTGACGAGCTTGATTTCGAAGACCACGGCCAGGTTCGGCGGGAAACCCGTGCGCGGGTCGGCGCCATACGCCTTGTCCGGCGGCAGGGCGACTTCCCACTTCGAACCGGCCGGCATCTGCTGCAGCACTTCGCGCATGGCCTGCATCTCCACGGCGCTGAGCTTCAGGTCGTTCATCTGCTGCGGCGGACGCGCCTCGGCCGGCTTCTGGCCGAACGGATACGGACCGGCCACTTCCAGCTGCACGGTGCTGGCCTGCGTGGGCTTGGCGCCCTTGCCGGCTTCCAGGATGCGGTACTGCACGCCGCTCGGCAGCGCCTGCACGCCTGCCTTGGCCTTGTTGGCGGCCATGAACTGGTCGCTCTTGGTCTTGTTCTCGGCGGCGACCTTGTCGTACTCGGCCTTGGCCTGCTGGGCACGTGCCTGCTCGCGCTTCTGGAACGCTTCCAGCGCGGGCTTCAGCTGGTCGGCGGTGAGCGCCGGCTGCTTCTTGCCGAAGGCATCCTGCAGGCCCTTGACCACCGAGTTGATGTCCAACTGCTCACCACGGGCGGTCAGTTCCGCCAGGTTGTTGCCGTAGTCATAGCCGAAGTAATAGCTCAGCTTGCCCTTTTCGGACGTCGTGTCCTGGGCCAGAGCCGTACCTGCCATGGCGAATGCCGCTACAGCGACCACTAACGAACGCAACTTCATCAAAACTATCTCCGGGTGGTGGCAAAGGGCGGCGGTACCGCCTGGATTGGACGCGCTAGGATAGCCGCCGGGGCGCTTAACCGCCACTGACGACGGGCACCTGTGACCAGCCCTCCGGCGGAGAGTTCCCCCTTTACCTAAAATTTACAATTCCCCGCGGAAAACCCATGTCCGAGACCCCTGTTCTGATCGCCGATGCGGATGCCGTGCGCCGCATCACCGTCCATCGGCCCGACAAGCTGAACGCATTGAATGCCGCCACGCTGGACGCCCTGCAGGACGCCTTCGACCAGGCGGCACGCGACCCGTCGGTGCGGGTGGTCGTGCTGACGGGTGCGGGCCCCAAGGCCTTCGTGGCCGGGGCCGACATCGCGGAGATGGCCAACCTGCGCGCCACCGACGGCCGCGATTTCTCGCTGCGTGGCCAGAAGCTGATGCGCACCATCGAGACGCTGCCCAAGCCGGTCATCGCCATGGTCAACGGATTCGCGCTGGGCGGCGGGCTGGAACTGGCGATGGCCTGCCATCTGCGTATCGCCGCCGACACCGCCAAGGTCGGTCAGCCGGAGATCAACCTGGGGCTGATCCCCGGCTTTGGCGGCAGCCAGCGACTGTTGCGTCTGGCCGGCCGCGCCGCCACGCTGGAACTCTGCCTGCTCGGCGCGCCCATCACCGCGGAGCGCGCGTTGCAGCTGGGCATCGTCAACCGCGTGGTACCGGCGGCGGAACTGGAAGCCGAGACACTCAAACTCGCCACGCAACTGACCGCCTCCGCCCCGCTCGCCCTGCGGGCGACCCTGGACATCGTCAATGTCGGCGGCGAATGCGCCATCGAGGAAGGCCTGCAGTACGAATCGGCCCAGTTCGGCCTGATGTTCGCCACCGATGACATGCGCGAGGGCACCCGCGCGTTCCTGGAGCGCCGCAAGCCGGACTTCAAAGGCCATTGAGCGACGGATCGCGACCACCCCATGCCCGCCCCACCCTGCCCGCAGTGCGAACAAGCACGACACCTGCTCGCGCTGATCGCCGTCGATGACCTGGACGCCGCCATCGAGGCGGGGCTGATGGCCTACGTGCCATGCGCGCGATGCGAAGCGGCGGATCGCGATGCCCTGGATCCGCTGGTACGGACCCAGGCCCGGCTGCGCGATGCGTGGGACGCACGCGAACGTTATCGCCAGCGGAATGCGCGGTTGGCGCGGCGCGCCGCCGAGCGTGAGGCACGGCGACCTCCGGCACCGCGGGCGGATGCGCTCACACCGCCACGCCCCGCCGCCCTGCCCAGCGCTGCCGCGGACATCCTGGCGCGAGCCAAAGCCAAGGCCGCCGAACGGATGAAGCGATGACGGCGACGCCACGGCGCAGCGCGACGCTCAAGCGCGACGAGGTGGTGGAGCTGTTCTCGCGCCTGCGCGAGCTCAATCCCCGGCCGACCACCGAACTGGAATACAGCACGCCCTTCGAACTGCTGGTGGCGGTCACCCTGTCGGCGCAAGCGACGGACGTGGGCGTCAACAAGGCGACGCGGCGCCTGTTCCCCGTCGCGAACACACCCGCCGCGATGCTGGCGCTGGGCGAGGATGGCCTGAAGAAGTACATCTCCACCATCGGCCTGTTCAACGCCAAGGCGAAGAACGTCATCGCCACCTGCGCCATCCTGCTGGAGAAGTACGGCGGCGAAGTCCCGCGTTCGCGAGACGCGCTCGAATCCCTGCCCGGCGTGGGCCGCAAAACCGCCAACGTGGTGCTCAACACCGCATTCGGCGAACCCACCATCGCGGTGGACACGCACATCTTCCGGGTGGCCAACCGCACCGGTCTTGCACCGGGAAAGGATGTGCGCGCGGTGGAGGACAAGCTGCTGAAGGTGGTGCCGGCGGAGTTCATGCAGGATGCGCATCACTGGCTCATCCTGCATGGCCGCTACGTCTGCAAGGCCCGCAAGCCCGATTGCCCGCAATGCGTCATCCGCGATATCTGCCGGTTCAAGGACAAGACCGCCTGAGGCGGCCGGATCGTCTGCCGCCGGCGCGGCCTCGGCGTCATGACGCCTGCCTGCTATCGCGGGCCGGCTCATCCTGCATGGCCGCTACGTCTGCAAGGCACGCAAGCCGGATTGCCCGCAGTGCGTCATCCGCGATATCTGCCGCTTCAAGGACAAGACGCCTTGATGGGATTGGCATGTCCGCAGTCGAACTCCCTTGAAGGAGCGACGTAAGTCGCGACCGTGCATCCCGGCTCCTGCGGAGCCAGGTGATGCATGCAACACGCCCGTCATCGCCGGAACGCTGTTTGTTCCAATGCGGTCATGGTTGGCGGTCGTGACTGACGTCATTCCTACAGAAAAGCCACACGAAAAAGCCCCGGGACATGCCCGGGGCTTTTCGTTTGCCGCCTGTGGGGAGCTTACCAGGCGAACTGCGTGCGCAGCGCGTACTGGGCGGTTTCGTCGCCCGTGACTTCGTTGTCGCCCTGGGTGTAGTTGAACATGAAGCGCAGGTTCGGGTTGACGTAGTAGTTCATGCCGAGGATCCAGCTGGTGACTTCGCGGTTCAGCGTTTCGTTTTCGGCATAGTCATAGCGTGCGGTCAGCTCCCACAGGCCCTTGTCGACGTACTTCGGCGAGGCGAACACGCCGGTGGCCGCCTTGTAGCCCTTGTGGCCGCCATTGAGCATGAAGCTGCCCTGCACGTAGTAGCTGGTCACGTCCTGGTCGGCGCCGAGCGGCTGACCGAAGGTGGCGTCGGCGTATTCGGCCTGGAAGAACGCCGGACCGAACGAACCCGCCGCTTCCAGCGCGTAGGCGGTCACTTCGTTGCGGCTGGCGCCGGTGGTGGTGGCGATGACCTGCGAGGGACCGCGGCGGCCAGCGTAGTTGGACGTGGCGACCAGGTTGTCCGAACCCTGGTTGGCGTTCTCGTAGCTGTACCACGCACCGAAGTGCAGGGTGTTGTTGTCATTGTTGATCGGCGCGAAGGTGACGCGGCCGGCCGAGCCGACGCCTTCATTGCGCGATGCGGCCGCGCCACGCAGGTTGAACACGCTGACACCGGCGGTGTAGTTTTCGCCGGCGCGCAGGTAGCCCACGCCCTGCTGGAACTGGCGACCGCTGAACAGACCGGTGGCGGAAGCGAAAGGACGCTCCATCATCAGCAGTTCGTTGGAACTGGTCAGTTCTTCCATGGCGCGATAGGGCTTGAAGTGGCCGATGGTGAACTTGCCGCCTAGCGCCGACTTGGCGATGTAGGCATCACGCAGACCGTCCAGGTTGGTGCCGGCGCCGAAGTCCTGTTCCAGCTTGTATTCCCAGCCGTAGGCCTTGCCGCCCAGGGTCAGGCGTGCGCGACGGAACTCGGTGGTGCCGGTGGTCGCGGCGAGATCGCGGTCGAAGGCATAGGTGTCGAAATGGATGCGGCCGCCGACGGTGGCTTCGAACTTGCCGTCGGCCGAGGTCACCTTGATGCCGCCCTTGGTGTCGATCTTGGGCGAGCCGGTGTTCAACTTGTCCAGTTGCTGCGCGGTGTCCAGGTTGACGTCGGACTGCGCATCGGTGCGCTCTTCCAGCTCCAGCAACTTGGCCTGCATGGCTTCCAGCTGCGCCCTCAGTTCGGCGATCTGCTGGTCACGGTTGTCGGCGGCGGACGCCGAGAAACTGGTGCTGCCCATGGCGACGGCAAGCGCGGCAGCCAGGAGGGAATAACGCATGGGAGGACTCTCCAAAGGGTGGAAAAAGTAGGTGTTCGCCGCTTTGCGAGCCCCTGATTCCCTTCGGAAATCATTAAGCGCCCGTCAAAGATGCGCTAAGGATGGGTGTGAAATCTTGCAGTCACATGTGAATCAGGTGACTGAAATATGACAGTGCGTACCCGAAGACCCACGCGACCTTTTCTATATGGTCGCGGCGCCAGGGCCACCGCTTGCGCAGCGTGCCCCACCCCTGCGTCAGCGTGATGACAACCGGGCTGCGCAGATGCCGGGTACCGCAGGGCACGTGCGACGCCGTCGTGGGAACAACGCGCGGCCGCCCCGCCCGCATCGTCACGCCACTGACTTAATGCGGACACCGATCTGTCACACAAACGTCGTGGAATGGTCAGCCAACGGGCACGCCCGTGCCGATCCACCCTGCCTTCTCTCAGGAGACTTCCGTGTTCAACTCGCTCAAATCCCGCGTGGCGCTGCTGGCCTTCGCCTCGGCCTTCTCGGTCAATGCCCTGGCTGCCGACGTGACCGGTGCCGGCGCCTCGTTCGTCTATCCGGTGATGACCAAGTGGTCCGCCGACTACGCCAAGGCTTCCAACAACCGCGTGAACTACCAGTCCATCGGTTCCGGTGGCGGCATCGCACAGATCAAGGCCGGCACGGTGGATTTCGGTTCGTCCGATGCGCCGCTGAAGCCCGAAGAGCTGGCCAAGTACGGCCTGGCGCAGTTCCCGTCGGTGATCGGCGGCGTGGTGCCGGTGCTGAACGTGGCCGGCCTGAAGCCGGGCCAGCTGAAACTGGACGGCCCGACCCTGGCCAACATCTTCCTGGGCACCATCAAGACCTGGAACGACCCCGCCATCGCCGCGCTGAACCCCGGCCTGACGCTGCCCGCGCAGCGCATCACCGTGGTCCGCCGCTCGGACGGTTCGGGCACCACCTTCAACTTCGTCAACTACCTGTCCAAGGTCAGCCCGGAATGGAAGAGCAAGGTGGGTGAAGGCACCACCGTGCAGTGGCCGACCGGCGTGGGCGGCAAGGGCAACGAAGGCGTCGCCGCCTACGTGAAGCAGATCAAGGGCGGTATCGGCTACGTCGAACTGTCGTATGCGCTGCAGAACAAGATGGCCTATGCCAGCCTGAAGAATGCCGCCGGCCAGTTCGTGCAGCCGAGCGAGGAATCCTTCGCCGCCGCCGCCGCCAGCGCCGAGTGGGGCAAGTCCAAGGACTTCTACCTGGTGATGACCAACGCCCCGGGCGCGCAGTCCTGGCCGATCACCGCCACCAACTTCATCCTGATGTACAAGGCCCCGAAGAAGAACAACAAGGACGCGCGCGACTTCTTCCGCTGGGTCTACGCCAATGGCGACGCCCAGGCCAAGTCGCTCGACTACGTGCCGCTGCCGCCGGCGCTGGTGCAGCAGATCGAGACGTACTGGAAGGCGAACCTGAAGTACTGAGCCGTATGCCCCGGCGCGATCTCTCCCGCGCCAGGGCCGGATGCGACGCTCCCTCCTCCGTCTGCATCCACGGGCGGGCCTTCGGGTCCGCCCTTTCTATTTAAGGGGTCACCCCCTCCCAGCGTCGCACCACGGCGCGAGACCGGCATGTCATCACGCTGTAACAAAAACATCATTTCATAGCGTGGATCACACACGACACGTTCCTGGAGCCTGCCCATGCCAGCCCGCCTCTTCCGCCTTGCCGGCCTTTCCCTGGCCACCGTCCTGTTCGTCGCCGCCTGCGGTGGCAAGACCGATGCCCCTGCGGCCACCACCGATGGCAGCGCCGCCCCGTCGGCCGCCGGCAGTGCACAGCAGATCTCCGCGGAAATCACCGGCGCGGGCGCGTCCTTCATCTACCCGCTGATGGCGCGCTGGTCCACGGACTACAACAAGGCCACCGGCGCGAAGATCAACTACCAGTCGATCGGATCGGGCGGCGGCATCGCGCAGATCAAGGCGGCCACCGTGGATTTCGGTTCGTCGGACAAGCCGCTGTCTTCGGAAGAGCTCGCGCAGGCCGGGCTGGGCCAGTTTCCGTCGGTCATCGGCGGCGTGGTGCCGGTCATCAACGTGGAAGGCCTGCAGCCGGGCCAGCTGAAGCTGAGCGGTACCGTGCTGGCGGACATCTTCCTGCACAAGATCACCACCTGGAACGACCCGGCCATCGCCGCGCTGAACCCCGGCGTCACGCTGCCGGCGGCCAAGATCAATACCGTGCACCGCTCGGATGGCTCGGGCACCACCTTCAACTTCGTCAACTATCTGTCCAAGGTCAGCGGCGAGTGGAAGACGAAAGTCGGCGAAGGCACCAGCGTCAACTGGCCCGGCGGCGTCGGCGGCAAGGGCAATGAAGGCGTGGCCGCCTACGTGCGCCAGCTGAAGGGCTCCATCGGCTACGTCGAACTGGCCTATGCCGAGCAGAACAACATGTCGTACGCCTCGCTGCAGAATGCGGCTGGCCAGTTCGTGAAGCCCACGGCCGAGAGCTTCGCCGCGGCGGCCGCCAGCGCCGACTGGGCGAACGCGAAGGACTTCAACCTGGTCATCACCAACGCGCCTGGCGAGCAGGCGTGGCCGATCACGGCGACCAACTTCATCCTGGTCTACAAGCAGCCCAAGGACGCGGCGAAGGCCAAGCACACGCTGGACTTCTTCAAGTGGGCCTACGAACAGGGCCAGGGCCAGGCGAACGAACTGGACTACGTGCCGCTGCCGCCGGAACTGGTGGGACAGATCGAGAAGTACTGGGCCGCCGAGATCAAGCTCTGAGGAAAAACGCACCCGGCCGCCTCATGCGCGGCCGGGTGTCATCACGCGGTAACCGCGACAGCGTGCACTTGAACGATTCGCTTCAGTCCCTCCCCCCAACCTCCCGGGTTGCATGAACGCCACCGCTCTCCCCGCTTCCCTGTCGGACGTGCGTACCACGCGTGACGCGCGCGCCGACAAGCTGTTCCGCTGGACCATGACCGGCGCCGGCATGTTCGTGCTGGTCTCGCTGATCGCCGCTGCGCTGTCGATGCTGTGGGGCGGCCGCGAAGCCCTGCAGACCTTCGGCCTGGGCTTCTTCACCAGCACCGAATGGAATGTCGGCACGCGCGAATTCGGTGCCCTGGTGCCGGTTTTCGGCACCCTGGTCAGTGCAGGCCTCGCCATGCTGATCGCGGTGCCGGTCAGTTTCGGCATCGCTGTGTTCCTGACCGAAGTGGCGCCGGCCTGGATGCGCGGCCCCGTTGGCATGGCCATCGAACTGCTGGCCGGCATCCCGTCGATCATCTACGGCATGTGGGGCCTGTTCGTGCTGGCGCCGCAGCTGAGCGAACACGTCTACCCGTGGATCAACGACAACCTGGGCCAGCTGCCGCTGATCGGCGCGGTGCTGTCCGGTCCGCCGCTGGGCATCGGCATGCTGACCGCCGGCCTGGTGCTGGCGATCATGGTGATTCCCTTCGTGTCGTCGGTGATGCGCGAAGTCTTCCTGACCGTGCCGGGCCGGCTGAAGGAGTCGGCCTACGCGCTGGGCTCCACCAAGTGGGAAGTGGTGTGGGACGTGGTGCTGCCGTACACGCGCTCGGCGGTGATCGGCGGCGTGTTCCTGGGCCTGGGCCGCGCACTCGGTGAGACCATGGCGGTGACCTTCGTGATCGGCAACGCCTACACGATCAGCGCCGCGCTGCTGGAGCCGGGCACGTCCATCGCCTCCACCATCGCCAACGAGTTCGCCGAAGCGACCGACCCGCTGCACAAGGGCTCGCTGCTGCTGCTGGGCTTCACCCTGTTCCTGTTGACCTTCATCGTGCTGGCGATCGCCCGCCTGATGCTGCGCCAGCTGTCGAAGCGGGAGGGCAACTGATGTCCGCGTCCCTGTACACCTTGCGCAAGGTCAAGAACGGCGTCGCCCTGACGCTGTCCATCGCGGCCGCCATCTTCGGCCTGATGTGGCTGGTCTGGATCCTCTGGACCACGATCACCAAGGGCCTGGGCAGCCTGAACCTGGATCTGTTCACCCAGATGACCCCGCCGCCGAACGAACCCGGTGGCTTGGCCAACGCTCTGTTCGGCAGCGTGGTGATGAGCCTGCTGGCCATCCTGCTGGGCACGCCCATCGGCGTGGCCGCCGGCACCTATCTGGCCGAGTACGCCAACAAGCACTGGCTGGGCGAGACCGTCCGCTTCGTCAACGACATCCTGCTGTCGGCGCCGTCGATCGTGCTGGGCCTGTTCATCTACACCGTGATGGTGGCGCAGATGGGCCATTACTCGGCCTGGGCCGGTGCGGTGGCGCTGGCGTTCATCGCCCTGCCCGTCATCGTGCGCACCACCGACGAGATGCTGCGGCTGGTGCCGCAGCAGATGCGCGAAGCCGCGCTGTCGCTCGGTGTGCCGCAGTGGAAGGTGACCACGCAGGTACTGATGCGTTCGGCGCTGCCGGGCATCGTCACCGGCGTGCTGCTGGCCCTGGCACGCATCAGCGGCGAGACTGCGCCGCTGCTGTTCACCGCCTTCAACAACCAGTTCTGGAGCACCGACCTCAACCAGTCGATGGCCAACCTGCCCATGGTGATCTTCCAGTACGCCATGAGCCCGTACGACTCGTGGAACTCGCTGGCCTGGGCCGGTGCGTTCCTGGTGACCGCCCTGGTCCTCCTGCTCAGCCTCGCTGCGCGAACCATCCTTCTTCGAAACAAGGTGACCCATGAATGACGCGGCCCGCATTTCGGTCGTTGCCACCCAGCGCCACGACGAGCACAGCGCGCAGGCCAAGGTGAAGCTGGCCGCCAAGGACCTGGATTTCTACTACGGCGACTACCACGCACTGAAGAACATCAACCTGGAGATCCCCGAGAAGCGCGTGACCGCGCTGATCGGCCCGTCCGGTTGCGGCAAGTCCACGCTGCTGCGCGTGTTCAACCGCATCTACTCGCTGTACCCCAAGCTGCGCGCTACCGGTGGCGTGCTGCTGGATGGCGAGAACATCCTGGACAGCAAGTACCCGATGAACCGCCTGCGCAGCAAGGTGGGCATGGTGTTCCAGAAGCCGGTGCCGTTCCCGATGACCATCTACGAGAACGTCGCCTACGGCATCCGCCACCACGAACGCCTGGGCAAGGCCGACATGGACAACCGCGTCGAGCAGGCCCTGCGCCAGGCCGCCCTGTGGGACGAGGCCAAGGACAAGCTGAAACAGAGCGCGCTGGGCCTGTCCGGCGGCCAGCAGCAGCGCCTGTGCATCGCACGCGCGGTGGCGCTGCGCCCGGACGTGATCCTGCTGGATGAACCGACCTCGGCGCTGGACCCCATCTCGACCAGCAAGATCGAGCAGCTGATCGAGGAACTGAAGCACCAGTACACCATCGCCATCGTCACCCACAACATGCAGCAGGCGGCACGCGTGTCCGACTACACCGCCTTCATGTACCTGGGCGAACTGGTGGAGCACGACGTCACCTCGACGATCTTCTCCAAGCCCGGCAAGCAGCAGACCGAAGACTACATCACCGGCAGGTTCGGCTGATGCCGGGCCCGCGGGAATCGGGAATGGAGAATGGGGAATCGGCCGATCGATTCCGATCCGGCCCGATACCTCCGAAGCTCAGGCTCCCATCGGCTTTCCCATTCCCTATTCCCCACTCCCCATTCCCGGTCTCCCTATGAACACCCAACCGCACGACCATATCGTGAAGAGCTACGACGAAGAACAGCGCCGCATCGTCGGCGAGATCGTGCGCATGGGCGAGACCGCCGTGGCGCAGCTGGAGGCCGCGCTGGACGTGGTGGAGCGTCGCGACGACAAGGCCGCCCAGCGCATCATCGCCAACGACGAGGCCATCGACGCCATCGAGCACCAGGTGAGCCATGACGTCATGCACCTGGCGCTGCGTGGCCCGATGGCACGCGACCTGCGCGAGATCCTCGCCGGCCTGCGCATCCCGGCCGACATCGAACGCATCGGCGACTATGCCGCCAACGTGGCCAAGCGCTCCATCGCCCTCAACGTCTCGCCGCCCATGCCGCAGATCACCGGCCTGCGCGCGCTCGGCAGGCTGGCCGTGCGCCAGGTGCGCGATGCCCTGACCGCCTACCAGAACGGCGACGCGGAGTACGCCGTGCACGTGCGCGCCCGCGATGCCGAACTGGATGCGCACTACACGGCACTGTTCCGCGAGCTGCTGACCTACATGATGGAAGACCCGCGCAACATCACCCCGTGCACGCACCTGCTGTTCATGGCCAAGAACCTGGAGCGGATCGGCGACCACGCGACCAACATCGCCGAGAACGTCTGGTTCCTGGTCCATGGCGAACAGCCGCTGCCGCCCCGCGACAAGCGCGACGAGACCAGCACCACCGGCGCCGTCTGAACGACGCTGCGCTGCAACATCCTGCGTCTCCCGGTTGGTCCGGCGGGGCGCAGGCTTTCCACAAGCGGCGCATACGAACCGCTAACGTCCTGCGACTACACTGGTGGCCCTTCCGTGCGGACGTTCCGCACTCACTGGAGAGACCCCGATGTCCAAGACGTCCCCCAAGCCCGCCGCCATCGCCATTGCCCTCGCGGGCGGCATCGCATTGACGGGCTCGGCCTTCGCCATGCAGCCGATGGCGCAGGGTTACCTGCTGTCGGCCGGCGAGACCGCGAAGGCTGCCGAAGGCAAGTGCGGACTGGCCAAGGCCGACACCGACAAGGATGGCAAGGTATCGCAGGCCGAGTTCTCCGCCGCGCATCCTGACAAGGCGGACAAGTTCGCCAGCATGGATACGAACAAGGATGGCTTCATCGACGCCGCCGAGCACAAGGCCCATGCCGGCGCCAAGGGCGGCGAAGGCAAATGCGGTGAAGGCAAATGTGGCGAAGGCAAGTGCGGCGGCGACAAGAAGACCGACGGCACCCCGTAACCCTCACGTCCTGCGGACTCCGTCTTCCCACCGGGAGACGGAGTTCCGCGATACCCGCACGCGATGACCACCCCCTTTTCCGCTGACGTTGCCGGCTTGGGCCTGCGACGGTCGCTGCTGGACGCGCTGCGCACTGCGCCGACGGGTGCGTTCGATTTCCTGGAATGCGCACCCGACAACTGGATCGGTGTCGGCGGACGCCTGGGCGAAGCGCTCGCGGACCTGTCCGCGCGCCATCCGGTCACCTGCCATGGCTTGTCGCTCTCGCTCGGGGGCGTGGAGCCGCTGGACGACACGTTTCTGCTGCGCACCCGCCGTTTCCTCGACCAGCATGGCGTGCGCCTGTACAGCGAGCACCTGAGCTACTGCGCCGACGACGGCCATCTGTACGACCTGATGCCGATCCCGTTCACCGAGGAAGCGGTACGGCACGTGGCTGCCCGCATCCGCCACGTGCAGGATGTGCTCGGCCGGCGCATTGCCGTGGAAAACGTGTCGTACTACGCCGCGCCGTTCCAGGCGATGGACGAGGTGGACTTCGTCACCGCAGTGCTGGCCGAAGCCGACTGCGACCTGCTGCTGGACGTGAACAATGTCTACGTCAACGCCATCAACCACGGCTACGACCCGCACGCTTTCCTGGCGCGCATGCCGGCCGAACGCATCGCCTCGTATCACATCGCCGGCCACTACGATGAAGCCGAGGATCTGAAGGTGGACACCCATGGCGCGCCGGTGAAGGACGCGGTGTGGGACCTGCTCGACGTCGCCTACCGCCTGCATGGCGTGCGTCCCACGCTGCTGGAGCGCGATTTCAATTTCCCTCCCCTGGCGACGTTGCTGGGCGAGGTGCAGCGCATCCGCCATGCGCAGCAGGCCGTCACGGTGGCAACGCAGGCCGCGCATGCCTGACACGTTGCGCGCGCAACAGTTCGCGCTGTCGCGCCACCTGCGCGATCCGGCCGCCAATCCGCCACCGCCCGGCATCGAAGACCGGCGCCTGGCGATCTACCGCGAACTTTTCTACAACAACATCGAAGGCCTGCTGTCGGCCAACTTCCCGGTGATCCGCAAGACCCTGGGCGACGAACGCTGGCATGCGCTGATACACGGCTTCCATGCCGACCACCGCAGCCATACCCCGCTGTTCCCGGAGCTGGGGCGCGAGTTCATCCGTTACGTCGAAACCCGTGCGGATGCGGCGGCGGACCTGCCGCCCTGGCTGCTTGAGCTGGCGCATTACGAGTGGATCGAGCTGGCGCTGCAGATCGCCGACGACGAAGTGCCGCGCCACGATCCGCGTGGCGACCTGCTGGCCGGCATGCCCGTGCTGTCGCCTTTCGTCCGGGCGCTGGCCTACCAATGGCCGGTGGCACGGATCGGACCGGACTTCCAACCCGATACGCCACCGGCAGCGCCCACCCTGATCCTGGTGCGGCGCGACGCGTCGCAGTACGTGCGCTTCGCCGACATCTCGCCGCTGGTGTACCGGTTGCTGGAACTGCTGGGCCAGGGCGACGCGACCGGCGAGGCCACGCTGCGGAGGCTGGCCGCAGAGGCGGATGCGGAGGACATCGAGGACTTCCTCCACCAGGGCACGGCCATGCTGGAACGCATGCGCGAGGAAGGCACGGTGCTGGGCACGCGCCCCGCACCGACGCTCCCCTAACCACGGCAGGGTTACCGTGATGGTTCGGCTGCCAGCCGGAGAACGACTCGCCGGCTCTGCTACGCTGTCGCGCATGGACAACACGCCCGCCGAACCTTCCACCATCACTCCCATGGCCCGGCGTTTCCGGGGATACCTGCCCGTGGTGGTCGATGTGGAGACGGGAGGTTTCGACGCCACGCGCCACGCGCTGCTGGAACTCGCGGCGATCCCGCTGGACCTGGACGAGAACGGCCTGCTGGTACTGGGAACGACCTCGAGCGTGCACCTGCACCCCGCGCCCGGCACCGAGATCGATCCCAAGTCACTGGAAATCACCGGGATCGACCTGGATCACCCGTTCCGCTTCGCCAAGCACGAGAAGGAAGCCCTGGATCATGTGTTCGCACCGGTGCGCGCCGCGGTGAAGAAGCACGGCTGCCAGCGCGCGATCCTGGTGGGCCACAACGCGCACTTCGATCTGGGATTCCTCAACGCCGCGGTCACGCGCGTGGCGCACAAGCGCAATCCTTTCCATCCCTTCAGCGTGTTCGACACCGTCACGCTGGCGGGCGTCGCCTACGGCCAGACCGTGCTGGCGCGCGCGGTGCAGGCCGCGGGATTCGACTGGAATGCCGACGACGCGCACTCGGCCGTCTATGACGCCGAACAGACGGCGCGGCTGTTCTGCAAGATCGCCAACGGCTGGCCGAAGCCGCTGGGCTGACAGCGCGCGCAAGAGGGACGGGATGCGACTGACCGCGACCCAGGCCGACATCACGACGTTGCCATTGGATGCCATCGTCAACGCGGCGAACAGTTCGCTGCTCGGCGGCGGCGGCGTGGATGGCGCCATCCACCGCGCCGCGGGTCCGGAACTGGTGTCCGAATGTCGTCTGCTGGGTGGCTGCAAGACCGGCGAGGCGAAGATCACCCGGGGGTATCGCCTGCCGGCACGCCATGTGATCCACACCGTCGGACCTGTCTGGCGCGGCGGCGACCAGGGCGAACCGAACCTGCTCGCCGCCTGCTATCGCAACAGCCTGGTGCTGGCAGAAACGCACGGCCTGCGCAGCATCGCCTTTCCCTGCATCAGCACGGGGATCTTCGGCTACCCCGCGGATGCCGCCGCGCGTGTCGCGGTCGACACCGTCCGCGCTACGCTGTCGGCGTCGATCGCGCCGCCGGCCGTGACATTCTGCTGCTTCTCCGTCGACGACCTGACGTTGTACCAGGCCCTTATCGCCTGATCACGCCTCACCGTTGGCCGCCGTCGCCACCGGGGGACGCGACGTCATCGCGGCACCGGCAGACGCAATGATGATCGCGGCGATCGCCAGCCACTGCAGCGCCGACAGGCGCTCATGCAGGAACATCAGCCCGCACAGCGCGGCGATGGCCGGTTCCAAGCTCATCAGCATGCCGAACGTACGCGTCGGCATCTTCGTCAGCGCCACCATTTCCAGGCTGTAGGGAATGGCAGTGGACAGCAGGGCCACCGCCAGCGCGACCGGCAGCAACGCAGGCGCCAGCAACGCGGCACCCGCATGCGCCACCCCGAACGGGACCGCGACCGCTGCGGCAATGCAGCTGCCGAGGGCGACCGTCTGTGGCCCATGCGCATTGCCCGCCTTCTGGCCGAACACGATGTACATCGCCCAGCACGCTCCCGCGCCCAGCGCGTACGCCGCGCCCACGGGATCCAGCGGCTGGCTGCCCTGCTCCGGCACCAGCAGCACCAGTCCGGCCACCGCCAGCACCACCCAGACCACGTCGCGCAGGTGGCGCGAGCCGAACAGCGCGACGGCCAGGGGACCGGTGAACTCCAGCGCCACGGCGATGCCCAGCGGCACCGTTTCCAGCGACTTGTAGAACAGCAGATTCATCAGGCCCAGCGACGCGCCGTAGAACAGCAGCAAAGGCCACTGTTCCCGCGTGACGCGCATGCGCCATGGCCGGAACACGATGACCAGGATCAGCGTCGCCAACGCCAGCCGCAGCGCGGTCGCACCGGTCGCGCCCACCGCCGGGAACAAGGTCTTGGCCATCGAGGCGCCGGCCTGGATGGACAGCATGGCGACGAACAGCAGCGCGATCGGCTGCCAGGGGATGGGCGCATGGGAGTGGGAAGGCGACATGACGGCAACACCCGTGGACGCCGGGCGCGCCACGCTTGAAGGAGGGACAGATTGCGCACTATATTGCGCAAATCGAAGCTTACCGGATGCGCAATATAGTGCGCAACCCCATGCCCATGAGTGTGCTGGAACACGTCGCCGAGAATATCCGTCGCCTGCGGACAGACGCAGGCCTCAGCCAGCAGGCCCTGTCGGTCGCCGCGCAGGTGTCCCGGCGCATGCTGGTCGGCATCGAATCCGGCGACGCCAATGTCAGCCTCAACACGCTGGACCGCATCGCAGAAGCGCTCAAGGTGACGTTCGCGGATCTGGTGAAGCCGCCAAGTGCGCCAGGCCTGGACCGCATCGAGGCGCTGGCCTGGAGCGGCCGCACGCCGGGCTCGCAGGGCGTGCTCCTGGCCACCGCACCGGCCTCCCACGATGTCGAACTGTGGGCATGGACGCTGATGCCCGGCGACCGCTACACATCGGCGGCCGACCCGGCCGGCTGGCACGAGATGTTCTTCGTCATCGAGGGCCGGCTGGTGGTGGAGTTGCCGGAAGGCGAGCGCGTGATAGACGCCGGCGACTTCTTCGTCTTCCCCAGCGACCGCGACTACGCCTACCGCAACGACGGCGACACGCCGCTGCGCTTCATCCGCAACGTCGTGCACTGAGCCTGCGACGGTTCACTTCGCCGGCGGCGTGATGCCATGCCGGCGCAGCACCTCGCGCACCCGCTCCAGTGGAATCGCCTCCACCGTCTGGCCATTTCCGCTCACCGTGGTCGCCATGAACAGCGAGTTGTAGACCGCTTCCTCCACCGCATCGACGCTGGCCTGGAACACGGCACTCATCTCCTCGTTCGCCAGCTCCGTGGTCGTGTGGCGCGGCGCGTCGAAGGCACGGCGCACCGATGCGGCGGTCGAGAACGCCACCACGTAGTCGCCACTGCCGTTGGAGGCGGAACTGCCGGTGCGTCCCAGCCCCATCATCGCGCGCGACGCCACGCGACGCAGGTTGCGGTCGCCGAGCGGCGCGTCGGTGGCGATGACGATGATGATCGAACCATCGCCCCGGTCGTCGGCCGCGCCGGGCCGGTGCCGTGGCACGGGGCCGTCCTGCACGGCGACGGCTTTCTGGAAGGCATAGCGATCCAGCTCGCGTCCGACCGGTGCGCCGGCCACCTGCAGTACACCGCCGAAGTTGCTCTGCACCAGCACGCCGACTTTCCACCCGCCCAGCGACGCGGGCAGTACCCGCGACGAGGTGCCGATGCCGCCCTTCCAGCCGAAGGCCACGGTGCCCGTGCCGGCCCCCACGCTGCCTTCCTGCACGGGGCCCTCCGTGGCGGTGGCCAGCGCGCGGCGCACGGCCTCGGCCGTGACCGGCCGCGCGCGGATGTCGTTGAGCCCGCCGTCGTTGGTCTCGCCGACCACCACGTTGATGGAACGCACCTGCTGCATGTCCGGCTGTTCCAGCAGCCATGCCGCCATCGCGTCGCCCGCCTTCCACACGCACAGCGTGCAGGTGAGCAGGATGGGGGTTTCGAGTTCCCCGAGTTCATTCACCTGCGTGCTGCCGACGAATTTGCCGAACCCGTTGCCGACATGCACGGCCGCCGGCACGCGCGACCGGTATGCATTGCCGGCATGCGGCAGGATGGCGGTGACGCCCGTGCGTACGCGGTCGCCTTCGCGCAGCGTGACCTGCCCTACCCGCACGCCGTCGACGTCGGTGATGGCGTTGTATCTGCCGGGCGAGAAGATGCCGGGCGCCACGCCCAGCTCGCGTGCGCGCACGCGTGGCGCCTCCTGGCCGAAGGCGGAGAGTACAGACAGCCCCAGCAGCAGTGCCGCCAGTCGATGCAACAGGTACGGCGACACGCGGGCCATGCGGACTCCTTTACTGGCGCTGGCGGACGGCCTCGAACAGGGTGATGCCCGTGGCCACGGAAACATTGAGGCTTTCGATGTCGCCCGGCATCGGGATCTTCACCAGGCCATCGCAGTGTTCGCGCGTCAGCCGGCGCATGCCGTCGCCCTCGCCCCCCAGCACCAGCGCCACGTTGCCGCGCAGGTCGGTGGCATACAGCGACGCCTCCGCTTCGCCGGCAAGGCCATAGATCCAGACGCCAAGCTGCTGCAGGTCGCGCAGGCAGCGCGACAGGTTGGTCACCGCGAACACCGGAATACGGTCGGCGGCGCCGGCGGACGTCTTGCGGACGGTGGCGTTGATGCCGACCGACTTGTCCTTCGGAAATACCACCGCGGTGACGCCCGCCGCCGCGGCGCTGCGCAGGCAGGCACCCAGGTTGTGCGGATCCTGCACACCGTCCAGCACCAGCACCAGCGCCTTGCCTTCCGCTGCCTCGACCAGCGCCGGCAGCTCACCCTCGTCCCATGTCCTGGCGGCGGCATAGCGCGCGGCTACACCCTGGTGGCGCAGCGAACCGGCCACGCCACTGAGCGCCTGGGCGGTGACGCGACGCACTTCGATGTCCTTGCGGCGCGCGTTTTCTTCGATCTCGGTCAGGCGCGGATTCTTGCTGCCGCCTTCGACCAGCACCTCGCGCACGTTGTCGGCATCGTTGTCGATGGCCGAGGCCACCGCGTTGACGCCGACGATCCATTGGTTCTGTTTGCTCATGCGCTGTGCAGCCGCGTAGGAAAGGCCGGCATTATCGCACCGACCAGGCGGTCAGCGCGGCGGCCAGGCCGGCGTGTCGTGGTCCGGGTGCTGGAAGGCGGCATCCCGGCGACGAAAGCCGCCGGGACGACGGGAGGCTTCAGTATTTCTGCTTCTTCCGCTTGGCCGGCTGCCCGCGCGGGGCCGGCGGCACCGCACCCGCGTCCTTCTCGTCGACAAGGCGGAAGTCGATCTTGCGCTCCTCCAGGCTGGCCTTCAGCACGATGATGCGCACGCGGTCGCCCAGCCGGAACACCATGCCGCGGCGTTCGCCGGACAGCGTCTTCCGCAACGGATCAAAGTGGTAGTAATCGTGGGGCAGCTGGGTCACGTGCACCAGGCCGTTGACCTTGGACTGGTCCAGCTCCACGAACAGGCCGAAGCTGGTCACGCCGCTGATGACGCCGTCGAACTGGCCGCCGACGTGCTTCTCCATCCAGGCGGCGCGGTAGCGCTCGTCCACTTCGCGTTCCGCATCGTCGGCGCGACGCGCGCGTTCAGAGCATTGCAGCGACAGCGCGGCCATCTCGTGCGGGGAGTACAGGAACTTGTCCGGCTTGCCCTTGGTCAGCGCGTACTTGATGGCCCGGTGGACCAGCAGGTCAGGGTAGCGCCGGATCGGCGAAGTGAAGTGCGCGTACGCGTCCAGCGCCAGGCCGAAATGGCCGGCGTTGTCCGGCGAGTACACGGCCAGGCTCTGGCTGCGCAGCACCACCGATTCCAGCAGCGCCACATCGGGGCGCTCGCGGATCTTCTTCAACAGCTGGGTGAAGTCGCGCGGCTGCACCTTGGCCCACGGCGGCAGACTCAGCTTGAACTCCTTCAGGAACTCCAGCAGGTCGGCGTACTTCGATTCCGGCGGACGGTCATGCACGCGGTAAGGGGCGGGAATGCGCGCAGCCAGCAGATACCGGGCGGCTTCCACATTGGCCGCGATCATGCACTCCTCGATCAGCTTGTGCGCATCGTTACGCTGCAGCATGCCCGCCTGGGTGACTTCACCGCGGTTGTCCAGCTCGAACCGGACTTCGGACGTCTCGAACTCGATCGCGCCCCGCTTCTCGCGCGCCTTCGCGAGCAGGCCATACAGTTCATGCAGGCGCTCGACCTGCGGCAGCAGCGCGCCGATCGACGCACGCGCCTCGGCATCGTTCTCGCCGACCGCCTTCCAGACCTGGTCATAGGTCAGGCGGGCGTGCGAACGCATCACGGCCTCATAGAACTTGGACTGGGTGACTTCGCCTTCGCTGTTCACCTGCATGTCGCACACGAAGCACATGCGGTCGACGTTGGGATTCAGCGAGCAGATGCCGTTGGACAGGGTCTCCGGCAGCATGGGCACCACGAAACCCGGGAAGTACACGGACGTCGCCCGCTTCTGCGCCTCGTCGTCCAGCGGCGTGCCGGGGCGCACGTAATGCGATACATCGGCAATGGCCACCACCAGACGGTAGCCGCTGCGGTTCTTCATGCGCAGGCCCTGGCGATTGCTTTCGCAATACACCGCATCGTCGAAGTCCTTGGCATCGGCACCGTCGATGGTGACCAGCGGCATGTCGCGCAGGTCGACGCGGTTGCCGATCATCGAAGGTTCGATCACCAGCGGTACGGCCGTGGCTTCGTCCAGCACCTCCTGCGGGAACTCGTGCGGCAGGTCATGGCCGTGGATGGCGGCTTCCACCACCAGCGACGGCGTCAGGCTGTCGCCCAGCACGGCGATGATGCGGCCGATGGGCGGACGCCGGGCGTCCGGCGCCTGGGTCAGTTCGCAGACGACCAGCTGGCCATCGCGCGCACCGCCGGTGGCGTCCTGCGGCACCTGGACATTGCGCTGGATGCGCTTGTCGTCGGGCACCACATAGGCGATACCGGCTTCCAGACTGAAACGGCCGATCAGCCGGTTGAGGCGGCGCTCCAGGACGCGGGCGATGCTCCCTTCGCGACGGCCCCGGTGATCCATGCCGGTGACGTTGGCCAGCGCGCGGTCGCCATGCATGACCTTGCGCATTTCATAGGGCGGCAGGAACAGGTCGTCGCCACCCGCTTCCGGTCGCAGGAAACCGAAGCCGTCCGGATTGGCGATCACCACGCCGGCGATCAGGTCGGTGTGCTGCACCGGGGCGAAACCGCCACGACGGTTCTGCACCAGCTGCCCATCGCGCACCATCGCCCCCAGCCGCTTATTGAGTGCGTCGAAGCGGTCGGGCGCGTCCAGGCCCAGCGGGCCGGCGATCTCTTCCGCCGTCTGCGGACCGTCCGCGGCTTCCAGGAATGCCAGGATGGCTTCGCGACTGGCGATGGGGTGATCGTAACGTTGCGCTTCGCGCGCAGCGTGCGGGTCGTGGAGGCCGCCGCCCGCGGAAGGCCCGCGCCGGGGCGCCGGGCCGCGTGCTGCGGGCGCGGATCTGCCGCGGACCGGCGGCTTGCCGGCGGGCAGGTCGGGCATCCAGGGAGGCAGCGATTTCTTCGCCGGCTTGCCGGACTTGGCGGGTGTGCCGCCGGGGCGCCCGCGTGCACCGGCACCGCTGGATTTGCCGGACTTTCCTGCAGGCGTCTTGCCGCCGCCACTCGTGGTTTTTCTGGTCATCCGGCCATGGTACACCCCGGCTGAATAACGCCGTGCGAAATCAGGCGTTGACAATCCTGCGCGTACCCACCAAAATTCGCGCCCTGCACACCTGCCCAGGTGGCGGAATTGGTAGACGCACTAGTTTCAGGTACTAGCGGGTAAAACCGTGGAGGTTCGAGTCCTCTCCTGGGCACCACGCATAACGAGACCCTCGCGCAAGCGGGGGTTTTTCGTTTCCGGCGCAAAAAACGACGAGGCGCGGCGCCGTCATCGCGACGGGTAGAATTGCGGCAGACACTCTGCTGCCGACGAACGCACCTGATGAGCGACAACATCCGCCCCACCTTCCATGGCTTCGAGCAGATCCCGCTGCGCGAGTACGCCGAGCGTGCCTATCTGGACTACTCGATGTACGTGGTACTGGACCGCGCGCTGCCCTTCATCGGCGACGGATTGAAGCCGGTGCAGCGGCGCATCGTCTACTCGATGAGCGAACTGGGGCTCAACGCCGGCGCCAAGCCCAAGAAGTCCGCCCGCACCGTCGGCGACGTCATCGGCAAGTACCACCCGCACGGCGACAGCGCGTGCTACGAGGCGCTGGTGTTGATGGCGCAGCCGTTCTCGTACCGCTACCCGCTGATCGAAGGTCAGGGCAACTTCGGCTCGACCGACGACCCCAAGTCCTTCGCGGCCATGCGTTACACCGAATCCAAGCTGACCCCGATCGCCGAAGTGCTGCTGGGCGAACTGGGCCAGGGCACGGTGGACTGGACACCCAACTTCGACGGCACCCTGGAGGAACCGACCTGGTTGCCGGCACGCCTGCCGCATCTGCTGCTCAACGGCACCACCGGCATCGCCGTGGGCATGGCCACCGACGTACCGCCGCACAACCTCAACGAGATCGTCAGTGCCTGCATCCGCCTGATCGACGATCCGGATGCGACGGTGGCCGACCTGTGCGAGCACGTGCGCGGCCCGGACTACCCCACCCACGCCGAAATCATCACCGCGCCCGCCGACCTGCGGGCGATGTACGAAACCGGCAACGGCAGCGTCCGTGCGCGCGCCACCTGGCGCAAGGACAACGGCAACCTGGTGATCGACGCCCTGCCCTACCAGGTGTCGCCGTCGAAGGTGATCGAGCAGATCGCCGCGCAGATGCGCGCGAAGAAGCTGCCGTGGCTGGAAGACATCCGCGACGAATCCGACCACGCCAATCCGGTGCGCGTGGTGCTGATCCCGCGCTCCAACCGCGTGGACGCCGAACAACTGATGGGTCATCTGTTCGCCACCACCGACCTGGAGAAGAGCTACCGGGTCAACCTGAACATCATCGGCCTGGATGGCCGCCCCCAGGTCAAGAACCTGAAGACGCTGCTGGCCGAGTGGCTGGCGTTCCGCAGCGACACCGTGACGCGCCGCCTGAAGCACCGGCTGGAGAAGGTCGAGCGCCGCCTGCACCTGCTGGAAGGCCTGCTGGTCGCGTTCCTCAACCTGGATGAAGTGATCCGCATCATCCGCACCGAGGATGAGCCGAAGGCCGCGCTGATCGCGCATTTCAAGCTGAGCGAGGAACAGGCCGATTACATCCTCGACACCAGGCTGAAGCAGCTCGCCCGCCTGGAGGAAATGAAGATCCGCGGCGAGCAGGACGAACTGCTGGCCGAACGCGAGAAGATCGCCGGCATCCTGGAGTCGAAGGCCAAGCTGAAGAAGCTGATCAAGGACGAGCTGACGGCCGACGCGAAGAAGTTCGGCGACGCCCGCATGTCGCCGCTGGTGCAACGCGATGCCGCACAGGCGCTGGACGAGACCGAACTGGTCGCCAGCGAGCCGATGACGGTGGTGCTGTCGGAGAAGGGCTGGATCCGCGCGGCCAAGGGCCACGACGTGGATGCGGCCACCCTGTCGTACCGCGATGGCGATGGCCTGCTGGGTGCGGTGCGCTCACGCAGCACGCAACAGGTGGCGTTCCTCGACTCGGAGGGACGCAGCTACTCCACCGCGGTGCACACCTTGCCGTCCGCGCGCGGCAATGGCGAACCGTTGACCGGCCGCTTTTCGCCGGCGGCAGGCGCATCGTTCCAGGCGCTGGCCAGCGGCGACAACGATGCGCGCTTCGTGCTGGCGTCCTCGCACGGGTACGGCTTCGTCACCCGCTTCGAGAATCTCACCGGCCGCCAGAAGGCGGGCAAGGCCATGCTCAACCTGACCGCGGGCGCGAAGGTGCTGTCACCGGCGCCGGTGGCGAACACCGCGGCCGACCGCATCGTCGCAGTGACCAGTGCCGGCCACCTGCTGGCGTTCCCGATCAGCGACCTGCCGGAGCTCGACAAGGGCAAGGGCAACAAGATCATCGAGATCCCGAAGGCCAAGCTGGGCACCGAACACGTGGTGGCCATCGCCGCCGTCTCCCCGGGCGGCACCCTGCTGGTGAAGAGCGGACAGCGCACGATGAGCCTGTCGTTCAAGGACCTGGACGAATATGTGGGCGCGCGCGCGAGCCGCGGCGGGTTGTTGCCGAGGGGGTGGCAGAAGGTCGACGGGTTGGAAGTCCAGTAGTTCATCCGTCCCTAACGCGGCGCTTGCTCCGCTGAGCCGTGCAGCAACATCGTGGGCCAGCGTCGAGCAAGCTACGCTACGACGGAATGCCCGGCATGCTTTGTCAACGGAGTACTGACGGATGGATGCGGATTTCTGGCTGCAGCGCTGGCAGGAAGGCCAGATCGGCTTCCATCGCGACGACGTGATGCCGCTGCTGGACAAGCACTGGCCGTCGCTTGAGCTGCCCCCGGGCAGCCGCGTGCTGGTACCGCTGTGCGGCAAGTCGCTGGACATGCACTGGCTGGCCGCGCAGGGCCATCGCGTACTCGGTGTGGAACTGTCGCCGCTGGCGGTGACGCAGTTCTTCGAGGAGGCCGGGCTGGAACCCTCGCGGACCAACAGCCGCTATGGCGAGCATTTCAGCGCCGGACCCATCGAGATCCTCCTGGGCGATGCCTTCGGTCTCGACCCGACGTTGCTGGGAGACGTCGCGGGCGTCTACGACCGCGCCGCCCTGATCGCACTGCCGCCAGACCTGCGGCGACGCTACCGGGACACCACCTATGCGGCGCTGCCGCCGGGTTGCCGGGGCCTGCTGATCACGCTGGAGTATCTCCAGGCGCAGAAGAACGGCCCGCCGTTTTCGGTCGCCCAAGCCGAGGTCGACACCCTGTTCGCCTTGCCCTGGCACGCCCGGCTGCTGGAGCGTCGCGACATCCTCGCCCAGGAACCACGCTTCCGGGAAGAAGGCCTGACCGCCCTCGACACCGCCGTGTACCGCCTGGCAAACGAAGGCAGGTAGGAGCGGGCCATGCCCGCGATGCTCTTGCATCACCACCAGGAAAGCATCGCGCCCAGGGGGGCGCTCCTACGGTCGGCGCTGTGCCATGGGCATTGCAGGATCCCCGCGACGCCCGTGTTCCCGTAGGAGCGGGCCATGCCCGCGATGCTCTTGCATCAGCGCCAGGAAAAGCATCGCGCCCATGGGGCGCTCCTACGGTCGGCTTTGTACCATGGCATTGCAGGAATCCCCGTGACGCCACGTGTTCCCGTAGGAGCGGGCCATGCCCGCGATGCTCTTGCATCACCGCCAGGAACAGCATCGCGCCCAAGGGGCGCTCCTACGACTGGCGCTGTGCCATGGGCATTGCAGGAATCCCCGCGACGCCACGTGTTGCCGTAGGAGCGGGCCATGCCCGCGATGCTCTTGCATCACCGCCAGGAAGAGCATCGCGCCCAGGGGGCGCTCCTACGGTCGGCGCTGTGCCATGGGCATTGCAGGAATCCCCGCGACGCCACGTGTTCCCGTAGGAGCGGGCCATGCCCGCGATGCTCTTGCATCAGCGCCAGGAAGAGCATCGCGCCCAGGGGGCGCTCTGCAGGCTTGCGAGGGCTTCTGCAAAGCTGCCTGCACGCTTGATCGTGCACAAGGACCGCCTCGGCGGCGACAGGCCTCGTGCGTTCAGACCGCCTCGCTGGCGTCCAGCTTCGAGGTCAGGTACAGCTGGATGCCGAGGCGCTTGATCAGGCCGAGTTGCTGTTCAAGCCAGTGCGCGTGGTCTTCCTCGGTGTCCTGCAACTGCGCCAGCAGCATGTCGCGGGTGACGTAGTCGCCGTGCTGTTCGCACAGCGCCATGCCTTTCGCGAGCGCAGCGCGCACTTCGTACTCGACGTCCAGGTCGCGCTGGAGCATTTCCTCCACCGTCTTGCCCGGCACGAACGGCGTCGGCTGCATGTCCGGGTCGCCCTCCAGGAACAGGATGCGGCGCAGCAACGCATCTGCATGCTGGGTCTCTTCCTGCATCTCGTGGTCGAGCCGCGTGTACAGCGCCTTCAACCCCTGGTCCTCGTAGCGGCGGGAATGGATGAAGTACTGGTCGCGCGCGGCCAGTTCGCCACGCAGCAGCTGCTTCAGGTAGTCGACGATGTCGGGATGACCTTTCATGGGGGAGCTCCGTTGACCCGGCGCGCATGATGGCCCATCCCGCCAGGCAATGACCGAATCGGAATCACTCGCGTTCGTGGTCGCACCAGGGCGGCGACGGTCGTGGCTTCCATGGAATAATCGGCCGCCCCGCCTTCCCGACCCAAGGACTCCGCAATGCTCAGGTGGACCCGGCGCATCGCGCTGCTGTTGCTGGCCCTCATCGTCGTGGCCGTGCTGGCGGCATGGTGGCTGATGCGGGGCAGCCTGCCCCGGTTGGAGGGCGAGGCGGGACTGAGCGGCCTGACCGCGCCGGTTTCGATCCAGCGCGACGCCCTGGGGGTGGTGACGATCGATGCCGCCAGCGAAGCCGATGCGCTACGGGCACTGGGTTACGTGCATGCGCAGGAACGCTATTTCGAAATGGACCTGATGCGCCGCACGTCCGCCGGCGAGCTGGCGGAGCTGTTCGGCCCCATCGCGGTCAACCTGGACAAGGAGCGGCGCGTGCATCGCATCCGCGCGCGGGTGGTGAAGGACCTGGAAGCCTTTGCAGGCGATCGCCTGCCCCAGCTGCAGGCGTATGCCGATGGCGTCAACGCTGGCCTCGGCGAACTGCGCGCGCGCCCCTGGCCGTACCTGCTGCTGCGGCAGACACCCCGGCGCTGGGAGGCCGTGGATTCGGCTTTGACCGGCTATGCGATGTACTTCGACCTGCAGGATTCGCAGAACGTGCGCGAGCTGGGCCTGTGGAGCATCGGCCAACACGTGCCGCCGGCCCTGCACGCACTGCTCACGCACGACGGCACCGAATGGGATGCGCCGCTGTTCGGGGAAGCGCGCGGCAATGCCGTGCTGCCGACGGCGGAGCAGGTGGATCTGCGCAAGCTGGCCATGCCCGACGCCGCCACGCACCGCCGCCTGGCCGACAAGGGCACGCCCGGCAGCAACAACTGGGCGGTGGCCGGCGCCCTGACCGCGGATGGCCGCGCCATCGTCGCCGACGACATGCACCTGGGCCTGCGCGCGCCCAACATCTGGTTCCGCGCACGCCTGCGCTATCCGGACGCCCGCGCGCCGGGCGGCAAGGTGGATGTCTCCGGCTTCACCCTTCCGGGTCTGCCGGCGGTCATCGTGGGCAGCAACGGCCATGTCGCGTGGGGCTTCACCAACAGCTATGCCGATACCGCGGACTGGTATCCGGTACAGCCCTGCAGCGAGAACGCGCCCGCGGCGGCTGGATGCGATCCGGTCGTGCGCCACCAGGAAAGCATCAAGGTGGCCGGCCAGGACGCCGTCGATTTCGAGGTGCTGGAGAGCCGCTACGGACCTGTGATGCATGAGGCCGGTCGGACCCGGTCCGCGCTGGCCCTGCGCTGGGTGGCGCACCAGCCGGGCGCATTGAATTTCGGCCTGTCCGATTTCGCGCGCGCGGGGGATCTTTCCGCCGCGCTTGCGGTGGCGCAGCGCACCGCGACGCCTGCACAGAACCTGGTCATCGCCGACCACAACGGGCGCATCGCGTGGCGCATCCTCGGGCCGCTGGCCTCGCGCGCGGGTGCCTGCCCGTCACCGCTGCAGGACACGGCATCGGCCGTGGAGGCGGCCGCGGCGGCACCGATCGCCTGCCTGCCCTGGGATACGTCCACCCAGCTGGCTCCCGTCCTCACCGCGCCTGCCCAGCATCGGCTGTGGACGGCCAATGCCCGCGTGCTCGACGGCGCGGCCCTCGCCCGCGCCGGAGACGGCGGCTACGCACTGGGCGCGCGCGCGAAGCAGATCCGCGACGGGTTGTTTTCCAAGGAGACCTTCACCGAAAAAGACCTGCTGGCGATCCAGCTGGACGACCGTGCACTGTTCCTGCAGCGCTGGTGGGACCTGCTGCAGGACGAAGCGAAACGCCGGCCTGCGGATTCACCGGTCAAGGCGCTCGCCGAAGCCGGCAGCAACTGGGAAGGTCGCGCCAGCGCCGGCTCCGTCAGCTACCGCATCGTGCGTGCCTGGCGCCTGGCCGTGCATGCGCGCATCGCCGATGGCCTGACCGCGCCCGCGCAGGCGGCGCTGGGCGATGACTTCATCATGCCCGACCTGCCGCAACTGGAAGGCATCGTGTGGCCGCTGCTGGAACAGCGCCCGACGCACCTGCTGTCGCGCCGCTTCGACAGCTGGGATGCCCTGCTGGAAGACGCCGCCCGCGAAGTGCGCGACGACCTGCTGGAGGCAGGCCCACTGGCGCAACGCAGCTGGGGCGAACGCAACCGCGCGAAGATCTGCCACCCGCTCGCCAACGCCCTGCCCGGCGTGCTGAAGCCCTCGCTTTGCATGCCTGCCCAACCGCTGGATGGCGACGGCGCCATGCCGCGCGTGCAGGGGCCGGCGTTCGGTGCGTCCGAGCGCATGGTGGTGTCGCCGGGCCATGAAGCCGACGGCATCATCCACATGCCGGGCGGCCAGAGCGGCCACCCCATGTCGCCGTTTTGGGGCGCCGGTCATGACGACTGGGTGCACGGGCGACCGACGCCATTCCTGCCGGGCGACCCGGCGTACACGCTCACGCTGCGACCGAAGATCGACTGATCTGGCGACGGACGCTCAGGCGAGACACTGATCCGGTACCGGCAGGCCCTGCTGCCGGAACAAGCTGGGCTGGTCGAAGTAACCGCGCTGGAAAACGATGCGTTCATTCCGGACATGGAAGAATCCGCAGCCGCGCAACCCCAGCGGATCGCGCCATTCGAGCACAGCCCACTCGCCGTCCTGCAGGATCCGCTCCACCCGCAGACCATCGTGGCGCGCGCGAACTCGGTGCGGAGCATGCAACGGGTCGGTCACCCCCTGGTGGTTGACCGCGTCTTCGGCATGAAGCGCCGCCAATCCGTCCACATCCGCCGCGTCGAAACGGCGGACCCAATCGTGGACGACTTCGGACGGCGTCATGTCGGCGAAGCCTGCAACGCCGCCGCATGCACACCGGCGACGGCGCGACCGGAAGGGTCGGCGGCATTCGCGAAGCTGGCGTCCCACGCGATGGCCGCCGGCGACGAGCACGCGATGGACTTGCCGCCAGGCACCGTCTCCGCCGCGGCCGGCGTCGGGAAGAACTGTTCGAACAGGCTGCGGTAGTAATACGCCTCCTTGGTGAGCGGCGGGTTGACCGGGAAGCGCCGGGCGGCGGCCGCCAGCTCGCGATCGCTCACCTGCGCTTCGGCGTGTGCCTTCAGCCCGTCGATCCAGCCGTAGCCCACGCCATCGCTGAACTGCTCCTTCTGCCGCCACAGGATGGAATCGGGCAGATAACCCTCGAACGCCGCGCGCAGGATGCCCTTCTCCATGCGCTGCGGCCCGGCGCTTGCCTTGTCGACCATCTTGTAGCGGGCGTCCATCCGCATCGCCACATCCATGAACTCGCGATCCAGGAACGGCACGCGCGGCTCCACCCCCCATGCCATCATCGACTTGTTGGCGCGCAGGCAGTCGTAGTTGTGCAGCGCATCCAGCTTGCGCACCAGCTCTTCATGGAATTCGCGCGCATTGGGTGCCTTGTGGAAGTACAGGTAGCCGCCGAAGATCTCGTCCGAGCCTTCGCCGGACAAGACCATCTTCACGCCCATCGCCTTGATGCGACGCGCCAGCAGGTACATCGGCGTGGACGCGCGGATGGTGGTGACATCGTAGGTCTCGATGTGGCGGATGACCTCCGGCAATGCGTCCAGCCCTTCCTCGAAGGTGTACTCGAACCCGTGGTGCACGGTCTCCAGCGCCTGCGCGGCGACCGCGGCGGCGGCCAGGTCGGGCGAGCCCTTCAGGCCGATCGCGAACGAGTGCAGGCGCGGCCACCAGGCTTCGGATTTGTCGTCCTCCTCGATGCGGTGGCGCGCGTAGCGCGCGGCCACCGCGGTCACCAGCGAGGAATCCAGCCCACCCGACAGCAGCACGCCATACGGCACATCGGTCATCAGCTGCCGGTGCACGGCACGCTCGAAGGCCTCGCGCAATGCCTGCCGGTCCACTTCCACGTTGGCGACCGCCTCGTAATCGCGCCAGGGACGCTGGTAGTACTTCACCAGTTCCCCGCTGGCACTGTCGTAGTAATGGCCCGGCGGAAACTGCGCGACGTCGGCGCAGCTGTCGACCAGTGACTTCATTTCCGACGCCACCCGCAAGCGGCCTTCGCGGTCGTGGCCCCAGTACAGCGGACAGACACCCATCGTGTCGCGCGCGATCAGCACCCTGCGCCGGGCCTTGTCCCACAGCGCGAAGGCGAAGATGCCGTTGAGGCGGTTCAGGAACGATGCCGGCGCGTCCTCGCGATACAGCGCATTGATCACCTCGCAGTCCGAACCGGTCTGGAAAGCGTAAGGCTGGGTCAGTTCCTTCTTCAGTTCGCGGTGGTTGTAGATTTCGCCGTTGACGGCCAGCGCAAGCACGCCGTCGTCCGACAACAGGGGTTGCGATCCCCCCGCCGGGTCCACGATGGCCAGCCGTTCGTGCACGAGGATCGCGCCGTCGTCCAGGTAGACGCCGCTCCAGTCCGGGCCGCGATGGCGCTGGCGCTGGGACAGTTCCAGCGCCTGCCGACGCAGCGCCGCGTGATCGTCGCCGGGCTGCAGCCCGAAGATGCCGAAGATGGAACACATGGGAAAACTCCTGGGTGGGGTTCGAAGGGGGCGCCGGAAACGAAAAAACCCGCATCTTGCGATGCGGGTTTCTGGTATCCGGCAGGTCTTTCGTTGCCTAGTCGCAGAGCCGCATCGCCCGCGCACGATTGTTCGTGCGCAGGTTGTTGCGGTTGTTGTTGTTGGCGGTGCGGCAAGGCATGGAGCGACCGTAACCGGTCCGACCAGACCTTGGCAAGCCCCGCAAAAAGTTGCGTCTGCAACCACCGGAATCCCTGTAGGAGCGCCCTGGGGCGCGATGCTTTTCAGGAAATGGTGGAAGGGCATCGCGCCCGAGGGCGCTCCTACAGCGCAGCGCGGGCCGGCAGCATCAGCCGCCCCAGCAGGGCCAGGTACAGACCCGGCAGCGCCTCCAGGTCGGCGAGGGCGACATGCTCGTCCACTTTGTGGATGCTGGCGTTGACCGGGCCCACCTCGATGCACTCCGCGCCCAGCGGCGCGATGAAGCGGGCGTCCGACGTGCCGCCGGCCGTGCTTTCTTCCGGCGGTGCGCCGGAGAACTCGGCCAGCACCGCACGCGCCGTCGCCCGCAGGTGGCCTTCGGGCGTGTAGAACGGCTCGCCGCCCCGGTGCCACTGGATCCCGTAATCCACGCCATGCCGGCGCAGGATGCCTTCGATCTCCTGCTCCAGCTTTTCGGCGGTCCAGCTCGGGTTGAAGCGCAGGTTGAAGACCACCTGCAGTTCGCCGGGGATGACATTGCTGGCACCGGTGCCGGCCTGGATGTTGGAGATCTGCAGGCTGGTCGGCGGGAATGTCTCGTAACCCTCGTCCCATTGCCGCGCGGCCAACTCGGCCAGCGCCGGCAAGGCCTTGTGGATCGGATTGAGCGCTTTGTGCGGATAGGCCACGTGGCCCTGCACGCCGCGCACACTGAGCGTGCCGGTCAGGGTGCCGCGGCGCCCCACGCGCAACAGATCGCCCAGCGTCTCCTTGGAGGAAGGCTCGCCGGTGATGCACCAGTCGATCTTCTGCCCCCGCTCGCGGAACAGCGCGGCCACTTTCTTCACGCCGTCATGCGCATCGCCTTCCTCATCCGACGTGACCAGCAGCGCCACGGTGCCCGGATGGTCGGGATGCGCATCGACGAACCGCTCCAGCGCGATGGTGCACGCGGCCACGCTGCATTTCATGTCGGCGGTGCCGCGCCCGTACAGCACGCCGTCGCGCACGGTGGGGATGAACGGATCGCTGGTCCACGCATCCAGCGGCCCCGGCGGCACCACGTCGGTATGCCCCAGCAGCACCAGCACCGGTGAGCCCGCGCCATGTGTCGCCCACAGGTTGTCGGTGTCGCCGAAGCGCAGCGATTCGCAGTGAAAGCCGGCCTGGGTCAGCCGTGTCGCCAGCACCTGCTGGCATCCGGCATCGTCCGGCGTCACCGAGTGGCGGCGGATCAGTTCACTGGACAGTTCGACCACATCGCTCATGCGCCGGCTCCGAAGATCTTCTTGAAGCCATTGTCGCTGAAGCCCTGTGAAAACCCGCCTTCATCCGTGACCACCACCGGACGGCGGATCAGCTGCGGGTACTCCTTCAGCAACAGCTTCCACTCGGCTTCCGAACCGGGGGTCTTGCGGTTCTCCGGCAACTGCCGCCAGGTCGTCGACGACTTGTTGATCAGCGCGTCCCACCCCCCGGCTTTCCCTGCCCAGTCCTTCAGCGTTTCGGGTGACGGGCGGTGGTCGCGGTAGTCGACGAACGTGTACGCCACGCCGAAGCGGTCCAGCCACTTCATCGCCTTCTTGCAGGTGTCGCAGTTCTTCAGGCCGTGGATCGTGGTCATCGTGCGCTCAGTCCGCCAGCCCGCGCAGCAGTTCGTTGACGCTGGTCTTGCTGCGCGTCTTCTCGTCGACCTGCTTGACGATCACTGCGCAGTACAGCGAGTGCGAGCCGTCCGCGGCCGGCAGCGAGCCGGACACCACCACGCTGCCCGGCGGTACGTAGCCGTAGGTGATTTCCTTCGTCGCACGGTTGTAGATGCGCGTGGACTGGCCGATGAACACGCCCATGCCGATCACGCTGTGATGACCGATCACCACGCCTTCCACCACTTCCGAACGCGCGCCGATGAAGCAGTGGTCCTCGATGATCGTCGGGCTGGCCTGCAGCGGTTCGAGCACGCCGCCGATGCCGGCGCCGCCGGACAGGTGGCAATGCTTGCCGATCTGCGCGCACGAGCCAACGGTCGCCCAGGTGTCGACCATGGTGCCCTCGCCCACGTAGGCGCCGATGTTGACGAAGCTGGGCATCAGCACCACGTCCTTGCCGAAGTACGTGCCACGGCGGGCGATGGCACCGGGTACCACGCGCACGCCCAGCTTGCGGAAATCGTTCTCGTCGAAGGCACCGAAGCGCGCCTCCACCTTGTCCCAGAACGGCGCGGGATAGGCCTCCACCAGTTCCATCTCGTTGACGCGGAAGTACAGCAGCACGGCTTTCTTCAGCCATTCGTTGACCTTCCAGCCACCTTTGCCGTCGGGCTCGGCCACGCGCAGCTTGCCGCTCTCCAGGCCATCGATGGCCAGTTCCACGGCGGCGCGGGTGGAGCCCTCGATCTCGGCCGGCGTCAGTTCGGCTCGGCGCTCGAACGCGCTCTCGATGGTGGACTTCAGTTCGTCGGTCTTGGTCGTCTTGCGGGTCATCAACAATCCTGTGCGGCGTTCATGGTGGGGTATCGAAGCTGGCGCGCAGCGCATCGCGCAGCGCCTGCCGGGGTTCGTCGCCGGCGAGCGGCTGGTCGTTCTCGTCGGTGATCTGGAAGATGTCCTCGGCGCGCTCGCCGAACGTGGCGATGCGCGCGTCATGCACGCGCAGGCGTTGCCGGCGCAGCACCTGCGCCACGTCCGACAGCAGGCCCGGGCGGTCGGGTGCCACCAGGCTCAACACCGTCCGTCGGCCATCGGGGGTAACGCCGAATTCGATGCGCGGCGGGAACCGGAAATGCCGCAACTGCCGGGGAACCGCGCGACGTGACGTGCGCACCGCGTCCAGCGGCCCGGACAGGGCCTCGGCCAGCCGCTGCTCCACGTCCGCCGGGGCGCGGGGCGCATAGACATCGGCGGGCAGCACCTCGAACGTATCGAAGATGGTGCCGTTTGGACCGACCAGCACGCGCGCCTGGTGGATGGCGAATCCCATGCGGTCCAGCGTGGCCAGGATGGCGGCGAACAGGCCATCGCGATCCGGTGAATGCACGAACACTTCCATCGCGTCGGCATCGTCGGCGAAGTGGCGCGCCCGCACCCGGGTCTCGCCCGCCGCCGCCCCCTGGATGGCCAGCGCCTGCCAGGCGAGCTGCTCGGGCCGGAAACGCAGCAGGCTTTCTTCCGGCATCGCGGCGAACAGCGCATCGGCCCGCTCGGGACCCACGCCCTGGATGCCCAGCAACGCACGCACGGCGCCGCGCGCTTCGGCCAGCCGCTCGTTGACGGCAACGGGATTTTCCAGGCCTTCGCGCAGCACGCGGCGCGCGGCGAAATAGAGGTCGGCCAGCAGCCGGTCCTTCCACGCGTTCCACAGCTTCGGACTGGTGCCGGCGATGTCCGCACAGGTCAGCAGGTAAAGATAGTCCAGCCGCTCGCGGTCCTTCACCAGGGCCGCGAAGGCGTGGATGACGTCCGGATCGGCGATGTCCTGCTTCTGTGCCGTCACCGACATGCGCAGGTGCTGCTCCACCAGCCAGGCGACCAGTTCGGTATCCGACTCGCTCAGCTGGTGCGCGGCGCAGAACTCGCGCGCGTCCACGGCGCCCAGTTCGGAATGGTCGCCGCCACGCCCCTTGGCGATATCGTGGAACAGGCCCGCCAGCAGCAACAGTTCCGGCTTGCGCAGGCGTGGCCAGACTTCATGCGCGATGGAGAAGCGCTCGTCGGCGCGGCCGGCGGCGAACGCGGCGATGTTACGCAGCACCATCAGCGTGTGCTGGTCCACCGTGTAGACGTGGAACAGGTCGAACTGCATGCGGCCGGAGACGCGGGCGAATGCCGGGATCCACTGCCCCAGCACGCCCAGGCGCGCCATACGCGTCAGTGTTTCCACGGCGCGCGGGCCGCGCAGCAGCGCCATGAACGCCTCGCGCTGCGACGTACCGGCCTCCTCGTAGGACGGCAGGCGCGGCAGCGCCTCGGCCAGCGCGCGCGCGGTGCGCGAGTGCAGGCCACGCAACTGCGGGTGCGCGGCCCACGTCGCGAACAGGGCGAACACCTGCGCGGCATCGCCCTGCGGCCAGCCGGCTTCGCGGGCGGACAGATAACCCCGGCGCGACGCGAACTGCGCGTCCAGCGGCTCGGCCAGCGCTTCGCCGTCGAACTGCTCCTCGAAGCGCTGCAGCAGGCGGTCGCTGATGCGGCGCACGATGGCGGCGCTGCGGTAGAAACCCTGCATCATCTTCTCGACCGCCAGGCTCTCGGCGTCATCGGCAAAGCCGAGCTGCTGGGCGAGCGTCTTCTGGTAGTCGAACCGCAGGCGCTCTTCCGGCCGCCCGGCGACGCGATGCAGACCGTAGCGCAGGCGGCCCAGCGCACGGCGCTCACGCGCCAGCGCGGCCGCTTCATCCTGGCCCAGGTGGCCCAGGCCGACCAGCGGCTCCAGGTCGCGCACGCCGAACGTGCGCAGCGCCATCCAGCCCAGCGTGTGCAGGTCGCGCAGGCCGCCGGGGCCGTCCTTGATGTTGGGTTCCAGGTTGTCGGAGGTGTCGCCGAAGCGCGCATGGCGGAGGCGCAGTTCCTCCCGCTTGGCCACGAAGAAATCCCGCGGCGGCCAGACCCGCGCGGCGGACACCGCATCGATCAACCGTGCATCGTCGACCGGCTCGCCCACCAGCATGCGCGCCTCGATCAACGCCGTCAGCACGGTCTGGTCGGCGGCGGCCGCACTGGTGCATTCGGCCGCCGAACGCACGGCATGGCTGATCGGCAGCCCGGCATCCCACAGCAGCGCGAAGAAGCGCGCGACCGCCTCATGGTGCTGTTGCTGGGTCTCGGTGCTGGCCAGCACCAGCAGGTCGACATCCGAGTGCGGGAACAGTTCGCCACGCCCGTAGCCTCCCACGGCGAACAGCGCCATCGGCACGTCCGCGCCGATGCAGCGTTCCCAGGCGTCCTTCAGCAGGTGGTCGACCGCGCGCGCGCGCAGCGCGAGCACGCGGTCCATCCCGTCGTTCTGGTGGAAACGCTTGTCCAGGCGCGCATCGGTGTGCGCCAGCGAGGTCCGTGCCGCCGCCGACCAGGCGGCACCGGCGGCGGCGTCGGGACCGATGTCCGGCAGCCGCGGCGCAAGTCCGTTCGCGGCTACGGGACTATTCACAGGTCGTTGTCGTCACCCGGTACGCGGGTGAGGATTTCGACGCCGGTGTCGGTGACCGCCACGGTGTGCTCCCACTGCGCGGACAGCTTGCGGTCCTTGGTGACCACGGTCCAGCCGTCGGGCAGCACCTTGGAGTGGCGCGTGCCTTCGTTGATCATCGGCTCGATGGTGAAGGTCATGCCGGGCTTCAGCACGACGCCCTCGCCCGGCCGGCCGTAATGCAGCACCTGCGGCTCGTCGTGGTAGACCTGCCCGATGCCGTGGCCGCAGTACTCGCGGACCACGCTGAAGCGCTCGCCTTCCGCGTACTGCTGGATCGCGTGGCCCACATCGCCCAGCGTCGCGCCGGGCTTGACCGCGCGGATGCCGCGGAACATCGCTTCGCGGGTGGTGTCCACCAGCCGCTTGGCCATCACCGACGGCGTGCCGACGAAGTACATGCGGCTGGTGTCGCCATGCCATCCGTCCTTGATGACGGTGACGTCGATATTGAGGATGTCCCCTTCCTTCAGCACCTTGCCCTCGCTGGGCATGCCGTGGCAGATGACGTTGTTGACCGAGGTGCAGACCGTGGACGGGAACGGGATGCGCCCGTGCCCCCCGCCGTAGCCGATGTTGGCCGGGATGGCCTTCTGCACGTTGACGATGTGGTCGTGGCAGATGCGGTCGAGTTCGGCCGTGGTGACGCCGGGCTTCACGTGCGCGGCGACGACCTGCAGCACTTCGGCGGCCAGTCGGCCGGCCACACGCATCTTCTCGAGGTCTTCGGGGGTTTTGAGCTGGATTGCCATGCCCGGATTATCGCCTATTTGCCGCGGAGGCTGAACGGACCGCCGGCAGGGCAGCCGCGCCACCGCGCCATCCGGCACCTCCGTCGAGGCAGGCGCCGAAAAACCGGCCGAGTTCCGGCACAGGTCTTGCATTCCGCGCAACTCCCGCATTCATCCATGTGAAAATTAATGTGACACATGTCGCATATTGACACTTTCGGGCTCGCCAGGTGACCAAAAGTTGTAAACGCGTGAAGTAATTTGCGCACCATATTGCCAACCTCTTCACAAAATCCGAAGGGAAGGCACCGCTGATCGGCCGAAGGGACGGCCGTCAGAAAGTTGGCACGCATTCTGCTATACCCGTTTCGTCCGGCAGCCGCCGGCCCACCTGAATGGCGCATTTGCGTCGAAGCCGAGAGAACCATGAACCTGTTCAAGACCACCCTGATCGCCACCGCCCTGGTTGCCGCCGGCATGTCGGCCTCGGCCAACGCCGCCACCGACACCGCCCAGTTCCAGGTCCAGATCGTCATCACCGAGTCCTGCGACATCCAGGCCGTGTCGGCCAGCAACATCGACTTCGCCACGCAGGCCCGCAACACCGGCGCGCCGGTCGATGCCCAGGGCACGCTGCAGGTGAACTGCACCAGCGGCACGCCGTACACCATCGGCCTGAATGCCGGCGCCAACTCCACCTCGGCCACCGCCAGCGCCAACAACCGCCGCATGGCGAACGGCACCAACTTCGTGCCCTACGGCCTGTACCGCGATTCCGGCCGCACGCTGTTCTGGGGCAACGTGATCGGTACGGACACGGTCGCCGGCACCGGCAACGCCACCAACCAGTCCATCCCGGTCTTCGGCCGCGTGCCGTCCACCAATGCACCGGCCGGCACGTACGTCGATACGGTCATCGCCACCGTCACCTACTGATCCACCATGCACGTTGGCCTGTCCTCCCTGCGGACACGCTGGCAGGGACTCAGGGCCGCCACGCTGGCGGCCCTGCTCTGCCTGCCCCTGCTGCCGGCGCTTGCCGGCAGCCTGCAGGTCACGCCGATCTCGCTGGAATTCGCACCTGACGAGCAGGCGCAGGGGCTGTGGCTGAGCAACAGCGGCACGCAGCCGATCCGCGCGCAGGTGCGCGTCCAGCAGTGGACGCAGGCCGAAGGCACGGAAGCCCTTGCCGCGACGGATGCGCTCATCGCCAGTCCGCCCATCCTGGAAATCGCCGCCGGCCAGCGCCAGCTGGTGCGCATCGTCAGGCGCGAGACCTCGCCGCTCGCGCGGGAAGCACCCTATCGCCTGCTGGTCGACGAACTGCCGGTGGAAGACGCACCCGACGCCTCCGGACTGCAGTTCCTGCTGCGCTACTCGGTGCCCGTGTTCGTCCTGCCGACCGGTGCCACGCCGACACTGGCGCAGACCGGTCCTCGTCCACCCACCGATCTGTCGACCCTGAGCGGTATCTGGCAGATACAGGGCGAATCGGCGCAACTGACCCTGCGCAATAACGGGCGGCAGCGCATCCGCATCAGCCAGTTGACCCATGTCGCCGCCGATGGCCAGCGCACGCCGGTCGTACCCGGCCTGCTGGGCTACGTGTTGGCTGGCCAACAGATGCAGTGGACGGTCTCGCTGCCCGTGCCCGCCCGTACCGGCGGTACCTTCCAGGCCAAATTCAATGACGACCAGGAAGAGCGGCCCCTGCCGTTGCTCGGCACTGGCCGTTAGCGTGTGCGCCGTGCTGGCGGGGATGGGGATGACAGGCGCTTCGATCGCCGCTCCCGGCCCGCCTGCGACGCATGCCATCGGCCAGTCCGCCGCCACCGGCGTGACCGGCCTGTCGCTGGTGCAGGAGCAGCGCGTGGAAGACGCCGGCGCGTCCACCGACCAGGAGCTGTACCTGGAAGTCAGCGTGAACCGCGCGACCACCGGTCGCCTGGCGCGCTTCGTCATCCGCGACGGCGCGCTGTACGCCAGCGCTTCCACGTTGCGTGAACTCGGACTGCGCTGGCCGGGCAGCGCGGACAGCACGGGGCTGATCGCGCTGGCGGAACTGGCCGGCGTGCAGGCCGAATACGATGCCGCCTCGCAACGCATCGCGCTGCTGGTGCCGGTGGCCATGCTGGACCGCGAGACCGAGCGCGTGGGTTTCGTGCAGCCGGACAGGCCGCGCGTGGACCCCGCCACGCGCGCACCCGGCGTGATCTTCAACTACGACCTTTACGGCCAGCGCGCGGAGCACTACGGCACGCTGAGCGGTTTCAGCGAGCTGCGCGTGTTCGGACTGGGGCCGGGCGTGTGGAGCAACACCCTGTCCACCCGCTTCAACACCGGCGACGCCGCCACCGTCGAACGCGCCCGCAGCGTGCGCCTGGACACGTTCTGGCAACTGGACCTGCCCGACACGATGGTGTCGCTGACGGTGGGCGACAGCATCACCGGCGCGCTGGACTGGACCCGCGCCACCCGCATCGGCGGCGTGCGGCTGGCGCGCAACTTCGCGCTGCAGCCCTATCGCATCACCACGCCGCTGGCTTCGTTCGCCGGCGAAGCGGTCCTGCCTTCCACCGTCGACCTCTACATCGACGGCCTCCGGCAGTCCACCCAGGACGTGCAGCCCGGCCGCTTCCAGATCGACAGCGTGCCCTCGCTGAACGGTGCCGGACAGGCGCAGCTGGTCATCACCGACATCAACGGGCAGAGCCGCGTCGTGGGCTTTTCCATGTACGGCTCGCCGGAGCTGCTGCAGGCAGGACTGTCGGACTGGTCGCTCGACCTGGGCGTGACGCGGCGCGAGTACGGCCTGCGTTCGTTCGAGTACGGCGACGACCCGCTCTTCAGCGCCACCGGCCGTTACGGCCTGACCGATCGCATCACGCTGGAAGGCCACGCTGAAGGCAGCCGCGGCATCGCACAGGCCGGACTCGGGGGCGTGATGCGCCTGGGCGAGCGTGGCGGCGTGGTCAGCGGCTCGCTGGCGGGCAGTCGCGGCAACGGTCTGGCGGGCCATCAGTACGGACTGGGCTACCAGTGGAACTCGCGCGTGCTGAGCGTGTCGCTGGACACGTTGCGGCGCAGCGCGGAGTTTCGTGATGTCGCCAGCCTGCTCGAGCAGGCCGACCTGCCGCGCCGTACCGATCAGGCGTTCGTCGGCGTCAGCACGTCGCTGGGGCAATGGGGCGTGAGCTACATCACCCAGGATTACCCCGTGGTCGGCCTGAGCCGCTATGTCAGCTTCAACTGGTCGCGTTCGTTGCCGGGCAATTCGCTGCTCAGCCTGAGCGTGAACCGCGATCTTGAAAACGACACGGGCGACAGCGCCTTCCTCTACTGGTCGATGCCGCTGGACCGAATGACCAGCGTGTCGGCGTCGCTGCGCCACACCGGCAACGCGAACAGCCTGACGCTGGAAGCCAACCGTGCCGTTCCCAGTGACCTGGGCGGCTGGGGCTGGCGCGCACAGGCGACCGTCGGCGACACACGCAGCGGGCAGGCGCAGGTGAGCCAGCTCGGCCGCTACGGCCAATGGACGGCGGGCCTGGACCACCAGCGCGGGACCGGCAGCATCGATTCGTCCACGGTCGCCTACGCCAGCGCCAATGGGGGACTGGTCTGGATGCAGGGCCACACATACGCCATGCGGCGCGTCGACGATGCCTTCGCGCTGGTGGACACCAGCGGCATCCCCGGCGTGCCGGTGCGGCTGGAAAACCGCGTCGTCGGCCAGACCGATGCCAACGGCCTGCTGCTGATCAACCGCCTGAACGCCTGGCAGCGCAACCAGCTTTCCATCGATCCGATGGACCTGCCCGCCGACATGCAACTGGGCAGCACACAGATGGATGCCGTGCCGGAAAGCCGCAGCGGCATGCTCGCGCGCTTCGCGATGCGGCGCTCGCTGTCGGTCCAGGTGGCGGTGAAGGACGCCCAGGGACAATGGCTGCCTGCCGGCAGCACCGCATGGATGGAATCGGCCGACGGCAACCGCATGGCCACCACCATCGTGGGCCACGACGGCATGGTGTACCTGCAGGACCCGCCCGCGGACGCCCGCCTGCGCGTGCGCCACAAGGGCAATGAATGCATGGCGCCGCTGCCGGCATTGCCGGCGCGCGAAGGCCGCCTGGATCTTGGGGAGTTGACGTGCCAATGACATCGAATCCGTCTTCCGCTTTCCCCCGCGCACGCACGCGGGCATGGCTGGGATTGCTGCTGTTCGTCGCCGCCCTGTGTCTGCTGCCCGCGTCCGCCCGCGCACAGAGCTGCTGGGTCTCCGGCGCGGCCACGCTCAACTTCGGCGCGGTCACCGCGTCCGGCAACACCGATGCGCAGACCAACATCGCACTGAACTGCCAGGCCAGTTTCAACGCGCCGTTCGGGCTGGCGGCGCGCTTCCGCGTGTGCGTATTCGTGGGCGAGGGCAATCCCACCGGCATGGCGCCGCGACGGATGACCAACTACAACGGGGCCTTCATGAATTACGACCTGTATTCCAATGCCGCGCGCACGCAGCTGATAGGCCCGCTGGGCAGCACCTATCCGCTGTACAGCCTGGCGTTCGATGTACAGGAAAGCCGCACCTATCTGGCGCAGGTGCCGCTGTACGGACGCGTCCCCGCCGGGCAGAACCTGCCCGCCGCCTTTCCTTTCCAGGGGTTTCCCGCCAACTCCATCGTCCGCTACAGCTACGGCTATCTGATAACACCGTCCGAGGCGGACTGTCGCAATGGCGTGGCCGGATTCGGCGGGGGCGCCGGCGACGCGAGCTTCGGTTGGTCCGGGGTCTACGCCACGTTCGCCAACACCTGCCGCGTGGTGGTCGCCACCGATCTGGATTTCGGCAGCGCGGGCACGCTGAGCGCCAATCGCGACCAGACCTCCACCATCCAGCTGCAATGCCCCAACGGCACCGCCTGGCGGGTCAATCTGGACAACGGCATCAATGCGGCGGGCAATACGCGGCGCATGGCGTCCGGCGCCAACCGCATCACCTATGAACTGTACCGGGACGCCGCACGCCAGAACCGCTGGGGCAATGCCACCAACACCGGCGTCAACGGCACCGGGACGAATGCGGCGCAGTCGCTGACGGTGTACGGGCGCGTTCCCGCCCAGGCCAATGTGCCCGGCGGCACCTATTCCGACACCATCACGGTCACCCTGACCTACTGAACCCCACCGGTCGCGCGCCCGCCCCGCGCGACCGGGGTCACAGTTCGCGACGTCCGTCACCCGCCGGGGCTCAATTCTTCCCGAAGCCGGCCGAAAGCCTGACCAGAGCACGTTCGTCATGAGGACGGCGTGGGTACAGGAGTCAGGCCATGCGTTTCCGTCCCTTGCTGCTGCCCGTGGGCGCCCTGGCGCTGCTGGCGATGGCATCCGCCTCACCTGCCGATGCCAATGGCCAGAGCCGGCAGGCGGAACTGCGCATCAGCCTGACCGTCGTGGACAGCTGCGACATCGCGCTGCCCGCCCGCCAGGCGGGGCCGTCCGATGCCGCCGACGTCGATTGCAGCGCCTTCATGCCCCACCAGCTGGCCGTGACGCCCTGGACGCCGCCGGATGGGCGCGCGGTCGATGCGATGCCCGACACCACCCTGCAGGCGTTCCCGCATGAACGCGATGCGAGCCGCCTTGCGGCGGACGCTGCGGCATTCCCCACCGAACCGCGGGCGGACCGGATCCGCATCGCGACGATCACCTTCTGACCATCGCCCATGGCCGTGGCGGCTTCCCGCTTGTCCACCCTCGCCTGCCTGGGCCTGCTGTGGCTGGGCTGCGCCACCACGGCGGCCACCGGTCTGCGCACTTCGCCCAGCTGGCTCGTCCTGGGCGCGGGGCAGAAGAGCGCCGAGCTGAGCGTCAGCAATACCGGTGACCAGCCCCTGCACGCACAGGTCCGGCTGTACCGCTGGACCCAGCACCAGGGCAAGGAACAGCTCACACCCACGCGCGACATGGCCGTCAGCCCCCCGATCATGGAAATCGCCCCCCGCCAGCGACAGGTGGTGCGCCTGGTCCGCCTGGGGGAGACCGCCTCCCCGCAGGAAGGCAGCTACCGCATCCTGATCGACCAGTTGCCCCGACCGGGCGTCACCGGCGAGCAGACCGTCCTGCGCTACTCGGCCCCGGTGTTCGTGGCCCCCGCCGCGCCCGGCGCCCCCCGCCTGAGCACCTCGCTTTCCCACGAGGACCGGCGCACCCTGCTGCGGGTGGACAACCATGGCAGCACCCACGCCCGGCTGGCCGACCTGGGCTATCGCGATGCCGACGGGCGCCGGGTGACGGTGGCCGATCGGCTCGCCGGCTATGTGCTGCCCGGCCAGTACAAGACCTGGGACCTGCCCGAACGCGCGGGCGGCTACGCGGACGGCGAGTTTGTCGCCAAGGTCAACCAGGACCGCACCGAGCGCCCCCTGCCGCCCGCCCAGGCACGCTAGGTTTGCGGCGGAACCCCTTGGCCGGTATACTCCGCCGGCTTTGTCCGGGCAGTTGCCCGTCCAACGCGGCCCACGTCGGGCCACACCGACGAATCCACACCTGCTGCCCCAACCCGTGCCGGGGTGCCCTTCGCTGAAGGGTTCGGACACGGACGCCGCAGGGAGGCCCAACCCCGGAACCCCGCCTTCACCGGCACCGTCCTCCATTGAACCGGACGGTGGGTTCCCCATCGATGGAGTCACTGCAATGCCCCAAGTCACCATGCGCCAGATGCTGGAAGCCGGCGTCCACTTCGGCCACCAGACCCGCTACTGGAACCCCAAGATGGCACCGTACATCTTCGGTGCCCGCGGCAAGATCCACATCATCAACCTCGAGAAGACCGTTCCGCTGTTCAACGACGCGATGAACTTCATCTCGGGCGTCGCGCAGAAGCGCGGCACCATCCTGTTCCTGGGCACCAAGCGCAGCGCGCGCGAGGCCGTGAAGGAAGAAGCCGAGCGTTGCGGCATGCCGTACATGACCCAGCGCTGGCTGGGCGGCACGCTGACCAACTTCGCCACCGTGAAGAAGTCGGTCGCCCGCCTGAAGGAACTGGAAGCCGCCGAAACCGACGGCACGTTCGACAAGCTGGTCAAGCACGAAGTGCTGGGCCTGCGCCGCGAGCGCGAGAAGCTGCTGGCCTCGCTGGGCGGCATCAAGGAAATGAACCGCCTGCCGGACGCCCTGTTCGTCATCGACATCGGCCATGAAGACATCGCCATCAAGGAAGCCAAGAAGCTCGGCATCCCGGTGATCGCGGTGGTCGACTCCAACTACGACCCGGCCCTGGTCGACTACGCCATCCCCGGCAACGACGACGCCATCCGCGCCGTGCAGCTGTACGCCCGCGCCGCCGCCGACGCCGTGCTGGAAGGCAAGGCCGCCCAGCCGAACGCCGCCACCGTGCGCGAGGAAGAGTTCGCCGAAGGTACGGAAGGCGACGCCAAGGGCGCCCGTCGCGCGCCGGCCAAGAAGGCCGCCGCCAAGAAGTCCGACGACGCCACCGCCGCCGAGTAATCCGGCTGCAACGCAGCCGCGCCACAGTGCGCGGCTGCACATGTTCATGCCTTCTCCCCCGGGAGAAGGCGCCCCCAAGGGCGGATGAGGAGTACGGGAGGCATGCTGGCGCCCAAGGCGTCGCGACCCCGCCGGACCCTCACCCCAACCCCTTTCCCGACGGGAGAGGGGCTTTGCCAATCCAAACAGAGGTAATCCCGTGGAAATCACCGCTTCCCTGGTCAAGGAACTGCGCGAGCGCACCGGCGCCGGCATGATGGAGTGCAAGAAGGCGCTCACCGAGAACAACGGCGACATCGACGTCTCCGCCGAGTGGCTGCGCAAGCAGGGCCTGGCCAAGGCCGACAAGAAGGCTGACCGCGTCGCCGCCGAAGGCCGCATCGCAGTGGCCCAGGACGGCGGCAAGGCCGTGCTGGTCGAGATCAACTCGGAAACCGACTTCGTCGCCAAGGACACCAACTTCCTGGCGTTCGCCGACGCCGTGGCCCAGGCGGCCCTGGCTTCGGGCGCCACCGACGTCGACGCACTGAAGGCCGCCAAGCTGGCTTCGGGCGAAACCGTCGAGGAATCCCGTGCCGCCGCCATCGCCAAGCTGGGCGAGAACATCCTGATCCGTCGCCTGGTCCGCGTGGACAGCGCCAACAACGTCGCGGCCTACGTGCACGGCGGCAAGATCGGCGTGCTGGTCGAAGTGAAGGGCGGCGACGCCGAGCTGGCCCGTGGCTTGGCCATGCACGTGGCCGCCATGAACCCACCGCACATCAAGGCCGCCGACGTGCCGGCCGAGTTCGTGGCGAAGGAAAAGGAAATCGAACTGGCCAAGATGTCCGACAAGGACAAGAACAAGCCGGCCGACATCCTCGAAAAGATCATCAGCGGCAAGATCGCCAAGATCGTCAACGAAGTCACCCTGTACGGCCAGCCCTACGTGCTGGACACCAACCAGACGGTGGAAGCCGTGCTGAAGGCCGCCGGCGGCGATGTCGTCAGCATGCAGCGCCTGGCTGTGGGCGAAGGCATCGAGAAGGTGGTGGAAGACTACGCCGCCGAAGTGATGAAGCAGGCCGGCCTGGCGTAAGCCACCGCCCGTTTCAGGCGCACCGGGAAAGCCGCGGGAAACCGCGGCTTTTTCGTTTCCGGCGCCAGCGGACCGCGCCGCCCCGCGCCCCGCTAAAGTTTGTCGCGCCCCGGCCGAAACTGGTTACAAAGGTGACATTCCGTTGCTTTCTGCCGGCATGCTGCATGCCCTTACCTGTGTGTTGCCGCATTCGCGATGCGTTCCGACCTTGAAGCCCTGCTGCTGAACTGCCGAAACCTGCCTAGCCCGCCGGGCGTCGCACTGCGCATCATCGAACTGGCCCAGGATCCCGACGTGGTGATGGCCACGGCCGCCGACACGATCGGCCTGGATGCCGCCCTGAGCGCGCGCATGCTGCGCATCGCCAACTCGCCGCTGTATGCCAGCCGGCGCCGGGTCGACAACCTGAGCCAGGCCCTGACCCTGCTGGGCCTCAACGCGACGCTGACCCTGGCATTGGGGTTCTCGCTGGCCCAGGGGCCGCGTGGTGGCCACCACCCGGCGGCGCAGGAGCGCGTGTGGCGTCGCAGCGTGATCGCCGCGCTCGCCAGCCGCCTGCTCGGCCAGCAGGTCGGTCTGCGCAAGCTGGAAGAACTGATGCTGGCCGGCCTGCTGCAGGACATCGGCGTGCTGGCCCTGCTGCAGGTGCATCCGGACGACTACACCGGACTGCTCGCCAGACATGCCGACGACCAGGCCGGCCTGTGCAAGGCCGAACGCGAATGCTTCGGCAGCGACCACGCCGCCGTCGGCGACTGGATGGCACGGCACTGGAACCTGCCGGCGCTGCTGCAGACGGCCATCTGCGAGAGCGAAGCGGACACGTCCAGCCACCCGTTCCATGCGTGCGTGGCGGTCTCCGGTCTGGTCGCCGACATCTGGCTTGCGGTCGATCCCGCCGCCACGCAGGCCGCGCAGCAGCGGGCCGCCGTCGAATCCGCCACGCGCCTGGGCCTGGACGAACGGGCCTTCGTCAGCGTGATCGAACAGATGGCCACGATGCTGCCCGAGATCTGTGCCCTGTTCGACATCCCGGTGGGCCCGCCGGCCCGCCTCGAAGCCTTGCTCGACCAGGCACGCGAACTGCTGGTGGTGCGCAACCTGCGCGAGATCCAGGACGCCGCGCGCGCGCGCAAGGACGCCGACGAATCGGAAAGCCGCGCCCGCCGCCTGGCCGAGGAAGTGCGCCGCGATCCATTGACCGGCGTCTACAACCGCGGGCAACTGGAAACCGTGCTGGAGAAGGAATTCGAAACCGCCACCCGCCACGGCTGGCCGCTGTCCATCGCCTTCATCGACCTGGACGACTTCAAGCAGGTCAACGACCGCTGGGGCCACCTGGTCGGCGACGAAGTGCTGCGCACCTTCGCGCAGGCGCTGGTCCGTCATGTGCGCAGCAGCGACATCGTGGCGCGCTATGGCGGCGAGGAATTCCTCATCGTGCTGCCCGGCATTGGCGAAGACGCCGCGGCCCACGTCGTGCGCCGCATCCTGGCCGACGTGTCGGGGCTCGCCATGGCCCATCCCGCTGGCGCACCCCTGTACATCACCTTCTCGGCCGGTCTCGCCACGCAAGGCACGCTGGACCAGTACCAGGATGTGGACGACCTGCTGCGCGCGGCGGACGAAGCGCTGTACGGCGCCAAGCGTGAAGGCCGCAACCGCGTCGCCATCGGCGCGACCGCCGGCGGCTGATCCGCGGCGCGCACCCCGCCCTTACGGCCGCGGCTGCAGCGCGACCTCTTCGTAGGGCTGCACCACCACCCAGCCCTCGCCGGCGAAGCGCAACTGGATGCTTTCACCGGACCCACGCCCCAGCAGGGTACCGAGCGACACGTCGGTGATGATTTCCGGCGACAGGCCGCCGGACCAGGCGACGGTGGCGTTCGGATCGGTGAAAACCGGCCCGGTCTGCGCATTGACGGGCAAGGTCAGCGGTTCGTAGTGGGACGTGATGGCCACGATGCCGTGGCCGCTCAGCCGCACGTTGAACAGGCCGCCCGACAGCATGCCGGCCACCTTGCGCATCATGGTGATGCGGCTCTCGATGCCCGACTCCACCGCCAGCACGTCGTTGCCGTTGACGAAGATGGATTCGCCCGCGAGGCGCAGCAGGGTGATCTTCTTGCCGGCATCGGCCAGGTAGACGCGCCCCTGCCCTTCGATCTTCATCAGCTGCATGCCTTCGCCGCTGACGGCCTTTTTCAGCAGGTTGCCCAGACCCTGCTCCAGCACGCCCTGGCGGGTGAACTTCACGCTGCCCCTGCGTGCCACCATCGCGCCCGCCTTGGCCCAGACCAGACCGTTCAGCCGGACTTCCAGCAGGTGCGGGCTTTCCAGTTCGAAGGCATCGGCGCTGGCGTCCTTTTCCTTCGAGGACGCAAGGAATTCCTGCAGGCTACGCACGCTCATGGGGCGTCCTTGATCATGATCGACAGGGAACGCCATCATACGGCGGACGCCCGACCGGCCACGCCCATGCCCCGCATCCTCCGCCTTTCGCACACGCTCGGCGACGCCCCGCATGAACCCGTGCCCGCCGACCGCCTCGTGGACGGCACGCCCCTGCAGGCGGTGGCCAATGCCTATTCCGATGCGGGCAACCGCTTCCATTGCGGGCTCTGGGAAGGCGGCGTCGGCCGCTGGCGCGTGCGGTACACCGAGCACGAATTCTGCCACCTGCTGAGCGGCCGACTGCGACTGTGCGGTGATGACGGCGAGGAAACACTGCTGGCGGCCGGCGACAGCTTCGTGGTGCCGGCGGGTTTCAGCGGCACCTGGGAGGTCCTGGAAACCGCCCGCAAGCTCTACGCGATCTACGAGCCGGGCGACTGACGGGCGCGCGCTCGGCTAGAATTGCCCTGTTTGCCCCCACGCCGAGAATCCCCATGCCCGCACCCCTGGCTTATCGCCGCATCCTGCTCAAACTGTCCGGCGAAGCGCTGATGGGGGCCGAAGACTACGGCATCGACCCGGTGGTGATCGGCCGCATCGCACGCGAAATCATCGAAGCGCGCGAAGCCGGCGCCGAGGTGGGCCTGGTCATCGGCGGCGGCAACATCTTCCGCGGTGCGGGTCTGGCGGCAGGCGGCATGGACCGCGTCACCGGTGACCAGATGGGCATGCTGGCCACGGTCATCAATGCGCTGGCCATGCAGGACGCGCTGGAAAAGCTCGGCGCCAAGTGCCGGGTGATGAGCGCGCTGAAGATCAACGACGTGTGCGAGGACTACATCCGCCGCCGCGCCATCCGTCATCTGGAAAAGGGCCGTATCGCGATCTTCGCCGCGGGCACCGGCAACCCGTTCTTCACCACCGACTCGGGTGCTGCACTGCGCGCCATCGAGATCGGTGCGGACCTGCTGCTGAAGGCCACCAAGGTGGATGGCGTCTACGACAAGGACCCCAGCAAGCACGCCGACGCCAAGCGCTTCGACCAGCTGACCTACGACGAAGTGCTCGCCCGCGACCTGCAGGTGATGGACACCGCCGCCTTCGCCCTGTGCCGCGACAGCGACGTGCCACTGCGCATCTACGACCTGTCCGTGCCCGGCAACCTGATGCGCATCCTGCGCGGGGAGCACGTCGGCACGCTGGTGAAGGGGCGCGGCTGAGGGCTTGGCGGTCGGCCGCCTCGCGGCCTGCAGAAGGCAAGTAGGCAGCGGCGCCGCCTGGAAGCAAGAGCGGGCCCCGCTTTTCCTCGCCCATCGCAGGGCGCAGCCGCCTGTTTCCAGCGCGCGCAACAAGCGACTTCCCCGCTTCTGTAATAGTGTCCACCCATTCCCACCCGCAACCATGACGCCCATGGGACACGGACACGACGCACACCACCACATCCACGGCTCGGCGACGCGCGCGTTCGCGCTGGTCACCCTGATCAACCTGGCCTATACGGCGCTGGAAGCCGGTTACGGCTTCTACACCAACTCACTGGCCCTGCTGTCCGATGCCCTGCACAACCTGGGCGATGTGCTCGGGCTGGGCCTGGCCTGGGCCGCCGCCTCGCTGGCACGACGCCCGCCGAGTGGTCGCCACACCTATGGCTGGCGGCGCGCAACCCTGCTGTCGCCGCTGGCCAACGCCATCCTGCTGATGGTGTTCTCCGGCGCGCTGGGCTGGGAGGCGGTACGCCGGTTCAGCGCCCCACCCGCCATCCCCGCCACACCGGTCATCGTGGTCGCGGCACTCGGCATCCTGGTCAACCTGGGCGCGGCCTGGCTGGTCAGGGACGGCCATGCCCACGACCTGAACAGACGCGGCGCCTTCCTGCATCTGATGGCCGATGCCGCCGTGTCGCTGGCGGCGGTGCTCGCCGGCGTCGGCATGGCCGTGTTCGGCTGGGCATGGCTGGACCCGGCCACCGCGCTGCTGATCGGCGTGGTCATCGCGGTGGGTACGTTCGGCCTGCTGCGCGACAGCTTCAATGCCGCGATGGACGCGGTGCCTTCCAGCATCGACCAGGCCGCGGTGGTGGCGTTTCTGGGCGCGCAGCCGGGCGTCACGGCCGTGCATCACCTGCACATCTGGTCCCTGGGCGCGGGTGAAATCGCCCTGACCGCGCACCTGGTCCGTCCCGGCGGGGACGACAACGATGCCTTCATCGACACGACCCTGCATGCGCTCGACCACCGGTTCGGCATCAACCACGCCACCCTGCAGATCGAGTGGGGCAGCCCCTGCCAGCACGATCTGCACGATGCCGCGCCGCATCATTCGCACTGAACGCCGCCGGGACGGTCGGCAACGGCGGCGAATCGCCCTATAATCGGTCGTTTACAGGCTTTGCAATGGAATCCGCGATGCTCAACGACATCAAGAAAGACGCGCAGGCGCGCATGGCCAAGAGCATCGAGGCGCTGCGCCACACGCTGATCAAGGTCCGCACCGGCCGTGCGTCCACCGCCCTGGTCGAACACCTGAAGGTCAACTACTACGGCTCGGACATGCCGCTGTCGCAGGTCGCCACGGTCGCCGTGTCCGATGCACGCTCCCTGACGATCACCCCCTGGGAGAAGCAGATGGTCGGTGCGGTCGAGAAGGCCATCCTGGCCTCCGACCTGGGCCTGACGCCGAACACCGCCGGCACCACGATCCGCCTCAACCTGCCCGCCCTGACCGAAGAGCGCCGCAAGGAGCTGTCCAAGGTCGTGCATTCGGAAGGCGAAGACGCCAAGGTCGCCATCCGCAACATCCGCCGCGACGCCAACCAGCAGGTCAAGGATCTGCTGAAGGACAAGCAGATCACCGAGGATGAAGAGCGCCGTACCGAGGAAGAGATCCAGAAGCTCACCGACAAGTCCATCAAGGACGTCGATGAGGTGGTCAAGGCCAAGGAACAGGAACTGATGGCGGTCTGAGGACTGCCATGTCCGTCGCTGCCTCCGCGCCCCTGCCCAGGCACCTGGCCGTCATCATGGACGGCAACGGGCGCTGGGCCGAGCGTCGCCGCCGCCCACGCGCCATCGGCCATCGTGCCGGCGCGCGCGCCGTCAACATCTGCATCGACTTCTGCCTGGAGCGCGGGATCCAGGCACTGACGCTGTTCGCCTTCTCCAGCGAGAACTGGGGCCGGCCGGAAGAGGAGGTCGGCGCGCTGATGAAGCTGTTCCTCGGCGCGCTGGACCGTGAAGTGGAAGAACTGCACCGCCGCGGCGTGCGCGTGCGCTTCATCGGCGAACGCGAGCGCTTCGCCGCCGACATCCGCCAGCGCATGCAGGCCGCGGAATCGCTGACCGTCGGCAACACGCGCCTGCACCTCAACATCGCCGCCAGTTACGGCGGCCGGCAGGACATCGCGCAGGCCGCGCGCGCGCTGGCCATCGATGTCGCCGCCGGCCGGCTGAAGCCGGAGGACATCGACGAGGCCGCCCTGGCCGCGCGCATCTCGCTGGCCGATCTGCCCGCACCGGATCTGTTCATCCGCACCGGCGGCGACCATCGCGTCAGCAATTTCCTGCTGTGGCAACTGGCGTATACCGAACTCTGGTTTACCGACGTGCTGTGGCCCGATCTGGATGCAACCCTGCTGCAGCGTGCGCTGGACGACTACGCGCAACGCGAACGCCGCTTCGGCCTGACCAGCGCCCAGGTGGCCGGTGGTGCCACGGAGAAACTCCCCGCATGAGCAATCCCAGCGCCACCAAGGTCCGCGTCATCGCCGCCCTGGTAATGGCCCCGTTCGCGATCGGCGCCATCCTGCTGCTGCCCACGTCCTGGCTGGCCATGCTCGCCGCGCTGGTCTTCCTGGTGGGGCTGTGGGAGTGGTTCAAGCTGGCGGAAATCGACGACACCCTGCAACGCACGGTGCTGCTGACCACCAACCTGCTGTTGATGGTGCTGCTGGTCTGGGCCTCGCAGGGATCACCCGACCTGGTGCCGTTGCGGCTGGTATCGCTGCTGGGCGTGGTGTGGTGGCTGCTGGCGTTGCTGTGGCTGGGCCGCTTCACCTTCGCCTCCAACCATGAAACCTGGGCGCGCGTGTTCAAGCTGGCCGCGGGCACCCTGGCCGTGGTGCCGGCGTGGTGCGCGCTGGGACTGATCCATGCGAGCCAGCCCAACGGGCATGTGTGGCTGTTCGTCGCACTGGCCATCGTCTGGGCAGCCGACAGCGGCGCGTATTTCGCCGGCCGTCACTTCGGCGGCAAGTGGTTCGGCCCGCGCAAGCTGGCCCCGCGCATCAGTCCGAACAAGACCATCGAAGGCCTGCTGGGCGGCCTGGCCGCCGGCATGCTGGTCGCCGTCGCCGGCGCACTGATCGCGGGAGCCGGCGCGGCACAGCTGCCGGCCGTGCTTCTGGTGGCGGTCTTCACCGTGCTGTTCTCGGTGGTGGGCGACCTGTTCGAGAGCCTGCTGAAGCGGCATGTGGGCGCCAAGGATTCCGGCGACCTGATCCCGGGCCACGGTGGCGTGCTGGACCGGCTGGACGGCGTGCTCGCCGCACTGCCGGTGTTCGCGCTGGGCAAGGAACTGTTCGGGTTCTGACATGGCCGCACAGGCACAACGCAACGTAGCGGTGCTGGGCGCCACGGGCTCGATCGGCGCGTCCGCGCTGGACGTCATCGCCCGCCACCCCGACCGCTATCGTGCCAGCGTGCTGGCCGCCGGCCGCAACGTCGACGCACTGGTCGCCCTCTGCGTCGCGCACCGGCCCGCGCATGCGGTGATCGCGGACCCCGCACTGTTCGCCGCGCTGCGCGACGGACTGGCCGGCGCCGGCCTGCCGACCCGGCCGCATGCAGGCGATGCGCCGCTGGACCAGCTGGTCGCGAGCGATGCCTGCGATACCGTGGTCGCCGCGATCGTCGGTGCCGCCGGCCTGTCCTCGACCCTGGCGGCCGCGCGGGCCGGCAAGCGCCTGCTGTTGGCCAACAAGGAATCGCTGGTGCTGGCAGGCGAACTGCTGACCGCCGCCGCCGATGCCGCAGGGGCCGAGATCATCCCCATCGACAGCGAACACAACGCCATCTTCCAGTGCCTGCGTTCACGCCGGGCTCAGGCGGATGTGCGGCGTATCGTGCTAACGGCGTCGGGCGGCCCGTTCCGTGGGCGCACACGGGCCGAGTTGAGCGCGGTGACGCGCGAACAGGCGGTCGCGCACCCCAAGTGGTCGATGGGTCCCAAGATCTCGGTCGATTCGGCCACGCTGATGAACAAGGGCCTGGAACTGATCGAAGCGCACCATCTTTTCGACGTCTCGCGTGAACGCCTGGACGTGCTGGTGCACCCGCAGAGCCTGGTCCACTCGCTGGTGGAGTTCGTGGACGGATCCACGCTGGCCCAGCTGGGGCTTCCCGACATGCGCACCTCGCTGGCGGTGGGCCTGGGGTGGCCCGAACGCATCGCGTCGGGGGTGGGCGGGCTGGACCTGCTGGCGCACCCGAAACTGGAATTCGAAGCGCCGGATACCGACGCATTCCCCTGCCTGCGCCTGGCCTGGCACGCGATGGAGGCCGGCGGCACGGCCCCGGCGGTGCTGAATGCGGCCAACGAAGTGGCGGTTTCAGCCTTTCTTCAGGGCGAAATCGGTTTCCTATCCATTCCCGCGCTGGTCGAAGCCTCCCTGGCGGCGTTGCCCGCAACGCCCGCCGATTCACTGGAGGCCCTGCTGGCCGCCGATGCGCAGGCCCGACGTGTCACCGAACGCAACCTTGCAGGCCACACGCGATGAGCACGCACAACCATGAGTGACCTGTTGGGCTCGATCTGGTGGTTGATCGTCGCCTTGGGCGTGCTGGTCACCTTCCATGAGTTCGGCCACTTCTGGGTGGCGCGCCGCTGCGGCGTGAAGGTCCTGCGTTTCTCGGTCGGCTTCGGCAAACCGTTCTGGTCGCGTCGTGACCGCCACGGTACCGAGTTCGCCATCGCCGCCATCCCGCTGGGTGGCTACGTGAAGATGCTGGACGAAGCCGAGGGCAACGTGCCCGCTTCGCAACTGGACCAGGCCTTCAACCGCAAGCCGGTCTGGCAGCGCATCGCCGTGGTCGCCGCCGGCCCCATCGCCAACCTGGTCCTGTGCGTGGCCTTGTTGTGGGCCATGTTCGTCATCGGCAAACAGGACTTCTCCGCCACGCTGGGCAATGTGGACGGCATTGCCGCCGAGGCCGGCTTCGAACGCGGTGACCGTCTGCTGGCGGTCGGTGACCGTCGCGTGGATACGTGGACCGAGGCCTCGATGGTGCTGACGAAAGCCGCCATCGACGGCACCGACGTGCCGGTGCGCGTGGAGAAGGCCAATGGGGACACCCAGAACCGCGTCCTGCCGTTGTCGCGCCTGCCGGTCGGTTTCGACCAGGAAAACGTCGCCTCCCTGACCGGGCTGGCATGGCGTCACTGGGAGGTCCCCGCGCGGGTGGGAGCCGTCAGGCCCGACGGGCCCGCCGCCGGCATCATCGAGCCCGGCGACCTGATCACGGCCATCGATGGCCACCCCGTGAGCGACTTCGGTCAGGTCCCGGATCTGGTCAAGGCGCTGGGCGAACGCGGCGGCAGCGCCATGGTGGAAGTCGATCGCGCTGGCGAACGCCTGGCGCTGGAGCTGACCCCGCGGTCCATGCGGAATCCCGAAACCGGCGCGTCGTACTGGGGCCTGGGCCTGGAGTCGCCGAAAACCCGGGAACTCCCCCCGTACGATGCGACCCAGCAGTACGGCCCCCTGGCCGCGATCCCGGCGGCCTTCCGCGAAACCCGCAATCTGGCGACCGACTCGCTGGGCATGATGCGCCGCATGCTGACCGGCGACGCCTCGCTGAAGAACATCTCCGGGCCCATCACCATCGCGCGGACGGCCAACGTCACCGCCCAGCGTGGCGCGGACTGGTTCCTCTACTTCCTGGCCCTGCTGTCCCTCAGCCTGGCCATCATCAACCTGCTGCCCATCCCCGTCTTGGACGGCGGGCACCTGCTGTATTACCTTATCGAGTTGGTCAAAGGCAGCCCGTTGAGTGAACGCACCATGGCCACCGGGCAATATGTGGGTCTGGCCTTGCTGGCCGGCCTGATGGGCCTGGCGTTCTACAACGACATTCTCCGTCTGGTGACTTGATGCCTTTGAACTTTTTCATGCCGGCCCGCTCCAAAACGGCCTGCTTTCCATCAGCAAGCCATACGCCAGCCCTTTCCCGGCAAACCCCTGCCTTGCAGGAACGACCCCAATCGGATGTGATGATGACGCGACTGCCCTCCCGCCGCCTGCTTGCCCTCGCCCTGGCCTCGGCCATCGCCATGCCGGCACTCGCGCAGACGTCGGAGCCGGCCCCGGCCCCCGCCGCGGCCGCACCGCTCAGCAACGAGGCGTTCACCGCCACCGACATCCGCATCGACGGCCTGCAGCGCATTTCCGCCGGCACCGTGCTGACCTACCTGCCGATCGAACGTGGCGACACCGTCACCCAGAGCGCCGTCGTGGAGTCGATCCGCGCGCTGTACAAGACCGGTTTCTTCGAAGACGTGAAGCTGGACCGCCAGGGCAGCATCCTGGTGGTGACCGTCACCGAACGCCCGGCCATCAACAAGCTGACGCTGACCGGCAACAAGGACATCAAGACCGATGACCTGCTGAAGGGCCTGAAGGACATCGGCCTGGCCGAGGGCGAGACCTTCGACCGCCTCAGCCTGGACCGCGTCACCCAGGAACTGACCCGCCAGTACAACAACCGCGGCAAGTACAACGTCGAGATCACGCCCACCGTCAGCCAGCTGGACCGCAACCGCGTGGACGTGACCATCGCGGTGAAGGAAGGCAAGGCCGCCAAGATCCGCCACGTCAACGTGGTGGGCGCCGAGAAGTTCCCCACCGAGGAGATCCTGGAAAGCTGGGAATCCAAGGAAACCAGCTGGCTGTCCTGGTACCGCCGAGATGACCAGTATTCGAAGGAAAAGCTGTCCGGCGACATCGAACGCCTGAACTCCTTCTACCTCGACCGCGGCTACGTGGACTTCGCCATCGACTCCACCCAGGTGTCGATCAGTCCCGACAAGCGCGACATGTTCATCACCGCCGGCATCACCGAAGGCGAGATCTACAAGATCTCCGACGTGAAGGTCAGCGGCGACACGGTGCTGCCCAAGGAAGAGATCGAGAAGCTGGTCATCGTGAAGAAGGACCAGACCTTCTCGCGCGTGCTGCTGGAGCTGACCTCCGACGCCATCACCGCCACGCTGGGCAACATCGGCCACGCCTTCGCGCAGGTGAACCCCATCCCGACCATCGACCGCGAGAACCGCACGGTGGCGATCAACCTGCAGGTGGTGCCCGGCCCGCGCGTCAACGTGCGCCGCATCGTCTTCAAGGGCAACACGCGCACCTCGGACGAGGTGCTGCGCCGCGAGATGCGCCAGTTCGAAGGCAGCTGGTTCTCGCAGGCGGCCATCGACCGCTCGAAGATCCGCCTGAACCGCCTGGGCTACTTCGAGACGGTGGATGTGGAAACGCCCGCCGTGCCCGGCACCAGCGACCAGGTGGACGTGGTCTTCAATGTCAAGGAAACCACCTCCGGCAGCTTCGTGTTCGGCCTGGGTTATTCGCAGCTGTCCGGCCTGACCACCTCGATCCAGCTGTCGCAGAACAACTTCCTCGGCGGCGGCAACCGCGTGTCGGTCGAAGCCCAGCGCAGCGACTACCTGCAACGCTACTCGTTCTCCTTCACCAACCCGTTCTTCACCGACGAAGGCATGTCGCTGGGCTACAACCTGTGGTGGCGCGAGTTCGATTATTCGGACTTCAACACCGCGCAGTACTCCACCACCAGCGCCGCCGCACAGGGCATCCTGGGCCTGCCGATCACCGAGAACGACACGGTGTCGCTGCTGTTCGGCATCGACAGCAACGAGATCCTGACCTTCCCCGGATCCACCCCGCAGTCGATCATCGACTACATCGATGCCGTCGGCCAGCGCACCTTCCACGCCTGGCGCGCGGAACTGGGCTGGGCGCGCGACACGCGCAACCACTTCTTCATGCCCACCGGCGGCATGTACCAGCGCGTGTCCGCGGAAGTCGCCCTGCCCGGCTCCACGGTCGAGTACTACAAGCTCAACTACGAGTTCTCCAAGTACTGGTCGCTGAGCCCCGCGTTCGTGCTCAACACGCGCGCCGAAATCGGTTATGGCGACAGCTACGGTTCGGACCAGGTCCGCTACATCTGCCGCGTCGGCGGTTCCGACCCGATGATCCCGGGCCAGACCTATCCCGCCAGCGGTGGCAGCAACCCGACCTGCGCGGATGGCGGCACGCTCGACCGCACCCTGACCGCCACCGGCCTGCCCTTCTTCGAGAACTTCTACGCGGGCGGCGTGCGCTCGGTGCGCGGTTTCCGCGACAACACCTTGGGCCCGCGCTCGGAAGTCATCGGCGGCTTCGAAGGCCAGCCGCTCGGCGGCTCGCTGAAGACGACCGGCTCGGTGGAGCTGATCTTCCCGAAGCTGTTCGACTCCAACGCAGCGCGCGTATCGGCCTTCTTCGACTTCGGCAACGTGTTCGACGGCGTCGACAACTTCGATGCCGGCGAGTTGCGTGCGTCCACGGGCGTGGCGCTGCTGTGGCGCGCGCCGGTGGGCCCGATCTCGATCAGCTACGCCTTCCCGATCAAGAAGGAAGACGGCGACGAAATCGAGCGTCTGCAGTTCACCTTCGGCGGCGCATTCTGATCCCGTCCCCGGCGGCATGATGACGGTACGGGGGCTTCCATAGCCCCCCGTATGTTTCCGGCCCGGGGACCGCCCGCACGGCACCCCCGCGGCGTCAGGCGCTAAACTACGCGCCTTATGACCACCCCCACCTTTTCCGCCCACGAACTCGCCGAGCGTTTCGGGCTGGCGCTGCGCGGCGACGGCACGCTGCGCATCGGCGGCGTCGCCACCCTGGCGCGGGCCGAAGCGGGCCAGCTCGCCTTCCTGGCCAATTCCCGCTACCGCGGCCAACTGGCCGACAGCCAGGCTTCCCTGGTGGTGCTGCGCGCGGAAGATGCCGATGCGGCGCCGGGGGCGGTGCTGATCGCCAAGGACCCCTACACCGCGTTCGCCAAGATGGCGGCCCTGTTCGACATCAAGCCGGTGCGCGAACCCGGGATCCACGCCAGTGCCGTGATCGACGCCACCGCACGCATCGCGGCGGGTGCGCATGTCGGGCCGTTCGTCACCATCGGCGCGCACGCCACCGTGGGCGAGGGCTGCGTGATCGGCCCGGGTTGCGTGATCGGTGAGCACTGCGAGATCGGCGAAGGCAGTGAACTGATCGCGCGCGTCACGCTGGTCACCCGTGTACGCATCGGCCGCCGTGTGCTGGTCCATCCCGGCGCGGTGATCGGTGCCGACGGATTCGGCCTGGCGATGGACAGCGGACACTGGATCAAGGTGCCGCAGCTCGGCGGCGTGGTGATCGGCGACGATTGCGAGATCGGCGCCAACACCACCATCGATCGCGGCGCGCTTGACGATACTGTGCTGGAAGAAGATGTGCGCCTGGACAACCAGATCCAGATCGGCCACAACGTGCGCGTCGGCGCGCATACCGCCATGGCCGGCTGCAGCGCCGTGGCGGGCAGCGCACGCATCGGCCGCTACTGCCTGATCGGCGGCGCGGCGGGTGTGCTGGGCCACCTGGAGCTCTGCGACCGCGTGGTGATCACCGCCATGTCGCTGGTCACCAGCTCCATCACCGAACCCGGCGAATACTCGTCGGGCACGCCGCTCACCGACAACCGGACGTGGCGCAAGAACGCCGCCCGTTTCAAGCAACTCGATATGCTCGCCCGCCGCGTGCTGGCGGCGGACAAGGAATGAACATGACCGAAAACGTACCGCAGACCATCGACATCGCCACCATCCAGCGCGTGCTGCCGCACCGCTACCCGTTCCTGCTGGTGGACAAGGTGGTCGAGTTCGAACCGCACAAGCGCATCGTTGCGCACAAGAACGTCACCATCAATGAACCCTTCTTCCAGGGCCATTTCCCCGGCCACCCGGTCATGCCCGGCGTGCTGGTGATCGAGGCGCTGGCGCAGGCGGGCGGCGTGCTGACCCAGGTGTCGCGCGGCCTCTGCAACGGCGACCGGCTGTTCTACCTGGTGAAGGTGGACAACGTGCGCTTCTCCCGCATGGTGGTGCCGGGCGACGTGCTGGAACTGCACGTGGAAATCAAGCGTGTCATCCGCAACATGACGCTGTACACCTGCGTCGCCCGGGTGGATGGCAAGGAAGTGGCCACGGCGGACGTCCTGTGCGCCGAAACACCGAAGACCGACGCATGAATCCGTCCACGCTCATCCATCCCAGTGCGGTCGTCGAATCCGGCGCGCGGCTCGGCGAAGGCGTGCGCGTGGGACCGTTCGCGTACGTCGGCGCGGAGGTCGAGATCGGTGACGGCACCATCATCGGGCCCCACTGCAGCATCACCGGCCCCACCCGCATCGGTCGCGACAACCACTTCGTCGGCCATGCCGCCGTCGGCGGCGACCCGCAGGACAAGAAGTTCAAGGGCGAGCGGGTCGAACTGGTCATCGGCGATCGCAACCAGGTGCGCGAGTTCGTCACCCTGAACCGTGGCACCGCCACCGGCGGCGGCATCACCCGGGTCGGCAGCGACAACATGCTGCTGGCCTATACCCATGTCGCCCACGATTGCCAGGTCGGCAACCACTGCGTGTTCTCCAACAACGTCACGCTGGCAGGCCACGTGACGGTGGAAGACTGGGTGATCATGAGCGGCTTCGCCGGCGCACACCAGTTCTGCCGCATCGGCGCGCATGCCTTCATCGGCATGGGCGTGCTGCTGAGCGGCGACGTGCCCCCGTTCACGATGGTGGCGGGCGAAGCCTCCGGCCGGCCACGCGGCATCAACAGCGAAGGCCTGAAGCGCCGCGGTTTCGACGCCGAACGCATCAGTGCCATCAAGCGTGCGTACCGTACGCTCTACGTCGCCGGACTGCCACTGGCGGAAGCCAAGCAGCAGCTGGCCGAACAGGCCCAGGCCAGCGAGGACGTGCAGGCCCTGCTGCACTTCATCGAAAGCGGCGAAAGGCCGTTGCAGCGGTGACGGCCATCGGCAGGGAGCCCGCCCCGACTCCCCTCGCGCCGGCCGATCGCGCGGTCCGCATCGCACTGGTGGCCGGCGAAGCCTCCGGCGACGGACTGGGGGCGGGACTGATCCACGAACTGCGCAAGCGCTATCCGCAGGCGCGCTTCGCCGGCATCGGCGGCGACGCCATGCGCACGGCGGGCTGCGATACCTGGTTCGATGCAGGCGAGCTGGCCGTGATGGGGCTGGCCGAAGTGCTGCGCCATCTGCCGCGACTGTTGAAGCTGCGAAGGACCTTCCGCCAGCGCGTGCTGGCGTGGCAGCCGGACGTCTTCATCGGCATCGACGCGCCCGACTTCAACCTGGGCATGGAGCGCTGGCTGAAGCAGCGCGGCGTCCGCACCGTGCATTACGTGAGCCCCTCGGTGTGGGCATGGCGAGAGAAGCGCGCGGAGAAGATCGGCCACAGTGCCGACCGCGTGCTGTGCTTGTTCCCGATGGAGCCCCCCATCTATGCGCGCCACGACGTGGATGCACGATTCGTCGGCCATCCGATGGCGGACGAGATTCCACTGCAACCGGATCGCGGGGCGGCACGACATACGCTGACGATTTCCCAGGACGCTCCGGTGCTCGCCGTCCTTCCTGGCAGCAGGCTCGGCGAGATCCATCGCCTGGCACCGGCTTTTCTCGAGGCAGCACAGCAGGTGGCGGCAGAAATTCCCGGCCTGCAGGTGGTGATTCCCGCAGCCAATGCGGCTTGCCGCGCAGCGCTGGAAACCCTGCTGTTAGAACCCCGCTTCTCGCTACCGCACTGCCGCCTGCTCGACGGGCAGGCGCGCGATGCCCTGATCGCCAGCGACGTGGTGCTGCTGGCCTCCGGCACCGCCACGCTGGAAACCATGCTGTGCAAGCGCCCCATGGTGGTCGGCTACCGCATCGCCCCGCTGACCTATCGCATCGTGAAGGGACTGGGCATGTTGAAGGTGGAGCGCTATGCGCTGCCCAACGTGCTGGCGGGCGAGGACCTGGCCCCGGAGCTGATGCAGGACGACTGCACGCCCGACCGGCTCAGCCACGCGGTGCTGCACTGGTTCCGGCAGCCCGACGCCGTTGCCGCACTTCAGCCCACCTACCTGCGCCTGCACGAAATGCTCCGGCAGGATGCGTCTTCGAGCGCCGCCGCCGCCGTGTCGGAACTGGTCGGACGATGAAGAGCGGCAGCCTGTTTGCCGCGCCGGCGTTCCAGCGCGTGGCCGGCGTCGACGAGGCCGGACGCGGTCCGCTGGCCGGGCCGGTGTCGGTCGCGGCCGTGATCCTGGATCCGCAGCGCCCCATCGTGGGCCTGGATGATTCCAAGAAACTCAGCGAAGCCAGGCGCGAAGCCCTCTTCCCAGTCATCATCGAGCGGGCCCTGGCATGGCGGGTGGAGTTCGTGGAGCCTCGCGAGATCGACGAACTGAACATCCTGCAGGCCACGCTGGAGGGCATGCGGCGTGCCATCGCCGGCCTGCCGCTTGCACCGGACCTGGCACGCATCGATGGCAACCGCGCACCGAAAGGGCTGCGCTGCGCTGCCGAGACGCTGGTGGGCGGCGACCGCCTGGATCCGGCGATCATGGCCGCATCGATCCTGGCGAAAGTCTCGCGCGACCGCGCCATGGTCGCGCTGCATGACGCGTTTCCGATGTACGGCTTTGCCGTGCACAAGGGCTACCCGACGCCGGCCCATCTGGCGGCGTTGGCGCAGCACGGCCCATGCCTGCAGCACCGCCGCAGTTTCGCGCCGGTGCGTGCATGCCTTGAACGCGCCTGAGGCGTCGGTCAGACAGGATCCTCTTCGGGCCTGACCGTGCCGCTGGCTTCAAACGTCTGAATGCGGGGCGGGGAAACCAACAGCGTCCTGGCGGCACCCGGCGTTGCCCCGGGTTGCCACAGCCAGTATCGGATCACCTGCTGCGGCCGCGTGGGACGCCCGCCCACCGCATGCGACATGCCCGTATGCCAGACATGCGCGGGCGTACCGTCACCCGCACTGTCCGTCTTGTAGGCGGACAGCGAAGGCGCGGACGCCACGCCGGCCCCGTAACCGCCTTCGCCAAACTTGAAATCCAGCGCATCGGCCTCTTCCAGCCCGACCAGGAAAGCACCCAGTCCCGGCGCGGCGTACCAGAGCACCTGGTCACCCATGGCCACCACCGCGATGTCCGGTACCGTGATCAAACCCTCCGGCGTGGCGACCACGCGGATCAAGGTACAGAGTGTCTGTTCGCCCGGTATTGCGTAGGCGACCGGCGGATTCTCGTTGAGATCGATTTCTTGAATGCCCTGCTCGTCTGACATGGCGCATGCTCCTGTTGTGGCCCACTCCCTGGGACGTGCGATCCCCCATGGTTTCAAGGCCCTTTCAAGGCGCCTGTGTCCGGCCGGCCAGCGCCTGCGGCGCAGGCGCAAGCGATGCGTTCTGCCGGATGCGGATGTCCCGGATGCCGGCGCTGCGCGCCGCGGCCAGCCGCTGCTGCGCGCCCGCCTCGTCGCCCAACTGCCGGAGGGTCTGCGCATTGAGCAGTGCCACTTCGGCGCGCTCGGTGCCCAAGGCCTCCGCACGGGCCAGCAGTTCGCGGGCGCGGGCATCCTCTCCCAGATTCGCGCTGTACCAGGCCAGCGACGCCATCGCGCGCGCGTCGCTTGGCTTGAGTTCCAGGTACGGCTGCGCCATCGTCGCCGCTTTCAGATAGGCCGCGCGCGATTCGCCCACGGTGGCGGGGTTCGCGCGCAGCGCATCACCCAGGTTGCCCCAGATCAGGAAATCCCCCGCGCTGAGCCGCGTGGCGCGCAGGAACATCTCGGCGGCGCCCGCATGGTCGCCCTGGTGGAAGCGCAGCGTGCCCAGATTGTTCAGCGCGCCATCGGTCGGCTCGATCTTCATGGAACGGTCCAGCGCGCGGTCGGCGGCCGGCAGGTCCTCCATGTAGAAATAGAGCGCCCCGAGCGTGCTCCACAAGCCTGCAGAACCCGGTCGCAGCAATGTGGCCTGCTCGTACGCGGCGATGGCGCCGGGTACGTCGTCGTTGAGGTAACGCAGATAGCCCAGCTCGCTGTAGGCACTCGCGTTGCCGGGACGCAGAGCGATGGCGCGTTCCAGGTATTCGACCGCGCGTTCCCTGTCGCCCAGTTCCGCATACGCCAGCCCCAGGCCCAGGCTGGCTTCGGGTCGCAGGGAAGGATCCTCCTCGGCCTTGCGGTAGAGCGCGATGGCCCGCTTGCCGTTGCCCTGCACGCGCTGCAGGTCGCCCAGTGCCAGGTTCACCTCGCCCAATGCGGGATCCATCGCACGCACCTTCAGGCAGGCTTGTTGCGCGAGGTTGAACGCCTCGGCATCGCGCAGGATGCGGAAGCGCGACAGCTGCGAGCGGCACAGGCCCACCTGCGCGCGTGCGAAACCGCTGTCCGCCACCAGCGCCTGGTTGAAGTAGCCGATGGCGCCTTCCGAATCCGGTTTGCCGGCGCTTCCCTGCAATGCGTGCAGTCCGCGCAGGTAGGCATCGAACGCCGCCAGGTTGCGGGTCGGTGCCAGCCGGGCGGCGAGGTCGCGCTTCATGTCGGGCAAGGCGCCCAGCAGCGACTGCACTACCTGTTCGGCGATCTCGCTTTGCGTGCCAAACACGTCGGTGAGGGCGCGGTCGTAGTGGCGGTTCCACACGGTGTCGCCGGTGGCGGTGTCGGAAAGGCGTGCATTGACGCGGATGCGGTCGCCATCGCGGCGCACGGTGGCATCCAGCAACGTCGCCACGCCCATCGCCTTGCCGATCGCCTTCACGTCGGAGCGCTGGAAGGCGTCCGGGTCGCGCAGGCGGGCGGCCACCGTCAAACCGGGCACACTGGCCAGCGCATCGTGCATTTCCACCGCGAGGCCTTCGGCGAAATACGTGTCCTGCGGGTTGTCGCTGACGCTGGTGAATGGCATCACCGCGATCGACGGGGTCACGCGGGCCGCGGTCGATGCCGGCGGCTGCCAGGCTTTCCAGCCCATCACCCCCACGAGCAGCAGGACGGCCACGGCCAGCCAGCCGTGCCAGCGCTGGAAGCGCGCGCTTGGGCGGCGTCCATCCAGTTCGCCGGTCGACGGCGGGATCGGGTCGGGATCGTCCAAGGGTTCGACCGGCATCACGTCATCGCTGGGCCCTCCCTTTGCCTCCGCTGGCGCCGTCTCCGCTTCGTCGGCATGCTCGGGCCGCAGCGTGCCGATGAAGCGGTAACCCAGCGCGTGCTGGGTCTGGATGTAGCGCGGACGCTGCGAATCGTCGTCCAGTGCGCTGCGCAACTGGGCGATGGCGCGCGTCAGCACGCCGGGCGTCACGTGGCGATGGCCCCAGACGCTGTCCAAAAGCTCGTCGCGCGGCAGCAGTTCGCCGGGACGGCGCAGCAGCGCCAGCAGCACGGCGAACGCCTTCGGCTCGATCGGCTGCGGCTGACCGTCGCGGATGAGCGTATGCGCGGCTTCGTCCACCACCACCGTGTCGAAACAGTAACGCCCGTTCTCCGCGCCGGTGCCCGGGGCGTGGCCGTCATTCGCCGGCTTCATCGCCACTTCCTCATGATTGCCTCATGGAATCAGACAACAGGGACGGAAAGATCGCGCTTGCCTCATGACCCGTGGTTGCGTTGCCGGGAACCTGACCGCGCGCCGGCATTGCGGCGCCTTTCCTTCCCTGGAGCACACCATGAACACCCTGCAGAACATCCAGAACCCGACCTTCCCGCTGCCGTCCGTCCTGGACTCGGTGCCGGCCTTCAGCCTGCTGCGCCGTCGCAAGAGCATCGGCCACTACCGCCTGAACTCGGTGGATCTGGACCGCTTCAACCGGTTGCTGGCACGGCTGGGGCGTCGCCAGGGCCCGCTGGCGATGGACCAGGTGGTCACCGCCGCCCGGCAGCTGGCCGCGCCGGCGGGCGACACGGCGCCCGAATGTATTGCCCAACGCATTGCGCGGCTCGAATCGGTCGCCGCGATGGTCCGGGATACCGCCTGGGAGGCCGCCAACGACGCCGCCGACTGCGCGCACCTGGTGCTGGACTATGCCCGCGACCCCCAGGACCTGATCCCGGACTGGCTGCCCCGGGTCGGCCGGCTGGACGACGCCATCGTGGTGGAAGCCGCCTGGCCCACGCTGGCACGCGAAGTGGCCAGCTACCGCGACTTCCAGCGCCTGCGCACGCTCGAGGCGTGCCTGCGGGGTTGCGCCCCGCAGGAGCTGCCCTTCAGCCGCGAAGCCTGGGAAGCCGCCCGTCGGCACGAAGCGGCATTGAACGCGCACCGCCGTCACGTGCGCGAAGGCAGTTACGCACCGGTGGAAGCCGACCGCTTCCGCGTGCATTGAGGCCAGGTGCCATGCCGACCATCGATCGGGTGAACAGGGGCACCCTGTCCATGGTCACGGTGGCTTCCAGCAGGCGTGCATGCGGTTTCAACCCGGCACCATGAATCCGCATCCCACCGGCAAGGAGGTCGGGATCTCCCCCATCCCCCGTGAGGTGTTCCATGTCCATTCCCCTGTCATCCGCATCACGCTCCACGCCCGAACGAACATCGCTGCACGAGGCGCCCTCCCACACCGTCGGCGGCGAACGCCTGCAGCTGCTGCGCTGCATGCTGGCCGACCGCGACTGGAGCAGCGACCCGGCCGTGCGCGCACGGCTGGAGCGCATCGCTGCCCAACTGCGCCAGCAGGGCGCGTCCCTCGATGAAGCCAGCTGGACGCTGCTGGCCGACGAAACCGCCAGCTACCTGGACTATCGCCGGCTGGGCAACCTGGAAGCGCAGCTGCGCGGCTGCGACCGTCGCGACCTGCACTACACGCGCGCCGACTGGGAAGTCTCGCGCCTTGCCGAGGCCGCCCTGCATGCGCATCACCGCCAGGCACGCGACAGCAGCTACGTGCCCGAGCCCACGCCGTTGTTCCGCATCCACTGACACACCCGGGCGCGCCCCCGCGGCGCGCCCGCCCTACCCGACCCGAGCCCTCGGGATTTCCCCAATGCCGCCCTTCCCGGGCGGCTCTTTTTTTGCGCGCCGCCTGGCTTTGCGCGGCCCGGGGCAAAGTCAAGCCTTGCCCCTCCCCACCCCCGCCGGTACGCTGCCCCGACAGTATCCCGAGTCGGCATGTCTCCCCGTTTCGTTCACCTTCACCTGCACACCGAATTCTCGTTGGCGGATTCCATCATCCGCGTGCCCGAGAAGCCGGATCACGCCGACCCGAAAAAGGCCAAGCAGCCCAATGTGCTGAGCCGCGCGGTCGAGCTGGGCATGCCCGCGCTGGCCGTCACCGACCGCAACAACCTGTTCGCGCTGGTCAAGTTCTACAAGGCCGCCGAGAGCGTGGGCGTGAAGCCCATCGCCGGCGCCGACATCAGCATCGTCGAAGGCAACGAGTCGCCGTGGCAGATGACGCTGCTGTGCCGCGACCGCACCGGCTACCTGTCGCTGTCGCGCCTGCTGACCCGCGCCTGGATGGAAGGCCATCGCACCGACGGCGTGGCGATCGATCCGGAGTGGCTGCGGGCCGACCACGAGGGCCTGTTCGCCATCGTCGGGCGCAACAGCATGGCCGGCCGCCTGGCGCTGGGCGGACGGCACGACCTGGCCGAACAGCACCTGGCCGACTGGCAGCGCTGCTTCGGCGACGATCTGCACCTGGAACTGACGCGCACGCAGCGCGATGGCGAAGAGGCGTTCAATGCCTTCGCCCTGCATGCGTCCGCCGCGCGCAGCCTGCCGGTGATCGCCAGCAACGATGTCCGCTTCCTGTCGCCGGACGGCTTCGAGGCGCACGAGGCGCGCGTGTGCATTTCCTCCGGCCGCGTGCTGGACGATCCCAAGCGCCCGCGCGAGTACAGCGCCGAGCAGTACATGAAATCGGCCGAGCAGATGGCCGCGCTGTTCGCCGACGTGCCCGATGCGATCGACAACACGCTGGCGCTGGCGCAACGCTGCAACATCGAACTGAAACTGGGCGAATACGCCCTGCCCGCCTATCCGGTGCCCAGCAACGAAACGCTGGACAGCTGGATCCGCAGCCAGTCGCACGCGGGCCTGGCGAAGCGGCTCGAGAAGAATCCGCTGGCGCCCGGCCATACGCGCGAGGATTACGAGAAGCGCCTCGATTTCGAACTGGACACCATCTGCAAGATGGGGTTCCCGGGCTACTTCCTGATCGTGGCCGACTTCATCCAGTGGGGCAAAAGTCATGGCATCCCCATCGGCCCCGGCCGCGGTTCCGGTGCCGGCTCGCTGGTCGCGTGGGCATTGCAGATCACCGACCTGGACCCGCTGCCCTACGGGCTGCTGTTCGAGCGCTTCCTGAATCCCGAACGCGTGTCGATGCCCGACTTCGACATCGACTTCTGCATGGACAGGCGCGACGAGGTCATCGAGTACGTCGCCGCCAAGTACGGCCGCGACCGCGTCAGCCAGATCATCACCTACGGCACCATGGCGGCCAAGGCCGTGGTGCGCGACTCTGGCCGCGTGCTCGGCTTCCCGTACGGTCTGGTCGACGGCGTCGCCAAGCTGATCCCCAACATCCTGGGCGTGTCGCTGCGCGATGCGATGGGTGAAGGCAGCAGCGAGATGGCCTCGCAGGAGCTGATCGAGCGCTACAACAGCGAAGACGATGTCCGCGACCTGATCGACCTGGCACGCCAGCTGGAAGACCTGACCCGCAACGCCGGGAAGCACGCCGGCGGCGTGGTGATCGCGCCGTCGCCGCTGTCGGACTTCTGCCCGCTGTACGCCGAACACGACGAAGGCGGACGCGGCAAGTCGCCGGTCACGCAGTTCGACAAGGACGACGTGGAAGCAGTGGGCCTGGTGAAGTTCGACTTCCTGGGCCTGCGCACGCTGACCATCATCGACTGGGCGGTGAAGGCCATCAACGCGCGCCGCGCGGAGAGCGGGATGGAGCCGGTCGACATCGCCACCATCCCGCTGGACGATGCCAGCGTCTACCGCGACATCTTCGCCAACGGCAACACGGGTTCGGTGTTCCAGTTCGAATCCTCGGGCATGCGGCGCGCGCTGAAGGAAGCCAAGCCGGACCGGTTCGAAGACCTGATCGCGCTGAACGCCCTGTATCGCCCCGGCCCGATGGACATGATCCCGTCGTTCGTCGAGCGCAAGCACGGGCGCGAGGAATTCCAGTACCCCGATCCGCGCACGGAGATCATGCTGAAGGAGACCTACGGCATCATGGTCTACCAGGAGCAGGTCATGCAGATGGCGCAGATCGTCGGCGGTTACTCGCTGGGCGGCGCCGACCTGCTGCGCCGTGCGATGGGCAAGAAGGTGCCGGCCGAAATGGCCAAGCACCGCGAGATCTTCCGCGAGGGCGCCGGCAAGGACGGCGTGAGCGAGCGCAAGGCCGACGAAATCTTCGACCTGATGGAGAAGTTCGCCGGCTACGGCTTCAACAAGTCGCACGCCGCCGCGTATTCGCTGGTCGCCTACCAGACCGCCTGGCTGAAGAAGCATTACCCGTCCGAATTCATGGCCGCCACGCTGTCGTCGGACATGGACAAGACCGAGAAGGTGGTGGGCTTCCTGGACGAAGCGCGCGGGCTGGGCCTGACCATGCTGTCGCCGGACGTGAACCATTCGGATTTCATGTTCGTGGCCAACGATGCACGGACCATCCGCTATGGCCTGGGCGCGGTGAAGGGCGTGGGCCAGGGCGTCTGCGAGGCCGTCGTCGCGGCGCGGCGCAGCGGTGGCGCGTTCCGCGACCTGCTGGACTTCTGCAAGCGCGTCGATTCCTCCAAGCTCAACAAGCGCGCTCTGGAAGCGCTGATCAACGCCGGCGCGCTGGATGCCCTGGGCACGAATCGCGCGTCGCTCGCGCTGCAGCTGCCGGAAGTGCTGAAGGCCGTCGACCAGCTCAGCAAGAACCGCAATGCCGGCATCGTGGACATGTTCGGCTCCAGCGGCGGCAACGACGACATCCACGTCGACCTGCCGGAAACCGACGAGTGGCCGCTGTCGCAGAAGCTGCATGGCGAGCGCGAGACGCTGGGCCATTACCTCAGCGGCCACCCGATGGATCCGTACCGCGAGGACCTGCGTTCGCTCGTCGGCAACGACCTGGGGGACCTGGACCGCATCTGGGCCTCGCAACCGGTGGGCGAAAAGAAGGGCTGGCGCCCGGAAGTGAGCGCGGTGATCGCCGGCCAGGTGATCGGGGTGCGCCGCAAGGGCGACAGCCAGGTCTTCGTGCAACTGGAAGACGGCCGCGGCCGCATCGAATGCAGCGCGTTCTCGGACGCGCTGGCCGAGTTCGGCCCGCTGCTCACGCGTGACCGCATCCTGGTGGTGAAGGGCGGCCTGCGCGAGGACGAATTCAGCGGCGGCTTCAGCCTGCGCATCCGCCAGGTGTGGGACTACGCGCAGTTGTGCCAGCACCATGCACAACGCCTGCAGTTGCGGCTGGACCTGCGCGTGCCCGGCCTGTGGGAACGCGTGGACGCCCTGATGGCCAAGCACCGCCCGGGCGGCACGCCCTTGCGCGTGGACCTGCTGATGAATGCTGGCGACAGCCCGATCGCGGGCATGCTCGACCTCAACGGACAGAAGGCCGTGCGCGTGGATACCGAACTGCTGGACGCGCTGCGCGCCCTGCCCGGCGTGCGCACGGCCAAGCCCGCGTTTCACCGTCCCTGGACCAGTTGACGCACGGGCAGTGCCCGCGCGTGCGCGCCGTCACGGCCCTACCCCCCCGTACGTGACCGCGGAGCGGCTTCGGCTACACTTTCCCCCTTTCCGGCCCATGGCCCGCAGATGAATCCGAACTACCTCGATTTCGAACAGCCCATCGCCGATCTGGAAGCCAAGATCCAGGAACTGCGCAACGCCAGTACCGGGCCGGCGGTCAATGTCGATGCCGAGGTGCACGCCCTGCAGGACAAGCTGCGCGTGCGCACGGCGCAGATCTTCCGCGACCTGAGCCCGTGGCAGGTGTCGCAGCTTGCCCGCCACCCGGCACGTCCGTACACGCTGGACTACATCCGCGTGTTCTGCGACGAGTTCCAGGAACTCGCCGGCGACCGCGCGTATGCCGACGACAGCGCCATCGTCGGCGGCCTGGGCCGCATCGACGGCCGCAGCGTGATGATCATCGGCCACCAGAAAGGCCGCGACACCAAGAGCAAGATCGCCCGCAACTTCGGCATGCCGCGTCCCGAGGGCTACCGCAAGGCGCTGCGCCTGATGAAGATGGCCGAGCGCTTCAAGCTGCCGCTGCTGACGTTCATCGACACGCCTGGCGCGTACCCGGGCGTGGGCGCGGAAGAACGCGGCCAATCCGAAGCGATCGCACGCAATCTCATGGAGATGGCCGAACTGAAGATCCCCGTGATCTGCACGGTGATCGGCGAAGGTGGCAGCGGCGGCGCGCTGGCGATCGGCGTCGGCGACCGCACGCTGATGCTGGAGTACGGCACCTATTCGGTGATCTCGCCGGAGGGCTGCGCCTCCATCCTGTGGAAGTCGGCCGACAAGGCCAAGGATGCCGCCGAGCAGCTGGGGCTGACCGCCAAGCGTCTGCTTTCGCTCGGCCTGGTGGACAAGGTGGTGCGCGAGCCCATCGGCGGCGCGCACCGCAATCCGCGGCAGATGGCGACCCGCCTGAAAGCCGTGCTGCTCAACGAGCTGGATGCGCTGGAGCAGTTGCCCGTCGACGAACTGCTCAAGCGTCGCTACGAACGCCTGCGCGGCTACGGCGCCTACGAAGCAGCCTGACGGCAGGCCGATGGCGCGCACACGGAAACGCCGGGCTTGCCCGGCGTTTCCGCATCAGGCGTTCTGCCACGGCCTGCAGCGTCCGCCAAGGCGGCTCACGGCATCGCCACCGCACGGCCGCTGACCCGGATGCCCGAACGGAGCCCGTCCGGCACCGATACCTGCAACCGGCTGGGGCGTCCCATGTCCTCGCCCTGCTGGATCGCGAACGTGCGCGCCGCGGGCAACGCCTCCCGCGCGGCCAGATAGGCGCCAAGCGCGGCGGCGGCGGCCCCGGTGGCGGGATCTTCCACCACGCCGCCCGGCGGGAACGGATTGCGCGCATGGAACGTATCCGCGTTCTCGCGCCAGACCAGCGCCAGCGTCGTCCAGCCGTGGTGCGCCATCAGGCGGGCGAGCGTGTCGAAGGCGTAGTCCATCCGCGCCAGCCGCGCGCGCGTGGCCACGGCGATCACCGGATGCCAGGCACCGGCGTAGGCGACCGCCGGCGGCAGCGCCGGATCGAGTTCATCACGCCGCCAATCCAGGGCGGCCAGGGTCAGGTCCAGTGCGTCGTCCGCCATCGGTACCACGCGCGGCACGACGCTGGTGAGCGTGGCCATGCCGTCGGCATCCACCGTCACCCGCACCTTGCCCGCCTGCGTATGCAGCACCCGCTCGCCACTGCCGTGGCGCTCGGCATGCGCCACCATCGCCGCGATCGTTGCGTGTCCGCAGAAGCTGACTTCCGCGCGTGGGCTGAAGTAGCGGATGCCGAATTCCCCGTCCGCGCGCGGCAGCAGGAAGGCGGTTTCCGAATAGCCCAGGTCGGCGGCGATCCTTTGCATGTCGGCGTCCGCCAGCGCGCGCGCGTCCAGCACCACGCCCGCCGGGTTGCCGCCACGGGGATCGGTGGTGAATGCGCTGTAGTGCAGGATGGAGGCATTCATCACGCATCCCCCGGCAAGGCGGCAGCGGTGGGCGCGTCCAGCCTGACCACCAGATAGCGCAGGAAGAACTGCGTCGCCGGCCCCACGCCCAGGGCGAACACCACCGTGCCGATGCCCACGGTACCGCCCAGCAGCACGCCGACGGCCAGCACCGCGACTTCGATGACGGTGCGGACGCGGCGGATGGACCAGCCCGTCCGGCGCGCCAGGCCCGTCATCAACCCGTCGCGCGGACCCGGCCCCAGCTGTGCACCGACATACAGCGCCGTCGCCAACGCACACACCAGCACCCCGCCCAACAGGTAGCAGGCGCGCAACGCGAGGTGGTCCGGCGCGGCGAGCAGTGCCAGGTGGATGTCGGCGAACGGGCCCAGCAACAGGGTGTTGGCCACGGTGCCCAGCCCGGGCATCTGGCGCAGCGGAATCCACGCCAGCAGCACGCCCACCGCGGTCACGACCATGACCAGCCCGAACGAGATCGGCACGTGCTGCGCCAGGCCCAGATGGAAGACGTCCCACGGCGAGGCGCCCAGGGCGCCCTGGATCATCAGCGCAATGGCCAGCCCGTACAGCCACAGACCCAGCATCAAGCGCAGCAGACGTTCGGGCAGCCGCCCGGCCTTCAATTGGGCCCAGGGCCCCAGGTTGGCCAGTCCGGCCGGAGACGATGGGGTTTTCATGGCGCCAGCCTCGCGACAATTGGCTCTTCCGCATAGAGCCAATCGTGCGATAGTGGCCCCATGAACCGATCCCTGGCTCCCGACCGCCTGGCGATGCTCGTGGCAGGCTTCAGCCGTGCGCCGGCCTACCGCGGGCTGCGCCAGGCGTTGCAGGAGCTCATCGGAGACGGGCGCATTCCCATCGGGACGCGCCTGCCCAGCGAGCGCAGCGTGTCCGATGCGCTGGGCGTGTCCCGCAACACCGCCACGCGCGCGTACGCGGACCTGATCGCCAGCGGCTTCGCCACCGCGCGGCAGGGGTCGGGAACCTATGCCACCGCCCCGCCCGACCTTCGCCGCGCGCACGATCATGCGCTGCATGCGATGGGCAGCCGACCGTCTTCCGAAGGCACCATCGACCTCAACTGCGCCGCCGGCGCCGCCACGCCCGGCGTCGCCGCCGCGTACGAACGCGCGCTCGCCGCGCTGCCCGCCTGCCTGGGCAGCGATGGTTACCTGCCGTCGGGATTGCCCTGCCTGCAGGCCCGCATCGCGGAGGATTACGTGCGGCGCGGACTGCCGACCACGCCCGGCCAGATCATCGTCACCTCCGGCGCGCTGTCGGCCATCGCCATCGTCGCGCGGGCCCTCTCACGGCCGGGCGACCACGTGATGATCGAATCCCCGGTGTATTCGAACGCGATCGAAGCGTTGCGACTCGGCGGGGCGCGGCTCATCACCTCGCCACTCGGCAATGTGCTGGGTGACGACGGCTGGGACATGGACGGCATCGAGGCGACGCTGCGGCAGACCTCCCCGCGTCTGGCCTACCTGATCCCCGATTTCCAGAACCCCACCGGCTTCCTGATGAGCGAGGCACAGCGCGCGCGGTACGCCCGTGCGCTGAGGGCCGCGGGCACCGTCGCCGTCGTCGACGAAACCCTGCAACCGACCTGCCTCTCCGGGGTCGCGATGCCCGCGCCGTTCGCGGCGCACGCAAAGGACGCGATCACCCTGGGCAGCGCATCCAAGATGTTCTGGGGCGGCCTGCGCGTGGGCTGGATCCGCGCGCCGCGCGAACTGGTCGGCCGGATCGTCGCCGCGCGCGTGCAGATGGACCTGGGCAGTTCCCTGTTCGATCAGCTGGTCGTCACCGAACTGCTCGACGACCACGACGTGATGGCCCTGCGGCGCCAGCAGTTGCGGCAACGTCGCGATGCCCTGGCGGCGGCGATTCGCGAACACCTGCCGGCGTGGCGTTTCAGGTTGCCCGAGGGCGGCCTGACCCTGTGGCTGCAGATGCCACATGGCAGCGCCACCCGCCTGGCGGCGCACATGGAGCACGTCGGCATCCACCTGGCGCCGGGGCCGGTCTTCAGCGTCGAGGGCGGATCGGACAACTGGCTGCGCATCCCCTATGCCCGGCCGGAGGAAGACCTCGGGAATGCGGTGGCGCGCATCGCGGCATTGTGGCCCGCGCAAGCGAGCGAGGCGGGACGGCGAAGCCAGTCCTCAAGCCGCCTGATTGCCTGATCCGGCGCGGCAGTAACGCGCATTATCGTGCCGTGGGTGCGTGGCGGAAGGGGTTTCCGTACCGGCTCGACCCGCAGCGAATGGAAGAAACGCGACCGGTTTCAACCGTCTGGCGCCTCATATCACTCTTTCATTGCGAGAACGTTTAAATCCTGTTAATGGTTGCTGCAGCGCGGCATGCCGTGAAGGCGGCCGCGCACCGAAAGCATGAGAGAGAGAAAGACCAGAGAGAGTGCACTTCCACACACCACTTCCAGGGGCGTATGCATGAATCCGAGAGAGAGAAAAAGCGCACGCGTTTCAAAGACCCGGTTGGCTTCCGCAGTGAAATGGGCGCTGGCCGTTGCCGTGCTGTCCACCAGCCACGCCGCCCTCGCCCAGACGGCGGAACCGGCCACCCCGCCGGCCAGTACCGATGAGCCCGCCACGCTGGAGACGGTGTCCGTGCTGGGCAGCCGCACGCAACCGCGCTCGGTATCCTCGTCCGCCGTCCCCATCGACATCATCACCGCGGAGGAATTCCGCAACCAGGGCGCCACCGATGCGCTCGACCAGCTGCGCGTGCTGGTGCCTTCGTTCAACGTCAGCACCATCCCGATCGATGACGCGGCCAGCCTGATCCGCCCGGCCAACCTGCGCGGCCTGCCACCGGACAACACGCTGGTGCTGGTCAACGGCAAGCGCTTCCACCGTTCGGCCGTCATCACCTTCCTCGGCCACGGCCTGTCCGACGGCTCGCAGGGCCCGGACCTCTCGGTCTTCCCGTCGCTGGCGCTCAACCAGGTGGAAGTGCTGCGCGACGGCGCGGCGGCGCAGTACGGCTCCGATGCGATCGCCGGCGTGATCAATTTCGGCCTGAAGGAGATCAGCGAAGGTGGCACGGCCGAAGTCTTCGCCGGCCAGTACTACGAGGGCGACGGCTTCACCACCCAGTACTCCGCCCAGATCGGCCTGCCGCTGACCTCGCGCGGCTTCGCCACCCTGACGGCGGAGTGGCGCGAAGCTGACGACACTTCCCGCAGCGTGCAGCGCGACGATGCGGCCGAGGCCATTGCCGCGGGCTATCCGGACGTACCGGAGCCGGCGCAGATCTGGGGCTCGCCGAAGGTGGAGGACGACTTCAAGTTCGTCGCCAACCTGGGCATCAGCGGCGACAGCGTCGATGTCTACCTGTTCGGCAACTACGCACAGCGCGACGTGGATGGCGGGTTCTACTTCCGCAATCCGACCGCACGCTCGGGCGTGTATTCCAACGACGGCGGCGAGACGCTGCTGATCGGCGACACCACCGGTGCCGGCGGCTGCCCGACCATCGCCCTGCGCGATGCGAACGGCAACCTGATCCCCTACAGCACGGTCAGCACGGCGGTGGGTGCGCTGCCCGCCAACTGCTTCACCTTCCTGTCGTCGCTGCCAGGCGGCTTCACGCCGCGCTTCGGCGGCTCGCTGGAAGACATGTCGGTGGTGGGTGGCGTCAAGGGTACGTGGGGCGATGCCTGGCGATGGGATGTCAGCGCGACCTACGGCCGCAACGACATCGACTTCGTCATCTACAACACGGTCAACGCCTCGCTGGGCGCGGCGCAGCCGGAAGGCCTGCGCTTCCATCCGGGCGGCAACACGCAGACCGAGAAGGGCGTCAACTTCGATACCGGCCGCGACTTCGAGACCAGCTTCACCGTCGAGCCGCTGCGCATGTCCGCGGGTGCGGAATGGCGCGAAGAGAGCTTCGAGGTCAAGGCCGGCGACGCTCCCTCCACCGCCATCGGCCCGCTGACCCAGCAGGGCTTCGCGCTGGGTTCGAACGGCTTCAACGGCTTCAGCCCGCGCACCGCCGGCGAATGGGATCGCAGGAACTGGGCCGTGTACCTGGACGTGGAGGCGCAGTTCACCGAACAGTTCCTGCTGGCCGCCGCCGTTCGCCACGAGGACTTCGACGACTTCGGCAGCACCACCAACGGCAAGCTGACCGGACGCTTCGATGTCAGCGAGACGTTCGCCCTGCGCGGCGCCGTCAACACCGGCTTCCGCGCGCCTACGCCGGGCCAGGCGAACGTCAGCCAGATCACCACCGCGTTCGAAGGCAACGCGCTGATCGACATCGCCACGCTGCCGCCGACCAATCCCATCGCGCAGCTGAAGGGCGCCCGCCCGCTGACGCCGGAGGAGTCGAAGAGCCTGTCGCTGGGCATGGTGTGGGACAGCGGTGACTGGCTGGTCACGGTGGACGGTTACCGGATCGAGGTGGAAGACCGCATCGCGCTCAGCACCAGCTTCGAGCTGACCGATGCCGAGCGTGACGCCCTGGTGGCCTCGGGCAATCCGGAGGCGGCGTCGCTGACCTCGGTGACCTACTTCGGCAACGCCTTCGACACGACCACCACCGGCCTGGACGTGGTGGCCAGCGTCCAGACCGAGCACTTCGGTGGCGATACGACGTACTCGCTGGCGGCGAACTGGAACAAGACCGAAGTGGACCGCTACGACGCCAACTTCGTCAACGAAGCGCGCGTGTACAAGATCGAGGAATCGCTGCCCACGACCAAGGGCTATTTCAGCGTCAACCACCAGCGCGAGATCTTCCACGCAAACCTTCGCGTGGCGTACTACGGCTCGTGGTACGAGGACCACCTGGACAGTGGCGTGATCTCCGCCGCCGACGGCGGCCTGCCGATCTACGAGGACAGCAAGGTCATCGTGGATGCGGAAGTGGGCTGGAAGTTCGCCTCGGGCCTGTATGTCAACGTAGGCGCGCAGAACCTGTTCGATGAAGTGCCGGACGACAACCCCTGGGGTGGCATCGCCGGTGCGCAGTATCCGGTGCATTCGCCGTACGGTTTCAACGGCGGTTTCTACTACGCACGCGTAGGCTGGAAGTTCTGAGTCGCAGACCGGGCGGCCACCTTCGGGTGGCCGCTCTGCATCGAGCGCCGTCGCGGGGAGGATCTGGCGCGGCGCACGCGGATGAAGGAAGCTTGGCCAGGGCCACCGTGCGCCCGCCACCGTGCCGAGAGCCGCCCACGCATGAGCCCCGTCCTCATCCTCTCCCTCGTGTTGCAGGTCGCCTGCTGCGTGCATGTCGTCCGTACCGGACGCCCGTTGTACTGGGTATTCATCCTGCTGCTGTTCTCGTACATCGCGGTGCTCGTCTATTTCATCGCCGAGGTCCTGCCCGACCTGCGCCACAATCCCTCGGCGCGACGCACGGTGCGCGGCATGCGCAACCGCCTGGATCCCGAGCGCGACAAGCGCGATGCCGCGCGTCTGCTGCAGGCGGCCGATACGCCCGGCAACCGTCGCCGGCTGGCAGAGGAAAGCCTGCGCAGTGGCGACTATGCGCAAGCGGCGGAGCTTTACCAGCAGTCGCTGACTGGCCTGTATGCCACCGACCCGGACCTGATGCTGGGCCTGGCGAAAGCGCAGTTCGGCCTGGGGGAATCGCAGCTGGCACGCGACACACTGGACGCGCTGATCAAGGCCAACCCCGGCTTCCGCTCCAGCGACGGCCACCTGCTGTATGCGCGCGCCGTGGAAGACACCGGCGACGCCGCCGCGGCCGTCCGCGAATATGAAGCCGTCGTGCAGGGTTACCCGGGCGAGGAAGCGCGCGCCCGCTTCGGCCTGCTGCTGCGGCGCACCGGCGATGCCAGGCGCGCGCGCCAGGTGTTCCAGGAGATCATCACCCGCTCCGACGCCGCTCCCCGCTACTACCAGCGCGAACAGCGCGACTGGATCGAGGTGGCCAGGCGCGAACTGGCCAGTCTTCCCGCCTGATCACCCGGTGGCGAGGCTGGCGCGGGCGCCATTGATCAGAATCAAGGCGCATGCGCCACGTTGCCGTCAGGATGGCGCTGCCGGGTCGCTCCCGGCACCCGTTCCACGCCGGAGACGCGCCATGAACCTGCTCGCCTACCCCTGGTGGTTGTTGCCGCTGGCCTTGTTCGCTGTTCCGCTGGCGGTCGTGCTGGCCGTCAACCACTGGCGCTTCCACCGTGAAGGCACCAGCCAGCATCTGGTGCTGGGGCTGTTCGTCACCGCCTGCTGGCTGGGCGCCCTCATCCTGATCCTGCAGCGCGTGCAGTAGCGCACCCGGTTCCTGCATCGGAAGAACGCAACCGCTAGCATGACGGGATGGATCGTCCCCCCCCGTCTTCCACCCCGCTGCGCCTGCCCGCACCCCGCCTTCCGGCACCGGTCTGCGTGGGGTTCAGCGGCGGGCTGGATTCCTCAGTGTTGCTGCACGCACTGGCCAGCGACGCGCAACAGCGGGCGCGCGGCCTGCGCGCACTGCATGTGCACCACGGGCTGCACGCGGATGCGGATGCATGGGCCGCGCATTGCCAGCGCACGTGCGAAGCCCTGGGCGTCGAGCTATCGATCATGCACGTGCAGGTGGAGCACGACCGGGGCGACGGCCCGGAAGGCGCCGCGCGGCGGGCACGTCATCGCGCCTTTGCCGAAGCGCTCTTGCCGGGGGAAATCCTCGCCACCGCGCACCACCAGGACGACCAGGGCGAAACCTTCCTGCTGCGTGCCCTGCGCGCCTCCGGTCCGGATGGCCTGGCCGCCATGCGTCCGTGGCGCGCCTTCGCAGGCGGCTGGCAGTGGCGACCACTGCTGGAGACGCCACGCGCCCACCTGCTGAGCCATGCGCGCCGGCATGCGCTGGACTGGATCGAAGACCCCGGCAACCAGCGGCTCGACTTCGATCGCAACTTCCTCCGCCACCGGATCATGCCGCTGCTGCGCCAGCGCTGGCCGCATGCCGACGCAGCGTTCGCGCGCAGTGCGGCGCTCTGTCGCGATGCCCGCGAACTGCTGGACGCAGACGATGCCCGGGCGCTCGCGCAGGTCCGCACCGCCGACCCTGCGGCACTCCGCGCGGATGCCCTTGCGTCCCTGCCCGCCGCGCGCCGTGCACGCGTGCTGCGCCGCTGGGTGCAGGAAAACGCACTGCCTCCCCTGCCCGCCGAAGGCGTGGCCCATATCGAAGCCGACCTGCTGGACGCCGCGGCCGATGCCTGCGCGGAGTTTGCCTGGCAGGGCACCGTGGTCCGCCGCTGGCTCGACCTGCTGCACGTCGAGCGCCGGCGCGACGCGCTGCCCCCGGGATGGCAGACCGACTGGGACGGACGCTCGTCGCTGGCATTGCCGGATGGCGGCATGCTGACGCTGGACGGCGGCATCCCGTTCGACGCGGCGCTCCGCGTGGGTACGCGGGACGGCGGCGAACGCATCACCCTGCCGGGCCGCACGCACTCGCATGCCCTGAAGGACGTGTTGCAGGCCCAGGGCATTCCGCCCTGGGAACGCCGCCAGTTGCCGCTGCTATGGTCCGCCGACGGCGTACTCTGGGCCGCCGGCGACCTGATCGTGTCGGCCGACTGCGACGCCTGGCTGCGCCGGCATGCTGCGGGCCTGCGATGGCAGCGTGGCTGACCGCGCGACGTTGACCTCACGCGATGGGGTCCGCACACTTCGCCCATGGCAAAGAAGAGCACCCCCGACGCCTCCCCGGTCGCCCATTTCGAGCTGTCGCTGGACGAACTGGAGAAACTGGTCGAGAAGATGGAACACGGCGACCTGAGCCTGGAAGAGTCGCTGGCCGCGTACGAACGCGGCGTCGGCCTCTACCGCCAGTGCCAGAGCGCGCTCGAGCAGGCCGAGCTGCGTGTGCGCCTGCTGAGCGATCCGGAGCAGCCCGACAGCGGCGAAGCGTTCGCCCCCGCACCCGATGGCCGCTGACGCCGCGCCCGCCCGCTGGGCGGACGCCCTGGAACACCGTCTGGACGCCCTGCTGCCGCGCGCCGAGGCGGCACCGCAGCGCCTGCACGCCGCCATGCGGCATGCCGTGCTGGGCGGCGGCAAGCGCATGCGCGCGCTGCTGGTCTACGCGACCGGCACCCTGCTGGGTGCGGACGAGGACGCACTGCATGCGCCGGCCGCCGCCGTGGAGCTGGTCCACGCCTACTCCCTGGTACACGACGACCTGCCGGCGATGGACGACGACGACCTGCGTCGCGGCAAGCCCACCGTGCATGTCGCGTTCGACGAGGCGACGGCGATCCTCGCCGGCGACGCCCTGCATACGCTGGCGTTCGAACATCTCGCCGCGGCCGATGCCCCGGCGCAGCTGCGCATCGACTGGCTGGTGACGTTGACGCAGGCCACCGGCGCGGGCGGCATGTGCGGAGGCCAGGCACTGGACATCGACGCCACCGGCACGCAGCAGACGCTGGAACAGCTCCAGCGCATGCACGCGCTGAAGACCGGCGCGCTGATCCGCGCCGCGGTCCGACTGGGCGCACTGGCCGGGAATGCCGACGCCGACGCGCTGGCGCGGCTGGACACCTTCGCCACCGCGCTGGGGCTGGCCTTCCAGGTCCGTGACGACATCCTGGACATCGAGGGCAACTCGGAACAACTCGGCAAGACGGCCGGCAAGGATGTGGCGCAGGCCAAGTCGACGTACCCGGCCCTGCTCGGCATGGACGGCGCGAAAGCGAAACTCGCCGAGCTCGATGCGCGGATGCGCGAGGCGTTGGCGCCCTATGACCATCGTGCCGATGCGCTTCGCGCACTCGGCGAGCTGGCGATCCGTCGCCTGCATTGAACGAAGACAAAAGAAAAGCCCGGCGATGCCGGGCTTTTCCCGAGGGGTGAGGACCTACTTCACCAGGCGAAGGGCGAACGGAAAGCGGTAGGCGATGCCGTTGTTGGCCTTTAGTGCAGCGACGATGCACAGGATGAAGCTGGCCAGGCCGAGCACCAGATACAGCAGGCTGCCCAACAAGGCGAGCTTGGGCGAGACCATCGCCAGCACGAACACGACGACCCACAGCAGCACGAACGCGATCGTGACGGAGATCGCCCAGTTCAGCGCTTCGCCGGTCTCGTCCTTGGCGAACGCGCCCTTGTCCTTGAACACGGCCCACCCGATCACCGCACCGAGGATGCCGAGGAAAGCGGTGAGCAGGTAGGTGATGAGGGCCGCGGAGCGTTCTTCCGGTGAAACGTTCGGGATGGACATGCAGGTTCCTTGTTGTGAGTCGGACGAACCAGGGGCCAGCTGCGTCGCTGTTGGCGACGCGCGCACACCCGGCCCGCCGGATTCTAGGTGCCTGTCCGACGCTTTACACCTAACAATAAAAAAGCCCGGCATGGCCGGGCTTTTCCATCACGCATGGCGAACGATGTTACTTGATCAGGCGCAGCGCGAACGGGTAGCGATAGGCTTCGCCGTTGTTCGCCTTGATGCCGCCGATGATGCAGAGCACCAGGTTGGCGATACCCACGGCCGGCAGCAGCAGGAAACCGATCAGCACGAACATCAGGATCCACGAGATGACGAACGCGATGGCCACGGTGATCTGGAAGTTCAGCGCTTCCTTGGCCTGGTCGGTGACGAAGGCCTTGGACGCATCGTCCTTGTTGATCAGCCAGATGACCAGGCAGCCGATGAAGCCGGTGAAGATGCCCAGCAGGTGCGCGACCAGCGCCATGGTGCGGTCTTCCTGCGGTGCGCTGCCCGACGGCGGCGGCGGCGGTGCGGTGACGTTCTCGAATTCGCTCATGCAATATCCCCCGGTACGTGGAAAGAGTGGTTGCAACCCCGCGGACCTTCAACCTGCGGCCTGCGGGATGGCCCATGGCAAGCATAACGTCAATCGGCGCCCGTGACGGTCACCCGGAGGGTGGCCTGAAATGGTCACATGGCCGCGGCGGACAGGACGGCCCTCAGTCCTCGCCAGCAACGGTCATCCGGCCGACCAGGATGGAGCCCACGCCCACGTGCGAGCGCGGATCGACATCGCTGCCGACCGCTTCGATGCGGGTGAAGATGTCCTTGAGGTTGCCGGCCACGGTGATGCCGTCCACGGGATGGGAAATGGCCCCGTTCTCGACCCAGAAGCCGGCGGCGCCACGCGAATAGTCACCGGTCACGCCATTGACGCCCTGCCCCATCAGTTCCGTCACCAGCAGGCCGCGGCTCATGCCGCCCAGCAGGCTGTCGAAATCGCCGGCATTCGCTTTCACCTGCAGGTTGTGCACGCCACCGGCATTGCCGGTGCTGGCCAGGCCCAGCTTGCGCGCCGAATAACTGCCCAGCAGGTAACGCTGCAGCACACCGTCGCGTACCAGGTGCGAGCGCGTGGTCGCCACGCCCTCCGCATCGAAGGCGGCCGAGCGCAGGCCGCGGCGCAGGTGCGGCAATTCCTCGATCGCGAACCACGACGGAAAGATCTGCCGGCCGGCATGGTCCAGCAGGAAACTGGCGCGACGGTATAGCGCGCCACCCGACACCGCACCCAGCAGGTGGCCGATCAGCGAACGCGCCACTTCCGCGGCGAACAGCACCGGATACTCGCCGGTGCCGACCGAGCGCGGCTGCAGGCGCGACAGGGTACGCTCAGCCGCGATCCTGCCGATCAGCTCGGGTGCCTGCAGGTCCAGGTGCGACAGCGCGGTGCTGTACCAGCCGTCGCGCTGCATGTTGTCGCCCTGTCCGGCGATCAGCGCGCAGCCGATGGTGTGCTGGGTATCGCGCTCGCGGCCGAAGAAGCCATGGGAATTGGCATACACGGACAGGCTTTCGCCGCTGCCCACCGAGGCGCCATCGGAGTTCTCGATGCGCGCATCGGCATCGCGGCCGGCCGCCTCGCAGGCCATCGCCAGGTCCACCGCGTGGTCGGTATCCAGCGCCCACGGATGCCAGACGTCCAGATCCGGGAACTCGTGCGCCATGCGCGCGGCATCGGCCAGTCCGGCGGCCTCATCGTCCTCGGTGTAGCGGGCGATCGCGCAGGCCTGCGCCACGGTCGCCTCCAGGCTTTCCTCGCGCAGGTCGGCGGTGCTGGCGCTGCCCTTGCGCTGCCCGAAGTACACGGTCACGCCGATGCCGCGGTCGCGCGTGGATTCCACGGTCTCCACCGCGCCGAGCCGGACGTTGACGTTCAGGCCGGTCTCCTCGCTGCAGCTGACCTCGGCCTGGGTGGCGCCATGCGCCGCGGCGCGTTCCAGCAGGCGCTGCGAAAGCACGGTCAGGCGCTCCAGCCGGGCCAGGCTGTCGTCGGGGGAAGTCAGGGCGGTGGCGTTCAATGCTTTATCCTTGTGGTCCTGTCGATCCGGCGACGTTCCGCCGGACACCTGTTCTTGAGTTCCAGCGGCGCAGCGCCCGCCCGGAACGTTGTGGAGGCCTCACCCATGCGCGGACGCGATCCCGAAACCGGCGAATTCTATAGCCCCAGCCGATCCCAGCAGCGCGAAGGCGCGCTGGAGATCCGCAGCCTGGCCGAGAAGCTCGTCGCCCTGCCCGCGGCGCAACTGGCGCGGCTGCCGATCCCGGAAGACCTGATGCCGCACATCGTCGAGACCCAGCGCATCACCTCGCACATCGCGCACAAGCGCCAGCTGCAGTTCCTGGCCAAGCAGATGCGCCGCGAGGACGACGAGGTGCTGGAAGCCATCCGCGACGCGATGGATGAAGGCGGCGAAGCCGCGCGCCGCGAAACCGCACAGCTGCATCGCGCCGAGCACTGGCGTGACCGCCTGCTGTCCGAAAGCGATGCCGCGCTGACCGATCTGCTGGCCGAATATCCTGCCGCCGACCGCCAGCGCCTGCGCCAGCTGGTGCGCAATGCCGCCGAGGAACGCGCGAAGAACAAGCCACCGCATGCGTTCCGCGAGTTGTTCCGCGAACTGCGCGAGTTGCTGGCCGACGCGAGCACGACGCAGGACAGCGACGAAGACGACGCGCCCTAGCTCCTCTCCCCTCGCGAGCGGGGTCGCGGTGAGGGTACGGCGGAGTCCATGTAGCGCAGGCGTCATGGATTCCGCCGCACCCTCATCCGCCCCTGCGGGGCACCTTCTCCCGGGGGGAGAAGGGACAGGCAGCGTCGCCTCACGCCTTCGTACCACCCACCGTCAGCCCTTCGATCAGCAGCGACGGCTGGCCGACGCCGACCGGCACGCTCTGGCCATCCTTGCCGCAGACGCCCACGCCCTGGTCCAGGGCCAGGTCGTGGCCGATCATCTTCACCTTCTGCATCGTCTCCGGGCCATTGCCGATCAGCGTGGCGCCCTTTACCGGCGCGGTGATCCGGCCGTCCTCGATCAGGTAGGCCTCGGTGGCGGAGAACACGTACTTGCCGCTGGTGATGTCGACCTGGCCACCGCCGAAGTTCACCGCGTACAGGCCTTTCTTCACCGAGCGGATCATCTCTTCCGGGTCGTGCTGCCCGGCCAGCATGTAGGTGTTGGTCATGCGCGGTATGGGCAGGTGCGCGAACGATTCGCGACGGCCGTTGCCGGTGGGTGCCATGCCCATCAGGCGCGCGTTGAGCGAGTCCTGCATGTAGCCCACCAGCACGCCATCCTCGATCAGCGTGGTGCAGTGGGTCGGCATGCCTTCGTCATCGATGTTCAACGAACCGCGGCGGCCCGGCAACGTGCCGTCGTCGACGATGGTCACGCCGGGCGATGCCACGCGCTGGCCGATGCGACCGGCATACACGCTGGTGCCCTTGCGGTTGAAGTCGCCCTCCAGCCCGTGGCCCACGGCTTCGTGCAGCAGCACGCCCGGCCAGCCGCTGCCCAGCACCACCGGCATGACGCCGGCGGGCGCGTCGATGGCGTCCAGGTTCACCAGCGCCTGGCGCAGGGCTTCGCGCGCGAGGTCTTCCGGTTTGCCGTCGGCGAAGAGTTCCGTATACGAGTAGCGCCCGCCCATGCCGGCGTAGCCGGATTCGCGACGGCCGTTCTGCTCCACGATCACCTGCACGTTCAGGCGCACCAGCGGACGCACGTCGGCGGCCAGCACGCCATCGCTGCGCGCGACCAGTACGGTGTCGATGCCGCCCGACAGGCTGACCGTCACCTGCTGCACGCGCGGATCGGCGGCGCGCACATAGCGGTCCACCGCACGCAGGGCTTCCACCTTGGCGTCGTTGCCCATCGCATCGATGGGGTCGTCGCTGGAATAAAGCGCGCGACCGCCACTGCGCACCAGCGTGCGCGGAGCATGCGCGGCGCCGTCGCGCGCGATGGCGCGCGCCGAGTTCGCCGCGCCCAGCAAGGCCTGCGCGTTGATGTCATCGGAATAGGCGAAGCCGGTCTTCTCGCCGGAGATCGCGCGTACGCCCACGCCCTGTTCGATGGAATGCGCGCCGTCCTTGACGATGCCGTCCTCCACCGTCCAGCTCTCGCGACGGGCATGCTGGAAATACAGGTCGCCGAAGTCGATGCCCGGCCCCAGCAGCGTGCCGAACGCACGGTCGAGGCCGGACGGATCCAGGCCGGCGGGCAGGAGGAGGCGGGATTCGGCAAGGGCAAGGGATTGGGTCATGGTCATCCAGATGGGGGCGCTGGCCGGTGGCGGCAAGGCCGACGGCATGCAGGGGTCAGGGGGAGCCGGCCGTGCCGGTGCCGCCCGCGACGGGCGCGCGCGACTGCTCGCGGCCCACGACTTCGACTTTCGGCGATTTCCAGGGTCCGGTGACGCGGTAGGTCTTGGCCCCCATTTCGCCGAGCGGCTTCTTCAGCACGGCGTTCGCCACGGCGCCGACGGCCGCACCGATCGGTCCACCGGCCACCGCGCCGACCGCCGTCAGCACGTTGGCCGACTTGGGCTTCACGTCGACGGTCTGGTCGAAGCGCTCGGCGCGCAGGTCCGTATCGCCGCGGATGCGTATCTCGGCGGCCGGACCGTCGATCAGCAGGTTCTCGCTGCGGGCCAAGCCACCGGACAGGCGGATGTTGCCGTCGATGCGATTGAACGCGAAGCCCTTGGAGAAGAAATCGCTGAAATCCAGCATCAGGCGCCGGCGCACTTCGGCCACGCTCAGCAGGCCCAGCACGCGCCCGGCGCCCGGCTCGACTTCCAGCAGATGGCCATCGCGCGCGGCAAGCTTCACGTTGCCCTCCAGCGTGGCCAGCTGGAAGGCCGCCGGACTGCCCGGCCAGGTGGCGTCCAGCGCGATGTCGCCGTGGCCGCCGCCGACGCGGTCGCCGAGGCCCAGGTCCTCCAGCAGCGTGCCGAAGTCCTGGCTCTTCACGTTCACCGCCAGGCGTGTACGCGCGGTGGCGGCCATGCCGGTCCACTGGCCGCTGACATCGATCTGCTGTCCCGGCGAACGCAGCTGCAGTTGTTCCACCTGCATGCCATCGGCCTGCTGGCGCGTGCGCAGCTTGGCGGCGCCCAGCTTCGCATCGCCGAAACGCAGATCGTCGATGTCCAGGGACAGCGGCGGGATCTCCGCGGGATTGAATTCGTTCGCCACGGTGGCCGGCGTGCCGGCAGGCGACGAAGGGGGGCCGTCGACGGCGCCGGCATTGCGCCAATGCACGCGCGACAGCTTGCCGGCGATCGCGGCGCCCTTGGCATCCGGCACCAGCAACGCGCCGGATAGCGCATCACCTTCCAGTGTCACCGCAAGTGCCTGCCGCGAGGGCGCAAGCTGCACGCGGGTATCGGGAAAGGCGGAGCCGATCATCAACAGTCGCCCCGCCGTGACGTCGACATGGCGCAGCGGCAGCTTGCCGCCTTCGCCACCGCCCCGCGCCAACGCCACCCATTCCATCGCGTCCAACGTGCCGGTACGGCCGGTGGCCACCAGGCCGGAGGCAGGTGCCGGCTCGTCGACCACGCTGCTGCCCAGCACCACGCGCACGCCGGTCTGGTCCCCGCTGGCGCGCGCGCGCAGGGCCAGCAGGTCGCCGAAGGCCACCTCGACCTGGCCGCTGCCCATCGGCAGGGGCGCGCGGACCGTCGTCGCCAGCGCGGCACTGGACGGCTTGCGCAACGGTGCGGGCAGGTCCATGGCCGTGCCCACCAGGTCCGAACGCAGGTTCAGTTGCGTGGGTGCCGCGGTCTTGCCGGTCGCCGTGCGCGGAATCGCCACGCCCACCGTCCATTGCGAACGGCCCTGCATGTAGGGTTTCAACCAGGCCATCTCCGGCGCACGGTCCAGCAGCTCGTCGGCATCGAGCGCGGCGGTCAGGTCGGCTTCGAACACCTGGCCGCGATCGCGCGTGCCACTGCCCGCGCGCAGCCCCAGCACGCCGGGTTGCCCCTGGTGCACGACCTGCAAGGGCTCCGATGCGAAGCCGCCCTCGTCGTAACGCGCCTTGCCGCGCACCCCGGTGAAGGCGAGGTTCCAGCGCTTGTCGGCCAGCTGCGTGCCTTTCAGCTCCACGATACCGGCCAGCTTCTTGGGTGACGGCGACCTGGCATGCAACGGCTGCAGCAGATCGAAGGTCGCCGACACCGGGCCCTTGGCCTGCAGGTTGTCCAGCGTGTCGCCGTAGCTCTTGTGCAGCGGACTCTGCCGCAGCAGCGCCAGCATCTGGCCCGCATCGGACTCGGCCTGCGCCGCGATGGTGAGTTCCGCCCGACCGAAATCCTCGATGCCGGCCTGGAACGCGGGAATCGCCACCCCGGCCAGCGCACCGCGTCCCTGCAGCGAGAAGCCATTGCCGATGAACGCGATGTCCGCCTCCACGTGCTGGAGCGCAGGCCAGTCGCGCTGGAACTGGAACTGTCCACCGTCGATCCGCGCGGTGGCCTCGAAACGGCCGTTTTCCTGCACGAACGGCCAGTCATCCAAGTCGCCGCTGACGATGGCGCGGCCGCCACGCACCTGGCCACCGACGAGCGCGGCGTTCAACCAGTCCACCGCCGCCTTCGGCATCTTGTGGTGGATCCAGAATCCCCGCGCGGCCGATACCGGCGCGTCATCCAGCTCGGCGGCGAGCTCCAGCCAGGGCCGCGTGCCGTCGCCCTGGAACCAGATGCCTCCGCGCACATGGGCACCATAGTCCTTGCCGCGCACATGCAGTGCGGTGGTGCCCAGGCGCCAGCCCGCCCCCTCGCGCCACCCCAGCAACCGACCCTGCAGCGCGACGTCGTGCGCCACGCCGAATCCTCGCGGCCAGTCGAAGCGCATGCGCGATGCCGGATCCAGAGTGAGGGCGAAGCCCTGCGCATCGCCGGTGAACTCGCCCGCCAGTCCACTCAGGCCGGGCGCATCGCCGACCGCATTGAAGCGGATGTCGCGAAGCTGCCCTTCGCCGTGCATCGCGCCCCCCCGTCGTCCCGCCAACGACACGCGGGCCAACCGTGCGCCGGGCCGCGCCTGCGCCAGCCAGCCACGCAGGCCGGGCTCGATACGGTCGGACAGGCCGAGCACCACGAACAGCGGTGCCGCATCCACCTGCTCGGCCAGCAGTGCGTAGCGCTCGCCCCCGGCCAGCACCAGCCCGTCCAGCGTCTGCGACGACTGTCCGCTGACCACGCGCAGACGCGGCGCATCGAAGCGCCAGCCTCCCGCCACCAGCCGCCAGCGCATGCGGCCTTCCAACTGGTCGAAGTGCGCGCGCGGGACCTCGCTGGCGCCCGGCAACGGCCGCCCGCGCAGGCCCAGGTGCTGCACCTTCGCCTCGGTGGTCACCATCACCACGCGGTGCCGGCGCAACTCGGTCCAGCCACGCACGCGCCCACTGCCGCGCTCGGCGACCACGCCGGCATAGCGCAACAAGGGCGACCAGGCACCGATGTCTTCCGCCGCCACGTCCAGGTACGCACGGCCATCGCCTGCCTTGCGGTCGAAATCGACGGCGACGTTCAGCGGCGCGGCGTCGTTGCGGATCCACGCACGCGTGCCGGCGCGCACGCGGTCGCCGTCCACGCGCAGGCGCAGGTCGATCTCCGGCAGCGCGATGTCCCAGCCCAGCGATGGCGCCTTGATCGCCAGCCGTCCGTCGATGACCTGCAGTTCGCCGAGGCCTTCCAGGCTCTCGAGCGGATCCTTCGCGGCCTGCTGCTGGCCTGGCAGCCCGCGCACCGACCAGGTGCCATCGTCGGCGCGCTGCAACGTCAGCGACAGCCCGCGCAGCCGCAGCTCGGTGAAGGAGCGGCCGGGCAACAGGCCGCCATACATGGCCACCAGCACTTCGGCCTGGCCGATGCGCACACCGGCATCGCCCTCGCCCACGCGGAGTCCATCGAGCTGCAACAGAGGACCGCGACGGGTCCATTGCGTCTTCACCGTGTCGAACGCCACCGGCCGCCCCGCACGCGCGCTCAGCCAGGCCGCGACGCGGTCCGGATTGCTCTCGACCAGCGGCAGCACCTGGCTGGCGATGCCCAGCACCACGGCCATGCACACCAGCACCACCGCGACGCCATACACGGCACCACGGCGGGCCAGACGCAACCGGCGGCGCAGGGGAGTAGGCATCAGTAGACCGGGAATGGAGAGCGGGGAATGGGGAATAGGGGCATCAACAGCAAGACGCCGGGCATCGGCCCGTCGCTCACGCGATTCCCCACTCCCGATTCCCTATTCCCGGCTTCAGAGCAGCACCACATCGAACTGCTCCTGCAGGTACTGATCGTCGGCCTGGAAGCGGATCGACTTGCCAAGGAACTCCTCAAGCTCGGCCACCGCCGCCGATTCCTCGTCGGTGATGCGCGCGACGACCTTGGCCGAGGCGATCACCAGCAGGCGTGCGGCATCGAACTGGCGCACGGCGCGGGTGATCTCGCGGAAGATCTCGTAGGTGACCGTTTCGGCGGTCTTGATGCTGCCGCGGCCACTGCATTCGGGACAGGGCTCGGACAACTGGCGCTCCAGGCTTTCCACGGTGCGCTTGCGGGTCATCTCCACCAGGCCAAGCGGCGAGAACTCGTACACGGTGGTCTTGGCATGGTCGCGGGCGAGCGCCTTCTCCAGCGTGCGCAGCACCTGGCGGCGGTGTTCGGGATCATCCATGTCGATGAAGTCGATGATGATGATGCCGCCGAGGTTGCGCAGGCGCAGCTGGCGCGCCACCGCCTGCGCGGCTTCCAGGTTGGTGCGGTACACCGTCTCCTCGAGGTTGCGCTGGCCCAGGAACGAACCGGTGTTGACGTCGATGGTGGTCATCGCTTCGGTCTGGTCGATCACCAGGTAGCCACCCGACTTCAGCGGCACCTGTTTCTCCAGCGCGCGGCCGATTTCGTCCTCCACGCCGTAAAGATCGAAGATGGGGCGCTCGCCGGAATACAGTTCGATGCGTTCGGCCAGCACCGGCATGTACTTGGCCACGAACGCCTGCAGGCGCTCGTGCGTTTCGTTGGAATCCACCTTCACCTTTTCGACGTCCTTGCGGATCAGGTCGCGGACGGCGCGCAGCGGCAGGCTGAGGTCTTCGTACAGGATGCTGCAGGTCGGCATCTCGCGGCTGCGCTTCTCGACGATGTTCCAGACCCGCGACAGGTACGCGAGATCCTCCGCCAAGGCTTCCGCCGGCTGGCCTTCGGCATTGGTGCGGATGATGTAGCCATGGCCGCCATGCTGTGCGGACAGTTCGGTGACGACCGATTTCAGCCGCTGGCGCTCGCCTTCGTCCTCGATGCGCGCGGACACGCCGACGACCTTGGATTGCGGCAGCAACACCAGGTAGCGCGAGGGAATGCTGATCTGCGTGGTCAGCCGGGCGCCCTTGCTGCCGATGGGGTCCTTGACCACCTGCACCACGATGTCCTGGCCGTCGCGGATCAGGTCCATGATCGGCACGGCGGGCGGCGGCGTGACCGGGAGCGTCGCGTCTTCGCCTTCGACGATCGCCGCGGGCGCGGCACGCACGATGTCGTTGGCGTGCAGGAACGCCGCGCGGTCCAGTCCCACCTCGACGAAGGCCGCCTGCATGCCGGGCATCACCCGCTGCACCTTGCCCTTGTAGATGTTGCCGACCACCCCGCGACGCCAGCCGCGCTCGATGTGCAGCTCCTGCAGCATGCCGTTCTCAACCACGGCCACGCGGGTTTCGCGCGGGGTGACGTTGACCAGGATCTCTTCCGACATGGTGGGGCTCAATCCCGGGGAATGGAGGGGGCGGTGGACGGCACGATGCCGAACCCGCGCAACAGCTGCGAGGTTTCATGGAGCGGCAGGCCCATCACCCCGGAATAGCTGCCGGCCAGGCGGGTGACGAACTGTTCCGCACGCCCCTGGATGCCATAGGCGCCCGCCTTGCCCATGGCCTCGCCCGTGGCCAGGTAACCGGCGATGTCGTCGTCGGACAGCTCGGCGAAGCTCACTTCGGTGACCACCAGCGCCTGCGCCTCGCGCTGGGCGCTGACCACCGCCACCGCCGACACGGCGCGGTGGGTGCGGCCGGAGAGCCGGCGCAGCATGGCGGCCGCGTCCGCTTCGTCGGCGGGCTTGCCGAAAACCTCGTCGCCCAGGATCACCTCGGTATCCGCCCCCAGCACCACCGCGCCGGGGGTCGCGACCACCGTCAGCAGCCCCGCGCCCGCCTTCTCGCGCGCCACCCGGCGCACGTATTCCTCGGCAGGCTCGCCGGGCTGGCGGTGTTCGGGGATGTCCAGCGGGATCTGGCCGAACCGGAACCCCAGGCGGGTCAGCAATTCGGCACGGCGGGGGGATTGGGAGGCAAGGTAGAGCATCCATGGAAGGATAACCCGCCCCACCTGACTGAATGGACCTTGATCACGGTCGGCATGGCATAACCCTGCACCGGATCACGGCGCGTTCATGTCATCGTGAACACCCTTGCGCGTCGAAGAAGACCGGGTGCCCACGCCCCGACCCGTGCCCACACAAGGAGACTCCATGCACCTGCCCCTGATCCGCCCCCTGCTGCTCGCCCTGACCCTGTCCCTGGGAACCACCGCCGCCATGACCAGTTCCGCCCAGACCGCTCCTGCCTACACGATCCCGTCCGACGGCACCCTGCTCAATGTTTCCGCGCAGGCCGAGGCGTCGCGTGTGCCGGACGTGGCCACGATTTCCGCCGGCGTGGTCACCCAGGCGGTGGACGGCAACACGGCCATGCGCCAGAACGCGGAACAGATGGCCAAGGTGGTCGCCGCGATCAAGGCCGCCGGCATCGCCGACAAGGACGTGCAGACCAGCGGCATCAGCCTCAGCCCGCAGTACCGCTACGTGGAGAACGAGGCGCCGAAGATCACCGGCTACCAGGCCAGCAACAACGTCAACCTGAAGGTCCGCGACATCACCAGGCTGGGCAAGGTGCTGGATGCGCTGGCCTCGGTGGGGGCCAACCAGATCAACGGCCCCAGCTTCGAGATCGACCAGCCGGAGCCGGTCTACGACGAAGCCCGCGTGGCCGCCCTGAAGAAGGCCCAGGCGCGCGCCGAGACCTACGCCAAGGCGCTGGGGCTCAAGGTGCGCCGCATTGTCAGCATCTCGGAAGGCGGCGGCGGCTTCCGCCCGGTGCCGATGATGGCCATGGCCAAGATGGAAGCCCGCGATGCGGGCGGTGCGCCGCCGGTTTCACCCGGCGAGACCACCTTGTCGGTGAGCCTGGACGTGGTGTTCGAACTGGGCCGCTGAGCCTCCCGGCAGGAAGACGACGGCGCCCCGCGGGGCGCCGTTTTCGTTGCGCGACCGGGCCGCCAACCCGTCCCACCAAAGTCGAATGCCTGCCCCCTTGCAGCCACCCTACGGCGGAGTACAGTCTGGAGGTGCGGCGCGGGGGCGTTGGCAACCCCACTCCACGCGGCCGAGCGTTGTTCCGTTCACAGCCCTCAGGAGGTGGATCATGGTTCGCGCACTACCCTTCGATTCCGAGACCCGCATCGACGTTGGCCGCGTGGCCGCCATCGCCGCCGCCATCGCCCTGCATGCAGCCGCCCTGCTGATGCTGCTGATGCCGATGGCCGCGCCGCAGATCGCCGTGGTCGCCAAGCCGTACAAACCCGAAGTCCGCATCATCGACAAGGAAAGACCCAAGCCGGTGGAAGTCGTTCCGGTCGTCCAGCAGCAGGTGCAGCCCCGCCAGCCCACGCAGGCGGTGCCCGTTCCCCCGACCGTCACCGCTCCGATCGTGGAGACCGCAGTGATCGTGGACAACGGCACGGTGCCCGCCATCGACGTGGCCATCGAACCCGCGGGCGACATCGCCGGCCCGGTGGTCTCCGGTGGTCCGCTGCCGTCGGCGACGCTGGAATACGTCCGCGCGCCCGCGCCGCGTTATCCCATCGCCGCCCTCCGTGACCGCGCCGAAGGCACCGTGATGCTGCGGGTGCTGGTGGACACCGATGGCACGCCGATCGACGTGCTGATCGAGAAGAGCAGCGGCAACCGCGACCTGGACAGGGAAGCCCGCCAGCACGTGCTGAAGACGTGGCGCTTCAAGCCCGCCATGCAGGACGGCCAGGCGGTGCAGGCTTACGGGCTGGTGCCGATCGATTTCACCCTGCAGTGATGTGGAGTGCATGACGAAAAACCCGCCGGAAGGCGGGTTTTTTGTTTGCTTTTTTGTAGGAGCGACGCCAGTCACGACCGCACGCCATCGGACATCAATGTAGAACGCAAGACGACGACTTTTTCTTCCGCCCTCCTGCCTTGATTTCCCGCACGGACCGCGTGCGGTCGCGACTGGCGTCGCTCCTACAAAAAGCCGCGAGCGCTCAGGCACGGTGGTAGGGATGGTTCGCCAGCATCGCCGCAGCGCGGTAGACCTGTTCGGCCACCACCAGCCGAACCAGCATGTGCGGCAGCGTCAACGGGCTGAGCGACCACTTCTCGTGTGCGGCGGCCAGCACATCCGGCGCGTGGCCTTCCGGACCCCCGATCAGCAGCGCGATGTCCCGGCCGAGCGTACGCCAGTGTTCCAGCCGTTGCGCGAGCTGTTCGGAGGAGTACGGCTTGCCGGTGACTTCCAGCGCCACCACATGCGCGCTTTTCGGCAATGCCGCCAGCACGCGCTTGCCCTCGTCCTCGATGGCGCGCTGCGGGTCCCGTCCCTTGCCGCGCAGGCCGGGTTCGATCTCCACCAGTTCGAAAGGGAGCCAGTGCGACAACCGCTTCTGGTATTCGGCGAACCCCTGCGCGACCCAACTGGGCGCACGTTCACCGGTGGCGATGAGTCGGCATTTCATGAACGCATGATAGTGCGATCGCACTTTCGTCGGCGCGGCCGCACGCGTCATGCCCCTGTCATGGATCGGTTACACGCGCTGCCTAGCGTCGCAGGCTCCCCCGCCAGCAGGAGTCGTACGATGCACAGCTTCGATCCCGCCCGCCGACAGGTCCTGAAAGGCAGCGCCGCCGCCATGGCAATGGGTGCCATGGGCAGTCTGGGTGCGCTCTACGCACGCCAGGCGCAGGCCGCGGCCGCTTCGGTACGCCTCTCACCCATCCCCAGCCGCTACGGCCCGCTCGCACCGGTGGCGGACCGCACCACCGGCCTGCCGCTGCTGCAGTTGCCGCAGGGTTTCAGCTATCGCTCCTTTGGCTGGAGTGGCGACCGCATGGACGATGGCCAGCCCTGCCCGGACCGCCACGACGGCATGGCGGTGGTCGGCGTACGGCATCCGCGCCATGGCCGCGCGTCGAAGGGCCACGGCCATGGGCTGGAATACGTCCTGATCCGCAATCACGAGCGCGGCGCGGGCGCGCCCATCCGGGCCCCGGGCATGTACGACACCGGCACGGTGAGCGGCAGCGAGGTCGCCGCGGGCGGCACCACCACGCTGGGTTACCGGCATGGCGAGTGGACGCGCATGGAGCCCAGCCTCGGCGGCACGCTGGTGAACTGCGCTGGCGGCCCGACGCCCTGGGGCACCTGGCTCAGTTGCGAGGAGATCAAGACCGACGCCACGTCCAGCACCGGCAACAAGCACGGCTACGTGTTCGAAGTGGATGCGGACAGCGAGCGGACCACCGGCCGTCCGCTGGTGGGCCTGGGGCGCTTCAGTCATGAGGCGGTCGCGGTGGATCCGCGCACGGGCATCGTCTATCTGACCGAAGACGATCGCAACAAGTCCGGCCTCTACCGCTTCATCCCGAATGATCGCCGCGGCCGCAACGGCTCGCTGGAGAACGGCGGCCGGCTGCAGGCGGCGCGCGTGCGCGGCCGGCGCAATGTCGATCTGAGCGTGGCGGCCATCGGCGACGAATACGCGCTGGAGTGGGTCGATATTCCCGACCCGGACCTGGACACCATCGCCGCACCAGTGGGGTTTCCGGACATCGCGGCCGGCGAGACCCTCAGCGGCCCCTTAGCGCAGGCCTGGAGCGAAGGCGCGCTGCGGATGAGCCGGGGCGAAGGCATCTGGTACAGCTACGGCAGGATGTTCATCGTGGACACCAGCACCGGCGTGGATGCACAGGGGCGCCGCGGCCGCGGCAATGGCGCGGTGTGGGTGCTTGATCTGTTCACGCAGCGCATCAAGGCCCTGTTCGTCAGCGGCAACCAGCTGGCGGCGCACAATCCCGACAACATCACCGTCAGCGCCCGCGGCGGCGTGGTGCTGTGCGAAGACGGTGGCGAAAGCCCCGATGCCTACGGCCCGGGCGCGCGCCTGATCGGCCTGACCCGCGCGGGCGAATCGTTCTACCTGGCCAAGAACAACGTGCAGCTGACGTCCACCCAGATCGCCAACGCCGGCAAGACGATTGCGGAGGGTGACTATCGCGAAAGCGAATTCTGCGGCGCGTGCTGGGATCCGCTGTCGCGCACGCTGTTCGTCAACCTGCAGACGCCCGGCATCACCGTGGCCATCAGCGGGCCGTGGGAGCGCGGACCGTTGTAAAGGCATCGCCGGAAATGAAAAACGGCGCCTGACGGCGCCGTTTTTCCCTCATGCCTGCCAGGATCAGAGCCGCGACTCGTCCGCCGTCTCGACATCGCCCGGCGGCTGGTCGCCGACGGTCCACAGGCGCTCGAGCGCGTAGAACTCGCGCACGCGTGGCAGCATGACGTGGACGATCACGTCGCCCAGGTCGACCAGCACCCACTCGGCTTCGCGCTCGCCTTCCACGCCCAGCGGCATCACGTCCAGTTTCTTGGCGAACTTGACCACCTCGTCAGCGATCGACTTCACGTGACGGGTGGAGGTGCCCGACGCGATGATCATGAAGTCGGCGACGCTGGACTTGCCGCGCACATCGATCTCGACGACATCCTTGGCTTTCAGTTCCTGCACCGCGGCGTGCACCGTGGCGAGCAGGTCCGGCACGGCCGGCGGGGGGCTGGGGAGACGGGTCTTGATGACTTGGGCTTGGCTGGACAAAGGGTTGCAGGCTCTGGGAATACGGACGGGATTATAGCGGACCGGACCCGGCGGCCCGTGATGAGTACAACCTTTCGTCGGCGATGGCATCGGCCACCGCCGCTGGCACCAGATGCCGCCAGGGCTCACCGGCGGCGATGCGCCGGCGGATGTCGGTCGCGGATTCCGGCTGCAGGGGCTGGCGCAGGCGGAATACGCGTCCGCCAGGCGCCTGGGACAGATCAGCCGGCGAATCGGTCCAGCGCGCGGCAAGCACCTCGGCCAACGCGCCGGGCAAGGCGCCATCCAGCGGGCTGCCGGGCCGCTCCGCCACCACGAAATGCGCCAATCCGAACAACGCCTGCCAGTCCCGCCAACCGGGAAGCCCGACCAGGCTGTCGGCGCCGATCAGCAGGGCGATGGGAAGCGACGCCCCCCACTCTTCGCGCAGTTCATGCAGCGTGTCGATGGTGTACGAGCGGCTGGCAGGATCGCGCTCGGCCCGCCGCAGTTCGCGACGGTCCACCTGCAGATCCGGTTCGTCCCGCACAGCCAGGTCCAGCAGATGCGTCCGTTGCCGCGCATCCGCCCCCGGCGGCGCGCGGTGGGGTGGATCGGCCGCCGGCATCAGGTGCACGGGCACGCCCAGTTCGTCGCGCGCGGCACGGGCAATGGCCAGGTGGCCATTGTGGACGGGGTCGAAGGTGCCGCCGTAGTAGAGCTGCAGCCGCGCGGGAGAACCGGCCTGCGGGAAGGCATCGTCGCGCGCCGGTTGCGGGCGGTGGCACGTCACCGTGTCACGCCACCAACAGGCGCACGGCCTTGGCATCGGCAATGGCCAGCAGCAGGCGTTCCATCGCCACCCAGGCATCGCCGTCGCCGCGGCCCTTGGCGATGCGGTCGATCTTCGAGGCTTCCGCCACGAAACGGTCCCAGCGCGCGGGCGAGGCGTGGCGTTGCAGTGCGCGCTTGAACGGCGCCTGCTTGGCCTCCCAGATGCCCTGTGCCTTCATCTCGGCCGCCAGGTTGCCGCCGTTTGACTGCACGCGCGCCAGCGCGGCGGTGCGCAGCAGTTCCTTCACCACCATCGGCATCAGGCCGGCGACCACGTCGCCTTCCGCGCGCAGGCCAGCGATGATGCGCGACACCTGCGCGCCCTGCCCGGCCAGCACCGCGTCGGTCAGACGGAACACGTCATAACGCGCGGCGTTGGCGACCAGCGACTCCATGCGCTCGAGGTCCAGCGTGCTGCCGTCCGACAGCAACGCCAGCTTGTCGATCTCCTGCGCGGCGGCCAGCAGATTGCCTTCCACGCGGTCGGCCAGCAGCTGCACGGCATCGCGCTCCGCACGCACGCCCTTGCTGCGCAGGCGGCTTTCGATCCAGCCCGGCAGCTCGTGCGGCTTGATCGCCCACGCCACCGCCACCACGCCGACCCGGCCGATGGCATCGCTCCACTTGCCCTGGTAAGCCTTGCCCCATTCGCCGGCCGTGATCAGCAGCACCACATCCGGCGGTGGATTGGCGCAGAACGCGGTGATGACCTCGGCGCCCTCCTTGCCCGGCTTGCCGCCCGGCAGGCGCACTTCCACCAGCCGGCGGGCACTGAACAGGCTGGGGGCATTGAATGCCGCGTCCAGCGTGCCCCAGTCGAAATCACGGCCATCCGCGTCGAAGACTTCGCGCTCGCTGATGCCTTGCGCGCGTGCCTGCGCACGCACCGCATCGGCGGCTTCCAGCACGCGCAGGGTTTCGGGACCGGCGATCAGGTAGACCGGATGCAGCGGCTCGGACACACCGCGCGCGGCCAGCTGTTCCGGCTTGAGCTCCATCAGCGGACCGGGTTGACCTGGCCCGAGCGCACGACGCCATCGACGCGGCGCAGGATGGAGGCGGACATCTCGCGGCGCAGTTCGTCGGCCAGCACCTCGCGCTCGGTGGAGGTACCGGTGGCGTCTTCGGGCGGCGAGACATAGTCGCGCGACAGCTCCACCACCTGCTGCGGCACCAGGTCGCTGCCGTCGGCCTTCTTGAACGAGAACACCACCGCATAGCGCAGGCTGAATTCCTGTGCGCGGCCGACTTCGTCGATGGCGATGGGCAGGTCGCCCCAGCGCTCGGAGACGACACGCAGCGTGGCCACGGGCCTGGCGTCCGCCGTCTGGCCTTCGGCGAGCGGCGGCGCAGGCGTGGCACCGGCCGCCTGCAGTCCGCGCGACAGGCTGGTGGCCAGTTCGCTGTAGGCGGCGGAAGACACGACACGCACCGGCCCCAGGTCCGCCGGCAGGGCGATCTTGTTGCGCAGGTGGAAGCCGCAGCCCGCGAGCAGCAGGGCGGCGGCGATGAAGGCGAGCAGGCGGGCGGGCAGTCGGAATGCAGTCATGGGGGAAGTCTGGACGAGCCCGTCATGGGCGGCAATAGCCTAGCCCGACCGCAGGTGAACGCCGGGGCAAGGCCAGCGGGGAGCGGCATGCCGCCACTCCCCGCCACGATTCATGCCGCGACGATGTTGATGATCTTGCCCGGCACGATGATGATCTTGCGGATCGTCGTACCTTCCAGGAACTTGGCGGTATTCGGTTCGGCCTTGGCCAGCGACTCGATCAGGTCGCGCGGCGCATCGGTGGCGACCTCGATGGTGCCGCGCAGCTTGCCGTTCACCTGGACGGCCAGGGTGACCGAGTCGCGCACCATCGCGCCAGGATCGGCCTGCGGGAACGCGACGTCTTCCAGCAGCGTTTCCGCATGGCCGAGCGCCTGCCACAGCGCGTGGCTGGCATGCGGCGTGATCGGATTGAGCAGCAGCACCGCCGCTTCCAGCGCTTCCTGGCGCACGGCGCGCCCCTGCGCACTGGCATCGTCGAACTTGCCCAGCGCGTTGGACAGCTCCATCACCGCAGCGATGGCGGTGTTGAAGCTGTGCCGCTTGCCGTAGTCGTTGCCGACCTTGTCGATGGTCTCGTGGGTCTTGCGGCGCAGCGCCTTCTGCCCGGCATCCAGCGCGGCCACGTCCAGTGCGGCAATGGCGCCGGTGTCGGCCACATGCTTCTGCACTTGGGCCCACAGGCGGCGCAGGAAGCGCGCCATGCCTTCCACGCCGGCCTCGTTCCACTCCAGCGACTGTTCCGGCGGCGCGGCGAACATGGAGAACAGGCGCACGGTGTCCGCGCCGAACTTCTCCACCATCGTCTGCGGGTCCACGCCGTTGTTCTTCGACTTGGACATCTTCTCGCTGCCGCCGATGTGCACGGGCTGGCCATCGGCCACCAGCACCGCGCCGGTGACGCGGCCACGCTCGTCACGGGTGACGCTGACGTCGGCGGGGTTGAACCATTCCTTGTTGCCGTTGGCGTTTTCGCGGTAGTACGTATCCGCGATGACCATGCCCTGGCACAGCAGGTTGGTGGCCGGTTCGTTGCTGTCCACCAGCCGCGCGTCGCGCAGCAGCTTGTGGTAGAAGCGGAAGTACATCAGGTGCAGGATGGCGTGCTCGATGCCGCCGATGTACTGGTCGACCGGCAGCCAGTAGTTGCCGCGCTTGTCGACCATGTCCCGGGCACCCGGCGACGTGTAGCGCGCGTAGTACCAGCTGGACTCCATGAAGGTGTCGAACGTATCCGTCTCGCGCTCGGCGGCGCCGCCACATTGCGGGCACTTGGTCTTGCGCCACTCCGGATCGGCCTTGATCGGCGACTTCACGCCGTCCAGGGTGACGTTTTCCGGCAGCACCACGGGCAGGTCGGAGTCCGGCACCGGCACCGCGCCACAGGCGTCGCAGTAGATCACCGGAATGGGGCAACCCCAGTAGCGCTGGCGGCTGACGCCCCAGTCGCGCAGGCGGTAGTTCACGCGCCGCTGGCCCTGCCCCTTGCGCTCGAAGCGCTCGGCGAAGGCTTCGAACGCGCCCCGATAATCCAGGCCGTCGAACTCGCCGGAGTTGACCAGTTCCAGATCATCGCGGCTCTTGTCGCCGTACCAGTCGCGCCAGGTGTTGGCGTCGTAGGTCTTTTCTTCCTCGTTGCGCGGCGACTTCAGCGCGATCACCTGCTGGATGGGCAGGGAATACTTGTGCGCGAACTCGAAATCGCGCTCGTCGTGGCCAGGTACCGCCATCACCGCGCCGGTGCCGTAGCCCATCAGCACGAAGTTGGCCACCCAGACCGGCAGCTTGTCGCCGGTGATCGGATGCACGGCCTTCAGGCCAGTATCCATGCCGCGCTTTTCCTGCGTTTCCAGCTCGGCCTCGGACACGCCCCCGTGCTTCAGTTCATCCAGGAACGCGGCCAGCGCCGGATTCGACGCCGCGGCCTTCAGCGCCAGCGAGTGCTCGCCGGCGATCGACACGAAGGTCACGCCCATCAGTGTGTCGGGGCGGGTGGTGAACACGTTCAGCACCTCGTTGCCGCCTTCCACGCCGAACGCGATCTCCAGCCCTTCCGAGCGGCCGATCCAGTTGCGCTGCATGGTCTTGACCGCATCGGGCCAGCCGGGCAGGTCGTCCAGGCCGTCCAGCAGTTCCTGGGCGTAGTCGGTGATGCGCAGGAACCACTGCGGGATCTCGCGCTTCTCCACCACCGCGCCGCTCCGCCAGCCGCGGCCGTCGATGACCTGCTCGTTGGCCAGCACGGTCTGGTCCACCGGATCCCAGTTCACCACCGAGTTCTTGCGGTAGGCGATGCCCTTGCGCAACAGGCGCGTGAACATGCGCTGCTCGTGCACGTAGTACTCGGGCCGACAGGTGGCGAACTCGCGCGACCAGTCGATGGCATAACCCAGCGACTTCAGCTGCGTGCGCATGTGCTCGATGTTGGCGTAGGTCCACTTGGCTGGCGCCGTCCTGTTCTTGATGGCGGCGTTTTCGGCCGGCAGGCCGAAGGCATCCCAGCCCATCGGCTGCAGTACGTTGTGGCCGGTCATGCGCTTGTAGCGGCTGATCACGTCGCCGATGGTGTAGTTGCGCACGTGACCCATGTGCAGCGCGCCGGACGGATACGGCAGCATCGACAGGCAGTAGTACTTCGGCTTGTCCGACTGCTCGTCGACCTCGAAGGCGCGACGGGTCTCCCAGAAGGTCTGGGCCTGGGACTCGACGGATTTCGGGTCGTAGGAGAGGGGTTCGGCGGCAGTGGACATGGCGGGAGCGTGCTACGCGGCTACGGCAAAGCCGCAAAGGGTACCGCAGCGCACCATGCGCCGCCATGGCGCGGGTTAGGATGGCCCGGTCGAAACCCGGGGAACCCGCATGCCGCCACGCCTTCGCCTCACCGCCGTCGCCTTTGCCCTTGCCAGCCTGAACGCCCTGCCCGCCCAGGCCGCCGCGCCGGCCCCCGCCACGACCCAGGCGGTGCATTGCAACAAGCTGTTCGACGCCCGCAGCGGGCGGATTCTGGGGGAACACACGGTGCTGGTGCGCGATGGCAGGATCGCCGAGGTGCTGCCGGGCCGGGCCAAGCTGGCCGATGCCGACTCCATCGTCCTGGCGGACCATACCTGCATGCCCGGCTGGACCGACCTGCACGTGCACCTGGACGGGGAATCCAGCCCGCAGAGCTATTCGGAGGGGTTCCGCCTGGATCCGGTGGACTTCGCCTATCGTTCGGTCGGCTACGCGGAAAAGACCCTGATGGCGGGCTTCACCAGCGTGCGCGACCTGGGCGGCGACGTCACCCTGCACCTGCGCGACGCGGTGAACCAGGGCGCGGTGAAAGGGCCCCGCATTTTCGCCGCGGGTACGTCCATCGCCACCACCGGCGGGCACGCCGACCCGACCAATGGCTTCAATACCCACCTGGCCCACCTGATGGGCCCGCCCGGGCCCACCGAAGGCGTCATCAACTCCACCGACGATGCGCGCCAGGCCGTGCGCCAGCGCTACAAGGACGGCAGCGACGTCATCAAGATCACCGCCACCGGTGGCGTGCTGAGCTACGCCAAGTCCGGTGACGCCCCGCAGTTCACCGTGGAAGAGGTGAAGGCCATCGTCGACACCGCGCGCGACTACGGCTTCCGCGTGGCCGCGCATGCGCACGGCAAGGAGGGCATGCGGCGCGCCATCCTCGGCGGCGTGACCAGCATCGAGCACGGCACCTACATGGACGACGAGATCATGCGGCTGATGAAGCAGCACGGCACCTGGTATGTGCCCACCATCTCGGCCGGCCGGTTCGTCGCCGAAAAGGCGAAGATCGACGGCTACTTCCCGCCGGTGGTGCGCCCGAAAGCCGAACGCATCGGCCTGCTGATCCAGGAAACCGCCGCGAAGGCCTACCGCAATGGCGTGAAGATCGCGTTCGGCACCGACATGGGCGTGGGGCCGCACGGCGACAACGCACGCGAATTCCTCTACATGGTCGAAGCCGGCATCCCACCGAACATCGCGCTGCAGGCTGCCACGATCCGCGCCGCCGAGGTGCTCGGCGTGGACGACCAGGGCGTGCTGGAAGCGGGCAAGCGTGCCGACATCATCGCGCTGCCCGGCGACCCGGTGGCCGACATCAACGCGGTGCTGAAGGTCGACTTCGTGATGAAGGACGGCAAGGTATACCGGCAACCTTGAGCCGCGGCCCACGCCGATGGCGCGAAGGCGTCCCGGCCGGAGCCGCGCTTGCCGGGCTTCGCACGGCACCAGGCATCGGAACCATGGATCGAAAAGCCGCGGAGCAAGCTCCGCGCTACGATGCCGCCGTGGGGCGCGACGCCATCCACAGCCAACCGAGCCAGGCCGCGTAGCCCAACCGCTGCGCGATACCGGCGGGTATCAGTTCCACCGCCAGCAACGCAGCGAACAGCACCAGCAGCGCCGCCGCCACACTGGCGCGCGCCAACGGACGCCAGGACGGACGCCCACGCAGGCCAAGCGCGATCAGCAGCGCGCCCGGCACGAACGCCACCCACCAGAGCAGCCACGCCGTCGCATGCCGGCTGCTGGCAGGGTTGTGCAGATCCATCGGATCCAGCGGCAGCAGGCCCAGCGCCATGAAGCCCAGCGCGGCCAGGAAGGCCAGCTGCGTCCCGACCCGCAGCGGCCATCCCGCGTCGCGCGGCAATCGCTGGCGCAGGTCCATCGCCACCACGCCGGCCAGCAGTCCCGGCAGCACGAAGGCCACCGCATTGAATGCCAGCGCCTTCGGCACGCCTTTCGCGCCCAGCACCGCGACCGGATGGAACACCTGCGAATACCCCTGCAGGAACTGGCCGAACACGATCAGCGCCAGCGCGAACACCACGACGGCCGCGATGCCCGCATAAGGCAGCGCGCGCTTCATTTCACTTCCCACTGGAATACCTCTTCCACGCCAACGCCAAAGGCCCGCGCAATGCGGAACGCCAGTTCCAGCGACGGCGCATAGCGCCCCGCTTCCAGCGCGATGATAGTTTGACGCGTCACCGCACAGGCATCGGCAAGCGCCTGCTGCGTCATCTCGCCGCGCTCGAAGCGCAGGCGGCGGATGTCGTTGGTGAGGGGGGTGCCGCTCATGACGTGCCTTCCGCAAGCACCTTTGCCCGCGCGTCGATCCGGGCGAGGCCGATGCCTGCACCTGTCACCGGCAGGGCCGTGTTCCACCTCCCCAAGGCTACGCCCGGCACCACATCAGGGCCCACCGGCACGGCCCGGAACGCCCGCATCGCGTCCGCCCGCAACCCGCCACGCTGGAGTCTCATGAATGTCACTTCCAACCGACAATATGTAATTCATACACTACATACCCAAGCACCGATGTCAAACATTTTTGACATTGCCTTGTATCCTGACGCCCAAGTCACCATCTCTGCGCCAGACCTGAATCCGGGAACCCCATGAGCGACCTGCCCCACGTGTTCGATGCCACCACCGAGACCTTCGAGACCGAGGTCCTGCAGAAGTCCCTGCAGGTGCCCGTGCTGGTGGATTTCTGGGCGACCTGGTGCGGGCCGTGCAAGACGCTGGGGCCGCTGCTGGAGAAGCTGGCCGGCGAATACAACGGCGCTTTCGAACTGGCCAAGGTCGATGTGGACAAGGAGCAGCAGATCGCCGCCGCCTTCCAGATCCGCTCGGTGCCGACGGTCTTCCTGGTGAAGGGAGGACAACTGGTGGATGGTTTCCCGGGCGCGCTGCCGGAAGGGCAACTGCGTGAATTCCTCAAGCAGCACGGCATCGAGCCGGCGGCGGCCGCACAGGAGCCCACCGATGCCGTGCCGGTGGACCCGCACGCGCAGGTGCTGGCGTTGCGCAACGCCATCGAAGCCGAACCGGACAAGGCCGAACTGAAACTCGACCTGGCCCTGGCGCTGCTGAAGATCGGTGCCGCCGCCGAAGCCGAAACGCTCCTGGACGGGCTGCCCGCCAATCTGGCCACCGACGACCGCGCGATCCGCGCCCGTGCGCGCCTGGGTTTCTCCGCCGCCCTGAAGGACGCACCCCCGGTCGAGATCCTGCAGGCCGCCATCGCCGCCAATCCCGACGACCTGCGTGCGCGCCACCTGCTGGGTGTGCACCGGCTGGTGGAGGGCGACTCGGAGGCCGCGCTGGAGCAGTTCCTGGAGATGCTGAAACGCGACCGCGCGTTCGGGGACGGCCTGGCGCGCAAGAGCCTGATCGACGCGTTCCGGGTGATCGAAGACGAAGCGCTCGTCAGCCAGTACCGTCGCCGGATGTCGTCGCTGTTGTTCTGATCTTCAGCGCCGGCCACCTACCCTGCCCGATCTTTTCGCACGTAGCAGTACATGAAACCCAGCACCCTGCGGCACATCTTCAACCTCTGGCCGCCCTTCCTGTTCAGTGGCATCCACGTCACCGAGATCGCGGACGACTGGACGTTCGCGCGCGTCGAACTGCGCATGCGCCCGTGGAACCGCAACTACGTGGGCACGCATTTCGGCGGCAGCCTGTTCGCCATGACCGATCCGTTCTGGATGATCCTGGCCAAAGAGCGGCTGGGGCGCGACTACTATGTCTGGGACAAGGCCGGCGAGATCGAGTTCGTGAAGCCCGGCAAGGGCGTCGTGCACGCCGAATTCCGGCTGGACAACGTCGTGCTGGACGAAATCGTCGCCGAAGCCGCCGACGGCCAGAAGCACCTGCGCTGGATGCCGGTGGACATCTTCAACGCGCAGAACGAAGTGGTCGCCCGCGTGCGCAAGCAGATCTACGTGCGCCTGAAACCGGAAGCGCGCAAGCCGGCCTGACCCGGACGCGGAATCCGGCGACGCTGCCGTGGCATGGCCCTACAATACCGTCATGCCCCCCGACCCCCATGCCGCCCGCCCTTCCCTGCAGAAGCTGTTCCTGACCGGCCTGTTGACCCTGCTCCCCATCTGGTTGACCTGGGTGGTGGTGAAGTTCGTCTTCGTGCTGCTTTCGGACATGAGCAAACCCTGGGTGGAACCGCTGTCGCAGCGGATCGCCGCGGGCTTTCCGCAGGCGTTGGGCTGGTTCAGTGGCGTGTGGGTGCAGAACACCATCGCGATGATCGCCACGCTGTTCGTCATCGTGGCCGTGGGCGCGCTGACGCGCCGCGTCATCGGGCAGCGCTTGCTGGGCTGGTTCGAGGCGCTGATCGCGCGCGTACCGCTGGCCAATGTCATCTACACCAGCGCGCGCAAGCTGCTGGACATGCTGGAAACCAAGCCTGGCAGCACGCAGCGCGTGGTGCTGATCGACTTCCCGCACCGGGAGATGAAATCGGTGGGCCTGGTCACGCGGGTGATCCGTGAGGAAGGCACCGGCCGCGAGCTGGCCGCCGTCTACGTGCCCACGACGCCGAACCCCACGTCCGGCTACCTGGAAATCGTGCCGGTGGAACTGCTGACACCCACCGACTGGACGGTGGACCAGGCGATGAGCTTCATCATCTCCGGTGGCGCGGTGGCCCCGGAGACCATGCCGTTCACCCGCGCCGGGGATCGCTGACCGATGACCACGGGCCGCACGCTGGACGATCGCGCAGTCAAACTGTTCATCGCACTGGCGGCCTTCTTCTGCGTCAACGCGGTGCTGGCCGAATTCATCGGCGTCAAGATCTTCGCGCTGGAAGACACGCTGGGCATGGCGCCGCTGGAGTGGAACCTGTTCGGCCAGAGCGGCTCGTTGAACTTCACCGTCGGCACGCTGCTGTGGCCGTTCGTCTTCATCCTGACCGATACCGTCAACGAGTTCTTCGGCAAGCGCGGCGTGCGCTTCATCTCGTGGCTGGCCGTGGCGCTGATCGTCTTCGGTTTCGTGTTTGCCTTCCTCGCCATCGCGGCCGCGCCCGCGGGCTGGTGGGTGACGGCGGCGAAGGACCAGGGCGTGCCGGACTACCAGGCGGCGTTCGCGGCGATCTTCGGGCAGGGCATGTGGTCGATCGTGGGCTCGATCATCGCGTTCCTGATCGGGCAGCTGATCGACGTCTCGGTGTTCCACCGCATCCGGAATGCCACGGGCGAGCGCTGGGTATGGCTGCGCGCCACCGGCTCCACCGCGATCTCGCAGCTGGTGGACAGCTTCGTGGTGATCTATATCGCGTTCGTGCTGGGGCCGCAGAAATGGCCGACCTCGCTGTTCCTCGCGGTCAGTTCGGTCAACTACGTTTACAAGATGCTGGCGGCCATCGCGCTGATTCCCCTGCTCTATCTCATGCGCCATGGCATCCGCCGCTACCTGGGCGAAGCCCGCGAGCGCGAGCTGCGCGCGGAAGCCGCCGCGGACTGACCCCTGCGGTTGCGTGGGAGCGACGTGAGTCGCGACGGATTCCAGACGCGCCGCGGATCCGGTATCCGGCCGATCCTTCCACCCTTCGTGGCGGAAGGATCGCGGCCCCGTGATCGCGACCCACGTCGTTCCACACGGGTAACGTCCAAACCATGACTTCCGTCGCTGTCCACGCACGGACGGATGCGCCACGCTCGCGGTTTCCCTTGCCGGAGCCCTTCCATGCGTCGTCCCCTGCCCGCCCTGCTGACGCTCGCCATCGTGCTGGCCCTCTCTGCGACCGTCTTTTCCGCATCCACGCATGCCGGTGACGCGCCCGCAACGGCGACGGCCGATGCCAAGGCGGCGCAGCTCAACCAGCTCTATGCGCAGTACTGGGAAGAGGCGCTGGAACTCAATCCCCTGCGCGCCACGTTCCAGGGCGATCCGCGCTACAACGACCGGCTGCCGAACTTCCTGTCGGCGGAGTATCGCGCCGCGTCGCGCCGCTTCACCGAGGACTGGCTGAAGAAGGTCGAGGCCGTCGGCAGTGACGGCCTGACCGGCCAGGATCTGCTGAGTTACCAGATCTTCGTGCGGGACGCGAAGATCGAGCTGGAAGGCGAGCGCTTCCCGGGCTGGATGCAGCCGATCAACCAGTTCTACAACATCGGCAGCACGGTCGTGCAGCTGGGTTCGGGCACGGGCGCGCAACCGTTCAAGACGGTGCAGGACTACGACAACTGGAAGCAGCGCGCCACCCAGGTGCCCGTGCTGTTCGACCAGGCCATCGCCAACATGCGCGAAGGCATGAAGGCGGGCGTGGTCCAGCCCACCGCCCTGATGCAGAAGGTGGTGCCGCAGTTGGATGCCCTGATCAAGCCCAAGGCCGAGGACACCTTGTTCTGGGGGCCGGTCAACAAGCTGCCGGCCACGTTCACGGAAGCGGACAGGCAACGCATCACCGCCGATTACCGGCAGATGATCGAAGGCGCGCTGATGCCGGCGTACGCGAAGCTGCGTGCGTTCATCGTCACCGAGTACCTGCCGGCGACGCGCAAGACGTCCGGCATGGCGGCATTGCCCGACGGCGAAGCGTGGTACGCCTACAACGCGCGACAGAGCACCACCACCGATCTCAGCCCGGCGCAGATCCACCAGATCGGCCTGGACGAGGTGGCGCGCATCCACGGCGAAATGCTCGGCGTGATGAAGACGCTGGAATTCCAGGGAACGCTGCAGGACTTCTTCAGGTTCATGCAGACCGACCCGCGCTTCATCTTCAAGAGCGAAGAGGAACTGCTGGCGTACTACCGCGGACTGGAAGACAAGATCAATGCGCGGGTGCCGGAACAGTTCTCGCTGATCCCGAAGGCCGCGTTCGAGATCCGCCCGGTGGAGCCCTTCCGTGCCGCGTCGGCGTCGGGCGGGTCGTACATGCGGCCCAGCGAGGACGGCACCCGCCCGGGCGTTTTCTACGTGAACACGCATGACCTGCCCACGCGCAAGATCTGGGACGCCGAGGACCTGTACCTGCATGAAGCGATCCCCGGCCATCATTTCCAGCTGGCGCTGCAGCAGGAACTGACGGGCCTGCCGATGTTCCGCCGCTTTGGCAGCGAGATCGCCTTCTCCGAGGGCTGGGGCCTGTACGCCGAATCGCTGGGCAAGGACCTGGGCGTGTATGCCGACCCCTACAGCTATTTCGGTTACCTGCAGAACGAACTGTGGCGCGCGATCCGGCTGGTGGTGGACACCGGACTGCACAGCAAGGGCTGGACGCGCGAACAGGTGATCGCCTACATGCTGGAGAACTCGGCCGAGAGCGAAAGCCACGCCACCGCCGAGGCCGAGCGCTACATGGCCATTCCCGGCCAGGCATTGGCGTACAAGATGGGCGAACTGAAGATCAAGGCCGTGCGTGCGAAGGCGGAGAAGGCACTGGGCAGCAAGTTCGACGTGCGCGAGTTCCATGCGGAGGTGCTGCGGGATGGTTCGGTTCCGCTGGACGTGCTGGAGGCCAAGGTCGACCGCTGGATCCGCAGCCGGCAATGAGGGCACCCCGGGGCCGCCCGCCGGCAGCCCCGGGCGAGGCGCTCGACCCCGCCGTAAAATGTGAGTTGAAAAATACGGCCTGAACGACCGGAAACGCCCACCCCGCAAAGGTTTCGGGGATACGTGATCGAACGGCGCAACCGGCCAAAACGCGTGGACTTGTCCTCTATAATTGTGACCGCCGCAACATAATCACGGCGGGGGAGACAGGGTGAAGCAGTTCGCACGTAGTCGCGGGCCAGGCATGCGGTGGGGACTGGCCATCAGCTTGCTGCTGGCATCACTTCCGGCTTTCGCCCAGGACTGGGACTATCGCGTCCGTCCGGGCGACACGATCTGGGACCTCGCAGGCGAGTACCTCAAACCCGACGTGTCCTGGCAGCGACTGCAGGAATACAACCGCATCGCCAACCCGTACCAGCTGCCGCCGGGTTCCACTCTGCGCATACCGCTGGCCTGGCTGCACCGGCAGCCGGCCAGGGCCCGCGTGCTGGCGGTGCGCGGCAGCGCCACGGCGCTGGCCAACGGTCGCAATGCCACGATCACGCAGGGCATGTCGCTGGCAAGCGGCGCACTGCTGAAGACCTCCACCGATGCGTCGCTGAGCCTGCAGTTCGCCGATGGCTCGCGGCTGCAACTGCTCGGCGACAGTGAGCTGCTGCTCGACCGGCTGACACGCTTCGGCCGTTCCGGCATGGCGGACACCCGACTGCGCCTGCAGCGTGGCCGCATCGCCAATGACGTGCAGCGCACCCGGGGCCCGTCGGCGTCCTTCATCGTCGATACGCCCAGCGCCTCTTCGGCGGTGCGTGGCACGCGTTTCCGCGTGGAAGCGGCAGCGGCACGCACGCATACCGAGGTGCTGGAGGGGCGGGTGGCGGTCAGTTCGCGCAGCCGTGCCAGCGCGCTGGTAGGCCGCGGCCAGGGCACGGTGGTGGCCGATGGGCAGGCCACCGTCAGACCCGTTGCGCTGTTGCCCGCCCCGGATCTCCGCGGCGTGGCGCCCCGGCATGTGCGTGCCCGCCCGGAACTTGCATGGCCGCCGGTGGACGGTGCGCGCGCGTACCGCGTGCAGGTCAGCCAGGATCGCGGCTTCGGCACGTTGCTGGCGGATGTGGAAACCCCCACCCCCTCCATCGCGTTGCCGGCGCTGGAGGAAGGCGGCTACTTCCTTCGGGTACGCGCGGTGGCCGACAACGGCCTGCAGGGCCTGGATGCCACCGCCCCGCTCAGCATCGACGGCCAGCCCGAAGCGCCCTACACCATCGCCCCCATCGCCTCCTCGGTGGTCCGCACGAACGAGGTGGCGTTCAGCTGGACCCAGGCGCCTGCGGCCAGGCACTACCAGTACGAAGTGGCCGACAACCCCGACTTCTCGCCGCTGGTCGCGCAGGCGACGATCGGTGACAGGACCGGGGTGCAACTGACCCTGCCCCCGGGCGAATACCTGTGGCGCATCCGCAGTATCGACGGCAGTGGCAAGGCCGGCCCCTACAGCGATGCGCTGGCGTTCACCGTGCGCCCGATGGCCGAGGTGACCCGCATCGACAGCAGCGCCACCAAGCAGGACCGCCGCCAGGTGACGTTCCGATGGCCCGCCGGCCAGCCGGGGCAGCGTTACCGGTTCCAGATGTCGCGTTCGCCGGATTTCACCGCGCCGGAGGTCGACCAGGTGGTGGACCAGGCCGAGATCACGCTGCCGAAGCTGCGCTCGGGCACCTGGTACCTCCGCGCGCAAACGATTGATGTGGATGGCTTTGAGGGGCCGTTCCCGCCGCCACAGGTGGTCGAAGTCCCCTGCCGGCTCTGCAGGATTGGCGCTGGGGCGGGGGCATTGCTCATACTGCTGGCATTGTGAGTAACCCGTCGCCCGCCCCCAAACTGAAGAACCGCCTGCTGACGGCGGTGGGGGCGGCTGCACTGGTGGCGCTGGTGGCGCTGTCCGGCATCACCAGCCACATCGACGCCTGGGTGTACGACGTGCTCGCGCGCGGCGCCGCACCGGCTGCCGACGGCCGCATCGTGGTGGTGGACATCGACCAGAAGAGCCTGGCCGAACTCGGGCGCTGGCCCTGGTCGCGGCGGACCCATGCGCAGTTGATCGATCGCCTGGACCAGGCAGAGGTCAAGGGCGTCGCATTCAACGTGCTGCTTTCCGAACCCGCGCTGTTCGATCCCGAAGGCGATGAACTGCTCGCGCGGGCGCTGGCGCGCAACGGTCGCGTGGTGCTGCCGGTGCTGGCCGAACCGGTGCAGATGAATGGTGCAAGCGTCGAGCTGATGCCTATCCCCGAATTCGCCGCCTCCGCCGCTGCGCTGGGGCACGCGGAAATGATGCTGGACGACGACGGCGTGGCGCGCAGTGTGTTCCTGCGTGCGGGGCTCGGCTCGCCGCACTGGCCCGCGCTGGCCCTGTCGCTGTACCAGCTCGATGCGGCGGCGGGCGACAACACCGATCTGCCCGGCCGGCGATGGGTGGCCGGTGGCGAGCCGCCGTCGCCCTATCATTGGGTACGCGACCACCAGGTGTTGATGCCTTATCCCGACCCGCCCAACGGGTTCCGTCATGTGTCGTACACCGATGTGCTCAATCAGCGCATTCCGGCATCGATGCTGCGTGGCCACTGGGTCGTGGTGGGGATGAATGCCGTCGGCATGGGCCCCGAGGTCAAGGTTCCCGGCCACGCTGCCAGCGCCACCATTAGCGGTGCCGACTATCAGGCGGCGATGCTCAACATGCTGATCAAGGACGCCTCCATCACGCCCATGCCGGAGGGCTGGCAGGTGCTGCTGTCCATGCTGATCGTGGCGCTGCCGCTGGCGCTGTGCAGCCTGCGCGGCCTGCATCGCATCTGGCGGCCCGTGGCATTGATGATGCTGACCGCAGGCGTGCTGTCGGTGCTGCTGCTGCGCTTCGCCCATCTGTGGTTCACCCCCGTGCCCGCGGTGCTCGTGCTGGCGCTGGGCGCGCTGGTGTGGCTGTACCAGTTGTTGCGCCGCACCCAGCGACAGGCACAGTCCGATGCACTGACAGGCTTGGCCAACCGGAGCCGCTTCGACACGGCGCTGGACCAGGAACTGCGCGCCGCGCGCCGGACCGGACAGCCCCTGTCGCTGCTGGTGCTGGATATCGACCACTTCAAGCAACTCAACGACGGCCAGGGCCATGCCGCAGGCGACGCCGCGTTGAAGAGCCTCGCGCGCGTGCTGCGCAGCCGCGCGCGTCGTCCCCGCGACCTGGTCGCGCGCTTGGGTGGCGACGAATTCGCGGTACTGCTGCCCGAAACCACGGCCCAGGCCGCCGCCACCATCGCCACCACCATCCATGTCGACCTGGCGAACATCGGGGCACGCCCGCACGGCATCAGCGCCACCGCCGCCCCGCCCTTCACCACCAGCATCGGCATCCACACCCACATGGCCGGCGACGACCTGGGACCGGAAGATGTCTTCGACCGTGCCGACGCGGCGCTCTACCGCGCCAAACAGACCGGCCGGAACCGCAGCTTCACCCATACCGGCGAGCAGGAACCCATCAGCGCCTCGCTGACGCGCGGCTGAGGGCGGATCGGGCTTTCTTACACGTCGACCTGCATGCCGGGGCGCGCCAGCGTGACGTCCACGCGGTGGCGTTCGCCGATCTCGCCCGCCAGCGCCTCGCGCGCCTTGTCTTCACCATGCACCAGCACCAGCGGCGGCGAGGGCTGGAAGTTGGCGTACCAGTCCATCAGGCCGCGCTGGTCGGTGTGCGCGGACAAGCCGCCGACCGTGTGTCGCTGCGCGTTGACGCGATAATCGTGCCCGTGGATGCGTACCCAGGCGGCGCCATCCACCAGCCGCCTCCCCAACGTGCCCTGCGCCTGATAGCCGACGAACACCACGTGGGCGTTGCGTCGCCCGAGGTTGTTCTTCAGGTGGTGCTGGATGCGCCCGCCGTTGGCCATGCCGGAGCCGGCAATGATGATGGCGCCGCTTTCGATCTGGTTGATGGCCATCGACTGCTGGGTGCTTTCCGCCACGTGCAGGTTGGGCAGACGGAACGGATTGGGCGCCTGCTTCCAGACCTCGCGCGCTTCGTCGTCGAACAGGCCGTGGTGGCGGCCGTAGATGGCGACCACCTTGGCGGCCATCGGACTGTCCAGGAAAATGCGCCAGCGCTGCAGCTTCCACGCATCCCAATGCCGCGCGAACCAGTACAGCATTTCCTGCGTCCGTCCTACTGCGAACGCAGGAATCAGCACATTGCCACGGTCGTGCCATGCCCGCTCGAAGATGTCGCCCAGCTCGCGGATGGTTTCCGGGCGGTCACGGTGGTTGCGGTCGCCGTAGGTGGACTCCATCAACAGCAGGTCGGCCTGCTTCACCACCGTCGGATCGCGCAGGATGGGCGTGCCTTTCGGACCCAGGTCGCCGGAAAACACCAGCTTGCGGCCCTCGGCCCACAGTTCCACGATGGCCGAGCCGAGGATGTGCCCGGCATCGCGCAGCGCCACCTCCACGCCCGCCACCACCGGCGTGCGCGCGTCGTACGGCAGCGCCTTCACCTGCCGCAGCGTGGCCTGCACGTCCTCGGCGGTGAACAGCGGCTGCGCCTCCGGCTCGCCGCGACGCCGGTCGCGATTGGCCCGTTCGGCGTCGGAAGCTGACAGGGAGGCCGTGTCCATCAGCATCACGGCCATCAGCTCGGCACTGGCGTGATGCGTGTAGATGGGGCCGCGGAAGCCGCGTTTGACCAGCAGCGGCGCGCGGCCGATGTGGTCGATGTGGGCGTGGCTGAGCACCAGTGCATCCAGCGATGCCGGGTCGAACGGGAAGGGGTCTGCGTTGCGGGCCTCCGCCTCGCGGCTGCCCTGGATCAGCCCGCAATCCAGCAGGACGCGCTTGCCGGCCGCATGCACCAGGTGCATGGAGCCGGTGACCTCGCCGGCCGCGCCGTGGAATTCGACGTGCATGGGATTTCCTCCGTGGCTGGGGGAAGTATGGGGGCTGCGGGCGGGGGTGAGGAGCGGATCGTTCACCTCACGGATGCGTCGTGACACGCGCGTCACCCTGGCAGCCGGGCGTTTCAGCAGACCGCCCACCATGACCTTCGACACACCTGCCCCCCCGTGGACAGGCGTAGAGTCGCGCGCACACCCCCGCCGGGGGTTTCCTTTTTCATTGCCCTGTCCAGGGCCGGAGTAGACCGTGATTGCCCGCAAACCCCAGATCCTGATGCTTTCGCTCGCCGTGGCCGCCGCGCTGGCCGCGTGCGCCAAGAAGGAAGAGGCCGCCCCGGCCGCCGACACCACCGCGAAGGCGCCAGACGCGCTGCAGCTCAAGCTGGACGAAAGCACCCTGCCGGGCGTCAACCGCTTCCAGATCGGCGACCTGGACACCACCAAGAACGCCTGCGTTGACTTCGCCGGCTACGCGAATGGCAAGTGGCTGTCGGCCAACGCCATTCCGAGCGACCGCACCAGCTGGGGCGCGTTCGAGATGCTGGACGAGCGCTCCACCGCGATCCAGAAGCAGCTGGCCGAGCAGGCCGCCGCGCACGCCGGCGCGACCGGCGTCGAGAAGATCGTCGGCGACCTGTGGGCCACCGGCATGGACGAAGCCAAGGTCAACGCGCAGGGCATCGAGCCGATCGCGCCGATGCTGGCGTCGATCGACGGCCTGCAGGACAAGGACGCCATCGTCGCTTACCTCAACCAGTCCGCTGCCAAGGGCCAGGCGTTCCTGTTCGGCTTCGGCGCCGAGGCCGACTTCAACAAGCCCGACACGAACATTGCCTACGCCTTCCAGGGCGGACTGGGCCTGCCGGACAAGAATTTCTACTTCGATGCGGACAAGAAGAACATCCGCGATGAATATGTGAAGCACATCGCCAAGGTGCTGGAGCTGTCCGGCATTGCCGCGGCCGATGCGCAGAAGCAGGCGAGCGACATCATGGCGTTCGAAACGCGCCTGGCGAAGGTGTCGAAGTCGAACGAGGAAATGTCGCGCGACGTGTCGCTGTACTACAACCCGGTCACGCTGGCGGACGCCGACACGCTGACGCCGAACTTCTCCTGGACGAAGTTCTTCGAATCGCAGGGCGTGGCGCCGCAGGAGAAGTTCTCGCTGGCCGTGCCGGCCTTCCACCAGGAAGTCAGCAAGATGCTGGGCGACACCGACCCGGCCGCATGGCGCGCCTACCTGCGCTTCCACACGATCGATGACGCCTCGCCCTACCTGAGCGATGCCTTCGCGAACGAGAACTTCAACTTCTACGCCAAGACGCTGCGCGGCCAGAAGGAAATCGAGCCGCGCTGGAAGCGCGTGCTTTCGACCATCGAGGGCCAGAGCGGCGAAGCGCTGGGCCAGATGTACGTGAAGGTTGCCTTCCCGGAAGAGTCCAAGGCCAAGATGGAGAAGCTGGTGGCCAACCTGGGCGACGCGCTGAAGACGCGCATCCAGGCGCTGTCGTGGATGAGCGACGAGACCAAGACCAAGGCGATGGAGAAGCAGGCCGCGTTCACCACCAAGATCGGCTACCCCGACAAGTGGCGCGACTGGACCGGCCTGTCGACCAGCCGTGACAGCTACATCGGCAACGTCCTGTCGGCGATGGAGTTCAACTACAAGTGGAACCTCGGCAAGATCGGCAAGCCGGTCGACCGGACCGAATGGGGCATGCCGCCGCAGATGGTCAACGCGTACTACAACCCGCTGCAGAACGAGATCGTGTTCCCGGCCGCCATCCTGCAGCCGCCGTTCTTCGACCCGAACGCCACGGATGAGATGAACTACGGCGGCATCGGCGCGGTGATCGGCCACGAGATGACCCACGGCTACGACGACCAGGGCAGCCGCTTCGGTCCGACCGGCAAGTTCGAGAACTGGTGGAGCGAGGCCGATTCCAAGGGCTTCAAGGCGCTGACCGGCAAGCTGGTGGCGCAGTTCGACGGCTACCGCACCGCCGACGGCCAGAAGATCAATGGCAACCACACCCTGGGCGAGAACATCGCCGACCTGGGTGGCCTGGCCACGGCCTACGACGCGATGAAGAAAGCCACCGCAGGCACCCCGGACCCGATGACCGACGGCCTGACCCGCGACCAGCGCTTCTTCCTCAACTGGGCCACGGTGTGGCGCCGCAACTTCACCCCGGAAGAGCTGAAGAACCGCATCGCCACCGACGAGCACGCCCCGGCGCAGTTCCGCGCCATCGGTGCGCCGTCGAACCTGCCGACGTTCGCCGCGGCATTCTCGTGCAAGCCCGGCGAGCCGATGGTCCGCACCGGCGACCAGCAGGTGGTCATCTGGTAAGCCACGCCCCCCGGCGTTGACGAGCGAAGGCCCGGCATGTCCGGGCCTTTTCTTTGGCGCATCCCGCGTTACGGTCCGCCGGGCGGTTGTCCGTTGGCCGGCGCTCCGGGCGTCCCCACAGTGCCGGCCTGATGCACAGGGGCGTCACGCGGCTGTGTTCCCACCAACCGGAGGAGAACTGCCATGACCCGCCACACCGCTTCGACGCTGGCCCTTGCGCTCGCCTGCACGCTCTTCAGCGCCTGCCAGAAACAGGACACGCCCACCCCGACCAGTACGCCGGCCAACCCCTCGCCCGCCACCGACACACCGGCGGCACCGGCTGCCCCGCCCGTGGACCTGGACCAGCTTGCCCAGCGGCTGGTCGCCAATGCGGCGGTCAAGGAAGGCGATGCCGTCATCATCAGTGGCAGGACCCACGATGCCGAGCTGCTGGAGAACATCGCCGTGCATGCGCGCCAGCTGGGCGCATTCCCGATGATCGAATACACCAGCGACCGCCTGGCGAAGCGGATGTTCTTCGATGTTCCCGCGCAGTTCGACACGCAGCCCCCCGCGCTGGACCTGAAACTGGCCAATGTGTTCGATGTGACGATCGCGCTGGACAACGGGATGTCCGAGAACCTGTTCGAGGGCGCTGACCCGCAGCGTGTCGCCGCACGCAGTCACGCCGGCGAAGCCGTCGGCCAGGAGCTCATGAAGCGCAACGTGCGGCAGGTGCAGGTAGGCAACGGCCTGTATCCCACCGCATGGCGCGCCAAGCGCATGGGCATGTCCGAGGCGAACCTGGGCAAGATTTTCTGGGAAGGCGTCAACGTCGACTACAGCGCCCTGCAGTCGCGCGGCCAGGCGGTGAAAAGCGCGCTGGCGGCCGGCAACGAACTGCACATCACCCATCCCAATGGCACCGACTACCGCCTGCGCATCCAGGGGAGGCCGGTGCTGGTCAGCGACGGCATCATTTCGCCGGAAGACATCAAGCAGGGTGGCGCGGCGCTGCAGATCTTCCTGCCGGCCGGCGAGGTCTACACCACGCCCGTGGCCGGCACGGGGGAAGGCAGGATCGTCGCCACGCGCGACTACTTCCGCGGGCAGGCCATCGACAATCTGGCCGTGACCGTCGCCGGCGGCAAGGTCACTGCGTTGAGCGGCGACGGGCCCGGTTTCGCGCCGATGAAGGCCGAGTTCGATGCGGTGACCGACCCGCGCAAGAACGAAGTGTCGTTCGTCGACCTGGGCATCAACCCCAACGTCAGGCTGCCGGTGTCCAGCCAGGTGGGCAACTGGGTGCCGGCCGGCACGGTCACCCTGGGCCTGGGCAACAACATGTGGGCAGGGGGCAACAACTCACTGGCCTACGGGGTCAATTTCTTCCTGCCGGGCAGCACGGTGACGCTGGACGGCCAGGTGATCGTGGACAAAGGCGAACTGAAGCTGTGAGGCGCACGGGGCGGCCGTGCGGGCGGCCGCCCCGACGCGACGTGCGCGCTCTGTGACGCACGGCCTGAATCGGCCGCCAAGTACAGCGGAATTTGCGCGGCGGCATGCCCGAGCGCACACGGACGGCTTGCTAGAATCGTCCGACCCCTGAACCTGGACACTGCTGATGCCCCTCCCGCGTACCGCGCTCGGCCGCCCCACCCTGCTCGCCCTTGCCCTGGTCCTGACCCTGGGCGCCCCCGATGCCGAAGCGCAGCGCAAGAAGCGCTCCTCCGCACCCGCGGTCAGCGCGCAGTGCACCGACTTCTATACCGCCACCAATGCCGACTGGCTGAAGCAGAACAAGCTGCCCCCCAATGCCGGTGCCATCAGCGTGCTGGGCCAGTTCCGTGACCGCACCCTGCAGCAGCAGCGCAGCCTGCTGGATGCGGCCATGAAGTCGCCACAGGGCAACGTGCAGAAGCTGCTGGGCGACTTCTGGGCCAGCGGCCTGGACGAAGCGGCGGTGGAAGCGGACGGCTCTCGCCCCATTGCGCCGCTGCTGGACCGCATCAACGCCATCAAGAAGCCCAAGGACGTCGCCCCGGCCATCGCCGCGCTGCACCAGGTGGGCATCCCGGTGGCCTTCAACTTCAGCCCCGATGTGGACCTGCAGGCACTGGACCGCCACATCGGCTACTTCATGCAGGGCGGGCTGGGCCTGCCCGACCCGGCCTACTACACCCGCACCGACGCCGACACGCGCGAACTGCTCGGCCGCTACCGCAACTACGTCAAGCAGGTGCTGGCGCTGACCGGCACGCCGGCGGCGAAGCTGGATGCCGAATCGGCGCTGGTCATCGACCTGGAAACCCGCCTGGCGCAGGTATCCAAGCCGCTGGTGGATCTGCGCAGCCCGTTCGCCAACTACGCCACGGTGCCGACCAAGGACCTGGGCAAGCAATACCGCAACCTGCAGCTGGATGCCTTCCTCAAGGCACAGGGGGTCAGCGACGACACCGTATCGATGGCCGACCCGGCGTTGTTCAAGCGCCTGGACGGACTGGTGACCAGCCTCAAGCCCGACCAGTGGAAGGCCTACCTGCGCTGGCGCGTGGGTGATGCGATGGCGCCGTACCTGGCCAAGCCGTTCCGCGATGCCGAGTTCGAGTTCCGTGGCCGCGTGCTGCGTGGCGAAGCCGCGCCGGCGCCGCGCTGGGAGCAGGTGCTGGGCGCCATCAACCTGGCCGCTGGCCCGATGCTGGGCAAGGAGTACGCCAACCGCTACGTGCCCGCCGAACACAAGCGCCGTGCCGAGGAGATCGCCGGACAGGTGCGTGATGCCCTGGGCCGGGGCATCGAGCGCAACACGTGGATGAGCGACGCAGCCAAGGCCGAAGCCAAGGCCAAGCTGGACAGGCTGAAGATCGAAGTCGGCACGCCCAAGCGCGATCTGGACTACAGCGTGCAGCCGATGGGCCGCGGCAGCTTCGGCGGCAACATGCTGATCGCGTCCACCTGGCGCCACCGCGAGGAAATGAAACGCATCGGCAAGGGCAACGCCGACCGCCGCTGGGACGTGCTGCCGCAACAGCCTGCGCTGGCCTACGACATCGCGCAGAACCGCCTGATCATCACCGCCGCCGTGCTGCAGGACGAAATCTTCGATGCCAAGCAATCGCCGGCCGTGCTGTACGGCGCCTACGGCGCGCTGGTGGGCCACGAGCTGAGCCGCGGCTTCGACAGCAAGGGCCGCATGGTCGATGCCAAGGGCCAGCTGCGCGACTGGTGGACGCCCGCCGACGTGACCGCATGGAACGCTGTCGCCGCCAAGGTCGCCTCGCAGTACGACGGCTACGCGTACCCGGGCCTGAAGAACGTCAAGGTCAACGGCAAGCTCACGCAGGACGAGAACCTCGCCGACCTGGCCGGCATCGAGCTGGCATGGGATGCGTTCAACACCGCGCAGCCGCAGGCCAACGCGGCGGCGAAGCAATCGTTCTACAAGGCCTGGGCCACGCTGTGGGCGCAGCACCTGTCGGAAACCGAGAGCGCCCAGCGTGCCGCGGTGGAGGTGCATGCCCCCGGCCAGTGGCGCGCCAACGGCCCGCTGGTGCAGCAACCCTCGTTCGCGCAGGCCTTCACCTGCAAGCCCGGTCAGCCGATGCAGGCGCAGGAAGCGGCGCAGATCAGGATCTGGCGCTGACGGTCGACGACGGTCGCCCGACCTGTCGTACCAGCAAGGCAAACGGAAACGGCGCGGGGAACCGCGCCGTTTTCCATTCCATCATCCAACGCATCACTTTACGATGCGCATCCGCGGCGGCGGCGGCCGGCGCTTGCCGAAAGGCGGTTGCCCGCGCCAGTAACGGATCAGCAACCAGCCGAACAGCATGCCGCCCAGGTGCGCGAAGTGGGCAACGCCGGGCTGCAGGCCGGTGAAGCCCATCAACAGCGTGAGAGCGGCGTAGAAGATCACCAGCGTGCGCGCACGGATTTCCATCGGCAGCGGGAACACGATCATGCGCTGGTTGGGGAAAAGCATGCCGTAGGCGAGCAGCAAGCCGAACACGCCGCCCGATGCGCCGACGGTCTGGTAGGGCATGCCACCGCTCGCAACCGTCCACCAACCCACGCCCAGTTGCAGCACGCCCGCGCCGACGACGCAGACGAGGAAATAGGTCAGGAACCGCTTCTGGCCCCACGTCTGCTCCAGCGGCGAGCCGAACATGTACAACGCCAGCATGTTGAACAGCAGATGCGTCAGGCCCGAAGGGTCATGCAGGAATCCGTACGTCAGCACCTGCCACGGCATGAAACCGTAGCCCACCGGCCACAGTGCCAGCCACTGCTCAAGCACGCCCCCCATGAGCAGCTGCAGCAGGTAGATGACGCCGTTGGCGATCAGCAATGCTTTGGTGACGGGGAGAAGTCGGGGGAACATGGGCATCCTCGTGGCAACTGCGCTTCATGATACCGGTGGCGCGTTAACGGTTGCCCGGTCCCCACAACGCGGCGTCCAGATCATCTTCCCTGCGCATGCGCTTCACCCGGCCGTTGACCACGGCGACCCCCTCCGCCCGCAGCCGCTGGCTCTGCTCACGGAATGCCTGCGATCCTTCCGGGAACGCGATGCGCCCGTCCGAGCGCAGCACCCGGTGCCAGGGCAATGCCGGGTCGTCGTTCTGGCTCAGGATGCGCGCGGCCAGCCGAGCACGCCCCGGCAGGCCGGCACGGTGCGCCACCTCGCCATAACCGGCCACCTGTCCGCGCGGGATCGCGCGGATCGCGGCCAGGATGCGGTCTTCGGGAGACTTCGCGCTCATTGCGGACTAGGATAGCGGCAACCGCAATACAGGAGCACACCATGCAGAACTTCGAACAGATCCGCGGACACCTGCATTCTTCAGGTTACAAGGTGACCATGCACGATCCGTATGTCGCCTGCGTGGAGCTGTCGCTGGGCAATGGCAAGCGCCACCAGTCGATCTTCCTGTCCGAACTGGGCAACGACGACGCGCGCGGCTACCTGCGCGTGAGCACCGTCATCGCACCGATCACCGGCGTCGATGCGCGTCGCGCCCTGTCGTTCAACTGGCAGAGCAGCGTGGGCTATCTGGCCATCGGCGATCTCGACGGCGTGCCGTACCTGCAACTGTGCGAGAACCGCCCCTACGAAAGCCTGACGCCCGCCGAAGTGGATCGCCTGGTGCTGGAGATCGGCGGTCTGGGCGACAGCATGGAGCGCGCGCTGTCGGCGGAAGGGGATCTGCTGTAAGGCCGGGAATAGGGAATAGGGAATAGAGAATAGGGATTCGTAAGAGCTGCACTCCGGCGACGGCAAACTGGACCGGAAGAAAAAAGGGCGCGTCGAAGACGCGCCCTTTGCGTTTGCCCTTGATCCTGCGAATCCCCAATCCCGGCTTTTTCAAGCCCAGCCGATCGCCTCCAGCAGCCGCAGCAGCCCGTAGGCGATGCCGCCCGCCGCGGGGATGGTCAGGATCCACGCCCACAGGATGCGCTCGATCACGCTGAACTTCAGTGCGCGCGGGTTCTTGGCGAAGCCCACGCCCATGATGGCGGTCGAGATGCTGTGCGTGGTGGAGACCGGCATGCCGAAATGCGCGGCCACCGTCAGGATGGTGGCCGAACTGGTTTCCGCGGCGAAGCCGTTGATGGGGTGCAGCTTCACCATCTTGTGGCCGAGCGTCTTGATGATCTTCCAGCCGCCCGATGCGGTGCCCAGCGCCATCACGATGGCGCAGGTGATGACGATCCAGGTGGCGATGTCCTGCTCGCCGGCGCTGCCGGGATGCAGGAAGGCCAGCCATGCCGGCAGGTCGTCCAGCGCGCCGGAGGCCTCCGCGCCGAACAGCGTCAGCGCGATGATGCCCATGGTCTTCTGCGCATCGTTGTGTCCGTGCGCGTAACCCATGTATGCCGCCGACAGGATCTGCGCCTTGCCGAAGAACTTGTTGACGAAATGCGGGCGCGCCAGCCGGCCCAGCCAGCCGCCGGCGCGTGCCAGCAACGCGATCAGGCCCCACAGCGCCACCATCACCAGGATGCCGAGCAGGAAGCCCGCGATCGGCGAGGTGATCATGGGCAGCACCACCTTCCACAGGATGCCCTTGTTCTTGGTCCAGTCGCCGAGCGTCTCCGACCAGATCAGCGCACCCCAGTCGTTGTGCGCGGCAGCGAGCGCGGCGCCGCAAAGGCCACCGATCAAGGCATGCGACGACGAGGACGGCAGGCCCTTCCACCAGGTGATCAGGTTCCACACGATGCCGCCCAGCAGCGCGCACAGGATGACCTGCGAGGTCACCTGCACCACCTCGGTATTCACCAGGCCTGAAGCGATCGTCTTGGCCACCGCCGTGCCCATCAGCGCGCCGATCAGGTTCATGCCGGCCGCCAGCATCACCGCCTGGCCCGGTGACAGCACCTTGGTGGCGACGACGGTGGCGATGGAATTGGCGGTGTCGTGGAACCCGTTGATGAACTCGAAGACGAGCGCAGCCAGGATCACCACCAGCACAAGAGTAAGCATGATGGAGATCCGTCAGCTGTTCTTGAGGACGATCTGGTAGGCCACCACGCCGGCTTCGCGGCAACGGTCGATGGCTTTTTCCAGGATCTCGAAGAACTCCTTCAACAGGAACATCTGCAGGTGGTCCAGGCGGCCGGAGTAGATGTCGCGGTACAGCTCCAGCATCAGCCGGTCGGCCTCGTTCTCGATCGCCCGCAGTTTCTCGTTGAGCGAGGTCATGCGGTCGATGTTCATCTTCCTGATTTCATGGACCATGTCGACCACCACGCTGGCGGCCTGTTCGAGCATCGCCGCGCGCGGCGCGAAATCGATGCCGTCCAGGTGCTGCAGGGCCAGCGAGTAGCGGTCGGCGAACTTCTCGACCTGCTTGGGGATCTTGTACAGCGCCGAGCCCAGCGCCTCGATGTCCTCACGCTCGATCGGCGTGATGAAACTGTCCACCAGGGCCTTGCCGATCTTGTCCGAAGCCGCGCGCTCGCGCAGGCGCGCCAGCTTGAAGGCATCGAGCGCCGGCTGGCGGTCAGTGGCCTTCATCATGCTGTGCAGGGCTTTGGTGCTGTCGTGGGCGGCTTGGGCGGCCTCGTCCAGCAGGGTGTAGAACTGCTGGCCGGAGCCGAAGATCGTCTGCAGGGAGAACATCGGGCGGTCCCACCGTCACGGGATGGACGGCTTCAAGGGCGGAATTATGACGGTTTCATGACGCTCAGGGACAGCCTGCCCCTTGCCGCGGGCGGGGGGACGGGCGCCCTTGGCCGATGCCTTGTTCAGGTTCACGCCTCCCCTGCCCGGCCGTTTGCTAAACTCGCCCCGCGCCCCCGGGTGCACCCTATGGACGACGACCCTACTTCCCCCCACTGTCCCCCGCGACAGACCCCGCCCGCCCTGCCGGCCCTCCATCGCCCTGATCGGAGGCCGCCGTGCTCGAGCTGTTGATCGTCGCCTTCCTGATCGTCCTGAACGCCTTCTTCGCCCTGTCGGAGATGGCGCTGATGACGTCGCGCAAGCTGAAGCTGAAGCAGATGGCGCAGGAAAGCCGGGGCGCCCGTACCGCCCTTGCGCTGGCCGAGCACCCCGACAACCTGCTGTCCACCGTGCAGGTGGGCATCACGCTGATCGGCATCCTCGCCGGCGTGTTCGGTGGCGACGCGATCGGCGCGATGATTGCCGAATGGCTGGCCAGCACGTGGCCCGGCGCCCAGCGTTACGCCACCCCGATCGGCATCGGCACCGCGGTCACCCTGATCACCGCCAGCTCGGTGATCTTCGGCGAACTGATTCCCAAGCGCCTGGCGCTGACGAACGCGGAGGTGATCGCGTCCACTGTGGCCATCCCGCTGGACTGGCTGTCGCGCATCGCGCGGCCGGTGGTGTTCGTGCTGGGCGCGATCAACCGCGCCGTGCTGCGCATGCTCGGTATCCGCGACGACAACCGCAACGCGGTGACCGAAGAGGAAATCCGCATGCTGGTGACCGAGAGCCACGAGCAGGGCGTCATCGACGTCGACGAGCGCAACATGATGAACCGCGTGCTGCGGCTCGGCGACCGCACCGCCGACAGCCTGATGACGCCGCGCAAGAAGATCGTCTGGCTGGACGTGGCGGCGGAATACACCGAGAACCTGGAGACGATGCGCGAATCGCAGTTCTCGCGCTTTCCCGTCTACCGCGGCAGCGACCAGGACGTGGTCGGCGTGCTGGAGGTGAAGACGCTGCTGGACCGCTTCGCCGACCCTTCGCCGGAAATCTTCCGCGACCTGCGCGAACCGCTGTTCGTCTCCGAATCCACCCATGCGATGAAGCTGCTCGAGATCTTCCGCGAGGAACAGCAGTCGCTGGCGCTGGTGGTGGACGAATACGGCGAAATCCAGGGCCTGGTGACGCTGAGCGACCTGATGGGCGCCGTGGTCGGCCGCCTGCAGGCCAGCGAGAACACCGAGAGCGCCCCGCTGGTGGTGGTCCGCGACGACGGATCGCTGCTGGTGGACGGCTCGCTGCCCAACGACGACCTGCGCGAACTGCTGGGTGGCGTCACGCTGCCCGACGACGACGAGTACAACACGCTGGCCGGCATGATGATCGAACGCTTCGGCCGCATCCCGCATGTCGGCGAACGGCTGGACTGGGCGGGCTGGCGCTTCGAGGTCGTGGACCTGGACGGTGCGCGCATCGACAAGCTGCTGCTGCAGAAACTGCCGGAAACCGACGGCGAAGACCTGGCGGTCTGACATGACGGGCGACGCCACCCCCCACACGAGCACGGTGGCCCTGCTCGACGGCTTCGCCACAGGCGATCCCGACGACGTACTGCGCCTGGGCGACCTGCTGAAGGACTTCGGCCCCGCCGCCTTCGGCATGCTGCTGTTCCTGGGCGTGCTGCCGGCGTTCATCCCGGTGCCGGGCGTCGGCGGCGCCATCGGCGGGCCGATGGTGATCCTGGTCGGCGCGCAGTTGCTGCTGGGCATGCGCAAGCTGTGGCTGCCGCCATTCCTGGCCCGTCGCGGCCCGCACCGCAGCGCGATGATGCGCTTCCGGCAACGCATGGCGCCCTGGTTGCACCGGCTGGAAAAACTGGTGCGTCCGCGCATGGCGAGTTTCCTGGACAACCGCATCGCGCTCAGCTTCACCGGCCTGCTGCTGATCCTGCTGGGCCTGCTGCTGGCCCTGCCCATTCCGTTCACCAACTACGTGTTCGGCATCCTGTTGCTGCTGTTCGCGCTGGCACTGCTGGAGCGCGATGGCGCCCTGCTGCTGGTGGCCTGGATCACCGGCGGCATCGCCATCGTCGTGTTCGGCTTCCTGTCGGGCAACCTGGTGGAGGCGACGAGTGCGCTCGTCGCGCGGTGGTTTTAAGTCAACATGATGCTGTAGGAGCGACGTGAGTCGCGACCGCACGCCCCACCCTTGCAAGGAAAGCCGGTGGTTCTCCTTGCGGGCGCGCTGCGGCGCGTTTCTTGTTCTGCAAGGGGTGCCGCTATCGGGGCGCGGTCGCGACTCACGTCGCTCCTGCAAACGCCATTCTCAGGTCACCAGCTGCGCGAACTCCGCCGCGGTGACCGGGTAACCCAGCCAGTAGCCCTGCGCCAGGTCGCAGCCACGCTCACGCAGCAGGTTGAACTGGCCTTCCTTCTCCACGCCTTCGGCGACCACGGTGATGCCCAGCGAGTGCGCCATCGCGATGATGGCGGTGGTCAGCGCGAGGTCGTCGGGATCACGCAGCATGTCGGCGATGAAGCTGCGGTCGATCTTCACCCCATCCACGGGTACGCGACGCAGGTGGCTCAGGCCGGAGAAGCCGGTACCGAAATCGTCCAGCCACACCTTCACGCCGGTGCGGTGCAACGTGGCGAGCAGTGCGCTGGCATGGGCTTCATCGCTGATCACCGCGGTTTCGGTGAGTTCCAGGTGCAGGCGCGAGGCGGCCAGGCCCGTGTCACGCAGGCATTCGGCCACCACGTCCGGCAGGTCGCCGCTGCGCAGTTGGCGCGGCGATACGTTGACCGACACGAACAACGGCTCCAGCGCGTCGCGGTCGGTGCTCCAGCGCGCGGCGGCGGCGCAGGCGGCGCGCAGCACGCGGGGGCCGATGGTTTCGATAAGCCCGCTCTGCTCGGCCACGTCGATGAACACCGACGGCGCCACCATGCCCAGTTCCGGGTGCTGCCAGCGCAGCAGCGCCTCGGCGCCGATGATCCTGCTGTCGGCCAGGCGGAATACCGGCTGGTACAGCAGGCTCAGCTCACCCCGCTCCCAGGCGCCGCGCAGCTCCTGCTCCATGCGCACGCGACGCTCCACTGCCTGATCCATCGCACGGCTGTAGAAGCGGTAGCAGTTCTTGCCGGCCACCTTGGCCTGGTACATGGCGATGTCGCCGTTCTTCATCAGCGCGGTGGCACCCGATGCATCCTCGGGGAACAGGGTGATGCCGATGGAGGTCCCCAGGAACACCTGGCGATCCTGCACCACGATCGGCCGGCCCAGTTCCGCCACCAGCTTCTCGGCCAGGCGCGTCGCACTGCTGCGCACGTCACCGTCCTGGATCAGGATGACGAACTCGTCGCCGCCGAAGCGCGCCAGCAACGCGTCATCCCCCCCCATCAGTTCCACCGCTTCGCGTATGCGGTGCGCGAACTGCTGCAGCACTTCGTCGCCCGCCTCATGCCCCAGCGTGTCGTTGACGCGCTTGAAGTCGTCGATGTCGGCGAACAGCAGCGCCAACTGGCGACCGGCGCCACGCAGCATCATCAGGCGATGGTCCAGGCTTTCGCGGAAAGCCAGGCGATTGGTCAGGCCGGTCAGCGAATCGGTATACGCCATGCGGCGTACGTCGCGGTCGTGCCGCGCGATGCTGTCGCTCATCGTGCCGAAGGCGCGCACCAGTTCGCCGACTTCGTCCTGGCGCGCGCTGACCAGGCGCTCGGCGTTGTAGTTGCCCACTTCGATGGCATGCGCCGCCTGCGCAAGCTGGCGGACCGGCCTCACCAGCGTGCGCTGCACGTACAGGATGATCGCCACGCAAGCCGCCACCAGCGCCAGCAGCAACAGCGCCACCCAGCCCAGGTGGCGTGCGCCAAGTTCGTTGAGCCGTTCGCGCGCGGCGTTGATGGCCTTGTCTTCGTAGGCGCGCACGGACGCGACCGAATACCCGACGCGCACGCCGCCGATGCGTTGCGAGCCGACCATGATCGGCTCGGACACGTCCACGATCTGTTCCGACCATTGCGTGTGCATCCGCTGGGCGTGGATGGCCTCGTACGCCAGCGGATCGGTCATCGCCTGGCCGTAGACCGCGATGTCGGCACTGCCGTCGTGGATGATGCGGCCCTGGGGGTCGTAGACCAGGATGTAGCTGACGTCGGGCTCTTTCTGCGCGGAGCGGACGATGCTGCCCATCGCGTCCAGGTCGAAGTAGTACAGCGGGTTCGCAAGCGCGTCGGCCAGCTGGCCCACCGTGGCTTCGCCATGGCGGCGCAGGCTGTCCTCGACCATGCCGTGCATGGCATCACGCCCCAGCTCCGCGACCTCGGTCTGCATGACCTTCTGCCGGTGCAGCAGGGTGGCCAGCAAGGCGATGACCACGGCCAGCATGATCGCCATCGCGACCAGGAACCGCGCCTGCAGGCCGAAGCGCAGGGACTTCATTCGACCTGCTCGCGCACGCGGGTGACGCCCCGGCGCAACTGGTCCAGCGCCTGCTGCGAGGCCGGATCCACCGGCATGAACCGGGTGGTGCGGAAGAAGGTGTTCAGGGCTTCACGGGCGGCGGGATCACTGGCCGCTTCCAGCAGGACTTCGCGCAGGCGCGCCTCCACCCGGGGATCCAGGTCGCCGCGCACCATCTCCAGCGCGCGGGGGAAATCCTGGGTCTCGTGGATCACGCGGAAATCGCGGCGGAAGGACGGCGGCATCCGGCGGACGTCGTCCCAGTCCAGGTTGCTGACCACGCCGGCATCGACCAGGCGCTTGTGCACCCACGCGGCGATGTTCAGCTCGGAACGCGCGAAGACGTAGCCCACCGAATCCGGCGCCGGGCGATCCATCGGCGACAGCAGGATCTCCATCCGCTGCCCCGCATCCAGCAGGGCCACGGACGGTGCGAAATAGGCACTGGTGGAGGCGGTGTTCTGGAAAGCCACGGTGCGGCCCTTGAGGTCTGCCAGCCGTTCCAGGCCGCTGTCGCGCCGCACGAAGAACACCCCGTGGTAGCGGCTTACGCCCCCGCGCTCGGTCAGCAGCAGCGGGCGGGCGCCGGCGCGCTCCTGCAGCCGCATGCCGGTGCCGGCGGTCTCGGTGACCCAGTCCACGCGGCCGCGGCGCAGGTAACTGTTCATCTGCTGCGCGTCGCGCGCCATCAGGATGCGGCCTTCGGTGATGCCGACATCGCGCATGCGCGGCACCACGTAGTCCAGCAGCGGCTTGAGCTGTTCGTAGTGGGCCTTGGGGTCGTCGCTGATGCGTCCCAGCACCAGGACCTGGCCATCGCCCGCGGCGTTGGCCGGCGCGATACTGGCGGGAAAGATGGCCGCGCCGATCAGGGCCAGCGCCAAGCTGATCCAGGTTGTACGCAACGATCTGTGCCCCCGAAACAATGCAGCCAGACTATCGGAAAACGTGATTCGGGGACAGTGATTCAGCCCGCCTGGCCACGTGCCAGCCGGGCCATGCGCTGGGCGTCGGCCAGGATGCCTCGCAGCAGGCGCACTTCCTGTTCGTTCAGGTTCGCACGCAGATACAGCCGGCGCAGTTTGCGCATGGCGGAGTCCGGCGTACGGCCCTTGTGGAAGTCGATCGCGTCGAGCGTGTCGCCCAGCTGGGCGAAGAAGCCCTCCAGGTGCTCGTGGCTGGCGGGCGCCTCGTCGGGGTGCGGCGCCTCGGGGACGGGCGCCTGCTCCAGCGCCAGCAACGCCAGCCGCAGTTCGTAGGCCAACACCTGCACGGCGGCCGCGAGGTTCAGCGAGCTGTAGTCCGGATTGGCCGGGATATGCACGGCGCCGTGGCAGAGCTGCAGTTCCTCGTTGCTCAGTCCGGTCCGCTCGCGCCCGAACACCAGTGCGACCTCCCCGCCCTGCGCGGCGGCCTGCACCGCCCGGCCGGCGGCCTCGCGCGGCGCATGTTCTTCCAGCGCCACGCGCCGGCTGCGCGCGGTGCAGCCCAGCACGAAGTGGCAGTCGGCGACCGCTTCGGCCAGCGTCGCGACCACCTGTGCATCGCCCAGCAGGTCGTCGGCACCGGCGGCACGGCGGAAGGCTTCCTCGGCCGGGTAGTCCTCCGGCGCCACCAGTACCAGCCGCGACAGGCCCATGGTCTTCAGCGCGCGCGCGGCGGCACCGATGTTGCCCGGATGCTGGGTACCGACCAGGACGATGCGCAGGCGCGCCGCCACGGGCGCGAACGAGGGAATCAGGGGGGAATCGGGCGTATTCATGGGGGTAAATGGTAAACTGCGCGGGCCGGCCTCCGCGCCGTGCTGCTCTTTTCCACTTGTTCGCCCCACCCTACGCCTGTCCGAGGTCCGTTCGCATGCAGAAGCCCGTCGTCACCGTCATGGTCAAGGCCGCCCGCCTGGCAGGCAACGTGCTGTTGCGCAGCATCAACAAGCTGGACGCGCTGAACGTGGTGCAGAAGGAGCGGATGGACTATGCCAGTGAGGTCGACTCGGACGCCGAGAAGGTCATCATCAAGGAACTGCGCCGCGCCTACCCCGATTACGGGTTCGTCGGCGAGGAAAGCGGCGCCCAGATCAACGGCCGCTACACCTTCGTCATCGACCCCCTGGACGGCACCAGCAACTACCTGCGCGGCTTCCCGCATTACTGCGTGTCCATCGCCCTGGTGGACAACGGCGAGCCCACCGACGCGGTGATCTTCGACCCGCTGCGCAACGACCTGTTCACCGCCAGCCGGGGCGCCGGCGCCCAGCTCAACGAGCGTCGCATCCGCGTGGCCGAGCGCAAGGACCTGGCCGGCACCGTCATCACCACGGGTTTCCCGCCGCGCGAGCGCGCCCGCGCTGGCGCACAGCTGGAATGCGTGCGCGAACTGCTGGTGCAGGCCGAGGATATCCGCCGCACCGGGTCGGCCGCCCTCGACCTGGCCTACGTGGCCTGCGGCCGCTCGGACGCGTACTTCGAAGCAGGCGTGAAGGACTGGGACATCGCCGCCGGCGTGCTGCTGGTACGCGAAGCGGGCGGCAAGGTCTGCGATTTCCGCGGCGCCGCCCTGACCCGCATCGATGGACGCACCGCCCTGCCGCGCCAGATCGTGGCCGGCAACCTCAAGGTCGCCGAGGCGCTGCAGAAAAGCATCGTCGCTTCGGGCTATGCAGCCGCGTTCAACAACGGCTGAGGTGGTAGCTAGGCACTTGTAGGAGCGACGTTAGTCGCGACCGCGCATCCAGAGCGCCGGGGACACCCGCTACACGCGCCAACTCCAACCGGTCGTGTCTCACCCGATCCATCCGATGGTTCAGCCTTGCGGTCGCGACTCACGTCGCTCCTGCAAGGACGACATCCACGAAAAAGGCCGCGCGATGCGCGGCCTTTTTCTTTCCGGCAACCACCCCGCTTACGGACGACGCGCCAGCGCGGCCTCGTCCTTGGCCTTGGGCATCAGGTCCTGCTTGCTGACCTTCAGGAAGCCGATGGTCAGCAGCGGGCACGCCACGAAGATCGAGGAGATGGTGCCCAGCACGATGCCGATCATCTGCGACAGCGCCATGCCTTCCAGCGAACCGCCGCCGTACAGGTACAGCGCCAGCACGGTCAGGAAGGCCACGAACGAGGTGATGATGGTGCGCGACAGCGTCTGGTTGATCGAGCGGTTGAGGATCTCCATCGGCTCGGTGCGCAGGTTGCGGAAATTCTCGCGCACGCGGTCGAACACCACGATCTTGTCGTTGATGGAGAAGCCCATCACCGACAGCAGGCCGGCCAGGATGGTCAGGTCGAACTCGATGCCCGAGAAGGCGAAGAAGCCCGCCACGATCAGTACGTCCGCCAGCGTGGTGACGATGGCCGAGATCGCGAACTTCCACTCGAAGCGGAAGCCGATGTAGATCAGGAAGCCCACCACCACGAACAGCAGGGTGTACAGGCCGTTCAACGCCAGCTCCTTGCCGACCTGCGGGCCGACGAACTCGCTGCGCATCACCGTGGCCGTGTTGCCCTCCGTGGAAGCCAGGCGCACCACGTCCTGCGCAGTGCGGTTGCTGGCTTCGGCACCCGCGGCGGTGCCGGCGTCCTCGCGCGGCTGCAGGCGCACCAGCAGGTCACTGCCGCTTCCGAACGTCTGTACCTGCGCACCGGCATAACCGCCGCTCCGCAAGCGCTCGCGCACACCGTCCACGTCCGGCGGCGTCTGGAAACGCAGTTCGACCACCGTGCCGCCGGTGAAATCCAGCGCGAAGTTGAACTGCTTGACGGCGATGGCGCCGATCGCGGCCAGCGTCAGGGCGACCGCGATCGCGATCGACACCCAGCGCACGCGCATGAAGTTGAAGTTGGTATTGCTGGGGATCAGCTGCAACGGGAAAAGGCTCATAGGTCTGTCTCTCCCGTCAGATGGCCAGGGACTTCAGCTTGCGACGGCCACCGTAGATCAGGGTGGCGATGCCGCGCGAAACGGTGACCGCGGTGAACACCGAGGTCAGGATGCCGATGACCATGGTCACCGCGAACCCCTTGAGCGGACCGGTACCGAACGCATACAGCGCCACACCGGCCAGCAATGCCGTCATGTTGGAGTCGAAGATGGTGCCCGACGCCTTGTCGTAGCCGGTGGCGATGGCCGCCTGCGGCGGTACGCCGGCGCGCAGCTCTTCACGTATGCGCTCGTTGATCAGCACGTTGGCGTCCACCGACATGCCGATGGTCAAGGCCAGGCCGGCGAAACCGGGCAAGGTCATGGTGGCGCCGAACAGCGACATCACCGAGACGACCATCACCAGGTTCAGCAGCAGCGCGATGCAGGTGATCAGGCCGAACATGCGGTAGTACACCAGGAAGAACGCCAGCGCGAACAGGAAGGAGTACATCACCGCCTGGGTACCGCGCCTGACGTTCTCGGCGCCCAGGCTGGGGCCGACCACGCGCTCTTCGATGAAGTCCATCGGCGCGGCCAGCGAACCGGCGCGCAGCAGCTTGGCCAGGTTGTCGGCCTCGGTCTTCTCCAGGCCGGTGGTCTGGAAGTTCTTGCCGAACACGCCGGCGATGCGGGTCGGCGACAGCGCTTCCTCGCGCACGCGCACGGTGCGCACTTCCTTGCCGTCCACCATCGTCACCTGCGGCACGCGCTCGATGTACACCACCGACATCAGCTTGCCGACATTGGCGCTGGTGTAGTCGAACATGCGCTGGCCGGCGATGTTGTTGAGGGTGACGTCCACGGCGGGCAGGCCGTTCTGGTCCACGCCGACACGCGCATTGACCATTTCGTCGCCGGAAGCCAGCACGCGCTTGTTGAGCAGCACCGGGACCGGCTTGCCGTCCAGGCCCGGGTCGCGCAGGTAGAACACCTTGGCTTCCGGCGGAATGTTGCCGCTGGCCACCGCATCGGCGGCATTGCCCTCGACCACGGCGCGGAACTCCAGCGTCGCGGTGGCGCCGATCAGGCGCTTGGCCTCGGCCGTGTCCTGCACGCCGGGCAGCTGCACGACCACGCGGTCGTTGCCCTGGCGCTGGATGATGGGTTCGGCCACGCCGATTTCGTTGACGCGGTTGCGCAGCGTGGTGAGGTTCTGCTCGATGGCATCGCCGGCGATCTGCTCAAGCTCGCTCTCCGGCAAGCCGATGGTGATCACGTTGCCGGCGGCCTGGTAGTTCAGGCCGGTACCGCCCGTCAGTGCGGCGGCGTTGTTGCCGCGCGAGCTCAGCGTTTCCGCCAGCGCCTTCTGCGCGGCCTGCAGGTCCTCGCCTTCGGCCAGCGTCACCACGATGCTGTTGTTCGGGCGACGCTCCACCGACTGGTACTTGATGCGCTTGTCGCGCAGGGTGACGCGGGTGTCCTCCACGTAGGATTCGACGCGCTTGTCCAGCGCCGCCTTCTGGTCGACCTGCAGCACGAAGTGCACGCCGCCCTGCAGGTCCAGGCCCTGCACCATCGGGCGTGCGCCGAAGTTGCCCAGCCAGTCCGGCACCGTCGACGCCAGGTTCAGCGCCACCAGGTAGTCCTCGCCCAGTGCCTGGCGCAGCGCGTCGTTCGCCTTGGTCTGCGCATCCAGGCTGGGCAGGCGCACCAGCATGCTGCCGGTCTCCGTATCCACTTCCCGGGCCTGCACGCCGGCGGACTTCAGCGCCGCATCCACACGGCCGCGCAGGGCGGCGTCGATGGAAAAGCCGCGGTTGGGGGTGATCTGTACGGAAGGATCCTGCGGATAGATGTTGGGCAGCGCATACAGCGCACTGGCCAGCACGACGACGAGGATCAGGACATATTTCCAGCGCGGGAATTCGAGCATCGGGGCGACCCGCGCACGCCCGTGGGGCGTGCGCTCAGCAGAGGTTACGGGGATGGGATCAGGCGGACTTCAGCGTGCCTTTCGGCAGCACGTTGCCCACGGCGGCCTTCTGCACGCGCAGGCGCACGTTGTCGGCCACTTCCACGGTGATGAAGTTGTCGCCGATGTCGGTGACCACGCCGGCGATGCCACCGGAGGTGATGACCTCGTCGCCCTTGGACAGCTTGTCCAGCATCGCGCGATGTTCCTTGGCGCGCTTCATCTGCGGACGGATCATCAGGAAGTACATGATGGCGATCAGGGCGATCGGCATCAGCAGGCCGAAGCCGCCCATGCCCGGCTGGGCCGCGGGGGCCGCCTGCGCGAACGCGGGAGCGATGAAGAAATCAAGCAGATTCATGGACTTATCCATTCAGAATTGAAAAGCAGCCGGGGATTATGCCACGCGGGGCCCATCCCCGTCCGGGCCATCCCCCGCCCCGGAACGGAAGAGACCGCGCTGCCGCCGGATGGTTCCCCGCGCCGCGCCGGTCAACGGCCCTGCAGCGGGGGCACGGCCATCCCGCGCGCGGCGTAGAACCCGGCACGGAAGTCCAGGAACCGCCCCTGCCCGATGGCCGAACGCATGCCGGCCATGACCTGCTGGTAGTACCAGAGGTTGTGCAGCGTGCCCAGCATGGGCGCCAGCATCTCGTTGCAGCGGTCCAGATGGCGCAGGTAGCTGCGGGTGAACCCGTTGCGGCAGGCATAGCAGCCGCAGCCCGGCTCGATAGGCTGCAGGTCGTGCTCGTACTTCGCGTTGCGGATGCGCACCGTGCCGGACGAAGTGAAGTAGTGGCCGTTGCGCGCATTGCGGGTAGGCATGACGCAGTCGAACATGTCCACACCCCGCGCCACCGCTTCCACCAGGTCTTCCGGCCGGCCCACGCCCATCAGGTAACGGGGCTGGTCCGATGGCAGCTGCGGGCAGGTGTGCTCGAGCATCGCGTTGCGCTCGTCCTCGGTCTCGCCGACGGCCAGGCCGCCGATCGCATACCCGTCGAAGCCGATCGCCTTCAGTCCCTCCGCCGAGCGCGAGCGCAGGTCGTGGTGCACGCCGCCCTGGACGATGCCGAACAGCGCCGCATCGTTCCCTTCGTGGGCGCGCCGGGAACGCTCGGCCCAGCGCAGGGAGAGCTCCATGGAGCGCTCCACCACGCGCGGATCCACCGGCTTGCCGTCGATGTTCACCGGCGGGCACTCGTCGAAGATCATCACGATGTCCGAGCCCAGCACGCGCTGGATCTGCATGCTTTCCTCGGGCCCCAGGAAGACCTTGCTGCCGTCGATCGGCGAGGCGAAGGTCACGCCGCCCTCGGTGATCTTGCGGCGGTGGGCCAGCGAGAACACCTGGAAGCCGCCGGAGTCGGTCAGGATGGGTTTGTCCCAGCGCGCGAAACCGTGCAGGCCGCCATGCGCTTCCATCACCTTCAGGCCGGGGCGCAGGTAGAGGTGGAAGGTGTTGCCCAGGATGATCTCCGCGCCGAGATCCTTGATGTGCTCCGGCAGGATGCCCTTCACCGAACCGTACGTGCCCACCGGCATGAACGCCGGCGTCTCGATGGTGCCGCGCGGGAACGTCAGCCGTCCGCGGCGCGCCGCGCCGTCGGTGGTCAGCAGGTCGAAGGACATGCGGCTCATGCGGACGGCCTCGCATCGCCGTGCCTTGGCTCGTCATCCCGGCGAAAGCCGGGACCCAGTGCCTTCGGCAGATGGAGAGCGAACGTCGCCGGGTCCCGGCTTTCGCCGGGATGACGGTGGATGGGAAGTCGTGGGCTCATTGCGCAGACTCCGGAAACAGCAGCATCGCGTCCCCATAGGAAAAGAACCGGTACTGCTCGCGCACCGCGTGGGCGTAGGCGGCCATGATCCGTTCCTTGCCGGCGAACGCACTGACCAGCATCAGCAGCGTGCTCTCCGGCAGATGGAAGTTGGTGACCATCGCATCCACGCTGCGGATGCGGTAGCCGGGGAAGATGAAGATGCGGGTCTCGCCGGCGAACGGCTGCAGTTCGCCGTCCCGCATGGCGGACTCCAGCGCGCGCACGACCGTGGTGCCCACCGCGATGACGCGACCACCGCGGGCGCGCGTCGCGCGCACCTGCTCGACCAGCGCCGCGCCGACGTTGAGCCATTCGCTGTGCATGTGGTGTTCGTGGATGTTGTCCACGCGCATCGGCTGGAAGGTGCCCGCGCCCACATGCAGGGTGACGTGGCCGAATTCCACACCGCGGGCGCGCAGCGTCGCCAGCAGCGCATCGTCGAAATGCAGCCCGGCGGTGGGCGCGGCGACCGCGCCCAGCTCGCGTGCGAACACGGTCTGGTAGCGCTCGTCGTCGTCCCTGCCGGGATCGCGCTGGATGTAGGGCGGCAACGGCAGGCGTCCGGCGGACAGCAGCCAGCTCTCCAGCGCGTCGGGCACGTGGAAACGCAACTGGTAGAACTCGCCGTCGCGGCCCAGCACTTCCGCTTCGCCACCTGCATCCAGCTGGATGCGGCTGCCCGGCTTGGGCGACTTGCTGGCGCCGATCTGTGCTCGCGCCGCGTTGTCCGGCAACAGGCGCTCGATCAGGATCTCGACCCGGCCACCACTGGTCTTCTGGCCGAACAGGCGCGCCGGGATCACCCGGGTATCGTTGAAGACCAGCAGGTCGCCGGGATTCAGCCATTCGGGCAGGTCGCGCACGTGGCGATCCGCGAACGGCCGCTGGCCCGGGGGCACCACCAGCAGGCGGCTGGCGGAGCGCTCGGGCAACGGCGCCTGCGCGATCAGTGCCTCGGGCAGGTCGAAATGGAAATCGGACTTCTTCACGGTCGGGGCCTTGCGGGGGCGTGCATTGTACGGGACGGGCCCCTGCGGCCCGACTCCGCTCAGCGCTCGAACTTGGTCGACAGCACGATGGACGAGGTGGTGCGCTCCACGCCATCGAGGGCGCCGATGCGGTCCGTCAGCACGTCCATGTCGCCCACGCTGGGCACCGCGCCGACCGCGATCAGATCGTGGCTGCCGCTGATCGAGTGCAGCACCCGCAGCTCCGGCATGGCCCGCAGGGCGGCAACGACCGAGGTCATCTGCTTCGGATGCACCGCGATCATGATGTGCGCGCGCAGGTGGCTGCGGTCGTACTCGTCGTGGACCCGGACGGTGTAACCGCTGATGACGCCCTCGCGCTCCAGCCGCTCGATCCGGCTCTGCACGGTGGTCCGCGAGAGGTTGAGGCGGCGGGCGATCTGGGCAGTGGAGGCGCGCGCGTTCTCACGGAGCACTGAGAGCAGCTGCTGGTCGGCGTCGGTGAGCTTCATGAGGTGGGTTTTTTCGTCGAATCGACGAAATATCCATGAATTCCGCGCAGATCACAACTGTCAAATGACGAGTTTATCCAGATAATAGGGGTTTGCCCTCCAGCCGGAGCTGACCCATGGCCCTGACCGACGCCCTCGCCCCCCTGCGTGCCCATCAGGGCCAGCGCCTGACCCACGGCCTGGACGATGCCGCCGTCGAACGCCTGGCCAAGGGCCACCCGGACCTGGTGGCCGCCATTGAGGCCGCCGCGGCCGAGCACGCGCGCCTGCAGGACGAATTCGCCGAACTGTTCGACCTGGATGAAGCCGAGCAACTGCGGGCGGTGCAGGCCGGCTACGTCAATTTCTACGCCGACGACGCCATCAATCCCTACATCGCGCTGGCCGCGCGTGGCCCGTGGGTGGTCACGCTGAACGGCGCCGTCCTCTATGACGCCGGTGGCTACGGCATGCTCGGCTTCGGCCACACGCCTGCCGCCGTGCTGGACGCGATGGCACGCCCGCAGGCGATGGCGAACATCATGACCCCCAGCCTGTCGCAGCTGCGCTTCGACCGTGCCCTGCGCAAGGAAATCGGCCACACCCGCGGCGGCTGTCCGTTCGCGAAGTTCCTGTGCCTGAACTCCGGCTCCGAATCCGTCGGCCTGGCCGCGCGCATCGCCGACATCAACAGCAAGCTGATGACCGACCCGGGTGGCCGCCACGCCGGCCGCACCATCAAGCGCATCGTGGTGAAGGGCAGCTTCCACGGCCGCACCGAACGCCCGGCGCTGTATTCCGATTCCTCGCGCAAGTCCTACCAGCAGCACCTGGCCAGCTACCGCGGCGAGGATTCGGTCATCGCCATCCCGCCGTACGACGTGGACGCGCTGAAGCAGGCCTTCGCCGATGCCGAAACCAAGGGCTGGTTCGTCGAAGCCGTGTTCCTGGAGCCGGTGATGGGCGAAGGCGACCCGGGCCGTTCGGTGCCGCCGGCGTTCTACGCCGCCGCGCGCGAGCTGACCCGCAGCCACGGCAGCCTGTTCCTGGTCGACTCGATCCAGGCCGGCCTGCGCGCGCACGGCGTGCTGTCGATCGTCGACTACCCCGGCTTCGAAGGACTGGACGCGCCCGACATGGAGACCTACTCCAAGGCGCTGAACGCCGCGCAGTACCCGCTGTCGGTGCTCGCCGTGAACGAGCGCGCCGCCGGTCTGTACCGCAAGGGCGTGTACGGCAACACCATGACCACCAACCCGCGCGCGCTGGACGTGGCCTGCGCCACGCTGGCCCAGCTGACCCCGCAGGTGCGCGAGAACATCCGCAAGCGCGGCGTCGAAGCCGTGCAGAAGCTGCAGCAACTGCAGGCGGAGCTCGGCGGCCTGATCACCAACGTGCAGGGCACCGGCCTGCTGTTCTCGTGCGAACTGTCGCCGGCCTTCAAGTGCTACGGTTCCGGCTCCACCGAAGAGTGGCTGCGCCAGCAGGGCCTGAACGTCATCCACGGCGGCGTCAATTCGCTGCGCTTCACCCCGCACTTCGCCATCGACGGCGAGGAGCTCGACCTGCTGGTCGGCATGGTGGGCAAGGCGCTGCGCGAAGGTCCGCGCATCCGCCAGGCCGCGGCGGCCTGACGATCGCCGTGCCAGTGATCGCATCCAAGATCGCGATTGCTGGAACCCCGCCTCTCGTCATCCCGGCGAAAGCCGGGACCCAGTGTCTTGCTGTTCGCGCGGTGAGGTGGCGGCCCGCGAGCGTCGAGAAAGTCGCTGGGTCCCGGCTTTCGCCGGGATGACGGCAACCTCTTCGACTGGATCGAGTCCCTTTCCAAGATGCTGGCGCGATGGCGGGCCAGGGTCCGCCCTACGGTTGCGCGGTAAAGCGCTCCAGCGACGCCTGGATCAGCGTCTTCGCTTCCTTCGCATCGCCATAGCCGTTGAGCTGCACCGGATTGCGGCCCTTCGGCAGGTCCTTGTAGACGCGGAAGAACGCCTCGATGCGCTGCCGTTCGATCTCCGGCAGGTCGGCCAGGTCGCGGATGCCGGCGTAGGTCGGATCGATCTTGTCGGTCGGGACGCCGATGATCTTTTCGTCGTGCTTGCCGTCGTCGAGCATGCGCAGCACGCCGATCGGACGGAACTTCACCAGCACGCCCGGGTGCAGCGGTTCGCGCGTCAGCACCAGCGCGTCCAGCGGATCACCATCGCCGGCCAGCGTGCGCGGCATCGACCCGTAGTTGGCGGGATACGCCACCGGCATCGACTGGAACCGGTCCACGTAGACCAGACCCTCATCGTTGATCTCGTACTTGGTGAAGCTGCCGGCGGGAATCTCCACGGCCAGCAGCACCTCTTCCGGCGCTGCCTTGGGCTGCTGGGCGAGGAACGGGTGGCGGATGCTTGCCTCCCGCGCAAGGGCGGTGCCGCAGACAAGGAGCAAAGCGATGGCGATGACATGCTTCATGGTGGATCCCTGCGTAGAGCGGAACTTGCTCCGCTGCCTTTCGATGGATGTACGAATGCGTGAAGGACGCCGGAGCCCGGCAAGCTCGGCTCTACGGCTCGGAATCATTCCCAGCACCGGTCGGCGCGGCCTTTCAGGGTTTCGGCGCGGGTGCAGGTACGTTCTTCGATGCGGCCATCCGCGTGCTCGAGAAGCTGCTTGCCTGCTGCTCCGCCATCGACGAGATCGAAGGCATCGTAGAGGCGCCCCGTCGCCGTGCGCGCCTCGTAACGCAGTCGTGGACCATCGAAGCGCAACAACTGGAACAGCTGGGTATCCTCGGCGACCGGCCGCATGGTCTTGCGCGCCTGGTCGGAGAGCCGGTACTGCTTGGCACCGGTGACGGACACGACGAACACCGGCGTCGGCGCTTCGTTCTTCAGGCGGCCGTAGACGTGGTCATGCCCCTGCAGTACCAGGTCGACCTTGCGCTTGCGGATGACGGGCAGCAGGTGCTGGCGCAGCAGCACGTTGTCGCGCCCTTCGCGCGGGGAGAAGAACGGCTGGTGCGTCAGCACGATGCTCCAGCGCTTCGGACTGTTCGCAAGGACGCCGTCCAGCCAGGCCGCCTGCGCCTTTGCCGTGCCCAGGTCGAGCGCGGACGTACCGTCGATCACCACCACGCGCACGTCCTGGTAATCGAACCAGTAGGTGGTGCGCTTCGCCTGCGACACGCCATTGCCCGGCAGCGCGAACGTCACCGGCCAATGCGCGCCCAGCACACGGCGTTCCTGCGGGGTGTCCTCGAACTCTTCGAAGTATTCGTGGTTGCCTATTGCTGGTGCGACGACCACCGAGGTCGGCAGCACTTCGTTCGCTTCGAACCACTCGCCCCATTCATTGTCGTCCTCGCCATCACCGCCACTGACCAGATCGCCGGCGAACAGCGCCAGGCGCGCATCGGGCGCGGCTCGCATCGCTTCGCGCACGACCCGCGTGGTCAGGCTGACGTTCTTGTTCTGGGTGTCGCCGAAGTAGAGCAGCGTCAGCGGTGCCGCTGCGCCAGCCGCTGTACGGGTATGGTGCCACGCGCTCCAGGTGCGGTCGCCCTGCACGCGCCATGCGTACAGCGTGTCCGGCTGCAGGCCATCGACATCGGCACGGTGGTGGTGGGCCTCGCCGTTCTCGGTCTTCAGCGGCGTACTCGTCGCGGTGATCCTGCGCGGCTCGCCCATGTCGGGCGAATCGCCGGCGACGACGATCTCCAGTTGCGGCGTGGCGACACGCGCATCCGTGCGCCACGCGACCGAGAAGCCGGTGGACGCCTCCTGCGCGGGCGAGGCCACGATCCGGTCCGGGAAGCCGCTCGGCGCATAGCGCACCACGCCCTGCGGTACGCGCGTATTCGGTTCGGGCTGGCGTGTCGCCACTTCCTGCGCGAGCGTCATCGCACAGGTGCCCAGCAACGACACGACCAGCACCCACTTCATCCCCACATTCCCTGCCCGCTTCATTCGGTGCGGCACTCCGGCAGCGACAGTGCCTTGGCGATGTCGCGCCAGTCGAACGCCGCCACCGCCTTGTCGTCGTCGACCGCGTAGAACGCGCCCTGCGGGAAGCGCGCATCGGCGCTCTGGTCCAGCCAGACGCCATCGGTGTTCGCCGTCCTGTTGCCGGCGAACGCGCCCTTGTAGGCCAGCGTCACGCGATCGAACACATGGAACACGCTGCGGTCCTTGAACTGGTCGGTCGCGATCCAGTAACCGCTACCGCCCGCGCATTGGACCAGTGCCATGCCCTCGGCCTGCGCCTTGAACAGGTCCGCGCCGATGTCACGGCCGCGGTAGCGGCCATCCAACCCGTACTCGCGCAGCCGCGTGCCGACGGCGACATCCTCCTCGGCCAACAGAAGGCGATCGTTCGCCGCATCGCCGAACACGGACTCCGCGATGCGGATCGCGCCGGTCTCGCCGGTATCGCCGAAGGTGCCGGCCAGGCGAGCTTTCCATCCTCCCTCGGTGCGCTGCAGGAAGTAGCGCTTGAAGCGTTGGCCCAGGTCGGCCAGCGGCGGCGGCAAGTCCTCGTTCTGCGGCGACATGTAGTTGTCGCTGACGATCACCTCGTACGCGTCCTTCTGCGGGCGCACCCACAGGCCGTACGGCTGTTTCAGCTCGTCCGCGCCGAACACGAGCAGCGGCTTGAAGTCCGGCAACTGGAACACCTGCACGCGCCGGTTGTCGCGCTCGACCACCAGCACCAGGTCGTCGATCACCGCGATGCCGTTCGGGCGCTGCATCTGTCCGAGCTCCGCACCGGGACCGGACACGGTACGCAGCGGCTTGCCGGTGCTGCCGTCGTAGACGACCAGGCGGTGCGTGTCCTTCGCCGTGGCGATCAGCCAGCGCGTGCCATCGGCCGCGCGCCAGCTGGCGGGCGAATCGACGTTCTCGGCCGGTGTCGCCGCAGTGATGAAAGCCTCGCGCACCACGACGTGGGCGACCTTCGCTTCGCTCAGCAGCGGATCCTTCTCGACGTGCTCGTCGGGCTCCTTCTCGCGTGCGGGCGCTTCCGTCACCGCCGCCGGCGTGGGGGGTGCTTCGGGCTTTCCGCCGCAGGCGGCCAGCAGGAATGGAATCGCAAGCAAGGCAAGGCGTGGTTTCACCGGGTTCCCCATGACATGAACGCGTCAACAAACTGCCATGTTGTACGCAGTCGCCATGACATTTTCGTGTCAACGCACTGCACGCGGATACCTGTCACCGCATGGGAACCGGACTGTCATGTTGCCGCCATGTGACGTGCTTACAAAGTGCCGTTTACATTCGTCACGGGGACGACACACGATGAAACGCAATGCCTTGGCCGCCTCGCTCTCGCAGGTGCTGTTCTGCGCTGCCCTGCTGCCGGCCAGCTTCGCCGCCACCGCCCAGAACCAAGCGCCGGACGCCGGCACCGCCGGCGATCCCAAGCAACTTGACACCGTGGTGGTGCAGGGCGAAATCGCCTATCGCGATCGCACCGACGACATCGCGCCGACCCTGGTCTATGACCTGGAGTACTTCCAGCGCTTCGAGCCCAACACCGTCGGCGACATGCTCAAGCGCGTGCCGGGCGTCGGCTTCGTCGGTTCGGACATCATGGAATACGACGGCGTGCAGCTGCGCGGCCTCGGCGGCGGCTATACGCAGGTGCTGATCAACGGCAAGAAGGTGCCGGGCGCCGGCGACGACCGCTCGTTCTACGTCGACCGCATTCCGGCCGAAATGGTCGACCACATCGAAATCAAGCGCAGCGCCAGCGCCAACCGCAGCGGTGACGCCATGGCCGGTGCGATCAACATCGTCTTGCGCGATGCCTACGAGTTCACCGGCAGCTATATCCGCGTGGGCGTGAATCGCTGGGACGACGGCGAGATCAACCCGACCTTCGGCGCCGTGACCTCGTTCGAGGCGCTCGGCGGCCGCCTGTTGGCCGGCATCAACGTGCAGGACCGCTATCGCGCCAAGATCAAGCGCTCCGACCGCTTCACCGACAACACCCAGGAAGAGAAGGTCAGCTGGGAAGACCAGACCGAAGTGAAGGATGGCCGCGACTACTCGGCCAACCTGTCCTACACCGCCGACGTCGGCGACAACGGCCGCTTCAGCATCGACGGCTTCTACGTCAAGACCGATCGCGACGTGACCGAAGTGTCGTTCGAAGAGGAGCTGGACGACGACGAGACCATCAACATCCGCGTGCCGGGCCTGGATCCGTACGACCAGAAGAACTACGGCATCGGCGCGGAGTACCGGTTCGACATGGCCGGCGGCACCACGACGGCGAGCGTCGACTACGCGCGCTTCGAGAACGACCAGGCCACCACCGAGGGCGAAGAGGTCTACGTCAGCGGGGCGGAGAACTGGGACAACACCTGGAGCATTCCCGCGGACGCCGAGTGGGACGAAACCGTCTACGAAGCCGAATCCGTGAATGCCAAGGATGCCGAGACCGGCTTCCGGCTGGCCCACTCGCGCGCGCTGGGTGGCGCCGAACTCGAATTCGGAGTGGACTATCGCACCAAGAAGCGTGAAGGCCTGCTCGTCAGCTACGAATGGGAGGCCGAGGAGGAGGGCCAGACCCCGGCGTCGCTGGCCGACTACGAGCTGGACGGCAGCGTCGCCTCGGTGATCGAGGAAAAGCGGCTGGACCCCTACATCATGCTCAGCAGCAAAGGCGAGGCTTTCTCGTGGGAAGCCGGCCTGCGCTATGAAACCACCAGGTCCGAGGTGGAGTACCTGGAGGACGAGGAAAGCGAAGGCCGCGTCAGCAAGGACTACAACGAGCTGCTGCCGTCGGTGAACCTGCGCTGGAACCTGGGCGACGCGGACCGCATCAGCCTGTCGCTGGCCAGGACCATCAAGCGCCCCAACTTCAACGAACTGCTGCCGGCCGTGCTGGACGGCGAGTTCGGCGACAACGATTACATCGGCAACCCGGAACTGGATCCGGAGACCGCCAATGGTCTGGACCTCGGTTTCGAACACCGCCTGGGTCGCAAAGGCGTGGTCGGCGTGAACTTCTTCTATCGCGACGTCAAGGACCTCATCGAGCTCGTCAATACCGGCGAGCCCAGCGAAGAGATGCAGGACATCTGGGAAGAGTTGATCGAGGACGGCGACGCTGTCGACCTGGCCGACGCGATGGCACAGGAGCCGGCATCGAGCTGGCTCTACACGTCGGACAACGTCGGCGACGGCAAGGTCTATGGTTTCGAGTTCGACGTGTCCACGCCGCTGTCGGCCATCGGCCTGGAGAACACCGGCATCTTCGCGAACTACTCGTGGGTGAAATCCGAGGTCGATGACTTCCTGGGCGAACGCCGCTTCAACGACCAGGCCAAATACGTCTACAACGTCGGGTTCATCCACGACATCCCGGCCTGGGGCACGAGCTTCGGCGCGACCTACCGCAAGCAGGGCGACGCCTACACGCGCCTGCTGGGCGAGGAAGTCGTGATCCGCTACGGAGGCGAACTGGATGTGTTCGTCGAGAAGCGCTTCGGCACGAATGTCTCCGTGCGCCTGAGCGCCAACAACCTGCTGGATGCCAGCAAGGACGAGTTCTTCGACAAGTTCAACACCTTGCAGGACCAGATCGACCGCGACTACGACGAGTACGAGCTGGAGACCGAGGAAGCCGGACCGAGCTACCAGCTGGTCATGCGCTGGGCGTTCTGATCGGCGATGTCGCCACGCTCCAGACGGGAAGCCGGCGCATGCCGGCTTCCTGCTTTGTGGGGCCGCGGCAATTGATGCAGACTTCCCGCATCGCCTGCCACCCTGCCCCGCCATGAAGACCGTCGAAGTCCGCCATCCCCTCGTGCAGCACAAGATCGGCCTGCTGCGCAATGCCAGCCTCAATACCAAGGATTTCCGCGAGCTGGTGACCGAGCTGGGCACGCTGCTGGCCTACGAGGCGACCGCCGACCTGGAACTGACCACCGCGACCATGGCAGGCTGGGCGGGCCCGGTGCAGGTGAAGAAGATCGGCGGCGCCAAGATCACCCTGGTACCGATCCTGCGTGCCGGCCTGGGCATGCTGCCCGGCGTGCTGGCGCTGATACCGACCGCCCGCGTCAGCGTGGTCGGCCTGCAGCGCGATGAGGAAACGCTGCAGCCGGTGCCCTACTTCGAAAAACTGACCGGGCGGCTGGAGGAGCGCGACGCGCTGATCCTGGATCCCATGCTGGCCACCGGTGGCACGCTGATCGCCACCATTGACATGCTGAAGCGCGCCGGCGCGAAGCGGATCAAGGGCATCTTCCTTGTCGCCGCACCGGAAGGCCTCAAGGCGCTGGAGGCGGCGCACCCGGATGTCGAGGTCTATACCGCGGCCATCGACGAACGCCTCAACGACAAGGGCTACATCCTTCCCGGCCTCGGCGACGCCGGCGACCGCATCTTCGGCACCCGGATCGGCTGAAAGCCCGCTGTTGTGGGAGCGACGTCAGTCGCGACGGCAAGCCGCCGCGTCGCGACTGACGTCGCTCCCACCGCCTTACCCGGTTATGCGGCCAGCGGGCGCGCGTGCAGTTCGGCGACCTCGTGGGCGACGCCGAATCTGCCCTTCTCGTCGCGGGTCACCTGCGCCAGCGCGCAGCTGGGATCGTGGGTGAAGAACAGATGGACGTTGCGGGCGAGTTTGTCTTCGAGGAAGGCGCGCTTCTCGTCGATCAGCAGTTCGGCGTTGCGGTCGTAGCCCATGGTGATGGGCACGTGCACCCAGGAACGTCCGGGGATCAGGTCGGCGCAGAACACGACGCCGCCATGCGGCTGGCCACCGATGTGCTCGGGGCCGACGATTTCCGCCAGCATCAGGCCCGGCGTATGGCCATCGCTGAAGCTGAAGCGCACGGACTGGCCCAGCGCGTGCGAGTACTCGCCGGAAACGAGTTCGAGCCGCCCGCTGGCTTCCAGCAGCGGCTGCAGCTCGGGGATGAAGCTGGCGCGGTCGCGGGGATGCGGCCGCAAGGCCCGCTGCCAGTGCGCGGCGCCGACGACGAACGTGGCGTTGGGGAACAGCAGTTCCGCTGCGCGACCTTCCTGCCACGGGGCCAGCACGCCACCGGCATGATCGAAGTGGAGGTGGCTGAGCACCACCACGTCGATGTCCTCGTGCGAAAAGCCGGCCTGCTGCAGCGAATCGAGCAGCACGTGGCGCGCTTCCTGCACACCGAAGCGCTCGCGCATCTTCGGTTCGAAGAAGGCGCCGATGCCTGTCTCGAACAGCACCGTCCGGCCATTCAGCGGCTGGGCGAGCAGCGCGCGGCAGGCCAGTTCGATGCGGTTCTGCGCATCCGGCGGGGACCACTTCTCCCACATGGCGCGCGGCGCGTTGCCAAACATCGCGCCGCCGTCGAGTTTCTGGGAGTTGCCCAGCAGTGACCAGAGTTTCATGGGAGCGATTCTACGCCCGCCGTCACCCGAGTAGGAGCGACGTGAGTCGCGACCGCACGCCCCATCCCTGCAAGGAAAGCCGGTGGTTCTCCTTGCGGGCGCGCTGCGGCGCGTTTCTTGTACTTGCAAGGGGTACGGCTATCGGGGCGCGGTCGCGACTTACGTCGCTCCTACAAGGGTCCCGCCCTGTTCAGGGGGTGGCGGATTCCACCACCTTCGCCGACCCCACCGGGCTGCGCGGGTCGCTGCCGCCGCTCAACACGTTGGTAGCCTTGTCCCATTCCACCGTCTGCAGGTTGCCCCACACGTGGCTGGAACCGCGACCACCCTGTGCGGCGTAGCCCGCCACCTTGAAGCGATGGCCCATGGCTTCCAGCGTCTGCCGGGTGGCGGGTGACAGCGCATCGCTCTCGACCTCGATCAGATCAGGCATCCACTGGTGGTGGAACCGCGGCAGCGCGGCCACCTGCTGCGCTTCCAGCCCGGCGTCGTAGCCCAGCACGCCCAGCAGCACCATGGTGATGATGCGGCTGCCACCCGGCGTACCCAGCACCGCCACCTTGTCCGGCGACTCCATGAACGTGGGCGTCATCGAGCTGAGCATGCGCTTGCCGGGCTGCGGGGCGTTGGCCTCGAACCCCATGACCCCGAACGCATTGGGCGTACCGGGCTTGAGGGCGAAATCGTCCATCTCGTTGTTCAGCAGCACGCCGGTGCCGGGCGCCACCAGGCCGGAACCGAACAGCAGGTTGACCGTCTGCGTGCCCGCGACGCGGTTGCCTTCGGCATCAATGATGGAGAAGTGCGTGGTCTCTTCGTCTTCCAGTGGCGTCTGTTCGCCCGACAGCAGGTCACTGGGCGTCGCCTTCCGCGGATTGATGGTGGCGCGCAGGCCCGCGGCATAGAACGGGCTGGTCAGCGTCTGCATGGGGATTTCGACGAAATCCGGGTCGCCCAGGTAGAACGTACGGTCGCGGAAGGCACGACGCATCGATTCCACCACCAGGTGGGTGCGTTGCGCCTCGTCCATCTTCGCCAGATCGTACGCATCCAGGATCTGCAGCATCTGCGTCAGTGCCACGCCACCGGAGGATGGTGGCGGCGCGGTGGTGATGTTCCACTGGTTGTACTTGAGCCGGAGCGGTTCGCGTTCGCGCACGCGGTAACCGGCCAGTTCCTTGGCCGTCCACTGGCCGCCTTCGGCCTTCACGCCGGCCAGCAGTTTCCTGGCGGTTTCGCCCCGGTAGAACCCATCAAAGCCCTGCGCCGCCAGCCGCTCGAGCGTGCGCGCCAGATCCGGCTGCCGGAACAGGTCGCCTTCCTGCAACGGCTTTCCGCCGGCCAGGAACACCTCGCGCGTCCCCTTGTAACGCTCCATCACCTCGCGGCGTGCGGCATAGCCGCGTGCGAGCCGTGCATAGACCGGGAAACCCTCGCGGGCGACACGGATGGCAGGTGCGAGTGACGTCGCCAGCGGAAGGCGACCGTATTTTTCGGCGAGATGCACGAATGCCGCCGGCAGGCCGGGGATGCCGGCGGCCCAGGGTCCGTTCTCCGCGCGGTCACGGTTGAACTCTCCATTGGGCAGCAGGTACTTGTCGGGCGTCGCTGATGCTGGCGCGGTTTCGCGCGCGTCGACAAAGATGTCCTTGCCGGTCTTGCCGTCGTGGAGCAGGAAGAAACCACCACCGCCCAGGCCGGAACTGATCGGCTCGACCACCGAGAGCGTGGACGACACCGCGATGGCGGCATCGAAGGCGTTGCCGCCCTGCGCGACGATCTGCAGGCCCGCCTGCGTGGCCAGGTCATGCGCGCTGGCGATGGCGGTGCCGGGGGGATGGGTCGCCGTCGCGCGGGGGGCGCCATCGGCGGCCAGCACGGCGGGAACGAAGGAGACGAAGAACAGCAGGGCGATGCGAAGGAAGATCACGACTTCTCCTGGACGGGAACCGGGACGAAGAACGCGGATGCGGACTCAGACCACCTGCAGCCGGAGCATCTTGGCCAGCAGTTCTTCGTGGCTCTCAGGATACGCGGGATCGGGGTCGATGCACTCCACCGGGCAGACGACGACGCATTGCGGTTCGTCATGGTGGCCGACGCATTCCGTGCAGCGCGCCGGGTCGATCACATAGATACTCTCGCCCATCGAGATGGCCTGGTTGGGACAGGCGGGCTCGCAGACATCGCAGTTGACGCAGAGTTCGTTGATCTTGAGGGACATGTTCCTTTTACCGTCATCCCGGCGGAGGCCGGGACCCCGTGACATCAATCTCGGCGTTCGCCGGAAGTATCCAGATCCGACGCCCGGCGCTGCAGGCAAGCTGCGATGGGCGACTGGACGTCACTGGATCCCCGCCTGCGCAGGGATGACCTTCCGGCAGAGGCGTGGCCGCCGTGTGGCGGCCACGCGCCGGAAGGTCACTTGGCTTCGACGAACACGTATTCGGCGCTGCTCGGGGTGACCGCGGCCTTGACGCGCTCGCTGTCGGCGGCCTGGCCGATGAACAGCACGCGCACGCCCTTGAAGCTGTCCGTCTCGACGCCGGTGAAGGCGGCGACGGCGAGGTCGGCGATCTTGGCGCTGCTCGGCGAACCGAAGGCGATCAGGTTGCCGCTGCTCACGCCACGTGCCACGGCGCCCTTGGCCTGCTCCAGCTGGCGGCCATACTTGGCCTCGAACTCCGGATCGGTTTCGGCCGGCAGGTAGTAGACGTAGGGCGTGTTGGTGATGGTGCCCATGTTGTTGTCGACGACCTTGCTCAGGTACTCCTTCCACTCGCCGTCGCCGGTGGTGGTCGGGGCGACCAGCGCGGTGGCCGGCGCTTCAGCCGGGGCTTCTTCCTGCTTCTTGCAGGCCGCGAACGGCACGACGAGGCAGGCGATCAGCAGCATACGGGTTGCGATGTTCTTCATGGGTCTTCCCCCTCCTGTTGGAACTGTTGTTGGTATGAGTGTCTTATGCGCCGGGGCGGCCCCGCTGCCACTGCGCCTCCAGCGCGGCGGCCACGCCCGGCGGCACGAAGCCCGAAACGTCCCCGCCGAGCCGCGCGATCTCGCGCACCAGCGACGAGGAGATGAAGCCGTACTGCTCGGCCGGCGTCAGGAACAGCGTTTCGACCTCGGGGATCAGGTGGCGGTTCATGCTGGCCAGCTGGAACTCGTACTCGAAGTCCGACACCGCACGCAGGCCCCGCAGCAGCACGCCGCCGCCCACGTCCTTGACGAAGTGGGCCAGCAGGCTGTCGAAACCGAGCACTTCCACATGCGCATGCCTGGCCACCGCGTCGCGGGCCAGCGCCACGCGCTGCGCCAGCGGCAGGGCCGGGCCCTTGCCGGGGCTTTCCGCCACGCCGATCACCACCCGCTCGAACAGCGGCGCCGCGCGGTCGATCAGATCGATATGGCCATTGGTGATCGGGTCGAACGTGCCGGGATAAACCGCCGTCCGGTTGCGTGCCACAGTCATTCAGTCGTCGCCGGCGAATCGTCGTGGCGAAGTGTAGCAGCGCCTTGCCCGGCGGGGGTCCGGTACAGGGCGAAGCGCACATCGCGGGTACGGCCCTCCCGGTGCAGCGCCCAGTGGGCGGGTACGCCGGGCACGGTGTCGGCGGGCGATTCCACGTAGACCCAGGCGCCGGGCGCCAGGTGCGCCGGCAGGGAGGCGAGGGCCTGCTCCCACAGGCCCGCGGCAAAGGGCGGATCGAGGAACACGATGTCGAACCGGGTCCCCGCCCTGCGCAGCCAGGCCAGCGCATCCTGCGCCTGCACCGTGGCCGCTTCCCGTGCCGAGAGCCGCGCCACGGTTTCGTCCAGCGCCCGGGCCAGGCCCGGGTCGCGCTCGACCAGCGTGGCGTGCGCCGCACCGCGCGACAGTGCTTCCAGGCCCAGCACGCCGGTGCCGGCGAACAGGTCGAGCACGCGCGCGCCCGGCAAGGCCGGCGTCAGCCAGTTGAACAGCGTCTCGCGCACGCGGTCGCTGCTGGGGCGCAGGTCGGGACGGTCGGGCACCGCCAGCCGGGTGCCGCGCCAGCGTCCGCCGATGATGCGGATGTTGCCGACCGGTGCAGGCGCCGGGCCGGGCTTGCGGGCGGGGGGCCTCATGCGGGCGGAGGGGTGACCAGGGATTCCATCGCCCCATTGTCCGCGATTGCGCGGGCGCGGTCAGCGGCGAGGCCTCAGGCGCGCACGTCCAGCAGACTGCCCAGCGTCTGGTCCGCCACTTTCAGCACGAACACGCTGGCACCGGCCAGCGCGCGATAGCCGAGCATCGCCGCCACGTCCTCGAGCGGCGCGGCGGGGTCGCGAGCGGCCTCCACCGGTCGTGCCTGCACGCCGCCGTCCGGCATGGCCGACAACGCCACGCCCTGGCGCGTCGCATCCGGCGTGGCCAGGTTGGCCACGTTGTGGGCGGCCGCCTGCATGCCCAGCGATGCGGCGCGCAGGCCCGAGGCGGCAATACCGGCAATGCTGGACATGGGTGGCCTCCATGGGGATTCCCGTCATCGTCATCGGCCGGAACCGGCATGTCTTTAGCCGCCGTCCACGGGTGCGGAACACCCCGGTGGTAGCATGTCCCCCTCTTTTCGATCTCCCCTGCAATGATCGGTTTTTTCCGCCGCAAGAATCCCCAGGACGGCCAGGACGCCGCCCAGACCCGTATCAGCCCCGAAGAACTCGCTGCCGCCTTTCCGCGTGCGCCGGCGGAGTCGCTGCCGGACCCGGAGACGCCCCCAGCCCCCGCCACTCCGGAAGCGGCGAGCGATACCGGCCTGAGCCCGGCACGTGAAGCGCCTATCCCCGCTCCGACGGAAGACTCGGTGGGGGCAGGCGGCGGCGCCCTTCCGCCCGCCGCCGAAGCCGGCAAGCCCGGCTGGCGCGACCGCCTGCGCCGCACCAGCGCGGCGCTGGGACTGGCCGGCCTGTTCACGCGCAACCCGCGCCTGGACGACGACCTGCTGGATGAGATCGAAACCGCCCTGCTGTCGGCCGACGTCGGCGTGCCCGCTACCACCGGCCTCATCGAGAACCTGCGCAAGCGGATGAAGGAACGCGAGTTCGCCGATGCGCAGGCGCTGCTGAAGGCGCTGCGCGCGGACCTGATCGCACTGATCGCGCCGGTCGCCAGACCGCTGGTCATCGACGCCAGCCGCAAGCCCTTCGTCGTGCTGACCGTCGGCGTCAACGGCGTCGGCAAGACCACCACCATCGGCAAGCTGGCGCGTCGCTTCAAGCAGGACGGCCACAGCCTGATGCTGGCCGCCGGCGACACCTTCCGCGCCGCCGCCGTCGCGCAGCTGCAGACCTGGGGCGAGCGCAATGGCGTGCCCGTGGTCGCGCAGGGCCAGGATGCGGATGCCGCCTCGGTCGCGTTCGATGCGCTGCAGTCGGCGAAGTCGCGCGGCTTCGACGTGCTGATCGCCGACACCGCCGGCCGCCTGCACACGCAGACCGGCCTCATGAACGAACTGGGCAAGATCCGCCGCGTGCTGGGCAAGCTGGACGAGAGCGCCCCGCACGAGGTGCTGATGGTCATCGACGGCACCACCGGGCAGAACGCGCTGTCGCAGCTGCGCCAGTTCCATGCCGCGGTCGGCGTCACCGGGCTGGTGGTCACCAAGCTGGACGGCACGGCCAAGGGCGGCGTGGTGTTCGCACTCGCGCGCGAGTTCGGCATTCCGATCCGTTACGCCGGCATCGGCGAGCGACTGGAAGACCTGCGCGTGTTCGACCCGGAAGCGTTCGTCGATGCACTGCTGCCGGAAGCGCTGGGTGGCGGCTGACATCGACCTGCTCCTTGTGGGAGCGACGTCAGTCGCGATGTCGACATCGCGGTGGTCGATCGCGACTGACGTCGGCCCCACAGGTTGTCGCGCGTGAGTGCTGCTTCCTTCGCCGATCGCCTGTTGGCCTGGTTCGACCGGCACGGCCGCCACGACCTGCCGTGGCAGCACCCGCGCACGCCCTACCGCGTGTGGCTGTCGGAAATCATGCTGCAGCAGACGCAGGTGGCCACGGTCATTCCGTATTTCCTGCGTTTCGTCGAGCGCTTCTCCACCCTGCCCGACCTGGCCGCCGCGCCTGCCGACGAGGTGATGGCGCACTGGGCGGGTCTTGGCTACTACGCCCGCGCGCGCAACCTGCATGCGGCGGCGAAGGCCTGCATGGCCGCCCACGGCGGCGACCTGCCACGCGATTTCGATGCGCTGCATGCGTTGCCCGGGATCGGGCGCAGCACCGCGGGCGCAATCCTGGCGCAGGCCTGGGATGATCGTTTCCCGATCCTCGACGGCAACGTCAAGCGCGTGCTGGCCCGCTACCACGGCATCGCGGGTTGGCCCGGATCGCCCGCGGTGGAAAGACAGCTGTGGGGGCTGGCGGAGGAACACGTCAGCGACGTGCCCGAGCGCCGCCTGGCCGACTACACGCAGGCGCAGATGGATTTCGGCGCCACGCTGTGCACGCGGGCGAAGCCCGCCTGTGCCGTGTGTCCGTTGCAGGACGACTGCGTGGCGCGCCGCGAAGGGCTCACCCAGGTGCTGCCGACATCCAGGCCCGCTAAGACATTGCCAGAGCGCGAGGCGATCGCGCTCTGGCTGGAGAACGCGGCCGGCGACATCCTGCTGGAGCGCCGCCCCGACACGGGCATCTGGTCCTCGCTGTGGACACTGCCGCAAGCCGACACCGACAGCGCGCTGCGCGACTGGTTCGCACGGGAAGTGAAGGGCGACTACGACGCGGCCGAGGAACTGCCGCCCATCGTGCACACCTTCAGCCATTACCGCCTGCACCTGCAGCCATTGCGCCTGCGCAAGGTCGCCCTGCGCGACAGGGTGCGCGACAATGACGAACCGGTATCCTCGGGTACGGGAAAAATGCTGCGCTGGGTCGCGCGTGGCGAGCTCGCGTCGCTGGGCCTGCCCGCGCCGATCCGGAAACTGCTGGGGAACTGACCGATGTCTCGCACCGTCTTCTGCCATTACGAACAACGCGATGCGGAGGGGCTGGATTTCGTGCCCTATCCCGGCGAACTGGGCAAGCGCATCTTCGCCCACATCGGCAAGCCCGCCTGGGCCGCCTGGCTGGCGCACCAGACCATGCTGATCAACGAGAACCGGTTGTCTCCGCGCGATCCGAAACACCGGGCCTTTCTGGAAACCGAGCTGGAGAAGTTCCTGTTCTCCGGCGGTGCGGACAAACCCGCCGGCTACGTGCCCGAAGCGTAGCGCCGGGTCTCCCCGCCCCCGCAGCTTCGACGCCGCGCGGACGGGCCTCGCATCAGGATTCGCGTTCCACCGCGGCGGCTTCGCGCATTTCCTTCTGGCTCGCACGCAGGGCTTTCACGTCCAGCGCCCGGATCGTTTCGATGCGGCAGGGCACGCGGATCGTGCCGGTGCCGCCCCCCATCGGGACGACATCGTCGAACCGCGCGGAGACACGCCCCATGTGCTGGGTCACGCGGATGGACGGTGCATAGTCCAGGTCGGGACACGGGCCGGTCAGCTCCAGCAGGTAGGCCTCGCTGGGCTTGGTCCACACGGTCAGCGCGGTATCGCCCAGCGGCGTCCAGCCGTTGAGGGTACCGAAGTACTGGAAATGGTTCACCGGCTCGCCGGCATGGCTGCGGTACATCTGGAGGCGCTCGGCGTCGGTCTGGTGGGGGCCGGTGGCGCACGCGCCCAGGCTCGACACCGCGGCCAGCAGGGTCAGGATCTTCAGGGGTTTCATGGGTCGCTCCTCGGGGGCAGGCGCTGCATTCCGGGAACATCTTGCACCCCGCCGTGCGAACCCGCGGCAGCGCCACGACCGCCCATTCAGCGCCTGTCCGGCTTGCCATCGTCGCGGCCGGTCCGTATCATTGCTCCTCTTCGCGACGGCCCTGCCGCACCGCGACAGATTTTGGCCTGGTAGCTCAGTTGGTAGAGCAGCGGATTGAAAATCCGCGTGTCGGTGGTTCGAATCCGCCCCGGGCCACCACTCGTTACTTGAAGGGTCTGCAGCGATGCAGGCCCTTTTCTTTGTCCGGGACCCGGGCGGTCCATCGCACGCGTGCCCGGCTCCCCGCCGCCGTTACGAGCATCGCGTCGCAGTCGCCGTCCGGCAGGCTGTCTAGAGTTGGAACAGGACTTGCAGCCACCGCCTCGCCGCTTTCCTTCCGGCACCCACGGATCCCATGCGCACGACCCGGAACAACCTGGAGACGCCCGTCAGGGCGGTGACCGGCCGCTCGCTGCGCTGGCAATTTGGCGCGGCCCTGCTGGTCGCGGGCCTGTTGCCCGCGCTCGGGCTTGCCATCGTGCACGCCGTAAACGATTACCGGAGCCAGCAGCGCATCCTGCGCGAACGCCTGGAGCTGTCGGCCAACGCCACCTCGCGTTCGATCCAGGAGTTCATCGCCGCGCACCAGGCCGGCGTTGCACTCGCCGCGGACCTCCATGAGCCCGCGCGGCCGTGGGCGGACACGCTCGACCAGCTCAAGACGCGCTATCCCGCCTTCGATGCGTCGCTGGCCACGGATGCCGATGGCGTGATCCTGACCACGAGCCCGCAGGTACCCCTCGACGGTGACCGCGTGACCGACCGGGACTATTTCTCCACGCCGGCGAAGACCGGCCTGTCCTACGTCTCCAATGCCTTCCGGGCACGCCTGATCAGCAAGCACCCGGTCATCGCGGTTTCGGCCCCCATCACCCGCGACGGCATGTTCGCCGGCGTCGTGCAGGGCTCGATCCGCGTGGAGGCGTTCACCCAGCACCGCACGCGGGCCATGAAGGGCCGTGGCATCGAGCTGCTGATCCTCGACCGCAACGGCCGGGTCATCCACAGTACGGACGCCCTGCCGTACCGGTTCCTGGACTCCGCGCTCAGCTCGGACCCCCGCAAGGATCTCTGCGACCTGACCGAAAAAGCCCGCCTGCTGCGCGGCATCCTGCGCAACGGCGCCGATGCCTGGGCAGCATGCGCGCGGCTGGACTCGGGCTGGAAGGTGGTGCTGCTTTCCCCCGACAGCGCCCTGCTCTCCGCGGCGGGCAGCCGCTTCATAGGCCTGCTCGGCGTTCTCGCGCTTTCCTTGCTCGGCGTATTGGTCGCCTTTGTCTGGCAGATGCGCAGCCTGCGCGCGGGCATGCTCAGCATGTCCGCCTCGCTCCATGCACTGGTCTCCAGGCAGAAGGACGCGGTGACCGGCAGCCCGCTTCCCCAGGAATTCCTGCCGCTGGCACAGCGCATCTCGAGCCTCGCCGTCGAGCTGGACGACGCCAACCGGGAGCTGGTGAAGTCGCTGGCGGAGCAGCGCGCGCTCGCCCAGTCGCTCAGTGACACGGTCGACAGCCGCGAGCAGGAAATCGAGGAGCGTACGGCCGAACTGACCGCCGCCAATGCCGAGCTGGACCGGGTCAACCGCGCGGATCCGCTCACCGGCTGCCTCAACCGGCGCGGCATGCAGCACTACCTCGCGGGCATCGCCGACGGGCACGGGATGCTCATGCAACCGGTGCGCGCCATCGCGATCGACGTCGACTACTTCAAGGCCTACAACGATCTGCACGGCCACGTCGCCGGCGACAACGCGCTGCTGGCGGTCGCGTCCGCCGCGATGTCGGTCGCGGACTCGTACGGCGGTTGCCTGGCACGGATGGGCGGCGAGGAGTTCCTGGCCCTGGTGCCCGCACCGGCAGCCGGCCGGCCCACCGCCGAAGCGGAAAGCATCCGGCGCGCCGTGGAGGCACTGGCGATCCGCCACGCGGCGGGACCCGCCGGCATCGTCACCATCAGCATCGGTGTGGCGGAAGGCGCGGTGGGCGACGATTGGGCGCACATGCTGATGGCCGCCGACGAGGCGCTCTACCAGGCGAAGTCGCGCGGCCGCAACCGCGTGGCCGTCTACATGGACTGAGCGGGCGACGTCATGCCGCCGACGACTGCCAGCCCCCGCCGTCCTTCTGCAGGCTGAGGTCCTCGTCCGCCCCCAGGTACATCGCCTGCAATGAACCGCCCGCCGAATCGGACAGCGCGGCACCCATCAGCACCGTCAGGCCGAGATGTGCGCTCTGCACGGCGGCCGCGTTGCGCAATGCAGCCAGTCGCCCTTCCACGTCGCCGCCCACCAGCATCGCGACGAATTCCGGGCTCGAGGCGACGCGATTGATGCGGTCGCCCAGGTCGTGGCGCAGGCAGGCATCGAACACGGGGTCCAGTGAAGCCAACATCTTCTCCACCGCCCGCTCGCCCAGGCGATCCACCGCGGATGCGAAGCCCTGCAGTTCGAGGATGGCGATCGCCGACGTCTCCACGTCGACCTCCTCCGCCGGCGTTGCCGTCTCGGTTTCCTGCAGCGCGGCCAGCACCTCCTGCTGGTGGCGCTGGCCATGTGCTTCCAGCAACGCCATGGTCACCCGCGCGAGCGCTTCCAGCGATGCACGTTGCATCGCATTGAGCGCGCGCGGGGCGTGGTCCACCACGCAGACGGTACCGATGGCCTGGCCCTCCTGCGTCACCAATGGCATGCCGGCATAGAAGCGTGCCGGCGTATCGCCGGTAACGATGGGGAAGTCGGCAAAGCGCTCATCCTGCGCCAGGTCGCCCACTTCCATGAGCTCGCCCGGATTGCGGATCGCGTGATCGCAGACCGCCGCGCTGCGGGCGGTCTGGTGGTCGTCGATGCCGATGCGCGCCTTGAACCATTGGCGATCGCGATCGATCAGCGACACCACGGCGATCGGCGTTTCGCATACGGTGGTGGCCAATCGCAGCAGGTCTTCGTAGATCGCCTCGGGCAGGGAATCCACCACATGAAGCCGATCCAGTGCCAGCTGTCGGCGGCGCTCGGATTCGGAGGCGATACCGGTAACGGGGTGATGCACGGACATCCTTTTCGTCCACGTGGCGATGGGCCTCCAGCGTGGAGCAGCCGGGATTCAGATCGCGTCAACACGCGCGATGGCGGAGTGATTCCGTGACGCATGCCCGTCCGCATGACGCGTCGAACGTCGCTTCTGCACGGCCGTTAACACTTCATTGACTGCGCATGCGCAATTTTCCCTGCCATGAAGACAGGGGCGATGGCGATCAAGGAGGCACGATGCTCTGGTCCAAACCCGCGACGCTGCCACAACGCTTTGCATGGGTGGTCACGCCCACGCGCGCACGGCTGATGCTGGATGACGTGCGCGTGCTGGAAGTGCGGCAACAGCGGACCGGCTGGGTGGTGGAAGTCTTCCTGGTCGACCCGTCGGGGCAGAAGCCCAGCATGGCGGTACGCTCGCTGGCAGCGGGGCAACGCTGGGGCGCGCAGTGGGCGAAACGGCGCGCCGACTACCTGATGGCGCTGGTGCCCGAACGCGCCCCTGAACCGGTACCGCCGCGCTGGTCGGAGTGATGTGTCGGCACCGCTCTGCCGCCGCGCAGTCGCCCGCCGCCTACTCCGCCGCCGCCGCTTCCCGTCCCTGCTGGCGGATGACCGCTTCCTGGCGTGCGTCTTCGATGGCATGGCGCACGCCATCCACGTCGACACGCGACGTGTCGTGCGCGAACACGCCCGTCAGCTCGGTGTCCGGATGCAGGGTGCCTGCTTCATACAGCGCCCACATCTCCTCGCCATACCAGGTATCCAGCAGCTCCGGCGCATAACGGCCCAGACGCGCGGTGAGCGCATTGACGTCGCGCAGCAGCAGGCGCCGGCTGGCGTTGTTGCCGGCGGCGCTGACCACCTGCGGAAAATCGATGATGACCGGCCCCTGCTCCCCGACCAGTACGTTGTACTCGGACAGGTCGCCGTGGATCAGGCCCGCGCACAGCATCTTGACGACTTCGCGTACCAGGAAGCGGTGGAAGTCGCGCGCCTGCACCGGCGTCAGGTCCACTTCGCCCAGACGGGGTGCGGAATGCCCCGTGGCATCGGCCACCAGCTCCATCACCAGCACGCCATGCACGTAGCCAAAGGGTTCGGGCACGCGCACACCGGCGTCACGCAACTGGTACAGCGCGTCGACTTCGGCATTCTTCCACGCCACTTCCTGCTGCTTGCGCCCGTAGCGCGTGGCCTTGCCCATCGCGCGCGCCTCGCGGCTGCCGCGCACCTTGCGGCCTTCCTGGTACAGCGTGCGCTGCTGGAAGCTGCGCTGCGCCATGTCCTTGTAGACCTTCGCGCAGCGGACTTCGCCCCCCGACTCGATCACGTAGACGGAGGCTTCCTTGCCGCTTTTCAGCGGTCGCAGCACCCGGTCGATCACACCGTCGTCGATCAGCGCTTGCAGTCCTGGGGGCGTCTTCATGCGGTCCTGGCGGAAAAAAGAGATGGCGAACGACGGTTTTGCCGCCGGACGTCCCCGCTATCTTTACACTAGTCACCCGAAAACGCCGGTGTTTCCCATGCCCGAACCCATCCGCCTTGCCAAACGCGTCGCAGAACTGACCGGCTGCTCGCGCACCGAGGCTGAGCAGTACATCGAAGGCGGCTGGGTCACCGTGGACGGCGTCACCGTCGAAGCGCCCCAGCACCCGGTCACCACCGAGCAGGTGGAGATCGATCCGGCGGCCGAACTCACCGCCACCGAGCCGGCCACGCTGCTGCTGCACAAGCCCGAAGGGGTGGCGTGGCGGGAGGCGGCCGCGCTGGCCACCCCGGCCACGCACCTGGACGAGGACGACAGCGGCGTGCGCCTGCTGAAACGCCACTTCCATCGACTGACCCCGCTGATGCCGCTGGACACCGAGGCCAGCGGGCTGATGGTGCTCAGCCAGGACGGCCGCACGTGGCGGCGCCTGACTGAGGATTACTCGCAGATCGAGCAGGAGTTCGTGGTGGAGATCCGCGGCAGCACCGACCCGTACACGCTCAGCCGCATCGGCCATGTGGCCAGCTACCAGGGCCGCGGGCTGGCGCCCTGCAAGGTCAGCTGGCAGAACGAGGTCCGCTTGCGCTTCGCGATCAAGGACGTGCAGCCCGGCGAGCTGCACCACCGCTGCCGCGAAGGCGGGCTGGACGTGGTTTCGATCCGTCGGCTGCGCATCGGCCGCGTCGCGCTGGCCAGGATGCCGGTGGGGCAATGGCGTTACCTGCCGGCGGGAACGCGCTTCTAGGCGTTCTCACTGCCGCGGATGGCTGGCGGCGCTCTCATGCTGTCCCATCCGCTGCAACCAGGCGACGCTGCGCGACAGTGCCTGCTGGCCGGCAACCGTGTCCAGATTGAACTGATACTCGTGCGGCAGCGCCGGTGTGTAGTCGGCAGGGAAGAACAGCGTTTCAACCGCCACCCCGCGGGCCTGCAATGCCGTGGCCAGCGCCTTCGAGTGCAGTGCCAGCGGGTCGGCGTTGCCGACGGAGATGAAGCTGGGCGGGAATGCCCCCGTGACATGCCGCGCCACCGAGAAATCGCCCACGCGGGGATCGTCCATGAAGTCCTTGCAGCCGAGATACGACCACAGCACGGTGCGCATGAAACCGGAGAAGCCGCTGTCCCAGTCGACCAGCGCCACGTCATACGGTCCACAGTAGAGCAGCGCACCCGCCAGCTGCTCCGGGGCTATCGCGGGTGTCATGTCCAGTCGGCGCGCATGCGCGGGCGAGGTGATCGCATTGGCCAGTTCCGCGGCGATCTGCGCACCGGCCGAATCCCCCGCCACCACCAGGCGCGCCGGATCGATGTTCAACACGTCCGCATGCCGGACGAGATAGGCCAGCGCGTGATTGGCCTGCCGCGTGGGGGTGGGATGGGTGGCCGTGGGCGCCAGCGTGTAGTCGATGCTGACCACCACGAAGCCCTGGGCCGCCAGGATGCGGGCGTAGTTGCCGATGTCTTCCTTGCGGCCGGAAACAAAGCCGCCGCCATGGATCCACACGACGGTGGTCAGCCGCCGTGGCGTGCCAGGCACGCCTGCAGGCCGGTAGACATCCAGGAAGCCATCGGGATCCCTGGCGTCATGCCGCACGTCCAGCGTCGCCACCACGCCCGGCGGGACGTGCTTCCGCAGCGCCTCGCTGGTCTGCTTGCTGCCACGATCGAAAACCCAGCGGATCGCCAGCACCGACGGCCAGGGGCTCACCTGGAACGCGATCCAGCCGGAGGCGACCAGCGCCAGCGCCACCACGATGAGGCGCAGCAGCCAGATGCGCCGCCGCGCCCCCTTGCCCTCATGCGTTGTCATGCACCCCTCCACGGTCCGGCACCGGCGACGGATGTCCGGTTGCCCTCGCCGTGCAAGTGTACGGCGGCCATGCGGCCGCACGGGCACAGCGCAGGCCGATCCACCGCTGGTGGGCCGCCGGAAGGGTTCGCACAAAAAAGCCACCGGGCCGGAGAGTGGCCCGATGGCTGGGGGGATGCGCGCCGGCCTCTCCCCGGCGCGCACCGCACTCAGTGGCCGTTGCCGGCGGCCAGCTTGTCCAGGTCGATGCCCTGCTTGCGCAGCGTGCGCGTGGCGGCGATGGCGTAGAACGCCAGATAAGCGAAACACAGCACGCCGACGATGAAGCTGTAATGGATGCCGACCTTGTCTGCCAGCGCACCCTGCGCCCAGCTGACGATGCCACCGCCCATGATCATCATGATCAGCAGGCTGCTGCCCTGGTTGGTCTTGTTGCCCAGGCCGGTGATGGCCAGCGCGAAGATGCAAGGCCACATGGTGCTGCAGAACAGACCGACGCTGATGAAGGCGATGACGCTGGTCATGCCGGTGGTGAACATGCCGATCAACTGCGCGACGGTGCCGCAGATGGCGAAATACAGCAGCATCCGCGCCGGGTTGCCCTTGCTCGCCAGGGTGGCCAGGATCATCAGCACGATGACGGCGGCGTAACCGAAGAACTGCGACGGATCGTGGCCCGTGATCGCGTTCACCGCCAGGAACACGCCGAAGGCGACGTACGGCAGGATGAGGGCCAGCATCTTCTTGGCACTGGTGCCGACATCGAATGCACCCGCCGCACCGCTCCAGCGACCGATCATCAGGCTGGCCCAGTACAGCGACACGAACGGCGCGATCATCGCGGTCTCGATGCCCAGGCCGCCTTTCTCGACCGGCAATTCCAGGTACGCCGGCAGGTTGTCGATGGTCGAGACCTCGACGCCCACGTACAGGAAGATGGCGATCATGCCCAGCACCAGCTGGGGATACGACAGCGCCGACTTCTTGTGGATCAGCTTGCTGCTGTCCTGCGCCTCGTTCTCGGACAGCTTCTCCAGGTCGATGTGGTTGGGCACCGAGGAGAACTTCAGGAAGATCGCCACCAGGATGAAGGCCGCGCCCAGCACCAGGTACGGCGTCTTGACGCTTTCGATGCTGGCTTCCGTGTTTCCTGCGGTGACGCTGCCGAAGATCGCCACGCTGACCAGCAGCGGGCCGATGGTGGTGCCGAAATTGTTGATGCCACCGGCCAGCGTCAGCCGCTGCGCGCCGGTCTTGGGATCGCCCATGACGATGGCCAGCGGGTTGGCTGCGATCTGCTGCAGCGAAAAGCCCAGGCCCACGATGAAGAGGCCGGACAGCATCAGGTTGAACGAGCCGGTGTTGGCCGCGGGATAGAAGAGCAATGCGCCCAGGGCGGAAATCACCAGACCCAGGCAAATGCCGTTCTTGTAACCGATCCTGTTGAGGACGTCCTGGCCCATCGCCTTGGAAACCGCGACATAGATCAGCGACCCCACGGTGTAGGCCACGTAGAACGCCAGAGCGACATACATGCTCTGCGCCTGCGTCAGATCAAACGCCTTCTTGAAGACCGGGATCAGGATGCCGTTGCTGGCGGCAACGAAGCCCCAGAAGAAGAACACGGTGATCAGCACGCTGAACTGCGACCATCGGGTGGTTTGGGTGGTCATGGATTGGTATGCCTGCGGGTGGATGATCCGGACGGAACGGCCAGCCTACGGAGCCGCCGCGCGATTGCAACTTGCACTGCGTCAGTGGCGCCCCGCGGCAGCGCTGCCGCGAAGCGCGCCGGCATCACCGGGCGCACTTCACCACCTCCGCTCCATCGGTGGCACCGGCCACCCCCGGTGTGGGTGAAGGCAGCGGCGAACGGTGCGTCGGCGCTGATGCTGAGAGGCGTGCCCACGCCGGTGAGGTCGGCGCCCAGCTTGCCGAAACGCGTCAGCGGGACCTTGACGGTCTGCTTCCTGCCCAGCGCATCGCCGACGAATGTCGTGATCAGGTCGAGGCTCGCGCCGCCGTTGGTGCTGCAGCCCACGGTGAACCGGACCGGTCGGGTCGGGGCCTGTCTGACGATCACGTCGAACGGCACCACGCCACGCGTGGTCGCCATCTCCGCCCGCTTGTTCTTTGACGTATTGCGGGCGAAGAAACTGCAGGCGCCAGCCACGCCGGTTCGCCAACGCGTCAGCCTGGCATTGCTACGGCGGCGATGTCGCTGCGCAGTCGCCGGTGCATGCCGCATTCCCGGACAAGGATGGCGGCATGACCGAGTGCTCCAGCAGCGATCGGGAACCGCTGATCAGCGGTGGCCTGCGCTGCAGGCGAAGAACATCATCATCCGCAGCGCACGCCACTGGGCGCGTCGCGTGCCGTTCTGGAACCTCGCCCTGGATGGGAACAGCGGGCCGTATGCCGGCGGTTGCCACACTGTCGCAGGGGGTGGCGATCGATTCGCGCACGGGCGCGATCACCCGCACGGACGCGCACTACGCCCTCGCGCACGCCAACCGTTTCTTACACCCCGGCGCGCATCGCATTGCGTCGAACGAAACCGGGCGCAACCTGGACAGCGTGGCCTTCCACAACCGGGGAGATGGCTCCATGGTGCTGCTGGTGACCTACTCGGCGAAGCAGGCACGCACCTTCACCGGCGGACAGCGTGCGCAGCGCTTCGCCGATACGTGGCCGCCGCGCAGCCTGGCCACCTTCGTCCGGGAATCTGCCGCAGCGCAACATGATTGACCGCACCGCACTCCCCACGCCGGTCCAGGCCGGCGTGCGCCGGAGGCATCACGGGCGCCATACGCCGTAGTATCCTGCCGCTTTCCCCAGCACGGAGTAGCGGCATGCAACGACCCTGGTCACTGACAGCCCTGATCGTGGCGGCCGCCTTCCTGGCCGGCTGCGGCGATGGCCGGGTACGGCGTGTTTCCGACCCCGCCGCCAGCATCCAGCAGCTGACCGTCAAGGCCGATGGCCAGTGGTCGGTCGATCTGCGGCTGCAGAACTACAGCAGCATCGCGATGCGGTTCGACACCGTCACGCTGGCGATGCAGGTCGGCGACCAGGATGCCGGCACGCTGAAGGCGACACCGGGATTGTCGGTGGGTCCGGAATCCGCGGACGTCGTCACCGTTTCCTTCGCGCCCACCAGCGCCGCCCGCATCGTCGTGGCGGATGCCCTGGCCAGTCGCCGCCCCCTGCCCTACACGCTCGATGGAACGGTGAACGCCACGCCGGAAGAAGCCAGCAAGAGCCGCGAGTTCGACGTGGACAGCCGCAACACCCTCAACCCCGTGCCCGGACTGGATGGCGTGCTGCGCTGAGCGCACGCACCGCCCGCCTGCTGCACGACGCATTGCCCCACGCACCTTCCACCCGGAATCACGCATGACCGCCTATAAAGCTCCCCTGACCGACATCCGCTTCGCCCTGTACGACGTCCTGGGCGTGGAAGCCCTGTTCCAGCGGCTCGGCTACACCGATGCCACGCGCGACATCCTGGATGCCGTGCTGGAGGAAGCCGGCCGCTTCACCGAAACGGTGCTGGCGCCGCTGAACAGCGTGGGCGATGAAGTCGGCAGCCAGCTGGACAAGGACACCGGCGACGTCACCACACCGCCCGGCTTCAAGGCGGCCTACGCGCAGTTCGTCGAAGGCGGCTGGACCGGCCTGACGGCCGCGCCCGAGTTCGGTGGACAAGGCCTGCCGCATACGATGGGCGTGCCGCTCAACGAGCTGGTGAATGCCAGCAACCTGGCCTGGGGCAATTTCCCGCTGCTGTCGCACGGCGCGGTGGAAGCCCTCAAGCACCATGGCGAAGACTGGCAGCGCGAGGTCTTCCTCAAACCGCTCGTGGAGGGTCGCTGGACCGGCACCATGTGCCTGACCGAGCCGCATTGCGGCACCGACCTGGGCCTGCTGAAGACCAAAGCGGAGCCGAATGCCGATGGCAGCTACGCCATCACCGGCACCAAGATCTTCATCACCGCGGGCGAACACGACTTCACCGACAACATCGTGCACCTGGTGCTGGCGAAGCTGCCCGATGCCCCGCCCGGCGCGAAAGGCATCTCGCTGTTCGTCACCCCGAAGTTCAAGGTGGCGCGCGACGGCAGCGTGGGTGAGCGCAACGCGGTGCGCTGCGGCTCCATCGAGCACAAGATGGGCATCAAGGCGTCGGTCACCTGCGTGATGAATTTCGATGGCGCGCAGGGCTATCTGGTGGGCCAGCCGCACAAGGGCCTGCAGGCCATGTTCACCATGATGAACACCGCCCGCCTCGGCGTGGGCCTGCAAGGGGTCGGACTGAGCGAGCGCGCCTACCAGAACGCCCTGGCCTACGCGCGCGACCGTTTGCAGACGCGCTCGCTGAGCGGGCCGAAGTTCCCGGAGAAACCGGCCGACCCGATCATCGTGCATCCGGACGTGCGCCGCATGCTGCTGACCGTGAAGTCGCTGGTCGAAGGCAGTCGCCTGCTGGCATTGCACGCGGGCACCCTGATCGACATCGCAGGGCATGCGGAGGATCCGGCCGAACGCGAGCGCGCGGACACGCTTGTCAGCTTCCTGACGCCGATCTCCAAGGCCTGCCAGACGGAATGGTCCATCGAGAATACGTACCACGCGCTGCAATGCTTCGGCGGGCACGGTTATATCCACGAGCATGGCATGGAGCAGCTGGCGCGCGACGCCCGCATCACCACGCTGTACGAAGGCACCACCGGCATCCAGTCGCTGGACCTGATGGGCCGCAAGACCGCGTCCACGCAGGCGGCGGGACTGAAGCTGTTCCTGGCCGACGTGCACGCCTTCGTGCAGCAGCACAAGGACAATCCGGCGATGGCCGAGTTCATCGATCCGCTCCAGCAGAAGGCCGCCGAGTGGGCTGGACTGACCAAGAACATCCTGCAGCGTGCCGCCACCAACCCCGAAGAGATCGGCGCGGCGAGCACCGACTACCTCTTCTATTCCGGCTACGTGGTGCTGGCGTACTGGTGGGCGCGCAGCGTGGCGGCGGCGGATGCATCCACGCACAACGACGCCTTCAAGCAGGCCAAGCGCGAAACCGCGCAGTTCTACTTCGCCCGCATCCTGCCGCGCACACTGGCCCATGCGGCCGCCATCGACTCAGGCGCGGCACCGTTGATGACCATGGCCGCCGAACGCTTCGGCGACTGATCCCCACAGGCCGGCCGGGGCGCGAAACCGCTCGCCCCGGCGCGGTGCCGGCAGACGAAATCGGCGCCCGGATACACATTTCGTCAACATTTGGGTATAACCTGCTTCTCCATGGAAGCAGACAGAGCTCAGCTTCACCTGGTTGGAACCGGTACCCCCGCCACGCCGGTCACCCCCCTTTCGTCCCTGCGTTCCCAACCGGCCAGTGTCCGCCTGCTGTCGCTGGATGCGCATGGCCGCGTGCTGGACTGGATCAACTGGCAGGACGCCACCTGCCTGTACGCACGCGATGCCGTCGCCTGGACACTGGGCGAACCCTGCCTGCGCGTGCATGGCGGCATCTGCCGGCTGACCGGTGAGCAGAGCCTGATCGAACTGCATCCCATCGTGGCCTCACGCGGTCATGCGCGTGCGCAGGCGCTGTCCCCGACGCCCACGCTGACCAACACCGCGCTGTTCGCGCGCGACGCCCAGCTGTGCCTGTACTGCGGCCATGAGTTCACCCGTCCACACCTGACCCGCGACCACGTACTGCCGCTGTCGAAGGGCGGCCGCGATGTCTGGGAGAACGTGGTCACCGCGTGCTTCCACTGCAATTCGCGCAAGAGCAACCGCACCCCGCAGCAGGCCAACATGCCGCTGCTGGCGGTGCCGTACCGGCCCAGCTGGATCGAACACCTGATCCTGTCCAACCGCAACATCCTGGCCGACCAGATGGCGTTCCTGAAGGCGCAGCTGCCCCGGAAGTCGAAGCTCTCGGCCTGATCCGCCGACCCGGAAAACCCGGCGTTCCGCTTGAGCCGCGCCGTTGTGCGCCGCCCGGGCTTGCGTGCGGGCGCGTGGCAGCATGCGGACTGCGGCGGCAGGGCTGCTTTCACCTGCCGGGCGGGGGGCGCGGGAGTCCTTAGCCGCGCCCGGCAGGACGGCCTTCGGCTGAACCGTGGGCATCAGCCCGTTCGGCTGAACCCGGCCCACACCCCCGCTTCACGTGTTTGCTTGCCCCGCTTCACGCCGGGGGGGGACAATGACGGTCTGGAAGACAGCCCTCCCCGTGATGATCGACGCTACCCGCTATCCCCGCCTGTCCCGCATCAAGACACCGGCCGACCTCCGCCAGTTCGAGGAGACCGAGCTGCCGGCGATCGCCGACGAACTGCGTGGCTACCTGATCGAGTCGGTCGGGCGAAGCGGCGGCCATTTCGGCGCCGGCCTGGGTGTCATCGAGCTGACCGTCGCGTTGCACTATCTCTACGAGACGCCGGTCGATCGCCTGGTCTGGGACGTGGGCCACCAGTGCTACCCGCACAAGATCCTCACCGGCCGCCGCGACGAGATCCACACGGTCAAGCAGAAGGACGGCGTGGCGCCGTTCCCCAAGCGCGAGGAAAGCGAGTACGACACCTTCGGCGTGGGCCACTCGTCCACCTCCATCTCCGCCGCGCTGGGCATGGCCATCGCGCTGGCGCAGCAGGGCGACGACCGCAAGGTGGTGGCGGTGATCGGCGATGGCGCGATGACCGCCGGCATGGCGTTCGAAGCGCTGAACCACGCCGGTGGCATGGAACCGGAGCCGAACCTGCTGGTGATCCTCAACGACAACCAGATGTCGATCTCCGAGAACGTCGGCGGACTGACCAAGATGCTCGGCCGGCTGAGCAGCAGCCGCACGCTCAATGCGCTGCGCGAGGGCGGCAAGAAGCTGCTGGGCGACAAGAAGAAGCCGCCCGCGCGCTTCATGCGCCGCTGGGAGGAGCACTGGAAGGGCATGTTCGTGCCGTCCACGCTGTTCGAGCAGATGGGCTTCCACTACACCGGCCCGATCGACGGCCATGACGTCGAGGCCCTGGTCGGTGCACTGAAGATGCTGAAGACCCTGAAGGGCCCACAGCTGCTGCACATCCTGACCACCAAGGGCAAAGGCTACGAACTCGCCGAGGGCGACCAGATCGGCTATCACGCCGTGGGCCCGTTCGATCCGGAAAAGGGCCTGATCAGCAAGACGGGCGCGAAGAAGCCCACCTATACCGACGTCTTCGGCGACTGGCTGTGCGACATGGCCGCCGCCGAACCGAAACTGCTGGGCATCACGCCGGCGATGCGCGAGGGCTCGGGCCTGGTGCGCTTCAGCCGGGAGTACCCCGACCGCTACTTCGACGTGGCCATCGCCGAGCAGCACGCGGTCACCCTGGCCGCCGGGATGGCCTGCGAGGGCAGCAAGCCCGTCGTGGCGATCTATTCCACGTTCCTGCAGCGCGGTTACGACCAGCTGGTGCATGACGTGGCGATCCAGCAGCTGGACGTGCTGTTCGCGATCGACCGCGGCGGCGTGGTCGGCCCGGACGGCGCCACGCATGCCGGCAACCTCGACCTCAGCTACCTGCGCTGTGTGCCGCACATGGTGGTGATGGCCCCGGCGGACGAAAACGAGTGCCGGCAGATGCTCAGCACCGGCTACCACTACCGCGGTCCCGCGGCCGTGCGTTATCCGCGCGGCAGCGGTCCCGGCGTGGCGCTGCAGGCGACGCTGGACACGCTGCCGATCGGCAAGGCGCAGGTGCGGGCGCAGGGTTCGCGCGTGGCCGTGCTGGCCTTCGGCTCCACCGTCGCCGCCGCCGAACAGGTCGGTCGCGAACTGGGATTGACCGTGGTGAACATGCGTTTCGTGAAACCGCTGGACCGTGCACTGGTGCTGGACCTGGCGAATTCCCATCAGGGCTTCGTCACCGTCGAGGACAACGTGGTGATGGGCGGTGCCGGCTCGGGCGTGGCCGAACTGCTGAATGCGGAAGGCCTCGCCGTACCGGTGTTGCACCTGGGCCTGCCCGACGAGTTCCAGCACCACGCCAGCCGCGAGGACCTGCTGGCCGAGGCCGGCATCGATGCCGCCGGCATCCGCGCAGCGGTACTGAAGCGCTGGCCCGTGCTGGGTTCAAGCCACCCCCCGCTCACCGCGGCAGGCTGATGCCTTCCGCTGCGGCGTGACGCCCATCGCGCCCGCGGCCAGGCCTACTCGGGCGCCTCGACCGTGTAACCCCTGGCCTGCAGGTGCGCCAGGTAGCCATCGGGCTTGACCAGTTGCGACACGGGCAGCGTGGCGAAGGTGATGTTGTTGCGGCGCAATGCGCCTTCGGCTGTTTCCAGCCATTTGGCGCGCATGCGTTGATCCAGATCGGTCAGGCCGCGCTTGCGGGCGGTCTCCGTGTTGAACCACGCCGAGAGGCAGGCCAGCTGCTGGTCTTCGCGCGCGGTCGAACGCAGCGCCGCCCAGTCGCCCACCGCCCACGCGTTGGCGCGCGCGGCCACCTGCGGCAGGTCGTTCTCGATCACCTCCAACGTGGTGCGGAAGCAGGCGAGATCCTCGCCCTTCAATGTCTCCTTGCGGAAATCCGCCAGCGCCGCGCGCGGGTCGTCGATGTCCACCTTCAGCACGGTGGGTGTGCGCTTCATCTTGCGCGCCTTCAGCACCCGGGTGATGACCGGATCGATGACGCCGGTTTCCTTCATGCCCGAGCGCAACAGCGCTTCCTGGTACAGCTGGAAGACCGCGATCAGCGGGCGCTTCTTCTCGATGCCGCCATCACGGCCCATGTAGCGCTGCTTCAGCACGGACCAGCGCGCGTACAGGTCGGGGGGCAGCACGTCCTGCAGCTTTTCCCCCTCCGGATTCTTCATCGCCTTCATCGCCGAAGGCACCAGGGTCAGGCCACGGAAAAAGCCCACATCGGCATCCACCGTGATGCCCGGCGAACCCAGCACCTCATCTGCATGCTGCAGCGCCAGCGTCACCTCGTCGGAGCGCCAAGTGATGTTTTTCGGCAATGGCGACTGCGTGCCCAGCAGGTACAGGACGTGGTCGCCGTGACGCACCTTCCACAGGCCCGGCCCCGGCTGCACGCCACTGACCACCACCGCCTGCATGTCGATCACCGGGCCATCGGCAGCGCGCGCTCCCGGCACGGGATCCAACGGTGCGGTTACCGGCGCCGGCGACTGCGCGGAGGCCGCACTGGCGAGCAGCAGCAGGGGAATCATCCAGGGGGTAAGGCGGTACGAACGCATCCGATGCACTCCTTGGGCGCGGGCACCGTGCCGGCGCAGCCCGTTGGGACCGGCAGGATGTCACGGAGTTCCGTGCAACGGTACCGCGGTCGCCGCAGCCGTTCAGGCGACCTTGCCGCCGGCCTCGCGCAAGTGGCGGGCGACCTCGCTGCCGGCTTCCAGCAGCTGGAAGCCCTTCCAGGTAAAGCCGGGCGACACCGTGCAATCCACCAGGGTGTACTCGCCCAACGTGCGGGCGCTCTGCCATACCCCGGCAGGCACCACCTGGCGCGCCTGGCCACCCCGTGCGGATGTGTCCAGCTGCGCGCGGCTCAGCGTGCGCGTCTCCGGGTCGAACATCGACAGCTCCAGCGGGCTGCCTTCCTGCCACCCCCAGACTTCGGTGGCGTCCACACGATGCCAGCGCGTCACCACGTCCTGCGGAAGCAGGAACGTTATCGCCGTCAACGTGGGCCGCTCGATGCCGTTGACCTCGGTCCGCTTGGCGGATTCGAAGACGCGGCGGAAATAGCCCCCCTCGGGATGCGGGGCCAGTTGCAGCGTCTGGATAAGCGCTTCGGTACGCGGGTGCATGGGCCATCCTAAACGGCGATCACCGGGTTTGTCCCCATCGGGCAGGGTGCGCGCACAAAAAAGCCCACGCGATGCGCAGGCTTGATGTTGAACCGCGATTGGTCGGGACGGCCGGATTTGAACCGACGACCCTCTGCCCCCCAGGCAGATGCGCTACCAGGCTGCGCTACGCCCCGAATCTCGCGGATCGGCCCGCCTTGCGACGGGCCGCGCATTATAGCCGCATTTCCATGGCGTCTCCCAGCAGGGGAGGCCATCGGATGTTCAGCGGCGCAGCAATTGCAGGATTTCTTCCAGCTCCATGCGCACCTGGCGCACGATCTGGTGGCTCAGCGCGGCTTCCTGCTTGGCACCCTCACCCTCCAGGCGCAGGCGCGCGCCGCCGATGGTGTAGCCCTGTTCGTACAACAGGCTGCGGATCTGCCGCACCATCAACACGTCATGGCGCTGGTAGTAGCGGCGGTTGCCGCGACGCTTGGCCGGCTCCAGGCTGGGAAACTCGGTCTCCCAGTAGCGCAGCACGTGCGGCTTGACGTCGCACAGTTCGCTGACTTCACCGATGGTGAAGTAGCGTTTGGCCGGTATCGGCGGAAGCTCGCGGTTACTGCCCGGATCCAGCATATGTTTCCACCCGCTCCTTGAGTTTCTGGCCCGGCCGGAACGTCACCACCGTGCGCGCCGAAATCGGGATCTCCTCGCCGGTTTTCGGGTTGCGGCCCGGGCGCTGGTTCTTGCGCCGCAGGTCGAAGTTGCCGAACCCGGAAAGTTTGACCTGGCGCCCCTGTTCCAGCGCCTCGCGCAGCACGTCGAAGTACGCGTCAACGAACTCCTTCGCCTCGCGCTTGTTCAGGCCGACTTCGTCGAACAGACGCTCGGCCATTTCCGCCTTGGTCAACGCCATGGGTACTGCTTCCCCGTTGCGGCCGTCACCGGCCCTGCCACTACCTGCCCACCGCTCATCCGCGAATCCTTGCGCCATGTCCGGCGTCGATGGCCGCCACGACAGCCGACACCACCTGCTCCACATCGCGGTCGGTCAGAGTGCGTGAGTTGTCCTGCAAAATCAAGCCCATAGCGAGACTCTTTTGACCCGATTCGACCCCCTGCCCGACATAGCGGTCGAACACCTGCACGTCCCGCAACAGCGGGCCGGCGGCCTGCTTCACGGTCTCGGCCAGGGCTGCCCAAGGCACCGTGTCGGCGACGACGAACGCAAGGTCCCGGCGGACGGACGGATAGCGCGACTGTTCCGTCGCACGGGGCAGCGACCGTTCGCTGAGGGGCGCCAGATCCACCTCGAAGGCGACCACCTCGGCGTCCAGGCCCAGCAGGCGGGCCAGGCGCGGATGCAGCTGCCCGATCCAGCCGATCCGCCGGCCATCGCGATGGATGTCGGCCGAACGCCCCGGATGGCCGTAGCCGGCCGTGGAAGGCTGGAACGACAGTCTTGCGCCAGCGAGGGCGGCCAGGCTTTCCAGGTCACCTTTCAGGTCGTGGAAATCGACCCGGCGGGCCGGCTGGCCCCACTGCTCGGCGACGGCATCACCGCAGGCGGCAACCGCGATGCGCAGCGTTTCCAGCGGCGCGGCACCCTGCTCGCTGGCCGCGCTGAACACGTTCCCGATCTCGAACAGGCGCACGCGGCCCGCCTGCCGCGCCGCGTTGCGCTGCAGCGCCGACACCAGCCCGGGCAGCAAGCCCGTGCGCATGACACCCAGTTCGGCGCTCAACGGATTGGCCAGCGGCACGGCGCCTTCGGTGAGGCCCCACTGCTGCAGCAGGCCCGCATCGACGAAGGCATAGTTCACCGTCTCGACGAACTCGCGGGCCGCCAACTGGCGCCGGCTGGTGGAAGCCTCCACGCGCGCCTCGCTGGGCGAGGCGATGCGCGTGGCGCCCCCCGGCAGCGTGGTGGGAATCCGGTCGTAGCCGTGGATGCGCGCCAGTTCCTCGATCAGGTCTTCCTCGATCGCGATGTCGAAGCGGCGACTGGGCGCGACCACGCTCCAGCCGTTGGCCACGGCGGTCACCTGCATGCCCAGCGCGCGCAGGATGCGTTCCACATCGGCATCGGCGACCTCGATGCCCAGCACGCGCGAGATGCGCGCCTTGCGCAGCAGGATGGCCGCCGGTCGGGGCAGGTGCTCGGGCAACTCGGCCTCCGTGACCGGGCCCGGCGTACCGCCCGCCAGCTCCACCACCAGGCGCGTCGCCACTTCGATGGCCTGCCGGGGAAGTTCCGGATCGACACCCCGCTCGAAACGATGCGAGGCATCGGTATGCAGGCCCAGCTTGCGGCCACGGCCGATGATGGCCGACGGAATCCAGTGCGCGGCTTCCAGGAACACGTTGCGCGTCGCATCGGTCACCCGGGTGTCGTAGCCGCCCATGATGCCGCCCAACGCAACCGCGCGGGCGGCCTTGCCGCCCTGGCTGTCCGAGACGACGAGGAAATCCTCATCGAGCGACACCGTGCGGCCATCCAGCAGCCGGGTCTCTTCACCGGCGCGCGCGGGACGCACGACGATGGGACCCGTCAGCATGTCGCGATCGAACGCATGCATGGGCTGGCCGAGCTCCAGCATCACGTACTGGGTCACGTCCACCAGGAAGCTGACCGGCCGCACGCCGCTGCGGCGCAGGCGCTCGGCCATCCATACCGGCGTGGCGACGGCGGCATTCACGCCCTCGATCACCCGCCCGACGAAGCGCGGCACCTTGGCGCCGGCGTCCAGTTCTACAGCCAGTGTCCTGTCGATCAAGGCCGGCATCGGCGTGGCATCGAACGGGACCACATCGCTGCCGCACGCGGCCGCCACGTCGAACGCGATGCCGCGCACGCTGAAACAGTCCGCCCGATTGGGCGTCAGCTTGATCTCGATGCTGGCATCCGGCAGGCACAGGTAATCGGCGATGGCCGCGCCGATGGGCGCGTCAGCCGGCAGTTCCAGCAGGCCGGAAGCGTCGGCATCGATGCCCAGTTCCTTGGCCGAACACAGCATGCCGTTGGATTCCACGCCACGCAGCTTGGCCGCCTTGATGGCGATGCCCCCCACGTTCGCGCCGACCATCGCCAGCGGCGCACGCAGGCCGGCCCGCGCGTTCGGCGCCCCGCAGACGATCTGCAGCAGTTCGCCCTGGCCGGCGTCGACCTGGCAGACCTGCAGGCGATCCGCTTCCGGATGCCGGACGCATTCGACGATGCGGGCCACCACGACGTTCGCCAGCCCGTCGCCCAGCGCGGTGACCTCCTCCACTTCCAGCCCGATGGCGGTCAGCGTGGCAGCCAGCTCTTCACGGGTGGCCTGGGTGGGTACGTGGCTGCGCAGCCAGTTTTCGGAAAATTTCATTGGAAGCGGGGATTCGGAATTGGGGATTCGGGATTAGGAGCCGCTGACCTGAAGACCGGAACCGGGCAGGAACGCGCTTTCGCGAATCCCCAATCCCCAATCCCGAATCCCGGCCATCAAGCAAACTGCCTGAGGAACCGCACGTCGTTCTCGAAGAACGCGCGCAGGTCGTTCACGCCATAACGGAGCATCGCGAAACGCTCAACGCCGAGCCCGAACGCAAAGCCGGTGTAGCGCTCCGGATCGATGCCGCAGTTGCGCAGC